>Ga0209675_1000008_pt1 | contig 572366 bp, 680 predicted proteins | sample AraplaCol_mLB_r2_2_FD_184280 | JGI IMG/M metagenome (GOLD analysis project Ga0209675, IMG submission 184280) | Arabidopsis root microbial communities from North Carolina, USA - plate scrape MF_Col_mLB_r2 (SPAdes) (version 3) | ecosystem: Host-associated > Plants > Roots > Endosphere | place...
GATGCCGCCGAGGGTGGTGCTACACCGTGTCCGAGTCGGACACGGCATTCAGTCTGGAGGTCGCCAGGGTCTGTTCCAGGTCGCTGAGCCTTCGTGTCCGAGTCGGACACGCTCCCGGAAGGTTGCTGTCGCCAACTGGAGTTGGGTGCCGCGCCGGCCAGGTCGATGCCGCCGAGGGTGGCGCTACACCGTGTCCGAGTCGGACACCGCATTCAGACTGGAGGTCGCCAGGGCCTGTTCCAGGTCGCAGAACCTTCGTGTCCGAGTCGGACACGCTCCCGGAAGGTTGCTGTCGCCAGCTGGAGTTAGGTGCCGCGCCGGCCAGGTCGATGCCGCCGAGGGTGGTGCTACACCGTGTCCGAGTCGGACACGGCATTCAGTCTGGAGGTCGCCAGGGTCTGTTCCAGGTCGCTGAGCCTTTGTGTCCGAGTCGGACACGCTCCCGGAAGGTTGCCGTCGCCAGGTGAAAGTTGGGCGCGGCGCCGGCCGAGGTCGATGCCGCCGAGGGTGGCGCTACACCGTGTCCGAGTCGGACACCGCATTCAGACTGGAGGTCGCCAGGGCCTGCTCCAGGTCGCTGAGCCTTCGTGTCTGAGTCGGACACGCTCCCGGAAGGTTGCCGCCACCAACTGGAGATGGTATCGCGAACAGCGCCCTGGTAGCAAACTAAGTATCGCACACAGAGTTGACACTGTCGTCCAAAATAAAAATGGCCCTCGCGTCGAGGGCCATCCTATAACTTCAGCCGGTAATCTTACGCGGCTAAGGGCTCTTTCTCAATTTCAAACAGCTCTCCGATAAGACCCCGGATGCGTTCTTCCTTCGCATCATCGAGCATCGTTGCCTTCAGTTTGATGCTGAAGTTGGCTGCATCTTTCGTAATACTTCCTGCTTGCTTCTTACCCAAGTACAGCTTACGAATGTCTCGCTGAGTAGATACCTCGCCACTACCGCCCGCAGCCTTGCGCTCCATTGCGCTTTCCAGGAGTGGAGCAAATTTGCTCTGCTCCAGAATCTCGGCCTTCAGCTGCTTCCAGAATTCACGGGCCGTAGGTTCGGCGTCAGTCCCATACTTCTTCAATACGGCAACAATGTCCGACGCTTGTGTACCGCCCAGCAAGTCAGGCGTCACATCCAGGTCCATGAGCATGTAGCTCGGCAGTTCTTTGAATGCCAGGTAGCGATATAGGTTGCCGCGGCTAATCCCGATTTCTGCAGCCATCGCCTTACGCCCAGGGAACTGGTCCTCAATGCGGTAAATACCTTTGGCGATTTCATAGTCAGTAAGGTCTTCGCGGCTAACGTTTTCAGCCAGTGCCAAGACAGCCATGTCAACGTCAGATGCTTCCGTAACATTGACTTTGATTTTCTCAATGTTGACCAATTTATGCGCGCGCCAACGACGTTCGCCCGCAATAAGCTCAAACCACTCTACCTCTACGCCATCTTGAATTACGACTACCCGTCGCACCAAGACTGCTTGCAACAAGCCAATCGCCTGGATACTTGCTGCAAGCTCCTTAAGCTTGATTTCATCAAACTTTGTGCGTGGCTGAAACGGATTTGGGCGGACCTTGTTAGTGTCTACCTCAGCAGCAATGCTCTGACCCTCAAGCTCTTTAATGCGAACTTGCGCAGCGCTCAACGCAGCCATTAGGCCAGGAGCTGTTTTTGGTTTCTCATCGGAAACCTCCGATTTCTTCTCTGCCACAATGCTGGAAGCGGCCGTCAAGTCCGCGGTCTGGTCCATCAATAGTTTGCGCATATTTTGTTTCATGCTGCTTCCTCCATTTCGGTCCACTGTTCAGCGTAAAAGTCATCAATCCATTGGCAATATTCGGTGAGTGGAATCTTCACACGCTGCATTGTCTGGGAGTTCACATCACCTTTTGCCAAATCAAATACAGTCGACAGCGCCAATGCGCCGGTTGCCATAACAGAACTCGACAGAATTTCAATCGGGCTTACCCAATCACCATAAGCTCGCTGAACCCAGGAGCGCACAATTGGAGCAGTGGACGCAGTGGAAGTGTCCACACGCGACAGTAGAACGCTGATGAAGTCATACGTTTTGTCATAGCCATACCTGCTAAGTGTTTGTTCCATGTCGGCAAACAAACCCCAGAACGAAACCGAACTAATGAAATCCAAGCTTTCTGGAACCAAAGGCATCACAATCGAATCCGCCGCCATCAAGCCGTTCATGGTCAGATAAGACAACGACGGAGCCGAATCCAAAATGATGTAGTCGTATTCCTTCCGCAGCGGCTCCAATCCCTTTTGCAACAGCGACCAGAAACGGAAGCCAGGCGACTTTGCCGTCATTGCCGGCAGGTGGAATTCTGCCGAAAACAGAGTCGGATGTGCTGGGATGACGTCAACACCATCCCAGTAGGTCGGTTGAATCACGCTCTTAAGTTCAACATCATCCGGAGCGTAGATGAATGGAAGAACCGTGTCTTCTTCCCCAATAACTTTTTCTGCGTACAGGCCGCACAATTCAGTCAAGGAAGCTTGTGGGTCCAGGTCGACAAGGAGCACCCTTCGACCGCGCAAGCTCAGGCCCTGGGCGAGGCACATTGCGGTAGTAGTCTTGCAGGAACCGCCTTTGAAATTGGCACTGACCAAGATACGGCCAGATGCAATTCCAGAAGTTAGCAGTGGCGACTTTTTGATTTCAGATGCTAGCTGAACCCACGTCCGCAATTCAGTCAAGCTGAAGGTTCGCGACCGGCCACTGAGTTCCCCAGCAGGAAGTGTCGAGCCCTCTTTCGTAGCCAAGTAGTGGAGCCGCTGTCGGTCAATACTGCACATTTCAGCCACTTGAGCCGCGGTAAAAGTAGGCGTAGTTTTGCGCGGCTTTGGTGTGAGAATTTTCTTCCTTAACTCCTTCATCAAAACTTCAAGCTGGAGCGCCAATTCCCCAATTTTGGAAAATTTGACGCTTCGCTCAATCTGAGGCAATTCGCTCTTTACTCGCATATTCGACACTCCATTGAAAAATTTCGACTTTTCGTAGAATAAGCGATAATATGAAAAAAAGCACTATATTGGCGTACATTTTTTGAAAAAATGGCCTCTCAGAACCGCGCATACCGAGCAAACGGTGTGTCGCTTGAGGGTTGGGGTCGCCGATATTAAAAATTGCTCTATGGGCCTATAAATAGCCTTCCTGAGGATGCCGTTTTCCGTAGATGGACTGTTCGGCCTCTCTTAGATGCTTAAGAAGGACTTGTGTCTTTTTCGCAACTGGGAAATTTGTATTTAGCTCAGCAGCGTAACTACCTTCAATGAATCGGGCCTGAAGCACTAAGTTCATGGTATGTCATAGAAACATTTCTATTGTGCAACAAGAGGACAATTTCGGTGTCTTTGCCTTCAATGTGGGAGCACGAATACAGACTAGCGTTCGTGTCCGAGTCGGACACGCGAAATGAATTGCCCGATTCTGCCGGTGCTAGCGGGATTACCTATGACCCTCTGGTGGTCCCACACGTCAGGGTCGCAAGCTACGTTGGCCGGGAATATTACACATCCCATGGTGCTCGAGGCCCTTGGCGAACCAACGACCAGGTCAAAGTGGCATTTCAATTCTTCTCCGGACAGCTACGTCACCGATGTCTACCTAGAACGGTGCGTAGAGGGCAGCCAAACAACCAAGATTAGGCTTGCGCGGGTCATATCGGACAAGCTCGGCCAAGTAGGACAATTCTAGTGCCTTTACTATGAGAGCTGCAAAAACCGAGTGCAGCCTCAGGGTGACCGTTTGGCCGGCAGGACAATTTTGGTGCCTTTGTCATTTCGCACCAGAATGGCCAAGCTGGCGCCGTGATTCCTTTGAGGTCAACTCTGATGCGCCGGCAGGACAATTTTGGTGTCTTTGCTCTGTAGTGCCCGCAACAGCTGAGCTTGAATATGAATCCTGGTGCCAACTGGGGCGCAAGCAGGACAATTTGGGTGCCTTTGCCTTGGATAACCAGCAACAGCTGGGTTGGTGCCTCGAGTCCTGGCGTCAACTCGGTCCGCAGTAGGACAATTTTGGTGCCTTTGCCTTGGATAACCAGCAACAGCTGGGTTGGTGCCTCGATTCCTGGCGTCAACTCGGTCCGCGGTAGGACAATTTTGGTGCCTTTGCCTTGAATAACCAGCAACAGCTGAGTTGGTGACTCGATTCCTGGCGTCAACTCGGTCCGCGCCAGGACAATTTTGGTGCCTTTACCCGGAGAACCGGCAACAGCCGAGATGGAGCCTCAAGTCCTGATATCAACTCGGTCCACAGGCAGGACAATTTTGGTGCCTTTGCCTAGAGAACGGGCAACAGCCGAGCTGGCGCTTCGATTTCTGACGCAAACCCTGGCCCGCGACAGGACAATTTTGGTGTCTTTGCCCTGTAGCCCCCGCTACCGCCGAGCTGGCGCCTCAAGTCCTGGCATCAACCCGGTCCACGGGCAGGCCAATTTTGGTGCCTTTGCCTGGAAAACCGGCAAAAGACGAGTTGGTGCCTCGATTCCTGGCGTCAACTCTGTCCGCTGCAGAACAATTTTGGTGCCTTTGCCTGGAAAACTAGCAACCGCCGAGTTGGTGCTTCGATTTCTGAAGCAAACTCTGGCCCGCGGCAGGACAATTTTGGTGTCTTTGCCCCGTAGACCCGCAACCGCCGAGCTGGTGCCTCGATATCTGGTACCAACTCTGGTTCGCAGGCAGAACAATTTTGGTGCCTTTGCCTTAGAGAACCAGCAACACCAGATAGCGCCTCAATTTGAAAAAGGAGAACGCTGATGTGTGCAGGTAGGACAATCTTGGTGGCTTTGTCCTAGAATGACCGCAACGGTCGAAGTGCTGCCATCCCCGACGGGATGATGACCAGTGTACAACTAGGACAATCTTGGGCCGTTGCCTTCGAAATCAAACAACGTCTGAGCGGACGCCAGGATGCTTGATTACGGCTGGTTTCCGGACAATTCTGGTGTCTAAGCCTTGGCGATTGGACAACAACAAAGCGGAAGCCTGGTGAACAGCGAGATTCAGCAGGACCTCTAGAAATGACTGAGTGGTCATCAAGTAGGACAATTTCGGTGCCTTTGCCCTAAAGCGCTTACCACAATCGAATTGCGACCCACATAGCGGGCAGGCCGCAGATGATTCAAGCAGGACAAATTTGGTGCCTTTGTCCGCTACTGCATGCGACACTCATACTACGGACAGGCGACCAGGTGGCTTGTGGACAAACCGCGGGACGGTTCACAACCGAGAAACCAATGAAAGGGCGACCGCGGGGCCCAATCAGCGGCCACACTCGATATTGCACAGCCTGGAGAAAAAATAGACGGTCGGATTTCAGAAACAATCCCAGGTGCTTTAAAGGACAATTACGGTTACCTTTCAATTGCCCTGTGGATAAGCCAGTGCATCAGACGGACAAATTTGGGTGCTTTACGAGACCCTCTGGTAACTTTGCGCGACAAATTCAGGTACCTAGCATTCAAGTCTAGTTACTTTGCCGAAATAACTTATTGATTTTAAACGATAGATGTTCGCCTGTAAGTAGTGTTATGTTTATTAGAAAAACCTACTGCAAACGCTTGGTTGTGAATAACAACAGAATTAACCCGCATCGCCCATTAAACCTAGGGCAAACACTCCAATAAATCAACAGCCGTCACGGCATCATCTAACAGTTGCCAAACCTATAAACTTAACGGCCTAAAACACAAGCAAGGAAACGAAAAAATATGCCTTCAAGCCCGGCAACAATCCTAGTGCCTTTGCTACCCCTCAAAAGCCTTGAAACCCGCACCAGCTCTCGCTCTCCCGCGTATACGAACAATTCTGGGTACTTTTTCAACAATTCTGGGTACTTTACGAAAAATCAGTGGATAAGTGCATCCACGATTCAAACAATCTTAGTTACTTTGATTATGGAAAATGTGCCTTAGTTAAACAATTATGGTTACCTTACATAACCGACCAACTGCTTTTCCGACGTAAGTATTTGATTTATAAGGAACGGCAACACCCTGTTTGTAGTGTTCTGTTTACTTAAAAGACTATACTGACACCGTCATGCCTGTGAATAACTATAACTGAAATCACACATCAGTTGAAACAGACAACATCCAGCTCGGACAATTTGACTCCGTATCGAACCCCTCCACCTGGCCGCTCAAAACTCATCTGAACCAACGCCTCAGGTGACACCGGACCTAGCTCGAACTCGGTAGGAAGCAATCCGCTCTCTTCAAACCGCCTTGCATCCAAATCCTTCCAGAGTTCGACAATATCGACGACATCAACCTGGTCCGGCACAGATTGCAAAAATAGCTTTGACTGGACTGTCCCGGTCCGCACCGGAAAATCGACCAGCACCAGGGCAACAAAGGTCTCGACCTCACCGCCAACCCGGTTCTGCAACACGTAAACGCCGCGGTCGAGGCTCAGCACCTGGTAGCCAAGAGACTCCAGAACAGATGTAGTGATTTCAGTATTCATAGAAAATGCAGCCTATGGGGCTGACGCAGGTGGTGAAGGGCTATACGGCATAACAGTCCACAACGATAGTATACCATAAAATGCCACCAACCACTCACCAGAAAGAATACCTGGATGTTGTCAAGCTCTTGGTGCGCAACTATCGCGAGAACAAACCGCTGCTCGAAGATGCAGTTTTGTTCCGTGGTAGTCGCTTTGGTGACGGAGCGCCAGCGAAAGATACGCCTGATAAACTACACGCACATTTGCTTCCTCAAGTCGCAGCCAGCTACACGCACTCCTGGAAGAAAGGTGACTCGTTCATCGATACGTACCCCATCGACCGTGAGAACACCAAGTTCTACGCCAACTTCAATTTGGCCGAACATCTCAAAGGCGAATCCGTGCGGTCCTACACTGTCCAAGAGGCAGAACGAGCAATTCGGCCGCTCGTTGAAAACTTGGCCTATCTTCCAGCGAATAGCCAAGCCTGGGACCGAAACGTTGAGGCTCTCGAAAAATTCATCAAATCGAGCTTCTACGAAGCAGGGGTGCCCGTACATCGTACCGACGGAACGACAAACCAACCCACCGAAAAGTTTTACTATACGGGCGGACCAAAAGTCACCTCGGCAAAAGAAGTTATCGACAAGCTCGAACGGTTAACCCCTGAAAATGAAGCCCGAGCTAAAGCACTTTATGCCCTTGCCCGACCATCAGAAGCAGCAAAGGCCATCGCCAAACTCGAAGTCACGCACCCAGAAGCTGCAAACGCATTCAAAGTTCTGCAGCAGGCCGTCCAAAGAGACCAGGCCACAAACGTGTTGACCAAGTATGGCAAAATGCCGCTTAACGACTTCATTGCCACCACGCGCGTAGAACCGCAAACAGAAGCGCAATCTCGCGTCCTTCGGCTAGCTCAAGGCCTAGCACACAGCTTGTCCAGCCCAGACCCGGCAGTTCGTTCCAGGGCTTTAGCTGTGACACGACATATCGGAACCCTCGACCCAGCTACGGCGACGATGAAGGATGTCGGTCAAGCAGTTTCTCGTGTAACGCTAGCAGCTCAAAACGGCAAGCAAATCGCAACCCAGCAGATGCCACCTACAGCTCGCGCGCCGGCGTCATCAACTCTACAGGTGATGTCACGGTGATAGATTCATGACAACTTACACACACACGAAGGCAAAGGCACCAAAATTGTTTTGACACTTCTACCTTTCCAGTGCGACACTTCGACTCCAAAAAGAGGAGTCAGAATGGATACGGCGTCGAAACAACTTGCACTAGCGCTATTCGAAGACTTAGCTCCGAATGGCGGAATCGTCCAGGAGGCGCCAACCGCCTTAGGATTTCGGCGTAGTAATGCTTTCGTAAAAATTACCGACTTGAGTGCCGCCGGCCGACGACTTGTCGATATCACATATTTCTTAATCGCAGAAGAAGCTGAGCTAAGAAAAGAATACAGGGTTGATTTCGGTCTATTCAAATGGCTGCTCGCTACGACCAGTAATAATCGCCAACACCTTCGGAAACTAATTCGAGAAGCACAGCAAGCAGCAATTGTTCTAAGCGAAGAAGACGTCGGCGAAGGAACCAAAGAACGTTGGGGGTCGGTGCCATTGCTGGGTGCCGCGTTTATTGAAGATAATGAGTACATTTTCGAGGTATCCGACAGGCTACAGCGAGCAATTAAAAATCCAGCTGCATCCCATTTTTTAAGCCTCCGATATGTATTTAAATCGGTTCATGCAAAAATTCTGCATGACCGACTACAGGTCCATGTCGACCAGGGCGTGACTGAATGGATTGAGTTGGATGAATTGCGGGTTTGGCTTGAGTGTGCCGAAAAAGAGACATATAAGACATGGAAGCACTTCCGTCAGAAGGTTCTCGATATTGCTATTGAGCAAATTAAGGAAGTTACTGGCCTTAAAATCACAATGCTTACACTTAACGAGCCGGGTTCCAAAAAAATAGCCAAGGTCCGCTTCCGTATAGAGACGTCAGAGCATCCTACTAGTCATAACGCAGCGCTTGCCGTGTTACGGTCTCTCTACCATACGCTCCATAAAGAGATGGGACTGACCAAAGAAGAGCTAAACGAAATCATTTCGAAACGCGAAATATATAATGACGAACGTATTAATCGCGCGATTGAATATACGCGACATAACGTAGCTTTAGGTAAAGTTAAACTGCGAGCTGGCGGATATTTCATGAAAGCTCTTCGCGAGGAATATATCCTTGGCGAATTAGATAAGCAAATTCACCACCAAGCAGCATATACACAGTCAGCAAAGATGTTTGCGAGCCAAAGGGAGAATGAGCGCATCCAAAAAGCAGCCGCCGAAGCGGAGGAACGTGCTCGGCAGATTGCCCAAGAGGGATGGGCTGGTTTTGAATTACTTGATGCAGATAGTCAAGCAACTCTCACTCGAGAGTTTTGTATAAACCCATCTGCTAAGTTGCTGGCGCGTCAGGCTGACGTTTCGTTAGCTGAACTTCAAAATAATCTTCGCCATCCTAAGGTACGCGATAGTTTCGGCACATTTGTGGCCACCTGGCTTCGCAAAAAAGTAAAGTCGCCAAAACAGGGTGGGGATTCCGGCAATCTATTTGTTGGCGAATAAGTCGTAAGGAGGGCGTCAGCAATTGGCGCTAGACCTTCGAGCATGTTCGATTCTTCTGGGTACTCAAGGTAGATGGATGCTCATCCACCTTGAGTACCCAGAATCGGCGATAATCGCTGGACTACACCAACTACAATGCAGGAGCCTGTCGGTGGCCAAGACAAACAAGTCCAAAGCGAAGCTTTCGCCAACCCACGTGCCAGCACCTCCAGAAATAGAAACTGAGGCTACCATTCACGCAACCGTCAATGTCAAATTGAATCGGCGTCGGCACACCAACTTCAAACTTCTCAGCGTCCTCACAGGCGTCTCGATGCAAGACTACATGGTCCAACTCATCGATGACCTCCTGGAACAGAACAAACACGTGCTTCCGGCCGCAACTAAGCCTGACCCTTGACCTTATAAACCGTTGTCACAGGTCCGCTACCTGGCTTAGCATTCACCATCGTCGCATTAATCCACAGCACCTTATTCTCGAAGCGCTCGCCCAGCTGGCGCAAGTGCCCGCGGCGCAAATGCGTCTTGGGCGACGCATGGTTACCTCCCGCCCCTGGGCGCGTGCCAGCTGCTGGAATCGGCGAGATATCAAGAATCTTGTAGGCAAAGAACGGCACTCGACCTTTCTTCTTTCGCTTCTCGTTAAGCATCCTCGGCGCCGCAAGGTCCTGCGTACCGACGTTCGAACAATTGATGGCAGCCAGGAACTCGTAGACAGTTCGGACCTCATCGATTGTGTCTATTTGAAAGTTCTCCATAGCAACATCCGCAGGTACGCCCATTAGCTGCGCTCGGGCAGGAAACACAAGGAATCGAGCCGGCAAACCATGCGCTGTCTTCTTGCTATTGAGCCGTACACCGATGCGTTCGGTGATGTCGTCCATGTGGCCAGCGGCATCCTTAAGCAGCAGAGGTCGGTCGTTTTCCAAGTCGATTAGCACGACTCCCGTAGCTGCACCCCAATTCCCATTTGCCTCATAGACGGCCATCACGGCCAAGCAATTCTCAGGCACTTCGCCCAGGAACGAACGGCCTATCAACCGGTTCAACCTTTCCAGTTGTGCTGGTGCCAGCTGATGCGGGTCAAAGCACAGGGCAATGCGCTTTGCGGAAAAGGCCAGACCTGAATCGGCGGCATACAGTTCCTGGGTCGCGGTAAATTCAAGCGCGCAGGCAGGATATGGCAGCCGAAGAAGGTCGAACATCGCAGGCTTGAAGTCGTGCTCGGCCAGCAAAAATCCATTGTCAGGAAGCACGAAGTGGATGCTGTCCTTCATCAAGTCGCAGAGCAGCAGCTCGAAATCAGGGTCTAAGCCCAGACGCCGTGGAAGCTCAAGGGCTAACTCCGAAAAAGCCTCAATAGCGTGCGTGCAGTAGTGGGGTATCTGGCTGTACCCCAAGTCTTCGATGTGAACTTTGCTCATATTTCCTTTGCATTCTCTCCAAAACTGAAGAATTCCTTAAGGGGATGAAATCTTCTGTCATATCGCTTGACGAAAACGATATTACTCACTATACTAGCCATATTCGAATCGACCGACTCGATTACCTGTAACCACTGGAGCATCCTACACCATGTTCAAACGCAATCTGCTGACGGCTACAGTGCTGTCGCTGGCCGCCCTGAGCGCTCACGCAAACAAAGCTGAACCTCTCACCCCATACACCGGCGTCCTGCCACCTCCGCTGCAGTTCGCAAAGACCACTGGCGGCCTGGAAGTTTACAAGAAATTCGCTGCCGCCGGCGGCCTGGATGGCTGGGTCGTTGAAGACAAAAACTCCGGTAAGGAAATCATCGTCTACTCCACCAAGGATGGTGAAGCCCTCATCGCCGGCATGATGCTGGACAAGGCTGGCAAGAACCTGTCCGCCACCTACGCCGAAACCCACATCCCGGCCCCGGATTACAACGTCGCCCTGTCCGAATTCAAGGCAGCACCTGGCATCAACGTCGGCAACCAGAAGGCAAAAGCTGAACTGGTCGTCGTGTTCGACGCTAACTGCGGCTACTGCAAGCTGATGCACAAGCTGGTAACCCCTGCGGTAGAAGCTGGCGAACTGAAGGTGCGCTACGTTCCAGTCGCCATTCTGGGCGCCGATTCCGACATCAAGGGTGCTGGCCTGCTGGCCGCCAAAAACGCACAGGCTGCCGTTGACGGCGCTGTCGCTGGCCGTGCTGAAACCTCGACCGACAAGGCCCTGGTAGCGAAGGTCATGAGCAACACCAACCTGATGAAGAAGCACGGCTTCAACGGCACCCCTGCAGTGCTGTACCAGGTGAAAGACAAAGGCGATGACACCGTCTACGTCGCCAACGGCGTTCCTAACATCAAGGAACTGTTCGGCCGCCTGGGCATCAACGGCCAGCTCGACAAGCTGAAGCAAGACCCTGCTATGGAGCGATTCACTCGCTAAGCCAGCCGAAGGCGCCCTAGCGGCGCCTTTTTTGTCAGCCAGGCACGTTCTTGAATAGATGTCGGCACGACTCCTTGAATAGTTCAGCTTCTGCACTCGCATAGCCCCATGCTTCATCCGACAGAAAATACCCCTTGCTCGGCATTGGCTCACGCCTTGCACACGCAGAGAGTAAGCGGGCGCATTCAAGTGCGTCGGGATATGCCAGTATCTGCCGAGCGGACAAGTGAATGTTCGCAGTTACAGAGCGGAAGAGCGTGCCCCACCATTGGTTTGGCAGTTCAATCTTATCCAGCTCAAAAACGTCTGGGTGGCTGCGAAACAGAGCTACTACGCAAGTCGGTTTTGACCAAGGCACCTCATGCGAGTAGTGCTCAGCCCGAATCGGCAATGCCAGAGGCAGCGGGGTATCCGCCGGCGCCCACCCAAGGAAGTGCAAGTCCGCGCAGGGTTGGCTATCCGCCGCATCCAAAAGCGGAAGCTTCAAACATTTGCCCCAAGGCGCTGACATATCTTCAAAGTCCGGAGCAGCAAACAGCAGGACTGGTACGCCGACGATTGTTGAAGGGAAGCGAGCCAACAAATCGCGCATCAACAGTGCAACTTTCGGCCGCGCAAAATCACTGGACTCCGCAAGTAGCAGCTCGGGCTCTCCAGGTTCAGCGATGGTTAGCCAACCCCGCATGACTTCCAGACTCTTCTGGATATTGCCAACCTTTAAAAAACTCTCAATCTGAGAAATGACTATGTCTCGCATGCTTAATTCCCAATCCAACGAATTCGGTAATCATAACGCGGCATCTCTGCCTTCGCAAAGTTTTGTTAACAGTGCACTCTCAGGAGTGTTAACTCTGGTACTTTCCGTGATGGTAGCTGGTAGTGCGGTTGCGGCCCCAGCTGCACCAACGAAAGTGAATACGGCTGCCAAGGTTGGCCAGGCTGACCCGCTCGCCGGCGACACCTGGCACGCGGTCGATGGAACTTGGCCGGGCACCCTGGTGTTCGATGCAGCCAAGAAGTCTGTGACACTGTCGCCCGTGGGCGCCACGCCCATGCAGGCCAGTTACACCTATACGGTAAAGCCGTCTATGGTGAGTAAAGCCGTAGACGGTACGTTGCGAATGACCAATTCGGCACAGCAAGTCAGCCAGTCCACCTTCCATATCGAAGGCACAAAGCTGACCCTCAGCTTTGCCAATGGGCAGCGGCCTGAAGTGTATGTGCGAATGACGCCTAAGGAAGAGGAAGCTGAAAAGGCCCGCCTCCAGAAGATGATTTCCGAAGGGCGAATTCGCCCGCTCAAGTAACCGATTCGGCCACGCACAAGCACCTGGTGCTTGTGCGTGGCCGATAAAGATTTTTCAGGTCATCGCTTGACGTATTAACTATTGCGCGGTATACTTTAATCAATTGAGAGTTGCTTAAGACTCCGTTGTGCAAAGTTGCCTTGTTTTCCATTGTTTTTTGAAGGATTGGAATGAAGCTTACTCGCATTGCGGGCAATGAACCGACCGCTAAATTTTCGTTCGGGTTCAAACAGTCGACGGCAGACTTGTTGAAGAAGTATCAAAAGTTGTACACCCAGGTTACTGGTGATGCAGAGATTGCCTTGAAGGACGTTGTCGAACAAATGCTGCTCGACTTCATGGCTGATGACAAAGCATTCCAGAAGTTCCTGAAACAAGAGCAAGACGCTGCAGCAGCGCCATCGGCGCCAGCACCGGCACCTGCACTTGGTCAGGCACGCGACCCAATGGGTAATTCGGCAGGCCTTTAAGCCGGCCAAACGGTCAAATTATGTCGGCGGTGCAAAGCTGCTGACATGACGCTAACGCGTCAAAGAGAAACGCCTCGTAGTTGTTTGCGAGGCGTTCGTATATGCCCTGTTAGGTAACAGGTTTTGCGGTAGATGTGCGGACCGCAGAAGTAGCCGCTAGGCGGCAATCCCGAAAGGGACGCATAAGGAAATAGTTGGTCGGTGGCTCCAGCTTATCAAGCTGGCTTCCCCTCAGATTCAGGTCATTTGCGCACGTGTGGTGGCGTGCAAGCGTATTCGCGCGTCTGCGCGGTTCCTAACACCTTCGCTGAGCGAACTCGTTCAATAAAGTATATGACGAGTTGGCTCGTGCGGCTTTTGACGTGAATTGAGTATGTCCGCCAAGCCTACTGACATCGAAACTGAGTCCGATTTCCAACAAAACGGAGACCCGGTCGAGCTCGACTACCTGCTATCTTCCGACCTTCCACATGACGTTGAAGGCGCCCATTCTGACGACGAAGTTGATGGCCCTGGCCGTCAGCATGATGTCGAGCTGGACTTGGACGCAGAAGGCTTCGAGTCGTTCAACACCGACCACGAAGAAGAAATCTCCGCTGCGCCAGCCACTGCGCCGGCAAAGCGCGGCCGTCCGAAGGCAGGTACTCCGAAGCCGCCGACTGTCGACGCCGACGGCAAGCCGCTGACCGTCTACCAGCGCCTCGTTGACGAAGGACTGTTGCGCAAGCTGACCGATATCGTCATGGCCAAAGTGTCGATTCCATGGCACCTGCGTGCAGACGCAACTCAGGAGGTTCACACCACCTGGGCAACCCTGACCGCCAAACCAGAATTCCAGCGAAATCAGCTTGGCCAGTACGCATTCATGTCCGGCCAGCACGCCGCACTTAAGCTGCGTCGAAACATTGGTGCTGTTGTCGTCATCCCGGGCGCGCTGTTCCGGACCGGTCGCGATACCACGTTCATGGAGTCCATCGGCGCCGCAGTCAATCCGAAAGACGTGGATGACTACAAGGACTCGCTCGAGCTCGCAACCGAACCAATGGAAGACCTGCAGCTGTCCCGCGTCAGCGAGAGCTTCTTCGAACAGCGCTTGGGCGACCTGAACCTGTCGACCAAGCAACGCCTGGTTGCCCATAAGGCTCTGGTTGAGCGCATGGCCGCTGACGACATCGCCATCGAACTCGGCATGGACTTGATGTATGTCGAACGACTCCTGAACCAGGTGACTAACAAGCTCACAGCAAAAGATGGCGGCGAAAAGCCTGAGCCAGCTAGCCGTAAGCCGCGCAAGCCCGCAAAAAGCAAGGATGCAACCCCAGAACACGCCGGAACCGAAGAAACTGACACTGCCAGCGTGATGGGTTTGTCCCGCGGTACATTTGGCCGGCCACGTCGTGCCCGTGTAAAGGTCGCAGCATGAAAATGGCCACACGCGCACGGCAGGTTTTTGCGGCCCTGGGCGTCGGTATGACGATGGCCCTGTCCGTTCCAGCTCAAGCGAAAGACCTGGGCGTGGAAGGCCAGGTCTTCGTCCCAATCGAAGAAGACATGCGTGTCATGTTGATGCGCCTTCTTGCACGGCAAGATTGGAGCGAAAGCCTGAACCAACTGGAAGACTCTGCCAAGAGCTATACGAAGAACTTGCCGGCATACTTCCTTCCTCGCGCGGATAAGACCGAAACTGTGTGGAAGGACGTTGGCATTGTGGTGACCGAGGACATCTACCTGCCATGGGTTGACTGGCAAACTGGTTCCGTGTTCGAGCCCACTCAAAAGCTAGCGGTGGAGAAGGGAACGTACCTCAATCCAATTGCAAAGCTTCCGGCCGGCGCTATCGAGCGACTTTTCTTGTTCGACGCCACCGACCCGGACCAGCTAGCCTTTGCAAAAGACCTGATGAAGCTGGACATTCCCCAGCTGAACTTTATGCTGGTGGCAGGCGACCTGGGCGAACTCTCGAAAGAGATGAACCGTCCAATTTATCATCCAGCACCAACCATGCTGGAAAAATTCCATGTGAAGGCGGTACCGACCCTTATCGGGTTTGGCCGTGGGCAACATCAAGGCCACATGGCCGTCACAGCATTTAAGCTGCCGGCTGATGCGGCTCTCGTGAAAAGTGCCTGGTTCGGACTGCCACACGTAGGGTATGACCCGGAAAATCTCTCGGACATCGTTGCTGAAAATCCTTCGTTGACGCAATCAACGACAGATGCGGCCAGCGTATTAAGCAACCTCACCACCAAGTCGCCGGCTGAACCAAACACCAACCGGTAAGACACCATGCGCATGCACATCAAAAAAATTCGAAACCTCCTTGCGGCCGCCGCGGTAACCTTCGCTTCGCTCGCATCGCCCGCTATGGCCAGCACACCTGGCTGCGTCGGTAAGATGTGGAACCCAGTCGGAGACCTTGATTTCCGGCTGATGGGAGGGATTTCGCTCCCTGGCTGGCAGCTGATGAAGTCGCCTGAACACCTCGGCGAACCGCCAAAACACAAGTCTGAATCGGTCTGTTTTTGTAAGAACGGCATGAAGTCTGGTTTCGGTGTCGGCCTAGACTTCTGGATGCCCTCGTACATCAACGACATGGCTCGCCAAGCGGGATGCATGGGCTTCTTGAGCGGCGTAAACATTCTGCCAGGCTTCATCTCCCAGTCTTCCGGCCAGGAGTACAACGCCAATGCAGAGCGCAAGGATGGCGTCACCAACATGCAGATTCACTGGGCGTATGCCGACGTGACCGCAATTGCTGGAAAAAGCTTGTTCGAAAAATGTGATGCTGTTACTGGTGCGATGAGTATCGCCTACATGACAGAACCAGACTTCATTTTCCAGAATGACGTCTACTCCATCGTCATGACCCCTCAAGCTTCCATTTTGGCTGCTTCTCCTCTGCTGTCTCAGATGACCTGCGGCTTTGAATCCATCGCGAATACGCTGGGTGGCTGGCAGGACTGGGGTGTTTGCGCATGGAAGGGCTCCCGCATGCCATTCAGTGGTAACGCCATTGCAAAGGACTCCGCGCAGGTGACGAACATGGATATCACCGTAAAGTACCTGTCACGCGCCTCATTGCTGGGCACGACCATGCGTACGATGGGCAAAGATGCAACCTGCAAACCGCTGTACTCGCCGTTCTATGACCCGTTCCAGCACCGTTACCAATGGGCCTATCCAGGCAAGGTCTCCACGCGCTACAACGTAGACGTCATCAAGTGGGGCCTCTTCATTAAGGATGCTGGGCAATCGAACATGATGATGCTCACGGAGCAAACTGCATCGCTGACAAATGTAAGCTCCATCGCAGTTGGCGGTGAAGCCGGCGCGCCAAGCAGTGGCAACCTCGGCCTGGCTGAAAGCATCGTCAAAGGTCTTCCGAAGCCCCTTCACTATCCTTCTCGTGAAGCTGGCTACATGCAGGTCTGGGAAGCTCGTCAATGCTGTCTGGTAGTTCTGACGGTTCAAAACATCCTAAAGATGATTATTGAAAACCTGGCAACCATGGGTGGCGGCATCATCGCACAGATGTACGAATTCTATAACATGGCCAATATGGCATACCAGTTCATCAAAGACCCAATTGGTGGTGCACTGGGCATGCTTGGTGACGCGCTCGCCGACGGCATCGGGCAGTTGGCTGATGGTATGTCAGGGGCGCTATCAAGTGCGGCCGGCGGATTGAAAGAATCCTTGGGCGCCCTAGGCGGTTAATCTTCAGTTTAGGCCCCCACCGATGGGGGCCAGTTCTTACCATGAAAAAAGTACTCAAACTTAGCCTCATTGCCAGCATTTTGTCTTTCGGACTGGCACACGCTCAAACAGCCCCGACCGATAAGGCCGTTGAGGCAGCCGCGCCTTCGCAGAAAGGCATCGACCGGATGAAGGCTATCATTGATGGCGTCGCCCGTAACGACCTGCGTCCCTTGAAGCCAGAAACTCAGGCCGCAATCGAAACTGGCACCAAGAGCGCGGAAGTCAGTGCTGATGTCAACCACATGGATGCTAAGACGGTTGATTTCTCGGTTCAGCAGGCAGCAAAGTGGGAAAAGATTGCCCGCGAAGCATATGTAGCAGCGCTGCCACCACGCGACCGCGCACTAGGCGCCAGTGTGCTGCTCGGGGATGGCACAGGCGGCCCTGGTCGCATTTACATCTTCGTGTCACGCTCCATGCCGCAATCCCTGCTGCGAGCATATGCGGTCGACGCCTTCTACATGGGCGCCCACCTGGTTGTAAAGGGAGTTCGCAAGGGCGATACCCTGAAAGAATTCATCACCGACTCCCTGGAGAATTTCAATAGCATCGATGGCATGTCGATGGCCAGCATGGACATCAATCCGAACCTGTTCGATATGTTTGACGTGCAGGTTGTGCCAGCGGTCGTATGGACAAACCGTGTGGGACTCGATGACATCGGCTCGGGTTGCCAGAACGTTCCAGACGACGCACCGCTCGAGAAGCTTAACCTGATGGGTCCTGATGACCAGTACATCACAGTCGACAAGCCTACATGCGCCAAGCTTCCGGATACTGCCTACTTCAAAATGTCGGGCGCATTGGCCATGCCCTACGTCCTGGAGCGGTTCCAGTCGGAAGGTTTGCCGAAGAGTGTCGCAGATGAATACCGCGCCAAGTTGGCCGAGCGCACCAGCAACGTTCATGATGGCTCAGTGACCCAGGTCGAAGGAAACGCCATGGCGCCGATTAGCTACTCGGCAAAACTGGACCGTCTGCCGAAGGATGTTCTGCGCGCGATTCAGGAAGAGCTTCAAACTGCCAATGTTCAGCGCGGTCCGTTTGGCCCATCGTTCAGTCCAGACGCAGATGACGACACAGCATACCGTCAAGAGCTTAACGAGAAGATTCGCCACGGCCTGGGCCTTTAAATTTGCGCAGGCTGGCTCGAAAAGTAAACAGCACCGCCCTCGAGGCGGTGTTTTCATTCACACGGTGCCGGGCTTAGTTTAGAATCGTTCGGCGCACCACTTTGCCTATTCGGAGTTTTGATGTCTACCTTGCCTTCCAGTTGGTCCACGCCGGCCATTCAGTCTGCGGCTGTAGCCGCCCTTGCTGCGGTATCTCGATACAGTGCAACACTGCGACCAGTCCCAGACTTGGTATTCCGCGCGTTCGAAAAGGTTTCGCCAGCTGAGGCGAAGTGCATCATTCTTGGCTTGGACCCATACCCGACTCCAGGCGACGCAATGGGTCTGTCATTCTCTGTGCCGGGTTCCACTGCGAAATTACCACCCACCCTTCGGAACATCATGAAGGAATTCGCTGAAGACCTCGGCGCCGAACTGCCTTCACCTGACTTAACGTCGTGGACAGAGCAGGGTGTGCTCCTCGCGAACACAGCACTCACCATGGCTGGCGGGAAGTCAGGCGAGCACCTTCAGCACTGGGAACAATTTACCAACGCCTGGATTACACACCTGCAAGAATTGGACCGCCCCTGCGTATGGATTTTATGGGGTAATGACGCCAAGTTGCTCCGGCCCTTAATCCAAGGCACCAACCAGCGTATCATCGAGTCGCCACATCCATCCCCGTTGTCTGCTTACCGCGGCTTCTGGGGAACCCGCCCGTTTTCGAAGTGTAACGACCTGCTCGCGGCAATGGGGGAGCCCCAAATCGACTGGCTGGCGCCGGCAAAGTAAGGACTGCAAGATGCTGTTAACGATTCTACCTTCGTCAACTATCCAGAATGACCCACGCACGGCTGGTGCCCTGGATGCCAAGGGTAAGCTGGAGGTTATGCCGGCCGCTTTCTACCGGAACTACACAACCTCCGAGCTTATCGCGTTTGGGACGCGTATAGCGGCTTACAGCTTCCCAACCACTGAGTTGGTAGGTTGGCTCCAAAAAATGCTGCAAGGCCTGTCAGCGCTCGAAATAGGGGCTGGGAACGGGGTTCTCGCCCAAGCACTGGGTATCCGGGCCGCCGATAACTGGATGCAGACCTGGCCGGACGTAATCGAGCACTACAAGGCCCTGCGCCAGCCGCTCGTGCAATATGGTGAGTTGGTGGAGGAGTTAGATGCGCATGAAGCCGTTGCAAAGTACAAACCCGATGTTGTGCTAGCTTGCTGGGTTACGCATAAGTACCGGGAGGAGGCTCCAGAGCAAAGTGGCAACATGTACGGCGTTGCGGAAGAGGCCATTCTGAGTGCGTGCCAAACTTACATCCACATTGGCAACAGCAAGACGCATGCACAAAAGCCAATCAAGCGACTACCGCATCGGTGTTATCGCTTTGATTGGCTTGTATCGCGGGCCAGTCAGCAGGAGCTGAATGAAATCTGTATCTGGGGAGCTCGCCTTCCTGGCGAGCCTCCCGAAGCTTGAGATTACGAGCGAACAGCTGCCCGTCGACGGGATGACCAGGACTCTTGCGTCGCAGATGGTTTGCGAGCAGCGTTAAGCGCTTCCTCCCCCTTCCAGGTCAACACCAAATACGCCAGGTGGCCCCGATTGTCGCGTTCCCACGTTACCAGGGATTGGAGCTCCAGCGGTAGGAGATGTAAGTTCAGGTCGGCCCGAAGTTCTTTCGGGATGCGACTTTGAGCAAGGCCTCCTTCGCCGGCGCCAGCAATCAACAGGAAAAGCTGCACAGACTCGTCTGAGAGTCCATAAGCGGTAGGTTTGCAGTCTGGATTACTTTTCAGGATACCCGAGCTGTCGAGCATACCTTCTTCAATCAGGGAAATGCTCATGCCTTCTTTGTGACGCATGGATAGAAGCTCCTGGTTACTGAGAAACTTGGGATACTGGTGTCGCGCAAGCGGCTTGCACGGAGCGTGCTACTGCATTGCTATCGGCTGCTGGTACGGTGAACTGCGCCAACACCTGCGTCGCTTCATTCTGAAGGTAGATGTCCTTGAACTGCGCGATTCCGTTGATAACATCACCTCCAGTGTAATAGCCCTGCGCCAGCGGTAGCTTTCCGTATTGATAATTCAGCACCAGTCCTTGCTGCAAGGTGGCTCCAGACATGTGTGTCACCTGTACGGTTGCTGGAGCGCCAGCGTGGCAGCCAACCGCGGCGCGGTATTGGCCGTCGGCCGACATCGTCCAAGCCACATAGCCTTTTGCAGTTTGGGAGATGTACCAACGGCCGGGTTCCGCAGCAGCCAGCAATTCGGCGGGAAGGTCAGGCTGTTTGGGTGCGAAAGTCTCGGTCGAACTCTTCGCTGGCAGGTATTGTTCCAGGGAGGGGAACATGTCCCGGATGGAATCCGACCAGAAGAAAATCATCGGCACGATGGCCAGAATCAGGAGGAATGGCCACATATTGGCTCCTTTGACTTAAACAAAAAAACGCACAGGCAGATTCGCCTCGCGCGTAGGTTGGTGAAGAGCATCCCGGTAGGAATGAGTGGAAAGATAATCGCGCATAGTCAGTTGGACCTTGTGTTCCAGAGTATAGTTGGCTTTTGGAGCATTGTATGCTATACCAATGCAGGACTGTAACTTTTCTGGAGGATAAAATGGAACATGAAGACCTGAGCAGTGAACGCGCGCGGTTTGCTGCAGTTATGAGCCGTCAAGCAACCGACTTGAACCTGATTGACTTGTTCCGCCGGCTGGCAACGAGTGACAAGTTCAGTGACGCAGCAAGGCCTTACTGCTACGCTGACCTGTGTGTCGAAGCCGCAAAGCGAGTGACCGACAAATCAGTGCCGGCACTCATGCAAGCAGTCGAGCAGTTTAACGTGGCCAAGCGTGTGAACTATGCGTTGCAGGAGGTCGACGCCGCAGTAGCTCTTCGCGGTTTGGTTATGCGTGCTTTGCTGCAGGCTGAACGTACGGTTGACCCGCTGATGAAGGTGTTTCTGTGGGCTGAGCGTACGGGGATTACGCCCAATATGGCGTTCACCATAGGCCGCGCAATCGAGGCGGGCATGGCGATGGACGTTGCTGATGACCTTTGTGACATCGTGGTGTACACCTACTACCCCACGCTTGTCAGGCCGGAAGCTCGCCAGCCAGCCATTCACCAACCCGAGGCTCTTGCGGCCTGACCGGAAAGCTTGTCAAAAGACTCACCCCCAACTTCGGTTGGGGGCTTTTTTTGTCCACAGATTTGGTGGATAAGTGTGTGGAAATGACCCGGTACTACCTGATGTGCACACGGTTCAGCTGACGTGATTAAAATTTGAGCAGATTCTGTTCCGCGAGCCCAGAAAACTAAGGGCTACAAATTTTAGTAAACGTCCGAAGTTAAGCTGAAAAAGTCAAAAGTTAAGCTGAATTTCCAGGCACCCAGCCCGCCTATAGCGCTATTCGACTTGAATTTAACTCTACTGATTCAGCATCTTATTCGGATTGGTCAACAACCTACGCTTCCAAGGGCTGCAACGACTAAATGCTGCCTTGAGCGCACATCCAATCCCGACGGTCGCCCCATCCACTGCCAACATGAGCAGGTCTTCGAGTGTGCTATAGATGGTTGCACTTAGAAACATGCCGGCACCTACACAGAGGAGCACCGCAACTGCGGTAGTGTGGTCTACCGAGGCAGTAATCACTGGAGTCTGGAAAACCGGCGCAAATGCCTCCACATAAGCTTGAACCAACCCGGAGTTCATCACTTTAGTGGCCAGCGCCGTTACGGGCCCTGATTCAAGTGCGCCGCGCAAGTTTCCGCCGCTACCTGAAAGCAGCAACCAGGCTGAGATGACGCATCCTACGCCAAGTACACGAACAACTTTCATTTCAAAATCCTTTCACTAGATTGCGAAAGGCCCCAGGTAGGCCTAGAGTTCGATGCAGGTCAGTTAGTCGGCGCTGCAGCCGCCACCGTTGTTGCCATTGCTTCCGCTGCCGCAGTCGTTGCCACCGAAGTCGCCCAGGCTGCCGAAGCCGCCACTGTCGCTGTCGCCAGAATTGCTGCTGGAGCTACGGTTGGAACCGTACGAAGAGCCCAGGCGCGAATTGGAGCTCGAGCGGCTAGTCGAACTACCACGCACACCAGGTTTCGTGGTGCTGTTACGATTGCGATTGTTGAACATTTTGAATCCTTTCAGAGAAAGAAAAGCCCCCAACCGAAGTCGGGGGCAGAGGGGAATTACGCAGTTACTTCAACCAGGTCACGCAGCAGGTCGATGGTTTCCTGAGGTACGTTACCGATGGCGGCGAGGCGCAGCACATCAGCGTTGTCCTTCGCTACACCAGCCGACACGAGGTCGTCTGGAATTGCCTTCAGAACGTCATCGCCTACCGACATGGCAGTGGTCACCATAACGGCGGTCACCTTTGCGGCAACCACATCACGGCTGTCGGTGCCCACGTACTGCATGGCACCGTACTGCTCGATGGCGGTAACCAGGTCAACGATGTTATCGCTGTCCACCATGGCTGCCGCCGAGCTGACCAACACTGCGAAGCAGGCTGGCTTGTCTTCTTCGGCAAACTTGGTGCTGGTCTTCAGTGCTTCGAACAGGGTGATAACGCCAGGGATGCCCGACTTGTCACGACGACCTTTCAGCACAACCTTGAAGCGTTCGACTGCATCGCTTTCAGCTGGGGCCGAAGCTTGCGCATCAGCGGCTGGTGCCGGTGCGGCAGCAGGTGCAGCTGCTTCCGCTGCAGGCGTTGCGGCCTGAGTGGCGTCGCTCGACACATTTGCGGCTGCTTCTGCTTGCGCAGTTGCTGCCGGCGCCGCGGCTTCCACCTTGGTTTCAGCTGCTGGCGCGGCCTGGCTTGCGGCCGGGGCAGCATTTGCAGCTTCTGCCTTGACGGTAGTCGCATCAGCTTTCACTGCTTCAGCCGGAGTGGCGGCGTCAGCTTTCGCTGCGGTAGCCTTGCCACGACCTGCCTTAGCGGGTGCCGCATTGTTTTCGCCGGTGCCGAACTCGTCCGCAATGCCATACACGCTCAGGCCGTAACCGGTCTTGAACGCGATGCACTTTGTCAGTGCACGCATAACGGTTTTGTTCCAGTCGAAAACAGTTGCCTTCTCGTGATGCATAGGCTCATGTGCGGCATCCATCACTGGCAGGGACAGGCGTTGGGTCGCACCTTGGTAGGTCACGTCAACGTCCACCATCAGCGCGTTCAGCGACACACGATACGGCTTGCCGTCATGTTCCACCACGTTCCATTGGAACGCAGGGTCAGTGATACGGCACGCCGCCACGCCGATGTTCCACTCGATGTATGGAGCACCACCTTCCTTCAACGTCGCAACAACCGGTTTCACGGTGGTCAGGTCGGTTTCAGGAGTTACGCCCAGCATCTTGGAAGCTTTGCCGCCATCACCTTCGCAGCCCAGGAAAATGGACATGCCGTCGCCGTAAACGGTTGCAATGGCTTTTACCAGGCAGCGTTGACGGTTGTTGTTGATGTCGGTCAGCTTGGTCGCATCAATCTTCAGCGGCATATTGTCGCGGTCCATGACGGGCAGCCACATGCGCTGAGTTTTGTCGGTGCCAGGGATTTTGAGGTCCACAGCGACGACGGAGCCGCCCAGCATTTCCAGGAACGGTTGGCCGTTGAAGTCGACGAAAGTCACTTCCGGGCGACCGGCCAGGCTCATGGCGGTGGCAGCCGCAAGGTACGACAGGCCGTTCTTGCTGGCGATATCCGCAGCAGGAATGGTTGCGCCGAAAGCTTCAAAAAAAGTCTTGTTCATAATGTTTTGTCCTCGTGGTTTTGCAGGCGGGCGGAATTGCCCCAAGTCGTGCTTGTTTCTGCAATAAGGTATAGCGCGAGTATACCATAAAATAACCACTTTGGCAATGCAGTACGAATTAGCGCATTTTTCATGTTAAATGGTAAACCAACTTCAACGTGCGTTTGCGGGCCAGTGTGCTTGCGCTATACGTCTTCGAGGCATTTTTACTAACTGGCGCAAGCCACCTTAAAACGGAAGGACACACTATGAATGAAAAATTGGCAACTCGGTTGCATTCGGCGCGTAATGGCTACATCCTGACCACCACCAAAAAGAATGGTCGCATCTGCCTGGAGGCGTTGGGGCGTCCGGATGAAGTCCGACACTGCTTCAACCAGATGGTATGTTTGATTGCGGGCGCTGCTATGGAGGAACTCCGGAAGCCGCACTATCGCGCAATGGGCCACTCCACGAGTGCTCCGATTGGAAGCTGGTTTGACCGTTTCAACGGAAACATGGAATTCAGCTCGCCAAGCATCATATTTTCCGTGGCCGCAAGCGAACCGTCTGAACGTGCAGACGATATTGGCTATCTGGCGCTGTTTGACGATTGGCCCTATGGGATGGGGCGCTGCCTTCCTGGGCACAAAACCATGACGAAGAGCATGCTTGAGCTCGCACGGGTCTTCTTCGACTTCGGCAACTACCCAATTGTCGAGCTGAAGGGCTCTGCCTTGCACTCGGCAGTAATGCGTGGAAGGGAAGCGCTGGCGACCGCTAAGCGTAATGGTTATGAGCCCTACAAGGAACAAGCCTTGAGGAACTTCTTCGACACGCTCACTACAGCATGCAGCCTGCATTTCGTCCACGAGGTAGACGGCATTGACTAACTCAAGCCACCTTCGGGTGGCTTTCTTTTCTGCTAATGAAAAACAGCTCGACAATGTCGAGCTGTTTTGAGTTTGAAGGGCAGCGTTACGCAGCTTGCTTTGGTTGCTCCGTAGCTTGCTGCGCTTGACGGAAGAGCATTTCCATGTATTCCATGGTCGGCTTCTGAACGAACTTCGTGCCTTTAGGCGGATGGCCCGTATGGGACTTGCCATCCACCTTAAGAACCATGTTGTGGTTCACGTACAGCCCCAGGTCAGCCACCTTTTTGCCGGCGTTCTTGTTCTTCGCGATTGCGGGGTCAACAGCTTCCACGGTCAGGTCGAAGACTTGGCCAGGTTGCAGTTGAAGCTCCAGCAGTGCCATCATAAACTTCTGGCACAGTTCGCCGGCCGCTTCAAAGCGAATGACCACTTCTTCACCGTCACCAGCCTTCGCGTGCACCAGCAGCTTAGGCTTCTGACCAGGCTTGGCCGTCCAGTTGATGAAGTCAAACACCAGACCCTTGAACTGCGAGGTCAGCTCGACCTTGTAGTCGTCGAATACTTCCTTGAGTTCGCCCACTTCTTTGGTGTTGTGAATGGAGACGTTGTTTTGAATCGCCGCCATCTTGCGCACCATGAAATCCATGACGTACTGCAAGGGCATCAGCACCATGCCGTTTTCCACCTTCGGATAGAAGGCGGCTTTTTCAGCATCCAGGTCGGCTGGTTCTTCCTGCTTGGCCAGCCATTCCTTACGACGAATCCAGCCGGCATCCAAGAGACGGTTTGCCTCTTCCAGCATCTTGCGCTCTTGGCGGTCGGTCGGTTCTACCGCCAGTGGAATGGCTTGCTGAGCGTTAGCAAAGGCGCCGAACACTTTCAGGTAGTTGAACAGTTTCATGTCTGTTTTTTCCTCTCGTTTAGGTAACACACGGAAGGATTTCCATGCAAAAGGGTATAGCACATCTGGTGCTAGTTCAATAGTGCGTAGTCAACGCATCTGCGCACGGGCCTCCGCATGGTTGCGTGTTTCTTTCATGCGCACACGAACATATCCGGCAAACGCCATGCCAGCCATAGCCAGTACCGCGATGCCGCCAGTGGCGAACAATTCCAGCGCAGCCATGTTGCTCAGTGCCGCTTCAACACGTGCAACGGCGGCAGTAACGGTGTGGGCATCGGCGCGGCCGGCAGCAACCAGTACTTTCGGGTCTACGAGGCCCAAGGCCGGGAGGGTCAGAGCAAACGAGAGCCCTGCGATTTTCGCGAAACGGGAGTGGGTCTTTACTGCATTTTTTGCGCGCCGGATTGCGGCTACGAAAGGGGAGGAAATTGGAGATTCTTGCGAAGACAATACAGTATTGGTTGGCATGTTATTTCCCTCATCAACAGAAATGACAGTATACCAGAGAACACTGAAAAAATCACCAATTTTCGTTAGTTAACTAAAGAAAATCCACAGCAAAAAGCCGTGGATTTGAGATATTTAGCTTAAACCAGGATGGTACGCAGCTGTTCGTAAAGCTCTGGCGAAATCTGTGTAACGGACATCGGTTCCACGCAGACCTGGCCACCATGGTGGAAGTAGCACTCGCCATCTTTGGTGCCCTCGCCGTAAAAACCTGAGGCGATGTCGTCCAAAGCTTTTTCTGGGTCGGTATCACTCACGAAGCGCATGAGGTGCTTGTAGGTATACTCGCCGTTGGTTTCTTTTAAGACGCCCAGGTAATGCTTCTTCTCATTGCCGGCCGGCTCGACTGGCTGCGACAGCGCGGTGAGGTGCTCAGTCAGGAACGCCTGCAGTTCGGCCTTGACGGTGATTTCGAAGGCATCGTCAGGCATAGGCTCAACACTGAACCATGCACTGCGAGCAAGCAGTGCCATTGCAATGGCGCCTGCATGAACTTCACCAATTACGGTCGCTTTGAAAGTTTTGAAGTGGTCCATTTGGATATTTCCTTTCCTATAGGGTTTTGGGATGACCTCAACCCGTATAGGGTGCACAGGCCGGGCGCGAAACCGACCGCACAAAGAAAAACGACTCAAGAAAACTTGAGTCGTTTTGGAGGGGTTAAGCAGCTTGCTTAGATGCCGTCGTCTTGACCGGCGCCAGCTGGAGCGGCTTCAGCTTTGCGAGGGGCTTCGCCCTTGACCAGCTGGTTCTTGAAACGGATGTTGTAGGTCGCGTTCAGTTGCTCAGGCTTGTCGCTGCGCGGGGAAACAACCAGGTCGCCGCTGATGGTGACGTAGTCGCCCTTGGCCGGGATGTCGCCGTCGAACTTGTCGTCGATGAACACGGTCACGCTTTCCTTGAACTTTTTCTCGCCGTTGTGTTCGTAGCTGCCGGTGCCGACGATGATGCGCTTGTTGTCAGCTGCGACCAGGTTTACGAAGCCCTTGACGGTGGAATTGCCGATAGTGATACGAGCCATTTTGATTTCCTCTCATGTTATGGCGAAGTGCGGGTTAAGCAGAATGCTTAGGCTGGTCCGCAGATAACCAGTGTGTCCTACAGTTAAGTATAGCGTGTAATGGCTGCATGAGCAAGCTCTGCTAGTATTGCAGAAAATGCTTAGCCTTGCAAGCGAAAATCGGTAGGCAGCAGCAACAACGTCGCCACCTGTTCTCCGGTCCGCGCGCGATAGCACGAAGTCTCCACCAGTGCGGACACGGTAAATTCTCGGCCAACGCGCATCGTCGCTTTGAACCTTTCCAGCCCTTCAGCCGACATGCCTCCCAGCCACGATTTCATGTGGATGGAGCATGTAAGCCGCTCGGTACGAATACCAGGCTCAGGGTTGAAATACGTTTTCAGCTGCAAAGTATCTGCGTCCCAGTGCATTGCCACCCCTTTCAGGTTGGCATAAATTGCACCGCGCAGCCGGCCTTCACGACCGGTTTCAGCTACAACACGGGTTGGATTGCAAAGCACTTCTGCCATCCAGCTTCCATCGTCAGAACGCTGTTGGCAGCGTGCTGAGAATTCACCGTAGGCAGTCACCATCATGCCTTTTTGCACAATTCCATTGGAGAGCATGCGCTCTACCTCTGGTCCGTGCATGACACAACGGGTGGCTTCCCGCTCAGACGAACGCAAAAACATCCCGAATTCACGTCCATCCGACGTAACCCAGTCTACTTTTCCATAGACTTGGCCGGACAGAACATTGATTCGCGACATTAAACGACCTCCTTAAGCTTAATGCTCTCCTTATCTTTTTGCGTGCAGGCCTTAATGACGGCAGGTGGAACCTCCGACAGGCCCGCGTCTTTTGCAACCTGGGTTGCTACGCTCTTCCAGGTGACAGAGCCGGGTGACGTCGAGTACTTCACTTCCAGGCGGTCCGCAAGCAAGATGACTTCATCACCTCCCTTACGCATTTTGCCGGCCGCTTCAAGAACCTTTGCTTCCAGTTCTTCAAGACGGGCTTTGGCTGCATCTGCTTCAGTTTTGGCATTGAAGTACAGTTCGACGGCGGTCGCATGGTCAGCTTCAGCCATGGCCTTGTCGAATTGCGCTTTCTCCACCAGAATTTTCAGCAGTGCCTGGTCCGACGGCAGCATCGGAGGTTCTTCGAAGTCTTCGATGTAAGTCTCGTGATAGAACTTCGCAATTGCCACGTAGGCTTTCAGGAAGTCATCGTCACGTGGAACCTTTTCGAAGATAGGGAATACTACTTTCATGACTTTCGTCTTTCCGGTAGGGGTTTCCACTTCTTCTTCTTCTACGCCAGCTGCGACAAACCAGGCATACGGCGCCTCTGCAACCAGCATTTGATGCTGAACTTGGCACCAGTAATAAGGCAAGCCCATAATGGCCAAGCCGATACCGGTCTTCTTCGCGTCCCACAGCTTCCTGCGAGACTGAAATGCCGGGCACTTCGCTTCGACTGGGAAGCCGTTTGGCGCAACAACGCTTGGGTCCGTAGACTGAGGCGCTACAGCGTCAAAAGAGGCCAGCAACCAGGGATGGGCGTCCGACAGGGCGGTTACTTCCCGCTCAATCAGCACCATCGATTCCTTTTCAAAGTGAGCCAGTACGCGTTCTTCGTTTTCCTGACCGCGAGCTGTGTGCTCGTTGCCCGCAAAACGAGGAATGCGGCCCTGCTTTTCAGCCCAGGCCGTCCATGGCGTGTTCCCGTAGAATGACTCGAGGCCAACCTTCAGGAGCGGCGCAATGTCCAGCGTAATCCCTTTTGCTGCAGCAGCATCGCGCAACAGTTCGGCATTTTCCTTTACAACCAGCATTGCTGCTGCGGATGCCGTCCAGGATTCAGCACGAATGGCATGCCATTCAGCACTGCGTGGTTCAACTTCAAGACGTTTCATAATGTTTCCTCTCATATAACTGGACTTTTCGTCTACCGACAAAAAGCAACTTCTACACAGTTTGTACCTGCGAAAAAGTATAGCTATTGCGTGAAACGTCAATAAACACAATGTCTTGCTGATAATGGCATTTCATGGTATATTCTAAAATATTCGTAAGCGCAAGAAGCCTCCCGGCTTTTAGCTGCGTCTCGCTCTTCCGCGGCACAACCGACGGTACCATCTGCTACTCGAATGACATTTTTGAACTTCTTCACTTCGCTGCACCGAGAGGCCACCTACACCGCTTTACTGGCGCTAGGCTTGCTCTGCGTGGCCAGCGGCGCCACCTGGGTGATGTCCAGAAACCAAAACCGTGAAACAGAGCGCTTCTGGCAGCTCACGTTCAGGCACCTGGCTGCAATCGGCTTTGTGGTTGGGGTGCTCATCATTTGGAAATCCGAGCTTCACTCAGTATTCCTGGCGCTGGGTGCGGCAACGGCCGGCTTTCTGCTGACCTTCCGCGAGCACTGGCTATCCCTGTTGGCCTTCTGGATTCGGGTAGTCAAGCATCAGTATTCGCTGAACGATTTCATCGAGGTCGACGGTGTCCGCGGCAAGGTCATTGACATCACGTGGCTGACCACCATTGTGGCGGAAAGCGTCCCTGAGAAGGTCGGGACCATCTATAGTGGTCGGGTCATTCACATTCCGAACTCGCGAATGCTACTGGCGCCGCTGACCGTAGACAATCTGACGGACGAGTACACGCTGCACATCATAACCCTGCCGCTGCCTCGTGGCGCCAAGCCCCTGGCTGCCGAGGCTATCCTGCTGGAGGTTGCTACCCGCCATTGCGAACCATACTTTGGTGAGGCACAAAAGCATCTAAACCTATTGGCAGAGGAGAAGGCGCTCGAGATTTCGTCAGTGGAACCCAGGTCATTCTTGAGTGTGGCTGAGGAGGGCGCTGTTACCATTCGACTGCGCATCATTGTGCCGGAGACACGCGTCGGCCGGCTGCATCAGGCCATATTGCATGAGTTCTTCGAAAAAGCAGACAACCAGGCCTGGCCGCTCGTCCCGTAAAGCACTGTGCTGACTCCGTACTTTAATCCCGCATGACCTGGTCTATGCGGGATTTTTGCTTTGCGCCTGGCAGATTTTGGCACAGTACAGCAAACCAGAAGTAGCTACCGCGCTATACGTCCTCGTGCACGTTGCACTTTATCCGAGGACAAATACCATGTACAAAATCAAAGGCTACAAGACTTTCAAAGGTCATGAAGGTGAATCTTGCGCGCAGGGTTCGCTGTACGGCCCAACCGGGAAGAAGGTCGCCGAATGGTCGGACGACACCTGGGGCGGCTCGATGCACATTCGCTTCATCAGCCCTGAGGAAGAGGCTAAGTTCGCTGAGCACGCCAAAACTGCACTGCTGGCCTACAAGGACTTCGAGGACAAGCCGTACGAACCGGCCACCATGACGGACTATGCCCTGGTGGAATCGTTGATGCTCGAAATGAGCATGGCATGCGGCGAAACCAAACAAGAGCTGGAGCTGTGCAAAAAAGGCATCGGGTTCAAGTTTGCCGACTCTCCGAATCAACTTCACAGCTGGGCCGTGTCGTACACGCAAGCCAACGTGGATGCGCTACGCAAGGAGTATCCAGGTAAGGTCATCACCATTCTCAACGAAAAGCACAAGCTGCCGTTCGTCACCGAGGCTGAGGAAAAGGCTGCACTGTTGGCTGAACAGGAAAAGCGGTACAAGCGTCAATGCGCAACGGCCATCCTATTCCGGCTCAAGAAGTCGGATGGCTCCGAGGTAGTGATGAAAGCAAACGCGGTCTACACCCCGGCACATGCGGCGCAACTGCGCGCAAAGTACGGCTCCAACCTGCTAGAAATCATTAACGAGCGCTTCAAGTAACTTCTCAACGCCCTGATTATTCGGGGCGTTTCTCATGCTGGCGCTGGTTAGTCACCGCCACCACAGCTGCTGCCACAGCTACTACCGCAGCTACTGCCACTGCTGCAACTACTCCCGCTACTGCAGCTGCTGCCACTGCTACAGCTGCTTCCGCCAGTACAACTGGAGCCTTTCGACGAGTCCCCACTATCGAGTAGGTCCGCTGCGGAGGTCAAGCTACCGCAGCTGCTACCGGTACTACACGAGGAGGCTGCGGCGGCTTGATGCGACTGTTGCTCGACAGCCTGAATAGCCGGTGCGGTCCAAAGCCAGCCGTCTTCGCGGCCGGCAAGCGAATCCATCGCAAAAATCAAGGGCAGGTCGTCTACCGGAGAGAAGTAGGCTGGGTACGCTGTACGGCTGGAGCGGTACGCGGTCCAGGTGTTGAGCACATCCTCTTTGAAATCTGTGTCCCCGTCCAGGCGCGAAGGTTTCACTTTCGGGTCAGGGTAATGGTGAACCAGGCGCCCGAAGAAGCGCTTGCAGAAGACGTCATAGTGCTCCGTGCAGAGAACGAAGGCATGCCAGGCGTCGTCGACTAACACAGAGGGCATGCCAAGCGCACCGCGCCGGCCGGCCCGGCGCTCGACCAACATCAACATGAAGTATTCCTTGAGGCCGCGGAATGCCAGTTCCTGCTGCTCCGGCGTCAGCCCTGGATTTTCTTTCGTGAATACAGCCCGAACCACCAAGGGAAAGCGGTATTCAAGCAGCTGGGTGAGAAGTTGTTTGGTTTTGCGCTGTTTCCGCGCGGAGAAGTAGCTGTAGGTGGCAACGCCCAGGCAAACGGTCGCCGGGGCGGCGAAAATCCAATTTTGCATACGAGATAGAAAAAGCTTAAGTGCAGTCAGTATATCATTAAGGTGCACTTAAGCAAGTTCAATTTCCTGCGGAATTTCAGCTCAGTTAGCCGGCTGAGTCGGCAGAACGTGGCCGAAGAAGCGATGGCAGAAGGCTTCGTACTGGTCGCGGCACTGAATAAACACGCTCCAGGCGGCTTCCACATGTGCTGGCGGCGCACGATGAGCCTTCAGGCGGCCGCTTTGGTGGTCACGCAGCAAGACCTGGTAATAGGCGCGTAGCTCACGGAAGACGTGCTCTTGCTTTTCCTCGGACAGGCCGGGATTCTGCTTGATGAAGGCAGACCGAACCACGAGAGGGAATAGGAATTCGCGCATCTCGGAAGTTTTTCGCTTTTCAGTGCGATTCGCATCGACAACAGAATAGGCCAACAGTCCAACGCACAGGCAAGCGCCTGCAGAGCCTGCGAAAGTCAAAATGTTCATGCGGTATGCTTCAAAGTTGAGGTACGACAATATATCATAAATAGCAAATATATGCAAGTACACTCACGGAGGTTAACTATACGCGTTTACTTTGACTTCCGGGCGTACCACCATGCTAATCCGGTAATCCCTACAAGGACCACACTACCGAAGGCTACCGTCATGTGGACGGGTGACAGGGCCGCGTGGGTCATGACGGTGTATGAGCCAACCATCGCCATCATCACCAGGTTCTCAAAGAAGTTTTGAACAGCGATGGCGCTGCCTGCGCCGACAGTCTCCTTGCCGCGTTCCTGTAGTAGCGCGTTCAGCGGAACAACATAGAAGCCCCCGCAGGCGCCCAACATCACCAGTAGTGTGGTCGTGATAGGCAGATTGGTCACTGGGGCGAGGGTGAGGATAAGCACACCCAGAGCAATACCAGCTGGAAGGGTGCGGGCAACCTTATCCAAGGTCACATACCGAGCCGCGGCCGCGGCGCCAATCGCAATGCCAATGGCAACGGCGCCGCTGAGGTTTGCCGGCGTCGACGTGTCAACAATTCCCAGGGCGACAGGAACCCACGCAACCAGGAGGAACCTCAGCGTGCTGCCAGTGCCCCAGAACATGCTCGTACTGAGCAACGTGAAGCGCCCATCGGGATTTTTCATCAGCGTGCGAACCGCAAGCCAGAATTCCTGAAGCAAGGCAATCGGGGAGCGCAATCGAGCTGTGACATGGCCACCCACGGGAACGAACAGATTCGCCAGCGCGGCCAAAAAATACAATCCGACGGTAACGCTGACCGCCAGCTGCGCGCCCTGGTCAGCCAAATAGCCTCCCATGACAACCCCAATCAGGATGGCCGCAATGGTCGAGCCCTCCAGGAGGCCGTTTGCCTTTACCAGCTTATCCGGAGATACCAGCTCACCGAGGATACCGTACTTGGCCGGAGAGTAGGCGGCTGCACCGACTCCGACCAGTCCATAGGCGAGAAGTGGATGTGCTCCTGCGAGCATTGCGCCGGCGCCAGCGAGCTTTAATCCATTGGCGACAAGCATTACGCGGCCTTTTGGCCAGGCATCTGCAATATGCCCAACGAAGGGCGCCAGAACGATATATGCGAACAGGAAGAATTCCTGAAGCAAGGGAGTGTGCCAGGCCGGCGCGCCGTTGGCCTTCAAGAGCGCAATGGCGCCGAACAAAAGTGCGTTGTCGGCCAGCGCGGAAAGAAACTGGGCGGCGAGGACAGCGTTTAGACTTCGATTGGCTTGGTGCATTGTAAGCAGTCAGAAGAGGGTGTCTGGGGTATAGGACGACGCCCGACTGCTTTACGGTGGGGATTTGGCTATACGGGTTTGAGGAACCCTGCGCATCGGCTGCGCTAACCAATTTATCGAGGAAATTATGACCACTATCGCCCGCAAAAAATCCGGTATCCCAACTCGCAGCGCTTTCGGCGAACTGAAGTATCAATTCCGTGACTTTGCGAAGGACGCACGCGCGTACCTGCAAGAACTGACCGCAGGCCCGGGCTTCTATCTGTTCTTGCTTTGCGTTGGCAGCGGCCTGACGTCCACTGCTATGCTCTTTCTGAAATAACCGCTTCACTCCAGCTCCGACATACCTTTGTCGGAGCTTTCTTTTATGCGGAGTTATTCGGTGGCCGCGCGGTATTCGCCGCCATCACGACCATCATCGTTCGCGCGATGGAATGCTGCGATGTCACGTACATTCTTTTGAACGGTAACCACACTGAAGAGGCTCAGAAGGTATGCCATGCCGTAGAAGCCTTTGACCGCTAGCTCGAACGAAGCGTTAAACAGCCCAATCGACAGCATCAGCAACGCTATCGCCAGCGCCACCCAGCAGGTACCCATGTAGATGCCAGTGATAGGCAAGCCTTCCATGCGGTCCCTCATGGTCTTTTGGAGGCTGATGGATGCGAACAATCCCAACACCAGGATGGCGAAGTAGTAGCCCTTCTCGTTCATCGGCATGGCGCTGTTCCAAAGGCCAATCATGTAGCCGCCCATACCCAGGAACAGGCTGGTCCAGGACGCGCCTACGAAAGCGTTCGAAGGGCGCAGATGCGAATTCGTGTTTTTCATACTATCTCCAATCAGTTTTGAGAGGCTGCCTCGATGCCTTCGAGGCAGTTATTGTTGCGGACTGGCGGTATTGGCCAATAATGTCCGATGAAAAGGAACTACTTACGGTCGGCAGGCATGGTGCTGGCCAGCTTCTTCAGTGCGACGTAATCGGTTTTACCGGTGCCAAGCAGTGGCAGGGAGTCCAGCATAACAATCTTGCGCGGAACCGACAGCTCACTCGCGCCCATTTCCTTCGCGGCCGCCGACAGCGCATCGCGCTTCAGGTCAGGATTGGTGGTGAACAACACCAGCGCTTCGCCCTTGGAAGGGTCGACCACGGTGGTTACTGCATGCAGTCCTGGGCCAGCGCGTTCGGCAATCTTCTCGACCACCGACAACGAGACCATCTCGCCGGCTACCTTGGCAAAACGTTTTACGCGGTCAATGATGGATACGAACCCGTCTTCGACCTTTACCACGTCACCGGTGGCGTACCAGCCGAAACCGACGTCGGAAGTGGTGTGTTCCAGTACACCAGGGTTCTCGTAGCGATAATAGCCAGACATCACGTTCGGTCCTTTCACATACAGCGCACCGCCCTGGTCGATGCCCGGCACGGGTACAAGCTTGTGCTCGATGCCAGGCAGGAACTGGCCAACAGTGCCTACGCGATAGGCTTTCGGCGTATTGACGGCCAGTACTGGGGCAGTTTCGGTCGCACCGTAGCCCTCGAAGATACGCTTGCCGAACTTCTCGAACCACATGTTGCGCACCGCATCGGTCAGCTTCTCGGCGCCGGCTACGACATAGCGCAGACGGAAGAAGTCATATGGATTTGCGTGCTTGCCGTAATTGGCCAGGAAGGTGTTTGTGCCGAACAGCACAGTGCTGTTTTTGTCGTACGCCAGCTCCGGGATAATCTTGTAGTGCAGCGGTGTCGCATAGAGCACCAGGTGGATACCCGAGAACAGTGGAAGCAGTGTGCCGCCAGTAAGCCCAAAGCTGTGGAAAATTGGCAGAGCGTTCAGCGCACGGTCGTCGGTATTGAAGTCGTACACCGAGCGAACTTGCGCAATGTTCGAAGTGAGGGCCTTGTGGGACAACACCACACCTTTCGGTTTCCCTTCGGAACCTGAGGTGAACAGCACCACCGCCGGCTGCTCGGCTTGTTGCGGGCGTTTGCCGTTAAACCAGTTAGTCGCAGATAGAGTGGACTCATTCTCCATCAAATGCTCGATACGACGCGGGTTTCGCAATTCCCACAGGACCATCAGCTTATCGGTCAAGCCGAACGAAGCGCGCACATCTTCCAGGTAGACCACCCTAATGCCAGCAGTTTCCATCGCTTGCGCTTCGGCTTCCAGTTTTGCCTTTGCGATAAAAGCCCGGGAACTTACGACTGTCTTGATGGCGGCTGCCATGCAGGCATCCATGATGCCGGATACGCCGGCCTTGTAGTTCAACATTGCGGGGACGCGACCGCGCGAGCTGGCGCCGAGCGTTACTCCCAGGGTGACAGCCAGGTTCGGGAGGAAAACGCCTACAGTCTCTTTGGGCGCGGTGAATTTGCTGACCAGGCGGCCGAGGCCGACTGTCATACGCATCAGGTCGCCATAGGTGTAATCACGCATCATGCGGTTCACCAGGAAGCCTAAGCCCACTGCCATCAGTGCGCGCTCACGTAGAGTAAAGTCCGCAGCCAGGGTTTTGATGGGGCTTTCGAGCTGTTTCACGTCCGCCATGATTTCGCGGTCGTAGCCAAAAGTCTCAGCTGCGTCGACGAAAGTCTGAAACAGGGTCTTCTTGTCAGCGCTGTGGAACATCATGTTTTGCATGATGTGGCGCATCGACTCACCAGCCAGGCGGCGACGTTCGCGCGCCGACAGGTTGTCCGGGGTGGTGACTCGCGTCGGGTCCTGCACGGTCAGGGTGATTTGCGGGAAGGCCTTGCGTGGATGGTTGCCGGCCATGCGAGTGAATTTGCTGCGGCCGGCGCCGTCGATGCTCACAGGAACCACGTTGGCTTCGCTTTTCAGCGCGGCAAACGCTGGGCCATCGTACACCTTCATCAAGGCACCGGTAGTGGTCAAGCGGCCTTCAGGGAAGATGACAACTGGCCGACCGCTTTTCAGCAGGTCCACCACCTTCTTCATGGCCATCGGGCTGGAGGTGTCAACTTTCAAGTAGTCGACAAGGGAGAGTGCCAGGCGGAAGAATGGTCGGCCAACGATGCCGGTGTAGACCACGAACACTGGATTCCCTGGCAGGAACAGGCCAAGCAGCAAGCCATCGAGCCAAGACTCGTGGTTTGCAATGATGAGGGTGCGACCGTCGGCTTCAAGGGCCTGCAGGTTACCTCGGACACGAACCTGGTACAGCTTGCCTACCAGGGCGCGCATCAGCGCTTTGAACATATTGCGAATCATGCGGCCTCCTTAAGCCTTCACGTAATCGAGAACATTTGTCAGGGCTTCCGTGACGGCGTCACGATTGACCGAGTAGAAAACTTCCTTGCCACGCTTTTCAGAGCTGAGCACTCCGGCCTGGCGCAGAATCTTGAGGTGATGTGAAACAGTGGTGCGGTTGAGCGGTGACGCCGCGCTCAGTTGGCCGGCCGTGAGCCGTTCGCCTGGCTCGAAAGCAAGCAACAGACGCTGGCGCTGAGGGTCTCCCATCGCCACGAAAATAGCGGACATGGCTTCCCATTCCGCTGGGAGCTGGTTGATGTATGAGGTATTCACTTGTGCTGCTCTGACATGTTGATATGTTTAAGTATATCGTCAAATCCAGTATATGTCAAGTATGTAATGATGAAAAAGTAAACCCGGCAAGTAAGCCGGGCTGGAGGGAGGTATTAAGCTTTCGAAGCTTTGAAGCCGTTCGTCTGAAATAGCAGGGCCAATGCGTTATCCGCGGCACCATCATGCTTGCGAAGTGCCTTGTCGCAGTCAAAGCCTGAGTAGCCTGACTTCAGATGCAGCGCGCGGCGTCGGTTCCGGAACCTGGTAGACATAGTGTCCAGACCGCCGTCTGCCTTGCGAGGCAATGGCTCTACAGCTACCGAAAGCGCTTCGGCAGGCAGGTCAAGATACCCAATTACAGCTGCGAATTCCGCCGACTTGAGCAGTGTTTCGCGTTTAACGTTGTCGTGGAGGATAAAGAACGGTCCTCCGTCTTCGAAACGGCTGACATCAAACACCAGGTTTCGTTCATTGACGAGCGTAACGAGATTCTCGAGCTGAACCAGGCTGACCGTGACTTCCTCGGCAGGGAATTTCTGCAATCGAACTGACATAATTTCCTTTCAAGTTAAATTGTCCTGCTCTCGTATAGGGTATTGTAGGCTGCAAAGGAAAGGCCCGAACTCGATGGAGCCGGGCCTGGAGGGGAGGGTGATTCTTTAGTTGTAGAAGCACTTAGCGCAGACTTGACGATAGGTGCCATCGCCAATGAGCACTTGTGGTCCGGAGCGAACCCGATTGCCGGCGCCGTCGACGCGCATGTTCATGGTGGCCTTGGAGCCACAGGCGCACACGTTCTTCAGCTCTTCGATGTCCTCGGCGAGCGTCAGCAGCATGGCCGCGCCTGGGAAGGCATTTCCCTGGAAGTCCGAACGCAGCCCGAAGCACAGGACCGGAACATGCAGGGTATGCACCGCGCGGTGCAGCTGCTGGACCTGGTCTACGGTCAGGAACTGGGCTTCATCGATAAGGATGGCACCAAGCTCATCGTCGGTAACGGAGGCACGATACTGCTCGACTAGCACATACATGTCGGTGTCGGCCTTGAATACGTCGGCCTCAGCACTGATGCCCAGGCGCGAGGTAATGGAACCAACGCCAAAGCGGTCGTCGACCGCCGCGGTGAGCAGCATAACGCTGCGGCCGAGCGACTGGTAGTTGTGTCGAATCTGCAAAAGTTGGGTACTCTTACCGGCGCACATACTTGCAAAACGGAAATGCAACTTGCTCATTTGATAATCTTTCCTTGGTCAGTTAACAGCAAATAGGCTGCACTGTGTATAGCGCCCAGAATCAAAGCTAAGGTGCTTACCTATTTGTTGCATTATGCGATTAAGTTTGCTATACTGCACACATCACTTCTTGGACTGGCTATGAAAACTACTCAACATATGGTGCTCTTCTGGCGCACCGCAGAAATCTACTCCAACTGGCACGCAGCAGAATTTGTCGACGAGGATGGCCGGCGTTTTGCAAATTCCGAACAGTTCATGATGTGGGGTAAAGCCATGGTGATGGGGGACCTCGCGATGGCTGAAAAGATGCTGGGCGTGTCAAATCCGAAGGAATTGAAGGACCTGGGCCGCAAGGTTACGCCCTACGTCGATAAGCTCTGGATGGAGCATCGACTCGCAGTTATGGTCCACGGCTGCTACTTGAAGTTCAGCCAGAATCAGTCGATGAAGGCGCAACTACTGGAGACGGGTGTTCGCCTCCTGGTGGAGGCAAGTCCGGATGACCGTATTTGGGGCATTGGCCTGGAAGAGTCGGACCCACGCTGCCTGAACGAAAGCGAATGGGAAGGTCTCAACCTGCTCGGCAAGGCCTTGATGATTGTGCGCGAGCTGCTGCGCGTGGGGGCTCCACTGCCTAACTACTACCGCTCGTGGCTCCTCGCGGTCTAAGTGCTACAAAAAAGCCCCTTGGAGGGGGCTTATGGTGCAGGGGGCTATTCAGGTCACTCTCGTTTTGCGGACAGCCGAACAAGCGTAGTGCCTTGGCCGGCGGCTAGCTCACCGCGCGCGACAGGAACCATGCTGGCAACGCCTGCCCAAAACCCCTTCAGTCCGTCGCTGTAGTCAACACAAAACCTTAGGTTTGCTACCGAGTGCTTGTAGTTCGGAGAAGGATAAAATCCAGAAGTGATGGAAATAACATCGTTCAACGAAAGGTTCCGGTTGCCCGCGGCGATGGCCATCGCTCCGATGTATGTTAAGACCTGCGCGTCAAGACGTACTGTATTTCCCTTGAGTTCAATTTCGCTCAGCTGGGCTTGAATAATCGGAGCAATCTGAGTGGCTATCCGCCCGAGATTTGGTGGGTTGATACCGGCTAGCCCGTCTTTCACCAGTCGCCAGCCAGGTATCGATAAAAACGTGAACGGAAACAGTAAAATCGGAGGAAACCATAGCAATAAAACGATTCCGACAACAATGGTCCCAAAGCAGAAAGCGAGCCACATGCATTCTAGTGCAATCCCGCCGGCGCATAGACCAATACCAAAAACCAGCTTAATCAGAGCTTTAATCATCCGCGTTTACCTATTTGAAGAATGAAGTTAACTCGACTCTACCCCATCGGAGAGCTAATGGCGAAAAAAAGCCCCTCGGAAGGGGCTTCAGTGAAGTGAGCCAGGTTTAGGTCTTGTTCATCAGGGTGGTCAGCAGTGCCAATGCATCCTGTTCAGTGAACTTGCCGGCCGAGGCTTGCTGGGTAATGATGGAAATGACAGCCTGGGTCACAGCGCCCAGGTGCTGGGTATCCGGGGCTGCGACGCTCATGCCTGGCAGCTCTTGCTGTTGTGCTGCTGCTTTTGGGGCCGGTGCTGGCGCTGGTGCTGCGGCCGGTTTTGCTGCTGCGGCAGGTGGTGCTTTGAATACGGGAGCAGAGGTTGGCGCCGAGGTCATAGTAACTTTTGGCGGCTTCGGTGCGGTCTTGCGAGCAAACGGCTTGGCCATCGATGCTTTCGGTGCCGCACTCGGTTGCGGAGTTGCAGATGGAGCAGGGGCTGCGCCGGCCTCCTGGTTGCCGCCTTCAGGCACGTGGGTCGACACTGGTACTGGAGCTTCAGGGTCAGTCACCCAGGCCGCCAACGTCGCTGGAGGGAACGATGGATTGTCCAGCCAACCTTCAGGCAGGCCCATGTATTGGATAGTGCCTTCGGCCAGGTCATCACGGAACAGCACGGCGCCACGACGAATATTGCCCCAAAACGGCAGGCTGCTGCCCAGGAGGTCGCGCCACAGCGTAACGCGAACCCCGCGGCGGGCGGTCTCGAACAATTGCTCCAGGGCGTTAGCACGTGCCAGCGACACTTCTTTGGTCACAGTGCCACGTGGCGCTGGTGAACGACGCTCGGCCTCAGCCGCCACTGGTGCAGCGGCAGGTACTTGAGGTTTAGCGTGGGGAGCCTTCGGTGCGGCTTTAGGAACTGCGGCTGGCGGGGTGCTCTTAGGCGCTGCTGTTTTAGAGGCTGCTTTAGGAATAACAGCTTTCGGTGGAGTTTTTGGGGCGGCTGGTGCTGCCAGAGGTCGGCTGGCGGCAAGTACGGAGCGAGGAAGTTTTGCGGCGGATGCGCTCGGATGTGCCATTGGCTTGGATGGGCTTGGCATCCCGGCCGCTTTAAACTGAGGGGCAGCGGTTGGTGCCGTAAACGAAGGCTGTGCTGGTTTGCTGCTGCCCTGGCTCTTGGGTTGACGCTGGTTGGCTGTTGGCATGCTGGTCTCCTTAGACGATTCATTCTCGGCAGCAAAGAGCTGCTGTTGCGGTGCTGCGGATTGTACAGGCGAAGGGCTAACAAATGCCTGCGTCGATTGCTTCGATACGGCATCTTCCTCTAACTGACGTTCATACTGGTCAGTGGCCAGTTGCTCGACTGCCAAAATCATGTCATCTGTCAGGTCGGGTTCCGCCTGTTCGAGCCAGCCATCTGGAAAGTTTGCGCTCATGAGGCGTGGATTCATGTGGCCTGCGCGACCATCATCAAACTCGAGGCGCCCTTCGGTGACGTTCTCAACAGTGGCGTGGGCAATTTCCAGAGCGTCCGCCAAGGTTTCTTCGCGACCTTCAAATGCCGCAGCCAGGCGACGGAAGTTCGCACGTCGGATTGGAGCTTTGTTTCGGGAAGCAGCCGCGAGCTTGCGCAGCGAGGAAAGGAATTCTGGATTGATTTGGGCATCACTGCGGCTAATCCAACCGGCGGGGAAGCCGGCTTCATTCAACCGGAGGCTCAGGTGCGCCGAGTATTGCTCTTCGCGGACGTGGTCGCGGCCATCAAGTACAATGCGCATGGCCTGGTCACTCAGACCCAGTGCTTCACCTACCAAATCCAGACCAAGAGCATCGCACAACCGACTCAGGTTTACCGAGCGCTTTGGCTTGGAGCTAAACTGCTGTCGAGACTTTCCTTGGTGCTGGCGATTGCCACCACGCTCTTGGTTATTAGAGCTAGCGGAAAGTGAATAATTTGTCATTAGAAAGACCTCAGTGCCAAAAATGAGCTATACCTACTTCGATGTTGGTGAGGTGCGCAACCATATATTGCGTGCTATGCAGGGCTACCCCTAGAAATTAACACTGAACACTTACTGGTTGTCGACTGCACGAACATCTTTTCTGGAATCTGCCATGAATCAACTCTCTACTAAGCGAATCAAACGCATCTTCACACTAGCTGCGAATGTAGTCTGTAATTTGTCTTGTGTCAAGACTAACGTTCTTAAAATTTGCAGTTATTCACTGGGATTATTCATTTGTGCAAGCCTATTCATGGCGGCGCCGGCGCACGCTGAGGATGCAAACACCCGGGCAATTTTGAACTCGACGCAGCTCCTAAATCTACTCGGAGGAGTGGAAGATGATTTCCGTCCGATTCTAATGCGAGCCATACAGGACGGGGAAGTTAAGCGAGCTGAGCCTACCTTCCCGGTCTGGATTATCAGCAGTGATACCGGCAACCTGCTGTATTACCAGGGCCAAAAGGAATTCGTTGGTCAGGCCGCGAGTCGCCTGGTCGACGACAACGGATTCCGCTTCGGACAGCGCGCTTTTGAAATGGCACGCAGCTCTCGCAGCACCTGGGTAAAAGTAGTGCTAGGCGGCAAGGAATTCCGGGGTTACTGTGCGGCAAAAGCTCCTTTTGTAGTATGTAGCCTGATTCCCTGACCTGTTAAGTTACGAAATTGCTAAACTAACTTGACAATATAAGTAGTAAATGTGCAACAAGAAAGCCCCTCATTGAGGGGCTTTGAGTTTATTGCTGTGGCGCCAGAACCAGATACGACTGGCGCTTACTCGAGCTGCGGTTCATTGGGTGCTTCTTTGAACCGCCATCGCGAATGCGAACCAGGATACCTTGCTTCATCAGCTTCTTGAGGTCCGGGTCTACCATATTGGCCTGCCACTTGTTGTTCACAGCCAGCTTGGCTAGTGGATAACGGCGGAAGAACGCAACCAGGGAACGGCGGCGAAGCATTCCTGGGCGTTGTCCGTATACTTCTCGGAAATCCTTGGAGCACGACAATGGCAGTCGGCCGCTTGTCAGATGTTCTTCAGTTTGCCGGGCATCCTCCAATTCCTTTTGGCGGATGGCGCGCTGTTGTTCATTCATCGTTCTTTCCTTTCAGTGTGAAAACTTCATCAAATTAGTAAACCAACGCATCAAGCCGCGTAAATGGCTTGCCTTTCATATGCAGCCAAAGCTCAATCTCAGCCAGGCACTCATCGGCACCGCCACCGCAAATCTCCAGCGCATCCAGTGAAAGTAGACGTTGGTGGTCAAAACATGGTGGGCACAAATGGTCCCATTCAGGGAATTCCGGAACATCACCGTCATACAGCTCCATCAAGTCGATATCGCTACTGCTGTAGAGCCCATGTTTGAGCATGTAACTCCCAACCTTAATGATGTCTTCTTTCGGTACACCCAAGTCCATCCAGGAACGGAAGAAGCCATAATCCTTTTCGATGAAGTTGGCTCGTTCCAATGCAAATTGGCGCGCACCGTGAGCGCTCAAATACTCCCACACGTCTTCCATGGTGTCGGCAGTTAAGCCTTCACCGACCCACATGATGTTTACTGGATTTGAGGTGTAGTTTATTTGCTGGGCAACTTGGGTAGCAATGATGTCACAGTGACTGCGATACGCCGGCTGAACATCCACTACAAGCAGACCGGTAGTCATAATATTTCCTACAAAAATATGCACACATTCTGGTATAGCTACTTGAGTGCATTCGGAAATAGTGGTATAGTATAACTTAACTAATTGAGGTGAACATGGCTCGCTTAACTGAAGAACAGAAAGCTGCAAACAAAGTCGCGTTGAAAGAACGAACACAGGCCTTTAACGCTCGCCGCAAGCAGTACCAGGCTGAGCTGGCGGCCGCCGCAGCCAAGGCGGGCCAGTCGCCTGAAGCAGCTGCGTCGAATGCCGCGAATGCAGAATCAGAAGCGGTTCATGCAGCTCGAAATGATGCTCTCCAGGCCATCGACGACGAAATCGCACGGCTGAAAGTCAAGCGTGAAGAAACCGCGCGCCATCATTCGGAACTGATGGACGCAGCCAGGGCGAAACGTAGTGATGCGTGGGATGCCTTGAAGGGTGTTGAAAAGGCCCTGGAGGATGCCGTAAACGCGCGCTATCCGGATATGGATGGCTGCTGGTACGTCAGCCAGTGGAAACGCCCGGGAGGTGTTTGAAATGCCGGTGGCTAATGAGCGCGGGGTGTTGCGTGGATGGAAACACCATCCATCGGCCGCGCGCGTCCTTTTGGTGTTGATGCTGGGTGGGCTCGTGGCCTCTGCCTGGTTGCCAAAAGAATGGATGATGGCGCGGGACGGATTTCGGTTGGTTGGCGTGTTTGCCGCGGGCATGGTAGCGGCGCAACATGCCGCAATTTGGCAACAAACTGATTGTTAATATAGTGACAGTTCTTGTAGGACTACGCCTACAGTATGGTGGAAAATCGCTACTTGTCAATTAACCTACAGATTAGTCTACTACTAAATTAATTTTCTTTTCCGGAGCGCAAGATATCTTCGCCCCAGCGAAGGTTCCTTCAAAGAAGTATGCAACTGCTCTAACCACGCACCGAGGAGCTTCACCTCGGATAGGACAGGGTTGGCAGGTAAAACTACGAGAGAAGGAAGGTTGTACTCCCTGGGAGACTTCTAAGACGCCTTGCGCTAGGGTGGCTACTGCATAGAACTCGCGAATTGGTAAGTCGGGTGTGCACTCATTGCCAGCTAGGGTGAGCAGCTCGATTATGCACTTGTCGGAATACACTGGGCCAGTTCGCTTGATACATCGGCCGGCTCGATTTGTGTACAGCGCAGGTGCTTCGTTGGCTTTAGCATCGGGACCTGGTTGAGGTCCAGTTGCAGCGGCAAACTTATAAAGTAGAGGACGGCGGCGAGACAACGGCCCGTCCTCTCCTATGGATTTAGTCATTGGAACTCATTGGATTACGCGTTTGATGTTACAGCGTACCAGATTTGTTTGCATAATTTAAGCAGTATTTGAGTTAGATAATTAATTTGTCTAGCTACTTGCATACGATACGTTTCCCATATATAAACGCCCCAAATGAGTGTTGCTTACAACTCACTTGGGGCTTCTGATTACAGCTCACCGATGTTATCGGTCGTGGCTCCGACCCTCTGACTTGCTTGGCGCTGGAGCGGCTGCCGCATTACCGGCTGAGAGCGAGTGCGTGTTCGATGCACTCTGCGTGGCGGCGGCATGCTTGGCGGTGAGCTCCGAATACGCCTGATTGAGTTCTGCGCGCATCGCCGGGTCCTTGTTCATCGAGGTCAGGAGATTGTCAGCTGCGTTGTTAGCTGCAGTAACGTTCTTCTGAACCGAAGCTGGAAGCTTGGAGTAATCTCCCATAGCTCCGTCGCGGACTTGCTGCGCCAGGTGGCTCATAGCCACTGCAGTCTTTGCCTGAGCTTGCGGGTCCATAGACTTCAGAGCATCTGGAGTGAGGTTCGTAGCGTTCTTCAGCAGATACTTCGCCTGGGATTCGCTCATCTCACCTTGGCGGTACACCGAGTCGACCATATCCCTCGCCAGCGCATTCGCCGCTGCAGGGCTGATGGCGCTGCGCGAGGAGGTTTCGAGTGTCGCCTGGTTCGACAGCGAAGCCGATTTCTCGAGTTGCGCCATAGAGCTCACCATTCGGTCTGCTTTATCAACACTCTTCTGCACTTCCGCAGGCAGTTTCACGCCGTCATCCATTTTGCCAATCAAAGCAGCTGCACGACTTACCAGTTGAGCGGCTTGCGCTTTACCTTCCTCGGAGGAGAAGCCTGGCAGTTTCCCATCACGGGCGTTCTCCGCTACCCAAGCGGCGTAGACGGCAATCTTCGTGCGTTGTGTCGACGACAACTGAGACACCGAGTCAGGGTCCAGTCGCATCACCTCGCCGGCCGCGCGCTGGATGTTCTCCTGGTTCCACGATTTGTCGCGGTTGGTGAACGAGCCAGCCGGGTTAGCCATCAACATCGAGAGCTTTCCACCAGCAGTTTCAGTCTCCCACAAGCGCTGTGCTGCTTGCTCCCGAGCGACCTGCGCTGCTGGCGCTGGTTGGCTTGCTGCCCCAGATTCTGGTTTAGCCACAACTGGGGCTTCGCTGTGGAGTGCCTTCGCATCGGTGGAAGTGCCGCTTTCCGAGCGACTACCTTGCTGCCGGCTGGTATCAGCTTCCGAGCGCATCGCATCCTGTTGCGTCCACTTCTGCAGCGGCTCAGCGAGGTCCTTCGACAGCGCCTTGAGTTCGGAGCCCAGGCGACCCGATTCCATCTCCTTCAGGAGTGAATCAACACGAGCCAGCGTCTGCGTAGGCTTATCACCCGAGTTGGAATCCAGGGCAGTAAGCGGCTTCGTGCGGATTGCATCCAGTTCAGCGACCAAAGCGTGTGCTTTGTCTTCGGTCAGCTTACCTGGTCCTTCCTTCGACAACGCTTCGATGCGGTCGCGCAGTTCGAGCGGCTTTTCAGCTGCTGGCTCAGTGCGGACCGTACTAGCCGACGAAGTGTCAGTACTGGTGTGCGAGATGTGTCCGGAGGTCGTCTTACTGGACGCCGATTCCGTACCCGGCTGAACGCCGGAGTTCGCAGCCAGGGATGAGGGCTGGTTTTCGCTTTGCGTCTTCGAGAGCGATTGGCCAGTGGAAGCGGACTCAGCATCCTTCGCTACGCTGGACTCGGTCGCGGCTGCTTTGGACTCGGAAGCTTGGACGGTGCCACTTTGGGCGTGCGCCTCGAGCGTACTACCCGTGGTGGAGGTAGCCTCTTTCGAGGCTCCTGCATCGCTCGATGGAGCGGCGCTTTCAGCAGCTGGGCCGGTGCTTTGCGATTTCACATCGGCATTCTCAGTGTTGCTGACGCTGGTTTCCTTCGAAAGCGCCGTGCCAGTTACGGACGTGCCGAGCTCAGCGGACGTGTTCGCAGCGGAACCGGAAGCGGTTTCCTTGCTGGATTCGGTGCTAACCGAACCGGATGTGCTACCCGATTGCTGCGCCAGAGTAGATTCTCCGGCAGAAGCTGAACCGGATTCCGACTTAGCCGCTTCCTTCGGCATATCTTTCTCCGATTCAGCTTTCGCAACGGCTACTGCGTCACCAATTTTGCTGGAAAGCGCTTCTGCCACCTTTTCGGAGATGAGGTGGCGGTCTACGAGGTCCTTCATCAGAACTTCGGCTTTTGCCTGGAAGTCTGGGTCGCGCTTTGCTTCCATGGCGACATAGGCGTCTACCTTTTGGCGGATGGAAGATGTATCGGCCTTGTGCTTGTCGAGCTCCTTACCGAGTTTCGCATCGAATTCTTTGTTGTCGATTTTTGCGACAAGCGCCGTCATCTGGACAATCGCCTTCTGCCGGGCGCCATCAGGAAGCGTCTGGAGTTCACGTTCGGTTGGGTCTTTCAGCCCACGTGCCTGCTGGAGAAGCGCCAGAGCTTCCACCTGACCCTTGCTGTTTTGTGTGTGCAGCAGATTCCCATCCTGGAATTTCTTGTCAAGCAGGTCAGCAAGTTCTGCCGCATGCTTGTTTACGCGCTCAGGGCGGTTATTGCCAGCACCGTCATTTGCCTTTTCTTTGGCATCGAGCATAGCCTTCTGCTCTTTCTGGTCCCGGAACTCACGCGTCTGCTTTTGCAGCTCCGACTGCTCCATCCGGTAGGCATCCACCTTATCCTTCACGGCAGACACCACGTCGTACAGTCGTGCGGTGCCATCCAGCTTCACTGGTTCGGGAACCTTTTGCTTATCCTCGGAAAGCACCAGCTTGCCTTCTTCAACACGTGCGACACCTTCCTTCACGTGGCCGTTGCGCTCCATGCTGGTGATGAGCCCGCCGAGTTCCTTCAGCTTATCCGAGACGACTTCGGGAGTACCCACCACGACGACATCGATTTCGTGGCGCCGGCCGAGGATGCTCGGAAGATTGTTGGCAAGCCCGGCCTTGATGCTGCCAATGACGCCACCGCCATCGCGGTCGAGCTTGAGCGACATCGCGTGCGCGGACTTGGCGCCCGACATTTCAGCTGCCGTTTCGTGCAGCAATTTGATTGCTTTTGCGCGGCTCAGTGTGATGATTGGTGTGCCACCTTGATAGTAGACGTCACCACGCTCGGCCAGCTTATCGTAGAAACGCCGCTCAATCGCCGGGTCGCCGGCAATGATGAGGCGCTGTTGGCGCTCTGGGCTCATCCGGATGTTGGAGAGAGTCGACTCTAGTGCAGTCGGCTTTTCAGCACCTTGCTTCTGCAACGCATCAGCAGCGCTTTGCGAGCTAGCACCAGGCGCCGCCGCAGCTGCAGAATTGGCATCGTTACTAACCGCAGAGTCAGTAGGTGCTGCTGGATTCTCGCCGGGATTCTGGGCTGGCGCTTTTTCGGATTCTTTTTTGGCGGCTTCAGCGGCAGTTTCAGCTGCGGCCTGGTGAATCTTGCGCACATCTTCCGGGTCATCGACCAGAACAGCAGCACGCTTCTCGCTGAAGACTTCGCGAGCGGTGGAATTGTTCAGGAATGCCTGCGCCTCATCATAGTGGCGGTTGTGCACTTCGTCGGGTGTACTCTCCGTGGTGCGTTTGAAGTCGGCCAGTTCGGCGTCGTAGTCCGGGCGAGGGGCGCCAGGTTTGCGACCGAAGTCGTCGTCAAGGAAATTGTCAGTCATGCGCTTCTCCAAATGTGATGCAGAGTATAGGAGCGGGCACTGGCGTGCCCTTGCGACCCTGGCTGACGCCAGGCACGACAGGGAGGGTATCCACCCCCCCACTGTCCACGGCCGGGGAAGTCGGTCAGCAGCGCGAGGCTGCATGACTCTACTCTAACGTCGGAGAGGTCGCTCACCCTACTCATTGCATGAGCTTGGTGAGCTGTCTCCTTTGTTATCAGAGTGACAGCTTCAACTGGACCTTCGGTCTTGTTGGAGCTCGACTCCCCGGCCGGGGACAAGTGGGAGGGGTGGATACGTGAAATCGAAAGAACATCCTTCGATGCAAGCCGCCCGCGCTTCGCGTAACACAGCCGCGCGGCGACAGCTCCATACCAGTCCCAATCCCACCACTTCTCTCATGGCGCTGCGCTCGGATGCCGTTCGGACAGGCCGGAACATGCTCCCGGGCGAATGGCTTCTCACGGCGAGGAAGCGTGACAGCGAGGTGGTGAGCATGCGTGTGGGTGGAGCGAGGCAGGGGAGTTGCCCTGGAGGTGGAGGCAGCGTGGAGGTGCTCGGGGAAGGCGGCGACGTGCACGGTGAGGTGGTGCGCTGACGGCGTGGAGCTGCGAAGGGGAGGGCGTGCGTGGTGCTGCGATGCCCGAAAGCGGTGCGCAGGTAGCGCGATGCGATGCGAAAACGGGTGGACTCTTCGCGAAATTGATGCTCGAATGCGTGTGTTCCTTGCGGCAGAAAAACGTCGCTGGCGCTGGTTGGCAGGCGATGTGTTTCGGTCTCAGGGCGGACGCGTGGCGACAACGTCTGGCTTATGCTGCGCGTGCATTGAAAACGGTCTGCCGTGGGCGAGTGTGGGATGCGGTTTTCGGTAAAGCCGGAACGATTACTGTATGAATGTACAGTACTGTATAAACGTCGGGCGGACGCGTAATGGTAGGTTCCTTGCGGTTGAAAAGTCGCCTGCGGCAGCTGAAGGGGAGCGTGGGGTGAAACTACTGGCACAGGCTGCTGGCGCTGGTGGGATGGCGGGCTCCGCCTTGAACCTCCCGGGGAAGGCGCCCCGCAGGTCGCCCGCTGAAGCATTTCCGCACGCCTGGTGCGACATGGAAGACAACTCCTGGGCCCCCTTCCCGCAGGGGAGCCTGGGCCTGGCGCCCCGCAATTGAGGGAACTGCGCCCTGCAATCGCAGCACAATGCGTCCCTCTAGCGGGCTGGTGAGCCTCCCCTAACGTGCGTCCGCAATCGGAAGTGCTGAGAGAGCACTTCCTCCTGCTTGGCACCTCGCAAGCATATTCTTGCCCTAAGCATCTCTTAAGTATGGCTATCCCGAAACCCGCACGGCACCAGCGAGGTGTCCCTCCCTTCGCCTGGGAGGTGTCCCTCCTTTCATGCATTGATGCGAGGAAGGTTCGGATGTGCCGGGCTGGCGAGGCGTTTCAATGGGAGGAAGGCGTCCCTCTAGCGGGCAGGTGAGGAGACCCTAACGTGCGTCCGCATCGAAAAGATTCCAGAGGATTCTTTTCGCTCGCTCGGCACCTGGTTGAGCATCTCCAAGCCCGATTGCATCTGGCTAGCAAAGCGCTCATTGGTGTGGGACATCCGGCTCGCGCATGGCAACCTGGTTGGAAGGATATATGCGAGCCCAACTCTGTTTGGGCGTGGCGTCTCCCTGGCCCCGGCCATTCCATACCGGCATGGCACCTCCTTTGCGTGGTATTGCGCTGCGCTGAAAATCGCATTGAACTTCCGCCGGCATGGAGGCTTCTGGCTTTTGACGCACGGTGCTTTTTTAAAGGCGCCAGGATGAGCTTGTCTGTGTTACAACGCATCCGCTATGGGCCTAAGGTCCCACAGCTTGGCTGAGTCTGAGCTTGGTTTGCTGGCGCTGGCGGGATGGTTGCGAAAGTGGTGGGTGTAAGCTATCGGTGGTGATAGCGTGGCGACTTTCCTGCACCTGGTGTGGCGTTATCAATCGCGACCGCAGCTTAGTCCCGTGCTCAGCGCGTCTTCAAAAAACTTATTGGTCTTCGCCTGCGACGCCGACCCTCCAGTTTTCCTCTTCCCCGCTTGCGCGCGCGACACACTTGCTGGCGCTGGTGTGGTGCTGGCGGCCGGGGATGCTTTGGCTAGCCCGAAAACGTACAAGCGGCGCTCCGCTTTGCGCATGTGCCGGCCTGCGGACGTCGCCCGGGGTTGGCGACTCAATGCAATAAACGACCCTGCGAGATGATTTCTTTGGTAAGAACGCTTCGCGATAGGGTGACGGTGGCACGGTGCAAGGCTCTCTGACATTGTGGCCACCGTCCCTGGCTGCGGCCCCCGGAGGGGCCTCCGCCCGTGAGTAGCTGTACACATTTCCGCCTTGCCCTTTCGGCAATTCCAGAACTTCCCCGCATACATTGCTGACGCGACAATGCGCAAATCCGATGCATTGTGTTGTATGGCCGCGGTTTGTTAGATGGTGCGAACACCCTCCGCTCCCTACAAAAGACTCGCGAGTGAGTCTTTTGTATTGCGCTTGGGGACTGGTGAGCATTCTTCCGGCCTGGAAGCCTGGTCCGGTCATCCCTAAACCCCCCAGTGGAGCAATATCGAAGGTAGCAGTTGCATGCTCTGACGTATGGAATGAGCCTGTTTGCACGTTGCATAGTTCGGCAAGTCCGGCTGCGCCCCGGGTGGAACTACATCGTATGGCTGGCGCTGGTGAGATGAGTTAGTCGCTTCCGCAGGCATAAACTCCATGCTCGAGGAGCCTGCAGTTTCTTCCTCGCTTGGCGCTAGTCTGAGCTGGGCGACGCTGGGCTTGTTGGATATGATGGTCTGAAACTCGAGCCCTGCGTTGTCCCTTGGCGTTACTCAGGCGCATGATAATGGACTTGCCCACTCGCTTGACGCGAGTGATTCCCGCTTGCGCGCACATGTAAAAAGGGCCACCTGCAATTGCGGTGGCCCTCCTGGTTGCATGGGGTCGACAACCCCTCAGATGATGGTTTTCAGTTAGTCTGGTGTGCCGAATACGTTGCCGCCGACATCAACAAAGGTATCCTGAACCATCGGCAGACCCGATGTTGGGTTGACATCTGGTAGTCCGAACTGGCCACCGGTGCCGAACGAATTGCCGGCAACGTCAAGCATGCTGTCTGGCAGCAGTGGCAGGCCGGTCGCTGGGTTGATGGTAACTACGCCATCTTCATCCACATACGAAGCACCTGCTACGGTGCCAGCTACTGCTGCGCCAGCGGCAACTGCAGCGCCCTTGCCGAAGCGACGTGGTGCGCGAACTGCCTTGCGTTCTTGCTCGCGTCGAGCCAGTTCTGCATCGATGTGCTTCTTCACAATGAAGTAATCCTTGGCCATCTTGCGGATTACATCGAGGGTGATTTCAGCCTGTGGCATGCCCATCTGCTCCGACAGCCACTTCACTGCGCGGTAACGGCCGGCGTCCACTTCTTCGTCAGCGCGGCACTTCTTATTGATGGCGTTTTCCAGTTGCTTGTCCATCAGATAACCGGTCAGCAGTGCTACGGGCAGGCCCAGCATGAAGCCGGTCAGACCGGAAGCCATGGAGGCTACGGCAATACCGAAAGCAGGAACTGCGAAGGTCGCCACCTGGCGCGCCACCTCGAAACGAACCTGACCTACTGGACGCTTCGGCACAGGAACCTTGGCCCAGTAGGCTTCGGTCTGGCGACGTTCCATCAGGCTGTTTGCTACCTGCAGCAGCTCGAACGGCATCACGTCGGCCATTGGGTCTTTGCGGGTTACAGTGTTCGTGTTCATCTGGGTTACCTGTTTTTCAGTCTTGCTGTGCTCGACACCATTATCGAGTTGTTGGTGTTACTTTATCACGAATAGCATGTTTCGTCAAGGCAAGTTTGCTAAAAGTGTCTGTTTTTAGTGAGAAAAAACCCACAACGAGGAGTGTGATAAGGAGGTGCGCAGGGGAGGATAGCGTTATCGATGGAAAGCGGCCCCGCTTCGCGATTTCCTCGCGTGGCGGCGACCTCAATTTGCCCTCCCTGCGTCACGCTCCGGCCGGAGCGAATTGACAAAATGCGTATTGTGCGGTATATTACGAGGACATTTCCTGACACATCCTCGAACAATGTCTTCCCTCAAGCTGCCCGACAGCGTACACCTCAAGCCCCTGATGGGCAAGCAGCCCGAGCCTTTGGACTTCGTGCTGCCGGGTTTCGTGCGCGGTACGGTCGGCGGGCTGGTGAGCCCGGGCGGTACCGGCAAGTCGTTCTGGTCCCTTAACGCAGCGGTGGCCATTGGTGCTGGCGCTGGTGTGAAGGGTGACCTGCTCGGTATGCGTCCGAAGGAGGGCCGCGTGCTGATGCTGTCGAAAGAAGACCCGCTCGAAGTGTTCCATCAGCGGCTGCACGCGATGGGAAAGCTGCTGCCGAAATCCACCTCCTTCGCCAACCTCGACTACCGCAGCTGTGTGGGAGTGAACATCGATGTGATGGATACCGAATGGTATGCGCAGATTCGCGATGCCGCGAAAGGTGCACGCCTGGTCATACTCGATACGCTGACCCGATTCCATAAGTTAGACGAGAATTCAGCGCAGGACATGGGACAGTTGCTTGCGCAACTGGAACGCCTGGCGGCCGACTCGAAGGCTGCCGTGCTCTTCCTGCACCACACCAGCAAGGCGGCTACCGTGAATGGCCAGGCGACACTCCAGCAAGCAGCCCGCGGTTCATCCGTACTGGTCGACAACGCCAGGTGGTGTGCATTCCTTGCCGTAATGACCGAGGCGGAAGCACGCATTTTCGGCGTCACGCCGGCAGAACGCGTGAACTATGTTCGCTGGAATATCAGCAAGCAAAACTACGGCGCCGCGATTCCCGACGTCTGGTATCGCCGAGACGAAGGTGGCGTGCTGGTGCCAATCCATTTCACGCAGAAGAAGCTTCCTGCTCCAGTAACCGCTGCCCCTTGCGAACCTGAAACCACTGTCGTGAGCGAGCCGAAAGCTAGCCCGCAGTCCGAAACACCCCCTCTGCCGAGTGCCACTGGCGCCTATGGAGGGAACTGGTAATGCAATCTATGACCTCAGCTTCTGTTATTCCATTCGGCTCCAATCCTGTTGCCGAAGTGCTCAAACACGTCCCAACCTCTACGGCGCATCAAGCTCGCCTGCAGCTGTATCAGCCAACTCGCCGGCCGCAATGGATGGAGCGTATTATCGCCACGCCGTGGGGGACGGCGACTGTGCGTGGCAAGATTGGACAAGTGCATGCAGACATCATCGAGGCAATCTGCCGGCATGCGGAAGACCACCGCATCATCGCTCCGACTGGTCACATGCAGATTCTGGTCGACCCGTACCGGGTCAGGGTGAGCGTAGGCGGCGGCACCGCCTACTCGAAAGACACACTCTGGCGCATGCTGACCGAGTTGCGCGAAGTGTCCATCACGCTTGAGGTCCCAAGTCAGGGCATCAAAGTCCTGGGCGGTATCCTGGACCGCGTGGAAGAATCCCCTGCGACCCGCATCAATCACCTCACGAAAAAGCCGCGCCAGCTGTGGCGCGTAACGCTGGACCCAGCCTTCGCCGCAATGCTACGCGAAGACTTGCAACTCTACTACGACCCGGCGCCGCTGGCAAAAATCGAGACTGGCGTCGCCCAGGCGATTGCCCGTCACATTCTCACACACCGAGACCAACCCTCCGGCGGCTGGCTTATCGACACCCTCATCAAGGCTGTTGGCGCCGACGGAGACAGCGTGGCGATGCGCCATCGTCGCCGAGAAATTCGCAATTGCGCCGAGAGCCTGAAAACCGTTGGGCTCATCGTCGAGGACGACCGCGTGTATCGCGAAGCGGCCTAACCGTCGCACCTATACGCCAGTAGGCCTCAACCATTTCAAGGACAAAATCGATGAATTGCCATAACAACACTACCGCAGCCTTTAAGCCTGCCCCACAAGATGCCGGCGTACTGGTTCGGCCGCTTAATGCGAAAGATGCGAAACGCCTGCAAGCCCACCTGAGCAAGTTGTCCCCGTCGGCACGAGCTCAATGCCTCGTGTCCTTCGTTCCGTCTTTCGTCCCCCGACGTTAAGCCGCAAACTCACTCCCATAAGCCGACTGATGTCGGCTTATTTCATTCCAGCGAACAAACCGTTTTTACGGCTATACCGAATACAGCCATTCGGTTGCATACCTTTTGAGGAAACACTATGAGCAAATCCTTTAGTTTCAAACTGAACTGTGGGCAGTATGTGCTCCACGCGGACAACACGCCGGTTTCCCGGGTGTTGGATGAAGTGGCCATCTGCCTGGACAAAGCAAGCGGCACGCGCCACAAATTCGGAGACCCTGAGGTTGTGCGCGCCTGGCACGCAAAGACTCAGGCATCCTTCCGGGAAGTCAATCAACACGAAATGGCAGACGACCTTGTCGTCATTCAGGGCCGCTTCACGTTGGAAGACCTGAACAAGGTCATCGATATCTCGGACTACGCCTACCGCTTGTACGAAAAGGTTATGGCAGGCACGGCAGCGATGCTGGACCTGGACGGAAACATCGTTCGCCCTGCGCTGCCTGCAGCGTAACGTCTCCCTCACCGGCCACCTGGCCGGTTTTTTCATCTACGCGAGATACCTGGCCGGCGGCCGTCACCGCTCGAGTCAAGTTCGCTGGATGCTCACAAGTCGAATATCGTCGAAGTGGGTCACACCATCTTGGTCGACGATGCGACCCACTTCGATTTCATCCCGCACGCCGAAGGCAATGGCTTGACCGGGACGCCGAGCCCCGAGCTGGTCAGCCTACTCGCATGTCGAGCTGCGCTGGCGCTGGACGTGCGGTATAGCCGGCTCGATGGCGGCCTGCAGCGACATTTCATGCACCCGAGCACGGCGTAGTCCTGGCTGGCGTTGCGCGTTGATGTTCCGGTTAGGCCGGCACCTCTCTGGCTCAGGGGTCGCTTTATGAGTTGCTCCCTAGGGAGTACACAGGTCAAGCCTCCTCCGGCCTTCCTGCGCGCAGGGTGGTGCAGGTGCTATACATGCGAGTAGGCCTATAATTCAACTCAAGGAAATATGTCCATGACCAAAGCTGCCATTTACTTCACCAAGCCGTGCTTGCAGTGGAGTGTTCACATCGAAACCCAACTCTGCCATCCTGTAAAGTTTTACGATGGTGACGAGCCTGTCGAGCTTCACCCCACCCTTGAAACAGTTCCACTGTTGAACAAGTTTGTGGCGGGCCTCGCCGACAACACTTGCTGGGTAACCCGGGAATGGCAAGTTGATGAACCCCTGAAAAGCGGTTTTCAACCGGATGGCATCACCCAGGTCACGCTCTATCACGCAAAGCACGCCCGCCGCACGCCGGCGGAGTGGTTCCGCGTTGTCTTCGACGAAAGTCAGGACCTGTGCCTGGAAGTCGCTGTGCTCGACGAAGGGCTCGCCATCGAGCTCTTTGAAGCGTTCTGCAGTGGCCACCTCAAGATGAAGTACGCCGACCCTGTATCGGCATAACCACCCCCCTCAAGCCGACATCGATGTCGGCTTTTTCCATGCGTGCAGGCAAATGACGGCCGTGCAGCAAAAGCCAGAGTAAAAGCTGGGTGTGCAGCAAAAGCCAGAGAAGCCCGGTATCGAGGCGTGCAGCATAAGCCAGACCCCGTGCAGTAAAAGCCAGAGGGCGTGCAGCAAAAGCCAGGTCTCGTGCAGCATAAGCCAGACCCCTTTAGTATTCTTAGGACTCTCAGAGTCCTTAAGAATCCTCTATCTCGCTCGCCTGGTCTTGGCCCGGTCGGAGTCGAGTACGGACGGGGGAGTGGGATAGGGCAGGTGCATAGGGTAGTGTTGTCTTTCGATTAAAACCGGCCCGCTTCGCGAATCCCCCGCGTGGCGGCGACCTGGAGTGGGATGGCAACCGGACTAATCCGGATGTTCGGCGTACACGGCCCCGCGACAACCGTCGCCGGCCTGCTTGCTCAGAAACGTCCCGGATTACTCCCCACCCGCCAGCCAGCCCTCCCACAAAGCGGCACGCCCGCCAACAACCGCTGCGCCATCTGCAGCCCCACGCACCACGGCTTCGGCCTATGCATACCCGTCCGCCAGCCAAGCGCCCGGCCCTTCGCCTGTGGTCGGCACCCTGGTTGCGATTCGCCTCACCTCAAGGCATCCGACAAGCACACTACCATCACGCTCATATCCTCGAACGCGCATCCATTCTTTTTGATGATTGGATGCATGTTCGCAAGTCACCTTTGGGATGCCTTGTCTGAGCTGCGGCAGTCACATTGGGGATATGCTTGCTTACGTACTCATAAGGGTGGCTGCTGAATGGGCTGTATGGGGCTAGACAGGCAGGGGAATACGCTGACGCTATGGGTCAAATACAGGATTGCTTGATGTCGCTTCGCTTGCGAGCCTTAAAGTGGGATTAGTTTGAAGTCCTGGACGTATGGTGGGAGTGGGAGAAGCATTGTTATCTGAAAGGGAGCTCTTCGCTCTCTTGGGATTTAGACTGGGTCAGGTCACCGGCTGAGCAGAAGCACAGCCGCGGGCTCCGGTAGGCAAGTTTTTTATCAAAGAGGGAAGGGCGGAGGTGTATCAAGCTCCGATGTTGAAATTCCGCTGACGCGGGAGTGGGACAGGGTGGGTCTGCGACCGTGCAGACGCACGGCCTGGTGCGGCTCCCTAGAGTAGATGCGAATATTGAAATCGTTCTGCAAGCAGGCGTCTTTGAGTGGGATATTGAGTCATCCCAGTAAGGCGTATGGAATGGCTTGTATGAGCTATGTGCGGAAGGGAAGGGATAAGGTTTGAGTCTTTTGAGGTGGACGGATAGGGGCTGAGGGCCGAATCACGGGTGCCGAGGCTATCGCCATCAGGGGCTTGGAGCGCCTGCGTAGGTGAATACTGTATATGCGTACAGTTGTGCGTAGACATACTGTATGCCCATACAGTAGTGTGCGTGATTTCCGCTACCAGGCGGCTGGCCGGAATGTGCGCGCGGGAGGATATCGCCGCTTCCAAGCGACAGGGAGGCGCTGCTCTTCGAGGTTGGTGCGCATCTCCTGGTCGGGAGCACCAGGCGCGGGCTTGCCGGGAAAGGTCGAGCCGGTTTGGCGTGCGGGTTGGAAGGGTGGGGGTGGTGACTCAGGTGCCGCAGGCACCGCACGCCGGTGGATGACTCGGCGGTCTGGGATGACTTCAGTATCCGACTGGAGCCGGTGACTGATGCCTCATAGGCAATCATGCGGTGGCTTGAGGCCACCGTCATGCCCGCTGGGATGACGCGTTCGGGGACATTAAGCTGGGATATTATGGGTTTTTGGCTGACGGCGATGTCGTGTCCGAGTCGGACACGCGCCCTGAGGTTGCTGGTCGCCAGCTGGAGTTTGGCCACGCGCTGGCCGACACCGCCGGGAGGCACTGTACCGTGTCCGAGTCGGACACGCTCTTCTTGGCTCCCGCGCGCCAGGTGCCCAATGGTTGGCGGCCTGGCCGTGTCCGACTCGGACACGCAATGCGAGCAGGCAAAAAAATGGCCGCTCATCTGAGCGGCCGGCGAAGATGTCGACCTGGTCTTAGGCCAGGCCCAGGTCCGCCCGGGTGAAATCGCCTTCGCGCACTTCCAGGTCGAACAGCCCGAATAGGTGTTTCGCGGCCGCGTCGATGACGGCTTTGTCTTTCGTCCAGAATTCGACCATCACCCAGTTGTTGCTATTCCCCTGCAGATAAGGCCTCGCTGTTTTGACTGCAGCGTCGGAGAAGGCGCAGCGGATGCGCCAAACATCGTCTTGGGTTACGTCGTGGGCTTGGAACGACCAGTTCTTGTCCAGGTGCGGCGGTACCAGGCGAGCAATCACGGGGTGCTTTCTCGAGTCTTTCATCATTTTCCTTGTTCTCCAGGTGTTGAACGGTGTCGACCAGGTGCGGCAATATGGTCACGGCACGAACATGTCGGCCGAATGTGTGCACAAATTGCGGTTTCTTGAACACGTTTGCCGGACGCCGAGTACAACATGTAAGTCAAATTGGTATAACATCCTTGCCATATACACGCATTGGGTGTATAATAGCATCTAATGTGAAATATGCCAAGAAACTTTCAGCGCAAAATAAGGAGCAGCTCGTGGCGAATGAACAAGGTATCGTAGGTGCGCAGCATGCTGCAGCTGGCGCTGCTAAGCAAGTCATCCCAGGTGTAGTGCTGGCGCCGGCAGTAGCGCATAGCTACACTCACGCGACCCTGCACGCGACCGAGCTGACCTACCAGGACCACATGCTCCAGCTCATCACCAACCACTTTGCCATGGCGGGCCTGAGCCAGGCTGCTTCGACGCACGCCGCCGTCGGCCTGTACGAGCACTTGTCCTCGTTCCATGCTGAACTGGAGCCTGTGCCCGTCACGGACGAGAAGGCGACGGCCAAGGCGACCTACGAAAAAATTTACACCGGTGGCGGTGCCGGCTTCCCAGGTTTCTTCCGCGGCTGGGCTGCGCGCGCTGAAGTCGCCGTGGTCGAGGCCGCGAAGCGCATCGCTGAACTCATCAAGGCCCGCGCAGTAAACGCAACCATGATGCTGGCTCTGAAAGCCGTCAAAGACGAGGGTCACAAGAAAGCAGGGGGCGGTTTCTGGATTATCCCGAACGAGACTCTGTCGAAAGTGGAAGCTGCTATCGCCGCCGACCAGGCTGTCGAGGTGCCGACCGAAGTTCAGGCGGCGTCCGTCGATATTTCGGCCAGCTTTAAGGCGTTCGAGCAGTGGGCCAGCGCAAAGTATCCGTCTCGCGCGGAAGTCATGCATGTGCTGAATAGCTACGCCTGGGATGTGTGGCAGGACCTGACCGCGCGCATGGGCGCTGGCAAGGTGGACACCGAGCTGCTGGACTGGCTGGACAATAACCTGTTCCATCGCCAAATGGATGAATTCGACGGCCAGCTCTACGGCAAGGACTTCAGCATGTGGGTGTTTTTTGCCCCGAAGCGCACCGGTGGCGGTACCGCGCGCGAACGCATCGGAGAGGCAAAAACGGCCGCTGAGGTTGATGCCAACCGGTCGAAAATCTGATTGCAAGAAAAGTAATTGAAGTTGCGTTAGAGATATAATCTGAATATCGGCCTGACGGGCCTTAGGAGTTAGTTATGAAAGAGGCAATTAATCCAAACAACGTGCGCAAGCTTCAGCATGAGGCTGAGGATTTCGTCAATCTGAACATCCACAGGCTGTGCACTGAGATGGTGGCTTTCGACACTTCGGGTCTGTTCGGGACAGGTGCGTTACATAAACTGCGCATGATGTGCAGCTTTGCTGGAGCGTCTGCGCAATCGCTTGCCATTGGCATGGTCGAGACTGCGGCGATGCGTGCTGTGGCGGCGCCCGTGACCGAAGAAGAACTTGTCGAGGCGATGGAGAAATGGGAGGGCACGCCGATTCAGGTCGATGACCAGCTTATTGCCTTCATGAACCACTTTCTGCGCGGCCGCGTTGTTTCCGTGCCGCCGGCTAAAAAACCTGTATCCAACTGAATCTGGAGGAAATATGAAACGTTCGATGTTTGGCCTGGTGCTGAGCCTGGCAATGTGTGGCGCGATGGCGCAAGAAGTCGCAGTAGAAACTCCGAAAACCGACCTGGTGCCCGCTGGCCAGATGCAGCTGCCCGACGGTGTGACCACCGAGCAGAATCCACTGAAGCAGGCCTTCCTGGTGAAATCCGCCGCGAAGCCGGCGCAGTTCCGCGCAAGCGAGAACATGCCTGAAGTCGTCAACGAGGACCTGCTGCGCGGCATGTCCGAAAGTGGCAAGACCCCGGGCAAGGTGTCGACCTTCATCGGCTACATGCCGAAACTGAAAGTGCTGCCGTGTGCCAAGGGCTGCGAAGGTAAAGACTACGAGCGTGCGGTTGCCGAGTTCATCAAGGGCTACCGCGGCGACGGCAAGTATTTCAAAGAACGTGGCGAGATGGTTGTCCAGGTTCGCTGGTACAACACCCGTTCGTTCCTGATGCGCCAGGTGCCGTACAGCGCCGACCTGTTCGGCGTGTCGTTCATGCTGGAAGGGAAGCTGGTCTCCCTGGGCAAGAAATCGGGTGTGGGCATCTCCGTCAGTTCGTATGAGCTGGCGAGCGACATCGGTGCGCGCCTGGCCATGGAACTGGCGTACACCCTGGGCATGGGCGCCAAGCCTACATTCCTGACCCCGATGGATGACAATGCCGCCGCAGGTATGGGTTCGGCCGTTATGGCTGCCGGCGCCAAGGTAGATGGTGTGCTGGGCGTGGAAGACATTCGCTCCCGTATCGAGCCTGCTACCGAGGCCAATGCGAACCTTCTGCCGGCCATCGACGGCATCAAGCCTGGCGAAATCGCGCCAATCGACAAGATGCGCTACCTGAACTCGCTGATTTTCTAAGGCGAGGGGTTGATGCCTGAGTTCATCAATTATTCGACAGCAGCGCGCGTGGTGCTGCCGGCCGGCCAGGTGCCCGCGTATGCGTACAGTCTGCCCGAGCTTCAGAAGGATGCCGAAGAGCTGCACGGTATATCCCCAGAATGCACACTGGCCGCTGCGTGCGCCTTGTATGACCGCGGTTTGCTCAGCTATCCGCGTGTGATGGGCCGCTACCTGGACATCAAGGATTTCGATGAGGCTTCGCGCATTGTGCGCGATTACCAGATGGCCACCCGTAGTCGTAGATACGACCCAACCTACCAGGGGCCGTGCTGGCAGGAGATTGAATCCATCGCGGAGAAGGGCATCGGTTTGACCTCGGTGGCAGCTGGCGCCATGTTCGGCGTCGGTATGACCAATGAAGAAGCTGTCATTTACCGCCTGGTGCATGCCCGCTTTTTGCGCTTGTTCAGGCGAGATTGAGGTGCCGTGAGCTATACCTAATCGGTAGTCGCTGCAGGTGACAACGCGCGAAGGTTAATAGCGACCCCGCGAGGGCTGCAGTGCAATGAATCGAAAAGCCACCCAGTTGGGTGGCTTTTTTATTGGGCGCGCCGACGGCTATACCGTTCAGGATAAACACTCAACTGGAGGCAAGACATGAATGGGAAGTACATCGTGGTGTTGTTGGATGGCGACGAAGAGATTTTTACCTTCCCTGAATCGGTTCGACATGACCGTTTTTGGGAGAGCGTCCAGTACATCCGGATGGGCAGTGACGGCAACTGGAAGCGCGAGTATCGCGATGCTCAAGTCATCGCAGCCGGCTTCGTGCAGGACGGTCGCTGCAGTGGAAAAAGTGACACGTTGAACCTGGAATCCCGCGGAAACATCGATACCGCGTTGCTGCACGGGCTGCATGCCTTGCGTGCCGCATAAACCTCAGCGAGCCCTTGTGGCTCGCTTCCTTTACGAATTTACCTGGCGCCGGAGCCTGAATGACCAAGAACATCGACCTAGAAGCGCGCTGCCAATATGCGCTCTACAAAATCCTCGGCCTCGAGCGAGCGGCTGAAGCCGATAACGCCAAGCGCCTGGCGAAAGAATGCGGCCGGCAAAGCCACCCTAACCGAGAGGCTTCTTTGTTGCTGGTCGACGAGCCTGAGCTACTGGAAGCCTTCTTGGCCGGCTTTGCCGAACGTGAAGAAGCCTTGCGGCCGCGCACGGATGAGGAGCTGGCCGCCGCGATTAAGGAGTTGGAGGAAGCGGCATTCCGCGGTTGTGGCCAGTTTTATGAGCTGTTTGAGCAGAACCTGACCAGGTCGGTGAACCGGTGGTTGAGCACCTTGCCAGAACAAAATCGGGAGAAGGCCCTGGAACTTTTGCAGGCCACCTGCTACAACCCCGACGAAAAGGGTGTTTGGGTGTACGACCAGGAAGAAAACGACATCACATACTACGGTGGTGACGAGGAGTAACCGGTGCGCCGGCCGCCAGGCTTAGATACCGTTCGCAGCCAGGACAGTCCGTGCGTCTTTCTGGCGAAGGAGTAGCTGCTTGACGGCGTACAGCTCGGTATCGAGCGCGCCGGCAATGGTGAGTGTCTTGATGGCCACCGTCAGCTCATTGAGTTTGTCGGCCAATTCGTATGCATTGCGCAGTTCACCCTTGAAGCCCAGCAGGGCTGCGGTCGGAGTGAACGACCCAGATGCCTTCCCTTCGACGATAAACCCAAGCTGGAGCAGCCGCTGCGCAATTGCGTGAGCAGGGAATGCCTGGCGCCCTGTTTCATGAGCTTCACAAATGCTCAGCGCGGCTTCACAAATGCTCAGCGCGGCTTCGCGCTCATCCTGGGTCAATGCGTACATGGTCGGTTCCTTATTGGGCTGATTGTCTTGAAGCGAAGTATAGGAGTCTGCGTGCCGGCCACCCTATACCGAAAAGGACATTCAACCGCTCGAGAGAGCCAACTATAGAGGAAAAATCATGTCGATGACATTTGAACAATGGAAACGCCGTCCGGTGTACGTGGCGCAGTGCCACACCTGGGCATTGGCCGCAAAGCTGGATGTATGCTGCGTTCGCTTCCGCTGCCTGCCGGCATATCGTGACGCAGAAGCCCGCGTGGCGCGCCGCATTGTTGCGGAAGCAGTACGCGCTGAACGTGCGGAACGTCGTGGCCAGGCAAAACCTACATCTGCAGGTTCTGGTTTGACCTGGTTCTGGTCCTTTGCTGGACCACGTGTAACGTACGGTGGTGCGGTTGTGCGGCATGACTTGCGTAGGGCTGCGCTTTCAGTTCTGACTGCCGGAAACTACGGGGAAATATTTGCTGAGATGAATAACATCCCACCAGTATTCCTCGCAGATATCCCGAGCGCACCTGAGCCGAAGTTCGAGCTGAAGGGGGATTGGGGCAGACTCACAATCTGCACGGCGCCTTCCGGTCAGGCTAAGCCAGGGGACGAGATGTATGCGGCCAAGACCCGCGGCATGTATGTGCTGCGGCAAGAGCGATTCCGTCAGCAGCTGCATGATACCGGTGTCGAGCATCCGCACGATGTTTGTGCGGTAGCCCGGTCGGTTCAGGAGCTCTATGACATGGTCAATCCCCACTGGCAAAACGTGGACTTCTCCGCGGTCGCAGCTGACCTGAAGGAACTTCCACAGTAACGACTCCCGGCCCCGCTCAGCATCGCTGACGGGGCTTTTTCACGTAGCTATCTGTCTTTTTTCCATACAACTGTTGTCTCCTTTTCAGACAGGTGAGGTGGAGCTAAATAGCTATTCTACGATATACTATGTGTAGGACACTATTTTGCATATTTATCAATTTTAGGAGGTAATAATGAGCAATGCGCATCTGGGCTTCATGGGCGACGGTACTTACGCGCCAGAAAACACGGATAAAGCCCGCCTGGACTTCATGTACCTGAATCCCGGAAAAGTGAAGAACCTGAAGGGAGGAGTGGCTGCCGCCGATGTCGACGGCTACTGGCAACCGAACCTTCGTGCCGCCATCGATGCGGCGATTGAGGCGGGGCGCCGGGCGCGGGGCATTAAACCGGTTGAGGTGGTCCGGATTCCAACCAGTGAAGTGCCCGAGCTTCGCCTGCGCTGCTTCTACATGAGCGTTCATCGTGTTGCTGGCAAATCTCACTTCGATTTGGTCGACCCTGACGGTAGTGTGTCGGGCCGGCTCCAAGGTTGGCTGAGCGAGCGCGATGACCAGGGAAATCCAACGCTGCGTCACCTGGTCATTGAGGACCGCGCCGGCGAGCATCGTTTTGTCGCACAAAGCCGTGGGCAAATTGCCAGCTTCATGGGCACCAACATCACCTTTGAAACGGTGGACAGTTTTGACCGCGTCAAACCAAACCCCGGTGTGGTAGAGATGATGGCCGAGATGGTCCCCGAGTAAATCTCACAGCCGCAGCTCTTCGAGTTGCGGTTTTCTTTTGCCGGCGCCGCGGCTATACCGAGAAGGACAACTTACTTTTCGGAGGAAATTATGAGCAACAAGACCTACACCATTTCGGCAATCTACACCGACAACAAGCAGCGCTACGCGCCCAACGGTGTCGGTGAAACGGTCACGGAAGCCGTTATCGATGCCATTCGCCAGGCACGTGCAGACAACAAGTGCAGCACGCAAATGCTGGATGTGTTTGCTGTCTTTGAAGGGGAGCACGAATGCCGGGATATCACGGTAACGTATTCGACTGAACGGCCGAAACGTGTGCGCTGCCGGGCGAAACATGAGCGTCCGTTTACGGTCGCCCATGAGACTGGCGCATTTCACGTCGAAGCGCTTAATGCCATAGAAGCCGAGCTCATGTACGATGAAGGTAAGGTTTCGGGCGTTTTCCGCGGCCACCTGACAAACCTGGCGCACGAAATCAACTGGTGCGCTGTGCACTGGGCGGTGAACATGAATGCAGCAGCGTAATACAACTCAAAAGCGAGCCGCAGGGCTCGCTTTCATTTGCTCAACCAAACGAAAAGAAAACCCCCGGCAAAGCGAGGGTTTGAGGGTTAAGCAGCAGCTGGATACCAGACCTTGTCGGCTGGCCAGGATTTCATATCTTCTTCAGTCGGCCAGGTGTCGTGCACATAGCGATGGAACATCGGCAGCTCAAAAAAGCTCGAGACACCGGTGTCGCACTCAGCATCGAAATGCAGCCATGAGTCGCCTGGACCTACCTTAGCAACTACCCAGATGTGGGCGCCGAAGCTGATGGCGTTCAGTTTCTTCCAGGTTGTGCCGGACGGAGGTTTGATATTCCAGTGCTCGCGGAGCAGCTTGGAATCCCAGTCTTCATTGGTTTCATAGTCTTTATAGAAACCAGCGGTCTCGACCGCATACAGGTTGTCGCTTTCAGCGATACCCCAACCCCGCAGCTTTGCTAGTACATCCTCGGCGAAGTCTTCGCACAGGCCGTTGTTGATTTCGAACAGCGACATGCGTACGCCCGGCCGGACTTCCTGCTTTACCAGGTAGACGGTTCGGACTTCTTGAATTGCCTGCAGAATGGTTTGTTGCGAAAGCTCACGCATAGTGGAACTCCTTTGAATTTGTCCTACTCGGTATAGGAGTTCTAAAGGAGCTGCGCGCGCGCCAGGCGCTATTGCTGGCGTTGGGCGCGGACCGCGTCACCAAACCGTGTAGTGGTGTGCCGGCCGAACCCTTGCGACCGTACCAGCCCGGCATCAACCAGGCGCGCCATCATCTCCTTCGAGACATCGTGCCCGCCGGCGCAGCTGTCTTCGCAGCAGTCACAGAAGCGGTGGAAGGCTTCTAGTTCAGTCTCGCTGATGTTGACCATGGGAGTGGCCGGCAATGGCTGGCCCTGGCTTTCCAGAACAGAGCGCGCGACCCAGGCGCTGTCTACTGCACGGAGGCGGTCGTAGTGGGAGATTTCCAGGTGGCCGTTTAGCATGCCCAGGAAGAATTCCCGGATGCCCGAGGCAAACCGTGGGAGATTGACGGTATTTTCAGCTGTGCTGGCTTCCAGGGAATCCATGGTGGCGCCTTTGATTGAAAGGTAGTATGGGTTAGTAGTGAGTTTTGAGCGCATTGCGCTCCAGGAGGTCATGGCGATATTGGTCGAAGTCCACGAATTGGCCGTCGGCATCGCGGAGCACCCATTTGTCCGTAAACGGATTGCCGTTCGGTGAATTTCCGGACTCCCGGCGCATAGTGAAGCCGCTTCCGCTTGCGAAACCCTCTTCGACACCAGCCTGCGGAATCATGACGTTCGGCGCCGGCGTGCGATTGGAAGTTACCTGGTTCATTTACTGCATCCTTTGGCGTTGATTATGCTCGGTCCACAGCTCGCGCCTGGCCTGGTTCTCAATGGAGACACACTGACAGGCGTGCATACCTGCGCAGCCGCAGATGGCCACCATGCGCGTGGTCACGTCAGCGCCAGAAATGGGGCCGCAGTCCGGGCGCCGCGCTATGCAGCGCGCCTGGTTGACACCAGAGTTGTCGAATTTCGAAAGCATCTTGCGGTTCTGGTTCAGTAGCGCAGAGCTGGTTTTTCGGGAATGACCGGGATGGCCATCGTGCGAGTACGGTACGGGTCGTTCACGTGCTTGACCGCGCCAGAAAAGCTGAAGAGTCGTCCGGCCGGAGGATTTCGCGAAGCGGGCGCGGCCGACATCGAAGGATGGCTATTTTTTACGGGAGACTGACCAATCCCGCTATGTGCGTTCGAATTCGAGCTCATGGCGTGCGCGTCCTATTCCTAGAGGGTGCCTGGGGTATCAAGAAGGCTGCTTAAAATTACGGTGATTTCCATCATTATATCACAAAATGACGCGAAGCTTGCGATTTGCTCGATTAATGATATACTGTGAAATGTGTAATTCGTCAAGTTGGCGATACCCTACGGTCTCCGCAGTCTTGCGGAGTTTGTTTTCACAGATAGCTTCCAAGGAGTACGGAGCCCCGCGCGCATCGTGAGCGAGCTATCCGCTTGTCGCCACAGGCTTCATTGAACCTATGTCCCAAAAAGGCCCAATCAACCAGAAGGCAGTGATTGCCTACTGCCACAAAGACAAGTCTTACCAGAAGGCGATTGAACTGGCTAAAAAGCTGTACGCAAAGCGTAAGCGCAAATACTCCGGCGTCGCTTACTGGAGCCATCCGTTGACCGTCGCTTCTCTGTTGCTGGAAGTCGGTGTGGCGAGCGAAGCCATGGTCGCATCGGCGCTGCAGGACACCCTGACCCACTCCACCCTGAAAGAAGCAACCATCCGCGCAGAATTTGGCGATGTGGTCGCAGACATGGTGCTGGTGCTGACCCCTCTGTCGGGCGAGCTTGAAGCTCTGGCGTTTGCCGCCTATAAAGCCAAGCTGGCTGGCGCCAGCCCAGAAGTCCAGACCATCAAGCTGGCCTCCATCCTGGACGACCTGTGTGCCATTCCGACTTCGAAGGTGTCCGCCGAATCCGAATTCATCGACAACTGCGCTGAGCTGGCCGGCGTGCTGACCCTGGGCAATGCCGAACTCGCGCGCCGCGTGCAGTCGGTTATCCGTCTCGCGCGCTCCTGACCAGGCGAACAAAAAGGAGGGCTCAGGCCCTCCTGCTCGTTTAAGCCAACTGGCCGAGAAGGCCGTAATTCAGGAGTTTTATGATGTTGAAGTGTTTTACCAATTGGAAGAAAGAGCGAAAGCTCAAGGGATACCGTGCCCTTTTGGAGCAAGTAAATGCGCTCGAATGGCACCGTCGGGTAGGGTCACCGGTAACGGTCGACGAGCTCCGGCTGAAGTTTGAGGACATTAAGGCCAAGGTCGACGCAGGTGCGTTGGTCGAGTCCATGCTTCCCGAGGTGTTTGCTGCAGTGCGCGAGGGCGCCAAGCTGGTTCTTAAGTTGCGCCCGTACGACGTGCAGGTGTTGGGCGGCTTGGTGCTGTGCAACGGCGCCATTGCAGAGATGGCCACCGGTGAAGGTAAAACCTTGACCGCAGTATTCGCTGCCTACGTCCAGTACCTGAAAGGCCGCCAGGTGCACGTCTGCACCGCAAACGAATACCTGGCGCAGCGCGATGCAAACGCCATGTTCCAGCTGTACCAGCTGATGGGGGTGAGTGTTGCTGTTACCCGCCAGGCACAAGAGACGGCAGAAAAGCAGCTGGTGTACAGCTGCGACGTCGTTTATGGCACCCATTCGACGTTTGCCATGGACTACCTGGCCGACCACCTCGCTCGCCATCCGAACGAAGTCGTTCAGACCCGCGGCCTGGGCTTTGCACTGGTTGATGAGGCCGACTCCGTGCTCATCGACGAAGCTCGCGTTCCTGTAGTGCTGACTGCGAGCAGCCCGGTTAGCGCCGAGCTCTACCAGATGATTTCCAGGTGGGCCACACAGTTGACGCGCGCTCCGGATGCAGACGGGGAAGGGCACTTCTGGATTGACGGTAAAGACCGTCAGGCCGTGCTGACCGACGCCGGCTACGATGCCGTGAATGAATTGCTGATTGGCGCCGGATTGCTGTCCTCCAATGAAGAGGAACACTACACGGCGGACCACCAGCGCCTGCTGCATAAAGTATCGGCCGCGCTTGCCGCACGCCACATCCTGCACCGCGACCAGCATTACGTCGTCCAGGACGGCGCCATCGTGCTGGTTGATGAACTGACCGGGCGCCTGGTGCCGGGCCGCAGCTGGAGCGCAGGCCTGCAGCAAGCACTCGAAGCCAAGGAAGGTGTCGAACTGTCGCCCGAAAGCACGGTTCTGGGTCGCATCACGCTGCAAGCCTACTTCAAGCTGTATGAAGCAATGTCTGGCATGACCGGCACGGCATCGACCGAAGCAGAAGAACTGGCAGCAGTGTACGGTCTGGACGTCATCCAGATTCCCTCCAACAAGCCCCGTGTCCGCGTGGACGAGCCGGACCGGTTCTACCGCACACAAACGGCGAAGATGGACGCTGTCGTCGCCGACGTGGTCGCCCGCCATGCCAAGGGGCAGCCGGTACTGATTGGCACTGCTTCCATTGAGCAGTCGGAGCAGCTATCGGCCATCCTTTCGGCCAAGGGCTTGAAGCACGAAGTCTTGAATGCCCGTGAGCACGAACGCGAAGCTGACATCATCTCCCAGGCCGGCGCGCCAGGTGCCATCACCGTATCGACGAACATGTCCGGCCGCGGCGTGGACATCATCTTGGGTGGCAACCCGGATGGCGAGCTTCGCCGCCAATGGAATGAGATGGGCGAGGAAGCCTGGAACGCGTTGAGCGCCGATGAACAGAAGGCCTTGGTCTTCTCGATTCGCGCGGTGCAGACGGTGGCTGCGGAAAAGGTTCGCCAAGTCGGCGGGTTGCATATCATCGGCATGGAACGCTACGAGTCCCGCCGGATGGACCAGCAGCTGCGCGGCCGCGCGGGCCGCCAGGGTGACCCGGGCAGCTCCTGCTTCTACATCTCGTTCGAAGACCCGCTGGTAGAGAACTTCGCTGGCGAACGCCTGCGCGGCTTGCTTGCTCAGCTGGACATCAAGCCCGGCGACGAGCTGGAGTCCGTCCTGGTCAAGAAAGCGGTCGATTCGGCGCAGCGCCAGACTGAAGGCCGTGCCGCCGATGCTCGCAAGCAGCTCATCAAGTTCGATGAAGTGCTGGATAAGCAGCGCAAGGTGATTTATGCCCAGCGCGACGGCATTCTGCGCTCCGACGGCCTGCACGACTGGATTGTCCAGCTGCGGGACGAGCAAGCTGAACTGCTCTGTGAGCGGTTCGCACCGGAGAACGAAGTGCCAGAAGCTTGGGACTTGAAGGGCCTAAGCAAAGCGCTGGCTACGTTTGGCGTGACGCTGGCGCCGGACGAAGCGTTGCGCGACATGGAACCTAAAGACCTGCTGGCCAAGGTGAAATCCCTCATGGCCGACCAGCATGCCCAGGTAGCTTCGCAAGTTCCTGCCGAGAACCTGGAAAACGCCGAACGCTTCGTTGTGCTTTCCATGATGGACCGCAGCTGGTTTGCTCACTTGGAAGACCTGGCCGAGCTGCGCCAAGGCATCAACCTGCGAGTACACGCCAAAGAGGACCCGCAGCAGGCCTACAAGAAAGACGCCTTCCATATGTTCGAGCGCATGTTGGGCGACATCAAGGTGGGATTGGTCAGCCAGGCCCTGACCTGGCGCCTCAGCGCTGGGCCGGCCGACACCCCGGCAGCGTAACCGCAAGGAGGCACGAAGTAGGTAGAAATGCATTTCTTCCTATACTAAAAATCGTGCCTCCGAGCAGTTGCTTTGCTCGGCTTAATTTTTATGCAATCGGATACACAAGTGACGACACCTTCCACTCATAACACGGGTGCCTTGCGCCCTGCAGTAGGCATCCGTAAAGGGATGAAGTGCCTGGTTTTGGCCTCTATTTTTATGGCAGCAACGACCGGCGCACGCGCTGACGTTTTCGGCGGCGGCGCCGCCTCCGCCCCAAAAGCTGAAGCCGCAGCGCTGCTCGAACGCATCGCAGCCATGGAGCGCGAAATCAAGGAGCTGAAGGAAAAGGGTCCTGTGGCTAATCCGAATTCTGGCGGCCAGCCGGGCGTCAAGCAGCCTGGCGGCAAGACTGCTGGGCATAAGGCCGGCCTGAAACTGCCGCCGCCACCTCCGGGTCTCGACGGTCTGCCATCGGGTGGCTCCGACGAGCGCGAGCGCATGCTGGTGCAGAAAGAGCTGACCCACGAGGTGATTGGCACCGTCAACGGCAAGCTCATGGTCCGTGACGGCGACGCACGATTCATTCTGAGCCAGGAAGAATTCACTGCATTCGAGAAGAAGAAGCGCGAAAAGGTGGTTGCTCGAATGAAGCTCGAAGCCATGACCGAGGGCGATGGCGGCCGGGTGAATTTCCCGCAACTTAGCCAGCTGCCACCCCCTCCTCCAGATATTTCAGGCGCCGCGGCTGACACCGTCAATACGGGAGCCGCGGCTGTAGGCCGGGCCGCTCAAGTTGTGGAGCAGAGCCGGGCGATTGAAGCCAATGGTGGTCGCTTGCCCTCGCCGCCTCCTGGCGCGACCCCAGCAAAGAATACGGGAGCTGCATCCGCAGCACAGCCTAAACCGGCCCCTACTGTGAAGAAGTAAATAAGGTACCTCTAGGATTAACATGAAAAAACTGATTCTCTCCGCCCTGATTGCAAGCGCACTGGCGGGATGCGCGTCGTTCCCTGATAACTATCAGAAGCCGCTGGGCAATGAAGATATCACGGCGCAAAAGCGCGACGAGTGGGGCGATATCCCGGATGTCACGTTCGTGCAGTCCAAGGGTGGTATCGCTGTTCGCAAGTACAACGAAATTCCGGCGGCGGTCCGTGAAAAGGTCGTGAACCTGTCGTTCGACGCCGGCACCAAGCCCACCGTCAGCGACGTGGTGTTTGCGCTGAGCGCACAAGGCTTCCGCCTGATTTCGCGCCTGGACGACGACACCATGAAGAAGGAATTCACCACTCGCTCGTTCCAGGGTAATGCAGGTGAGCTGCTGAACGAAATCAGCGACACCTACAACGTGGCCTACGAATACCGCAATGGCGCCGTGTACCTGGTTGAGAGCAACAAGTTCTCAGCCTCGCTGCCGCAGCACAAGGATTTCATGGCGAACGTGGAGAAAGCTCTGAAAGAACTGGGCGCCACCGAAACCCGCTCGGACGTTTTGTCCGGCCAGGTGTACTACCGCGCTAAGCCTGATGTGGCAGAGTACGTGGCCGAGTACCTGGACACCATTGCAAAGAACGCCGCCATGGTGAAACTGCAAGTCGCCGTGCTGACCGTCAGCATGAACCGCGACGTTAACCTGGGCTTTGATTGGGCCAAACTGGCTGTTCAGCGTGGTTCGGGCGGCATGACCTCGGAACTGGGCAATATCTTCAACAACGGCACAAACACGGGTGCCGGAACCGGCACCAACACCGGTACTGGTTCGGCTGGCTCCAACGGTTCCACCGGCAGCAATACTGCCAATAACGGAACCACTGGCAACACCGGCAGTACAGGCACTGGCTCCGTGGTCACGGATACAGCCAAGAAGCTGGTGACCGGTTCGCTGGCCAGCTTCATCGGTAGCGATGGCTTTGGCTACAAGTTTGCCAACGACGCGTTCAGCCTGACCGCAGCGCTCAAGGCATTGTCGACCTACGGCAACGCGCGCACCGAGCAGAATGTGGTGCTAAGCACGCTGTCCGGCCTGCAGGTGAAAATCAGCTCGGGCGACGACATCCCGTACGTGAAGTCGATTGGTTCGGCTACCGCGGCCGGCGGCGCAACCACTGGTTCGTCGCAGACCGACGTCATCAAGTCGGGCCTGAAACTGGATGTCACGCCGCAATTCGATTCGTCGGACGGCAGTCTGGTGACCCAGGTGAAGGTCGACATGTCCACGCTGGTAGGCTTCCGCGAACTGTCCGCCGGCCAGAATCTGGGCACCATGTCCCAGCCGCAGATGAAGAACCTGGGCTTCGAGAACTTCGGCCGCTTGATGGCCGGCGAAACCATCATTGTTGGCGGTATCACTTACGACCAGCTGTCGAACAACTACACCAACTTCCCAGGCATGGAGAAGATGGCTATGGGCAGCAAGGCCGAGAAGGTGACCCGCAACGCCATCTACATCGTGATTCGCCCAACGGTGCTGATTTTCACGCCTAAGGCCAACGAATACAACGCCAAGCTGCTTGAATTGCGGGCGCAGCGCGAAGCTGAGAAGGCCGCTGGCGAGACTGCTAAGAAAAGCGAGGTGCGCTAATGAAGGCGTTCTTTGACCGCCTGGACGCAAAGGCTGCTGCCTTCTTCAAAAGCAAGTTCAAGAAGGCTCCGAAGACTGCGACTCCCATTGCACCTGAAGACCTGGGCGCGCCCATCGTCATCATGATGGGTTCGCTCTCTGGCTGCACCATGAAGGATGCAGTGGCGTACGTGCGTGGTCTGGCCGAAACCTACATCACGGCCCATGAAGTAGGGCGCATGCGGGTCTTTGAAGACAAGCCGCGCGGCCGCTTCATCTACGAGCTGCACGAAGGTGGGCCAGGTCGGTCAATCGCCGACAAGGTGCTCGAGCAGCTGGTCGAAGAAAAGAAGGTGCGCATCGAGCTCATCAACGGTGCACACGTGGTCATCGAAGAAACGCACGGCGAGATTTTCTCGCTGGTGTACCCAGCCGCCGATGAGGAGCTGCCCCAGCACCTCTCGGGGCTGGAAGCTGTCGAAGATGAGAGCGTTCTCTGGAACATTGAAGACCTGTGCAGCACGGAGCCGCTGAAAGAGTTGTACCCGCAGAATAAGAAGCTGGTGCACATCGGCGCGGTGTTCTTGGGTATCTCGATTGCTGCATTCATCCTGACAGGCGGTATCTATACTGTCCTGAAATCCGGGATGCTCGACAGCGACGCAGTGCTCAGCCAAGCAAAGGCTGGTCACGTCGGCGACGCCGTCGACAACCCGGTTTGGCAACTCGACAAAGCCCGTATGGCAGCAGACGCACAAGGCAAGACCGTGCGCACCTTGAAAAAGGGCGCAACTGGTTGGAGCTGGGAGATTGAAAAGTGAACGCTTCGGTTATCGCTCAAAAAAATAACGGTCGGTTCTTCTTCACGTCCCTGGCTTTTGCTGTCGTGCTGATTGCCGTATCTGGTTTCTTCGTGAACGGCATGTTCTCGAACGACACCAGCGGCATTGACGCCTCGACGAAGGTCTGTTTGTCCGCCATGCGCACCAATGGCTTCAATCCGACTGTTAAGGACGATGAGTTGACCGTCAAGTTGGCAACGACGACAAATGTTGAAAGCACGGTATACAAATCGGGCGTAATCATCGCTAGTTGTCCTGCCTATACTTTGAACGACTACTGCGCTGGCGCAGGATGTCAAACCCCTGGTGTGAATTTTACCCTCAAGAAAAAGGATTTCTAAAAGATGTTTTCCCTGATTATCGCAATCGTATCTATCGCTCTGGTTGTTGCTCTGGTTGCAGCCACCATGTACCACGGTGGTGACACCCTGACCCAAGGCCGTACCACTGCTGATGCTGCTGCTTTCGTGTCCGGCGCCCAGCAAATCGCCGGCGCACAAGTGATGCACCTGTCCCTGGACGGCGTTGCTGCTTCGTCCGTCTCCGGCGGCACCGCCGGCACCGACCTGGTGCTGGACAAGTACCTGGCCTCGTCCCCAGTGGTTAAGGGCGCTGCATGGGGCCTGGACACCACCAACAAGCTGGTGACCAACACCGTGACCGCCGACGCCGTGTGCACCCAAATCAACAAGTCCGCTGGCGTGGCCGCTGCTAAGCAGAGCGCCGCCGCTGTCGCCGACTTCGCCGGCCTGCCATACGGCTGCGAATCCGCAACCAAGACCTTCCAGTTCAAGTACTAATTGAACTGCGCCGGAGTGGTGACACTCCGGCATTCGTAGCCCCTCTTCATTAGGTAGACCCCATGGATTTCATCAAGTTGGCACGACGTGCTGATGCCGTCATCGGACTGGTTTTTTTGGCTCTTGCTGCTTACTGGATTACCCATGGCACTTATCTCTGGGGCGGGGCTTCTCTGATTTCTGCGGTTGCGAGTTTCGCGTCCGCCAAGTACGTGCCCGCACGGTGGCTGGTAAAGCGGCTGATGCTGGCGCGGTTGAAATGAACTGAACGGATAACACCATGTTTTCACTCATTATCGCCATCGTCGCGGTTGCTCTTATCGTGTTGCTCGTAGTCGCAACGATGTACCACGGCGGCACCGATTCGCTTACTAAAGGTAAGCAGGAGGCCGAAGTGGCTCGTTCGCTGAACGAAGTCTCGCAAATCAAAGCTGCGCTGACCCAGTACCATGCGGACACCGACACCCACGCTACGACTCTGCAGGACCTGGTGCCGAAATACCTATCGTCGGTACCAACCGGCTGGGGCGTTGAAGTCCCAAGCCAAGTTGCATTCGAATCGAGCCGTCTGCTCGTGGGCAGTGAAGCCCAAAAGCTGGACTCCTGCAAGGAAATCAACGGCCGCCTGGGCAAGACCGGCGAACCGCCTTCCTGTGCGGACATCGAATCGGACTTCACGGGTTGCTGTGTGGTGCCAGAAGGCGCCAGCAACTAAACCACGAAACCGTGGAGCAAACAGGCCCCTCCTTGCGAGGGGCTTGTCATATCTGGGCTACTAAATATATGCCTATTCTTTCTTCCTATACTAAAAGCTCAAACTTGCGGTATTTAGGAGAAATAGTTGGATAAGATTTTGGGAGAGCTGCTGCTCAAACGCGGCCTAATCACGAGCGCGATGCTTGGTGCGGCCATCATGGAGCAGTCCGTGACCAAGGAACGCCTCGGAAAAGTCCTTGTACGCAATGGCTTTTTGCGCCAGGATGAATTGCTGCTGTTGATGCGGGAAATCAACCCCAACTCGATGCACGATGAAGGGGTTTTTGAAACGACCATCCCCGCCAGCATTCTCATCAACAGCCGCACGATGATTGTGGCGCTGGTTGAAGGCACCATCTACCTCAGCACATTGTCCTCGCCGCATGTGGTGCGGCGCCTCATCGAGCCATTCACGGCCGGCCAGCGGATTGAGTTCACCGCGGCCAATCCGGTCCGTATGCAGGAATATTTCCTGCAGCTGAACGAGAGCACCGACACCAGCAACATGTTGTCCTGGGAGCGCATCTTCTATGAAGCGATGCAGCTTGGTTCTTCGGACATCCACATCATTCCGCGGTACGCCAGCTACACGGTCATGCTCCGCCGGGACGGCATTTTGACCATCACCCATGAGGGCACTCGAGACGAGTACACCGCGCTCGTCAGCCGCGTCAAAGACTTGTCCAAGATGGACATGGCCGAGCGCCGGCGCCCGCAGGATGGTAGTTTTTCGATGGACTATTCGGGACGCGTCGTTAACTTCCGCGTGTCGACTAATCCAACCGTCGATGGCGAATCGATGGTTGTTCGTATTCTGGACCCAGATGCGGTCAACAAGAAAATGGATAGCCTGGGTATCACCCACCTGGAACTGTGGCGCAAGGCTGTTTCTTATCCTAACGGACTGTGCCTGATTTGCGGACCTACTGGTTCAGGCAAGACGACTACGCTGGCGGCTACTGCGCGCGAGATGAACTTCCTTGAGCGGGCCATCTGTACGGTTGAAGACCCAGTCGAGAACCGCATTCCCTACGCTCGCCAGGTGAACGTCAACCCCTCGGTTGGACTCGACTTTGCAACTGCTATTCGCGCCTTCATGCGTCAGGACCCGGACGTCATCATTACTGGTGAAATCCGTGACATCGAGACGGCTCGCAATGCGCTGAAGGCCAGTGAGACTGGTCACTTGTCCCTGGGCACGCTGCACACCAACTCGATTCGCTCAACGATGACCCGTCTTCGCGACATCGGCGTCCAGCCATTCGAGTTGCTGCACTTGCTACGCGGAGTCATGGTCCAAAAGCTTATGCGCGTTTACTGTACGAGCTGCCAGGGTAAGGGTTGCAAGGCCTGCGGCCGGACGGGCTATCGCGGGCGTGAAGTAATTTCGGAAGTGGCTGCCTTTGACAGCGAAGAGGAAGTTCAAGCATGCATCGACGGCAAGATTAGCTGGATGACGCTCGAGCAGGATGCCAAAGCAAAGGTGCTTGCTGGTCGCACCTCAGAAGCTGAATTTGAGCGCGTACTGGGTAAAAAACTTTCTGACATCAAATGAAGAACTTCAAAGTAAAAATCGCGGCTGGCCGTAAAGTCGCTGAGCTGACCATTCCTGCACAAAACGCGGCTGACGCGCGGAAGCAAGCTTCGAAGCGAGGCCAGGTACTATCCGTCACTTCGGCCGGCGGAGGCTCGAACAGCCGGTTGTCCCTGGCGGACCGCCTGATGTTCTTCCAGCGCCTGGCCTCGATGCTCAGTTCTAAGGTTGGCGCATCTGAAGCACTAGAAATCATCTACCAGTCGTTCACGGGCTCCATCCGCGAGGCTGCGCGAATGCTGCGGGACTCCATCGTAGGTGGCGCGACCCTCCACGAAGCAATGGAACAGGCCGGGCCTAAGTTCTTCCCTGAAACGGTCGTTGCCATTGTGAAGACCGGTTCGCGCGGCGGTGACCTTTCGTTCGCCATCCGTGAAGCCGCTCGCTTCGAAAGCGAGCTGGCGCAGGTGCGAAAGGACTCCAGCCGCGGCATTGGCAGTGCGCTGGCCGGCTTCTTTGCAGGCGTTGTTACCATCCTGGCGTCGACTTACTATGTGGCGCCGATGATTCTCAATTCCAGCCTGGTTGAAGCGACGGGCGGCTCAGACGTTGGCTGGATTATGACCATGGCGAACGTCATCTCCCTCATTGCTTTGATTGTGTCGGTCATCATGGGCGGTGTGTTTTTCTACGGAGTGGTTGTTCGACCATTTGCGCCGGCCGCTGTCGACCGCGGCATTCTCCGGATTCCATTCTATCGGGATATGGCGCTGGCCAAGACCAACTACATGGTGTTCTTCGGCCTGGCGGTTCTGCTGAAGGCAGGCTTGCGTGTTGAGGAGGCCCTGGAGCTCACGATTGATGCGGCGCCAAAGGGTGAGCTGCGCAATGACCTGGAGCGCGCGTTGAAGGCAATCGTAAAGGGTAGTCCGAAGCCATGGCCTTATTACATGACGATGCTGCACCCTACGGACAAGGCGGCACTGGCCACCGCACAGGACCGCACCCAGACCGCACGAACGATTGAAGAACTGGCGGTGACCTATCAGAGCCTGTATCGCACCCGCCTGGAGCTGTTCGTGCCTGTCGTACAGATTTTTTCGGCAATTTTCCTGGCACTGGCCGGCTTCGTGCTGTTCGGCGTGTCCGTAGTTCCGCTGATGCAGACCACTTCTTCGATTATGAAAATGCTCTAAGCCATGATTAACCTCATCATCATCATCATCAGCATCGGCTTGCTGGCCGCCGTAACGGCAGCAACGCTTAACTACGTGCCTTTCGATGCGCACTTGCGCCAGCTGATGCAAACGGAAGCTGGCCAGGGTGTGAAAAGTCTCGAGCAAGCAGTTTCCCGTTACCTTGTGACCCATCGTGACGTGGACGGCAACATCGAGTACCCAGGCGACGGCGTGAACATGGTTGCTGCCGTGACGCCAACCTACGGCTTCCTGCCAGCGAACGTACGCAAGGAAATGACGTGGGACATCGCCACGGGCACCGTCAACGGACTGCCGGCCGTGGGCATCTGCTTGCGCCCGATTCTCACGTCGACTCCGATGCAGCGCGACATCATCAAGAGCCTGCAGGCCCAGATGCCAATCGGCTCGACCTTCGTGAGCACAAGCTGCTACGCCTCGAGCGACACCGCTGGCGGCAGCTATTTGACCCGCTGGGTGCCACTCGCTCACCTAAATTGAAAATTTTTGATTTCAAAAAGTCTCACTTTTTAAATGGAATTTGCTTGACAAAAGTGAGATTGTGTGAGTTTTCGTGAAAACATGCACATATTGCTCACTATACTAGTCATCGCCGGTGAGTTAACTGGCGAATTAAATTCCTCAACACTTACAAAGGCTAACAACCCATGTTTTCCCTGATTATCGCAATCGTTTCCATCGCTCTGGTCGTAGCACTCGTAGCAGCAACCATGTACCACGGCGGCGACACCCTGACCCAGGGCCGCACCACCGCTGACGCCGCTGCGTTCGTTTCGGGCGCCCAGCAAATCGCCGGCGCACAAGTGATGCACCTGTCGCTGGAAGGCGTTGCCGCTTCGACCGTGGCCGGCGGCACTGCTGGCACCGACCTGGTGCTGGACAAGTACCTGGCTTCGTCCCCAGTGGTTAAGGGCGGCGCCTGGGCCCTGGACACCGCTGCGAAGCTGGTGACCAACTCCGTGACCACCGACGCGGTTTGCACCCAAATCAACAAGTCCGCTGGCGTGGCCGCTGCTAAGCAGAGCGCCGCCGCTGTTGCCGACTTCGCCGGCCTGCCATACGGCTGCGAATCCGCAACCAAGACCTTCCAGTTCAAGTACTAAGAACTGGGACCTGGCCAGGCAACCTGGCCAAGGCCAAACAGTACAGGGGAAGCCCTCGGATTCGTCCGGGGGCTTTTCTTTTGTGGGAATCGATAGTGAGGTCCTGAGGCGCGAGCGAGAAGAGCGCTTACGTGATTCGGCGCCTCAGCCTGGCTGCGAGTGTTGTGTTCATACAAAACTACACTTTTTTGGTACGACCATGCACCTATACGGAGTTGCAGCAATTTTGCTGAACTACATAGGACATACTCAATGACTACAACTGAAGCAGCCCTGCGCCGCGCATTATTCGCTTGTCACGCTCTCTTGGCCGAACAGAAAGGCCAACTGCAGTGTACGTCGATAGATGAGGCACTCAGCCAAGCTGAGAGGGCGCTTGCACTTGAAGTTACGCCGATGCCGGTATTCATCGTCAGCGGCAAATTCGTGCGCGGGCCATCGCGCCCAGAAGGTTCTGGTATCAAGGAGATGGTATTCCAGCTCCCTTGCACCAAGACCGCACGCATGACCGCGAATAACTTGAATTCGTTATTCGCTCGATTTTTCCCCCAGCAGGCCAATACTTGACCTCACTCTAAGCGCCGCCATCTCTGGTGGCGCTTCTTTGTGACGATTACGCTATCCAGCGCGGTTATGGATTGTTTGGCAGCCAGTAAGGTAGGAAGCCATCTGAGTTCTTGCGGCACTGGGCTTTTTCCGCCTCGGACCAATTGTCATAATAGGGCTGCGACCACTGGCGGCCATTCCACCAGCGCCGAACTCGAGGGCTCGCCTCACCAGGCACCAGAGCGGCTCGATACTCCCCGGATTCAGCTGGCTGGACGTGTGGGGGCTGCCATGCGAGTTCCTTTGAGTCGTGTTTTGTCATATTGGTTACGCGGCCTGGCGAAGGATGTCGAAGCGTGAAGGTTGCACCACCGGTGTGAAGTCGACCAGGTTGTTACGATAGCCTGGCGCCTCGGTAAAGCGAGTCCCTGCGCCGAGCACGTATTCAACCATGCATTCGGTGGCGAGCCAGCGGCGGCCCAGGCGCTCGGAGGCGTCGGCCGTGGTGAAGGAACCGCCGAACGGGTCCACTACCAGCTCACCAGGCTCCGTGAGGAATTCGATGAGGAAGCTGGCCAGCTTCAACGGCATTGGGGCGCCATGAACCGGCAGGCCCATTTCGCGGGCCGCCTTCTTGTAGGCCGTCTGCTGCTTGCAGCGGTGGCCGAACGACAGGATGTTGCGCGGAATGCGGCCTGCGGTCTCGTTGCTGTAGCTACCCAGCTTGACGCCGTAGGCGCCATCTGAGAACGAGGCGTCGCGATGCTCGCCGCCATTCTTGATGAAGTCTAGGTGGCGTTGGGTGTGCTCCTGCAGCACGCGGCGGTTGTTTGAGCGCACACAGGTCGGGTCATTGGTGAACCAGTACACTGGCTCATAAACCACATTGAGCTGCGTACGCTCAATGCTGGCGTAGCGAACCGGGCCTGGTGGTTTGCTCTTGTTCTCCCAAATCAGGGTGTCCATCTTGAACAAGCCCAGCTTGTCATGGAGTGCAACAACCAGGCGTTCACAATAAATGGACCGCGCAGGACTCCCCGGCAGGAAGATGTCGTTGGATAAATTCAAGCAAATTGAGCCACCACGGACCAGGTTCTTTACGATTGGTTCCAGCATGCGAATTATCCAGTCCACATACTGGGCTTCGGTCGGATTGCCGTACGCACGCGGTTTAGCCAAAGGGTAGGGTGGCGACGTCAACATGAGCGTGATAGGCGAGTCGATTGCCGAGAATACCGAGTCGCACGAGCCGAGAATCGCAATGCCCAGGTCGGTCGAGAAGCCCACCACAGATACAGTCGGCGAAATCTGGTTCAGGTCCTTGCTGGCCGGCTTGGTCAGCTGCCACACACCGCGCTCACCTGGCACGTGCTCCAGGATGCCCGCGCCGCGCAGCGATTGTTGGTGCCACCTCACCTTCCGTTCAAACAAATTGTGCAGCTGCTGGCTCTTGCCAACTGGCGTCTTCTTCGCCACCTGGTCTGGGTCCAGGCCCATGTTGGCTGCCACCTTGCCATACAGGGTAGTGTTGTCAAGAACTCCGGCGGTCTCTGCCGAATAGGCGTGCAGGACGGTCGAGAACAGGTCGAGTTGCGGATTGGTCATGGTGGCAAGTCCGGATAGGGCCGTTACGCCTGTGCGGCGACGGTAGCGACAATGCGCAGGAACGCTTGCGACACGTTGTTGTACTGGCCGCTGGACGCCATCATCTGGCGAATCGTGCCCACGCGGCCGTGCAGGTTGTCGGCGAAGGTGTAGTGGCAGTGTGGACAGCCCTTGTTGCGCTTCGGGATGGCGACGGCACATGCCGGGCATACTGCGGTGTCCATGGTGATTTTCATTGGTGTCCTTGCTGATGCACTGGTACAAAACTCAAGTACAAACTGAACTTGCAGTATACCATAATAAGCCTTATATTGCTCGACATTTTCATATTGAATACCTTCTCGCTCACACTGCACTTGGTGCTTTGGGCCTATACGGTGTAGGTCATTAACTAATTGAAAGGCACTATCATGAAAGACTCCGTTCGAGTACTGTTTGACATCGAGTTTGAGCGCATTAAACAGCTTCTGCTGGTAGTTGGACTGCAACACGACCCTGAGCGATTCGGTCCGTTTGGGTTTTCAGGCAGCGTGCATGGGGTACCTCAGGTGGTCGTGTGGTGTTACCCGCCGGTTTCCGATGAGTTTCCTGAGGCGCCAGCTTTGTGGGGCCGGAATCCGCGTGCACAAAGCATTCAAACCAGGTACATCCACAAGCGAGGCTGGAATCCGCATGACACCAGTACGGATATCGAAGTCCATGCTGTAGCAGCCATTGGTTCCAATCAAAGGGCACGTGACATTTACTACTTCACGCCGGGCGACCAGCGAGGTTTTGAGCTGGTGAGAGATAGCATTATTTGCTTTCTTGGGTCATACGCAGCGGGTTGGCCATCCCGGGAGACGGGTTTGTCGCTAGGTGAAATTCCTAGCTTAGTCCAACCATTGATGACTCGAAGCGCTGTCGAGCCTTTGACCAACTAAGGGGGCGCTGCCATGTCACATGAACTGGGCTACAAGGCAAGTCTGCAGGAGCCTGAACGGCTAATCCAGGACCGACTGCTGTATCACGGCCGACTGGGCGGCGCACTCGCGTCGTTTGATGACACTCCGATGTTTTTTTATGCTGAAGGGGCGTTGTCTAGCGTGTTCGCCGAGCACCGCTTCATCAACGATGACGAAGCACAAGACGTCTGTGGATTGTCCAACGACGATTACGTGGAAGCCTACCTTTCACGCACGCCAGTCGTAATGCCGCTACGTGTCAATATCAGCCGGCCGGTTGTTTTCGATACGGTGACGTTGATGGCGATTGCGGCGACCTTGGGGTTGCAGGATGAGCCTCAAGTGAAATTCGTCGAAGACTTTGAAGACTCCGTCGAAGGTGTTCGCAACCAAGTATTTGAGTGGGCGCGCGCGAACGGATATAACGGCGCCATCATCGTGAACGACCTGACTCCAGAGTTTCCAGGTGGAGACTGGTTCTACCGTACTTCGTATGTAGCCTTCGAGCCAAGTACGCAAGTTCAGTTTGCTTTTTACTAGCGCAACATCACCTCACGCCACCTTCGGGTGGCGTTTTTCAGGGCCATGGGCGCCAATACGCCGCTATACGGTCTTGAAAGGATTCCATCTCGGAATTCAGATAACTGAGGAAAAATCATGGATATACGTTCTGGCTGTGGCTACCCCGCGTCGGCATTGTCTAATTTCTCACCTCACCCATTCGTTCTGGACGGCGTTGCGTGCGCGTCGATGGAGGGCCTGCTGCAGGCGCTCAAGTTCGACAAAGCACACATCCAGGTGGAAGTCTGCAAGCTGGTAGGTAAGGCGGCGAAGTTCCGCGGCGCCGACCGCAGCAAGGCCTGGCAACGCGTGCAGACACTGTGGTGGCAGGGTGAGGCTATGCCGCGCGGGAGCGATGCGTACCAGGCATTCTTGGACCGCGCTTACCAGGCGATGTTTGACCAGAGCGAGTCTTTCCGTAAAGCGCTCAAAGCCACCGGTTCCGCCGTCATCACCCACTCCATCGGGAAAAGCAAACAGGCAGACACTGTTCTCACCGAGCGTGAACTGTGTTCCCGCCTGATGAAACTTCGCAACCAGGTGTAAGTCTCAGGAGCCTCCGCGTGGGGCTCCTTCTTTTGCATTAAAAGGCAGCGGGCGTGAGCAATGCCAACCTACACGGCAGGCATGCGTTCCAAAGCCTGTGCTGCCGCCAGCAAGCCGCCAAGAATCTGGTCAGCGACCTTTGCCGAGAACCCCGCCGGCAGGTCAGCGCGAACCTTCTCGACGACAGCGGGCGTGCGCGCGATGATGTCTTGAATGAGCGGCTCAGCGGTGTCACCGTAGCCGACCTTCTTCGCCGTGCTGTTGAAGTGGCGCCGCAGGATGTTGTGTGCCTGGTAGTGTCTGTTTTTGCCAAGAAGCGCCATGGCCATCTTGATGTCCTGCTCCGCCCACAGATTGGGCCCATTGCCCATGACAGGGTAGGCCGACATCACATCGTAGATGGGCGTCAGCTTAAATCGGCCCAGGCCGGCTTGCAGCTGGATGCTGAAGTTCTTTGCATGGCCGTCCGGCGCGCGCAGCATCCAGAACAGCAGCTGTGTCGCCATGAGCGTGCGCATGTCCGCCGCGGCCTGTTGGGACTGCTGTAGCAGGGTGAATATCTGCTGCAGGCCCGGGCCGCCTTCGTTCTCGTATTTCACCAGCGGGGAGGTGCCCGTCGCTTGGCAGAAATCCTCCTGGACCAGCCGAAAGAGCTTCTTCCCGTCAGCGGACAGCGCGCGGTCGAAGCGCTCGACGATGAGCACTCGCTGCGCACCGAACGTTGCAATCTGGGCGTTCGCCGTCGGTAGGCCGTATTCTTTGAAGATGCGCAGGCACAGCCACTCATTGTCGACCGAGGTGGAGAAGTCAGCCTTGCGGCCGCCCACCAGGCCGATGGGCAGTTTGAAGATGTGCGTGGTCGGCGTGGCGCCGCGAGGCTTCATCCACTTGCCATCCCACCATAGGAATGCATCTTTTTCCTGCGCGCCGGCCAGCGAGATGCGGAAGTCATCATCGGGGGCCGGCATGGCGCCGTAGTGCCCGGCGTCGACGACGTCCAGCAGGTGGCGCTCGATTGCTTCCGCATCCACTGCAATGCCCTCGACCTGGCCGGCGCCTTCCGGCTGCGCGCCTTCGGGCAGCAGCTGTAGCGCACCGACGCAGTCACGGCCTACGGCCGCGAGCAAGTCGAATGCCTCGATGGAGCCTGTCTTGAAGCGAGCCGCCATGCGCCGGCGGATGGTGTCGCTGTCCGGAAGCAGTCCTTCGAAGTAATGAGCGACGCGCGGCCCCTTCAGCGGTTTGTGGTGCAAGTCGAACGGCAGGGACAGCGAGATGGGGCGCCCGCGCGCGGATGCGCACCAGGCCGGGTCATATTGCAGCTCCGACTCCCCATTCCCCTTGACCGTCCAGTGGCCGACGTAATCCCCGTTGGCCCATAGGTGCAGTGTTTGGCTGTGCGAGCGGCGGCCCATGATTACCACTCCCCCGAGCTTGCGGCCGACGTATCCCGCACGCCGACCTTTACTTCGAGCTCGAGTGCAGCAAGCCAGCTAAACAGCTGCTTGACGCTGATTTCTTCTGGGTGAGACTCCAGATGCGAGATGCGGTTCTGGCTCAATCCGACGCGGCTTGCTATTGCAGCCTGGGTGAGCTTGTGCCTTTTCCGGGCGGAGACTAGCAGCTGTCCGAGCTGCGGCGCGGTGACGATGAGATGGGAAGTCGGAGCGAAGGACATGGCAAATATCCGTAAGTCAGATAAAGCCATTTTACCCTAAATACAGATAAAGTCAATTTATCCGAATTGCAGATAACAATTCATAGGTACGGACGCCATCACCTGCGGCATGCTTCAGCGCGCCGTGCGGAGTCAATGCATGTATGTGCTGGGCGCCGGTGGTGTGCCGACAACGGGCTGGGATGCATTGAATCGCTGGTCAAATCCATCCTGCCAGGGGAACAGCCCGGCGGCATCCGGCCAGACGGCCTGGAAGAACTTGGCTTTGCCACCACTCCTGTCATAGGCCGCGCGGGCGTAGTCATCTGCGGCCTCGGCGGCGAGGTCGACCAGGGCTGTCGGCAGCGGGAACCCTTCGAGATTGACGATGCCTGGGCTTACCGTGCGGCCGGCAGCGCGTTCAGTTTTCATGTGATGCGCAATAGAGTACAAGACCTCAGCGGCAATTTCAGGCGGTAGCCCGAAAACGAGGACTTCTGGCAGGCCCTGTGCGTGGAGGCCGATGCTGTAGGCAAACGGAGGAGTATTTTCGTCGCCGAACACTGGCTGAACCGCCATGCCGAGCCTGGAGATAACCTCTTCGAGGTGCAACCGCATTTTTTCGTAAGACATTTATGCTTTCTTTCCTCGGTTTATTCGGTCAAAGGAGGCCGAGGGTTAGTGGATGCCAAATAAATGCGGCAATTTTACCGTGATTCCAGTCTAAGGACAGTGGTTACCAACCACGTTAATAGTCTGGATGCGGCTCCTTCGGCAGCGCGAGAACGTCATCCAGGTTTCGGATGAGGACGGTCATCGACCGCAGCACGAAGGCGCCACTGTTCGTACCACTGGTTGCCATGTTCCAGACGACCGAAGACGGGAAAGTGTCCTTAATGAGCTTTTGCAGAGCCTGATTGCCCGTATCACAGTCGAGCACACCCACGTCGCGACCAGGCTCCGCAAGCATGACGAAGCCGCGCTCTTCGAACTCCTTGACCACCATCGCACGGCGCGTAGCTTCCGACAACGATTTGTCCAGGTTGTACATCCTCTCTTGGATGGACGAATATGGCGAGCAGCTGAATTCGACCTTCATGAGTCCGTTTTCAGTAAAGCTCACTTCGGACACGTGGCCCAGTCCGTCGCGCCGCCACCAGGCACATACTCGGTTGTACATGTCCTGCATTAGGGCACGCAGTTGTACGGTCGCTGCGCTTGGCGTGGTTTCGGTAGTCATGTTGGATTGTCCTGGTTCGGTGTGCATTATTCTTCTACGCTCACTTGCAGCGCTTCCACTTCTTCGAGTTTGTCGAGGGTAAAGGTGGCGTCCGTCATCAAATTCACGCCGTCGCGGCCAGACCTGGCGGCGATTTCGCGGAACTTGGCGGAGGGCAGGGCGCTTGTGACGAATTGCACCAGGGCGGCCCGGCCGGCATCATTTGCAACGAGCTGGTCACTGCTGTGACCTTTGCCCACCACAAAACCCCGCGCGACGAGCGAGTCCAGCCATGCTTGATGGTTGGCTCGGTCGGTCACCGGCGTGCCGGAGTTAAAGGACGAGCGGTTTCCATGCAGGTAGCACGACAGCGTCACCTTCATGTTTCCCCAGTCGTCGAAAGAGATTTCGCTGACATGGCCCAAGCCGTCGCGGCGCCACCAGGCGCGCACTTTGCGGCTCAGCTGCGCGATAGACTGCCGCGTATGAGCCGCCGTGACGGCGCCGCCCAGCTGCTGCTCCAGCGCGCGGATACGCTCGTTTGCCTCGCGAACCATCTTGTAGCGGGATTCCATGTCCTCTTTGGAGTTGGTTTCCACGCCGGTCAGCTTGCCTAGTTCAGCCAGGCGCGATTCCGACAGCGACAGCACGTTGTAGATGAGGTTGCGCTCGACGGGCAGGCCGGCGACGGCCCCTTGGGCGATGTGCTTCAGTCCAAAAACAATATCAGAAACTTCGCGTTGAAATACCGCGCGCTGGTCTTCATTGAGGATAGCAGGCTCGGCCGATTCGTAAGGGCGCTCAAACATGGCAGCTTTCGAGGATTTAGTATGGTGTACAGTGTACCTTAAAATGGCAAATATGGCTAGTGAAAAGCGGCGTTTCTATGTATAATGTAAATCATCGAAATCGTCGAGCCTAACCATGAACCACTATTTTGCAAGTCAAGCAGCTACGCTGGACACCGCGGCGCGCGCTGCATTCGAAGAGCACTACCAACGTACCCGTCGCCTGAGTGGCGTTCCTGAGCGAGATGGGGCCGGCTACCGGGATGACGCAGTGCAAGCTGCGTGGAACGATTGGCAAGGCGGGGTGAGCCTCGTTTCGGGCATGTCAAGCCAAGTGCTTGCTGATGCTAACCGTTATCAGGCAATCAAAAAGTACGCGCTCAGCCGAATCATGGCGGGTTATGATGGCCCGGTATTGCAATGGACGTTGAGAATTCCGGCTTCGGACCTGGACCAAGGCAGTCTTGACTCCGCTGTTTCCGAAATGTCGAAAGTCAATGGCGACCAGCCACACTACAGCTCGACCGGCGTCTATCACACCATGGTGATGGGCGTTACTCGCAAAGGCAAGGATGTATTCTCCTTCGGCCGCGAAAGCTATATGGCGCAACTCCGAAAGGAGCAAGCGGGCCTGTGTGATAAGTCCCTGGCCGACGGCGCCCAGCAGTCGAACGCGGAGCCTGCTGAACACAAAGCGCAAGGTGCTTCAGTATTCATCGCCGATTGCCACAACATGTTGGCCCTGGGGCCATGGGGCGCGTTCGCCAAGTTGCCAGGCGGCCTCGCGTACCAGGAAGCCATTCTGAGGAATCCCGCGGTCAACGTCTTTTTCACCCTGAAGGCACCAGCCTGTCAGGGGAACGCAGATGCACCGGCTTCGGTGCCGGTCCCTGGTGGCAGGTTCGAAGAGGTAGGAAAGGTCTGGCTCGAACGGGTCAACCAGGATTTCAATGCCATCTTGGATGAGGACCGAGTTCGCGATGGCGAGAAGCTGTTCCGCTTCGTGCCGGCCAGCTGTGCTGAGTGTAAGAGCACTGGTTTCAAGCAGTCCTCAACCGGCGTAGGCTGTACCTTCTGCGACGGTACCGAGGGCGGCGCCGGCCCCGATACGCCCCAATAAGCAGCTGCGCGCGACCATCCTGAAAGCGCCACCCTTCGCGGTGGCGTTTTTCATTTCAGGCCTATACGGGTACAGGACAACTATTTACGGGAAAATCATGTACCACACCGAACCATTTGTACCGCGCTTCGAGAAGTACTACACCGGCGCCTGGCCTCATGAGCAGTGGGAAGGGGTGGGCCTGATATTCTCGGGCGCGCCAACCGACCTGCATGCATTCATCGACATCATGCAGGGGCATGGCTGCCCGCCCACCGCAACCAGGAGAATCATGGAGGACCTGATTGCCGGCCGCACGCGATATACCACCGTGCGTTCGCATTTCGACTTCAATGACCTCGGGGACCGGTTTGCTGAGGTAGGCGTGACGATGCAAATCACGGCACCCATCCCTGAGCCGGCGAACACGCACTACGATAGTGTTGCGTTTCGCATGTTGCAGGGTGATAACGGCGGGCTGGAAGGGCTGTCAGAGGCTGAAGTGGCGCATGTTCGGTCGCTACACGCTGTCGCCGCGGCGAGCATCGAGCGCCTTCCGCATCATTTCGGCTCTTTCGCGTAACCAGGTCAAAACCACCTCATAGCGCCACCACGTGGCGCTTTATTTGCGGCATGTAACTAGCCACAACGGCTAGGCTTACCGGCTAGTTTTATGCGTTCCGCGTCGGCTGGTGGGCCGGCTGAGAATCTTGACACAGTCTTTCGCATTGGACTGGAAGGCTCCCGGTTGCTTGAGGAATACTTCATAGAAGTCGTCCCTGGGGAATACCTGGAAAAACTCAGCAATGTTCGCCATCATCTCTTTGCTTAGCGCCAGCTCAATTTGCAAGAGCGTCTCCTCGGAGGGTGAGTCAGTCGCGCACAACTGCAAGAACGCCTCGGACCCTCGCGCCAACAGGTCCGCGTAGCGCTCACCGACCAGATATGCGATGCCCATGGCAAACCCCCAGCTTATGGTATCGGCATAGTAGAAACACAGCACACCCCAATACTGCCCGAAGCGCAGGAGTGAACTCTCCTTGTTCGGGTTCAGCTCATAGGCCGCCAGGCTCTCCCCTACCTCGACCTGGTGAGGGATGTTGCGCTTCCACCAGCGGCCGAGAACCGCTGGCAGTTCTTGCAGCCACTCGGCGGAGACTGAGCCGAGCACGTTCTGGTAAGACGGCGCCGGCGGCAAACTGGCCTCTGTGGGAGCAAGCTCTTGGATGATGGTCTGGGCATGCAGCACGGCCCAGCGGCAGGAGGCCATCTCTAGTCGGTCCTGGTTGTGCGGGCTCATGGCCCCCATGAGGGACGCTAGACCTTCCAATGTGCGGACATCAGGCTTGTCCGGCGGCGGGTAGTTGCCGAATGCGTCAACGTTGTTCATCTCCTGGCATACCAGGCTTACTTGGGCGCGATACCGGGCTGCCACCGTGTCGTCGTCGGTATCTTCGTCGAAGGGGGCGGAGGGGAGCTTAGTCTTGATGGCCTTCTCGAGAGCATGCCAGTCATGGTGAAAAAGCAGATGGGCAGTTAGAGCTTGACACTCGGCTAGTGTACGCCGGGGGTAGGCAACATGCAGTGCTTTGGCGAGGCGTTTTGCGCGGTCAATGGAGACAGGTACAACGGGAGCTAAATTCATGGCTTTTCCTGAGTTGTGGCGCAACTGGCCCGCTTAGCTGCACCGTCAAGAAAAGTATTCGTTGTCCGGTAAGTAGTTTGGTCGATGCTGTTAGGCTTCGCCATGCGGGCGGCGCGGGCTCGAAGACCGCAGGCGGAGAATACTGAAATTGACAGCCAATTTCAAGTTTTTTACTCCACCTTGATAAACCTTTTCATTAACAGGCAAAATGTTGCCTGTTAATGCTGTTCGTCGACCAGGAACGGTGGCCAGACAGTGCTGCAGCTGCTGTGTGCCGCGCGACTTAAGGTAAACAAAGGTCCGTAGCGGTAACGAGTGCAAAAGAAAAGCGCCACAATTGTGGCGCTTTTTCTATTCAGAAGGCTAATATTCTAGGCATTCTGCTTGGCCAGTTCTTCGGCCAGAAGCGCGCGCACGCGGTCCAGCTCCTCCGGAGCATGTGGCGTTCCGCCAGCGTTCAGGTCCAGGTAATACTGCAGCAGTTCGACCCGGGTCTGGAACGAGTGCATCGCAATGCGGATGTTGTAGCGCCGCGCGTCGAATGGTGTTTTCTCAAGCTCAGCCGCGTACCGGCCGAATGCCTTGATTTCTCCAGCAACGTAGCGGCGAAGGGCAGTTAGGCGCTGCAAGCCGTCGACACACTGCATAGTGCGAGGCAGGTCACCAACTTTGGTCGATTGCTCCAGGGACGGGCAGTTGAACTGGATGAGCAAGCCGGCGGTTGTGATGGCGCCGCGGATAACGGACTCCACAAAGTGCTCTTGCTGTTCCTGCGTCCACTTGTGCCCGCGCTGGAAGTCCGGCACCAATTCCAGGCCGTACTCCTGTTCGTAGATACCCAGCTCAGTTTCGATGTACGTGAGGAAGCAGTCGACTTCGTGCTTCGCGCGCGGCATAGGGCGAATCTGTTTGGTCAGCTCTTCAAGTTCGGCGGGGGACATGCTTTGCTCTTTCAGACGAGTAGTATGCGAATAACTGCAAGTTTGCCAACGCATTATAGCATTTCAGGCTACTTTCTGCCACTTTTTGCGCCCACTTGCAAAAATTTCTTGCTGCAAAATCACTAACCAATCTAAGGTTGTTTTTGCGATGGCGCGCATAACTCACTGAAATTCCAGCCCTTTTTCCTAAATTAACACTTGCTGAATGCGCATTGTACGGTATACTATGCACCAATCGAGCGGAGTTCTCTGTTCGAGCCCGTCCAAAACCATTGAGGTACTCATGAAGAAAACTGAAGCCACTCGCTTCATTACTGAGCTCGCAAGCCATCCGAACCAGCGTCGCGCGGCTGCGGCCATGGGCCTGGCCCAGAGCACTGTTTCCGGTCGCTACAACAAGGCGCGTGAAGTTCTCGGCGACGCCGAAACCGACAAGCTGATGCATAAAGGCGCCATCGCCCGTGGCGACGCTGCGCCAGGCTCCATGCCAACCACCCCTGCAGCCGCTGGCGTACGCCGCGCTCCAGTCGCTGAAGCTGTCATCGATGCCATCGAAAACGGCAACACCGCCGGAATGGCCAAGCAGATGCTGGAAGAGCAGGTGCGCCGCCTGAAGGCACAGAACAAAACCCTGGCGGAACAGGTGATGACCGATGAGCATGTGCGCCAACACATCTTCGCCATCGCACACAGCAAGCCGGCTATCCCGGAATGGCTGTCGGTTCCAGCGCGCGGCTCCCACGACTCGATGCCCGGGGTGCCAATTCTGTTCGGCTCCGACTGGCACTGGGGTGAGGTCGTTAAGCCATCCGAAATCGGTGGCGTCAACGAGTACAACCTGACCATCGCACGCGAACGCCTGACCCGCCTCATCAACACCACCGTGGACCTGCTGACCAACCACATGGTCAATCCGCATTATCCAGGCATCGTGTTCGCCCTCGGCGGCGACATGGTGAGCGGTGACATTCACGACGAGCTGTCCGAGACCAACGAAATGCCAATCATGCCGATTGTGCTGGACCTGGTCGACCACCTGTACGTTGCCATCAAGCGCCTGAAGGAAGTCTTCGGCCGCGTCTTCCTGCCTTGCGTCGCCGGCAACCATGGCCGCAATACCCACAAGGTGCGCTCGAAGGAATTCAACTACAACAGCTTCGACTGGCTGATTTACCAGCAGCTGGACAAGCTGTTCGCCGACGATGCGGATGTCGTGTTCTTCATCCCTGACGGCACCGACGCGCTGGTTTCCATCGCGGGCCACAAGTACCTGTTTAGCCACGGGAATCAGTTCCGCGGGGGCGATGGCATGGTGGGCGCGCTGGGCCCAATCATGAGAGGCGACCACAAAAAGCGCGGCCGCAATGCCCAGGTCGGCCAGGAATACGACACGCTGGTTATCGGCCACTGGCACCAGCTGGTGCAGATGAAGCGCGTCATCGTCAACGGCTCGCTTATTGGCTACAACGAGTACGCCTATACCAGCAACTTTGGCTACGAGCCGCCGCAGCAGGCGCTCTGGGTGAGCCACCCTTCGCATGGAATTACGTTCAGCATGCCAGTGAATGTGGGCGAGGACTTCGGCAAGAAGAACCGTGCCGGCACCGACCAGCCGTGGGTCGCCTTCCACGAAGTGAAGAAAGCCGCATAAAGGGTTCTATTCAGCCCGCTAAAGGGACGGCAGTGCCGTCCCTTTTCTATTCACCCATACGTAGAAAACATGACACTGACAAATCAGGCAATCTCGGCAGCAATGCGCGCGTCACCGACCACGCCGCGTGAGGAAGTAGTCAAGATTCTCACCGCGGCGAAGAGCATGCCCGCCGACCTTCCGGCGTTACCTTGGCACATTAACGAGTCATTCTCCAGGGGACGCAACCCTGTGGCGCTCGTGTCTCTTGAAGGCTCGAACGGTGAACAGGTCTGCCTCTGGATTGGCCGCGAGAACGAAAATGGTGCCGCGCTCCGGGAGCGTGCGCAGTTCTTCATGCGGGCAGCTGATGCGTATCTCACGAATAACAGCTGAAGCCTCCGCGGGGCAGCGCGCCGGTGCCGACCATCCGTGGGTCGCTTTCCACGAAGTGAAGAAGTCCGCTTAACAGCACGGTATGGCCATAAAGACGGTGTCTCGAAAGGGCGCCGCCTTTTGTTCTGCTCGACGGAACTGACGAAAAGTGCTATAGTATCACCTCAATTTCGATTTCCACGACCTGCATGACCCTAGACGAAGCGCACCAGCTGCTGACATTGATTGCCCGTGTAGGCAATCAGCGCGCGGCTGCCGTTGAACTGGGATGTTCGCAGTGGTCCGTGTCGAACCGGATGGCTAAAGCACGCTCCCTGCTCGGGGATGAGCAGGTACTGTCGTTGCTCAATGCGTACGCCCCACAGGGCGATGCTGCCAAACAGCGGGTGAGGCTGGATAACAAGAAGTCGCCGAACTGCCATATTTGCGGCACCGAGAAAGTTCTGTCCGCTGCGACCGGAAAGCTGGTATGCCGTCCGTGCGCCAACCGTAACAATCAGGCCTACAAGGACCGGGTTCCGGAGCAAATAAAGGCGTCCGATGCGGCCTATTACGCCGCCAACCGAGAAGCTATCCGACCGAAGCAGCGCGTGTACTATACCGCGAACCGGGAAGCGATTCTCGCAGCACATGCGGCGCGCCGAGCAGCGAATCCCGACTATGACCGGGCCTACTACCGCGCAAACGCCGAGCACATCAAGGCCGGCGCCCGGGCCTACCGCGCGGCTAACGCGGGCAAGCTCGCCACCTACTTCCGCATCCTCGACCAGACCCCCGAGCGCCGTGAGCAGAACCGTGCCCGCCTGCGTGCCTGGAAGAGGCTCCACCCCGACCGCGTCAACGCCGACACCGCCCGCCGGCAGCTCCGCCTGCGCCAGGCCTATCCAACCTGGGCGAGCGACGAGCTCATCGCAGAGGCCTACGCTCTCGCCAAACTGCGCTCCGCCGTGACCGGCATTCCCTGGGAGGTCGACCACATCGTGCCGCTGAACAGCGACCAGGTCTGCGGCCTGCACTGGGAGGGCAACCTGCAGGTCATCCCTGCTATCGCAAACCTCTCCAAGAACAACAACTGGTGGCCGGATATGCCGGGCTCGAGCACGAAATGCGTGCCGTTCGCCGAGCGTCCCTCTGGTTACCTAATCCCGCCTGTGGGGCCTCTCCGCGCGTTGGTGCGGCGCCCGCCGGCCAACCAGGACGCCACGCAGCCCGACCTGGCGGCAGCCTAACAACTCAATCCGGAGCCCAAACATGCGCACCATCGCACTAGTCCTCAACGATAACGATTACGGCAACACGTTCCGTCCGCTGCTCGAATCCATCGCGCGCGCCATTGCGCACAACGGCGAGATGTCGCCTGATGGCGTTCGCGCGGCGGTTGCCGCAGGCATCGAATTTCACTACGTTGCCTTCCAGTGCGCCGGCCGCAATGATGAGCCTGGCCAGGTTCCGATGGATGCCGTGCTGCACCATCTGCGCGACGTTCGCGTTCTCTTCGACGAAGAAGCAGAAGCGGACATCTGCGCGCCAGGCGGTCATGACGGCGGTGCCTGGTACCTCGAGCTCGGAAGCGGGAATATCACCGCGTACTAAGTGATGACGCCCGACCAGCTGGTTGGCCAAGCTGACCGTGAAGAAAAAGCAGCCCGTAGGCTGCTTTGAGTTTGAAGTCCATTACTTATGGTTTTAGCCCTTGTTCGTCAACCGACGAACAATCTCTTCGTGTGACAGGCCGTCCATGAGTTCCTCGATTTCGGTTTCTTCGCGTTCACGGCGAGCCATAGCTTCGAGCTCGCGTTTGTCGCGTTCTTTTCGCCAGGCCACTATAGCCTTTGCGCCTTTCTCCGTTTTGCTGGCGTCAACGGACAGGTACAGCGTAACTTCGCGCCCTTCTCGGTCAACAAAAACGGCGGTCCCGCTGTCCTTCACGAGGACTTCAAAATGAGAGTTTACGAGGCGATTGACGGTATCTTGGTCAATCGTTCCGCCGAAGGACCCTCCAACAACCTTGTGGGTGTTGTCGCTATAGAGTCGGGTGTGATAGCCAATGTTTTTTGACATGATTTTTCCTCAAAGGTAGTTTATTCCAGTTACGTATAGACTACCTGAGCTTCAAGATGAAGGCCGACACCTGGGCTTGGCTTGGTCAAGTGCACCACCTGGCGGTCGCACATGCCATGCGCGCCAGCGCACCTGGTTGCGGTTTCCCAGGGACTGGCGATATATTTGAAACCATCACGCTGGAGTAGCATCTGAGCGCTAAGCCAGCAAACCATCAACGCGCTAAGAGTGCCATAAATCTATGAATATCATCGCAAATTCCGAAAAACCGATTGCTGGCTGCATGCTCCTGGACTGTTCGCCCAACGGCACTGGCCTAGCTCACGCTAAAGCCAGAACGTACTTGCGCGGGGGCGACCAAGAAATCTACAAGGTGGACTTCACCGCGACAACAGACTCCAAGTCGCTCAGTATGCTCAGCGGCGCGGCCTCTCTGTTCGCCGAAGGCGAGGCTGCTGCCGGCCAGGATTCGCCGGTACCGGCTATCAGCATGGATGACATCGTTCGGAATGGCGACATTCTCTACGTAAGGCTGCCGGCGGATTCCCAGCTCGCGAGCGAAATTGCGCAAGTTCTTTCGTCAGAACTGGATAATTTGCTGGCGCGATTACGCGGGACACCTGGCGGTGAAGATTTGGCCCGAAACTTCGAGGTCCTCGAGTGGTTAAACTGAGTTGGTAAGCTGGCGGTGGTCTGACATCACGCCAGTTTTACTCTGTTAGCGCCGAACACCTTGAAAATTGCTAGTAAAGCTTTGATTTCGCTCGTTTGGCGCCGGCTGCGACATGGAAAAACGCCCCCACAGCGGATACTGCAGGGGCGTAAAGTGTGAGGCTCAGAAAATCATCTCATGTGCCGCGCCACGTCGCTGCGCGCTAGCACGGCTTTCTGCGAGTAGTTCATCGCTCCAGTTAACCATTCCCGTGACTTTGCACAGCTTAATAGGTGCGCTGGCGCCGCAGATGCCGGTCAACGAGAGATGAGTTGCTTCTTCGCGCAAGCAAAACTGCATGCGCTTCTTCTTACCATCGCTCGCATCGCGCACTTCCTGACAGGCTTCGTACAGGATTTCTCCCAGGAAGTCATCGGGGTCCAGCTGCGGCGGAGGTGCTGCGCGTAGCCAGGAGGAGACGCGATAGAGGCCAGGCCCCGTATTGAAGCCGTTCCGTCCATATTCGACCAGGGCACCAACGTCAGGTGCTAGCGGGGTGACTGCTGCAGCGGGCTGCGGGTTAGGAGTTGGAGATTCAGGCATTGTGTGTCCTTTCGTAGAAATAATGACCTATGCTCGATATAGGTGCCTGGCGCCGGCGCCAGCTGACCGGTCAGCCATCACTCTGTCGGGCATGCCCGGCGTGCCAGCGCTACCGCTTCCCCGCGCCCATGTCCCTTCGTCAGGTAGCTCTCGATGCGCACGCGTTCGAACGCCAGCCGGGTATCCCGTAGTGCTTGGAACACCTTGCATGCTCGCTTATGGCTGCTCCACCCTCCATTTCCGCGGCATCGCGTCCCGCAATCGCAGGTGATGACCCGGCCCGAATGCTTCTGCGCGGCCGCGCGCAGACTATCGCTCACTATGTTTGGCTTTCCCATTCTCACCCTCCTTGCCCTATAGTCTGGGGCTGGGACAGTACTTGGTGCGGGTTACGAACGCCACGCCTTCGGGCATGCGTGAGTGACACTTTTAGGACTGATGGTGCACGAGACGTTGAGGGAAGCAATTTTTGCGGTTAGAATGCTCGCAGCGGGGTTGTCGACCTCGTGCAGAGGAGTTTTCCCCTTTGCGTCGTTCTCCGAACTCGACACCAAAGTCCTGGTTTTTAACCAGTTGGATAGTTACATTCGGAGAATAGTATGAAGCTCTGTTTTAATTCCATGGTCCGTCCAAAGAGAGGCGCGAAGGCGCTCGTGGCCATCGTCCCCCATTTGCAGTTGGCAAAGGCTCAGGAAGCGATTGCTTATCTTTGCGGTTACGACTCCTGGATTGCGTTGAAAGAAGCGTGTGAGGACCCTGGAGCTGTTCCCTGCTTGGATGATGCTGACCTTTCTAGTGAGCAACTGGCATCACGGCAGAGTGACCTTATCAAGCGGGTCAAAGACGTTTTCGGAGGTTCGAGAGCACAAGCCCTGCGAATTCTGGATGCAGCATCGTTGACGAAGCCTTCAAGTGGTCGGCCAGCATTTGAGTCAAGTAATCCCATCGTCGGCACGAATATCTACATGCCGCCCTACGGTTTGATTTTTGGGCCAGACTATCCCTTCCTGTTTCTCTTACTTCACGACGTTCGAAGCCTTGAGATAGACTTCATACAGCCTGGTGACGAACCATTGCTTACGCAACTGGCGTCACACATGCGCGTGACCTTCAAGACTGGTAAGTCGATTGGGATTGAAGGTGAGTTTCTGTGGAAATTTCTTGATTTGATTCCACCTGCATTTAGGGACTCGGAAGGCGAGTTGAGAACGGATAACCCGTTCACGGGCAAGGAGTCCGTCGAAGGCCTCTTAGCTCGATTGCGCCGGGCTTATGAGTTGCTGTGGAAGCGAGCTAAGGATGGCGAGTATCTGGAAATCTTAGAGCCTCCCTTGAGCATTTCCATTAATTTCGAAAACGGGTACGTTTCAACAAGTGCGGCGCCAGGGCTGCAGGCGACAACTCGCACGGCCTTGGTTGAATATCTCAAACCTCGAATTGCTGAACTTGTTGAGGCAGTACAACCTACACTTGATGCTTTTATGCGGACTTACTTGAGCATTGGCTACATGGAGTTGAGCTATCGCAAGGTCAATAGCACCTCTGTTAGTCCTGAATACACGCCGGCATCTTGGGAAGGGAAAGAAGGGCTGTCTTTTGATGAGTTCCTATCAATGTTCAGCGTCACGCCATTTAGTGAAAGTGGGTGTGGGGGAAATCTAAGGTATCGAGAAAAGCTTGCGCGCGACCTGGACCCATCTATCTCCCCGGACGTAATACTGGCCACCGGAATAGCACAGCTAAAAAAGGAAAAACCTGACCTATTCGCTGTCATCTGCGAAGAACTTGGATTCAACAAGCGAACTGCGGGTAAGACCGTTGTTGAAGGTTTGTTGTCAACAAAAGAAGCTATTGAACTTCGCAGCGCAATCTTGCGCAAAGTGTTCAAGGCCCAAAAAGGTAAAGCACTATCGACCTGGGGCGTTGAGTTATCGTCCCGTAAGCCACGGCCGGTAGTTCGGTCATCGCGCTATGACGTGCCAAAGTCGGAGGGAAAGCAAAATGTCTAAGCTCGCACCGAAGCAGACTAGGTTGAGCCTAGCACTGACCGACCCGCGGGAGTATGGGCTTGAAGTGGCGGATGGTGGCTTAGCGAAGCTGCTTTATGACGCGTATGCCAGGGGGCGCGGATATCCCATGCACTTTGGGGACCAGATGGCTCTTGACGAAGCCATACGGTATAGCCTTGCGACACGTGAGGATGCTCCTCTATACCGGGCGCTTTCTGCAGCACATGACGATGACGCGTATGCGACAACGATAGCAGCAATCACTCATTCAAGTTGTCGTCGTGTTTTGGGTAATGCCGTCCACGTCATGTTCGCCGTGCCGATTACGCTCCATTGTGTGACCTGGCCTGTAGCTGCTGAGCGCGCCTCCGAAGATTGGCTGGATTTCCCTCGGATTTCGGAAGCGATTGGCTTACCAAGCATCACTGGTGGCATAAAGGACCTTGCTGTGTTACCCCACCTGTTCACCCTTGAGGCACTGAATAAGCTTCCCTGGTCGACTTGGTATTCGCTTACAGAGCATATGCCAAGCGCGCCGGCAAAAGTGTTGACAGGATTACCTACTCCGTCCCCATTTGAACCCCCAACGGCTGACAATCGTGCACAGAGTCGCATTATTATTGGTGGATTCTCTTGCAGTGGCCAGGTGGCTGAACGTTTCCAGCGAAACACTGTTTTGAATCAAGCTGAAAATGCGCACGTGCTCACCACCGTTCTACAAGGCCAGCTTGGGACTTCGCAAGGGCTAAGAGTTATAGCTGGGACGCCGTCCATTGCACTGGCTGCAATTTCAGAAGCCCAGCACATGCTTAACTGCGCTAGACTGCGTTGCTTTCTTGATGAGGTTGGCTGCTCTCTTGAAGAGCTCGTAACCTTGGAGGCTGAGACCGTCAAACGTGCGGATGGCGAGGGCAGTGTTCGTTTCAAGACAAGCATCCGTTCATGCGAATGGGTATTACAGAAAGCCGAGCCTTGGTATAGCCAGAGGCGGCATTGGAAACTGTTTACTTCCGACTTGGCGGCACCGTATCTCAAAGTTCAGCTTGGACTGACCGAAAATCACTTTGACCCGCGTGAATTGCTCGACGACCTTGACGAAATGTTAGGTTGACCTCCATCCTCTCGGACTAGTGTCAAGCTATCCTCTCATCTTAACGGAACCTCCCCAGCGGCTGCTCGGGAGGTTTTTTCTTCCCAGCAGACTGGTAGCAGAATCGGTTTGGTAACCTCATTACTGAGGGGTGCTATGCTGTTCCCTGTGAATGGGCAAGCCACAAACGTTTAACCCACTGGAGCAATAACTTGAGCACACCAAAAGGCCGTGTACGGCCAGCAAACGACAGCGACATTCCAATTATCGAAGCTTGGCTCCCTACGGACGTCAGTGGCGATACCCTTGCGATTAACTGGGACCTTACAAAGAAGGTCTACGCAAGAGATGGAATGCTGGTATGGGAAGATGCCATTACCCAAGAACCCGTGGCCTATTTCTGGGGCTCGCTGAATAGCACAGACAGCATTCTCGAAGTTCACCCCTCCCGCCGTGGAGAAGGTATCGGCCGCGCTGTGGTTGAGTATTTGCTTGAAAAGGCTCGCACAGCCAGGGAACTGCTGCTGGAAATTGAAGCCGCGCCGGCTTCTTCCGAAGCTTTCTGGACTTCGATGGGATTTGAGTTCCCTCAAGACCAGGTAGGCCAGCGGATTGGCCGACAAATATTGCGCATGCCGCAGCAGCTTCCAGAAGGTCCTCACGTCCAGGTCAAGGTCTCTTTCTTCCATGAGAGTGTGTTGTATGGCAAAGAACAGCCGCATACCCCTCTGGCCGAATACCTGCTCATTGGAGCTCACGACGGCGATGGCTCTATCGTGCTGAACGAAACGGTGGCGTGTTTCTCCCTTGGAAACGGGCGAGACCTGGTTGTTTGGCTCGAGGTAGATGGGCGGACTATTTACTTTGAAAAAGCCAAGTACTCTGAGGGGGAAAAACTGGGCATCACCCGATGCGACAACGGCTTCTCGATTTCCGAGGTGGCCCTGCCCAACTGATATTGATTAGTGGCGTGTGTACACGCTACAGGCGGTTGACAGGAATCGTCACAGGAGTATTTGCGTGGTATACTATTAAATATCACTTACGTCATGCGGCTTATTGCCGCTTCCCTAGTCATGACCCCACGCGAATACTTGCTGTCTCAAATCGAAGGACTGCTCGACCCTACCCGGGTGACCATCAACCAGGCGGCTATCGAGGCAATCCAGCCTGATTTCTCGACTTTCTCGGTCGCCAGCGCGCGCCTGCCGTTCGCGCCGGCGAACCCGCGCGACGCCATCGTCTACATCCTGGCGCAGACGGCCCTGCAGTATCGCTTCTGGGACGGCTACGGCCCTTCCTACACCCGTTACACACTCGACGGTAAGGTTGGTTCCGCTGCCATGGTGGCTGGCTTCGATGTTGCCTGGGGAGCCGACTCTCGCCCGGGGCCGGCGATTATCGAGTGCGCGCGCATCGTGCACGCCTTGAACAAGAAAAAGGCTGCGGCCGCGATGGCGCCGGTGTTCGGCGACATTCCAGACCCGGTTTCGCGTGTGCTCATCCTGGGCAGTGTGCTGTTCTCGCCAGAGCTGGACCGAGTGGTCGACGCTCTGGACCGCTCCTTCCGCGCAGGGCATGCCGGCGTCGATGAGGCGATTCTGCTGTCCAAGGCGTTCCCGCGCGCGTACGGTGACATCCTCATCAAGAAAGCGATGCTCGCTGTCGGCCTGATGGTTGCGGAATACCGCCGCGCCGGCGTGGAGGTGAAGGAGGACCTGATGGCCTACGCCGATTACCAAGTGCCCGCGGTTATGCGCCACATGGACATTCTCGAATACTCGCCGAAGTTGGCCGCGAAGGTCGACGGGCAAAAACACATCAAGGCCGGCAGCGAAGATGAACTGGCCATTCGCGTGGCCACCATCATTGGCTGCGAACGGTTCGCGCGCCATCACAACGTGACGGCCGCCGAAACCGACTGGTTCTTCTGGCTCAAGCGCAAGGAGCCTCAGAAACCATTCCACCTGACCGATACCACCGCTTACTGAGTTCCGCCAACCTGCCGAGCGGCTGGCGGACAGCTTCCCCAGTACGCTGCCGCTCCTATACTCAGCAGGTCAACTCACTGAATGAAAAGCACATGAAAACCATTGCTGATATCGTTGTACTGCTGAAAAACGGCGCCAAGCCTGTTGTCGAATTCGGTTCGGCCATCGGAGATAAAGAGCATTACGCGGAAACCGGTATGCGCGCGCGAGCAATTCGAGTTCAAAATGAAGGCGACTCCGTGGTAGGTATCGTCTTCCAGTTCGGCGAATTCGACGCACACAACCTCCCGCTGGAGCAAACGAACTACTATGACAAGTCGGGGAATCCTACGCTCACCGCGCGTGAAGCGGGGTACTATCGACCGGAGGATAACGTGTACTTCGACCTCGACGAACCGCTGGAAAAACTGTTCTCCATCGTTGCGGCTGAACGGCTCGCACTGTATGAACAATACCTGGCATCGGCGGCCGGCGAAAGCTACATCAGCTGGCTGGAAACGAAATTCCTGGCGGCAAATTAACTCTCGAACCTGGCCTACTTGGTCAGGTTTTTTTCTTTTGACGGAATAACCATGGCACTACGAATTCGAAATGACTACACGGCGGCCACCGAGGTCGACGGCGGACTCTTCGCGGTCCAACTGAGCGATGGCGGATGGGGCGTTGCTGATGGCCCAGGAACGGTTCTCAGCGCGCCGGATGAGTTGGAGCTGGCCGGCTGGCACGTTCCGGTGCGGTTCGAGACGGAAGCGGCCGCCGCGGCGGCCATTCGCAGTGGTCCGGACGCGATGTTCGACATTGCGCTCGAGTCGGCCTGGGTGCATCATTGCCTGGCTGCCGGCGGTGTTGTGTGGGACGCCTACAAGTGAGCCTATACGGGGATAGGTCAACTATTCCCAAGGAGCTTCAAATGGTAGGTCAAATTCATCCATCGCACGTCTTGCCTGAAAAACTGTTCATGCGGCTGCGGTCCCTGAAGGCTCACAACCTCCACGGCGACTGCTACAAGATGGCGGCTAAGGCACTGGGCCTGACGCTGCTCGAACAGATGTTCACGCAGTACAATGAAATCCAAATGCGTGAAGGCGAACTGCGCCATGAGATTTACCAGGCGCGGCATCGTGCATACGAGCAGCTGCTGAAAGAAGCGAAATCTCGGCTGTCGAAAGAACAGTACGACAAGCTCTATATGTGCTTCTAGCATCAACTCTACGGCGTCCATCGGGCGCCGTTTTCTTTTGCCCGGCGCCCTTGGCCGAAAAGAAAACCCGCCGGGGAGGGCGGGTTAGAGGGGAGAATTACTTGGTCAGGTTGAACCAGGCAGGCATCCGGAGACACAGCCAGCGATGCTCAGCACCGTTCTCGATGACCATGGAATCGGTCGTGTCAACTTCGGTCTTGAACACATCCGTGTCGGTGACGTCGAAACCGTAGTACGACACTTCGGCCTGGAGCGCTACCTTGTGCACAAGGTAGGGAGGCATTGCCGTACCGGTGGCATACTCGACGTGAACTTCAGAGCAGATACCGAACTGCTTCAGCACGCTCAGCTCATCTTCGGTCAGCCAGCGGCCACCGCGGTCGCCAGGTTTGTTGACCAGGCGCAGGCGAGTATGGTTCTTGATGGTGACGTCTGGCTCATGCAACCACACTTCATTGGGCACCTGGCCCAAGTCCTTGTAGTTGATGGACAGCTCGCCTTTTTCCAGCACTTCAACTTCGCCAATACGGGCATCTCGCAATGCTTCGATGACGTCTACTGCGGAAGCGTCGGATACGACAACGGTAACAAATGCCTTTTTCATGTTTATTTCCTCGGTATATCGGGTTCCGGGAATCGGTCCGTACTCGGTATAGCGCCGACCAGGCGCTGCACGCGGTAGACATACCTTGCGATTATGCAATTTCGCCTGTAGCCTAACGGAATATTCGCCAATACAGGAGTTAACCAATGCATGAAATCGCTGCTATCCGGTCGCTAATCCACGAGGGCAAGTCCGATGCCGAAATTTCGGCAATCGTCAGTGAGTCAGCATTGAACCGAGGTGGTGGTGAGGTTGGTGCGCCGGGCAAGATGTTCCGCGCGCTGTCGAACACGGTGCACCGCGCGGTGGACCTGGCTTGCCCGGTATCCGCACATGAACTGGTTGCCATCCTGTCGCTATTCCGCTCGGTTTGGGAAGAGGTGGTAGCCAACGGGGATAAGATGAAGGTTGAAAACGCATGCGAGTCCGTGTTTTGCGGAATTGCGCCTGGCATCCCAGTCGCCAAAGTCTACGAGCAGCTGGTCGACGATATGGAAGTGCTCATGACGCCCCCGGGCAGCATGACCCCGGCTGAGCGTGCGCAGCGCGCGGAAGTTGAAAAACGGTACCTGATGACCGTTGGGTCCAAGCCCGTAGTGTGCCTGGCGAAGACCAGCGCCGCGGTTGTTGACGCTATTTCGGCGATACTGACCATCCTTGGCGCCGACGACCGCTACCAGGAACTGAGTTCGGACGACGCAATCGCGGCATCGGGGTGCACGCTCATCCTGGTAATGCCACGGCAATCCTGGGCAGCGCTCATCCGCGAAGCGGCTGCAGAAAACTGAGCCGGCGCTTCCGGCCCGTTACGACCTTCGGACTGCTACTATACCCAGATGCACAGCTTCCACCTGGAAGCTCACTATAGGACGGAGGACAAATGAAACAATTACCGAGCGAAGTACTCGAGCAGCGCCTGAAAGCGGAGTATCCGCCGGACGCGACAAGCTGGAGCGATGCAACCGAAGAAGTGCGCGACATGTACCGTGAAGCGCGTAAACTGGCTGGCGTATCTGATGAAACCACTCTCAATTTTCGGCTAATAAACGACCCGGCTCAGTGGAATACCCAGGGCATCGCCGGCATCATGAAGTTCTACGGCATGTTGGATGTGAAAAAGCAGCAGGAATTCTGCTCGCGGTTCAAGGCATTCTACTGAACCTGGCCCGCGCCACCTCAAACCCAAGTTTTGGCTTGGGTTTTCTTTGGTCTCTGCTCGGTTAGTTGACTTGCGAAATTGCGTAAATAATGGCATACTAAGCGCACTATTTACTGAAAAATGCCATTGAGGGTTGAGCATGTCAAAGAAACGCAAACCGAAGAAACTGCCTTTCGAGGCAATTTCGATTGGGGACCACTGCCGAGCACGAGATGAGCGACGTGCGCGGTTGGAAAATAAGGCTGCACGCAATAATACTTCGGCTGTTACCGTCTATAAGCCAGATTCGGAAGGCAACCTCGTTGCTACGGAGGAGATTGCCGCTCCCAAGCCTGAGAGGATGAGCCGAAATCGAAATGCAAAACGAATCTGGTCTACTCTTTGACCAGTCTCGGACCAAGCCTAATCAATCCGTGAGTTTTAATCGTGGCCGACGCTCCCCAGACAAAGACCTGCTGCTTCTGTAAAGAGGACCTCCCGCTGGAGTCGTTTGCTCTGAAAGTCCCTGCAAAGGGAGCCAGGCAGAGTCGCTGCCGGGCTTGCGCTAAAGTAGCCAGCCGGGCCAGCTACGAAAAGCACCGTGAAAGCGTTATCAAGAAAGCCGCGGTCAGCAAGAAAACCCAGCAAACGAATTTGCGGCAAGTCGTAGCCAGCTTGCTGGTCGGGGCAAGTTGTTGCAAGTGTGGGGCGGCAGAACATCTCGGCTTCAAGCTCAATGATGACTCGGCATGCCCTCGGGTGTCTGCGGCAATAAACCAAGGCTTGGCCCTTGAAACTGTGCTGGCGTCGGTCGCCGAAAGCTCGATTTTGTGCAAGGTCTGTGAGTACAAGGAATTTGGGGAGACACTGGTCAACTACATGGCCATCAAGACATCCGGCCTAGACTTTGTTGGCTCGCCGCTTACCAAGGCCCAGCAAAAGGAGCGCCGCACCCGGGCCAGTAAGGACCATCGCAGAGACCGTTTTGCCGAAGGTCGAATTCCAAGCTCGCGCGTGGTTCTCGAAGACCGTGCGCCGTTGCTGAGTACTTCCTGAAGCCCAAAAAGAAAACCGCGAAGACTAGCTTCGCGGTTTAGAGGGTGCCATTTTAGGCAATGGCTGTCAGGCGAGACTTCAACCTGCTGACCATGGTTTTGGTCTGGCCTATCACTTTGCGGCCGCGCGAACTACGTTCGGCCGCCAGCTCTTCTTCCGTTGGGTCGGTGGTGTAGAGCGGTTCCATATGGGCGCCGGCGGCGTTTTGGATGGCGGTGTGCTCTTCACTTACCTCCGCTGCAGTCAGCTCATGGTCAGCCTGGTTATGGGCTGCCTTGACGCGACGCTGTTCGTACCAAACCAGGCCGAAGCATGCCGGCAGTGTCAGTGCGATACCTGCGAGCGCAGTGGTGGAAACGTGCTCGTTCAGGATTACCGCAGCAAACAGAACCGTCAATGGCAAGGTCAGGAACGACAAAGCGTTAACCGTCAGTGCTTTACCGTGCTGGTAGGCCAGCGAGGTGCACAGTTGGCCACCGCAGGTCAGAATCGCCAGAACGAAGGTTACCAGCAGGTCGCGTGCCGTAACCTGCCATTGGCCGGTCACGAGGCAGTAGATGATGGCAACACCACCGGTCAGGGCATGCATCCAGAAAACACCACGCAGCGCAGGCTCGCCTGTGATAGCGAGTTTACGCATGTAGATTTGGAGCAGGGAACCCGACAAACCACCCAGCAGGCCAACGCCGATGAAGCCGAGGCTCACGTCGTCGAGGTAGGGCAGTGCGTTGACGCCAACACCGAGGAATCCAACGCAGGTCAGCAGGATGGCGACGAAGGTTACCGACTCGCCCAGGAACAACGGCGCCAGAAGCGCAGTGAACAGGGGAGTGGAATAACCCAGCGTGCTGGCCAGGCTGGCTGGCATGTGACGAACGGTGAAGTACAGCACAAGGACCACCATGGCGCCGAAGAACGCACGCAGCACATACATCGTGCTGTATTTCTGGTCGAACTTCAGGCTGACCTTTTTCTTGCGAGCCATGAATCCCAGAATCGGCACCAGGAAGATGCTTTGCAGCGCCATGATGACACCGAGCGACAGGTGGGCTGGAGTGGCCTTAGTAACGATTGCGCGCGAGGCGTACATTAATGCCGCGGACAGGGCCAGGACTACGAAGGCCGGAATAGCGGTTACTCGAACGACTTTGCTAACAGATTGCCAGAAAGTACCCTTATTTGTAGCGTATTGCATGAATCACTATCCTTTGTTTGAAAGCTTGAAAAAATGTTTCCACTTTTTCGTATAGTGATAGATGGTTGCATCGCAGCAATTTTGTGTTATACAAGCCCGCGCCAGGTTACGTTAGCTGATTGGGCCTGATTAGCTGCGCAGCTAACATAGGGGAACTTCATACCTCGAGCGCAGCATCCTGGTCGCGAAGGGCGGCGTGCCGGCGCCTGGCCTATACGGAGATTCAAGGACAAATCTCTAGAAAGGACCTCAGATGGAAATTCAAGTATTCACCTATGACGGCATGGACAAGCGACTGGAAGTCGTCAAGAACCTGCTGGTCACACTGCAATCCGCTGGCTTTACCGTACAGCTGGTTCACTGCTCAATCGCCACCGCGCGCCTGATGGGCTCGCAGCTCGGCGAGTCGGTGATGTCGGCGTATGACCTTCAGTTCACGAACGTCGAAGCGGACTGCTTTTTGGTCGTGGATGCGGATATCGTGGCGCCAAAGACTGTTCGCCGCATAGAAAGCTTTGGCAAGCGTGTGTACGCTGTTGTGCCAAAGGAAGCGCTTTCATCGGTGAGGGACAATAAAACCACCCTGAACTTCAAGGACAAGCACGACCGTGTTGAGATTATTCCCAGGCTGATGGATGACGACAATATGCCGCGTACTGCAGCCTGTCACCACTTTGCAGATACCTGCATGAGTTGTGAGGGCCTGGTCCTCAATTGGATGGCTGACCGGCGTGACCGCGCGGCCGGCGAAGGAAGTTAACTAGTCGAATTCCCACCCTCGAGCCCCGCAATTCCTATGGAACTGTGGGGTTATTTCATTTCTGACTTTGCATACATTGCTATACCGAGACTTACCTCAAAGGATTGAAAATGCAAGTACGAAATTTGGTCGTAGGCATTGCAGTAGCAGCTGTAATGGTAGGGTGTGCTACTCCTCGCCAAATGATTTTTGACACCGAAGTTGACCGGTTGTGTGTTACGGAGGGTGGTGTGCGAGTGTATGAGACTGTACCGACATCGCGAGCTCAACTTAGGTCGGATGGCTATCCAGCAGCGTGGGATTTTTCTAAAGGCGAATATGCCCTAGGGCCAGACTATAAAGTAATTTTTGAAACTCAGGTTTTGAAAGGCGCAACTAGTGCTGATGAGGGGGCACAGATTGTCAAATATGTTTTTGAAGTATATAGGCGGGCAGATAACCGGCTACTAGGGGTCGACTACTCGTTTGCACGTAAAGGAGGAGATGCTATTCAACTGCACCCTTCATCGCATTCGTGTCCGCCCGTTACCCAAGATGTCGTTAAGTCAATCTTCAAAGTGAAGGATTAAATAAAGACTTGCCGAAAAATGAGGAAGACTGGCGCGCTTGTCCCAAATTGCATTAAACGCTATAATGTAATTCCGAATCGGAGGCGCCAAAATGGAACAAACAGAAATTAAGGTTGGGACCAGCTACCAAGGCAAGCGCTGGAAGGGCACACGCAAAGTCGTCGCAATCGAGCGACGGCTTAAACAGCCGGCCCTGGTACACTTCCTGGACGAGCGTACTCAGCGTACTGGCAATGCCGAGTTGCCTCAATTCGCGGCCAGTGCTGACAGTATTTCCTTTGCAGCGCTTTACCAGGCTCCCGCCGGCTAAGCGTAGACCCTATTAAAGCAAGAGACTTCGCTATCGGCGAAGAGCGGCACTCGTGTGCCTATACTCCCGTCATGAAGAATCCACGTTTTATCGAACTCAGCGCCGAAGTGCGCTACTGGGAAGACGCCACCGTAAATGGCCAGGCCGACGTCAAGGGTGAAATCCCGCTGCGCAAGGGCGAGTTATGGGTTCCCGTTATTGACCTGGTCACGGGGCAAATCCAGAACTGGCCCTCCGGCGTCGAAGCCTCTATCCACTACAAAGTGTGCGATGCGGGGGAGTATTGGCTGCTGGACGAATACAGCATGCGCATTGCTAAATGGAAGGGCTACTACGTGCCGGATGAAATCCTATGCGTGGGCGGTAGTGGCCACGGCGACTACATCATCTTCAATGTCGATGCGCAAGGTGCTATCCTCAAGTGGCGTCGACCCTCCATCGATACAGAGCAGTGGCAACTAGTGTGAGGTTCCTTGCCGGCGTGAGTCCGCTCCAAGACCGGCGTACTTTCACTCAAGCAGAACTTTTCAGCAGTTGCTGAAATCGCGCCGTACGGTGAAACCGCGGCTCACCTGTTGATGTATTCTTTCGCCGCGTCACCACCTGGTCGCCGCCGGCCGGTAGATGCATGCCGGTGCCAGCCCGCCGGCTCTTTCTCGACTGCAGGGTCAAACGCCATCATGCTCGCCTCAGCCAGCTCCAGGCTCTCGTAGCAGTAGAAATCAGCATACCCACCCTGGTGTACATCCCAGAACAGCCGTCCATTCGAGATGCTCATCGGCCCGACGGCAATCACCAGTCCGTTATCCAGGCAGCGCCAGGCGGTGAATCCCCAAATTTGCATGTCTCGGTCGGTGAACGGCATTTCCATCAAAAACGACTCCAATCGTTGAGCTAAGTCGCTATGGTATCAAACTGCTGCTCGGCGCCGTCTGGAAGTGGCTGGGACGGGTAGGCGGCCAAGATGGTCGCGTCGGCTTTGCGGAACCGATTCACAGCGTTCCAAACCGATTGAGGTGACATGTCCAGCGCGCGCGCAGTATCCGTGGGCCTGGCGCCATGCAAAATTACCTGCCGGGCGGCCTCGCACGGTTTCCCTTTGGCGCCAGTCAGCTTCGCGACCGCGTCAAACTGCTTCAAATTCATCGCTCGACTCCGTTAAATGCAGCATTTCACCTGGCGCTTGATTTTGCCGCTTTCCATAAAAAAGACAGACACGTCGCCATAGGCTCCTTCTCGTGCCATACGGGTCACTATAGGCGCACGAGACACCCATCCTTTGCGTTCGACACGCATTGGACCATCCGGGCCATCGCCCAGGAATACGGTGATTCGGACCAGGCTTGCTTTGTAGCGCGCGGCCGCGTCGTGCCCGACTCGCCAGTCTGCGTAGCGCTGGCCGGTCAGGTGCTCAGGCGGGTAGCGGTCGAACAGGATACCGTTGACCCGGCGCTTGCCCTTCAGCCCTTCCTCCCAGCCAGAGATGATATCCGTGTTGCAGACGCCCAGCCTGTCTTTGATGAGGTCGATGAGTTCTTGTTTTACCTTCATTGCTGCGGGTCTCCAGGTAATTGTTGAGGGGCGCGCTCAGGAGCTGGCGGAGCGGCGCGCGGCGCACACAAACCCTTGAAGGACTCACAAAAGCTGCACACTGGGCGAGCGGCGATTGTTTGCTCACCGCATTCGGTACAGGGAATAATTTCGTAGGCCCTCAATTTGCGCTCCGGTTAATAATTTAGTTAAGTTGATACAAATAATACACGTTTAAACGTTTAAATGCAAGCGCGATTGACAATAACATGGTATACTGTAAGCACATTTCGTAATTCATCTCAGTCGTCGACCAGTCTGGAGCGGCGCGGTTTCAGTTAACTAGGGATATGCAGGCCATGAGTGACAACAACATCATCATCTTCGACAATCAGGATGAGCTGGGCGACAACATCTCACGCGAACAAAGCCTCAATGCCATCGAGCCTGGCCACCACTGGTTCTGCCGTCAAGATGTCAGCAGCATCAACGCAGGCGATGAGCGCTACGGGTTCAAATTCCATGAAGGCCAGGTCTACCTGCTGACCCGGCTGGTCTATTTTGATGGCCAATTGCACTCTGTGGAGCTGCTGGACGACCCCCTGCTGGGTAAGGAATCTGGCACGCTGACCCTGCCGCTGCTGCTGGAGAACTTCGAGCAGCTGAGCGACGATGCGGCCAAGGCCTTCCGTCAGGAGCAAATGCTGGCCATCCAGGGTGACGCGGCCGAGGTTCAGAAAGAAATGGCTGAAGCTCAGATGAATCCGCGATTGCTCGATGAGGTCGTGGCCGAGGGCCTGGAGAAGTGGGAGCGAGAACTGGCGCATGCCAACCGACGTGATGACGACGAGGATGAGGCGCCCAAGCCAGCGCAAGTTCCGGCACTGTCGACCAACGGCCAATTCAACCTGACTGGCGCCATCAAGCACCGCATTTCGTCTACCGACATCGCTGTATTCCGCCACATGGCGCAGCGCGAAGGCAAAATTGCTGAAATCCGCGGCAAATGGCTCACTTCGAAGGTTGAGCAAATGGCCGGCATCCTCAAGAAACTGGCGCCGTTCTACTCCGAGCAGTCGGCAATCGGCCTGGCACGCGCACATGAAGCCATGACCCTGGCAAAGGACGTGGAAAAGGGTCTTGTATCCCTGCGTCTGTACACAGGGGAGGGCGTCAGCTTCGAAACCATCGCCAGCGGCAAGTCGGCGCCGGCGGACGAAAAGCTGACCATCTACCAGCGCAAACTCTTCATGGATGAGGAGTTCGCCGTGTGGACCGACGTCGACAAGCTGTTCGACTACACCCATACCGAGGAGTTCTTCAAGGCGCTGCGCGAGAATGATTCCCTGCGTCAGCAGCTTATTCCGGCTCAACGCGGGGTGGTCGCCATGGCCGTGCGCCATAGCGACGTGAACTATGAGCCAAAGAACCTGGCTGAACTGCTCGACGCCATGGCAAAGAATCGCACCAATAAGGCACTGTTCCTGCTGGTGCGCGACGGCGAAAACTGGTATCAGGTCTGGTCGGACGAGCCGAGTCATGAGCTGTCGCCGCGCCTGTTCCCGACTCGAAATGAGATGGATAAGATTTTCGACGGCTTCGATGGCGAGAAAATCGGGTTCGAGGACCTGCGTTTCACCCATCGCACTGACAAATTCGACAAGCTTTCTCTGGCATACAAACGCTTCCTGATTCTGGCCTGCGGCCTGGACCATTCCAAAAAGCTGTTCGGTTATTTCTACCCTGAGAATGAAGCTTTGAGCTTCATTTCGATGGACTTTCAGCGCAAGTACATGCGTTTCGTTAGCGATGACGACGGCGACGTGATGTTGGGCTCTCACCTGGTGGATGTGCAGGACGTCGTCAAACAGAACCACAGTCAGCTCGCGGCCGGCTCGCGTGTTTTGGTGTTTAGCCGTGACGCGTTGGCTATTCGAGAGGCAGCACCTGGTGCGTACAATAACGGTCGCTATGAGCATGGTCGGGGCACGGTCTATGACCGTATGGTTAAGCCTCAGTTCAAGGCCATTATGCTGACCGTCCGCCGTGACAAAGATGACCTGGTCGTGTCCTTGCCGGTGGTTCGCAAAAACGACTATGTGCGCAAAGGCTGGAGCGGCTTCGAGCCGGCCATACGTACGCACCATTCCGTAAAGGTCGCACTCAATAAACTCGGCTCCAATGGTCTGGGCTATCTGATTACGGATACCCTTAATCCAGACGAACTGCGCCCTTACATCTACAGCCGTGCCCAACGTTCGCACCACCTCGACTATCTGTATGGCTTCAAGCTCGCCATCCAGTATCTGAACGATGAACGTGCTGCAAATGCACCTGTGATGGCGCACATGGTCGATGAGGCTAGCGTTAAATTCGGACTGGCCCCTGATGCAGCAGCTATTGCGGCAACTTCTGCGGCACAGGGCTGGCGCCTGAAAAACCCCGATGCCGACAAACTGCCGGCCGTCGACTCGCCAACCTACGCCGAGCTGGACTTCCAGCTGGCAGAAGCGGCATACGCGTTTACCCACGCCATACCGAAGGTGGAAGCACAAATTACTCGCTTGGGCGGCAAGCTGGTGCGCGTCATGCGCGGTAAAAAGGGCTCCCTCATCGCCTACTACGAGCAGCCAGAAGTCGAGAAGGATTTCCGCATCAAGAACTGGCGCTGGGTTGGCCGTCGAGTGTTCAGTGCCGCCGGGGTGCCGTCCAAAGAGGCCCCATCAACGGTATGGATGCAGGCTGGTCGCATCGTCGGCGAAACGGAGCTGTATCAGGCCCCTACTAACATGGCACACCCATTCGCAGATAAAGACAACGCGACTTTCGTCTCCCTGCAGCAGAAGCTGAATATGGTCGACGAGATGGCCGACGTCTTGGCAAACGCCTTCAAAGGCGAACGCCAGGGTGTGAGCGACCAAGCGTGGGTCATGTTCACTGCGGAGAATGAAGCCGAAAAACACCGTACCCGGCATCACCACAAAGAGCCAGGCTTGAAGCGCGATAAAAAAATCGTGCTACCTGTCGCAGTGGAAACGAACAAGAACGCCATGCTGGCAATCGAGGTAAGCCTGTATGACCTCCTGTACTTCTATGGGTCGGATGCGCAGCGCGCCGCCTTAACCGAGCAAGGTTATACCATCCCGAAACCGCAGAAATTGTACGACGGGACGAAAAAGCCTTTCGAAGGCGCCAAAATCGCATTGGTTCAGGTGAACTATTTCTATTTGTCGCAGTTCACTGGGCCAGTCGGAACCGACGTGCATACTTCCGGTTCTCATGATTTCGATTTCGGCCCATACGGTTACGAGGGGTCAAATCGCCTTGATTTCTCCCTAAATCATGTGCTGTCCCCTCAAGGATTCAAGGCTGAGCGGCGCGCACATTCGAAACGTGAAGCACCGACGTTGTGGATTCCCAAAATCTACCTGGCTGAAGATGGTACTGCAGCGCTGTCGCGTATGTTCCCTGAGCTTAAGACGGCCTAAGGTTCAGCACTATACTAAAAAATCCTTTCATACTAAGCCCTTATGTTTAAAACAACCCTTCTTGCAATGATGCTGGCCATCGCTGGTTTGCCTGCTTACGCCAGCGACTATTTTATCGTGGTGCCAGTAAAGGGTAAGACCTTTAACGAAAGCGCTATCTCGGTCACACTAGCACCGAGTTCGCTGCCTGTTGCACTGGCAGGCCAGGCCTACAGCTACGACTTCAAGCACAACTTGACTGTCACTGGGGATTCGGCATTCATTGGCGCCGGTGTCGGATGGACCGTTACACAGGGCTCCGTACCCGCAGGTTTGGCTGTCGATACTCATGGCGTGTTGGCCGGTACACCCTCTGCAGCAGGGACATATTTGTTCACCCTCAAGGCATCCTATCGTACCAAAGCAGGACAACAACTCTACCAGGTCGAAGTCACCAATCCTTTCCCGATGGCGACCAATGCGGGTTTGACGTTTGTTGTTCCAAGCATGGCGCTACAGTCGCTGACGGCAACCCGTGCGGCGTGCGGTGCCGTCATCAACGGTGTATCAGGCTGGCGTGTGCCAACTTCGGACGAGCTGGGTGCGATGTTTGGAGCTAAGGGTGCGCCTGCGCTGTCTGCTGCAGGCTGGCCAACGGATACTGGAGACTGGTACTGGACTGACACCGCGTATGGCGGTGGTAAATGGATTGTGCAAAAACCGTACAACAACTCCGCCAGCGTCTGCTACGACGGCGATGTTTGTGCACGCTCCGTTTGCGTTCGATAAGGGACGGTAATGAATCAGAAATCTTTTGTTGGTTGATGAAGGCTCAATTGTGATTTCACTCCAAGAGGTTTTCAGTGGCAATCCGTTTGCGGACCATCCTCAGCTTCGCACCATCTGGCCGGCTGAGTTTGCGGTAATCGCTGAAGAAGCTGCCGTGGAGTCGCTCGAGGAGGCGAAGCATGGCGACATCGGCGGCCTGTTCCTGGTTGCGAAAGACGACCAGATTATTGGCATAACAGGCTATTTTTACTGCGAAGACATCGACGAGCCCTTCCTTCGATGGCACGGAATTATCCCTGCTGAACGAGGCAATGGTTACTCCGGCATCGCGCTTCGCCAGGTGGTCGACCGCATCAAAGACAAGCTTCCCGCCGCGCGCGGCTTGACTGAGCTTGTCCCGCAGAACGGCGCAGGCCCGGAAATCGAAAAGCACTTTGTTTCCCTGGGCTTTACGCGGAACGGCGTTCAGGAGAAATACGACTGGTCCCCTTACGCATGGCAGCCAATTCGGCTCGACCTGACAACTTAACTGAGGCAACTATGAGCATTGCAGAAGCATACAAACCAGACGCAAAACGTGAAGCGCTGAAAACCCGTCCGGGGGACTTCGAAAACCGCCTGTTCTTCGCCGCGCGCAACCTGGCCATCGAGGCCTTGATGCTGCGCATCGAGACGGGCATGCTTCGTAAAGGCTTCGATGTTGACGTGGAATGGCGTGAGTCATCCTACGGCGGGCCGACCCTTGCGATGAAGCTCAAGAATCCCAAGCTGACTCCTACGTCCGCTTGGACCTACGCTGAAGCGACGGTGAGCATCAGTCGCGACCGCATCAACGTTCTCGAGCGTCACAAGCTCTCGGACTGCTTCTATAGCGTCACTGCCGTACACCCGACGGAGCATTGGCCATTCAAGGTCTCCAAGTATGTTCAGGGCTTCCGCGACCTGGTGAAGCAGCTGGGCGATGAAGGCTACTTTGCGGCCGAAGTGAACAAGGTCAACTACCCCTTCGAATACAACTCGAGTAGCAGCTATTAAGGCATCGAGCCGGGCAGCCACGCGGATTACGCCAATTTCCACGTGGCAACTATTTCGAAAGCATATGTCTGATATTTCTTGCGAATCAAGGAGATACTTGACCTAAGGTCAGAAAATGGCAGCTCGTTAGTAAAGTATTGAACACTATACTACTAACATATCCAGCTAACGACTACCATGAAAAAGACCATCCTCGCAGCGCTGTTGGCGCTCGCTGGCCATTCCGCAATGGCCAAAGATTACTTCCTTGTCATCCCCGTTTTGGGTAAGACGGACAACATCAGCGCGATTCAAGTTGCGCTGAATCCGGCCGTGCTGCCTGCCGCTCAGGTAGGGGATGACTACGCCTTCAATTTCGCACCGAACCTGGTCATTATCGGCGACCCGAAATATAACGGCACTGGTATCGACTGGGCTGTAAGCCAGGGGAACCTGCCCGCCGGCTTGGTGCTGGACGTGAAGTCTGGCGCCGTGAGTGGTGTGCCTACTTCCGATGGAACCTTCGGGTTCAACCTGGCTGCCAGCTACAAAACTAAGTTGGGCGAGCAAGCCTATCAAATTACGGTGGCCGCAGCGAAGCCGAACTTCGTCGTGACCGGCAATCCCCCATTGAACCAGGCGCTGGTGGGCGCAACAATGGGCGTGGCGTCGCTGCCGAGCGTCATCAACATGAAGAACACTGGCAAGGCGGCGGGCAACTTCACTTTGCCACCCTTGGCCGGCGCCGATGCCGCACAGTTCAATGCGTCGACGACCTGCAACAACGTTCCCGTCAATGGAAACTGTGCCGTGTCGGTAGCTTGGACGCCATCTGCCAACGCAGCTGCGGCGACCATGACCCTTGCGGGCACTACCTATAGCTTTGCGGGCAACATGACGAAGTACGCAAACTGGGACCAGGCTAACACTGGGGTAGGGTACACACTGTCTAACAACAGCCTGACCGTCACGGGTGTCGGCGCCAATACGGGGGGCACACGCGGCAATATCGGCAAGTCCTCTGGCAAGTGGTACTGGGAGGTTTCGGTTGACCCGGGTCGTGACCGAACGTCCGTTATCGGCATTGCGAAGTCGACCTTCTCAATGACGGCGGCGAACGGCTGCTTCGGCTGCAACCCAAGCAATACGGCTCCTTGGCGTGGGCTGGCGCCGGCGAGCACTACTCAAGTTGTTGGCTGGCCAGGTACGACGGCTACCTCCACCAATCTGGCTGGAACCACGCTTTCTACGAAGGGTGCTAACTTTGGCGACACCTACGGCCTGGCGCTGGACATCGATGCGCAAACGCTGACCATCTACTACACGCCGGCTGGCGGCAGCTGCCTCAACCATTCCATCCTGCAGTTTGCAGCAATCGGCGCGGGTACTTGGTATCCAGCAGTTTCTACTGCCGGCCGGGATTGGATTGTCACAGCAAACTTCGGCATTCAGGCATTTAAGTGCCCAGCACCAACCGGTTACCAACTCCTCAAATAAGCAGATTCGACCATGAAAAAGACAATAATTGCCGCGCTTCTGGCGCTGGCTGGCCACTCGGCAATGGCCAAAGACTACTTCCTCGTCATCCCCGTGTTGGGTAAAACGGAGAACCTCAGCGCGATTCAGGTTGCGCTGAATCCCGGCACGCTGCCGGGCGCGCAGGTAGGCGACGATTACGCCTTCAATTTTGCGCCAAATCTTGTTGTCACCGGCGACCCAAAATATGCTGGCACTGGCGTTGACTGGACGGTAAGCCAGGGCAGTCTGCCGGCGGGCCTGACCTTGGACGGGAAGACCGGAGCCCTGAGCGGCGTGCCTACCTCCGATGGTACGTTCGGCTTCAACCTGGCAGCCAGCTACAAGACAAAATCGGGAGAGCAGTCCTATCAACTCGCAGTTGCGGCCGCAAAACCGAATTTTGTCATTACTGGGACGCCTCCCCTTAACCAGGCACTGGTCGGCGCCACGTTGGGTGTGCCGTCGGCGCCCAGCGTCATCAACGTGAAGAACACCGGTAAGGCGGCTGGTACTTTTGCAGTTCCTTCGCTTGCCGGCGCGGATGTGGCTCAGTTTGCTGCCACGTCGACCTGTTCAAACGTCCCAGTGAATGGCAGCTGCGCAGTGTCGGTGACCTGGACACCTGCTGCGGACACCGCCACAGCCACCATGGTTTTGAATGGCTCCACGTACACCTTCGCCGGCAGCATGACAAAGTATGCTACATGGGACCCTGCGAATTCTGGTCCTGGGTACACGCTGTCCAACAACAACCTGACAGTTACGAATCTGGGTAACCTGTCCGGAGGCTCTCGTGCAACGGTCGGCAAGTCTGCTGGTAAGTGGTACTGGGAGGTTACCCTTGAGCCTGGCCGTGACCGAACGGCCATTATCGGTATCGTAAAGTCCAACTATGGGATGTCCACGCCGAGCGGATGTTTCGGGTGTAATTTGACCTTCGCGCCTTCGTATCGCGGGGTGTACCCATTCTCCACTGATATGGCGATAGGTTGGAATAACACTGGCCCGGCGACAAAAGACTTCTCGGGCACGACGCTCGCCTCCAAAGGAGGCCTCTTTGGCGATACGTATGGTTTTGCGCTTGATGCTTCGGCGCAGACGCTAACGATTTACTACACCCCGCCAGGTGGCAGCTGCCTCAGCCATCCAATCATGCAGTTCACGAATTTTGGCGCTACGACTTGGTATCCGGCCGTCTCAACCGGGGGCCGCGATTGGGTGGTTACTGCCAATTTCGGGGCCCGTGCATTCAAGTGCCCAGCACCAGCAGGATATCAGCCTTTGAAGTAAGTTTTTGTTGGCAGATAGAGCATTTAATACTATACTAATTTCAATCTATTTTATGCCCTATCGACGCCACAATGAAAAAACTCGCTCTCCTTCCCGGTCTGCTTGCTGCAGCATTCGTGGGAACAGTAGTCGCAGCGCCGGTGCCCACGCAAGAAGGTTACTACGTTGTCGTGCCGTTGGCTGGCCGCGCAGAGCCTGCTGCGGCTGGGATTGACGTATCGCTGGGCCAGGGGGCTTTGCCTCCTGGCTTGGTTGGTATCCCGTATAACGGCTACGATTTCAAGCCGCTACTGGCTGTTTCTGGCGATGAGGGGTACACCGGATATGGTGTGCACTGGAACGTCGTTTCCGGCAGCTTGCCGGCCGGTCTGACCCTGAATGCCGATGGCACTCTCTCTGGCACGCCGACCACCACTGGCACGTCCATCTTCGAAATTGGCGCCACGTACAAGACAAAGACCGGTCAAAGCGAGTTCCAGGTTTTCGTCAGCCAAATCAATGTGGTCCTGGCCTCCGGCACTCCGCCGCAGGCCATCGAAGGTCAGTTCTACAGCTACGACCTGAAGCCTCTCCTGAACATCACCGGCGATGGAACTTACGCAGGCTCCGGCGTTGGCGTCACCTGGACCGTGCTTTCCAGTTCGCTGCCAAACGGCCTCTTCCTGCGCACCGACGGTACCATTTCGGGCACACCAACCGCAAGCGGTTCGGGTACGCTCACGGCGCGCGCAAGCTACCGTGGCTCGAGCGGCGAGCAAACGTACGAAATCATCACCCTCGCTATCAATGTGTCCTTGGCCAGCGCCGCGCCGCCTCAAGCGCTCGTGGGCCAGGCGTACAGCTACGACCTGAAGAATCTGTTGTCGGTTACTGGTGACAGTGGCTACGATGGCTCAGGTGTCACCTGGTCGGTTGTCGCTACCTCGTTGCCTGTTGGGCTCTACCTGAAGAACGATGGCACCATCGCCGGCACCCCGACTGCGGCCGGCACCGGTGAAATTACCGCACGTGCTACCTACCGCGGCAATAACGGGCAGCAAACCTATCAGGTAGTCTCGCTCGACATCAACGTGCTACTGGCTACGGCAACGCCCCACCAGGCGATTGTTGGCCAGGCATACGGCTACGACCTCAAAAACCTCCTGACTATCACTGGTGATAATGGTTACAGCGGTTCGGACGTAACCTGGACGGTGGTTTCCGACACACTGCCCGCTGGCTTGTCCCTGCGCTCCAATGGCGTGATTGCAGGAACGCCAACGGCTGCTGGCGCTGGTGCTATCACTGCACGCGCTACCTACCGCGGCAATAACGGGCAGCAAACCTATCAGGTGACCACGCTCGACATCAATGTCTCGCTGGCAGCCGACACGCCGCCTCAAGCAATCGTTGGGCAAGCGTACAGCTATGACCTGAAGCCGAAGCTGTCGGTCACTGGTGATAACGCATACACCGGCGCCGGCGTGATTTGGACGGTGGTTTCGAGTACCTTGCCAGCCGGCTTGTCGTTGCGCAGCGACGGGACCATTGCCGGCACGCCAACCGCATCGGGTTCTGGTTCGGTCGTGGCCCGAGCAACCTATCGTGGTAACAATGGCCAGCAGACCTACCAGGTGGTGAGCCTGGATATCGTGGTTGCCTTGGCAACGGCAACTCCGCCTCAGGCCATTGTTGGCCAAGCGTACACCTACGACTTGAAGCCACTGCTCACCGTTACTGGTGACAATAGCTACTCGGGAACGGGTGTGACCTGGACTTTGACTTCGGGTACGTTGCCAAACGGCCTGACGCTCAACTCGAGCGGCGTCATCACGGGCACTCCAACCTCGGCTTCGAGTGGCAACGTCACGGCCCGGGCCACCTACCGCAACGTCAACGGTCAGCAAGTCTATCAAATCGTCTCGCTGGGCATTACGGTCTCCTTGGCGAACGGGGCTCCACCTCAGGCCATTGTCGGTCAAGCGTACAGCTATGACCTCAAACCGCTGCTGACGGTCAGCGGCGATGCCGCATACACGGGCTCGGGTGTAACCTGGTCGCTGGTGTCGGGCTCGCTCCCGTCTGGCCTGGCGCTGCAGTCGGATGGCACCATCACTGGTACGCCGACGGCGGCCGCCAATAACAGCGTGACTGCGCGCGCAGCTTACCGCGGCGTCACTGGCCAGCAAGCCTATCAGGTGGTTAGCCTGAATATCACGGTCGCGCTGGGAAGTGCTACGCCAAGTACTGGCCGGGTAGGGGATGCCTACAGCTACGACTTGAAGCCCTACCTGAGTGTGACTGGCGACAGCAGCTACACTGGTTCCGGTGTGACCTGGTCCGTTGTATCGAATACGCTGCCAACAGGCCTTTCCTTGACCGCCGCTGGCGTTATTTCGGGCACGCCTTCCGTAGCTGCAACGGGTTCCGTGACGGCTCGCGCGACCTACCGGGGCAATAATGGCCAGCAAACCTATAACGTGACGGTGACGCCGGCGTACACCTTCTCGTGGACTACTGGAGGGTGGTCTACGCCATCTGCTTGTGGTTCTACCACTTCCACACGTTCGGTGTCCTGCCTGCGGTCGGATGGTGTTACGGTAGCTGACGCTAACTGTTCCGGCGGAAAGCCAGCATCGACGCAGGCGGCCTCCGACTATTCGGCATGTACGTTCTCGTGGCAATCGAGTGGCTGGTCGACGCCAGCAGCTTGTGGTGCAACTACGGCAACGCGCTCTGTATGGTGCCAGCGCTCCGACGGTAGCACTGTTTCGGACGCAAGCTGCGGTGGTGGAAAACCTGCTACCTCGCAGAGCACCAGCGACTACTCGAGCTGTTCCTATTCCTGGGCAACCAGTGGTTGGTCGACTCCATCTGCTTGCGGCGCGACGACTGCCACCCGTTCGGTATGGTGCCAGCGCTCGGATGGTTCGACCGTAGGCGATGCAAGCTGTGGCGGTGGTAAGCCTGCCTCTTCGCAAGCTTCGTCCGACTACAGCTCCTGCTCGTACAGCTTCACGTACGGAAGTTGGTCCACGCCAGCTGGCTGCGGCGCTGTGACGCAGACTCGTTCGGCGACCTGCAAGCGCTCTGATGGTGCCACGGTGAGCAACAGCTATTGTGGTACGCCGGTCACCAGCCAAACTGGTTCCGACTACTCCAGCTGCACCTATAGCTTCAATTACGGCTCGTGGGGCTCCTGCTCGGCATCCTGCGGCGGCGGTACTCAGACTCGCTCGGCTTCGTGCAAACGCTCTGATGGCAGCACGGTATCGAACTCCTACTGCGGCACGCCGACCACGTCTCAGTCTTGCAATACGCAAGCCTGTGCGCCAACCTACACCTACAGCTTCGTGTACAGCGGATGGAGCGCCTGCTCGGCAACCTGTGGTGGCGGCACTCAAACTCGCTCGGTATCGTGCCAGCGGAATGATGGTGCAACCGTAGCTAACTCTTACTGCGGCACTCCAGGTTCGACCTCGCAGTCGTGCAACACTGCGGCTTGTCCTACGAATTACACCTGGAGCTATTCCGGCTACAAGTGCCAGACTGGTAACCGCTTCGCCGTGGACAACACTGGCGGCACGAAGTGCAGCAGCCCTGGCGCCACTACCTGGGTAGACACTGGTGTCGATGGTTGCTCCGCAACGGACATCAACGCTACGGACTGGGTCCAGTACACCTGCCGATAAGCAGCGGCTCGAAGCCAAAGCCCTCCTTGAATGGAGGGCTTTTTTTTATGCGTGACAGGTTCTTCAGCTTCACAGCCCGAGTACGCGCCTATACGGAGGCAGGTCAATCACATTTTCTGGAGGAAACTATGTTCAAGTTCAAATTTTTCCTGGCTGTTGCAGCAATTTCCATCTTCACTTCGACCGCGCAAGCAAAACCCTGCGACAAGGTCGAAGTTTCGGTCGCGCCTTTCACCTACAAAGTGAACGACGACCGCACCGCACGTCAAATGCTGTCGGCCATGTTGTCCGGCAATGCCTTCAACACCTCGGATGAAAGCATGGCACTGGGCATGCTGGTCGCAAAGGAAGACAATAACGTTTCCGTGCACCAGGATGACAACGGCTGCTATGTGTACACAGTCAAAGCTGGTTTTGCGCCGGCCACGCTGTACATCGCCAACGAGCTGAAGGAATCTGTCTGCGGCTACCGCCACATCCAGAAGCACGAGATGGAACATGTCGAAATCTACCGCAATTTCTTGTCAGGTCTGTCCGGTTCGCTGAGTGGCACCCTTGGCGCCGTGGTAACCGATAATCCTGAAGCGGAAGTCAGCACAACCATGGAAACCCTGCGCAGCACTCTGAGCTCGGAATTTGCCAAGGTCTACCCATTGCAGCACGCCATCGATTCCACCGATGACTACCTGAAAAATGAAAAGGTCTGCCGCGGCATCCTTATGCGTATTGCAAAAGGTGTGTAACCGTTTTCCCCACTCGCAAATAACTCTCCGAACCCCGTGTACGCACGGGGTTTTTTATTGGCAATCACATGCTGCACATAATGTTAAGTTGCAAAAGTCACTACAAAAACTGCCTTTTTTTGCTGGACAGTATGCTTAATACGTATTGCGTGATATACTAATCTATCGTTGCAACTTCTTAAGCCCTTCAGCCATCATGAAGAAATTCGCCATTATTCCCGCACTGCTTGCTGCAGCATTCGCGGGTAGCACGTATGCAGCCGCGCCCAAGCCCGTTTTGAAGAGCGGGTACTATGTGGTCGTGCCCATTCCTGCGCGCGCAGAACCTGCTGCGGCAGGTATCGAAGTGTCGCTCAATACCTCGACCATGCCGACAGGCCTTGTCGGTATCCAGTACCAGGGTTTTGACTTCAAGCCCCTGCTGACCGTAACTGGCGACGCCGACTTCACCGGGTATGGCGTCAAATGGAGCGTGGAGTCGGGCAGCCTGCCGGCCGGCCTGTCATTGAACGCTGACGGCACTGTGTCGGGCACGCCTACGGCAGACGGCGCCTCTACTTTCCAGGTCCGTGCGACATACAAGACCAAATCAGGCCAAACCCAGTTCCAAATTCTGGTTGGTAAGATTGTGGTCGAAATTGCATCTGGCACGCCGCCGCAAGCAATTGCTGGTCAGTTTTACAGCTACGACCTTTATCCTCTGCTGAAGGTTTCGGGTGACAGCGCCTACACGGGCGCGGGCGTCGTCTGGACCGTTATTTCGAGCTCCCTTCCGAATGGCCTGTTCCTGCGCACTGATGGCACCATCGCGGGTACGCCTACCGCTGGTGGCACTGGAACTATCACCGCGCGCGCTACTTACCGCGGTTCGAGCGGCGAGCAGACTTTCGAAGTCGTCACATTGGCGATTAACGTGAGCTTGGCTTCGGCCGCGCCACCTCAAGCCCTAGTCGGCCAGGCGTATTCCTACGACCTCAAAAACCTGCTCTCGGTGACGGGGGACTCGGCGTACAACGGCTCCAATGTGACTTGGTCGGTGGTGTCGACCTCCTTGCCAGTTGGCTTGTACCTAAAAAACGATGGCACTATCGCGGGCACGCCTACCGCAGCTGGTTCGGGTGAGGTCACCGCGCGCGCCACCTATCGTGGTGTGAACGGTCAGCAGGTCTATCAAGTGGTGTCCCTGGACATCAACGTGATGCTTGCTATGGCCACGCCTCCGCAAGCTATCGTGGGCCAAGCTTACGGCTTCGACCTGAAAAACCTGCTTACGGTCACCGGCGACAACGGCTATAACAACTCAGACGTCACTTGGACTGTGGTGTCGAACACCCTGCCTGCAGGGCTCTCGTTGCGTACCAACGGCGTCATCGCCGGCACGCCTACGGCAGCAGCTGCTGGTGCCATTACTGCACGCGCAACCTATCGCGGCAATAACGGCCAACAGACCTACCAGGTCACCACGCTCGATATTAACGTATTGTTGGCCGCAGCTACGCCGCCGCAGGCCCTGGTTGGACAAGCATTCAGCTATGACTTGAAGCAAAAGCTGTCTGTTACAGGTGACAATGCCTATGACGGTTCGGGAGTAACCTGGACGGTTGTGTCGAGCACTCTTCCTGCGGGGCTTACACTGCGCAATGACGGCACCATCGCCGGTACGCCTACCGCATCTGGTACGGGCACCGTTACGGCACGTGCAACCTACCGCGGCGTCAACGGTCAGCAGGCGTATCAAGTGGTCTCCCTGGACATCACGGTAGCCTTGGCGGCCGCAACCCCACCGCAGGCTATTGTTGGCCAAGCGTACAGCTATGACCTGAAGCCTCTGCTGAGCGTCACTGGCGACAGCGGTTACAGTGGCTCCGGGGTTACTTGGACGGTTGTGTCGAGTACCCTGCCGGCAGGTTTGTCGCTCCTTTCGGATGGCACCATTTCTGGCACGCCTACCGCGTCGGGCACTGGCAATATCACCGCGCGCGCGGCCTACCGTGGCAACAACGGTCAACAGACCTATCAGGTGGTATCCCTCGGTATTTCCGTGACCCTCGCAGCCGGCTCGCCACCGCAGGCAATTGTGGGGCAGGCGTATAGCTACGACATCAAGCCACTCCTGACCGTTTCAGGCGACAGTGGTTACACTGGCTCCGGCGTAACGTGGAGCACGGTCTCCAGCACGCTCCCGGCCGGATTGTCGCTCCTTGCTGATGGCACCATCGCTGGTACACCTACCGCGTCCGGAAGTGGGACCGTAACCGCACGCGCTACTTACCGTGGCGTGAACGGCCAACAGTCCTATCAGGTTGTTAGCCTGAACATCACTGTCTCCTTGGCAACGGCTACGCCGCCACAAGCAATCGTGGGCCAGGCCTACACCTACGACCTGAAGCCACAGCTCTCGGTGACAGGCGATGGCGGATACACTGGTTCGGGTGTCACCTGGGCGTCGGTTTCCAGCACTCTCCCAGCAGGGCTGTCGCTGCTTTCGGATGGCACGATTTCCGGGACGCCGACCGCTTCCGGCACCGGCACCCTGACCGCTCGCGCGACTTATCGCGGAAACAATGGTCAGCAAGCCTACCAGGTTGTGACCTTGAACATCGTTGTCGCACTGGCAACTGCAACTCCTTCCCAAGCACGGGTTGGTGTGGCGTACAGCTATGACCTGAAGCCATATCTGAGTGTGACGGGCGATAGTGGGTACACCGGAGCTGGCGTCACCTGGAGTGTCGTGTCGAATTCGCTGCCTTCTGGCCTTGTGCTGGATACGGCTGGCGTTATTAGCGGGACCCCAACGGCCGCAACCACGGGTTCGGTCACAGCGCGCGCAACGTACCGCGGCAATTATGGCCAGCAGTCCTATAGCGTAACGGCGCAGCCAGCCTACACCTACGCATGGAACAATAATGCTTGGACCACGCCTGCAGCGTGCGGTTCTACGACATCGACTCGTTCGGTATGGTGCCAGCGCTCCGATGGCGCGACGGTTGCTGATGCGAGCTGTAGTGGGGCTAAACCGGCTACCACACAGGCAGCGACCGACTATTCGACTTGTACGTTTGCGTGGAACCAAACCGGCTGGTCTACTCCAGCAGCATGCGGCGCGACGACGTCGACCCGTTCGGTATGGTGCCAACGCTCTGATGGTACGACCGTTGCTGATGCGAATTGCGGCGGGGCGAAGCCCGCTACTTCGCAAGCCGCTACCGATTATTCGAGCTGCACGTATTCCTGGCAGACTGGTGGTTGGAGCACTCCGGCTTCCTGTGGTTCTGTGACCCAGACCCGTTCGGTATGGTGCCAACGTTCGGACGGTACAACCGTTGCTGACTCCAGCTGTGGTGGCGCCAAGCCTGCGACGTCGCAAAGCGGCACCGACTATAGCTCTTGCACCTATAGCTTTACCTACGGTTCCTGGTCTTCGCCAGCTGCTTGTGGTTCGGTCACCCAAACTCGTACTGCAACTTGCAAACGTTCGGACGGCACCACAGTTGCGAACTCGTACTGCGGCACCCCGGTGACCAGCCAATCGGGCACCGATTACAGCGCATGTACGTACAGCTTCACCTATGGCGCCTGGAGCACTCCAGCTGCTTGTGGTACGGTCACCCAAACCCGTACGGCAACCTGCAAACGTTCGGACGGCACCACGGTATCGAACTCGTACTGCGGCACCCCAGTGACGTCCCAGTCGACGACTGACTACAGCTCGTGCACGTACAGCTTCTCGTATGGTGCATGGAACACGCCAGCGGGTTGTGGTGCTGTAACGCAGACTCGTTCGGCCTCTTGCATCCGGTCGGACGGTACGACGGTGAGCAACAGTTACTGCGGTACTCCGGTGACCAGCCAGGGCGGGTCCGATTATTCGGCGTGCACCTATAGCTTCAGTTACGGCAGCTGGAGTGCATGTTCGGCTTCGTGCGGTGGCGGTACACAGACCCGTTCTGCCTCCTGCGTCCGCTCGGATGGCGCAACGGTGTCCAACTCGTACTGCGGTACTCCGACCACGTCGCAGTCTTGCAACACTCAAGCATGCTCGTTCTCTTGGAGCGGCGGCACCCCGGTGCGTTGCAACTCGGGCCCGATTGGTTCGCAGAAATCTGGTGCATGCAGTCCACAAGGTGCCACCAACCAGTACACCATCAATATTGGCACCAGCTGCGGCCCAGGTCCTTACATGATTCAACAGCAAACCTGCCAGTAAGGAAGCTGAGGCAAGCGGAGGTCAGTACTACTCCCGCTTGCCGAATCGGCAGGAACCAAAAGCCCTCATCAGAAATGGTGAGGGCTTTTTCTTTTTCGCAGAAGTGACCGTATGTTAATGATATCTTTTGAATGTTGGGTTTGCACAATACGTATTGTGAGATATACTACTTTAACATTGCAAAAATCACACTGTCATCATCATGAAGAAACTAGCCATTATTCCTGGCCTACTTGCGGCTGCATTCGCCGGTAGCACTTTTGCTGCTCCACCTAGGCTCACTACTCAAAGTGGGTTTTATGTGGTTGTGCCGATTCCTGCGCGTGCAGAGCCGGCGGCAGCTGGGATTGAGGTGTCGCTAAGTAACTCGACGATGCCTTCGGGACTCGTGGGTATTCCCTATGATGGCTTCGACTTCAAGCCGTTGTTGACGGTCACTGGGGATGCGGACTACACCGGTTATGGTGTCAAGTGGAGCGTGGAATCGGGCAGCCTGCCTGATGGCCTGACATTGAATTCGGATGGTACAGTTTCAGGTACTCCTACTGCGGATGGGGCCTCAACCTTCCAGGTTCGTGCCACCTACAAGACTAAGACGGGGCAATCCGAATACCAGATTCTGGTTGGCAAAATCGTTGTCGCAATTGCGTCAGGCACGCCGCCTCAGGCTATTGCCGGCCAGTTCTACAGCTACGACCTCCATCCGCTGCTCACGATTTCGGGCGATAGCGCCTACAACGGTTCGGGTGTCACCTGGACCGTCGTGTCGAGCTCGCTCCCTAATGGTCTGTTCTTGCGCACGGACGGCACCATTGCTGGTACGCCTACCGCCGGCGGGACTGGCACCATTACCGCTCGCGCGACCTATCGCGGCTCGAGCGGGGAGCAAACCTTTGAAGTGGTCACCTTGGCTATTAATGTGAGCCTGGCCTCGGCTGCGCCTCCTCAAGCCATTGTCGGCCAGGCGTACTCCTACGACCTCAAAAACCTGCTTTCTGTAACTGGTGATTCGGCCTATGACGGCTCTGGTGTGACATGGTCCGTTGTGGCGACTTCCTTGCCTGTGGGCTTGTACCTGAAAAATGACGGTACCATCATCGGCACACCAACCACTGCGGGTTCAGGTGAGGTCACCGCGCGCGCCACGTATCGGGGTGTGAACGGGCAACAGGTTTACCAAGTAGTGTCGCTGGACATTAACGTGTTGCTCGCCACGGCAACTCCACCACAGGCCATCGTGGGCCAGGCGTACGGCTTTGACCTGAAAAACCTGCTCACCGTTACCGGCGACAACGGCTATAGCGGTTCGGATGTCACTTGGTCGGTCGTAGCCAACACGCTGCCAGCTGGCCTTTCGTTGCGCACCAACGGTGTAATCGCAGGCACGCCTACTGCCGCAGCATCGGGCGCTATCACAGCGCGTGCGACTTACCGCGGCAACAACGGTCAGCAAACCTACCAAGTCACCACGCTCGACATCAGCGTGCTGCTGGCCCCCGATGCCCCTCCGCAAGCCATCGTGGGGCAGGCGTACAACTATGACTTGAAATCGAAGCTTTCGGTGACGGGCGATAACGCCTACACGGGTGCCGGCGTGACCTGGACCGTGGTTTCCTCTACATTGCCCGATGGGCTGACACTTCGCGCAAACGGCACCATCGCAGGAACGCCAACTGCAGCTGGAAATGGAGCTGTCACTGCGCGCGCCTCGTATCGCGGAGTGAACGGCGAGCAGGCTTACCAGGTGGTGTCGCTGAACATCAACGTGGTCCTCGCCGCAGGTACGCCACCTCAGGCAATCGTCGGCCAGGCATACACCTACAGCCTCAAACCGCACCTCACCGTTACTGGTGACAATGCTTATTCCGGCACCGGAGTTACCTGGTCGACCGTGTCTAGTTCGATGCCTGCGGGTCTTACGCTTGGCGCCGACGGCACGATTTCCGGTACGCCGACCGCTTCCGGCACCGGCGCCCTGGTTGCTCGCGCCACCTATCGCAACGTGAATGGTGAGCAGACTTATCAAGTCGTTGCCTTGAACATCACTGTTGCACTGGCGGCCGGCTCTCCGCCGCAAGCTATTGTGGGGCAAGGGTACAGCTACGACCTGAAACCGCTGCTAACCATCTCTGGTGACAATTCCTATAGCGGGTCCGGCGTAACCTGGACGGTTGTGTCGAGCACGCTGGCAACTGGACTGTACCTGAAAAACGATGGCACCATCGGCGGAACCCCAACGGCGTCGGGAACGGGCACCATTACCGCACGCGCAACGTACCGTGGCGTGGATGGTCAGCAAACCTTCCAGGTTGTCACGCTTGGAATTACTGTCGCACTTGCGTCGGCAACGCCGCCGCAGGCCATCGTCGGTCAGGCATACAGCTACGATTTGAAGCCTCAATTGTCGGTTACTGGTGACAACGCGTATGACGGCTCCGGCGTAACGTGGACTGTCGTGTCAAGCACACTTCCGGCCGGGTTGTCGCTGCGCAATGACGGGACCATTGCTGGTACGCCAACCGCATCCGGTACTGGAACTGTGACGGCTCAGGCCACCTATCGTGGTGTCAACGGCCAGCAGTCGTATCAGGTCGTTACCTTGAATATCACCGTTGCGCTGGCGACAGCAACTCCACCGCAGGCTATCGTCGGCCAGGCGTACAGCTATGACCTAAAACCGCTCTTGACTGTGACCGGCGACAGTGGCTACAGCGGTTCGGGCGTGACCTGGTCGGTAGTTTCGAGCACGCTGCCGGCAGGCCTGTCGCTGCTGTCCAATGGCACCATTGCCGGTACACCGACTGCTTCCGGAACGGGTAACGTCACCGCGCGCGCCACATATCGTGGAAACAATGGTCAGCAAACTTACCAAATTGTCTCGCTGGCTATCAATGTCACTCTGGCGACTGCTACGCTTCCCCAGGCAATCCAGGGGCAGGCCTACAGCTACGACCTGAAGCCGCTCCTCACTGTGACCGGCGATAGCGGCTACAGCGGTTCGGGAGTTACATGGTCGGTTGTGTCAAGCACATTGCCAGCCGGGATGGCGCTTCAGGCTAATGGCACGATTGCTGGTACGCCTACCGCGTCAGGAACTCGTAGCATTACCGTCCAAGCCTCTTATCGAGGGAACAACGGTCAGCAAACTTACCAGGTTATTACCCTGAACATCACGGTGGCCTTGGCCACCGCAACGCCACCGCAAGCCATTGTTGGCCAAGCGTACAGCTATGACTTGAAGCCTCTCTTGTCCGTGACTGGAGACAGTGGTTATAGCGGTACGGGTGTAACGTGGGCTGTCGTATCGAGCACATTGCCAGCAGGGCTGGCGCTGCTTTCTGATGGCACAATTGGTGGTACGCCGACCGCTTCCGGCACCGGTACCGTGACTGCGCGCGCAACCTACCGTGGCAACAATGGTCAGCAGACCTACCAGGTTGTTACGCTCGACATCACAGTTTCGCTGGCTACGGCAAGCCCACCGCAAGCGATTGTTGGTCAGGCGTACACCTACGATTTGAAGCCGCTGCTGACCGTTTCCGGTGACAGTGGCTACAGCGGTTCTGGTGTGACGTGGTCTGTTGTGTCGAGCACGCTGCCTGCCGGATTGACACTCCAGGCTGACGGAACCATTGCTGGTACGCCAACTGCATCGGGCACTGGCACGGTCACTGCGCGCGCAACATATCGCGGCAAAAACGGCCAGCAATCGTATCAGGTTGTGACCATTGCTATTACCGTCTCGTTGGCCACCGCGACACCACCTCAAGCTATTGTCGGCCAGGCTTATACCTACGACCTGAAGCCTCTATTGACTGTAACTGGTGATAGTGGCTACAACGGCTCGGGTGTGACGTGGGCTGTGGTGTCAAGCACGCTTCCGGCTGGGCTGTCGCTCCAGGCAAACGGCACCATTGCCGGAACACCAACAGCTTCTGGCTCGGGCACAGTAACGGTCCGGGCAACCTACCGCGGTAATAACGGGCAACAGTCTTATCAGGTGGTGACGCTGGCCATTACGGTATCGTTGGCTACAGCAACTCCGCCACAGGCAATTGTCGGGCAAGCGTACACCTACGACTTGAAACCACTGCTGACCGTCTCGGGTGACAGTGGCTATAACGGCTCCGGGGTGACTTGGACGGTGGTGTCCAGCACTTTGCCGGCGGGACTGGCACTTCTGGCTGACGGCACCATCTCGGGTACGCCGACGGCATCCGGCACCGGAACCGTTACCGCGCGCGCGACCTATCGCGGTAATAACGGGCAACAGTCTTATCAGGTGGTGACCCTGGCCATTACAGTTTCGCTGGCTACGGCAACTCCACCGCAGGCGATTATCGGCCAAGCATACTCGTACGACCTGAAACCTCTGTTGACCGTCTCAGGCGACAGAGGTTATACGGGTTCTGGCGTGACATGGTCAGTCGTATCGAGTACCTTGCCCGCCGGTCTGACCCTGCAGGCAAACGGCACCATTGCTGGTACGCCAACCGCATCGGGCTCAGGAACGGTGACGGCGCGCGCAACGTACCGCGGCAACAATGGTCAACAGTCTTACCAAGTGGTCAGCTTGAGCATCACGGTAGCCCTGGCGACGGCAACCCCGCCGCAGGCCATCGTCGGCCAAGCGTACAGCTATGACCTTAAACCTCTGTTGACCGTCTCGGGCGACAGCGGCTACAACGGTTCTGGCGTAACCTGGAGCACGGTTTCAAGCACGTTGCCTGCTGGTTTGCAGCTGGCAGCCGATGGCACGATTTCCGGGACGCCTACCGCATCGGGAACTGGCACTGTTACCGCCCGCGCTACATATCGCGGTGTAAATGGCCAACAGGCTTATCAGGTGGTGACCCTGAGCATTACGGTCGCGTTGGCCACCGCAACGCCGCCACAAGCTCTTGTAGGTCAGGCCTATAACTACGACCTGAAACAACTCTTGAGTGTGACCGGCGATGCCGCTTATAACGGCTCTGGGGTCACGTGGAGTGTTGTTTCCAGCACGCTTCCAGCAGGTTTGACGCTGCGGTCGGATGGCACCATCGGTGGTACTCCAACTGCGTCCGGCAGTGGAACGGTTACCGCACGTGCTACTTATCGCGGAAACAACGGGCAGCAGTCCTACCAGGTGGTGACCCTGAACATCACTGTAGCCCTCGCCACCGCCACACCGCCGCAGGCCATCGTGGGCCAGGCGTACAGCTATGACATCAAGCCTCTGCTGACCGTTTCCGGTGATGCTTCGTACACAGGCGCTGGCGTGACATGGAGCCTGGTTGCTGGCAGTTTGCCGGCCGGACTGACTCTCAGCTCGAGTGGGGTAATCTCTGGCACGCCGACTGCTGCGTCCAGTGGTACGGTAACCGCGCGCGCAACCTACCGTGGCGTGAACGGTGACCAGTCGTACCAACTGGTGAGCTTGAACATTGTGGTTTCGCTCGCCACTGCCTCTCCACCACAAGCGATTGTGGGCCAGGCTTACAGCTATGACTTGAAGCCATTCCTGAGTGTGACCGGTGACGGTGCGTACAACGGGTCTGGTGTCACGTGGACTGTGGTTTCCAGCACACTTCCAGCTGGACTGTCGTTGCTCTCTAATGGCATTATCAGCGGGACGCCGACTGCTTCCGGTACGGGAACGGTTACCGCCCGCGCCACCTACCGTGGGAACAACGGCCAGCAGAGCTACCAGGTCGTGAGCCTGAATATTGTTGTCGCACTGGCGACCGCGACCCCAACCCAAGCACGCGTTGGCGTGGCGTACAGCTATGACCTGAAACCGTACTTGAGCGTGACAGGGGACAGTGGTTATACAGGTTCCGGTGTTACCTGGTCCGTGGTATCCAGCGCGCTGCCGGCGGGCCTGGTGCTGGACTCGGCCGGTGTTATCAGCGGCACTCCAACGGCGGCTACCACTGGTTCTGTCACGGCGCGCGCAACGTACCGTGGAAACTACGGCCAGCAGGCTTATAGTGTGACCGCGCTGCCGGCATTCACCTATGCATGGAACAACAATGCATGGACCACGCCAGCAGCGTGCGGCTCCACGACATCGACACGCTCCGTATGGTGTCAACGTTCGGATGGCGCCACCGTTGCAGACGCAAATTGCGGCGGTGCTAAACCAGCAACCACTCAAGCTGCAACAGACTACTCGACGTGCACTTATGCGTGGAATACTGGTTCTTGGGCGACCCCAGCTGCCTGTGGTTCCACCACTTCGACGCGTTCAGTGTGGTGTCAGCGCTCGGACGGCACGACTGTGGCTGACGCCAGCTGCGGTGGCGGTAAGCCTGCGACTACCCAAGCGGCAACCGATTACTCGAGCTGCACGTATTCGTGGCAGGCCAGCGGCTGGAGCACTCCAGCAGCCTGTGGTTCTGTAACCCAGACTCGTACGGTATGGTGCCAACGCTCTGACGGCACGACTGTAGCTGATGCAAGCTGCGGTGGCGGGAAGCCAGTAACGTCGCAAAGCACGACGGACTACAGTTCGTGCACCTACAGCTTCTCCTACGGTGCATGGTCGAGTCCGGCAGCTTGCGGTTCGGTCACACAGACGCGTACCGCAACTTGCAAGCGCTCCGATGGCACCACTGTTGCGAACTCGTATTGCGGAACGCCGGTAACCAGTCAGGCAGGCACTGATTACAGTGCATGTACCTACAGCTTCTCGTACGGCGCCTGGACTACTCCAGCAGGCTGTGGCGCGGTTACTCAAACGCGTACCGCAACTTGCAAGCGCTCGGATGGTGCCACTGTTGCGAACTCGTACTGCGGCACTCCTGTGACGAGCCAGGCCGGTTCAGACTACAGCAGCTGCACCTATAGCTTCTCGTATGGTGCCTGGAGCACGCCAGCAGGTTGTGGTGCAGTGACGCAGACCCGTTCGGCATCGTGCATCCGCTCCGACGGCGCCACGGTTGCAAACTCGTACTGCGGCACGCCGGTGACCAGCCAAAGTGGTTCTGACTACAGCAGCTGCACCTACAGCTTCTCGTATGGTGGATGGGGCGCATGCTCGGCGTCTTGTGGTGGCGGTACGCAGACTCGTTCGGCGTCCTGCATCCGTTCGGATGGTGCAACGGTAAGTGATGGCTACTGCGGTACGCCTACTACTTCGCAGTCGTGCAACACGCAAGCTTGCGCACCAGTACTTGGCACCTTCTCCTCGCTGGGGCCTACGAACTGCGGCGGCTACAAAACCACGGGGCAGTCGTATAGTCTGACCATTCGCAATAGTGGCTCTGGCACCATTACGGGTATCTCGTACACCTGTAATGGCGGCCCCTTCACTGCGACGGGTGGTCCGAGCAGCTTGGCGCCTGGCGCACAAGGTACTTACTCCTGCATGCAAGTCACCAATGGTGCTTACGGTTGCGGGGTGACGATGTCAGGCAGTAACGTGACCAACTCAGGCTCTTACTTCGGTTACTAAAGCGAATCGCTGAGCACAAACCGCCCTACTGGGGCGGTTTGTTTCGTGCAAAGTAAAAACGCCCCAACCAGTGGAAGGGGCGTTGAGATTTTACTGCTTGGTCTTGTAGGGTTTTCGACCAGTTTTTTCGAGCGCGTCGGAGAGTTTCAGATTTCCCTCAACGACCCTGCAGACGGATTTTAAGATACCGGTGACATCGTGAGACGCCCATACCCAGTAATGGTCTTCGCCGTTGTCGCAAACAACGAGTTTGCTGCCCAGCTTGCGATTGGTGCGGACACCTTTGGCGCCAACGACTTCGACGATGTGAAACGGGTTGTCAGCTATGGCAGCTTTAGTCGTGGTTGGGTATTCGCGTGGCTCAGGAATTCGCATCCCCCAGCGGCCGCTCAGATAGTTAGCAATTTGTGCGTCGGCATATTCGCCCATGTTTCCTCCTTAAATTGAAAGTCTATCTACGTATAGGCAAGAAAAACGCCTTCCAAGAGGAAGGCGTTTAGAGTCGAGTTGAGTTGATTATGCCTGTTCAGCTACAGCCTTCTTTGCGTGTTCGATACGCTGACGACGGCTTGGATGGGTAACGCTGCTCGGGTCAGGCTTCAAGAAGCCCTTCATAGCCTTGGCGTAATCCATACCATACTTGGCCATGAGCTTGGCGGCGAAAGTGTCGGCATCGTACTCATGGGAGTGGTTCAGCTCTTGCGAACCGGTACCTTCACGAGCAGCAGCACCATACTTCTTCAGCAGCTCGATATCGCTGTCCGATTTGGCCGATTCTGGGCCAAAGCTCTCAACGAATTTACGACCGTGACGCATTACGGAGTGACCGAACTCGTGAGCCAGTACAAAGAACAGCTCTTCATCACCCAGGGTAAGGGTATCGCCCAGGTGAACGATGTCCGGTTGGCCGATAGCCCACTCAACTGCTGCGATACGGGCAGAGAAGTCTGCAACGTACTGCACTTTGTGGCCAGTTTCAGCTTCCAGCTTTGCGCCGATTTCGCAAACGCGCTTGTCGACCAGGTTGCAGGCGTATGCCTGGGTGATGGAGAAAGCGAATACAACGGCCAGACGGCAAATGGATTTGAACATGATTTTTCCTCAGAAATGAATTTGACATTTCAGTATAGGTATACCGTGAAAGCGCAATTCTGACGAAAAGGCATATACTAAGAAATGCCTAATTAGGCAATGCTTGCTTATTCTACAATTTGGAGTTTTATGGCTAAAGAAATCGAGCGAAAGTTCCTTGTTCGCGACCTGTCCGTCATTGCAGACAAACCCGGGCGCCTCATGTCTCAGGGCTACCTCAGTGTGTCGCCCATGACCTCCCGTGTACGTATTGCAGGAGAGGATGCCTACCTAACTATCAAGGGCCGGCCAGATGGAATTACCTGTAGTGAATGGGAGTACCGAATCCCTATTTCGGACGCTCGTGAGATGATGCTAGAGTGCGACGCGCGCGTTATAGAGAAGACACGATACGAGATTCCTGTCGGAGACCTGGTGTTCGAAGTTGACGTCTTCCATGGGCGCCATGAAGGCCTGGTGCTGGCGGAAGTCGAGCTGCCTGATGCACAGGCCCTGGTTGCGATTCCCGACTGGGTGGGGGAGGAGGTGAGTGGACAGTATCGCTACACCAATGCGTTTCTATCTGGCCAGGTTTAGAGCTGGAGCTCCGGACAGCAAAACGCCCCATGAAGGGGCGTTGTCACTTATTGCTGGCGCGAAATCTTGGCCAGTAACGCCTCGAATTCAAGTTTAGCGGTCGAAGCGAAATTGTTCGCGCTGAAGGCGTCTACTCCGCGCGGGTTGTTATCGTCGTTCGGGACGTACCGGCCGACGGGCACTATGCACCAGCCGGCGCATTCAGGTGAAGCATTGTTGATGGCCGAGGCCTTCGCTCGAATCTCGACCAGTTCCGTGTAAGACACTTCCATCGCAAAACTGTGGATATGCCAGTCGCTGTCTACGTAGGTTCCCAGCTGCTCAGGTTCATCTACATTCGAAAGCCAGTAATTCGCCTCCTCGCAGCTCTCACGTGCCAAGGCCGAGCGCACCGATTCGCCTGGGTCCACCTTACCGCCCATGGTGCCAAACATGCCATCCCATCGCAGCAATGTCAGGACCATCGGCATGACCCGCGGTGCGCCGGCTGGCAGGTATTTCTCGTACGGACGTCCGTCGCGGCAGTAAAGCCACAGGAAGGCGCAGTCACGCCCCTCCGGGCTCATTTTTCCGGTTTCAATCTGGCGAATAGTCATTTTACTGTGGTGACTGTGATGGTAAATGGGGTGTCTGGGCTCGGCCGCGATGCCGAGTTTTCGATGATGAAGCCGACCTCGTGCACTTTATCCATGCACGTGAACCCGCCGGCGAAGTCTTCATCTTCCGGCAGAAAAGCAAAAAGTGGCTTGGCCAGGGCTTCCTGCTCTGGCGACATCACGTAGAAGCCTTGGTTTTCATGCGTCACTAGCATGCCATCGGGGTGCCGAATGAAAACCATGTCCGAGCCGAATTGGCCACGCTTTTTGCGCACTTGCACACAGTAGCCGATATAGCGGTCCGGGTTGCTCGCGCCACGCGGCCGGTCTGAAATAACAACCAGGCAGCCCTCGGTCAGCTGCACTTTGCCGGAGCCAAGGACCATCCGACGATAGTCACACTTCTGGACAATTTCGGTGATGAGTTCGGCGCGTTTTTCAGGCGTCAACTGCATAGCTATCGGTACTCCGTGGTTAAGCGGCTTTCGGTAATACGTCGGCTGGTGCCGGCGTAGAGTTTTTTGCTACCAGGTCCAGGAGCCGGTCGACTGCGTCTGTATCTGTGACGTCATCGAGTATGCGGCAGCCGATGTCGCCGTGAAGGCTCACTGCGCCGCTCATTTCCTTGCCCGTGGTCTCACTGATTGGTACTGCGGTCGCGTGCCAGGTAGAACGCTCCGGTGCGTAAGGGCAGGCAGCCACGTAGGTGACCTCGATAATGCGAAAAGTCTTCGTTCCACGGTCGCTGCCACTCATCGTGCGCACGCTCAGCAGGTATTCTGGAAGCGGCTTTTCGTTCAGCTTGATGACCGTGCCTGGGGTGAGCAAATTGCGCATGGCCTGCAGCATGACCGAGGCCAGCGCAGAGCGCGCGGTCGCCGCTGCTTTGTCGGTTACGCGGGCCGTAGTGAAAATGGAGTTTAGTTCCAAGCGGTTCATGGTTTAAATTTTGCAGGAAAAGGCGCCGGCGGCTACCAGTTCCTTCAGTTTTTCGGCAGAAGCCTTCTCCGCCGCCAGGCGTTCAGCCGAAGGCGGCAGGCCCCTTCGGGTCATTTTGCAAGGACAGTGCGGTTCACCATACATCGGCCCCATGCAAGCGCACAGGTTGATTTCGCCCTTCGCGAGCTTTTCGGTAATAGCTTTCGCGTCTGCGTAGGCCGGATGGTCTGGATTGGCCAATACATCCTTAATTGGAATTGGAGTGTTGTCGGTCATGAACGGTTAGTCTTTGAATACGTACGGAACACGGTCGCTGGTGGACCACTTCTGGTACATCTCGGCCCGGACAAATCGAGCGTCGGCGCCGCAAAGTTTCGTATAGGCCTCTTGCGCCATTGCACGCAGCTTTGTCGTCTGCGTTTCATCGAAAGCGTTATCCGAGTGGAACCAAATACTGTAGACGTCTTGGCCGTCCACGGTCTGATAATCCCAATCGCATTCACAAAGTGAAATCGGAAGATACTTAAACTCGTTGCCGAATTCGCCAGTCGCTACACCCAGTTCGGCAATACCCCTGTCAATGAGTATCGCCTGCATGGCGTTGTAGCTGCGCGCCTGGCGCTGACTGTTGGTGGATTGATTTTCTTCACCAGTGGGCCCGACGCTGAAATAGACGCCGAACTGGGCTTCCACTAAGGACTTGCTGCCGGTGGCCGGCAGGGACATCCCGAGAGCTTTGTGTGCGTTGCTGAACGCCGCGTATGCGGATTCGCCGCACCAAACGCGGATGCTTTGCTTGTCACAGAATGGTGCCTGCGTGCGCGAAACGCTCCAGGCGCGTTCGGTATTGAACTCATCCGTCATGTCGGGATGTGGAATATGCTTGGTGAGAGACCACTCACCAGTGGAAAGCATGGACAGCACTGCATCAGAATGAGGTTGCTTTTGCATGGTCGTAAGGCCCAATTGGATACACTCGAATGTCAATGTGTGATAGTATATCACAAAAAGAACGGCAAACTAAGTCATATTTTCGTGATGCAGCCAATAGCGGCTTTCTGCCATTTTTGGCTATACCGACTGCAGCCATTTTGCTGTTAACGAGGAAAAATCATGGTCAGCTTGATAAAAGAGGTTCTGGCGAGTGTTCGCCAGGTAGTGGTGCAGCAGCGAAAGAACTACAGCAACGCACTATTGCATGGTCGTTCGCGCGGTCGTCCAATTGAGCGTGAAGCTCACGAACAGGCAGCACTTTCGCAAGCAAAACTGAAATATCTGGTGCCGCTGTATCGCGCGCTTAATGCCGCGGTTCAGCAGAAAGGCTCCGGGAAAGGTGTCGGTTTGTATGCAAAGCGTTATCACCTGGTATTTAGCCAAATGGTGGCATTGCATCGAAGCGGGTCCTATGGAGAAATTGAGCGGCTGTTTGGCAGGGAGACCTCTGCCTTGCTGCTGGCTACTCCAGCAGAAGATGTGCCGTTCACCGCATGGAAGGTCACTACTATCGGCGAGATGCTGCTTCGAGCCGACGTTCAAGTCGGCGATGAACTGCGCGCGCAGAAAATACTGAACCAGAAGGTGCGGACGGCTCGTTCAGCATTTCTCTCCAGTTTGACTGCGGAGCAGCGCATCCTGTTCCGCGAGGCCATTGTGGCCGAAGCCGCTACGGGGCGCCACGCTTTGACTTTCGACCGTCGAGACTTGGAGGGGCTATGACACGCGTCTTCAAGGGTTTCCGACTCCAGACGGATAGCTTGGCAGAGGCGCTACGCATCGTGGAAGGCTTTCGTCCCTGGGTAACCAGTAAGGCGCAAGCAGTTCTCGATACGTTCATGGACCAGGCCGCCAAAAATGGCACCAATCCAGTCAAGGCGTACGACCACTGGCAAGACCTACGGGAGGAAATCAGGACAAAGCGGAGCCTACTTCGGCACGTCGACACTGAGTTTGCCGTAGTCCTAATCCCAACTGAAGGCGTCATGCTGGGCATGGTCTACACTGAGCAGCCCGGCTGGTTTGGGGCTTGGTGTGAGCAGCCAGGGGTTGAGGAATTTTCGTACTGGGACCACGTTGATGAGCCTGAGGGTATGCCGGCTGAACAATGGGAAGCACGCGCAAAAGCATGGTCGGTACTGAAAGACCAACCTGTCTCTATGCAAGGTTTTGCTATTGAGCTGGTGTCTCCTGACGGCCCGCGACCCAAACACTGGTATCCATCTTAATTTAACTCTAAGCCCGACTTCGGTCGGGCTTATTCGCATTTTGCGAGAAATGTGGTATAATGTAAGCATATATTCGAAAACTACCACGGAGTTAAGGATGTCTACAGGTCAAAGCGCAGCTTCTGAATCTGAGCAAGAACAATTCGTGTTTCACGGCACGGTGCTGAACATCTCCGCCATTCGTGCGGATATCGCTACGGGAAAGCTCAAGCCGAAGTCGTTTCCCCTGAAGCGTGACTTCATCGAAGAATTCGCTACGCGTGTTCACGGCCTCGACCTGGCTGCGCCGCAGGCCACCAAGACTTCCATGTGGTCCGGCGTGAGGGCCGTGGATGTGCACAAAGTGCCAGACGAAGCTTTCAACGAGCCGGTTATCTTCGCCCATCTGGGCAAGAATAAGGGCCTTCTGGACTGCGATGGTGATGGTGTGAACTACGTCCTTGCTGACGGAAATAAGCGACTGGGTAAGGCATTCTTCACTGGTCGGGAATCCCTGGATGGCTGCATTCTGAGCCGCGCCCAAACCCGAAAATACATCGTTTAAGGGGCCGTCCATGAGCGACTTGCCTGACATCGAATTCGACGGAAAGCTGGTGAAGCCTAAGGGTGGTAAATACAAGTGCCCCTTCAGCTGTCACCCTAAGAATGGGTATCCGGCGCCAAGCTGGAAATCCGTTGCGGGGTTTACCAATCACATGAGCAAATGCACTTGCTCCCCGTCCGGGCAAAAGCGCAAGGCGGCCGAAGCCGAGGCGCGCGCGGCCGACAACGCACAGAAAGCTGAAGCGGCAGCGGCCCAGCTGGGACTGGCCATTGGGGACCAGATTTTCTATTCAACCTATACCGTATCCGCTCCGACGCATGTGCAACGAGGCGACCGCATGGTGCGTGTTCGCTATGAGGAACTTCGGCGGTACTACCATGCTGCGGCAAAGATTGAACGGTTCGGCTGGGACCATCGTCTGGTCATTAATGGCTGCGTCTTGACCACCGACCTCTGCGAGAGCCTCGAAGCTGCAAAAGCGAAGGCCGAAAAGCAGCAAAAAGACTACCAAGACCACCTCGATTTTTCGGCAGCAGTCCGTTAACCATTCCCAAGAGCAAACCATGTGCGAACAGAACCACGAATCGACCACTGAAGCGGCACCATTGCCGCCGTATCTCAAATACGTCCTGCAGGGCATTACCGATGAAGCCGCTCGCGCGGAAGCTGAGCGCCAGATTCGAGTATTTGCCAGCGAAGCCGTAGCCGAGAAATATACCCTGTGGCAGGTGAACCTGAAGACCGCGATGGAATCCGCTACGGCCGGCCTGGAAGCCGCGCAGCAAGAGCGCAATGATGCGCGAGCGGTGGTCGCTCGAACCAGTGCAGCTATCCGCAATATGCTCCAGGACTATCTGATTTCGGAACAGGAGTGCAATTCCGAAGACTTCGAGGCGGTATACGGTCGCCGGGGTCTTGATGAACTGATGGCCGAGATGGAAAAACGCCTTTCGGCCGCGGATGCCGAAGCTGCCCAAGTTCACGATACGCCTGAGCAGGCGCGCAAGCCTTACGACGGCGGTTTGCCGAAGCTGCCGACGGCAACCGCGCGTCTGTACACGCAGGGCCGCTATCGCCGTGCGTCAGTGTTGCCGGGTCCAGGTGAGCCACTGTTCGCGAGCAACCAGATGCAGGCTTATGCCCGGGAGGCTATCGCTGATGCGCGCCGTGAATGGGCAGCAGCCATCACGAAGCCAGAACCTGTCGAATGGCGCGTAGCGGAGTGCGAATCGTCCTCGACGCCTGGAACCTTTGTTCTCGTTCTGGCCCGCAACGCTCAAGATGTTCACAGTGTAGCGGCACATAAGAGTTTCGTCCGCTGGGTCTATCCTGAACTCAATATTGACCAAGTGCTGAAGGCCTGTGAAGACCTGGATATCCGCGGCCCGCTGCGTGACAGTGACCGCCAATATTGCATGGCCTACGCGGCTACTCTTGGCATTTCGCGTCAAGATGCTGAAGCCCTAATTGGCTCAGTGGCGCCCAAGGCCTATGTAAACGGCTTTGCTGACCGGGGCTCTCGCGAAGAAGCACTTGCCGCAAAAGCGGCGTAACCGAAAAGGCCAACCCATGACCTACAAAACTGTCGGTGACGACTGGATTCATCGTACTCTGGTTGAGGAGTCCAGCCGGTGCGTGCACGAAACTGAAACTGACCTCATTAAGGCTGTTATCGTTCGAGCGCTCGCAGCCTCGGCAGCGCTGCCTGTAGACGAGCGAGCCGCCTTCGAGGCCGTAGCTAAAAAGCGGGGCTACGACGTTGAGCGAGCGAATACAAGTGAGAATCCACACGACTATTCCTCCCTGGCGACGCAGGTAGGTTGGGACTTCTGGATGGCGCAGGCTGAAAGTTCGGCGCGGTCCAAAATTGCAGACCAAGTTGCAGAAGAGGTTCGTCAGGACCTGGTCGACGTTTTGCGCCGCGATGCGGCCGGTGGGCTTGCCGCAACAGTCCACCAGCTCGACCTGGCAGCGGACCTGCTATTGTCATCGAACGTTTCCGTGCTGACGCCAGCACAAATTGACGATATGGGGTTCGGCTACGTCCCGTCAGCGCCCATAGGGGAATTGCGAGACTATGCAGCGGCGTTGTTGGCAACGGCAAACGTTGCTGTAGCCGCCCGGCCGACACGGAAAGCTGTAAGCGTGCAGGAGTTGGTCGCCGAACATCGAGAAGACCCACGAAAAGCAGCTGCTTTCGCGCGTGTTCAAGAGGGTCGGGCGGCGGTCGCTGCTGGTCTTGCATCCGGCGAGCCCATTCATCGTGGCTGGGCAGTCTACTACAACAATCTGGGCAAGGAACCATACTCCAATGCGTTCATGACGCCGTTTGAGCTCTTCGCCAGTGAGGCGGCGGCACGAGAGCGATACTCTGTCAATTCAGAACACTATCAGCCGCGTGAGGTCGTTGTTCACCTGGCGGAAAGCATGTCGTCGGCGGCCAAGCCGGTGGCCTGGTTGAATCCGAAGGTTGGACTGGAGTGGCTCCAGCCAAAACCTGCGCCGGGGACCAAGTTTTACACTCATCCAGCGTCTCGCAAGAGCCAAGGCGGGTTGGACATCGAAAACCTATTCCAGCGAGCGCTGCTGAACATCACGGGCGACACCTGGCGGGATGAAATGCAGGCTGCCCTTGACGCGACGCAAGCCGTGCTGGTCACCAAGGCAGAATAACGTGGCCAGCCCAGAATCTATCACCGCCGGCGCCGCGCCAGCACGTGCGGTCAGCGTTGAGGCGCTGCAGGAGGCCCTCCGCAGTGCGCAAACCGGCTATGGGTCCCACGGTCCCAACTATGACGGCAACAAGCTGGCGGCTAGTGTCCAAGCGCTCATTAAAAACGCGGCCAGCTAGCCATTCAATTTAAGCAATTTTTCACGGCGAAGTGCGGCGCTACTGCACACACATTGCTTGTATTTGCGCGTTATTTTATGATATACTGTCATCTACAGTAATCTAAAAGTGCCGCCAATGCCTTCGCCTATTCCATTTTCACGTTATGCCGACGCGCCCGAGGATAACGGCGTTCGGATGCCGGCTGACGAGCTCGCAGCCAATATAGAAAATACCGTTATTTCGGAACTGTTAGGGCGCCTCGAAACGTTCACGTCAGGCAAGGAGGGCGCCGCCGCGTTCCCCTGGGCCGCGCGATTTGCGATGGGCTACCCGTTACCGCGCTGGCAGCGTCAACTGAAATGGTCGCCGGAGCAAAAGGTAACTTTCATTTTCTCCATCTGGAGCGGCGTCGACGTCGGCACCTACATGGTGAACAATGCTTACGCCTTTGAGGCCGACGGCACATTCCGCGCGCTGTCCGAAGTTCTGCTGGACGGCCAGCAGCGCCTTACCGCACTCGAAGAGTACGTCACTAATCAGTTCCCGGTGCCGGACGTCAATGGTGTTCCTCGCTACTGGCGTGAGTTGTCGCGTATCGAGCGGCGCCGCTTCGGCCAGTTCCACTTCTGCAAATCTACCGTCAGCAGCTGGGATGAAGAAAAGCTGATTCACGCCTACAACTTGCGCGCATTCGGCGGGACCCCACACGAAGAATCTGAGCGCGCGAGCCTGGCTGCGAAGTAATTGCCGTCACTCTATACAAGACATCGAACCGAAGGACAAAAGCATGGATGCCGTCGAACACAAAAATCTTCCGATTGACAATCAGGCCCGCCTGGCGCTGAGGAAGGCGTTTCAACGCGGCGCGGCCACCGAGCGAGCATCCCTGCTCGAGCGTGCGGCCGAGCTGCCGAGTTATGGCAATAAATCCGACCCCAATCGGCTTATCTCCTGGCCAGAAATTGAAGCGTTGCTGGCTCGCGATAATTGCGAAGTGTGCCATGGCGAGAAGGGTGGTGTGCGTGGTAACGAAAACGTTATCGATGGCCGGCGCGTCTGCGACTACTGCCACGCTGACGGCAGCTACCAGCGTGAACCCGTTACTGCAGTTACGGTAGACCCGTCGGCTGAACCTCCGCTGGAAGTCGCAGAGTCTGGGCCTGACGTTGCGCCAGAGTGGCGCGAATACGCCAGGTACGTGAATCAATTCCACCAAACGACGCACCAGGGCGCCGCGACCGCGGCTACGGTGCATCCGTCCCTGCCGAAGCGATGGGAAGAGCGTTACGAAGCTGAGCGCAGCTATTATGGCCAGCACGACGAGAAGCAATACATGGCCGCTGAAATTGCGGAATTGCGCACATTGGCCTCGGAATTGCTAAAGGCCGGCGCTGCTCCTGCGGAAGCTAATGCCGCCCATCCAGTTCGTGTGAAGGTTGGCTCGCTCCTTATCGCGGACAACGGTGACCGCGCCTGGTTCGCAAACATCCCAGACGGCGAGTATGACGTTTGTACCAAATGCGACATCGCTGGCGCTGAAGGTGTGGATGCGAACTTGCCAGGTGGTAGCGCAGCTCGCCTTCAAGCGCTTGCGGCCGGCAACATCACGGGCGAAATCAAACAATTCGAGTACAGCCTGGCGGCCGACACGATTATTGCTCAAGAGCGTGAGCTGGAATGCTTGCGCGGGGTTCTTGCCGTGCGCACGGTAGGCGCCAGTGAAGAATTGCGCAATACCATCGCTCCTCGGGCGCTGGCACATGACCTGGACGCCTACTGGCAGGCGCCGAGTGGCCGTGGTCCGCTGGCGGCACGGTACGGCAATAAGCCTCACCAGCTGGTCTACGAATTGATTGCGGCATTGCTTGTCAAGCCAGAATCATCGACAGAGCCTAAGCTGGTCGCTGAGTCTGGCTGGCCGGCGGTCGACGAAGAGCATCTGCAAGCACTGACTTGCGCGTATGAACAAGGTTTCGGCTGGGGCCTGTCGAAACGAGGTGACAGTGACAACCCGTACGTGGTGGCTGGCGGTCTTTCGGCAGCTTGGGCGTTGGGACATAGCGCCGGCGAGCGTCGAGCTGCAAAAAGCTCTGAAGCGTTCAACCGTGTGCGTGCCGTACTGGCTGTCGCTACTCTTCCAGCCTTACTTGCGCGGCAGCATGTCGGTTCTGGTGTCCTGGAACTGCGCACGGTTGACTTGCGCGAGCTTGTGTCGCTCGACCCATCAAATAACTGAGCAAGCCATGAAAAAGCTCCTGTATTCGGTAGCGGTAGTGACCAGCCCGCTGTGGATTACCACTGTTGGGCTGGCATTCATGGCGGCATATGGCCTTCGCAGCCTTGCAGGCGGGTTGGCGCGCGGCGCAGCAGCAAGCGCCTTCTATAGCGTGAGACAGCTTGACCGCTTGCGCCGGTATTGCGACACGGCCTCCTGATGAATCCGAAAGTTATCAAATGCGCAAATTTAAACAAGACAAGCTGCCGGGCAGCGAACAGCTGCTGAGTGACGGTGTGCTGTACGAACAAGCTAGCCGCCGCGCGGCGCCGGCGGACCATGCCGAAGTAGATAAACTGATGGACCAGGTCCTCAGCATTCCGCATACTTTTGGCGGGTTCTGTGCCTCCTTCGCTATCGCCAATGCCCGTCAGCCGACTGCGCAAGAAATTTTCAGCGCCGGTCTGCGCGCGGGACGTGACCTTGAGGCCCGCGAGTCTTCGTCGCCGTCCGTGCCAGTGAACCAGCAGGTCGACGAGATATACGACAACTTCAAGCTGCTGCGCGACGAATTGAAGACGCCTGGCTACTGTGACGGGCCCAAGCGTTCTGAAAAAGAGGCATTGGCTCTCGCGCTGGAGGCATCCAACAGCACGTTCCAGCTTGACGCGCCGCACACGGTGACTGGCCTCGGCCGCATATCGGACGATGGCAACGGCTTTCTCAGCCTGCACTTCGTCAACGAAGATGCCGCAAGCAGCTTTATGAAGAACTACCGTCCCGCTGTCGATGTAAGGGATATGCCGAAACTGGTAGGCGATGACCAGGCCTCTTCCGAGCAGATGATGGCTGAGCTGACCATGCTGGTGCGCCGGTTGTCCCGCGCGCTGAGCAAGGCGGATGCCTCGCATAGCCTGCCCGGGCATGCAATCAGCTATCTGCAACGCAAAGGACTTCAGGGAAGCCCGCTCCGCGCCACCGTGGCGATGCCGGCCCACGAACAAGCGCCTTCCGTACTTTGTGAGCAAGTTGTGCGGGAGTTCTCGGAGTGGTTGAACGAACATCGCGACCAGGACGTGAGCGCAATGTTCCACGAGATTGTTGCCCAGGTGGGCGCCATCTTGAATGGCGTCGCCGGGCTGACGCCATTGGCCTGGCAACCAATTGAATCTGCGCCGCGTGACGAATTGCTGTTGCTCGCTTCCGAGTTCCACGGGAAGGATGACTGGCGTATCAAAGTGGGCGGTTACTGGCACGAGGCTTGGCACGTTTTTGGCGGCTCATGGACGCCGACGCGCTGGCTGCGCCTGCCGCCTATGCCAGGTGCTCCGCGCGAGCAGATGCTGGCTTGGACCCGCTCTATGGGCGGTTCGCCGGCCATGGCAGCAGAGCTGGGTCACCAGGTGAGCAACGACTTCTTGCACTGCTGGAGCTGCCGCCGCTCGATGACCCTCGAGCAGCGCGCGGAAGCTGACGGTAACTGCCCCTACTGTGGTGTTGAAATTGAAATGGAACCGAAATGAGTAACGCGGACAACCTGGCGCCGGTCTACGGCCTCCTGCTGCTGAATGAAGCAGAACGTGAGGCGGCAGAGGAGGGCATTCGCAAGCTGGAAGACAGTGGCCTTGCATCTGCGGCCGCCATCCTCCGCAGCGCGCTGTCGGTCTCCACGGCAGCTACGGCGGAGCCGCACTATGTGCTGCGCTACGACGAATACCACCGCGGGCCGCCGGGCAACGTGTATGCGCCGGTAAGCGTTCGCGATTGGAATGCAGGCCTGTCGCGCGCGGTTAGCAACCAGGTTTGCGACCGCGATGGACAACCGCTTGTGGTGTACATGGCACCCGTGATTGAAGCCAAGCCGGTCCTATCGGAAGCAAGGAAGCGCAGTTCCATCTCGAAGATGGTGCACATGTTTGACCGAGAGGTGGTCAAATTGGGCACCAACGGCCGCATGTCCCTTGGGTTGCATGTTCACGCCGTGCTGGATGAAATGCTGGCGCTGGTTGCTCCGTCCTGCACCTTGGTGGCAAATGTGGCCCGGACGCCTAGCTACAACCCTTTCATAAACCTACCGCCGAATGAGATGGTGAATCGTGCGGCGCAGTTGATGGCCAAAGCTACCGCGCCATCCGTTGAACACGGTTCGGTCGAAATGCCAGAAAGCCCTTTGCTGGCTGATTCGACACCTAAAAAAACACCGACGTGCGGCTGTCGTCGTTGTCTGGAAGAAAGTAAAGCAGAGGTTAATGATTGGCCGATAACCCTGACCATGATGGTCTTGTGTCCGACCTGCGGTAACAAACGGTGTCCACGCGCTGCGGACCATCGCTATATTTGCACGAACAGCAACGAGCCAGGGCAGGTTGGGCGCACGGAACCCGTGACAGGCCCTCAGCCTACTTACAAACCCGAGGCAGTCCACGCGCCGGATGAAACTCTTATCGGCCGCGTCATTGCGATGTTGCCGAACTCGAAATCGAACAAGGATGTCCCGTGAATACGCTTTTTACTGGCGCCAAGGAGCGCGCCCAAACCTTGGGGCTCTTTGTTACCTCCATCTGGATTGTGAGTCTCGTTGGCTTTCTGATTCCACTGCAGCATGCGCTGGGTATTGAGCCGCGCACACTGACATCACTGCCCGGCCTGGCGACGGCGCCGTGGGTACATGCCGGACTCGGCCACCTGGTAGCGAACACGATGCCGCTCCTGGTGCTAGGTTGGCTCGCAATACTTCCTCGCAAAATGGACTTCTGGCAGGCGACCGCCGGTGGCGCGCTGGGTGCGGGTATCTGCGCCTGGATGCTGGGCGGCTCACATACTGTGCATATCGGCGCCAGCGGCGTTGTCTTCGGCCTGTTCGGCTATGTGTTGGCGCGCGGCTTCTTTGCTTGGCGCCTGACCGACATCGCGATTGCGATTCCTGCGACTATGCTGTATGGCTTCAGTATGGTGTTGGGCCTGCTACCGGTTTATCCAGGGGTTTCGTGGCAGAGTCACCTGGGCGGCGCTATCGGCGGTGTGGTCGCTGCACGTATCTTTGCAAAGCCTCCGACTCAAGCGGCCTGGCCGGTTTACTGATTGATAATTCTTCAAGGCTAGTCGAAAGACTCAGCGCATCAACCAGGGGCTATACCTTATAGCCCTTCAATTTTACCTATCACCATGAAAAACATCATTCTCGCCGGCCTGCTTGCAGCGCTTGGCGGCTCGGCGTATGCCAACGAATACTACGTCGTTATCCCCATCGGTAAGCCTGTAGCCGGGCAGAACATCAATGTGGTGCTCAACAGTGTCACCCTGCCGGCTGGCATGGAAGGTGACGTGTACACTGGATTCGACTTTGGCTCCGCGCTCCAAGTGACGGGCGACCCACAATTCGCTCCAGGTAACGTTTCCTGGAGCGTGGTGAGCGGAGCCCTGCCAGCAGGTCTTGCATTGAGCTCCGCCGGCCAGTTGACTGGCACGCCAACTGAGGCGGGAACCTCTACGTTCAAGCTTCAAGCGTCCTACAAAACAAAGTCCGGCAGCCAGGATTATCAGGTAATCGTTGGCGCCATCACGATTTCTTTGTTCCCGGCGTCGCTTCCATCCGGAAAACCTGGTACAGCCTACAGCTATGACTTCAAGCCGCGCCTGACTGTAACAGGAGACCCGCAATACACGGGCGCCGGCGTCACCTGGTCAGTCCAAGGCGTTCTGCAGCAAGGTCTGCAGTTCAATTCGGATGGGACCATTACTGGCGTGCCAACCGTGAGTGGTCTGGCCAATCTCACCGTCCAGGCCAGCTATAAGAACAAGTCAACCTCTTTCCCGTATTCGCTGCGTATTCGCTCGTTGGGTGCAGACCTCCAGCCTATCTCGGCGCCGTCCCCTTCCTACGATTTTGGTACGGTGACCCTGCCATTCACGGGCTCCTGGAACCAGCAGTACACCTTTGTAAACGAAGGTCTGGCCACCGGTTCCTTGGCTACACCCACGTTCGGCGGTGCGAATCCAGGTGATTTCTTGATTACCAACAGCTGCACGAACGTTGCGCCGAACAACATCTGCAACTTCGGTGTCAAATTTAAGCCTACCCAGGTAGGCATTCGTTCGGCGACGCTTTCGATTGCCGGCACCACCATCACGTTCTCCGGTACCGGCCGATAAGCCCTTTATGTACAAGCATTGAGAGCTCGCTGCTTTCAATGCTTGTACGTGTGCTGCAATGCAGTAAACCGCGTATCATGGCTGAGGGTTGATTCCATGTAGGTTTTTAAACAGGGGGAGCTATGCGAACTGCTGTAAATCTGCCGCGATTCTCATCACCAGACGCCGCACCGGACGAACGAATTCACTGGGTTCATGTCCCCTTTGACTTCATCATGAAGCTGTACGATGAGCCCGTGCTTAGGGTTCAACGGCACCACCTTCGTCGCGCGATGAGCGCGAAACATCTGACCGACTTTGACTTGCCTGTGCACGCCAATTACCAGGCTGGCCGGACTCCTGACGGAAAGTTGCACCTGGTCGACGGCTACACCCGCATTACGACCATCAAAGCTGGCGTCAAAGCAGCGCCTAAGCACGCCTGGCTCGGGGTAATTGATGTTGACACGCAAGCCGACCTCGACCGCCTGTATGACACCGTGGATAGCAAGTATGCCGTCAAGCGCGGCCGCGATGCCTTCGAGGAAGGTATGCGGCGCGCCGGCTTGCTGGGCAAGGTGCAAAGCCCCATTTTCATTCGCGCGCAGGCAGTCTCGGCTGTTACGGCTGCAGCGGGGCACAACGACGTCCGTAAAGCCGTATGGGAAATGCGAAAAGGTATCAAGTCTCTCGACCAGCTGCACCTTGGCGCTGGTGCTCACCGCATTCCTGCAGGCGCCCTGGCAGCGTTGCTCCTTGTTCTCGCACAGGGGGCTGACCCGGTCAAAGTGCAGAAGCTTGCTGTTGCCCTTGAGCGCCCTGACAGCGTGCCAGAGGAAGAAAAGGCCAACCTGGGTGAAGCCGTGAAAGTGGCTGCCGCGCTGGAGAAACGCCGTAAAGAGGGGTCTCTATCAGGGAAGAACGTTACTCCAATCATGGAGCTGGTGCTGGGTCTATGGGCTAGCCTCGAGGCCGGCAAGAAGGGCAAAGGCACCATGCCCATGTCGCGGGCCGATTTCCTTGCCGCAAACGGCGGTGCGCATTCGTCAGTAGGGTCGGCGATGATGCACTAAGGACTCCACTGTGGGCGGCGTCCCGTGATTTTCGTTGGTGACGCCGCAACACTTGACAAAACACGCATTAAATAGCATACTAAATGGAAATTCAGTCCCCATTTAGGAGCTATCTTGTCGCATATCTCGGCCGACGACCTGTCGCTGCACGTTACCACTCCACCAATCTTCGCTCAGCGCGTCGGGCCGGCGGACAATATCGTCCGTGAGTTCACATACGCCATCCTGGCGTATGACACTGAGAAGGATGGCTACGTCAAGATTGGCGAGATGGAAGTAGGCGTAGTAGACCTGGGCCTGGCCTGGAACGAGCGCCAGTCCTTGGCAGAAGCCTGCGAGTCGCATAGCGACCAGTATCACGAAATGGAATCGGCTCTGTTTACGCGGCAGGGCTCCTTCAAACAAGTAGTGCGCAAAGCACTTGGGGATTCGCTCTTCGACACGGAAGGGCTGATGTATATCGAGACCCTGTTCATTGACCCGGCCCACCGCGGCAAAAAGCTCGGTCGCGCGGCGCTGTATGCGCTAATGCGCTATGGCACCATGGGTTGTGGGTCTATCTTCCTGAAGGCGCACCCCTTCACTGAAGACACTTCGCGCTCTGAAAAGAAGCGTGAGCGGGATTGCGCGGCGCTGCGCAACTATTACGAGGGACTGGGCTTTGCCCGTGTAAGCAACACCAACTTCATGGGCATTTGCTTGAACTACGACTTGCCTGCACTCCAGGATTAATGACCCACGTCAGGCCGGCGGCTACGCCGCCATATGAGGAAAATGAAATATGAGCAACAGGACCGAGAAACCCCAACCATTGCATGCCAATCTCAAGAAGGTAGTGCAGGTGTACCTGGGGCTGTTAATCAGCGTTATCATGCTGGCGCTGGTTATTGGGCAGCTCAATCTGCCGTATTTTGGCAAGACCATCTGGACGCTAGCAGGTGATTGTATACTGGCCGTGGCCCATGCAGTTCCGCACATCATGCGTGCCATTGCAGGGGAGTTTCCGTTCGTGTACGGCGCGGTGGGTGTCTTATGGCTGAGCCAGATTTACCTTCGCAGCTATAAGTCGGGGAACATCGAACCGACTCGATTCGATGGCGTCATGGCGTTCATAAGTGTTTTGCTGCTCATCGTGTATGGCTTTGAACTCGACATTGTGGCGCCGCAGTCTGCAACGTTCTTCCAGCTCCTGGTGCTGTACTCCGCGATGTCTCCCATCGCATTTTGTTTGACAGTAATTCTGCCAGATATGGTGCCGGCCGACTCGGGAACTTCGTTGAAGTTTTACGTAATAACTATGGTGCCAGCGGTGATTACCTATTTTGGGCATGCAGTCCTATCCGGAAACTTCCCAATCTTTGGCGGACTCGGTAGCTTTGTCAGCTCAATGGCGGGCTACATGGCAGGGTTGTGTTTCATCGAGACGGCCGAGGACCTCGCCAAGGCTAGCAAGCAGCCGGCACCTTAGCCCAAACTCCGCGCTTTACTTGCGTCACTTCGCCGGCGGCTGCTAGTGATTCGACGCAGGAGCGCATCACTCGGTTTGCGATAATCCACCAGTTCGACTTGATGGTCGAAATCACGACCAGGTCATCCCCGGCGGTCTGAATCAGGTGCTGCCGGATGTCCTCCGGCGTAAATTGCGTCATTTCCAGCATGCGGGCGCGCGCCAGGTCGAACAGACGCTGCGGGATTTCGGATGTACCGAATTTCATGTTCTCTCCAGTTAGGCCGAAATAGCCTGTTTGACCTGTGTATAGTCCAGGTCGAAGCGCGCCAAGAACTTGCGCACACGGTCTGAGTCGTTCGGATTGGCCTTGGCCGCGCGCGAGACGGCGTACAGCACCCGCCCAGCCTCCGCCATCGAGCCAGTGTCTGCGATGACCTGCAGTACCTCATCCAGCTGCGCGCGGTCAAAGCGGTCCATCACTCGGCCAGCTATGACGGCATCGAAGCGCGTGTCACGGTTCGACACCTGGTTGCTATCCGGCCCCCAGGACGCATGAAGCTGTTCACATTCGAATACCACATCATCTTTGCTGATACGCCCGCCATCCGCCAGTGTAGCCATACGAGTAACGGCCGCAGCCAGGTCGCGGAAGTTTCCCGGCCAGGATGCTTTGTTTGAAAACGCCAGAAAATGCTCTCGGGCCTCACGCGACATCGAAATACGGGTGCCCAGTTCGCGGGTAACACGCTGCAGCTCGAAGTCCAGGTTTGGCTCGATGTCTTCTGGACGTTCGGATAAGCCTGGCAGTTTGAATTGCCACACGTTGATTCGTGCCAGCAAGTCCGCACGGAAGCGCCCGGCGGCCACCTCAACTGCCAGGTCGCGGTTTGTGCCGGCCAGCAACTGGAAGTCGCTTTCAACTTCCTTGTCGGAGCCCATCGGCAGGAAACGCTTGTCTTCCAGCGCGCGCAGAAGCATAGCCTGTTCATCCAGGCCCAGTTCACCGATTTCATCCAGGAATAGGGCACCGCCATCCGCCGCGCGCAGTAGGCCAGGACGGTCAGCAACCGCGCCAGTGAATGCACCTTTCTTGTGGCCGAACAGAGCGCTCATCGCATTGTCGCCGCGCAGGGTCGCGCAGTTCACTTCTACGAACGCACCTTTCACCAGGTGGCGCCGCGCGCGCAGCTCGTAAACACGCTGGGCGAGGGCACTTTTGCCTGCGCCTGTAGGGCCTGTCAGCAGCAGCGGAGCAGTCGACTTCAGCGCCACGCGCTCCAGTCGGCCAATCAGGGCATTGAACGCAGCATTCTTGGTGATAATTCCGCCTTTGAGCAGGTCCTGGCTATCCAGCTGCTCCTTTTGGAAACGCTTGGCTAGTTGGTCGTAGGTGGACAGGTCCAGGTCGATAACATCCAGGCGGCCGCGCCACTCATCGGTGTCGGCGCCGCGCTTTCGCATTGAAGTCTCTACCAGGCGCGCAGGCAGGTAGCGTGCTTCCGTCAGCAGGAACAGACAAATCTGGGCGACGTGCGTGCCGGTGGTCAGGTGCACATAGTAGTCTGTGTCGTCACGGAAGTCGTAATTTTGAGCGAAGTCATGCAGCGCAGCGTAGACCTCCTGGAAGCTCCAGGCGTCTGCAACGCCCAGGTTGTGCACGTTGATAGCGGTGTCTGGCTGCAGGGAGTGTACGTCGCTTTTTACCTGGTCGACCAGTTGCGTGAACTCACCATTGAAGGTCAGCATCTCTAGGGTGGCTGGCTTGAAGGACTCATGACCGAACATGGCCACCGTTGGGCGCCAGCGTTCCCACCGCTTTTCGGATATGCCGGAATCGAGCTTCGTACCAACGAAGCCTATGACGACGGTTTTGCGGTTCACGTTGCATCCCCCGCGGCGGTCTTGCCATGTTCAGTGTTCCAGGCTTCGACGGCAGCTGCTTGCGTTTTCATTGGGGTGCTGTCGACTGGAGAGAGGACATGCTTGCCAGAATCGCACTTAACGCGCCAGTAGGAGGAGCGGAACTTCTGAAGCGCCGGAGTTGCGCCGCAACGTGGGCACGGAACTGGCTGAACTTTCAGGCGAGAGATTTTTGCGGTAGTGGTCATGAGTATGTCTTTAGCTGGTATTCGGATATGGCGTTTAGCTGCAATGCGGCTAAGCAGACTTGCGCTTGTGCGCTTCTTCAGTGGTCTCTTCGCCTTCCCATCCTGCCTCGCTCAGGTAGCCTGCGGGCAGCTCCAGGGATGCCTCCACCTCGGCCAGGCTCTTTCGCTCCATCGGGTAGTGAGGCTTTACGCCTCCCACGCGGCCGATGCCGCTGAAATAGTTGCGGCCAACGAATTCACCATGGCCCTCGACTTCGACCACTGCGAAGTAGGCGGTTTCGTTTGTCGAACCACTGCCATTTTCGGCGCGTACGAACAGGCAGATATTCGAGTGCTTTTCCATGAAGCGATTGACGGTGTCGGCGACATCGGCGCCTTCGAGCTCTTCGAAGGAAGTTTGGCGTGGGGCGATGAATCGAAGTTTCAAAACATTCTCCTATCTATTTGAATAGATTATATCCTAAAAGATAGATTTTGTCACGGAATTTGTTGATGGTGTAGTGTTAGTTAACTGTGCGTGTTTCCTTTAAAAACAATGAGTTAAGCATTGCATGGTGAGTAAGAGGAGCATCTGGCACGCTTTTCGCAATATGGCTGGTATTCGATAACTACACAAGGAATACCACCATGGACGCACAAGCACTCAAAGAACTGTTCGGCGACAAAATTCGCTTCTGGACCGGCGCGATGTCGGTTGAAGAAGCCGCGGTCAAGCAGCTGCATAACATCGCCGAGCTCCCAATCTTGGCTGGCCATATCGCTGTGATGCCCGACGTTCACATGGGGAAGGGCGCAACCGTTGGTTCGGTTATCCCGACCCTGTCTGCTGTCATCCCTTCGGCCGTAGGTGTTGATATCGGCTGCGGAATGATAGCCGTGCGTACCGGCCTGAAGGCTTCCGACCTGCCTGATTCCCTGGCGGTGATGCGCGCTGCAATCGAAGCTGCTGTACCTGTGGGCTTTGCTTACCATGCTGACACGCTGAACATCGGACACGAAAGCGCCGCGGCGGCCGAGCTGCAGCGCCGCTACGACGGCCTGATGCATAGCTTCCACGGGCTGTCGTTGTTCACCGGCCTGGGGCATTTCGATGCGCCACGCATGACTCGCCAGCTGGGGACCCTAGGTTCCGGTAACCACTTCGTCGAACTGTGCTTGGACGAATCGCAGCAGGTGTGGGTGATGCTGCATTCGGGTTCTCGCAACGTCGGCAAGACCGTTGGTGAAGCAGCGATGGAAGCCGCAAAGAAGCACGTGGCCTCGCTCGACATCACGCTGAAAGACCAGGACCTGGCATGGCTGGATGATGGCACCGAAGCTTTCGAGCAGTACACGAAGGCGCTGTCGTGGGCGCAGAACTACGCTCGCTTGAACCGAGACGTCATGCTGCACCTGGTTATCAAGGCGGTCGAGAAGACTTTGGGCCGTTCGCTGTCCATCACCGATGAGGCGGTGAACTGCCACCACAACTACCTGGCCAAAGAGGAGTTCGGCGGGAAGTCGGTCTGGGTGACCCGTAAAGGTGCGGTGTCGGCGCGCGCCGGCCAGCTGGGTATCATCCCAGGGTCAATGGGCGCTAAGTCGTTCATCGTGTGCGGGAAGGGCCACGAGCTGGCGTACTGCTCCTGCTCGCATGGCGCCGGCCGCAAGATGTCTCGTACCGCAGCGAAGCGTCAGTTCAATGAAGCTGACCTTGCAGCGCAGACTGCCGGTATCGAGTGCCGCAAGGACGTCGATGTGGTGGACGAAATCCCTGCAGCTTACAAAGACATCGAGGAAGTTATGGCAGCCCAGGCTGACCTGGTCGATATCAAGCACACACTGAAACAGGTGCTGTGCGTGAAGGGGTAATCCCCAAATTAAGCCCCTGCGAAGGGGCTTTTTGTTTTCAGACTAGGAGATAAAAGCCCTGGCACACGAGTGCGCAGGGCTTAGAGAAAAGGCTGATGGCCTGGGTAGTTAATGCAACACTTCCCTGGTCAACAGCAGCAGGCCCGTGTCTTTTATGAAGCCAGCGCGGAGGTGGCCGTATTGGTCCCTGTTCGGGATGTTGACCTCGATGCGCGACCACTGCTGCTGAACAAATTCGGTCTGGAGGCTTAAAACCTTGTCCCGCAACGATGCAACTTCCTGATAATCGTCCCAGTGAATCACACCATTCGACCACCGCAAACGGCCGTCAGCAGCCACGTACCACACGGTGACTTCGAGATGGGTCTCCGGTCTCGTATTCAGGTATGGGTTCCAGCGCGCGACGGTCGCGACGCCAAACGTCTGTTGGTTTTTCATATTGCCCTTTCTGCCAATTGGTCAGCTTTCACGTTAAATAGATGCCCTACGGAGGTATAGACAATCGAAAGGGTTCAGTCTTTGCCTGGGCAAGTTAACACATACAGAAAATACAGTGCCGTTCATCAAGGGGTACTTCATTAACTACCTTAGATTACTTGCTATATTAAGTGCGCCAACAGATAATGCTCTGACCATAGCATGTTTGTGTTATGTGCAATAACATTTTTATAGGATAGGGGGTGTTCCTTGACTCGTGTTTCCAAAAATATTTCCATCTTTGGGGTGGTGTTGGCCGGGGCGGTATTAGCAGGCTGCGGCACTCCTGCGCCGCGAACAGTACGTTATAGTGCGCCGGCGGACGTGCACAATCCCGCAACGGTTAAGCATCAATACACCGTCCTGGCTGTAGATGCGGCTGGTCAACCTCTTCCAGGTGTTGAGGTGGCGCTGAAGGCAACCTCGAAGGGCGTGCCTGACAAAGCTTCGACTTGCGTGACCGACGTGGCCGGCCGATGTGAGCCGGTAAGCCTGGACGTCGTGAAAGACCCCACGTACACCTACGTGACCAGCTATTCTTCGAGTGCAGACGCCAAGGGCACGAAGGTTGGCTATTACGAGGCCAAAAACAAAGGCATTATCTACGACAGTGTCAAAAAAGACAGCGCGCGGGATATCAAGCTCCGGATGATTCAACCGGTGGATTATCTGGACAGCAGTTTGGCCAACTCGGCAGCTGACAAGGAATTGCGCGAGCGTGTGCTTCGATTCCTCGAGGTCATCAAGCTGCAGAGCCTGCTCACCGATTCGGAGGTCATGCTCAAAGGTGTGGGCACCTCGGAGTTCAAAAGCAAGAAATACTTGCGCCTGCGTGTGAATAGCGAGACTGTCTATAACTCGCTGAAACTGGATAAATACGCCATCGGTAAGCTGCTGTACGATGAAACCGTACGGAAGTTGCTGAATCCGTTGAACGACCACATCGCGGCGCCGAAGGCATATTACGGCTATGACATCGTAGTTTACGGTTATACCAAAAACCTGACCGATAAATACGCCACTCCTACAAAAATCGAGTATCGATTCCTGCTTCCAGAAGCGGCAGTTCGGCGCTATAAGGACAAGGATATCTCGGGCCAGGCACTGTTGGACGCCGGCGTTATCTTGATGGATGATGAACGAGTCGAGTTTAAGCTGCAATAAGCGGCGAGCACCTGGTCAACTTCTCAAGAGCTATCCAAACACAGCCCGCTTAAAGCGGGCTTTTTTGTAGCCCGCTCAAACTCGGAATCGAAAAATGCTTTATTTTATGGTATACTTATGAATCACTACAAGTGGAAACGTACATGTCGACTCAACATACGAATGGCCTGCGTCCGCGCGATTTCGAGCGCGTTCTGATAAAACTCCTTAAGGCACCTCGCGGAGAGGACTTCTGCCTGAACGGACTACAACTGGATGCCGATGTGCCAATCTCTAAGGTGCTGGGTGCCGTGACAATTTCCGATGCGGTAATCAACCAGGCCATCGAAGTCGGCGCCCAGGCTATCGTGGTCCACCACGGCTGGCACTGGAAGGGGGAAGATGCCCGTGTCATCGGCCCGCGCGGGGGTATGACACGTAAGCTGCTCAAAGCTGGAATTAGCCTGTTCGCCTTCCACCAGCCCCTGGACCAGTCGCCTAGCTGTGGCAACAACCTTGCCCTGGCTGCGGAGCTTGGCTTGCGCCCATTGTTTGACGCTCGAGGTGAGCTTGAGACACTATGCAATGGCTCAGTACTTCTGTGCGAAGTTTCAACTACGGCTCCTGGCCGCACTGCCGCGCAGATTGCAGGTGCCTTCCATCAAGCGGTAGCCGCGCTGGAAGGGGCTTCGCAGAACCAAACCAAGACGACGCTCATCAACGGAGAGAAAGTCGTCCGAAAGGTCGCTATCTGCACTGGCGGAGCACAGCGTCTGTTCCACGACCTGCAGCGACTGCCGGAGCATATCCGGCCTGACATGTACATCACGGGAGAAATCAGCCTACCTCAGTTTTACGCTGCCCAGGAATCGGACATGGCATTCTTCGCCGGCGGCCACCACAATACCGAGATTTTTGGCATCAAAGCGTTGGTTGGCGGCCTGAATAAGCCTTCAGTGCTGGCTGTAGGCGCCGAAGAACCTGTTTCCCTTACCGCCCAGTTCTTCAATGATTGGTGCCCTGTTTAAGCTGTGCTAATCGGCGCCATCCCTTGCTGTCTTGATGACCACGCTATACCGAGACAGTACGCTATCAAATGCGAAAAATAGGGAGGAAAGATGAAGATTACAGATAAGTTTGTGCTGTTCTACGGCCGGACGGAGGTCTACTCCAACTGGCACAAAGCGGGCTTTACCGTAAAAGGCATTGCATTTGCCAACGGCGAGCAGTACATGATGTACTGCAAGGCCATGTTCTTCAAGGACGAAGCTACCGCCGCGCGGATTCTGGCCGAACCTGACCCGCAAAAGGTCAAGGCGCTCGGTAAGGCTGTGAAGCCCTTCGTCGAAGCCGAATGGGCCGCCAACCGGCTGCGCTTTGTGCGCCGCGGGTTGCTCGAGAAGGCCCGGCAAAATCCGGCTATCAAGGAGCAGCTGCTGGCCACCGGTGACCGAATCCTGGTCGAAGCGGCTCCGCCTGACAAAATCTGGGGTATCGGCTTGGGCGAGAATGACCCGCGCGCGCTGGACCCTGCTAAGTGGCTGGGTCTGAATCTTCTGGGCCAAGCCTGGATGTGGGTGCGGGACCAGTTACGTGCTGAGCTGGCGCTGGTCGCTTAATCGAAACACACTCAACCGCGCCCTCGTGCGCGGTTTTTTATTTGACCGCCTGCAACCTACTAGCGCGGTGGCTAACCAAGCTCTAGTAGGGCTTATTTGCTATAGGTGTGCCCTGGCCAGCGCAAATAAGAGTCAATTATTTGCTTTGCTGTTGGTAATTTCAATAAAGCGTTGCTTTTCAACTTGCTAATGCTTATAGTATGACTTCGATATTGATGAGGTCATAAAATGGAACGACATCGTGAAATTCTGCTCCAGCAGGCGCTGGATGAGGTAATGCTGGTAGGTAGCACAGCCATCGATTGGGGACGGCTATACCAGATTTTTGGCGTGCAGCGCCTGGCGAAGAAACCTTGGCGCGACATCCAAAAGCTGTGGGAGGACTTGTGCGAGGAACGTGGCTTTGAAGAGGCTGTGCCGCTCACGGTGATGATGCTGGAGTTTGTTGTCGTGCTCCGCCGGGAGCCCTTCGACAACGAGAAGGTGCACGACATTTCTGAACTGGCCGCCTAAGGACGAATGATGACCGCCACCATCGCTCCCACCGGTGCCGCGGCGCCGGAACGCAAGGCCACCGACCATACCGCAGTGATTCTTCCTGGTCATCGGAAGAACACTCTGTTGAGCACCGGTGTTATTCCGGCCAAGGCTGCGCTGGACCAAGCCCGCTATGACGGTGTCATTTTTCAGGGACATAATTTCACTACACAACGTGATATGCGCATTGGACGTGAGCTTCCGTTATTCGAAATAGCGTTCGACGGGTATCTGTATCGAATTCAATGCCGCCCCCTTGATGTCCAGGCCCCTGAAACCACGGAAGATTACCTGGTCTACGAACTCGTTCGTACAGTGGCGCCAGGCATGAATTGTGGCGGCCAGTATATGGAGCGCCCGGTCGGTGTGCCGAATACGCCGCGCGCGCTGGTGAACGAGCTTAGATTTATGACGGGGGCTCGCATGGCAGACCTGGTGGAGAAGGCTTATAGCATTTTCCATTATCGGCTGGACCATCAAGGAAAGTATCCCGAATCGATGACGCCGGCAGGGTATACGCTGCGTGAGGTATTCCTGATGTCGGATGTCGGTGACGGGGAGATGCGCACCTTGTATGAGACGCCAGCAGGCGTCAATCCCGAGCGCTGGACCCTGTTTCTCGTTGAGCTGGATAAGCAAAACCATAAACTGGCGGCCTACGTGACATCAAGTATGGCACTACGTGAGTTCGGTGAGAAGGGTGTCGCAGCTATGCGCGAAGCCCTCAAGATTCGAAACCCTAAGTCCTTGGTTGGCGTTGTGCCATTGAACTTCACGCCTTTCCTCAGCGCCTTTCCAGTGCCGGAGTATCAGACCAAGCTTCAACGAACTGTAGGAACCAGCGCCGGCTTCCTCTAACCGCAGGCCGGCGCGTCATGGCCGACCTTAATCTACACTGCCAATCTATGCAAAAAGAACAACTGTTTGACCTTCACAGCTACGTTCATCAGGGCGTGTTCAACGCGTATTCGGCCTACCGTAAGGAGGCTCTGAACTGGTGGATGGACCCGAAAAACGAAACCTCCAACCTGGGGCTGGACCAGACGACCGCGCGGGCGATGAGCACGGGCCACCGCGGTGAGCGCGGGCCGGTGGCGCTGTATGAATCCTGGGCCGACGTGCAGCTCGCCAAGGCGGCTGCTGACCCGCACCTGTTGGATATGATGCACAATCGCGAAGGCTTCGAAGCATGGCACGCCGAGCTGACCGAATCCCTGGTTGCTCATTGGCGCGCCCGCGTCAATGAAAACAACGAACTGCTTCGTCGCAGTGAAGGCGACAAGTTCTTCCCTGTGGAGCCGGAGCTGAGCATCGCTCACCGCTACAAGATGGTCGACCTGTTCGTTCGATACATTCGCGTGCGGGCTAAGGACTATCCGGAACTGGCCCAGCGCTGCTACGAATACGGCCACATTCCACTTGACCGAAAGAGCCTGGCGGTCATCAGTGCGGCGTTCTGCGGCATCGGGCTCGGCGCCGACTTCAGCATGCGGGATATCACCTCGGTGGTGATGTACCACACGTACCAGCGGCTGGCGCTGGCAATGTGCTCGGAAGCTGGCGGTACTCCGCTTTTGCTGGACGTTTTTGCCTTGAACGCGCCCTACGCGCAGCAGCTCTATGCAAAGCGGCAATCGAAGCCCACTCGTAAAGGGTGGCGCCGCGCGAATGCAAAGGCCGCAACAACTGCAAGCGTTTCCTGAGCAATAGTTGCTATTTTGTGGTATACTTCAAGCTTATTCGACCAATTAGCTTGAACGATTACCATGCCTATTTCAAAGTCTGTAGAGCCGCGGAAGAAGCGCCTGGCTAAGGGCCTTGTCAGCTCAAACGGTTCGCTCATTTATCCTGCCTGCACGAAAATCTTCGGCCTTCAGGCCGGGGATGTAGAGTGCAGAAGCGCTTTACAAATTGGACCTGACTTGCTACGCTACTGGATATATGTACAGTAGTTCGCCGCAGACAACGAGAACGCTACGCGTGCGGTTGAAAGACCGCCACGCAGCGCTTTTGCGTGCCCAAGCCCGAGAAGTGAACTTTGTGTGGAACTTCTGCAATGAGCTTGGCTTGAAAATCCTGGAGCGAGAAGGTCGGTTTTGCTCTGCCTATGACCTGCATCGCTATACGACCGGCGCAACAAAGGCAGGATTATCGCTGCACTCTCAAACGGTACAGGCTGTCAGTGAAGAGTTGGTGCGGCGCCGGCAACAATTCAAGAAGCGCCGACTGGCCTGGCGCAAGAGCACCGGTGCACGCCGCTCGCTTGGGTGGATTCCGGTAAAAGCCGCTGCACTACGCTATCGCGCAGGACAAGTATGGTACGCCGGCCAACCATTATCGCTGTGGGACTCCTACGGTTTGGAGCAGTTCGAACTAGGCACCGGCTCATTTAGCGAAGATAGTCGTGGCCGCTGGTACCTGAACGTCACGGTCAAGTTCGCCAAGCCAGCGCGCAGTACCAACACCCGGGAAGTCGGTATCGACCTGGGCCTGAAAGACTTCGCCGCGCTCAGCACTGGCGAGACACTCAAGGCAAACCAGTTCTATCGGGACCTGGAGCCGGCGCTGGCCATGGCTCAGCGGGCGAACAAGAAACAACGCGTTAAAGCCCTGCATGCAAAAATAGCAAACAGGCGCAAGGACGCCTTGCACAAATTCAGCACCACGCTCGCACGCGAGTATGGTGCTATCTTCGTAGGCAACGTGAATGCGGCCGCCCTGGCAAAAACGAGCATGGCGAAGTCCGTGCTTGATGCAGGTTGGAGTGCATTCCGAACCATGCTGCAGTACAAGTGCGCTGACGCCGGCGTATGGTTCGAGGAAGTCAATGAAGCGTTTTCCACCCAGACTTGTTCGTGTTGCGCTTCGCGCACGGGGCCGAAAGGTGTCGCAGGTCTTGGAATAAGAGGATGGCAGTGCAGCACTTGTCACGCGGACCACAACCGCGATGCCAATGCAGCCAAGAACATCCTCGCCCGCGGACGTGCGGGCCTGGTAGCAGGAATCCCTTCCCTTTTGGGGCGGGGAGGACGTCAAGAGCGAGCTGTAGGTCACCTTCTGTTTTAACGCGACACCCCAAGTCCCCAGTCCATGGCTAAGCCATGCGTAACACCACCTTCCACCAACTGGAGTACGGAAATTGAACATCCTCATTGTCGCCGAGAAGCCCTCGGTATCTAAATCCATTGCCCCTATCGCGCGCAAACACTGGCCGGCGGACCAAATCACGTTTGTCCATGCCAATCCGTATGGCAACCTGAAGTTCAAGTACCCTCGCGGCCTGAGTTTGACGGACTTCCCTCAAGTATCCGAACCAGCCGATGCTATTCTTCCATGGGCTGAATGGCATGCCCAGCCCATCCTAATGGCCGCGGACGGACAGCTGTCGTTGGGTGTTATGAGTGGTGACTTGTTCGCCGGCGCAGACTTAATCATCTGTGCATGTGACCCAGACCATACTGGCGCAAATGGCTTCAGGGTCATTATGCAGCAAGTCTTTGGTGACGACCGCTTCATGGATTGCCCCGCTATGACCATGTTTGCGCTGGACGATAAGTCCGTACAGAAGGCAATTGCCAATCTCCGGCCGTTCAAGGAGGCTGCAGCCGAGGCGCTGCACTATGGCCGAATGAAGCGATTCTTCGATTGGAATTGGAATGTAAACAGTTTGGCGGTCCTGGGCGCCGCTATGCGTCGAGCTGGCGTTAGTGCCGATGCGCCGCCCATGTCCAAGTATGCACTTCAGCTGTTGTATCGAATTCGCGACCAGGAGGCTGTTAGTGAAATGGACCTCTGCCACGAGATGCATCGCTGGCAGGGCACGGGACGCTACCAGCCTACAGTTAGGGATTGGCGACAGGCGCTCGGTAGTATGGTGTCGCAGGTGCCAATAATTGAAAACCTGCGCAGCGCAGGTCTGATTCATGCGGTCCGACCTACGACGCCTGATGCCGCCTGGACGGCATCGACAACGTGCTCACCGAGACCAACCGGGGGGCCTCGGCGAGTCATCGAGATAACGCCGCTTGGCCGAGCATTCTTGGCGGCCTTACACCCAGGCTGCCTGGACCCGGACCTACCATTCCGGCTGCATGCCTGGTGTGAACAAGGGGAGGCCGCAAAGCCTGCGATGACCCGATACCTCAATACCTTTTTCTCCCGACAATTGCGCTTTCGGCCAAAAGCTTAAGTGACTGCGATAATTGTCCTTTTTGCGCCGCTTAGCACCGATAAGTGCGCGTAAGCGGCACATTTGCGCCACTTATTGTATTGTGTTGTGATGCCTGCTATAATTGTCCTTAAAAGGGCGCTTAGCCGTTATATTTACTCGTAAACGGCGGATTAAGGGCAATTATTGCAATTCAGTGGTGAGCACAATGGCAAATGCAAATTTGACCCCGGAAGAGATGGAAGTGGAGCTGGGGGAGAAGCTGAAAGCGCTTCGACTATCCAAGAATTTCGAGCAGAAGACTCTGGCTGAGCGTGCCGGAATCAGCGTGCGCGCGCTGCGTAATTTGGAGGGTGGGCGAGGCGCCACTGTCAAAACTTTGGTGTGCATCGTGCGCGCGCTGGGCCGCTCGGACTGGATTCATAGCGTTGCACCAATTGCATCAATCGACCCATTATCGCTTACGCGCGAGGCTGAACCGCGGCAGCGAGCCTCCCGGCAACGTACCTCAAAAATAGCACCATGATAGGATTCTTGGCGTATCAACTTATTAACGTTAACTGAACGAGACATGGCCACAAAACAATCCAAAAGCAAAGCGTACAAGCACGTTGATGTCGTAGAAGTTCACCTGTGGGGCAACCACATCGGGTCGGTCGCCTTGGACCCAACCTACGGGTATTACGTCTTCAAATATACCGAGAAATTCGCAAAACTGGGCATTGAGCCGGCGCCATTGCAGATGCCGGTCAGCCAGGATGAACTCTTCATGTTCACGGATTTGCCAGAAATCACCTACAAGCGCCTGCCTGCCATGCTGAGCGACGCACTGCCGGACGATTTCGGTAATGCGCTCATCAACAAATACATGGCGGACCAAGGTATCCCGGCCAGCAACGTTACTGCGCTCGACCGCCTGGCTTATATGGGCTCGCGCGCGATGGGTGCGCTGACGTTCAAGCCTACGAAAGGTCCTGCGCACAAGAAGGCCACGTCCATCGAGCTGGGTGCTCTGGTAGAAGAAGCCCGCCGGGCGGTCACCGGCGTCATCAGCCAGGACGATGAGGAAACCAACGCCGCGCTGCGCAACATCATCGACGTGGGTACTTCCGCCGGCGGTGCGCGAGCGAAAGCCGTTATCGCCGTGCACCCCCTGACGAATGTGATTCAGTCGGGCCAATTTGACGCGAACGACGGCTTCGAGCACTGGCTGTTGAAGTTCGATGGTATGGGCGCCGACCTGGAGCTGGGTTCGTCCCAGGTGTACGGCCGCATCGAATACGCCTACCACCTGATGGCGCGCCAGGCGGGCATCGACATGATGCCTTGCCGCCTTCTCAAAGAGAATGGCCGGGCGCACTTCATGACGAAGCGTTTCGACCGGTCGGGCAAGAGTGGCCGCCATCACATGCAGACCCTGTGCGCCATGAGCCACGTCGACTACAAGAAGAAGGGAACGAATGCTTACTCCCAGCTCTTCCTGACCATCGACCAGCTGGGCTTACCCTACGAAGCGAAAGAAGAGGCTTTCCGCCGCATGGTGTTCAACGTCATGAGCCGCAACTGTGATGACCACACCAAGAACTTCTCGTTCCTGCTGCGCGAAGGCAGCACGGCGTGGGAGCTGGCGCCGGCGTACGACATCACCCATGCTCATAACCCGCAAGGTGAGTGGACGCACCAGCACCTCATGTCCATTAACGGCAAGTTCAAGGACTTCGAGATGGCTGACCTGCTGGCGGAGGCTGAGCGCTTCGGCATCGGCACCGCGAAAAAGGTGATTGAGCGCGTTCGCGGTGCCATCCAGGATTGGCCGACCTATGCAGAGGAAGCTCAAATGCCATCGGCAGAAATTGCCAATATCGCAAGTGAGCATATCCTTTTGCTGTGACTAAGGGCCACTAGAGCGACCTGGCGCCGCGCCCAAGGGTAAACTGGGCTGCAAAAAGACCCTGCAGTGCAGGGTCTTGAGTTGTCGAATTAGGTGCGGCGCTTAAAATCAAAATCGGCGTCGATAGCTCGGCGGATTACGCGTCGGTGAGCATCAAGGTCGCCGGCGCAAACATCCGCGCGGTCGACGCCCAGGTAGGCTTCAGGCAGTTCTCGAACATCGAATTCGCGACCAGTCTCCGTGTCCAGGTACCAGAAATCGCTGCGCACATCCTGGTGCCTTTCAACATGGCGTACTTTACGGCCTTTGCGGGTGGTGAAAACTGCGGTGGCATAACTCATAATGGCTCCTTCAAGAAAAATGTCCTACTGGTGTATAGCGCTGGCCGGGCCTGAACCATAGAATAGGTATCGCAAATGCAATACGTTCCACCACCACTTCCTTCATTGCCCCTTCCACCCGTGTGCACACACGTAACGGGCATCTGGTGGCGGCCCAATCCCGTATTTGTCCAGCAGCTGGCCGCCTTCCTGCAGGGTAAGCGTGTGCTGGAAATCTTCGCAGGTAATGGCTACCTGGCCGGCCTGCTGCAGGCCCAAGGTGTCGACATCACGGCAACGACCATTTTCGCCAGTCACGATTGCCATGAGCTTGGTTTGTATTTTCCGGTCGAGGAGCTGGATGCAGTTTCGGCTGTGCAGCGCTACGGCGCCGACCATGACGTGCTGTTACTTTGCTGGCCAACCACGGTCCCCGCTGCTTTCCGCGCCGCGCAGGCTTGGGGGTCTGAAAAGGACATCGTGTACGTTGGCGAAGTCACCGATTACAGCAAGTTCCAACTCGCCTCGTGCGCAACAGATGCCTTTTTCGAGCACATGGAGTTCGGCCAGTCCTTTGACGCCTATGAGGGCAATCGCCAGGAAGTGGCCGCTATCGGCCGGTTCCGGCCGAGCAAGAATTAGCCTGGTGTAAGGTCTTTCAGACACACCCACCGGTGCGCAGCAGCTGCATTCTTTGCATCGAGCACGCGCACGCTGGCGGTAGGACCGGAGGGCCCTTCGAATAGTTCTTCGATGACTGCAGGGCGCGCAACCAGGCTTGGCTGGCTTCGGTAGGTGAGCAATACCTGCTGTTTTACCGTAAAGCCGCCCAGGGCCTGAAACAGTGGGGTGCCATTCGCATGATGGCCAACAACCGTACCTGCCGGGGCCAGCGCGCGAAGAAACTGTCCCAGTTGCTGGCGCTGGTAACCAATCCCACCCGAAGTCTCTTGGACGATGGCGTCTTGGACCACGCAGCCGCGCGCCACCAGCTCGCATATTGCCGCGCGCATTACCCGACGATAATCTTTTCCGCCGGCCAGCAAGATGTTTTTGACGCCGGTCACCGGCCACTCTCCGGCCAGGTGTTCGGTCAAATTGCCCAGGAAATAGTCCGCGCGCTCGGACGTCATACGCTGGTCGTACGGCTCGACCAGGCTGTCTTCCTGAAGGAATCCATGCCTCGCCGAAAGGATTACTACCTGCGGCCGTGCGGCAGGGTTTACGGCGCTCCGGAAAGTCTGATACATCACTCCCTGGTACAGCTCTAGCGCTGGCGCAGCAGCAGGCTGCTTGGCTGCGGAGCATGCCATGATAACGAGGGACTTTGTGCTATCGCTCATGCGGATTGTCGGCTATTCGTTGGAATTGGAGCCGGGCACCGGCGCCTGGTTGCTGGTTTTCTTCTCGGTACGGGCTTTATGCTCTGCTTCGCCGGCCGCCGCGCTCTCAGGGTACTTTTTCTTGCACTGCGCCAGGCCTCGCTTAGACAGATACAGTGCGATACGGAAGTTCACTTGCGTCCACGGGTCTTTGAGCTTCCATGCCATTGGGTCGATGCGGCTAAGGTTCGGATTCCCCTTAAAGTCCCGGCCTGGGCTCCAGTTTTGCAGTACGTCGGGCAGTTCGCTTACCTCGCAGCCGGCCAGCTCGGCCAGTTGTTTCGGATTCTGCGGCTGGAACAGAACGTAGTAGCTGCATGGGCCGCCAGTCAGCGCGCAATGGAACTTGCCGCGGCTAAATCCATCATAGAGCGACAGCGTAGTCCGGGAGACCGGGTGCGCCCCATCATCCCAGGTTCGTACAAAATGGAAGGCCTTGTCTGGAAAGGTCCAGCCATCCGCGGTGCTCAGTTCGCAACCAGGACCAGTCGGCTCAAATATGCGATAAACATCGCCGGCCGCAGCCAGGGAACAGAGGTAGTCCATATTGTCGTTGATGCGAGTGGTCCACCATTCGACGATTTCGTCTTTGCGGCGTGCATATTCTTCGTCTGCCAGACGCTGGATAGCTTTCGCCTGATTATGACGTGCCAGGTAGACACGATTAGCCTCCAGTTCCGCTTGCGTGCCGAACGTGGTGGTGTTCAGCGCATGCAGGCTATAGCGACCTTCCTTTTCCCAGGGCATCACTTTTTTGTCATCCTGGGGCAGCACCGAAACGTAGCTAGGGGTCACAATCGCCAGATGGTGATTGGTGTGTTTTTGCTGGGTAGCGGCCAGGCTTGCTTGTGATGGCGGCAGGTACAGCTTGTTTGCGCCGCTATCGAGCAGGTTAAACAGCTCAGGCTCAACCTGGTCGGAATATCGAGCCTCCAGCCACGCGTTGGGGTTACCGCCGTCGTTCCCGACAAACTTGCTTACGTTGTCGAGGGTCATGTCGTCGCGAGTCAATGCCGGCAGATTGAGTGACGTGTAGGCGACCACGGGCAGGTTGGCGCCTTCAGCCACCGCCAGGAGTGGCCGCTCCGGGCGAATCATAGCTGCGGTGTACGAAAGGGCAGGGGCCTGGTACTTTTTGTCCCAGAATTTAGTCTTGATGAGCTCAAACATCATGGTGAGCCACACAATCTCTTTTGGCGCCAGCTGGGCAATCGGCTTCAGGCGGTCGACGCTCTGCTGCTGCGGAACGAGTGAACGGCGGCGCGCCTCGTCTGCGAAGAAGGTCTTCAACTCTTCGTCGTACGTGAGGCCGAGCAGGTCGTACGGGAACCAGTTTTGAGAGGAACGGCTATCGAACGCGCGGTCCGGCCGGCGGGACATGTACTTTTGAAGCGGATGTGCATGGACTGGCACATCCGACAGCAGGTAGAGATTTCCGCCATTGCGTACCGCGAAAACGAAGTAACTTTGCAGGTCATCCGGGTCGCGCACCAGGCTCAGCGTAATACCGGATGGTTGGTGGCAAGCAGCCTCCACCAGGGTATTGATGTTCCAGAACTGGTGCACCCAGCTGTTGAACACCGGGGTAAAGCCTTCGGGTTCGGGCTGGCCAGACAGAAATTGGTCAACGCGCAGGTTCTTGATTGAACGGAAGGCATCGCGACGAAGATAGCCTATTTCGGACCGGTCACTGGCCAAGTCCATGGCCTTATCGGTGTCCATGCCGTAAGTCCGCAAAGCGGCACACAGCAGTTGGATGAACTGGCTAATCTGTTCTTGGAATTCCGGCGCCTGTACCAGCTGGCGCAGCTCTGCGGCCTTGCGGACGTACTGCTGCGAGCGCACAGGGTCATCCAGCAGCTGGTTCACACTGAAATTGCGGCTATTGAAGTATGAGCTCGACAAATCCTCGAGGAGGATTAGTCCCGTCATATTGCTGTCGTCGAGCTCCAGGCCTTCTTTGATAAGGTCGTGCATCTTGAGCACTGTCCATTCGCTCACGCCACCACCGCCGAATGTGAAGCTCTTTTTGCCCGGGTCTACTTCCGAAAGCTCGAGCCATAGGTTCAGGGCAGCCATCAGTTTTTCGGTAGTGGTCATAGCATTCTTCCGGTGAGGTTGGAAATCTTAATCGTATAATGCAACTATATTGAAAAGTACCAGTAAAGTCAAATGAAAAGTTAAGTATGCTTGCCATAACATACGTCACACGGTATACTATAGTCTCACCTTTAGGACAAGAAATGACCGTTACGGACACCTTTATCAATCGCTGCATCATGGGCACCGCAAAACCCAATCAAGTTGACGACTTCATTGACCAATGGCATGCCGGCGCCATCGGGCAGGGCCTGGAGCTTCGCGAAATGTTGGGGCTGGATAAGCCCGAGTATGTCCGTTTCATGCGAAGCGGCAGCGCCATTGAAACCATCGTTACTGAGCGCCAGGCCGCGTTGCACTTTGCGGGGGCCTTACCACTGCCCCTGCGCAAGTTCGAATCTATCGACCAATTCCGCCATGTTGTCGCCAACATCCGGCACCAGGCGGAGTACATCGGCCAGGATGCGGAGCAGCAGCCAATCTATGATGCGAGCCGGCCCAAGCCTGTAATCACCTTCCACGGCACCGTAAAGCTGCACGGTACCAATTGTGGGGTTGCGTTCGACCTCGTCAACGACAAAGTGACGGCTCAAAGTAAGGACCGCATGCTGTCCATCGAGCACGATAACTTCCAGTTCTGCGCCTGGCTGGAGTCGGAGAAGGGGGCCGCCGACCTGGAGCAGCTGATGCGCATCATAGCCCAGACGGACGAAATATTTTCCATCAAGCCGGTGGCCGCTTGTCGTGTATTTGGTGAGTGGTGTGGTCCACTGGTCAACGGTAAGACCGCGATTGGCCAGCTTTCGCTGCGCTGGGTCGTATTCAAGGTGCTGGTGTCTTTCGCAAACGGACAGGAAATGTGGCTTCCACTAGAACGTATTGCGACCGAGTGGGCGATGCACCGCGGAGGTGTGCCTTCACTTATTCACTTCATCACCGACTATCCGCAGTGGTCGGTAGCCGTGGACTTTAACGCACCTGAAGATAGCCTGGACGAGCTGGAGCGCGTGACGTTGGCGGTGGAGGCTGAGTGCCCAGTGGCCAAGGCGTTAGGCGGTAATGGCATCGGTGAAGGCGTCGTGTGGGCGTGCCAGGACGCTACCTATGGGCACCACACCTTCAAGGTTAAGGGTACGAAGCACAAGGGAACCAAGAACTCCCGTCTGGTCCAGATTGAGCCAGAAGTGCTGGCCAGCATGGACGCTTTCGTCGATGCGGTGGTAACGGATAGCCGTCTGGAGCAGGGCTTCGAACTGATTCGCGCCGAGCACGGCAAGGTCACGGAAGACCATATCGGCCGCTTCCTGCAGTGGATGGGCCAGGATGTGCTCAAGGAGGAGGTGGATACGCTTGAAGCCAGCGGCCTGGAACGCAAGCAGGTGATGAGCCGTGTCAACCACCGCGCAAAGGCCTGGCTGATGCCACGTCTTGCACGCGTGTGAACATCGAGTAGAAAGGAATCATCGTGACGAGCTCTCCAAAGGACGTCGATTGCCGGTCTTGCGGTGGCACTGGCAAATTTACGGTCGGCAGCATAACTCCCATTTCGATTGCTTGTAGCGCATGTGATGGTGTCGGCTTCGGACAATACGTTGAGGCTGCCTGTGCGCCGTGCAAGGGCGCAAAAGGATTGCCTTGCTCACGGTGCGGCGGCTCCGGCCAAGTGACGGTGTTTCGGGTTGCGGCAACTCAAATAAACAAAGCAGCCCCTGCTGCATAAAAGGACAAATATGAGCAAACTCGGTATCAAAATTATCCCCGTTATCCATTTCCTGTCGTTGTCACAGGCTACTCGCAATGCTGAGCGCGCGTTCGATGCCGGATGTGAGGGCGTGCTGCTGATTCACATGAACAGCGAAAACGCCGTGTTGGCGCCGGCTGCTCGCCAAATTAAAGCGCAGTGGCCGGACAAGCTGGTGGGGGTCAATTATCTGGGAATGGCGCCCGCCGATGCCGTCCGACAAAATATCGCAGCCGGACTGGATATGACCTGGACCGACGAGCAGCTGACCCACAGCGAAGCTGCGCCGTGGCCGCGAGCGAATGAAGTTCGCCATGCTATGGCGGCAAGCCCAGGACACCTGGTGTTCACTGGTGTGGCGTTCAAGCATCAGCGCCACGAGGCAGACCCAGCTCGTGCAGCTCAGATGGCCGATGCCTTCGGATTCATTCCAACCACCAGTGGTTCGGCTACAGGGGTTGCCGCGGAGGTCGACAAAGTGGCCTACCTGCGGGCAGCGCTGGGCGAGGCGCCGCTAGCCATTGCCAGTGGCATCACACCCGAAAACGTCCATGAGTACGCGCCGAATCTGTCGCATATTCTTGTGGCCACGGGCGTGTCGGAGTCGTTTTACGAGTTCGATTTCGAGAAGCTTTACCAGCTGAAAAAGCGCTGCACTGGCGGCTAACATTTAGTTAAGTTGCATTCTGCAATCTTACGACCCGCTTCGGCGGGTTTTCTTATTCGTAAAATGCAATTAATATGCTATAATATAAGCTCAATTCAGGAGCCAGCGCTATGCCGAACTTGCCACGTCCAACATCCACCTGGGAACACACCAACGGAAATCACTACGCGGTGCTTTTCATCGCCAATGAGTTCACAGAGCGGCCGGACCAATATCCCCAGACGGTGGTCTACAAAGGGGAGAACGGGCGAGTCTGGTCCAGGCCAGTGAGTGATTGGGCTCGCTCAATGACACTGGTTAAGGATGCCGAGGTGGCGGTTTCCCACAACGAAGACGAGCTCACCGTGTTCGAGGAGCCAACAGGCGGGCTGAAGGCTGCACTGACAAGCAGGCTGCCACTGCCTGGTCGCCCGGCTGCAGTCGCGCATGCTTTGGTTTACATCGACCGCGCGCCAAGCGTGAATGTCACCTTGCCCAGCAACTTGACACTAGCCGAGCTGGCGCTGGTCAACAACTTCCTGCCGCGCTTCGAGTCCCAGCTGCATGACCTGGTTGCGGCATTTGGCCCGCAATCGGCGCACTCGGAGCCCTCATCTGGTTCGGCCATTCGGCAGGCAGCCGCTAAGCTGGTTCGGGAACATCTCGATGAGGCGTCGGTTCATCCGTGCGATGTCAACGATGACGACGCACGAGCGCGACAATGCCGCGATGAGGTCCAGGTTCTTTATCGTGCACTTAACCTCTAATTCTTTCAACAAGGACAACTATGGAACGAGTTCAATACGACTTGCTGACCACCACGCGGTCTCGCCTGGCCAAGTCGGAAATGTTGGCAGACCGTGCTCCGCGCACCCTCGCATACGGCTACACCTGCGACAGGAATACCTTCCACGTATACCTGGGTGACGATGGCTTTATCCACAAAGTGGTTTATTCGTATGACAACGAACTCCTGGTTCACAGGACGGAATCCGATAGTCTCGGTCTGGATGAGTGCGTACCTGACAAACGACTGTATCCAGAGGCTTGCGACTACGACTTTTGCCTGTTGTTGCATGCAGGCGGCGTTAACCTACCCTTTACGACTTGGAGTGAAGGCCGCAGGCCGGCGCAGTATTACGGTAAGTGTGCGGATGACTTCGTAATAAGTTAAGTGATACACTTACGTCCAAGCCACCTGTGGGGTGGCTTTTTTATTTTGGGAGAAAGGCTACTTTTGTCGTGCACAATGCGCGATAATTAAAGAATTAGCTATTTGTTGTAGCAAGATGACAATTTGGAAACACTCGCTGTCGGGTCAACAATATTTTGTTTCTTATACCACGAATTGTGTTGGCATTGACTGGTTAATCAAATGCGAGTGAAAATTCACGTTCCAATCAGTTAAACTTTTTCAACTAGTTGCCGTTATCAACTTTTTTGAACCAAAGCTTCGGCCGGCGAACAACCTTGCGGACCGGGGCGCATCACATTAGTCAATGAATAAATCAAAAGTTTTTGAGCTGTTATGGAAACGAACCCGCGAGCGAGGCGATTTCCCAGCTCTGAAACAAGCAATGTCATCTATCGTATCAACGATGCAAGATGAAATGGCGGGCAATTCCAAACTTGCAGCCACGATACTGAGCGATTTCACGCTCACTCAGAAAGTTTTACGACTGGCCAATTCTCCAGTGTACGCGCCCTACGCAAAGGGTGTGACTACAGTCTCTCGAGCTCTGATGATATTAGGCTCGGCCACCGTTGCATACACTGCAATGGAAATTCAATTACTTGATTCTTTTGAAGGTATTGCCAGCACCCGTTCGGAAGCTGCCGAAGAACTAGACATGGCCGCCTTCGCTGGAAAGCTTTCCCGGGCATTAGCTACGAAGAGTGGGGAAGCATACGGAGAAGAGTCTGCGGTTGCTACGCTACTCTTTCAGCTATCCAGACTACTCGTCGTATTCTATTTCCCTGAAGAGTGGGAGCGAATAAAAGAAGCGATGGACTTTGGATTAATGTCCGAAGAAGAGGCATATCTTCAATTCCTTGGAGTCACACCCGACGAGCTAAGCTCAGAAGCAATTCGGGAATGGGGGCTACCTCACGAAGTAATTCGAAAAGAGGCTGCAGCAGCTGCCACCACTGGTGCATTCGTCGCTACCCATGAAGACTGGCTGGCTTGCATTGCAGGCCTTTCAACGCAATTAGCATACGAGTTCAAAAAGGACAGTGACGAAACCAAAGTGCGGTCGATACTCGATGCTTACGCACCTGCACTTGGCCAGGATGCCGAAGAGTTGTATTCCCTCGTACGCGAGATGTTTGCAGCCGAACAAGTTCCAGAAGAGGTTGGTGAGTCAGCCCCAGATGAGCGCAGCGTGCGCGCCGGCAAACCCTTAAACGCTGAACTGAGGCTCGACCAGGCGCTGGCGGAGGTCCTATCCGTTGCAAATGAAGCGGACATGTCCACTTTGACTCAAATGGTTCTCGAGTCAATGATGCAAGGACTGGGACTGGCATCCAGCGTTGCGTTCTTCCGAATATCCGCAAAAAATAGCTTTGAGGCGAGACTCGGGTTCGGCCTGGGGGTAAAAGACAATTTGGACAAAATGGTATTTGACAGTGCCTTTGTCCCGAATGTATTCCATGTCGCGTTAAGCCAGGGGCGCTCTGTCTACCTTACCGATGTTCATGACCCGATGATTGCTCCTCGAATGCCCACATGGCATAAGGAAGTGTTTCCTGACGCGCGGTCTATCGTCATCTTGCCTATTCGATTGAACGACCGCTCTATTGGTCTTCTGTATGGGAATTGGGGTTTGCGAACATGCACCGTCGGAGTCACTCCGAAGGAATTCGAGTACCTGGATACGATGCGCAACCTGGTAGGGAAGGCGTTTGAGGAGGCGGCGAGAGCACCATTGGGCTCGTTCCTGCTCGTCGATGCGAAGAATAAGCCTACGGATAAGCGGAAGGCTTCAGGCCGCGCGACAAAGCCCAAAGCTGATTGAGATGAGAGGCCTGCTTAGCAGGCCTTTTCTTTTGAAGCTGGGTCGACTCGGCCAATCCAGTGCACCGTCCCGCCAAACATCGATGCGTAGTTCTTAGCAGACTCATACGTCATCTTTTCGGACCAAATGCCTGTTCCAAGGTCGGTGTACAGCACACGAAAGCGGCCGGCGTTCCGCACAAGCCCATTCTCTACGCGCAATTTGTCCCGTTCGCACCTCAGCCAGTCGAACAGGCGAATATGCCAAGGAGCGACTTGCTGGTGTATGTTTGGTGTAAGTTCAGTAGTCATGGGCTTGTTTGGCCGGCGGCGCCAGTTATCGGGATTCCAGAACCTTGTCGATGATACCGTAGGTGACAGCTTCATCGGCCGACATGTAGCGGTCACGGTCGGTGTCTTTTGCGATTTGCTCGATGGTCTGACCCGTGCGCTCCGCCATGATTGTGTTCAGGCGGTGGCGCAGATACAGGACCTCATTGGCCTGGATTTCGATATCGCTGGCCTGGCCGCGCGAGCCGCCGGACGGCTGGTGAATCATGATGCGGCTGTTTGGCAGCGAGAAGCGCTTGCCTTTAGCGCCGGCGCCCAGCAGAAATGCGCCCATGGAGGCCGCCATGCCGGTACACAGGGTCGACACGTCGGGTTTGATGAACTGCATGGTGTCGTAAATCGCCAGGCCGGCGTACACCGAACCACCAGGGGAATTGATGTACAGCGAGATGTCCTTGTTCGGGTCGACGCTTTCCAGGTACAGCAGCTGGGCAACCACGAGATTTGCGGAGGTGTCGTTTACCGGGCCGGTCAGAAAGATGACGCGCTCTTTAAGCAGGCGGCTGAAGATGTCGTATGCGCGTTCGCCGCGGCCAGTGTTTTCGACAACGGTAGGTACCAGCATGGTCATGATGTCCTTATTGATTTGTTGCAGGAGACTGATAGTGTACCACAAAAGTAACATATTTTCAATTCAGCCTCAGCAAGTGAAGTAGACGCACGTGGAGTAGCTCTTATTTCCTTGATTACCTGGCTGGTTCTTTTTCGCAAAATGAGAAAAAGCTTTGCTGGCTTAGGGTTTTTGTGCTATACTCGGGCCATCGTAAGTCGCAAAAGGAATAAGAAAATGTCGAATCCAGAATGGCTGAACCAAGTCCAGAAATTTACCTCCACTCAGGCGCAAGCTGAAGGCAAGTCTGAGACCGGAGCTGCGCTCGCAGCCATCGCCGACGGCATGGGTGCTGAGAACCACGAGCCGTTTGCTGCAGGTGAGGTGGTGGGCTTCTATGTGGACCACCCGGCCGCCAAACACTATGGTGTCATCGTATCGTCAGGAAGCGTTGCGGCCGATGTCGCACGCGTGGCCAAGCAGCTGCGTATCGAAGAAAAACTGATTAACCTGATGTCTGCTTCGACGATGCTGCAGGAGCGTTTCTCGGGCGTCGCGGCCTGCCATATCTTTAACTAAGGGGCTGAAATGCGTGTATCTATCGATGAGCTGCAAGCAGCCCTGGATAAACTGAAGGCCGAAGGCCTGTCGGGCTCGACTATTGTTGCACTCTCCGGCCGCGATAACAACGGCAAACCTGGCTTTGCCAATTTCGAGGTCGTTCCTCACGTAGCTGCCGTGGGCAAGACTGAGTTCGAGAAGCCATGGACCATCGCGAAGCTGGTGAGTCGCGGCGGCGTGCCAGTCGTGTTGCTGGGCTGACGGAAACATAATGGCACCCAAAAAGACTCCCTGGCCGACTCATCCCGATGGTCGGCCAAAGAAGATGGGTGAGCTGACGCCGCAGGAACGTGCTGGTCAGTTTGCAGCATCTGCGACACGAGTTCGCGCCGAATTGGAGCAGCCTGGCGTACAGAAAGCCCTGGGCGAATACTTGGACGGCACGTCCGACGCGCAACAAAAGCATTGAATGTAGTCACGAAAGCGAACGCTATGAACTTCTTCACCCGAATCGATGGCCTGGACCTGACGCCTGGCAATAAATCCGCCGGCTTCCTGTTTGCTGTCTCGGCGCCGGCGCTGCACTTGCTGAGCACGGTGGTCGTCGATGAGGCTGACTATCGTCGGCTGCTCGAGTCGGTGCAATCGCGGGTGAAACATTCTGGCTTGCTGCCGGCGGAACTCGAGGGAGATTGTTCCCTGGAGCTGTACGAGGGCACTGCGGTTCCGAAGCTGTTCTGGGTTGCCCGCGGATTCGCATGCAGCCTGGGCGCCGAACCGGAGGCTCTGCGAGAAGTTGTAGACCCGGCTCAGGTGGCATATCTGGGCCCGGAGCTGGTGTATTCACCGCATAACGTGGATGCACCTCAGCATGCGTTGATACTGATGATTTTGGCTCAAACGTGGGCCGAGTGGGCGTGGGGCAAACTCCTGGTTGCGCAGGACCGCCTGGCCAAGAAGGAGGAGGGTGATGACGGAAAACCAAACTAAGGACCTGCGAGCCGTTGCGCTGGGCGTTGGTGTCGCGCTGCTCGCTTATTATGGCTTGGCCATCCTGCTGGTGCTGGGCGGAGATGCTTCGCTGGACCGTCCGCTGACTTGGATGGGCGCCGCTGCCGGCGTGCTCGCTGTTCGCTGGGCATTCGTGGGAAACAAGCCCGACCATGTAACACCTGCCAATCTTCCTTAAAAAGCCTCGAATTATCGGGGCTTTTCTTTTTCAGCGCTGACTATGCGCCTGGCCAACTGGCTAGGTCCTGCAAATAAAAATGTCCCGGGTTCGGCTTCGACTTTTCAGGCTAAATCCGGACTTTCGTTTCCCTCCTGGCAACGCTAAGCCTATACTCTAGAGATAGCCTGTTAGCTACAAATTAACGTAGACTGACGATAATAGGCATTTCATGGTATACTACTCCGAACAAAATTGAACCTTCGAGAGTAATTCGTCGCCATGACCAACCCTGCCGTGCGTGTGTGGTCTGCATTCGCTGCGCATATCGCGCACTTGCTGAGCTTTCGCCACGACGGCCGTGGCCTGCCCCAATTGGGAAATCCACTGCTCATCGTGTTGGTTGGTCTGAAACTGGCGTTCGCTTACCTGGTTATCCGAGTCGTGATACCTGAGGTGGGAGAGGTCAACGGTTTTCTGAAGTCGCTTCTTGCCACTGCAGCACTTTACTGCTTTGCACTGGCCACACGGCGATTCTATGCATTCTCAGGCTATCTGTTGTTGTGGCTAGGGGTAGATGTCGGGTTGGTAGGCCTTAGCCTTTTAGTCGACAAAATTCCAGAGGCATTCATCACGACCTGCTACGCCTGGGGTCTTATAGCTTTTATTACGCTGCTGTTTCGAGCAGATTTAAATAATGAAAAAAACACAAGTTAACAAACTGGCGCGCGCGCCCCAACAGGAGGCTGCACATGCTGCGTCGTAATCGCACGCAGCGTCTGCTGCGCCGAAAAATCGTTTCTGATGGAAGCCTGGATGACATCCTGGGCGGACTGTCTATTGGCCACGGAAGCCTGGTTCCCGCGGATGCCCGCGCTCCGAAATCGAGCTCCAAAGCTGCGGCGCTGACCGGTACGGTCTCGCTGAATGCTCGCGGCTTCGGTTTCATCACCGGCGAGGACGGCGAATCCTACTTCATGGCCGCCAATCTATCGCGGTTCGTGCTTACCGGCGACAAGGTTCGGTTCATCCCGCTGAGCAAGGGTGACGGAGACAGTCGCGAAGTCCGCGCGCTGGTGTCGGTATCTCGCCCGGCAGGCCGCCTGCTGTGTGAAGTCCACCAGGTCGCTGACCTGTACCACCTCGAATCCGACGAACCGTGCTTCTTGCCTTTGCAGTTTGAGGCTGACGGCGCCGTCGCTTTTTCCCAGGAAGACGTCGTCGCTGTTCGTGTTCCATCGTATGACGGTGCACCAGTGGCCCGTCCGCTGGTCGTCACTATCGAACGCAACCTCGGAAAGCGCTCCCGTCCAGGCTTTGACCTCGACTATGCGCTCGTTCGCTACAACTTCGACAAAGTGATGCCTGAGGACCTCGGTGCCCCGCCGGGACAGCCGTTGACCCAAAGCGAGTGGCAAGGTAACAATGGCGTGCCGTTCGTCACCATTGACGGCGAAAGCACTCGAGACATCGATGACGCCGTCTTCGCGCGTCCGCTGGAGGGTGGTGGCTGGGAAGTTCAAGTAGCCATTGCAGACGTCTCCTGGTATGTGCACGAAGGCTCGGACATCGATGCTTGGGCCGCAGAGCGCTGCACCTCGTTGTACCTGCCTGGCCGGACATACCCGATGCTGCCTGAAAGTCTGTCGGTCGACCGCTGCTCACTGGTGCCAGGGAAGGCGCGCCGCGCGGTGGTCATGGTGCTCGAACTCGACGCAGCTGGCCAAGTGCTGTCCCATAAGCTCGAGCGCGCACTCATCGAATCTGCGGCACGACTTACGTACACGCAGGTGGCTGGCTTTATGGCTGGCAAACCAGACGTCCGATTTGCCATGCCGGTGGAGCAAAGCCTGCAAGCGTTGATGGACGTCTACCACGTACTCGCAGAACGTCGCCTGCAGGATGGCCGGCTGGACTTTGACGAGCCTGAACCGACGATGGTGCAAGGCGCCGACGGCACCTGGTCTTTGAGCTGGGAGAGCCGCAACGACGCGCATAAGCTTGTTGAGGAGCTGATGCTCCTGGCGAATCGCACCGCGGCCGCGATGCTGGTGCAGCGTTATGGCGCCGGCCTGTTCCGATTCCAACCTCCACCGGATGCACAATCGTGGGGCGAGCTGAAGTCCTGGGCGCAAACCAAATCGCATGCGTTGCCTGCTTCACCTAGCCTGCGGGCTATGGCCGACCTGGTCGCCGCGCAACCGACATCCGAGGCCCAGGCCGCCGCGGCATTGAAAATCCGTTCGACGATGCAACCGGCGCGCTACGTTGTTCAGCAGCGTCATGAGCAAGGCGGTCATTTCTCCCTGAGCGTCGAGTGGTATACGCACTTCACGAGCCCGATTCGCCGGTACGCTGACTTGTTGGTGCACCGTCTGCTGCTGGCGCCAGAAGGGCATCAGCTCGCTGCGAAGGACTGGGATGTCCTGACCAAGAAGGTGGCCCAGTGCTCGGACCGCGCACAAGCCGCGCGTATGGCGGAACGAATGGTTTGGGACCGGCTCAAGCTGCAAGGCTTCCTGGCCGCCAATTCGACCAGCGACATCGTGCTTGCGCGTATCGTGCGGACGAACCAGCGTGGCATCCGGGTGGTGATTTCCGGATGGCAGTGCAGTGCCTGGCTACCAGGAAGTGACTTGCGTGTGAACGGATTCCAGTGGTTGGATGACGTTTGGGTTGGCGCCGGCGGGGATGCGGTGCCAGTGCTGCACGAAGGTGTCCAAGTGCCCGTGTCCTGGACTTCACTGTCGCTCGCGCGGCCGGCGTATCCGGAACTGCAAGTACAGCTTCGTCGAGGGTGACCTATGACCGCAACCCTCACTCGAACGACTCGCGCATCAATGCGCGTCACCAGTCTCTTGTCCGGGGCCGTATTGTCGGCCATCGTGATGAGCAGCATACCGACCTGGCCAACGCCAGGCGCCGTCGCCGCGTCTGCTGATTACGCCGCACTGCAGGACTCCAAGCCTGTACCGCAGAAACGCAATCCGTTCGATGAGGACACCATTGCCGCTTATCTTGAGCGCGAATGGAACCTTGGCCAGCAGTATGCCTCACAAGTAGCGTCCGCCGTAAAGTCATCGTCGCAGCGGCACGGGCTGGACCCGCTGCTGCTGATGGCAGTGGCCGCCACTGAGTCTTCTTTCAAGCATTGGGTTGGCAATCCGGGTGGAGGCGCTGACCCAATGAAGCCTTTCGGCATCATGCAGGTAGCTGGCCGCTTCCATCCGGACAAATTCCCAGGTGGTGCGGTGAAGTCGACATCGGTCATCGAGAACGTTGACCTCGGCGCCCAGGTGTTACGGGAATACCTGAACACCGAGCGCGGTAATGAGAAGCGGGCACTGCTGCGCTATAACGGCACGTTGCACGTCAGCGACAAATACTTCCAGAAAGTGAGCCAGTTCAAAAAGCGCCTGCTCCGTGGGCTCCTTGCTCAAAGTACAGTCGATGCGACGGTGCAGTCCGGCTAAGCATCTGACAGTAAACGGATTTTTCTGTGGCGGCTGCTCGGATAGGCGGCCGTATTCGTTTTGTGGGGGAGTTAAGTAGGGCGACCGAATAGCATTTTTCAATTGCCCACTTGCAAAAGTGTCGTTCTATGGTATACTAATTCACATCGCAGTTAAACAAACACTGTGAAGTGTAACCAAACCTGGAGCAATTGAGAAATGTCCACCACCCAGAACACCCCGACGTTCAACCTGAAAGACTTGTCCGACAATGTCGCCGAGCAGTTCAAAATGACCCACCAGAACGGCGCCGATATCGTCCGTTTCGTGTTCGACCGCATCAAGGATGAGCTGGCCGCCGGCAAGCAAGTTCGCCTGCACAAGTTCGGCACCCTGGAAGCGCGCCAGCGCGCAGCCGGCGTAGCTCGCAACCCGGTTACTGGCGCCCGCATCGACGTCCCAACCCGCCGTGTGGTCAAGCTGACCGTGTCCCCTGCGCTGAAAGGCCAGCTGGGTAAGTAATTCCGCGGCAGATGTAGGAGTCTTTGCTTCAGCATCTGCATATACAAAGCTATACGGAATCGGCGACACAAAAGAGGTCGCCGCCATTTTCAAACAGAAGGAATCTCATGAAACAATTCAAGAAACTGTCGGCCGCAATGCTGCTGGCTGCCCTGGGCATGGCTGGCTCCGCTATGGCTGCCGATGACCTGTCCGTAACCGGTGGTGTGCACGGCGCGACCGGCTACCAGTACCGTGGCATCCAGTTCTCCGACGGTGAAGCGTCCATCGGCGCGCACATCACCGCTGCGCACTCCTCGGGCCTGTACGGCACCCTGAAAACCGATACCATCAAGCTGACCGAAGGCACCGGCCGCCACCAGTTCCAGAGCGCCCTGACCGTTGGCTACACCGAATCCCTGTCGTCCGGCCTGAAGGTCAACGGCGGCTTCACCCGCAACATCTTCTCCGGCAAAGACCATGCGTCCGTCCTGTCCTTCAGCGAAGCCTTCGTCGGCGCGAACTGGAACGGCGTCAGCGGCAAGATTTCGACCGTCGTGGAAGGCGCCAAGCTGCAAGTTCCGGGCTTCTCGCAAGGCGACACCTACGGTGAGCTGGGCTACACCCACACCATCGGCAAGTACTCCGTCGGCGGCGACGTAGGCTACAACTGGTACGACAGCAAGAACATCGGCACCAAGAACGGCCTGGCCCTGGCCCAAGTGCGCGCGACCTACGCCATCAACAAGCAAACCCACGTGATGGTGGCTCACCAGTTTGCCGGCGACGACGCCTACGGCGACACCAACACCGGTGCCCACAAGACCGTGCTGAAGTTCTGCTACATGTTCTAAACAGCCGGCCGGGTAAGACAGAGAAGCCCATTGCGAAAGCAGTGGGCTTTTTTGCTTTCACTTACGCGTTTTGCGGATGCCGGCGGCGAGCCGCGCAAAGCTATACCGAGAAGGATTGGGTATTCCGCCCATACTTTTAAGAGGACACAATCATGCAATACATTCACGGCGACTGGTCGCACATCTTCCATCAAAACGGCCCGGACGTTTCGGTACGCATCTGCTTTGATACGCAGCGCAACGCCTTGACCCACATGAAAGTAAAGACGGCTAAAGGCTGGGCAAAACCGTCGCAAGAAGAACTGGCCGACGTTGAAGACAGTCTCAAAACCGCCAACAGCGAGGCCCTGGAGAATCCGGACCATTGGGGCCTGGAAGCATCGGACACGCCGCCTGCCTGGGTGCCGACAACCATCCGCCTCGTGCTGGACGTCGATTTCATCCTCAACGGTGTTTCGAAAGAGACGCTGGCCGACAACTTGCGTAACCTGGTCACGCAAGGTTATTACAATGGCTTGATGTCCGGCGACACGGCGGCAGAGATTAGCGACTATGGCGTAAAGACCATCGTGCTGTCCCAGCCGCTGCCTGAAGCTGAACTCGTTGAGCACTTCGCACAGCGCATCAATGACGGGCAGCTTTCGGCGGAGGATATCCCAGTTCGCCTGGCGCGCTACGGCCAGATGGATGCTACGGACTTCGATGACGAAATGCGCGAACGCATGGGCAAATAACAAGCTTGCCCTCACCTCAAGCACCTCCTTCGGGAGGTGTTTTCTTTTCTGCGAACGAAGCGAGTGTTGGTTTGTCCAAGACAAAGCAGGTAGTATCACGGCACAGCTAATTGTGCCATTTTGTAAGATTTTGTGAATGTCAATCAAATTCAAATATTTTAGAGGAGACACTAAAGTTTTCTTCAGGCATGCCGATAATCCTTGATAGCTGTTATTCCGCCCCTATTGCTGTGGTATCCGCCTCGAAAATGCGGGAACGTGCGGAAGCAGTGTTTGCGAACTTGCCATTTTGCGCTATGGGCGCTACGTGATAACACGTAGTGCTCTTCTTGTCGTATTATGGGAAAGGCGCTAATCTTTGATTTTAGTCATAGGAGGCTCGCCCCTCCGGAAGGTAATATTTATGGGATTGAGAGCGCTCTTCGCAAGGCTCTATTTCCGAAATCGACGTACTTCAGCGAATGTGGCCACGTTCCCGTCTGAAGTGTTTTGGCGCTCAGTTTGCAGCCTCAAGCAGCCGGTGCTGCTGGTGGTCGGGGACGGGCTGGAAGTGGTTGCCGCAACCGAAGAAGCTCACGAGCTCTTTGGTAGCAATAAGGCAATTGAAATTTGCAACTTGCTGAAGAGCGGCTTGGACCCGCACATTTTGGAACGCATCCAGTTGGCAACGAAGTATCCAGCATCGCTGGTCACCGACCTGCCAATTCGCATGCAGAGCCAGACCGCTTATTTGAACGTGAGCGTAACGGTATCTATGGTGCCGGAGTACCCTGCTCAAAACGCGGCGCTGCTGTTTTTGAAAGACCTGTCCGGTCAATCCTTCCCGGCGTGGGCACTCATCACGCGGGAGGTGCTGTCGCGGGTGCCGCTACCAGCTTGGGTGGTGGATTCTGCAGGTGGCATTGTGTTTTCGAATGCGTCCTACCGGCAGTTTCCGTTGGAGCGTGTGCGTACGGAGTTGTCGGCCACCAGCACCAACCAGGAGGTGCTCGAGCGGATGTCGCGGATTCAGTCTGAGTTGAGCCGGCTCCAGGCTAAATCACGCGTAAGCGGTGCGGTGATGGATAGCACCTACGATATGGGGGAGTATGGGCACTGGCGAGTGGTGCATTTCCCGTTAAAGAGCGCAGACACTGAACGTGTGGTGGCCGTGCTCGCTATGCCTATCGACGCTGTGCGGGTACGCGGCGCCGGCGGAGATGACGAAATTATCTCGGCGGAGACGAGCCAAGCAACATTGGCTCACGTGCTTCAAGTGCGAGAGGCGGAGCGAACGGCGCTGGCTCGCGAGCTTCACGACTCGGTCGGACAGGAGCTCCACGTTTTAAAGCTTGAACTGCGCCAGCTGAATAATTTAGTGGTCACCACAGCTGGTAGCACTCCAACGGTGGTGACCCAGTTTGAATCGGTGCGGGAGCTGGTCGACCGTATCGCAAAGACCGCTCGGCGCATTGCGTACCAGATGCGGCAGGACCTGGCCAACGTCAAAGGCCTGGCGCACTCGGTGCAGGAGCTGGTGCTGGACCTACGCAACAGGCTCGGCGTGCAGATTCAGCTCGAGATTGACCAGGGCTGGGTGGAGCCAGAACCAGGTATGGCGCACAACATGTACCGCAGCGTGCAGGAAATGCTCAACAATGTGAGCAAGCATTCCATGGCAAAGCGTTGCCTGGTGCGGATGGGCTTGAACGATAGTATGTACTGGCTTGATGTCAGTGATGATGGGGTGGGAATGCCGGCGGTCCGTAAGACGCGGTCGATTGGGTTGAGCAGTCTCACGGAGAGGGCCGAAATCTACGGCGGGCGGGTTATCATTACTAGCCGACCGGAAGTAGAGGGAACACTGGTCCGAATAGAGCTTCCAGAACGCCGAATTCAGCCGGCGGGAAAGGGCTCTGGTTAGGTAGTCCAGGCAATAATAAAAAAGGGGTGTTGAGGTGGATGTTACAGAAGTGATTGTCGTTGATGACCACGCCATGGTGCGGAAGGGGGTTACGCTCCTTCTGCAGGAGCTCGGCTGGTCTATTGCTGCGGAAGCTGGTTCTATTCAGCAGGCCAACTTAGCTGTGCGGACCACCAGCTGGTCCATGATGGTGCTGGACCTGACCCTGCCCGACGGTGACGGGTTATCCTTCCTGCAAGAACTGCGTTCGGAAGGCTACAAGCAGCCTATCCTGGTGCATAGCCTGATGCCCGACAGCGCGGTTGCCGGCCGCGTGTTCAAGATGGGTGGCAGTGGCTTTATCAGCAAGACCTGCGAGCCAGACGATTTCCTTGCTGCCTGCCGAAAGGTTATTGCCGGCGGCCGTTACGTCAGTCCCGAGTATGCGGAGGAACTGGCCATGTCGCTCGCCGGCGGTACTCCGGCCAACCTGCATGAAAAGCTGTCAGAACGCGAATACCAGGTCATGTGCCATATCGCGTCCGGCAAGACCCCGTCCCAGGTCGCAGCGTCGATTGGATGCAGCGTGAACACGATAAGTACGTTCCGCTCCCGCATCCTGAAGAAGCTGGACCTTAAAACCAGCATGGACATCATGAAGTACGCCACCATGCATAAGCTGGTGGCCTGACAACTTTGTGATTATGCGGCCGGCACGGGTATAGCCCAGATGTCGGCCAGCTCCTGGATGTGCACTTCAATGTTCTGGAGCGTGAAGCCGCCATCCTCGGCACGATACCTGTTTTCAAGTTTGACAACGCGTGCTGACGGAATGTGCTTCGTAACCAGGGCGCAAAGCGCAGCCCGGCTCGAGTCACAATCGTTGACCACCCATTCCCCCTCGCTGTCGGCCGCGAAAGCAAAGCCGCGCGCCAGCATGTCGGCCTGCCACTTGAGATTGTCCGTTCCCGCGGCCGCAGCAGGCGATTCTTCGGCTTGGCGGAAAACACCGTACAGCATGCAGCTGAGCGACACGAAGCAGCCGCCCTTGCCAAAACGGATGTCGCCGATGTAACCAAAGCCTTCCTGGTCCCACCACTTTTCCAGGTGGGAAGTCAGCTGGCCGAGGCTTCCTTGCAGCATATCTGGGGCGTGTGCGCGACCCAGCTGCGCTTCTAGCTCCTTGACTCGAGCGCGCATGCGCTTCATTTCTTCGTTGCGGCGCAGGACCTCATCGGCGCCGTCAATAACCACGCCCAGGGTTTTGCCGAGGCCGGCCAAGTTGTATTCAACAGCCTTCAGGCACCCGACTGCTTGCTGCTCGGTCAAGGCAACCTGGCTAATGTCTGCGTTGGGCTTGAGGTAGCTGTGCAGTAAGGCACCAGCTTGCTGCAGTTTGACCAGAGCGCTGCAAGCTACTGCACGCGTGTCAGCGGTCAAGTTAACAATGGGTCCGGACATACTTTCTCCTAAGTTGATTGCTCATTATATGGTATACTGTGATGATACTCAATAAGAGGTGAGCAATGAATACCACCGCGCGCCCGCGCAAATCTCGCGCTGCCGACACTGCTGCGGCGCCGGCCGAGCAAGCTCCGATTAAATCCCCGCAGGCCCAGGCTGGCGAACCAGGTGAGGACCGTGCACTGCGCCCCAAGAGCCTGGCTGATTATGTTGGCCAGCAAGCGCTGCGCGACCAGCTCGCAATCTTCCTTGCCGCGGCCAAGCACCGGTCGGAGGCTCTCGACCATGTGCTGCTGTTCGGGCCGCCGGGCTTGGGGAAAACGACGTTGGCGCAAATCATCGCTTACGAACTGGGGGCCGGGCTCAAGGTGACATCCGGGCCGGTGCTCGAGAAACCCGGCGACCTGGCTGCGCTGCTCACGCAGCTCTCCCCCAATGACGTGCTGTTCATCGACGAGATTCATCGCCTGCCACCGGTGGTGGAGGAAGTCTTGTACCCGGCCATGGAGGATTACAAGCTCGATATCATGGTCGGCGAGGGTAAGGAAGCGCGCACCGTAACTGTTCCGTTGTCGCCCTTCACCTTGGTCGGCGCAACCACGCGCGCCGGCAGCTTGTCAGCGCCACTGCGTGACCGCTTCGGCATTACCGGCCGGATGGAGTATTACACCGCGGAGGAACTGGAAGCCATCGTCAGCCGCTCGGCGGGCTTGCTCAGTGTTGACATGGCGCCGGGCGCCGCGCTGGAGGTGGCCAAGCGAGCGCGCGGTACCCCCCGAATTGCCAACCGGCTGCTGCGGCGCGTGCGTGACTATGCGACGGTTAACGGCGAAACCGAAGGGCAGGTCGACCTGGTCGATGCAAAGGCTGCGCTGGGAATGCTCGGTATCGACGTCGCAGGCCTCGATACCTTGGACCGGCGCCTGATGCAAACCATGCTGGATTTCTACTCCGGCGGACCCGTTGGCATCGAAACACTCGCGGCCGCGCTGGGAGAGGCACGCGATACGCTGGAAGATGCGGTTGAGCCTTATCTGATTCAACAGGGCCTGCTCCAGCGTACGCCTCGCGGCCGGCAGGTCACCGACATTGCGCGCAAGCACCTGGCCGGCGCATGATACCGACCTACCACGCCAAGGAGCGTTGGGCTGAACGCTTCCCTGGTTTGGATATGGCAACCACCTATCTCCGAGCGCGCGCCCGGGTTGGTAGGAAAACCCGCAAGGCAATCCGCGAGGCCTGCCCGGTGCATTCTGGACTGCTGACGGGAACCTTTCAGGGCATTTATTACTTGATAACGACTGACGATATTGTGTTCGTGATGACGCAGCCTGAAAAGGTAATCACGGTATTCCAGTTGGCACGGTGAGGATTCCTATACTTCTTCGTAGGACACTATTTAGCTAACCACACGAGGAAAGAAATGAAACCAATTGTTGAACGAATCGTCATCACCCGCCTGCGCGACGTACATGGCTGGACCACGGACCCAGTATGGGACAATCGTGTATCCAAGTCGTTTAATACGACCCAAGGTCTGATGACCGCGGCGGCACGTGTCGTCACATCGTCGATGGTCGAACACTACCCGCTGATGGCGAGCTGCCTGGCGGACGGTGACAACGTTCTGACGGGTTGCATCGCCTACATCCCGGACGGTGCCAAGGAAGAAACGATTCACGCGCTCACCGATGCATTTGCTGAGCAGGTTGACCTGCAAATGGCAAACTCATTCGAGTATCAGCTGCTTGCTGCATAAAGCAATACTCCTAAGCCCGGCTACTGCTGGGCTTATTCTTTTTTACCTGCTGCACGCAAAAGAAAATCGCTCCACAAAGGGAGCGATTGAGGCTTACTTGTCGAACTTGCGCGGGCGCTTAATCAGGTCGTAATGCATCATGGTTTCGCGCAGGTTGTCGCCCAGGCGCTTATCCAAGTCAGTATCCAGCACACCGATTTGACGGCAGTTCTTCACGAAATGGGAATCGATGGAATACAGGGCCGTATCGCGTACGCGAATGGTGACCTGGTCCGCCTTGAAGCTCGTACCTGGGTAGGCAGGGCTTTTCTTCGTGATGAGTACCGACCCTGGCTTGATTACGCCAGAGCGCTCATAGTTGGTCGAGCAAGGTGCTACAGCTACACGACCATCAACCATCCCCAGTACAACTGCAGGGCGGCTTTTACGCGAAGGGTCATTCGGGAAGACCATACCGGTCACAACTACAAATTTCATTTATGCCTCCAAAAAGGGCTATGTCCACGTTTCTGTATAGCTCTGCGGAGGCTGTGTGAAGGCGGAAAAAGAAAACCCGCACGAATGCGGGTTGGAGTGGTGCCAGCGGGTCAGTTATTCCCAGCAAGCCATCTCGATGAACTTACCGTTGGCGTCAAACTTGAACTCTGTGTAGAAGCCGCCATAACCTGCCACTTTCTCTTGTCCTTTGTGGCATTCGACGCTCGAGCCACTGTCTTGCGAGGGCTGGTCCGAAAAACCTACACCAAATTCTGACAGCAGTGCTACCAGTTTTTGTTTGTCGGTTGGAACGGTTGGGGTGGTTTGAGTCGACATGATGTCCTCCTTAAATAATGGTTGTCCTATGCCGGTATAGCGCGAGGCACCGCCCAATAAAAACCTCCACGGCATCGCTGCGCGTGGAGGTGAGGTTGGGTGTCGGCGTTAGCCGCAGATGTATTCGTCGACGGCCGTAACCGTTTTTCGAGCGTCTTCGACAGCCTGGGGCATTGCGGCCCGGATTGCTTCGTCCGTACACTCGATAGAGCCGTTGACAATCTGGCCTTCAATCAGCGCGCACGCCAGTTTCTTGATGCGGCGCTTTTCGTCGTCCGAATAGCCTTCCAGTTTCGCCATATTTCTCTCCTTGAACTGTCGATTTTAGCCTACGCGGGGCACGAAACTTCATTGTGCTTCGCAGGCGGCTCGGTTACCCAGGGATGTAGGCTCGGGTGCTCGCCGGCGAAGTCCGTCGTTCCAGGCATAGTGGTGGCCCAGATGGACTTGATGCCATCTTTCAGCTCACTTGCGGTCGGTTCGCGGACGCCGTAGTTCACGTTGGCTTCGATGGGTACTTTGCAGGGGCGACCCCTCCAGTCAGTATCCATGAAGTAGCGTGGCAACAGCGTATTGAGAATCATGGCCGCAGTCTTTGCCTTGACCATGGCCAGAGCTTGTGACTGCGCGGACGCACGATACATCGTCGACCCCCGGGTGATGCTCCAGTCCAGCCAGACTTCGGCAACACAGAGTTTTGAGGCAACCAGCTTGGCGCCGGCGCTCATCGCTCAATCTTTCCGGACTCGACCTGGTCTGCACAATTTCCGCACAGTCCATCGTAGCCTGCGTCATCCAGGCGGGCACTGCATTTTTCGCAGTGTTCCGCCTCGCCGCCATACAGCTCGATTTGGCGCACGACCCAGTTCCAATAAGCCGGGGGCTCATAGCCTTGGTGCGTGGCGCCAGCCCACTGGTTGCGGGAGTAGGTTGGATGCTCGCCGGCGTCAGCATTACCTGGCGCGCAGCGTTCGACGATTTTCACAACGCGGTCGGCTTCCTCAGCGCGCACACGTTTGACGATATCGAGCAGCCACTTTTCCTGGGCAGGCGACGGTGTCAGGGAGAGGTTGAGGCGGTCACGGCAACTGCGCACCAGGCTCAATTCCTTCTCGCTCACGGATTCATGAAACACCAGGCAGTCATCGACGGCCGCACGCAGCAGCTTGTCGTGAGCATCGCGTTTCGCTTCTTCCGCTTCACGCTCTTGGCGCATTTGTGCTTGATACGCAGGGTCGCGCAGTTTGTTGAAGTCGATAGGCATAGTTTTCCTCCTTTGTTGAACATGTCCTAGAGAGGTATAGCCAGCCTGGAGCTGCACCCGGCGCCGAACTACTTAGCCAGTGTAACAGTCGTAGGTCACCTTCGCGACACGGCCGCGGCGGGTCTTGAATGATACCCCGCTCAGGTCCCCATAACGGTAAGCGAGTTCCGTATCTCCGGCAGCAAGACGTCCCAGAGCGCGGCGCGCCGCAGCCGCCGGCTGCCCGACATGGAAGGGCGCCAAGTGTTGCCACTGCTTGCCCTGGATTTCAGCGTAACTGAGCATGTACTTTTTCGGGTTGTCGGAGAAGGTCCAGAAGCCCAGGGTCATCCCCTTGAAGGTCACCTCACGGTAGGTCGTGGTGGAGCGGTCGGACCAGTCCTCGGTCTGCCCATCGACGGTGCGCAACACGGCGCCGAGCTTCATCACCTGGGGCAGGGTGGCCGGCAGGCGCAGGGCATAGGCGCCACTGCCGCAATCGAAATCCATATACCGCTCGAGCGGTTCGGCGACACCAGCAGCGCCAGCACCAGAGGCGGCAACCAGGAGGAACGAGAGCAGGGCGAAGCGCGATTTCATATTCAACTCCACGAATCAATAAAGAGTGGTGGTATAGCGCGGCCGGCGAGCCGTAAAACCATACCCCAAGAAACCACAGAAATTAACGAGCGATTTTCAAAAACGGACTTTCACGCCAAAACTACAAAATTCAATTTACGGACAACAGCTGCAAAAACGCGAGCCAAGGGCCGCGGCGGCCCACTTTCTGGATAACCCGATTTTTGGCTATCCCGTACTATGGCATAACCAGAACCGGAAATCCCGAAAAACCGGGCAGCCAGAAAAAAGAGGGGTTTGGTTAATCCGTTGTCCGTAAATTGAATTTTATTATATGGCCGAATTTCGTTTCCGCAAGGCATTTCTGCGATATTTTCTGGCTGGCTGCAAGGGATGCTGGGGCGCTATACCGGTCAAGTGCGATGTTCGTAAAAACACACATCAAGCGCGTATCGCTCGATTTAACGACCAAAGGAAATTCATGATTTCACTACGACCTTATCGGAACCTGGCCTGGGTTGCCGGCGCCATCGGCTTCGCCGTGACCCTCGCGTACGTTCTTGCTTCCAATGGTGAGGGCCAGTTCTACCAGCGCTCGCCGTTGATGTGGGACTTGCGCCTGGAGGCGCAAAAGGACCCAGTCTCCGGCCGCGACACTTCGGCGGTCCTGCTTAAGCACTACCCGGCGGGGACGGATAAACAGGTGGTGGTCACCGGCTTGCTGAACTCTGGCTTCCAGGTGCTGTCCATGGTGCCATGCAAGGCCGGTGACTATGACGCGTGCGAGTTGGTCGTCTTAGACGCTTCGCACCAGCGGTCCTTCACGAAGACCTCGCACCGAGTCTCACTGGTGTTCGCGCATGGCAAACTGACCGCGGCCCGGGCGCACATCGGGTTGACCGGCATTTAACGCTCAGTGCTATTGCTTGGTGTCGGGGAACACCAGGCGATAATTTCGCAAATCCTCCTCAAAGGCATTGCATTGTTTCAATGCGGCCTGAAGGTTCTGCCTTGGCTGGTCGTAGTTGAATGCGGCGGTCCAGGCCTGGATGCGGGTCATAGCTTTGATATATGGCTGGGCGTCCGCATGGTGAGAGAGGCTCTTGAGTGGAAGAAGGTAGTCTTCGCGGTAGACCGTTGGCACGATGATGCGACACAAGCCTGCCGCGCTTAGCACGCAGTTCATGGCCAGCCGCGCGGTGCGCCCGTTCCCGTCCTTAAACGGGTGAACTTCCGAGATGACGAACATCGTCATCAGTGCTTTGGCGAGCGGGTCCTCCAGCGCCTGTATCCGGTCGAAGCCTTCTCTTAGTGTTCCTTGCACCAATTCATGCGCGACGAAGAGCGTAGTGCCGGCCTGATTGTCGACGTCCTTCCATTCACCGGGGTTCTTATCCAGGCGGGACTGTAGAACCAGCGCATTGACACTCTTCAGCCAACGCAGGAAGGCATCGGCATCGCTCGCCGGCTGGTCACGCCACGGCGCACGCATGGCTGCCTGGAAGGTCCCAAGAATGTCGTGCGAGTCGTCAGAACGGTTCGGGATAATCTTTCCCTCGAACACGATTTGCTCTGCCTCGCTGACCAGGAACGTGGTGCCTTCAATGTAGTTTGAAAAATACGCTTCAAAGAAGGCGAAATTCTCGCGTGCGTCACCCAGTTCTGCGGCGGATTTAAGTTCAGGTAGGGTCTCCGCCCGCAAGGCTGAAAATAGCGCGTCGAACAATGTGAGCCTGGCCGAATCGTAAGGCCGGCCGGCGGCCCGGGCGCGCGCGAGCTGGCTGCGGAGATTCTTGCTTTCATGGGTTCTTAGCAGGGCGCCCATAATCCCGTCCAGCCGCTTGAATTCCTTTTCTCGACCAATTTGGTCGGCCAGTGTGCGGCATTCGTCTCGCAATTGGTTGAACCGATGTTCCCCGCGAATCGTGAGAATTTTGTCCAGCTCAGCCTCGAGTGCTTCCTGAGTTAACACGCGCTCCGACACCCCACGGCCCGTGGCTAGATTCTCCAGGAGCCAGCGCTGCTGACTTGCCAGGAAAAATAGTTTGAACGGCACATCACCACCTTGGCGGCCGGCGCCAGGGATAACTTTAATGGTGAGGCCCGGCAGCTCCAAGCTACGCGCGCGGTTGCCTCGAGTGACATACAGGTGCTCGTTGACTGGCTTTGCGTCAAATCCGCTTCGATAGCTCAACACGCTGCCGGGAAGCAGGTGGCTGACGATACTAGACCAGTTTCGCGAAACGACTGACTCGGGGCTACTTGTCAGGTTGCTGGTGTAAACCCCTTGGTACAATTTCAGCAGCTGTCCTTCGCTCGCCTGTCGAAGTACCTTACGGTCTGCAGCAGGGTCACCCTCACCAGTAAAGATGAGCTCAGGCAACGTGTCCACTTTATGTTTGATTCCCACGCGAAAACCTCGTGATTGTCTGAAAATATGCTTATTGTGACACGTTATGTCTGAAAAGTGCGCTATTTAAAAAAGATAGTGGATGTCGGTTTTTTTGTGCATTCAAGTTCCTAGGCGACCCTATTGTCTGAAAAATGGTCAATACAGGGCGCTGTTTGTCTGAATTATGTCGGATTGCCTGCCCGCAGGCTCAAAAAAGCCCCGGCCGAGAATGGCGCGGGGCTTGATGTGCTGCAGGTAGTTAGGCGTTCTCGTCGACCAGGTCGCTGATGGTGTCTTCGTGGAGTTTGGAGCTGGTGCCGATGTTGTGGTCCAGCGGTTCATCGCGGGTGACGTAGACGTCGGTAACCAGTCCTTCATGGGTTGCGTTGAAGTGCAGTTCGCCTGGTTCGTCTTCGCCAGGTACAGGCATGTTTTCGTAGATGATGCGTACGCCTTGCGGGGCTGCCACAAAAGTGACGCCGCCATCGATGCTGACCTTCATGTTCATATATTTCTCCTCAGATTTGGTTAAGGCAATGCCATGGGAAGTTCTGTCCTACAGGCGTGTATAGCCAAAAAGAAAAGCGCCAGCAGGCTGGCGCTTCGAGAGGAACTTAATCTTACCTGCAGGCTTCAATGCCTTTTTCGATATGGCCAGCCATTTCAGCCAAGTCCTCGGCATTTAGTTCACTGCCATTGCGCAGTACATGCACCACGGCGGCAATGCCAGCTCGGATTTCTTCCGATGCTTTTGGGTCGCTCTGTACCTCGGCTAGTGACAGATGGCAAACGTTGAACAATTCATCCTGCAAGGCGGGAGTTGGCGCCTTTACGTAGGTCAGTCCGCGTTCCAGTTGAGACTTGAGCTTGATGGTGTTAATGGTGACGGAAGTCATAGTATGTCCTTATGGGTAGTCGAAAATCACGCACCGTATAGCCAATTTTGGCAGTTCCCATGACCAATGCAAGAAACTATAAAGAACGGCCTCTAAGTGCTAGCACTGGGGCCGTGAGAACTCACGCTCAGACCTCAAGCTTGTAAAGCACTTGCGTCACTGGCTCGGAAGTTTGTTCGGTCGGACGGCTGCGAATATACCTGGAATAGGGGCCGTCTAAGTCGCCAAAAACCTGCCCTTCGGTAATCGTCGACCAGGAGTAGGGGCCAATCTTTTGTAAATTGAGGGCGACCTGGCGCAACCAACTCGACAGTGCCGGGCTGCGCTCAATGCGCTCGTTGAGTACTCGAGTCGCTTCTTCGTCGCGGCGCGCGCGACACGTTTTGGGGTCATCCACGACACGAAATGCTGCCGAACCGTAGATTCGCCGGTGATGGTCACGCTCGTTGCAAAGCTGAATATCGCAACGCTTTCCGTAATTGCTTTCAAAGAAAGCCCTCATCTCAACCAGCATCTCACGGAACTCAGCCAGTTCCGCAGCTGGAGCCTCCGCCGGTAGCAGCATGAGCTTTGCCAGGTTCAATTCGATGATGGCGCCTTTATCGCAAGCTCTCCACGAAAGGTCGATTTCCTGGATGGCCTTCTTAACCAAATCCAGGCGAAGGTTCAACAAGCGAAGTTCAAGAAAGGTGATGTCCAAGTACTGCCGGACATCGCTCAGATTTTTGATGGGGAGTACATCCTTGTAGGCCAGGATGCTGATTCGACCCGCAGAATCTGCCGAATCGATAAGAGTGATGAAATTTGTGCTGTCTGCCATGATGTCCTTTATTCGTTTGTCCAGGTGTTTTGCCACTCTGTATAGCGTGACGGTGTTGGACGGCAGACAGGTGCTCAGGCTTCGCGCGGCGCCAGCTTGTGCGTAGGATGCTGTCCAGTCAACAGCAGAAACAGCTCCCAGGTGGCCAACGGAATTTTTCGGTGATTTGTTTTACCAAACTCGACTTCATACCCCTGCCAGACACGATAAGGCTTCCCTTGCGCCGGCGAGACCAACAGCGCGGCATCCTCTTGCGACAGCCCGGCCGCGAGCCGAGCAGCTGTTACTTCAGCAGAGGTGGGTTGGACGATACGTTCGACAATCGGCTTCATGCTACTTTTCCACCGGCGGCGCGAATGGCGGCTTTTACTGCTTCGACTTTGTCGAGCGGGCACTCAACCAGGAACGAAGCCGTGTTTTGCTTCTTCTTCCAGGACTTGAAGTACCCCTCGAACGATGGCTCGTTGTCCTTCGTCCATTTTGGGCCGTAAACGATGCCGCCATCGACGATAATCGCATCATCGTCATTCAGCTCCATGATTTCGCAGCCGAACTCCTTCACCACGCCATTGACCGTCAGGTTCTCATCGTCGTGCCAGGTCTTGCCATCATCGGCCGGCCAGAAGGATTCGTCGGAGTAGAAGCGCTTCAGTTCGGCGCCGGTGGTCTTGGTAGCCATAATGAGTCTTTCTGTATCGCTATTAGTTGTCGGATTGCTTGGCAGCCAGGGTCAGGGGGCCGTAGTACGTGCCTTCAGTAGGCTCGCCGTCGGCGTGGCGCATCGAGACGGAGCGGATATACCCGGATTCAGCGATGAAAGAGCCGCTCAGCGTGCCGCGCTTGTCTGCCTTGATGAAGCCAACGTGAATTACGCCGTTTTCGTCGACCCATTCGTATGCGCCAGGGGTGGTCACTTCTCCGGCGGTCAGCGGTTTAAGTTTCATGTTTCTTGTCCTATAGGTTAAGCCGCGACTTCTGGGTCCCAGCCAATCGCTTTGTCGAAATCTTCCTGCGCCATCGGAACCCCTACACGGCAGATGCGAATAAACGCATGTCGAGCTTCGGCGGCGGTAGCGCTTTCAATGACGGTAATTGCGACGCGCGCTTCACGGAAGCGGTGGCCACAGTCATCCCAGAACTGCATGAAGTTGTCTACCTCATCATCGCTGAAGCGACCTTCCCAGCTGTTTTTGATGCGTTCGCGGAACAGCTGCATTGCGGTTTTCTGGCTCTTGGCGCCATCCCTATCCAAGGAGGCCTGTTTCACGACCGTCCAGGCCGGCATGCGCAGGCCTACTTCCGCTTCGGCGGTCGGAACGAACTTGAGCGAGCGGCTTTCGAAATCCAGCACCAGCGTCTCGCCGGCGTACCATGTCGCCTGCTCAGCCTCCGAGGCGTCGGGCAGGTCCGGAGGTGTGTCGGTCAGCATCATCCAGGCCAGCGTAGCCAGGCGATTCTGGCCGTCCAACAGCAGACTGAAGGGGCGGTAACCCGTTTCATCCGCTGCAGCTGGAATCGGGCCAAGACGCGCTTTTGCCAGTTTGGTCAGGTCGGCCTTGGTGCCAGGTGCCCACAAGAGGAAGGCCCCGATGGGAAAGCCGCTGATGATGCTGTCGCACAGTGCTTCAACGTCTTGCTTGTGCCAGACATACGGGCGTTGCATCGCGGCCGGTACCGTGCGGCCAGCGGCCACGTCTTTGACCAGGCTGGAAAGGAAGCAGGAAGTTTGGTCGATTTTCATTCTGGGCTCCGATTACGCTGGAATATCCTTCATGGTCAGGCCTTTGCTGGCGATAGCCGCCGCAGCTTGCGTAAGTGCGCGGCAAACTGCGGCCATGGGTTCTTGGCCATAGACCACAACTTGTGGTTCGATACCCGCCCAGGGTGCTTCTACGATGACGGAATTGTTTTCGTGCTTCAGATTCAGGCACAAGTCCACATTCAACCACAACGCTTGCTCGACCTTGTGAGCTGGGTTGAATACATGCTTGGTATCGAGCACCAAGCCAGCTGCGTAGAAGTGGCTGGCGTCCACCCAGTGGAGTACTTGGTGATTACATGCTTTGGCCGCTCCCTCGAGCAGCTCTTTGAGTGGCATATCACTGAATGGCATGACCGGAACCCTTTTATTGAAGTAGGTTCCTATCATACACGCATTGCGTGTATTGGTCAAGCAAAATTGATGGCTCGAAGATGCTACACCAAATCTTGAGCCTTCGGTTCGGCGGGTTATTGTGGGGGGCTGACCAGGAACACTCCTGCAAAGCGCTGCACCCCCATCGCAGAAAAGCCATCGCCATGCTCCCATCCAGGCTCACCGTCGGCTCGATAGAAGCGTACTTTTGTTCGCTGCCACTCTCCGAACCGGAGTTTAGAGGCGCCAACAATGTCTGCCTGAATATGTCGACCATCGAGTGCAATCGCAGTAACTCTCTCGGCCGAATGAGCCAGTTTGCCCAAAAGCCACCCACATAAAGCCAGTATGAAGAAAACTCCGTAGACGGAGAGTATTTTCAGGGTCAATTCGGTCATGGCGCAGGCATAACGGATTAGAGGTACCCTGCGTGCTGCAGCGCCTGGATGAAGCGTGGCATGGCGAGTGCCGTGCCGTATATGTACACCCGCCCCTTGAATTCACGCAAGCCGTAGGAGCCAACTTCAATGCCGCCAATCAGCAAGTCCCACTGTTGCTCACCGCTTTTTTCCCGGGTCACAGTCACGGCTGTTTGTGCGCCGGCATGCATGGCCACGGATTGGAACATCTGAGCTTGGGTCTCCGTCAACGCGGATACCAAATCCATCCAGTGCGGAGCCTGGCTCGCGGATACGGGCATGAATACTTCCACTTTCATGAAGCCGTGCTGATGCAGCTCATCGAGGTCGTCGTCGCGCAGACACGGTGTCCAGCCGACATAGCCTGGCACACCTTCAGGCAGTTGGCCAAGCTCCCATAGGTACAAGAAGCTTTGCTCACCCGAGGCCACAAACGAGCCATGCAAAGTCGGAATGTCCCGGCAAGCCTCCGGGCGCGTGGCGTCTGAAAACTCTTTCGGAACCATCCACGGCAAATCCACGAACTCGAAGTCTTTAGACTGCCACCAGCGCAAGGCCAGGTGCAGCAACAACAGGCCGTTAGAAGGGAATGGGCCAGTGACGGCCTGCGCGCGGCACTCAGCGCGAGGTACGTTGTCCATTGTCGAATGCTCTCTTGGTGATTGCCGAAAAGGTCAGCAGGTCCTGAATCGTAGTCCCGGGCAAGTGGCGGTCCATGAAGGCCTGCACGGCTCCCATCATGTCCGACAGCTCAACTGCGGCCATGACACGGGACCCTTGTGCCATCGCATCTTCGAGCTCGCTCAGCTCTTCGCGGATTTTCGATAGTTCCCCCAGTTCGCCTCGAGGGATAGCAACCAGGTGGTAGCCGGGCTTTTCAAGGGAAGCGCCTGCGGGCTTAGATTCGTGTGGCTTTGTCATGATGCGGTCCGGTTTTTAATCTTTGCGTTTGGCGACGTGCTCGGCCGAGTCACGGACCAGCCGCTCGATGTTGCGACGACGTGCGAGGTCAAGGCGGGCTTCTTCGTCTCGGCGACGCTCGCGAAGAACATATCCGGCGATGGCCGCAGCTTCTGCGCGGGTCAGGTAGCGACGCTGTGCGCGTACTTCAGCGACGTACAAGGCGACTACCGGGTATCCCAGGGCAGCGTCAACCAGGTCGTTTTGGCTTTCCGTGGCCGGCTCCAGAGCGTCCAGCTCAATGGAGCACAGCTGCAAGACGTTGAGCACGCCTACCAGCGCCAGCGCCATCGCGATTTCAAAGCCCACAACTGGCCAAGCTGCATGGGTCGACATGGGCACATCCTTGAAAAACCAGGTGCCCGCGGCTAACACCAGCAGTAGGGTGAATGTCGTCATCAGACACTGACGTCGGCGCCCGTCAAGCCACTGGCGTTCATCCACCACCTGGTGTGCGGTAGGCGGCGCTGCGTTCAGGTCAAAATTCATCATTGGAGTGTTCTCGTGTTTTTAAGGGTGCGGCCGGTCGAACTGGGTATAGCCAAAATATGCTGTCGTATGCCCAGCTCTTAGGCGTCTATGTGCTTGGGTGGTGCGGGTTCTTTGAATATTTTCTCAAAGAGCTCTGGGGTGAATATCTCGCGCTGGAACAGCCATTCTTTGGCTTGCTGCCGCGAGAGCGCATAGCCCTCGTGGAACCCGCGACACTTTGCAGCCAGGCATGGCGAATCGAAAAAGTGCAGTTCGTTATCGACTGAAGCATCAAGCTTCAAGGCGGAGAAGTAAGTGAAACTGAAATATCGCCCATTTTTTGTCAGGGCCAACCCTTCTACGTAGACTGTGGACGACCAAAAGATGCCACCAGTAAGCTGTGGTTTGGAAGTCGCCAGGATGTTCGAGGTCTTACCCTGGTAAATCAAAGTTGGAGTCAGTCCGTCATTCCATTGAGATGCTTTTTCAAACTGGAAGGATTGAAACTCCTTCTCGATATTCGCGGTCATCGCCGCAGCTACTTCTCCTTTCAGCTCAGCTTGGGATTTGCCGCAGCCAGTGAGAAGCACGGCCAAGGCGCCACCCAAGGACAGCAGCCGCATAAAGCTCATGAAACGATTCATCATCATTATTCCTCGGTAAGCTGGCTCTCCGCATACGGCTGCGGGGTCAGTGTTTTTGGTAAATACAGTGGGTGGCCCGGGTGCTTCAGTTTGGTCAGGCGCAGATAGTGCAACCTCGGTAGCATCGCTTTAACCACTTCATCTCGGCCCAGGTGTGTGCCATGCACGCCCCACGCCGCCACTACCACCGCGGCGCCATCGGCTAACTGGCGCAGCTTGCTGTCGTTTTCAGGTCCAACCGGGTCCTCGGCTGAGAGCATGTCTGCTGGCTGAGTCGCCCGGAATGCAAACAGGTTGACCATGCACAGTCCGCTGTAGCCCCAATCCTTGGCGTATGCGATGCAACGGCGGATAGTCGGGTCATCGTTGGATTCATCTGCGGTGCTTGGATTGAGACCGACAAACATCACGTAGCCCTTGTCCTGGCTGCCGGGCGCCACAGTCCAGTGGCGCCACAGTGCGTAGCGGTATTGTCGGCAGGGCGAGAATTCAGCTGAACTTTTCATCGTCATGCGGCAGCGAGTGCCCCGTAGTTCAGCACGTCATCGGAGTACCGACGGCGTACGAAGTGCACGGTAACTTCCGGCTCGTGCGTCCGGAAAACGAAAGTACCATGGTCGATGTTTACGGCCTGCAGGTTATTCGCATCCAGGAGATAAGTCTTGCATTCGGTCAGACCGCCTTCTGGTTCTTCGCCGGTGCTGAACGAGTAGAACGACAGTTCTTCACCCACCATCCCAAGCGGACTGCCGTCGACCGTGTCATGGCTCTGGCCGGAACACAGCAGTGGCTTGCCAGCGCGGTAGGCCTTTACTTCATATACGCCGCTATGCTCATGGTGCGGCCGCATATTGAGCATCTTCATGGCATCCTGGGCGGATTCCTTGTAGCGATTCATCTCTTCGACCAAGGCTTGAAGCATGTCGAACGAGAAATCGTGGAAGAATGCGGAGACGGCGACCACGCCCGCCGAATCAGTTTTGTGTTCCAGCTTGTCTTCGCAGTACTCTTTGATGAACTCCTGCGACAGGCCCGTGAAGTCCAGCGAGTAGTACAGACGGCCCGGGCGGTTAACCAGGTTGGTGTCGATGAGGTTGCGATTATTGCAAGTGAGCAGGAACAGCTTGTGCGAGCTGAATACGCCATCAAACAGCGTCAGCAGTTGGGCCTGCTCGTTGCGGTCGTAGACTTTCTCGAATTCGTCAAACAGAACAACTACAGCCTGGTCGATGCCGCCAATGAATGCGTTGAACTCATCACCGCGGAAATTTTCATTGACCACCAGGGTAGGGACTTGGTGCCGCTGCAGCGCCAACTGCGAGATGCGCTTTGTCAGCATGGTCTTGCCGGACCCCTTTTGTCCAGAAAGCAATACTCCGGTGCTGCCGGCGCGCGACCGGGCGGTATTCAGGATACGGTCCGCCTGGCGATTCACCTCTCCATACAATTTTGGCGGCAATTCGAAGTCCGCGATGAGGTCCACGTAATAGCCATGCACTTCGTTATGGCGAACCAGGTAAGTACCTGGCGGCAGGCTCTTTTCGATGGTCAGTTCGGCACTCGATGTAGGCCAGAAAGACTTACCCTCGCGGCGGTAGATACGCTTCATCGCGTCCTCATTGTTGGTTCATGGAATAGATGGTACTATACTGTATAAACGCACTTCTGACAAGTCTTGCTTGTAAAAATTGACAAACTTTAGTTGTCATTTTCTGCATTTGCAGGTATTTGTCAGTCTTCCATCAACCTCCTCGCCTCTATACTGATATGCAGCGAAATTGCTGTTTTCACTTAGAGGACATACTTAACATGATTACCAATATCCAAAATCCATCGCTGGGCAAGCAAATGCTTTCCCAATCCAAGTTCTTCATGGGCTATTCCCGCTGGGTCGAAGGCGTTCAAGCCTACGAAACCTGGGCAGAATCCGTGTCGCGTGTGATGACCATGCACCGCAAGAAGTACACCGCCAAGATGTCGGCGAAGCTGGAAGCCTACATTGCAAAGGCACAAAAAGCGTACGAGGCCCAAAAGGTCCTGGGCGCCCAACGTGCACTGCAATTCGGCGGTGAGCAGCTCCTGAAACATGAAGCGAAGATGTACAACTGCTCCGTGTCGCATGCAGACCGTCCGGCCTTCTTCCAGGAGACCGAATACCTGCTGCTGTGCGGCTGCGGCGTGGGCTTCTCGGTTCAGTGGCGTCACGTGAAGAAGCTGCCACGCATCATGGCGCGTTCGTCGGCTGACGTGAAGGTTTTCCAGATTCCCGATAGCATCGAGGGTTGGGCACAAGCGTTCGGCGTTCTGCTGTCGTCCTATTTCGAGGATGGCGGCACGTTCCCTGAATACAAAGGCTACCGCGTGCTGTTCGACTATTCGCTGATTCGCGAAAAGGGCGCTCCGATTTCGGGTGGCTTCAAAGCCCCTGGTCCGGACGGCCTGCGTGCGGCGTTGGTGAAGTGCGAAGCTCTGCTGGAGCGTGCACTGCAGAATGCGGCTTACGCGCGAGCGGGCGAAATCGCGGTTGCGAACATCGCTGGCCTGCCAGAGCTGAAAATCGACCTGCCGAAGTTCGCCTCGGGTGAGACTCACTCGTACGACGATGCTGTTGGTGCGAAGCTGAAGCCTATCGAAGTCTACGACTTCGTGATGCACATGTCCGATGCCGTTCTGTCGGGTGGTGTCCGTCGTTCCGCGACCATCTGCCTGTTCGACAAGTTCGACCTGGAAATGATGAAAGCCAAGACCGGTAACTGGCAGGTTGAAAACCCACAACGCGGCCGCAGCAACAACTCTGTTGTGCTGAAGAAGGATGAAATCAGCCGTGAAGAATGGGCTGAAATCATGCGCTCGGTTAAGGAGTTCGGTGAGCCTGGCTTCATCTTCGTCGACGACTTCGACTTTGCGTACAACCCGTGCGTTGAAATCGGCATGTTGCCAAAGTGCTTTGATACCGGCGAGTCTGGTTTCCAGTTCTGCAACCTGACCGAAATTAACGGCGGCCTGTGCGTGGATGAAGAAAGCTTCTACGAAGCGTGCGAAGCCGGCGCCATCCTGGGCACCTTGCAAGCTGGTTACACCAACTTCAAGTTCCTGGGCGATGCGACCCGTCGCATTACCGAGCGTGAAGCGCTGATTGGCGTATCGATTACGGGCTGGATGAACAATCCGGACATCCTGTTCGACGAACGTATCCTCAAAAAGGGTGCCGAAATCGTCAAGGAGACCAACCGTATCATCGCTAAGCTGATTGGCATCCGTCCTGCGGCTCGTACCACCTGCGCCAAACCTTCGGGCAACGCGTCGGTGCTGCTGGGCACTGCATCTGGTATCCACGGCGAGCACTCCGAGATGTACTTCCGCAATGTGCAGATGAACATCGACGATGCGGTTGCGCAGCTGATTCAGAAAATCAACCCGAAAATGGTTGAGAAGAGCGTCTGGAGCAGCAACGGTACCGACATCGTGGTCAGCTTCCCGGTTATCTCGAAAGAGACTTCCGTGTACAAGGCCGACCTGATGGGCGTCAAGCAGCTGGAGTTCGTTAAGAAGGCTCAGCAACACTGGGTCGAGAACGGCACCAACGTTGACCTGTGCGTGCACCCGGCCCTGCGTCACAACATCTCGAACACCATTTCGGTGGACGACTGGGATGCGGTGGAAGAGTACATCTTCAACAACCGTCAGCACTTCGCGGGCATCTCTCTGATGGCTGCGGCCGGTGACAAGGCTTACGCCCAGGCACCGTTCACTGAAGTCAATACGGCAGAAGAGATTCTGAAGAAGTACGGCGAGGCCAGCATGTTCGCTTCCGGTCTGATTGTTGACGGCTTGCACGCCTTCAATGACAACCTGTGGCTGGCATGTGACACCTCGATGGGCAACGGCGAAACGCTGACCGATGACTCGCGTGATGTTCTCAAGCGTGACTGGGTCCGTCGTTTCGGCAAGTTCTCCGACAACTTCTTCGGTGGCGACGAGCTGAAGGCTTCCTTCTGCCTGAAGGACTGCTACAACCTGCACAAGTGGGTCAGCATCCAACAGACGATGAAAGCCATCGATTTTGCTGAGGCACTGGCAAAACGTGCTGATGTGGACGCCGATACGCTGGGTTCCCAGGGCTGCTCTGGTAACGCATGTGAAATCGTCTTCTAAATCGCGCTAGGCCGGCGTAAGTTGGCCTAACCTAACCGCAACATCTCCCTAACCCTCCTTGCTTCGGCTTGGAGGGTTTCTTTATAGCTGCTGCAGATTGAAAAATCCCCGGAGACGTGACGGTCGACCGGGGGAGGAAGTTGGAGAAGATTTACTGCCGCTCACGAGCAGCACGCCGCTCGGCTCGATGCACAACCAGCCATTCAATCGAGGTGTCGGGATGCCCGAGCCGTCCAAGCACGCGTCGGTGAGCATTCATCGCACCGGCCTGGCGGTAGGTGATAGCGATTGCGCCGGCGGCCAGCGCCAGCGCTTTTTTGGACAGGCAAATGTCATAGTGGCTATCGTGCCGCGGCGGCGCCTGGTGCCATTTGCGCTGCACCCCAATCTTTGCCGCCATCGCATGCAGCTCTTCGTCCGAATCGGCAAGCATGTGGCACATCCTCATATTGCGAAACGGAGCTTCCATGTCGTCAACGTAGACCGCCATACTTAGCCCCTTGCGTAGTGTCCGAACGGACCAGAACCTTCGGCCAGGAACAGGTCTACCATCGGCAAGACCACTGGCTTGGAAGCCGCAATGAGGCCCGTTTGGCATGCCATATTAGCCATCGTCAGCCGGCCGCGCTTTTCCTGACCCAGCACACCAAACACGGCGCCGGTATCGACGAAGTAGCAGTTGCCTAATTGGCGTGCACCGTCAAACTGGGGAGTGTGGCCGCAGAAAATGCGCCCGACACCTGGTACGCCTGAGCGGTCACCCTTGGTAGCCCGTACGCGGCCCCAGAGCGCGCTTTGAATTGTATGCTGGTGACCTGATTCAACCTTTGCAGTGAACGTCGGCCAGTCCATACCCTGCGGGACTTCTGCATGGATAATCCCGACTGTGCCGCGGGCGGTTTCAACTTCCATGGCGATGGGGAGTCGCGCGAAGGCCTGCAACAAGGCGCGCCGGCGCTCCTCTGGGGTTTCGAGCCACCAGCTCATGCCATTGCGTTCAGCGTGCCAGAGCAGTGCCGCTTCATCGAGCGTGCCGGAGGCATACAAGTCCAGCACCATCTGTTCGTGGTTGCCGCGAACGCAGTAGACCCAAGGCTCGTTCAGAAGCTCCAGCGCCAGCTGCGAATAAGGGCCACGGTCAACCAGGTCACCCACGAGGAAAAGACGGTCGACCGTCGGGTCGAAGTTCACCGCGTCCAGCGCCGCCTTCAGCAGGTGGAAAGTTGCATGCGGGTCGCCTACGACAAAGTCGCGGCCGCGCCCACGGCCAACACGCCGGAATAGCGGGATAAGCATAACGGTCATAGCTGATTTACTTCAGTGGGTGAGAAAAAGGTGCAGCTTTTACAACCAAATACCACCAGCAAATGCAAAGAATGACACCGATGGCCACCATGAATGCCTTGCTACCCCAGCTGTTGGGGATGCCGCCGAAGGTGTACCTGCGCATAGTGTTGAGCATGTTCAGGCCCCAGATAGCCGTCACGAACGTGAAGAAGATGGCTACGACGAGCCAACCGATAATCGCCATCAGTTTGCTCCGGCCAGGTCGACGAGCATGTTGTTTGCGTCCTCAAGCTTTGCCCAGAAGCGTACCTGGCGCTTGACGGGGGTCTTGCGCCAGGTAGTAGCTTTGGCGCTCGCGCCGACGATACGAAAACTGATGCTATCGAAGCTTCCTTGTCCTTGCCGGATGTAATAGCGGTCAATAATGAGCTCGGTCCCCGCCGGCAGCTCGGCCGGAATCGCCTCGGGTTGGTACGCTACTTTGCGGCTATCGCCCAGCATGGCCATGAGCGATTCGTTTCGACGCTCGTTATAAAGACTAAACTGCCATGGACGAGCAAGCACCAGGTGTGTGCCCAGTGGGGGCACGAAAAGTGTGAAGGGCATGATAACTCCTAGAATACCTAGTAGTATATCATAAAACGTCAATTAACCCAAGGCATAACTGGAATACTAGCCACCAGGTACGGGACTTACGCGCGCGAACTAACTTGGGCGGAGGCCGGGTCAACTGGCTCAACCGAAACCAGTGTTTCGACTGCAATGAGATGCCGCTTGCCGTTGTCTTTTTCGACCTTAAGGAAGGGAATCTTTGGCAAGCCGACCGGGCCGATGCGCTTATGCCCTACAAACTTGCGAACCTTGCGCTCACCTGCGATAACCACGCCGTCATCAGGTTCGAAGCCTTTGGTAGTGAAGGCGTAGGCGACGCCAGGGGTCAAAGTGGACAGGTCCATGGGTTTGCTTTCAGTGAAGGAAAGCCCGGACAGTGCCCGGGCTTGAGGTTAGTCGCCTAACCAGACGGCCGCTTCATCGGCCCATTCGGTCAGGTAGTTCAGCACCCAGTCGGCAAATGCTCCAGCCGGGGTTGCTTTGGTGGTCAGGTCTGTGACGGTCAGGTTCTCCAGGCGATGGACGATTTCTTCCAGGTCCTGGTCATGGTTGTCCTGCTGGTAGTCCAGCCAGTTCTTTGGCACGCCGCGGCGCAGTACTTCCGCGATTTCCTTGCTGGCGGCCAGCACCTGGTGTACATCTGGGGATTCGCCCAGTGCACGCAGGATAGGCTGGATATTTGCCTTAAACGGCCATGTCGATTTGTCGCCAACCGTTTCTGGATGGCAGGTGCATTCCGGGGTGATAGAGCATTGCATGATATTTCCTTTACAAGAGTGGATAGCCTACTGTTGTATAGGAAAGGGGCGCTTCGGTTATCCCACCGTGCCAGGCGGGCCGTTATGTACGGCGATATTTGCCGCGCGCAGCTCGGCCATAGCTTCGTCAAAATCTGCGGTGCTGGCAATGATGCAGGACGCGTTGTCGGCCGGGGAATAAGCATAAAGCAGTGCATACCAGATGCCTCGGTCAAGCCCGGAAACCTGCCAGACATGTGGGAAGGTCTGAGCTGCTGCGATGACGGCTGCGCGGCGACCGCGACGAGCTTCGAACTCAATGACAGCCGGTGTCGGCTTCTTCTTCCCCTCGGTGTGCTTGGCCCACATGGCCCACAGCAGGCACCCTGCCAAGCCAATGAGGCCCACCAAAACCACTTTGTCTGCAAAGCTCATGATTGCTCCAATTTGTGCTGGTTCTTCGGTCAAGCCAAAGGCCGCGCGATGGCGGCCTTCGACCTTCACGAGATGCCCGGATTATTTACCGGTCAGTCGACGCAGACGGTCTGCGGCCGACTCGGCTGCAGGGGCGGCGCCGCCGGCAGCGATGCGGCGAGCTTCTTCGACAGCGTTCGCACGGTCGATTGGCTTCTGACCGATGTCGGCCACGATGGCGGCGGAATCGGCTTGCACGCGCAGCTGCTCGGCTTTCTTGTTCAGGGCGCCCAGTGCAGTGGAGGACGAGCCCAGGCCGGCTTTCAGTGAGCGCATTTCTTCCTGGCCCTGCAGGCGCAGCTGTTCGCGTTCGTGGTCGGCTTTAGCTTGCTCGATGGCGCGCAGCGCTTTCTTGGCGTTGGCGTCGAAGTCGGCCAGCTTCTTGTCGATGGTGTCCAGGATGCCTTGCAGCGTGTCGACCAGCTCCTTGGCGTCGGTCGCGTCCTGCAGTTCACCAGGCAGGCGGCCCTTCATGTCTTCCAGGTTGTTGGCGAATTCGGTCAGGGTCGCTTCGTCGATGGAGCCGGCTTCGAACTTCTGCAGCAGCACGGCAGCGGCTTTTTCGTCCTGGGCGATTTGTGCGGCCAGGTCCTCGGCTTCGCGTTTTTCGGCATCGTACTTACGGCGGGCCTCGGCCAGCTTAGTTGCGACTTCACGCAGCTTGGCAACCAGGTTGTCGCGGTCGACTTGGGTTGCGGTTTCTGGGTCGAAGGCGGCCAGCGACTGAGCGACGCTATCGCCCAGGGCGCCGATTTGGTTCAGAAACAGTTTGGCGGCAAGCTTCCATCCGGACATGTGCATTCCTTTTTGTAGGGTTGATACAGAGGGTACAGCGCAGACTTTGCGATGTATTGAGTGACAGTATATCACGGAATGCGCAAATATGAAAACTAATTCATGGTATAATTGGTCAAGCTCGGAAGTGGTCCGCAGCGCCAGGCCTTGGAGTTTTTCATGTTTCAGTCCATCTCGTTTGCCGGTTTGAAGAATTCCGTCCGATTTGGCTACGCGGCGGAGCTGTCCTTCTTCAAAGAGCGCAAGAATCTCGAATTCAAGCCAGGCCTGAACATCCTTTTTGGTCCCAACGGATGCGGCAAAAGCACTGTCTTGCGCATGCTCGCCGGCAACATGTGTGCGGAGCAGGGCGGGGTGTCCACCGTGACCGAGGCGTCCATCCGCAATGCGGTGGACATGATGGCCAATATCTCAAACCCGCGTAGCAAGCTTAAGCACTCCATTGGCCTCAAAATCGCTCACGACGCGCAGCCCATCGTATTTTGCGACCCGCGCGACCGCGTTGGCCTGGCCGGCGGGCACTTCGACAACGACTTCATTCAGCAGGGTTTGGTCGAAAAGCTCACGAACAGCCGTAGTAGCCACGGCGAGGCGGTGCTTACGCGCGCCAGCACGGCTTTGGCGGTCTTAGGCGGCCGCGCGCAGTTTCCTGCGGTGGTTGACTACCGCGTGAATCGCAAAGCCATGAACAGCACCTGGACGTCCGCACTGGACCTGGTTGAGGCCGCAATGAGGGCCTCCATTGCGCGCGGTCAGCCGAGTGTGTTGCTCGATGAACCTGAGGCCAACTGCTCCCTGGTTTGGCAGAGCCGAATGTGGCAGATGCTGGCGGATGAAGCTGTTGCTGCCAATTTCCAGATTCTTGTGGCCACGCATAGCCCATACGCCTTGGGCATCAAGCACGCGAACTACATCGAATTCGAGCCAGGCTACCGTGAGGAGGCGGAAGCAGGCCTTCGGGCACGATTCGTAGGCTAATCCTATTGCTTGCCAGTGTGGCAGCCCGCCGGAATTCGTCGTACACTTTCCTCACCCATCGTCTTTGGAGGAGAAGTCTTGCCTACGTCGAACTTACTCGAGTCGTCCGGACCGAAGGAACAGGTTCTCCGCGCGCTAGCTGCATCTCCAGACCCCTTAGATGCCTACCAGGTGGCCAAGATTGCCGGTGTTACACCGATACAGGCCGGGCGCACCCTGGCCAAGCTTGCCTTGAAGGGGATTGTTCGAACGCAGGACCCACTTGGTACGGTCGATGACCTTGCCGCGCGCTACACCTTGGTAAGCGACGTCGCAGATACATCCGAGCCAGGTTCGACCGGTTGATGAAAGACGTTGCAGCATCCGCAGAATCGATGCCTCACGTCCTCAGGGTGGAAAGATTCTCTACCGCACTTCAGGCACGTGATGGACTTGCGTCCAGCGCTGATTCGATAAGTGGCCTCCTGAGTAACAGGCGAGCTGGCGGACGGCTGAGAGTCGGTACTGCGGGTCATGTGCGCCTCCTGGTCAAGGCATGAGCGTACCACAGGGCCTCTCGGCCCTGCTAGGTTGTCTCGGTCAGATGACCTTGAGCTTCAGTGGTTCCAGGGTCAAGCCGACCAGAAAATCGACGTGCACGGCCGGAGCACGCTGTCCGTCGACGGAATCCACAACTTCGAACGAGATAAGCAGGTTCTCGCGATTGCCGTCAGGCAGCTGGCGGACGTAAGGCATGAAGTGCATTTTCTGACGCATGCCCTTCATGCCCGACTGGTCATCCAGCCTGTTTTCGACAGCGGTGTACGGGCGAACGTAATCTTCTTGACCCGGCGTGTCGCGCTGGTAGTCCAGCGTTTCGGCGCCGGCCAGGAGTGCTGAAATCTGTTCTGGGGTCAGGTCGCCCAGTGTGAGCTGGTCCTCACCCAGGTTGTACCAGAGCTGGCCCAGTCCATAACCTTTGCCCTGGTACGGTTCCTGGTCCTCAGCCGTGGCTGGAGTCAGGCGGAACAGCTGCTGGTAGTAGGTGGCTTCCACCGGCTGGCCATTTTTCGCTAACACCTGCAGGAAGGTTTGTCCCGCATCGGTGCGGCGGTCGCCGGCGTTCGTGTAGAAGCGGAAGATTTCCAGCGAGGGGTCGGCATCCAGGCGAACACGGCCAATCGACTGGATTTGCATTTGACTGGAACTAGGCACCTTCAGCAAGGTGCCGTCCAAAATGGCGAAGGAGGCGCGTGGCACTTCCATCAAACTGCCAATCTGGGCGCCGTATGGCAGGCCAGTATCCTGGCGCGGCAGCGTGTTGGCAGCAGCTTTGGCATGGTCTACGCGCTTTTCGAGGATACGCTTACCGAGTTGGAACAGAGACATCGCGGGTCCTTACAGGGTGTAGTTGGGTTTGCGGGCGGTAGGTTTGGTAGCCGAGGTGCTGCGGCCCGTGTCGCGAGTGCTCCAGAAATAGAATGCGGCCCACAGCAGCGCCAGCCCCAGGATAACGACCAGGAACACGCCAAATACGCTCAGGCTACTTTTCGAGTCAATCGGTGCACGCGCCGGCACAGAATGGGTAACCTGGGGGCGAATAACGACTGGTTGTTCTACTTTAGGCTCGATTTGGGCGCTTTCGCGACCACGCTGATACCAATAGGCATCGTCGTCATGCGTATTGCGGTGGTAGCGCGGGGCCTCCTGAACCACGATGACTTGCGGCTGCGGCTGCGGCTGCGGCTGCGGTTGAGGCTGAGGGTAGTACTGTGGGCCAGCCGATACCGAGGCAGTACGAGACTGAGTCGTAGTCGGGGCCTGGGCGGTGACAGTCGGCGAGTCCTTCTTGTCGACGGAGGCGGTTCGCGTGCTCGTCGCATCCTTGGCTGCTTCGGCTACTTTCGCCGATTCCGCGGCTTTCTGGGACGACTCGTATGCTGCGACCGCGTCATGGTTGGCGTTTGCCGCGTAGACGGCGCCGCCCAGGGCCGTTGCAGCTGCCACGCCAACCACTGCTTTCCCGGTGTTCGACTTAGCTTGTGCGGAAAATCCCGATTTCGCTGGGGAGGGCGCAACTGGTGATACTGGAGCGGTGACCGCAGGGGTGACGACGTTGGAGGCAGCGCGAACTGGCTCCGCTGGCTTAAATTGCGGGGTGGGCGCGGCCATTGGCGTCACCTTGTTCTGCGGAGCGTACGAAGGTGCGGCCGGCTTTGGCGTATCTGGTTTCTTGAAGCTCGAGGCGCTGCTGTAGTCCGGGCGCGGCGCTGGCTTTGCCGCTGGAGGCGGAGAATATGGCTTAGGCGCGGGCGCAGCTGGCTTAGGCGCCGAGTAGCTACTCGAGCTGCTTGGCTTCGAGCTGAAGCCGGACGATGGTTTTGCTTCTGCGAAATGGGATACCAGAAGGGCGGCGGAGAACGCCGCGACTACGAGCTGTTTTTGCATAATCCACACCTTTGTGATTGATGTCTTGCAGTATATCACAAAATGCGACTAAGTGCGAACTTTACTTGTATCGTAGCGTTTATTCGCCTTTCAGCAAGTTAAGCAGGATGCGATTCCATCACTTCCTTGATGCGGTCGGCTTCGCATTCCGCCGATTCCACCATGTCGGAAATCAAATTCATGGGGTGGCCGCGCAGCCACAGCTTGATGGCTTCATGGTCATCATCGGTCTGTGCGCTAACGTGCAGCTGAACCAGGCGATTGTATTCTTGCTGGAGCCAAAGCGGCTGCTCTTCCAGCTTAAATCGACGTCCTTCGAACAAAGGCAACTCGCCAACCTTGCGCTCGGTGCCGCGCAGTGCGGCCGCCAGGCGCTCGCACCACACTGCCATTTTCAGCCGGGCGTCGTCCACATTGTCACCGGACAGGTCCATGATGTGCATTGCGCCGGCGATGACTTTGCCGGTTCGCGGGTCTACCTGGAGCTGCATGACCTGCTCCAATGTGGTGCGCAGTCGGCCCACATTGTGGCGAACGTTGTAGCTCAGGGAAACCAGGCCTGCATCCATGCGCATATCAGTAAGTTCAAGCATGGCAGCTATCCTTCATCAGTTGTTCAACCATGTGCTCGAAACGGCGCGCGGCGAATTTGTCGACCAAGTCGAAATTGAGGTTCATGATTGGTTCCATATTCATCATCAATAATAGTGTCAGGCTGGGTCCACGAGTGGCATCAGAAGCTTGGTCCACTCTTCTTCGGTCATATACCCCAACGCCAACCGGGCAAAAAACGCTTTCTCTTTGAGACGCTCGAATTCCAGTGGCGACAACTCGGCCAGGTGTTCAGGCCAGCCGGAAGCGGTCAGCGCCTGGTGCTGGGAGGCCGGCATCGGAATAGTCATTGGCTCCACGTCCTTGAACGCGGACAGCCAGCCATCGTGCACAGCCCGGATGATGTCTCGCAGCTGAGCTGACGCTGGTAAGCGACGCAGCTTCCGGACAGCCCGGGCGTTCATCGCCGCATACAACACAGGAGGCAGGTTTGGTACCAGCGCAACCCAGAAGCACGCACCTTTGGTGTCGCTGTGCTTCTTGAGGCTCGCGTAGATACGGTCGCCAAAAGCATGGTCCCAGCCATTCTTGAGCGTATGCCGGGTGTATCCGTAAAGGGCGCGCAGTTCGGCAGCCGCGGCCGAGTAAGGGAACCGCTGCATAATCTGCTCTTCGATGTTGCCCTCCGGATTGCCTTTGTCCCCGAGCAGCTGGAACGGAAACTCCTGGCCAGTAGGCACATGGCGCAGCAACACATACGTCTTTGGTTCTTGTCCGCTGACATGCTCAGCATGCCGCGTTCCCTTGAGGGTAGGCGCCACGGAGATGTGAAATTCGCGATAAATACTAGGGTGCATACAAAAATTATACAGGATTTTTGCGGAAGTATACCACAAAATAGTCACTATCGTAAACTAACCATACTTGACCAATTACTTTACTTGTGGAAAATATACGCATTTGTTAAGGGAGATTTCCAATGTCTCGGGCAGAAATCGCACGGCCAGCGGCAAACGGTGATTTTTGGCCGGCACAGAACTTGGATGCGTGGCGCAGTGAACCGAGAAATTGCTTTTTGTCATGGTTGGCAGAGCAACGGGTTCTGGGTGTACGGCAGCTGCGGGAATCGTCGTGTGAGACATACACCGCGATGTTTTCGGCATGGCTGACAGTTCTGGAAAAGGAACGCGGTGTGAGCTTGCTTGAAGCGGCACCCAAGGACGCTGCATACTTCTTTGAAACGCACAAAATTGACCGGGTCTCCAGGCGGCGATACCTCCACTTGCTGAACAAGGTATACCGATACCTGCGTGGCATAGGCTGGAGCGGAGAGAATCCTTTGTTGGCAGAGTTGAGAAATGATGCCGGCACGATTGATATCGCACTGCCGCCTGGCCTCGATGAAGCCTCTTTAGAAAAGGTCATCACGGTGTTGACCGCGCTACCAGGGTGGAAGGGTGCTCGCGACCGGTGTGCCGCGGCACTTCTCATAGGCGCCGGCCTGCGCGCGAATGAGTTTATTGACCTACAGCAAGGCGATGTGTCGCCACATTATGAAATTCTCGTTAAACCACATACTGTCCATAAGGAACATTCCACCCTTATTTTGCCGGAGGGGCCGTGGCGCAGTTGGTATAAAGCCTGGGAGCATGAGCGTGCCGAGTTGAAATTTAAGAAGGAGGCTGGCTCGGTGCTTTGCCCAGGAACCTTATCTGGGAGACCATACACGCCATCTGGATTGTTTCGGCGCGTGAACGAGTGGCTACAACCAATTGCAAGCGAACTGCCTCAGGCCGGGCCAAATATTCTGAGAAATACTTTCGCGCGGCTTGCCTTGACTTGCGACCGATACACACCTGAACAAGTGCAAGAATTTCTTGGCCACGTAGAATTTCGGACAACCTTTCGCCACCTATCAGCTATTAATACTTCGGCTCCTTGAGTGGATGACTGAGGTCAAAATCTATGATAGTTTCCAATCTCATTAGTGATTTGTAGTTTCACGGCATGTTTAAACATTCAGTATTCATGCAGTTGACCCTCTTTATGGCGGTCGCCGCGGCAATAACAGGTTGCTTGTCCTTTCTTTACCTGGAATCGACCCCTTTTCTACTTAGAGAGTTTCCTCAGTGGCGCTTTATCCATGAGGAGCTGCCGTTTGTAGTCGATGGTCTTTTTAGTCTTGTCTCTCTGATATTTTCTACGGCAGCTTTCGCAGAGTTCACTGTGTTAAGACGAGCACTCAAGCACGGCTTCAGTGAATTTGAGGTCCTGAATAATGTCTTGTATTCAGCTGATTTCGGTGAAGATGGCGGCGTATTTTATATGGATGAAACAAGGAAAATTCTGACAGCCAGTCAGCTTACATGGCGTGCCGCTTTAAAGTCCACACATAAAGACCTCGTAGGCAAGCGCTGTGATGAAGTTTTCCCTGATAAATTCAACCGCTTGCTCGACGAGCTTATCGAGCGAGCCATTGTGACACGCAGTCCGGCCGCAGTTGATATCTCAGACTGGGGACCTTATGGCCTAGCCTCAATGGGGCCAACGATGGTAATCGTGAATCCTGCACTGAAATTGAAGCGCCCCGTGGGCTTTGCTGTAGTGTTCCGAAGTCTGCGCGAGTTCAAGCTGGCGGAGGATTCCGCTATCATGCATCAGAAAAAATACCAGTCGCTATTCGACAATCTGGAAGTTGGGGTTGCAATCTTTCGGCCGGCGGTCAGTGACGACGGGGGGCCGGATGGCTATGTGACAGAAGCAAATTCAGCATTCAAACGCATTTTGGAAGGCATTCCGCTGCCGTATACGCAGCCCGCGTCTGTAGTTTGGCCAGGCATTATGAACGAAGGTCCGCTTCGGGACGGTATCACCCAGGTCATGGGAGGCGCACCCTCGGCAAAGTGTGAGATTTTCTCTCCGTTGCTTGGCAAACACATTGCTATTTCACTGTCCGTACTGCCCGGCGGTCGTGTGCTAGTTGTCGTAGCCGACCAAACTGAAGCGAGGATGCACGAGGCGCAGTTGCTTGCGTTCCATGAAAGGCTGCAGCGTTCGTTAACCGTCCAAAGCGAATATCTTTCACGCGTCGTGGAGGATATGACGAATTTCAATCAAGCCTCCATCGACGTAGCTGAAGCACATTTGGAGGCTATGACCGAACTGATTCCAAGCATTCCAGAGCCGCTCGCGTCGAAGATGGCGGACGCCTGCACATCCCTGCATAAAGTGCAATCGCAGTTTATTCGGTACTATGCCGCAAGCGGTTTGCCCTATAAAGAACATACTTTGGTTTCTCTAGGAGAAGTTGTTTCTCGGCTTACCGAAACTTTTAATTGCCGCCACCGCAACATTTCTTTTACTGTTGAATCGTTGCCGACGGTGGTTGGCAGCCAAGAAGTGCTGGCCAGCATTCTTGAGCAGCTTCTGACAAGCCTTGCTAATCTACCAAATGCCGAACGCGCCAAAATTGAAATTGGCGGTAAACGAGATTTTCTCAGTACCGGACTTTATGTGGCAGCCTGGGGATTTGATTATTCACAACTGTTTGTAGAGATTCCGCCAAATGAGCAAGTTCTTGATTGGACGCTTACCAGTGACCTCGACCTGGCTTTGGTACGCGCGATGGTCTTTGAGCACGGAGGCCAGCTCTCACTCGGGCCAACCAAAGACGGTGATGGGGTACGAGTAGCATTTACAATCGGCACGCCCCTCTAACGTAGCCTAAAATGATACGCTAAGGCGCCCAGCAATGCTGGGCGTTTGTCATTTTTTGTGGTATAATAAATTCATTCAAAACATGGAGTTAACTAACATGACCGCAGCGCCGACAGCATCGATTGAAGCCCGATACCAGAACCTGTGCCACCGCATCGACGAGCTTGACCATCACTACCACGTGCTGGACGCTCCACTCGTCAGCGACGATGTCTACAACGGCCTCTTCCGCGAGCTGCAGGACATCGAGGCGGCGCACCCAGCTATCGTTTCGCCGGTTTCGCCATCCAAACGTGTGGGCGGTAAGCCTGTTAAATCGCTGCCAACGGTCAAGCACAAAGTGCGCATGCTTTCGCTTGCAAACTCCATGGACGCGGCAGCGGCTGAAGCCTTCGTACTTGCCGTCGCCGAGGAACTGGGTATTCCGCCAGAAACGGTCGTGTTCACCCGCGAACCGAAGTATGACGGCCTGTCGTGCGCGCTGCACTACGAAGACGGTATTCTGGTCCAGGCAGTCACCCGCGGTGATGGTGATGAAGGCGAGGATGTCACCGCACAAGTGAAAACCATCCGCACCATACCGCTGCGCTTGCCGAAACCAATGACTTGCGAAGTGCGCGGAGAGGTGGTCATGCTCAAGAAGGACTTCGACGCCCTGGTTGCTCGCCAGCGCGCGGCCGGCGAGCGGGAGTCGCCAAACCCACGCAATGCGGCGGCAGGCTCGCTGCGCGTGATGGACCCGAAAATCACTGCGGAGCGCCGACTGACCTTCTTCGCATACGCACTGGTCGACGCACAAGGTCACGGCTTTACCACGCAGGCAGACGCTATTTCTGCTCTGGTCGACCTGGGCTTTAAGGTCAGCGAGCTGTTCCGCGTCGTCACCGGCGCCGACGGCGTGCAGCAATCCTACGAAGAAATCGCCGAGCTGCGCGACAACCTGCCATACGAAATTGACGGCGTGGTCTATAAAGTTGCCCTGTTCGCGCAGCAGGATACGCTTGGTTGGAACGCGCGTACGCCTCGCTGGGCAACGGCTTACAAGTTCCCTGCGCAAGAGCGTCCAACTGTGCTGGAAGAAATCGATATCCAGGTGGGTCGCACCGGTAAGCTGACTCCTGTAGCCCGACTGACGCCTGTCTTCGTTGGCGGCGTTACCGTGACCAATTCGACCCTGCACAACGAGCACCAGGTCAACAATGTAAAAGGTGTGCGAGTTGGCGACACCGTTATCATGCGCCGCGCCGGCGACGTTATCCCTGAGCTGGTTCGTCCGATGCTGGAGATGCGTCCTGCCGACTCGGTACCGTTCAAGATGCCTGAGCACTGCCCGACGTGCGGTTCGTCCGTTAAGTTCATCCCAGGTTCGGAAGAGGGGATGGGTGAACATTTCTGCACCGGCGGCACCGCCTGCGCTGACCAGCGCCTGTACCGGATTACTCATTACGGCTCGCGACTGGGTATGGACATTGAAGGCCTGGGCGAGTCGACCGTTCAGCAACTGATGGATGTGCAACTGGTAGATAAAATCTCCGACCTGTACAAGCTCACCGTCGACCAGCTCAAGGTCCTTCCTAACTGGGGCGTAACCTCGGCCACCAACCTGGTTGAGCAAATCCAAAAAGCTTCGGTTGGCCGCCCCCTGCGCCGATTCCTGTTCGCCCTGGGCATCGAATCTGTTGGTGAAGGCACGGCAAAGCGCCTGGCGCAGCATTTCAGCACCTGGTCTGCCATTGGCGCTGCATCGGCCTCGCAACTGACTGCTGTTCCGGACATCGGCAACATCACCGCAAGCTCCATCCGCGCGGCATTCGATGATGAGCACTTCGGGCCGGAAATGGAATTGCTGGCTCAGCTCGCCAAGCCCGTAGACGAAGCAAAAAAGGCAGAAGGACCTCTGACCGGCAAGACCGTGGTGGTCACCGGCACCCTGCCGACGCTTTCGCGCGAGGACGCAAAGGCACTGGTAGAAAAGCTGGGTGGCAAGCCATCCGATTCCGTCAGCAAGAAGACCTTCGCGCTGGTTGCCGGTGAAGCAGCTGGCTCCAAGCTGGCCAAGGCGAAAGAGGCCGGCGTGCCCGTCTATGACGAGGCATGGTTGCTGGCGCTGGCCGCAGAGCAGGAACCGGCTTCCGAAACTGCAGGCGCCGTTGACTTCGGCGACCAAGACGCAATCTAACGCGAGCCAGCTGCACGTCGAGCGAAACATAAACGAAGGGGTACATGATGAAAAAGGTGGGTCCTTGGGTTGATGTGGCTGGTGGCGCCTACCGCGCGCTGGCAGGTACAGACGGCAAGAAGGTTGAGAATCGAGTCGCCTTCATTGAGAAAACCCCTCGTATCCGTATCCGCCGCGGCAGCTCCTTTCCGCATGAGGATTACATGAACTGGGCCGAACGCCCGTTCAAAGGGGAGGGGCCTCAAGATGCCAAGAGCCGGCAATGGTGTGATGAGGCGTTGCGCCACTTCGGCTATGAGCTCGAAGAGGACGCGCGCGACGATGCCGAAGCCCTGGCTGCCAAAAACGACGAGCCGTCGGTTACGCTCAAGTTGTACACGCACGAGCAGGCGTATGCGGTGCGCGATGCTTTGGACCTCTATAGCCGCGTTTGCATGGGGCAGCTCGATGTCCTGGCCGACCTGGTAAAGTACGAGCAAATCCCCCTTGGGCCTCAGCGCAAATACCTCGAAAGCAACGAGGTGGCCGACACGGTACGACCGTCACTAGCGGGCGTGAAATCCAGCCTTGGCTATCCATCGACATCCTTCCATTGGGGTATCAGCCATGATGCGGTGCCCATCGCGGCGAAGCGCGCCTACGAAGTCGAGCGCGTCTTGACAAAAGCCCTGGCGAACGCTCGGAATCCGTCTCCGGTATTCCGTGGGACAGACTACGATGGCCTGGTCGTGCGCTACACCAGCGACCCAGTGCCAGCAGTTCGTGCACCGCGCCGGCGCTTCAGCGAGTAAGGCGGCCATAACGTTGCACGGATAAAATTGTGAAGAGCATTGAGGACTGTATGAGCCAAGACGAAATTTCAGAAGCAGAGAAGGCGGAGGAAGCTGAACTTCAGGCGTGGTTCGAGAAGGCGGTCAAGTCGCCTTCGTTTGGCGGGAGCATTGGTAATCGTGATGAGCTAGCGGCCGATTATGCGCAGTTGTGCACTAATAACCTCAGCACTCTCGCGTTGGCACGTGAAAGCGTTCACCGGGCTCTTCAGGTTTGTGAAATGTTCGACCAAGAGCCGGCATTACTTGCTGCCAACCAAAGCATTGCGCCTAAGTCGGCTACTCAAATGCGGCCGGACCTAATTCTCTGTACCGAGGCCGCGAATTACATTCTCGTTGAGCTTAAAGTGAGTGTTAATACTGAACGGCAGTGTGTTCAAGAGCTGCTTGCTTATAGTGCGGCGGCGAAACTGCAGGCTCCATTCGTTAACGAGTTCGTGTATGTCGCTGTAGCGAAAAACTGGAACACGTTGTTGCGCTCATCGGTGCAAGCGCTCATGTTAGATGGCAAATACGTTCTTCCGCTTCAATGGCAAAGGGATGAAGTTTCGGGGTTCCGCTTGAGCATTGTGCTGAACTTGTTCAAGTTTGACTTCTTTCAAGACTACCCTCCTCTTTATGCATTGGTGCCCCAAACTATTGGCATATCGATGCCATCAGATGACCTGGGCTTAAAGATTGACCGCTACTTCACTGAACTCGCGCATTCGCTTGGCTGGAAGTGCGCGCGCATGCAGCAGACTGGCTTTGCGGTCGTCTGGAAAAAGGAATCCCCACACTATTCGGATTCGATTTGGTGTTTGACCATGGCGACTGTTAACCAGCACTGGGAAAACAGTTACTACGGTCCCGAGGTTCTGTCTGCCGCCCAGGCCATTCCGGATGGACGTTTTCATAAAGTCCATAATGAGCGGTACAACGAGACCTATGACGCGACGCTTGCTCGATTCACCGATTTACCAGAAGACGAGCTGTTTTGGGGACAGACGGCCGCGCATGAAAGCGCCTCGAAATTCTTCCCACAAAGCTCCCTTTCCGCAGACTTGCTCGATAAAGCACACAAGAAGGGCAAGGAGTGGTCCGAGTACGCGAGCAAACGGGCCGGGGACTTTGAATTTGGCGGATTCACCGACTTGGCCCAGTTCTTGTTATATCTCGAACGCAGTTTCCATCCGAATAACGTAAGCATTAAGCATGTCGTTGTATTTGGCGAGTTGCGCGATTATCTTCGACAACGTCAAAATCCACCCCTGGCACCGCTCAGTAGTTTCATTGAGTTCATGCGGGACTTTCACGCGCATAAGGTACGGCAAGCGACTGAAAGGAAAAGAGCCCCTCACGAGGGGCTCTGAGAATCTGCTTAGGCAGGTTGAGTTGCGTCGTCTTTCTTGCGCTGCACGCGTTTTGCCCAGTCCATGAAGTCGGCCACGGACATAGTGGCCAACTCGACATACGCCGCCGGCGGATTCTTGCCGACTTCGTTGCGAATGGAAACGAGGCCATCGGCCTTATCGTAGGCGAACACGGTGCGATGCGAGCCCAAACCACGCTTGTGGTCGACATCGCCGATGTAGGTCGTGCCGACCTTGATTTCGATGCTCTCGTACGCTGCACGGAAGCGAATGCCGTCTGCAGTCGAGTGTTCGGTTTCGACAACGATTTGCGTTGCGTCGAACACTTCTTCCAGCACGTCATTCAGGTAGGTGGCAGGGGTAATCGCCTTCCACATGCCGATGCTTTCTACCAAGGCGGTTTTTGCCTTGTCGAAGTCACCAGGCGTTCCGTTCGCTTCTGCGCATTCCTTGATTGCGTGGAATGGGTTGGTATGCCAGTTGCTCCAGGTTTGCGTCATTATGTCCTCTCAGTAGTTATATTGAACAATGCATAACATAGTCGTCGTGCAATCAGTATAGCTGCTGGCGGTCGGCCGACCCCATATGAAAAAACCCCGCTATGCGGCGGGGCACTTTCAACGGGGATATTTAGCTTTCTTGCCCTAAGGTCGGGTATTTGCCGAGCTCAGGTCCTCGCATACGCTCAAGCCACGTCAAAGCATCGAGCTCCGTAGTGGTCCTGGACTTGAAGTAGCTGGGGGACAACGCGACCATGGCTTTCCGGTCGCCAGAACGCTCCGCCCAGCGAGCCAGTAATTTAGCCCGGCGCAGTACCACCTGAACCAGGTACAGCGCGCGCCGCCTGGTGTCTTCGTCAGGCGCACCGCCAACCTTGATTAGCTCCAGCTTCCGGCCCGGTAGCATTTTAAACTCGACCCATGACCAAAGATGCCCGCGGCGCATGGAATTCTTACCCAGATTGAGCAGCCAGCCAGACTCTAGTCGGAAATAACCATATTCCCTGAAGAGGGACACGCCTGCAGTGCTCGGCGTCGAGCCCACGCCAGGGCCGACAAAATCCACCAGCTGATAGCTATCGCCTACCCGCATTTCGCGGAAGACCGCCCAGGCCCAGTAGGGAAGGCCGCACCGACGCAGGATTGGGTCAGCATCCAGGATGATTTTAGGCAAGGCATCAGGTTTCATGAGCCAGTATAGGCGCAGTCATAAGAAAACCCCGACATCAAAGATGCGGGGTTGGAGGGTCAGTCGGCAGCAGCCGGCATAGTAACGAACTGTGCGTTGATACCTTCAAGGCCCGAGTTCTTAACGGCCTCTTCGCAGCGAATCGCCAGGTCTTTCAGGTCCATCAGGACGCTGCGGAGATGGCTATGCTGTGCGTTTTCATCAAACGCAGCCTTCAGCACATAGGTGACGGTACCGTTTTTCGGACTGCGCTTCTTCTCGAGCACAGAAAAATGCTCCGAGTCTTCCATCGCGCGGGCAATCTTCAGGTCCGCAGGCTTTGCCATGTGTTCGAAGACCGACTTTTTATGGTCACCGGCAGGCAGGCTAAAAACGACCTGCAGTTCACGTGCTTCGCCAAACAGGCGGCTAATGAAGCGTTTGAAGCCGCGCTGGGTGAGGTTGAACTTCAGGCGGTCGCATTCTACCGAAACTTCGTTGCAAGGGGTTTGATTCGACATGGTGTTTTCCTTTATCTGATGCCGACTTGAATGTCTGGCGGGTTGTCCTGCCTCCGTATAGCCAAAGTTGACTCAATGGTATTTACAGCCTGGCGACGCCCGGGTTACCACCCGGGCTGCACACCAACTTCTCGCTATACCTACTGAGTTCTTAACTATCGCGAGGAAAACTATGGAAACGAAATTTGACCTATTGGCCGAACAGACGACAGCGAAAGCAGTTCCCATCATGTTCATGCCAAAACCGAAGGAAGACTTTCAACCGGTTGTCCTGAATAGGGCGCCCGATGAAATCCTGGACATGCCGGAAAACACCCTGCAGGAGAAAACCCTGAAGGTTGTCGCCGTCTTGAAATGGACCATGGAGCGCTACGAAGTTTGCTTCAGCTACTCCGGCGGCAAGGACAGCAGTACCGTCCTGTCTATGGGACTGGCGGCAGCGGCGCAGCTGGCGGCCGAAGGTAAGACTGTAAAGCGCTTCCTGGTGCTGAACAGCGATACCCAGGTCGAAAACCCTGAAGTCGTGGGTGTGGTGCGTGCCGAGTTGGGCCGCATTCGCGCGTGGATTGATGCGCATGGCCTGCCAGGTCACGTATCGGTCACCGAGCCTTACATCCTGGCCCAGTGGGCGGTCGGCATCATCGGGGGTAAATCCCTTATTAGCACGCCACTCACCAACCGGAACTGTACTACCGACCTGAAGTCCACGCCATTGACCCGTGTTCGCACGCAGTTCTTCGGCCACAACAAGGTCGCGCAAGGGAAGTTCACCGTGGGGGTTACCGGCGTTCGTTTCGACGAAAGTGCCGAACGTGCGGGCAACATGATGAAGCGCGCTGAATCACCGATTCAGATTGTCCAAACCAATGCGGACCAGGATGTGTTTCTGGCACCGATTGCTAATTGGACAACTGATGACGTGATGGAGTACATCGGTCTGGCTGTCAATCGGGATGTTCTTCCGGAAGACGAGCGCCTGCCGGTTGACATCTACAGCGACTTCGTGGACGTTTGGCGCATCTACAAGGACGCAGAGGGCGAATGTACGGTGGGGAAGGGCGACCAACCCTCAAAGGGTTGCGGCGCGCGTCACGGCTGCTATGTGTGCTCGATGGTCAGCAAGGATTCGTCCATGGACGCCTTCTTGATGCAAGACCAGTACAGCTACATGCAACCGCTCTCGCGCTTCCGTGAATACCTCAACGACACATTGTTCGACCTCTCCAAGCGTAACTGGATTGGCCGCACCATTAAGGATGGTCACGTCGCATACGGCCCTGATGCCTACTCCCCGGAGTATGTGCAGGACCTGCTGCGATATGCCCTGACGATTGACCGTGACGAGCAGCTGGAGGCCCGTAAATTGGGTATCAAGCCACGCTTCCAAATCGTGAGCCTGCGTGCCCTGGTTGCCATCGATGCGCTATGGTCGCTCAATGCCTTTACGCTGCCATACGCGGCGCTGGCCATCTTCCACGATGTCTACGTTAAGCGCATGCGGTTTGATGTGCCGACGGTGGCTCGCGCTGAGAAGGTGGCAATGCCTGCAACCCGCTACATTCCGGTCGAAGACTGGGATGAGGGCGCTCGAGATGCCTACACGGGTCTCCGAGATGCTCTGCTGGAAGCGGCTGAAGGCCCCTGTGCTTCGGTGCGGGATGTCAAGGTGAAGGAGTCGCAACGGTTGGTCATGGTGACCTCGACGGACCAGATGTTTGAGGTTCACGAGGAGTCTGTGTCCTTGCTGATGTCGTATGAGCTGGAACGCCTGGTGGCTCGCTACCAGGAGCTGGCAAGTAATCGCTCGAGCGCGTTTAGTCTCGTGGGTGAAGCCTACAAGTACTATGCCCAGCTCGGCGCCATTAGCCTGGCCAAGTCCAAAGTGGGTGAAGTCGACTCAACCTTGCGACGCTCGCGCTGGCGCGAACGAAACAAGCTGGCCGGCTACAACTACGATGGAGCAAATGCGTATGCGATGTCTTTGGCAAAGCCGCTGCCGGTCGAGGAACGGAAACGTCCCTACGAACCGACTGCAGCCGAAATCAAGGCAGAAGAGCGCAGTATGCTTCGTGAGAAGGTGCACGGCCGCCGAATCACCCTGGACCAGCTGTATCGGGACTGGGCGCCGGACGTAGCCTGGCATCGCCTGGGAAAGCAAGGCCTGAGCTTGCACAAGCTCTTGGCTCACTGTCTTCAAAAGGACAAGCGCCAGTACAACGCCGGCCGGCGCAAAGGATGGGCAATCCATCACTTTGTAAGGCAGGGCGAGCTGGTGCAGTTCATCAAGGGAAACCCGGAAGTCGCGCGCGCCGTGCAAGCACATCGCTCACTGGCCAACCGCCCGGGAAAGCAGATGGACTTGTTTGCGGCATAATTTAGGCATTATTGAAAGGAATAGTATGGCCGAACCAAAGCAATCGCTGGATTCCTTCGTCGCAGAAATCGACGAAGACATCAAGAAATTCAAAGTAGCCTACCTGGAAAAACATCGTCAAAATCCGGAGCAGTATCCGCTGGAAATTGTCGAGAGCAACGCCGGGGTCTGGTTTGAGTTTTTCATTGACTTCTGCCAAACCGGTAACGTGTAAAGGACCGAGTCATGAAAATCATTCGAGTTCGCAGCCGTAAGGAAGGGCGGTATTTCGTCTTGCCAAGTGGCTTGCGCGAGAAAGTCGCCCTCTACATGCGAGGCTGGCGCCCAGCTGACCTCACCCATGTGCCTGTCGACTGGTGGGTCAACCCTAAGTTGCCTAAGACCTGGGGCCGCGCTTAACTAGTTTTACCCTCAAACGCCATGCATGCATGGCGTTTTTCATTGTGACCCCGGTGGCATGTCTATCGAGATTCTGCCAGGCTCCTGGCGCATTTTTCAGCTTGTCCTCGTTCCTATACTCATTCAGGTAAACCACTTAGAGGACATCAAAATGCATACTACCATCACCTATTCGTACCGTGACGAATCAGGCTTTGCCGAGTACGAGACCATTGTTCTGGTCGGCCAACTCAGTGAAAGCGACAAAAGCCTCATTCAATCGAAGTTGAACGAAGAGGAGAAGTTCATTCCTGGGAACCTTTCTAAGGTTCGCATCCCTGAACTGCAGCGCCGCATGGAGAGCTTTCCCTCGGACGCTGACCATGTCTGGCACAAGCTCCATATGGACGAAATCGCCGAGGTATCCGTAGCTCCGGAAGGCCAACCGGCTTTCCCAGTGAAAGATTTCGTGGACAGTTTTGCAGCAGTGCCAGGTCCTGAAGACTGGGACATCGTTGCGGCAGCACGCCGCCTTGGTCTGTACTAACCTCTCAAGCCCCTTTACTGGGGCTTTTTCATTCCCAATTCGCCTCCGGCGGCCGCTACCAGGTGGAATGCAAGTCAGCAGGTGTCTGAGAGCGTGGCATTTCAGCCTGCGCGAGCCAAAAGCGATATTTTTCGCTACATGCGCTTGACACATCACTATACTTAATCGTAAAATGCGATAAACAACTTAACGAAAGAACCTCATGTCCCACATCTCGCTGTCTTCCTTCTCCATCGCGGGCGCTGCCGGTGCACAGAAACTGGCACATTACACGAGCATCGAATTCTTCGGATTCCCTGGTGGTGAGCGTCACGTTCGCCTCTCCGAGGAGCTTATTCACGCACTGAAGCAGCATGGCCGAGACTGGGCCATCAATGCCAACGTGTACACCCCATATGAAATCATGGACCTGCTGCTGGTGACCGACGCCGTTCGCCGTCTTCTGCCGGCCGGCAACCTGCTGCGCCTGGTGCTGCCATACGTCCCGTACGCGCGCCAAGACCGCGTCGCGCTGGAAGGCGAGCCTCTTTCCATTAAAGTTTTCGCCAACCTGGTCAACTCCCTGGCGTTCGATGAAGTGGAAATCTGGGACCCGCACAGCGATGTGACCCCGGCTTTGCTCAATAATGTCCGTGTTCGTCCTACAGAAGAGCTGATGCGCGCGACCTTCGACAAGGCTGGTGCAACCTCGCTGCTGCGCGAATGCGCGTTCGTTGCTCCCGATGCCGGCGCTCGCAAGCGCGTAGGCAACTTGGCCAAGGTGTTCAATACCGAACCGGTTTTCGCTGACAAGGCTCGCGACCCGGTGACCGGCAAGCTGTCCGGCGCCAAGGTGCCAGATGACCTGCCTGCACGCCCAATGCTTGTCGTCGACGATATCTGCGACGGCGGCGGCACCTTTATCGAGCTGGCCCGTGTCTTGCGTGAAAAGACCGACCAGCCGCTGTACCTGTACGTAACCCACGGCCTGTTCACCAAAGGCCTGGAGCCGCTGCGGGCTTGCTACGACCGCGTGTTCACGGCCAACTGCCGCGACCTCGACCTGGCGGAGCGACTGGCGTAACCGTCCCACAAAAATATTTGCCACAAACATTATTTGTGGTATACTTATGCGTAAATCGCAACTAACATCCTAACTGAAGGAATTTACCATGAATGCTCCAGTCGTCCGCGCCCCACTGAATGGCACCATCCCAATGAACCTGGCTGACTTCTACAAGACCGGCCACCCGGGCATGTACCCAAGCGAGACCACTTCGCTGGTCGCTAACTTCACTCCACGTTCGGACAAGTATTCTCCAGTGCGGGATTCGGCGCTGAATGACCACAAGGTAGTGTGGTTCGGCATTACCGGCTTCATCAAGGAATTCCTCATCAACACCTTCAACGCCGAGTTCTTCAAGGCGCCGAAAGCGCAAGCGGTGCGCAAGTACAAGCGCCGCGTCGATACCGCGCTGGGCTACAACAAGGTATCGATGAGCCAGCTGGAACGCTTGCACGACCTGGGCTACCTGCCGCTGGAAATTCGCTCGCTGCCGGAAGGCTCCCGTGTGAACATCAAAGTTCCGCCGGTCGTGTTCATCAGCACCGACGACGCCTTCCCATGGGTTTCCACCTACTTCGAAACCCTGTTCAGCTGCGAAAACTGGAAGCCATCGACCGTGGCAACCATCGCCTTCGAATTCCGTAAAGTGCTGACCTACTTCGCTAAGATGACCGGTTCGCCGCTGGACTTCGTGGGCTGGCAGGGCCATGACTTCTCGATGCGCGGCATGAGCGGCGTGCACGACGCTGCCCGCTGCGGCGCCGGCCACCAACTGAGCTTCTTCGGCACCGATACCATCCCGGCCATCGACTACCTGGAAGACTACTACAACGCCAACAGCGAAACTGAACTGGTCGGCGGCTCCGTGCCGGCAACCGAGCACAGTGTGATGACCCTGCGCATCCTGCTGGTGGTGAAGCGCCTGGAAAAGAAACTGAAGGACGCAGCAAAAGACACCAAGGCCCTGCGCAAGCAAGCTGAAGAAGAAGTCATCCGCGAACTGATTACCGAGCTGTTCCCATCGGGCATCATCTCCATCGTGGCCGACTCGTTCGACTTCTGGAACGTCATCACCGTTATCGCTCCGGCCCTGAAGAAGCTCATCCTGGCCCGCACCCCGGACGAGCTGGGCAACGCCAAGGTGGTCTTCCGTCCGGACAGCGGCGACCCAGTCAAGATTCTGACCGGCTACATCGTCAAGGACGTGCCTTCCCTGTCGTCTGGCGCCCTGTTCGAAGCCTCGCTGAATGGCGCCGAAGCGGTTCGCTTCGAAGGCCGCTACTACGAAATCGTAGCCGAAGCAGGCAACGTTTTCTCGGCCAAAGAAATCGCCGAGCACGAAGCAAAAGGCGCTGTCGAATGCCTGTACGACACCTTCGGCGGCACCATTACCGACAAGGGCTACAAACTGCTGGATTCGCACGTCGGCCTCATCTACGGCGACTCCATCACCCTGAAGCGCGCCATCGAAATCATGTCCCGCCTGGCTGCCAAGAAGTTTGCGTCTGGTAACGTGGTATTGGGCATCGGTAGCTACACCTACCAGTACCTGACCCGCGACGCGTTCGGCTGGGCGATGAAAGCCATCTACGCAGAAGTCGGCGAAGACACCGTCGAAATCTACAAAGACCCGGCGACTGACGACGGCACCAAGAAGTCGGCTAAAGGCCTGCTGCGCGTCGAGAAGGAAGGCAACGACTTCGTGCTGTACGAGCAACAGACCCGCGAAGAGTTCGACCGCGGCGCCCTGGTGCCAATCTACCGCAACAGCGTGCTGCTGGTAGACCCTGCACTGGCTGAAATCCGCGAACGCCTGTGGTCGTCGTGGGAATGCCCGGAACCTGGCACTGTCGACTTCGGCATTGCTGCCTAACCAGCGCCAGCAAGGAGAAGCCCCGCCTAGTGCGGGGCTTTTTATATGGGTCGCTGCCGGGAACGCACACTGAGCTATACCTTTTCGTGACTAACTATGCGCGAGCAATGCCCGTGCGACCGAAAAGGAAATATGATGAAGAAGAATGCAACCCCGACCGTCCAGTGCTTCGATTTCGAACAGGCGAAGGCAGAGTTTTTGAAACAGGTGAAAGCCAACCCTTGCCCTGGCCAACGCAATCACGAAGAGCAAAACGCTGCCGGCCGGACCCACATTCAAAGCTGGGAAGTTCCGTCCACTCAGGCGATAATTCATGCCGTGAAGGTTCTGGGCACAATGGGGCGCGGCAAGCGTAAGCTTATCCTCATCGACGGCTACCATCGCCTTGCGCATTGGTTTGGTCTGAATGAGTGCCCCTTCGACAAGTTGGTGATTGTCATTCACCCAATCGAAGCTAACAGCCCTGACGAGTTGACAGAACGCCTGGATGCTCTGGCGCGCACTATCGATAGCAAGAGCGCAGTTAAGGCAAACAAAGACCGGTGGTGTGCAGCTGTGCGCGACGCAGGTTTTGAAGATGCCAAGTCTCAAGCCTACAAGCTGGGATTCCGTGCAAACAGCTACTTTAAGCGTGTCTTGAAGTCTCCAGCAGATTCGATGCTGAAGCTGACGGCTCGTGCGAAAGAAGATTTGCCAGTGCACGTTCGGATGGACCGGCTGTTTGCGGTCAGCGAGACGCAAATGAGCCGTTCGGATGCAACTGAATTCTTCCATGCCGGCGTACAGACTGCGATGTTTGCAGGGTTCCGTATGCTGCCAGAAGAGAAGCATGAGGCCGCAGCGACCCAGCTGGAGCTGATGTTGGTGAAACTGGGCCAACCAAGCACTAGTGCAATCTACCGCATGACGAAGTTGACGCCTGAAGTTGAGGCAATCTTCAATAGGTTGTCCGACCTGGCCACCCAGAAGGAGAAGACCGCTCTGCGTGCCATCGGTAATCGCGAAGACTACTACAATGCAGTCATCGAGGAGCTGAAGCCGTTGGTTGAGGCTTTCTGCGCCAGCCTGGCTCAAGTAGGAAAGAAACGTAGCCGCAAAGCTGCATAATGCATCACTCAAACGGGACCGCTTGGTCCCGTTTTTCTATAGCGTAAGGCCTTCCAGTACTGTAGTGCAGGGCTTCAGTGCGGGACAGGCGCGCAAGAGTTTGGCCGGTTCAATAACCATACCGTAAAGATGAACATCCAGGTTATCCTCAGGCAGGGCAGGGTAGGCCAATATACCGATGCCTCGCAAAGCGTCTCGGATGTCCCCGTTGCGTTGAACTTCCTTGCAGTCCAGTTTCAGGTTGAAACTGTTATTCAGGTACGCGAGCAGTTCAGCAACATTGAACTTTTCAGCGCCAGGTTTTAACTTTGAGACGACGTCCCGCGCTTGTCGCGCTAGCTCTTCGGGACTGGTGCCGGCCGCGCGAATCGCCTCACGGAGGGGAAGCGTGAAATTTTCTCGACCAGCACCAGTAACTGCGGTGCCGCCGACAAGCCTTAAATGCGCCAAAACTCTCTTCTCCTCTGCCCTTGCATCCGCTGCCCAGTAAGCGTGCTGAACTTTAAATTGCGGCACCAAGGTGCGATATTGCCGTTCCTTGCGAGGTACAGTCAAGTCCTCCTTAAAGCGCCCCGCCTTGATAAGGCCGGGAAAAGTTGTGGCAAAATAGACGAATCCTGGTTTCATGGAGTTTGTTTGGTTGGCATATTGCGCTTTACATAGTATACCAAATTTCCAATTGAGGCAACTTGGCTCAATGCCATCCTGGCTCAGTAGACCTTTTACCCAAATTAACCAGGCGTCTATCAGAAAGAAAAATCTTATTTGCATTTTGCGAGTATTTTTGTTATACTGTGAACCATCTAAGCAAAAGAGGTTCCCATGGAATTTGAAAAACCAATCCTGACCGTCGACATCGTCGTGCTGACGATGATTGCTGGTCGCATCCACGTCGCGCTTGCGCCTCGTGATAAAGAACCTGAGAAAGATAAGCCGGCGCTGTTCGGTTCGTATGTGCACACGAATGAAGATAACGACGGCCTGGCCGCCGCATTCCGCACGCTGCGCACCAAACTGGATTTCACGCCACGTTACATCGAGCAAGTCTTTACTGCGGCCAGCGCAAAACGCGACCCGCGCGGCTGGTCGGCTAGTATCGTGTACATGGCGGTACATGACCATGATTCGCTGGGCCCATTGATGGAAGAGCGTGGCCTGACGCTTTACGATGCTGAAGATGGCGGCGTGCATCTGCCTGAAAACATTGCCTTCGACCATCGTGAACTGGTCATCAAAGCAGTCGAGCGCCTGCGCTCCAAGGCTGGCTACTCGACCATCGTTGGCTACTTTTTGCCAGAAGCCTTCACCCTGGCGACGTTGCAAAGTATTTACGAAGTCGTCCTGGGCCGCGACTTGAATGCGCCGAACTTCCGCCGCAAGATTCTGGATACCCGGGATGTGCTGACCCCGACTGGTGAAATGCTGCATGGCAGGGGCCGACCATCTCAAGGTTACCGCCTGACCCGCTATATCGACTACTTCGACCGCGAGCTCACCTAATCATGCTCAAAACCGCAAAAGTTGCAGTTCCCGCGTCCGTGGACCAGCCGTTGTCCAACGACTTTGCTGCAGTACTCATCACCATCCACCAGGAGCCCAAATACCGGTTCCTTCAAAACGAATATCGCCTGGCCGAACGCATGGTCGTGGCGGGGCTGCTTAAGCCACTGGAAAACCGGCAGTACGCAATCACGCCGTATGGCGAGGAGTGCTACAAGAAGGACAAGCTGTTGGCCAAGGCCGAATAACGAATCGCTGGAGATTGAAGAATGAACAAGGACACACTGCACGCGGTAATCCACCTCGGCCAGCTTATGAGGCTGCTGACGCCTATCGCCAACTTCGACAAGCCTTTCGAAAAACGACTGGCACGCCTGCGCGGCTGGCTGGATGAACAAGTCGTCTTGCTCGCGCTGGATAGTAAGAGCCCCGCCGGCCGCGCAGCCGCTGCACGTGTCGCGGAGATGACTACTGTGCTTACCGCCGACCTTATCAAGTCGGTGGACATTCCAGAACTGTTCAAACGTGCGAAAGATAGTCGCGAAGTGGCAACCCGTCACGTGTCTAAATGCTCGGCCCTGCGCGTATTCAGCGATTGGGTGCTGGACCGGGCTGAAAAGATTCTGGCGCCGAAGCTGAATCTCTCGACTGAAGACTTCCCAGAGGCTGAGCGTGCTCGCGTTCTGCGAGCGTTCAACAGCGCAGTGAAAAACTCTTCGTGGCTTGCGACGGTCCTTAAGCTGGAAGTTGGCATGACCGTAGCCACAGAGGCGAGCGCCTACCTGGTTGCCCAGTACAGCAGCGGGCAGGGCCGTGCTGCACTCGATGCGACACTGGCACACCTGTGCTCGCCGAAAACTACGGCAGCACGTAAGCGTAGCCGGCAATCGGCCGTCAAAGCAGAAGAGCTCTTCGTCACGCAAGTATCGCTGGATACGCAGCGGCTGCTCGCTCAGCCAGATATTGCGGCGCTGGTCGATGTACATCATGGAGCAGCAACCGAGCCTACTCCAAGCCTGTCGCAGCTTCTGGAAGTTGCGTCGAAACCAGTGGCCATAGGTCCAGACGAAGAACCTGTCGAAGTGGCACAGCGCCTGGTTGACGAGTTGGTCGCAGGCCTGGTTGCTCGACGTACGGCCATTGAAGCTGAAAAGGCTAAAATTCGTGCGAAGGCCGATGAAGTTGCCAAAGGGTCGGCCGTCGATGCCCTGAAGAAGCTTGACCCGAAACTGCTGAAAGTGCTGAAGAATAACCCTGGACTTCTGCAGTCGGCATAAAAGGAACCACATGTCGACCGAATTCAAGCCACAGTATCACTTCAAAAACGCTCAAGGCCACTGGCAGATGCGCCCATTCGACCCGCGGCTTGCTACTTTGGCCGCAGCCGAAGCCAAGCAACTCACCGAGGCCGGTGAAGTCGTCTGCCCGCTCGTTGATGAGGGCGCCGGCTTCCAATCTCCGCTCTTTAAGCGCGATTAATTCATTTCGAAACGGATAGTACTCATGGCAACCACCAAGAAAATCACACCCGCGCTGGAGCGCAAGTTCCAATCCTTCATGGACGAACGCGGGGCTCAACCCTTTCGCCGCCAGGACCTGGCTAGCTATCTGTACCCACATATCCAGCCGCGTCGCATGGAAGCCGCCTCTGGTCTGGCCGACGCGTTCATGAACCGCCTGCACGCTGCCGGCCAACTCAAGAAGGCAGGGCATGTGCACTGGCAGCTGGTAATATCCGAAGAGCGCACGCTCTTGAGCGGCCGCAAGGTTCGTGAAAATGCGGACGTTCGCGACTTGACCCTGAAAACCCGCTGTCCAGAGAAGTACGTAACCATTGACCTGGAAACTGGCGACGTGTGGGTGGGCAGCTCCGACGGGTTCAAACGGGCCGCCGGCGAGGTCCTCACTGAGGCCTTGTCCATTCTGACTAAATCAGCCAGTGTGAAGAAGGTCGCATAATGTCGGCCGGCGCGCAAATTCTGCAACGAGGTGATTTCGTGTGTGTTAAACCAGACAGCGACTTCCGTCCGGGACAGGACGGTATGGTCGTTGCCCGTGATGATGGGGAGGCGGTTGGCCTGTTGTTTGGCTTCAACCGATACGGCAAGCTCCCCCACGAAGTATTCACTACCGGCCTGACCGAGGAATGGCTGCTGAGCGAGCTGGACCTGACGACCATTAGCCACTGAGGCGCTATGCATCAAATTCGCTTTGTGTCCCGAAAAGTGGTTGCGGCCCATATTCCGGTGCCTGGCGCCATCCTGATTTCAATCCATGACCGCAGCGAGCCGCCCATTACGCCGCTTGATGGCTGGGCGGAGGTTCTCACCTTGCGCTTCCATGACACGGATGGCAGTCAAATGGGCCTGGAGGTGTTCAGCGATGACCAGGCGCGCGAGGTGCTGCAATTCGTGGACGCCCACCGTGAGTGCCCAGAGGTCGTGGTGCACTGTCAGCAGGGCCATAGCCGCTCGGCTGCGATTGCCCTCTATTTGGCTGAAAAATACCGAAGCCCATGCTTCCAGGACCAAATTCTGGCCACGAAAACGACTTGGCTTTTCTATAATCGTTTGGTCTACTTCCGCATGCTCGACGTCGACCGCAGGTTCTTCTCTTTTCCTCGACAAGTATCGCGTTGACTATACCTTAGGTAGGAAAAATCAAACTTTGACAACTTAAGGAGGAAATATGAAGCAATTTATCGTTCCGGCATTCATGGTCGTGTCGGCTGACAGTGTGCAAGTCGCGGACCAGATGGCTGCGCAGCTGCAAGCAATGCCTGGCTTCCGTAATGGCGTGGCACTGCTCCTGGACGAGCAGCTGGATACTCGCGAGATTCAGCAAGCGGATTTGTCCGAAATCCATTCAATTCGTGACGTCTACGATATTCCAGCGGAAAGCGTCGAAGTTGCGCCCCACGCAAACACCGGTTCAGACCTCGATAGCTTGCGTGCGCTGTGCGCGCAGCTGCTGGGCGACCTGAAACTTCGTGTTGTGGACCGCGCTGACTCCAACCTGCCGGAATGGGAACGCATGGCCGACAAGCTCGGTGTGGCTCTTTAATCTGCACTTTCTCAAATGAACTCAAAGCCCCGAAATTCGGGGCTTTTGTCATTGACAAATGTGCGAATTAAGCTATACTGTATTGCTATGAATCCACAATTCTTCGTCGCGCTGGAGTTCTTCTAGGTTCCCATAACCTAGGAGAATTCCATGCATCAAATCCCAGCTTACGAAACAGCTGTCACTCTCTTTTCGCGTGGCGGCGACGTCTGGGTCTACCCAACGCTGAACGCCGCGTTCAAAGCGCTTGGCTATCGCTGGATTGCGGCCCATGTCGGCCCGCACTTCCGTGCCTTTAGCCACAACCATCGTTGCTTCGACAGCGTGCGCGAGGTCTGGTACAGCGAACCGGTCTACACCGAGCACGACTTCGTCATGCGCGACGACTTCGGCACGCCCATTACCCAGGACGTGTTCTGGCCTTATCAAGAGCGCAGCCGCCGTTGGTATCGTTGGCGTTCCGAATGGGATACCTGGAACGGTGAAGGCCCTGTGCCCGGCATCAGCTGCCATCGCGGTAGCTGGCGCTGCTGGCGCCGGCCAAAAGCTCAATCTGAGCGCCGCGCGGCCGCCTGCGTGCTGGTAGAAGAAGGCGAAGTCGCACCTCGCCCAAGCCGCCGGCAGAACAATCTTCCCGATAGCTGGGACGATTACAACGTCGCCGCCAGGGAAGACCGGTCCTGGAAGCGCTACCGTAAAACTCGCTGGAAACAGTGATTTATATGGTATACTGAAGCTGTTGAACCAACTCAGGAAACTCGCGATGAGCGACAGCTTTTTTGAGGCCAGCCGGGCGGCCGGCGAGTATCCCCGCAAAGACTACAACCGCCAAACTGAAGCTGAAAAGCGTGTTGAAATTACGCGCAAAGTAGGCTCCGGGTGGCGGTTGCCTTGGGTTCTCAAGGAAGCGGAACGCCTGGGCATCGAGGTGCCCGCGGAGCAGTCCACCTGATGGTTGTCCTATACCCGAATAGGACAACCATCACAAAGGACAATCTATGGCTTGGCGTTCACCTGTACCATTCAAATTAATCCCTACATCCGACTCGGAATCGTTTACTACGATGCCTAAGTGGACCACCGGGCTTCCCTTGGCGCCCCATCCTGGCGCCTTCGCAGTTCAACGAAAGATGCACATCCATGAGGGTGTCGACATCTACATGCCGCAGGGCGCCCCGGTCTTTGCAGTTGAAGACGGCGAGGTGCTGGCGGTAAAGCCGTTCACCGGCCCGCACGCGGGCCACGGTGATTGGTGGCTCAATACTTTTGCTGTTTGGGTCCAAGGCGCCTCGGGTGTCGTGGTCTACGGCGAAATCGGTGCTCACGTCAAAAAAGGGCAGAAGGTCGTAGCTGGCCAGGTTGTAGGTGTCGTCGTTCGCGTACTTGCGAAGGATAAAGGCCGGCCAACCAGCATGCTCCACCTGGAGCTGCGCGAGCCCGGTAATACCGCGGACATCGACTGGCAGAACGGTACCGCGCGCCCACAAGGCTTGCTGGACCCGACGCCCTATTTGCTCGAATGCATCGCAGCTGACATTCCTGCAGGTGAAACTTCAACCAAGCCGAAGGAGAATCAGTAATGGCCGCACGTCGACATACCCCGGGCACCTGGTCCGTTTTCCGAGATGATTCAGGCGGCCAATGGACTGGCTGGCCCCTCAGTATCACCTCGGACGAAGATGAGGATAAGTCGGTAGTTCGCCCAGGCGGTTTCTATCCATACAAGTGGGATTCTTCCATGAGCCAGGATGAAGCTGTTGCGAATGCAGTTTTGATGGCGGCCTCGCCAGAAATGCTGAAGGCACTTGATGCTGTTCTGCCACTTCTCGAAGCAGCCGCAGCTGGCGGTGACCAGCGCGCAAAGGCGGCAGTTGAGCTGGCGCGTTCGACCATCACGAAAGCAACTCAGGTCCCTCCTTTGATTTCGCGGTAATCCAACTCCCAAACCCCGGTCCTTCCGGGGTTTCTTTTCAAGTTGGTCGCCCTCCAGCTGCGGGCGGGCTATACCTTGCTAGGCCATACTTTTTTAGGAGAACACCATGCCTGATTTGACCAAATATCTGCCCCTTTCCGCCATGCAGCCATTTTTTGACAACGTCTCCATTGGCAGCAACCCTACCGATGCCTGGCGTACCAAATACTTCGCGCAACTGGAGGAAATCATTCGCCCGGCCCTCGTTGAGTTCTTCCTTGAGCTCAAAAAAGAAGGCCGCCTGCAGCCGATTCCGAACAGCGAAGGGTACTCCACACGCCTGTGGGATGCCTGGAACGCCGCAGCGAATCTGTCCGTGGACGCCCCAGCAGCTGACTTACAGGGTGCCATGGAAGCCATGCTGTTCAAGTTTGAGCATCACCTGGCCTTCGACACTACCTACGAATACAGCAAGCACCTGGAAAAACTCGGGTTGACCTCTGACGATTCGTTCGATAAAGGCGCAGCTTACGCAAAGGTCTTTGGAGAGTTCAATGGGGGCACCGTTCCGTTCCTCTTTAACCATGAGACCTGCCAAAACACCGGCCTGCCGCTCACCTTGCGTCTCAAAAATTGGGCCATTTCGGGTTTATATATCTCCCAAAATGGAATTCACCCTATTGAACCAGCAGCGCCAGCAAAACTGCAGGAAACGGTAGTGGAGTTCAAGACAGGTAACCTGTTGATTGCGGACTGGTTCCGTATCGAAGCATTTACGAAACATGTTGATGCTCACTCGGACTCCCTGGAATCGCGCAATGGTCGGGAAGAAATTGTGCGCCGACTGGCTGAAGACTTTGGGGTCATCAGTGTCAGCGTGCTGAACACCTGCCCTGGTGTATTCAAGGACGGAAACCATCTGACTGTAGGCTACTTCGATGACGAAGAAGGTTCCCTTCCTTCACGATTCACTCATGTCGGCAATGTCATCACAGACCTGTGGGCAGTGACTATCGTCGAATATGAAAACCTCGTCAACCTGGTAGCCCATACTCACCCTGAAAATGCAAAGGAAACCGTTGACGATTACCTGAGCAAGCAAGGTAAAGGGCTGTATGGCATGCATAGTATGAAGGTAGAACCAGGCACCTACTACCTGTACCACTCCGGCGAGCATGAACAATTCGCTGAGCTGGCTACTGCTGCTGGCATCAAACTGGATACGGGCGATATCGAGCCCTTCTTCATGTTATCGCCATCTCGATTGCTGCCGGTCAGCGCCGCATAAACACTGACCGCATCGACACTCCTCGCCCAGGTTCTCCTGGGCGATTTTTTGCGGCCAGAACTATACAACAGCAGGAAACAGCAAAAAAGGAGCACCCATGTGCGTCAAATTTAATCCGGCCGGCCGCGCGCCGAGCGTGAAAATCAAGGAGTTTGTATGAGTGGATTTAAGAGCAACTGCGAGCGTTACCGCGTGTCGCTGAACTGCGAGCACGCTACCATCTGCCTGGATACCTGGTCACGGGCCAACGCCGGCAGCGAGCGCCCTACCTACGGTGGTGAAATCATGATTCACTCCAGTTTTGGCTCCTACGGCCACACCTGGTCGAATTGCGGCGTTCCCTTCAAAGAGTTCCTCCTGGATATCTCGAGGGATTCTTTCATGACCAAATGCTTGGGCCGCAGCTACATGGAGTTCGATGGAGAGGCTTCCGTTGCTAGCATCAGGAAGGCAATTCTGACGCACCGGCGCGCGGGCGAGTTCGACACCGCCGAAGAGGCACGGGAGGCTTGGAATGACCTGGAAAGCTTCCGTGATGCAGCGGAATCCAGTGAAGACCTATTCTTCCATCTCGTAGGCGAGTCACTCTGCACCGAAGAGTCGGTTCTGGGTGAGGCCCGAGCTTACCGCGTTGACCGCCCTTGCACGCAAGCAGTGGGCTTCTGGCGCGAACTTTGGCCAGAGTTTAAGGCTATGTTGGCCGAGGAAGTGCGCCAGGATGTCGTACTCAAGGAGGAGTTTCCGAAGATGAAGCTCGAGGGTTGGCCGGAGGCCTTGTTTATCGCGGTGACGTCACTGTACTTCGACGAAAACTACGATTACAAGTTCGCCGTGCTGGGCGTGGTCAAAGCTATGGCGCCGCACTGGCTGGCCGAAATGGACGACAACCCGAAGGAGCTTTTCGCGAAAAGCCGCATGCTATTGGCAGCGTCTAAGCGGAATCCCGAGCTGGCCAAGCAGATTCCTGGACGCCCTGATGCAGCGAAAGACACAGAAATCGACATCCTAAAAGATGCGGCCGCGGCGCTGGGCTACACCTTGCAGCCGGCAACGCCTGTCTAAACCTCAACCCCGACTTGCTCGGGGTTTTTCTTGTCACAAAAGAAAAAGCCTCTCAACGAGAGGCTTTGGAGCGGGGCAATATCAAGCTGCGATTTTTTGCGGCTCGAAGCGATGAGCGATTTCCTCGAGCCATTCGTTTTGTTCGTCGGTCATCGGGGTTTCCGACTTCAACGACCATTGGCAAAGGCGTACGAGTCGCTGCTCGCTTGGGCGCAGTTTGGCCAGGTTCGGCCAGCACGAATTGAAAGTGTTGCGAGTCTTGGACAGCAACGCAATGCGATTCGCGGCATCAGCTGCTTGGGTATTGCTCTGTGCACGGTGAATGGAGTTGGTCATGGCAGTCCTCTGTAAGTGGTTTTCCTTTAACCGTATAGACGAGGACTACTACCATCAAATTCACCCTTCAATCACTGCTACTTCCCCCAGGTGCTGACATTTTCCCGGGTAGGGCCATAGGAGCAGAACGCTACTGGCAGAATGCGAGCGTTGAGCGCCTGGACTTGGTCCGCCGGCGAAGCCGTATGAAGGATACCCGCTTCCCAGTAGTGTCCCTGCGCGCCCACCTGGTCCAGGCAGGTCACGGCCAGCATCGAGTCGATAGTCATAGCAGAGCCAGCTGCATCCGACATGTCATTCCGGATAGTCCTGGCCAGCAAATCATGGTCCAGGTACGCGAAGCGCAAGGTGCCCTGATACTCGTTTGGCTGGTTGGTCAGGTCAACCACACCATCATACGGCCGGGTGTCCAGTTCTGCCGCGAGCGGGCCGGCACCATGGCGCGTCAGGTAGGCGCGAGTCACATAGACGACCTCCAACCTTTCAAAGCCCGCTTCGAGTGCCACATCAAGAGCATTCCGGATGCCAGTGTTTGAGCGAGTGACGAAGGGGAAGGCGCCGCGGGCCTGGTCCAAGAGCAGACCTTGGGCGCCTTCAAACACCACATTGCGGTGCCCAGCAAGCAGCTCAGATGCGGAGGATGCCAATTTGACGTCGGTGAAGAACTCTTGCGATGCCTTGATGAAGGCATCCACCAGAACATCCGACGTGCACAGTTCATGGTGAGGCCCAAAATCAGGTAAGCCCAGTTCCTTGCAGCGCGCCGGCAGGTGTTTATCTCGAATTTCTACCAGCTTCTCACGCAGAATGGTCACGTCGAGCAGGTCTTTGACTACCAGGTCGAATGCTTTGCCTTCGTGACGACCAATCGTTTCACCGAAGCCCATGCCGCAGCTGCCGTGCCGGTTGTTGCCGCGGAAGTCTTCCACCAGCTGGTTGACCAGCATGTCAAAGAACGTGGTCACCGGCGCGCGCTCGTCCACATGGACGTATGGGATAAGCTGGCCGGGCAGCAGTTGCTGCAATTTCGCCCGCTCTTTCAAGAACAGGACTGGATTGACGGCATAGTGCCGGGAAAGGTAGGTTTCGGCGCCGGCGAACGTGCCGCTACCGTAGTGGCTAAAGGCATGCCGCTTGCCATTAGCCGTGGTGACCGTGTGGCTAGCCTGGCATCCGCCATTGAAGCGTACAACAATGCTGTCTTCGCTCTTGGAGGCGAAATAGTCGGTCATGAGACCTTTGCCTTCATCGCCATAGTTGGCGCCGATGACCACGGTTGCAGTGCGCATGAACGTCCTTTGAAGACTGGTTGAGAACTTATTGCTGATGCAGGGCAGGGCGGCCGTACTTTTGGCGGAATTGCGCATCGACGTCCTGATACGCCGGCAGCGTTTTCATCTGCTCCAGCACATGGTCACGCAGCACCGGGCGACCATTGGGCAGGTCGGCAAACAGCTCGAAGCAAAAACCTTCCACTGGGCTCGGGTAGTCCGTGTATCGCTCAACGTAAATGCCGTTCGCTACTGCAGCGCGCACTGCGGCGGTGAGCTTGGTCGCCCAGGCCTTCCATTCGTCCGCCAGGGTGGTGCCAGCGGGGAGTAGTTTGGCTGCAGCATCCTGCCAAGCGTGCTCCACAGCCCACTCACCAGCGCTGGCTTTACCCAACTCGGTATCGTCGGTGTCATAGATGATGGCACCATCGGCGGTGTATGCCGAGGTGGCCTTTGGGAAGCGCACGTGCACAAGCTCGCGCGCCAGTTCTTCCAGTTTCACACCTGGGCGATATCGTTCCATTGCTGTACTCCTTCAGTTCGTGTAAGCAACGATACCGACTTCCCAGAAGGGCTCGATACCGAAGTCTGCTTTAAGGGCGGCAACAAAGTCGCCGTACTGCTTTTCCGCTTCTGCCTGCAGGATGGCCGGATGCATGGAAGCGAGCTCCACGGGCGTGAACACATCCTCACAGCCGCGGGAGAGAGTCAGGCCAGGACTACCCCTTCTGTTCGGAAGCCAGATATCACCTTTTCGGTGATTTTGCCCGTACTCGGGGCAGTGCATGAAGTCCGTCCACTTATCCGCTAACGACCGGATATTGAGGGGCTCGGTAACCTTGACCGGGACCGCTGTTTCGACAACCTTGCCGCCGCAATTTGCGCAGAACTTTGCGGAGTGGCCAACGTTTGGAGCTGCGCACTTGCTCTCACAAGAGCGCTGACGTTGCTGCTTCTCCTGTGGGCTGGGCGGGATGACCAGGTAGGGGCCGATATAGATTGTTGTCATGCTACTAATTCAGGTCAAGTGTTAGCTTTATTGCAGGTAGTCCGCAACGATAACGTCGGCATCATAGGCGGTAACCACCTTCTGGCCAGCCTTCGCCGGCGTGACGGCGCTTGGTAGTTGGCTGGAGAAGACGATATCCGCTTCATCCGGAGTCGCAACCAGTTCACCACGGGACTGGGCGTGGTCGGTCACCAGCGCTCCAATGGTCGGACGCAGTGGTGCCACAATGCCGCGCGCCAGCATGCTGGTCATGATGGTCGAAGTTTCGATTGCGTTAAAGCCGCTGCAGCGTGCTGGCAGGACCAGGTCGGCCCAAACGAACTGGCGGCGCGCCACATCAACATAACCCACCAGAACACGCTGGCCAGAGGCAGTCAGGTCGACCTTCTGGCGTACGGTGCGTGCGTCGTAGATGTCGCCGCTATCGCCATCGGCGCGGACTTGCCAGCCCAAATAGGCTTCAGGCATATCCGCGAAATTCTGCTGGGTGTACGCATACGCCAGGAGCGCCACGTATGCAGCACCTGGATACAGCTTTTCGAAATCGATGTCGATAAACTCGCAGGCGCCATTCGGTGCGGAAGTGATATCGCCGCTATGGGTCAAGCCGTCCACACGCAATTGGGTGAAGCTGCAGTGAGTCAGGTAGTTGAAGCTCTGGTCCAGAACCGCGCAGGACAGGTCCAGGTCGGTACGGCCGATGTTGTAGCGGTTGCCTTCGGTATCCAGGCCCGACTCGTTCCACCACAGGAACGCACGCATGATTGCTTCGTCGCCGAGGTCAATCCGCGAGCCGCGACCAACAGTGCGCAGCGCCTTTTGAGCCGTGCGCTGAGCGAATGGGACACTGAATCCGTGCAAGGCAGGGTCCACATAGACTTTGCCCAGGGCAGGGAGCTTCGCAAATCGTACGGCCAGTACCTCAGTTACCACATTGACGATTGTGTCCGCGTGGTCGTTGGATACGCGCTGCGCTTCTTCATTTGCTACCCACATGCGGCCGGCACCGGCTTTTGGCGCAAAGGCGCGAACGGTCACGGCGCCCAGCTCAGCTTGCATGCGCTGGCGCAGTTGGAGCAGAACCGGGGTCGATACTCGGTCGGCCACCATCGCGAATGCTTCCACAACGACGATTTTGTTCATGCCAGTAGCCTTGCGCACTACTTCATGCAGCTTGCGGGCGAACACGCCAGGGCGCTGTACCAGCAAAGCAATGGCATCCAGGGTCTGGCGGGACGCCAGACGTTTCTCCACCTTGCCAGCCCAGCTTACCGGCGCTTCTTTCTTGCGCAGTGCTGTGAAGCGTTCGAACGTGCGAGCGTAGCGGGTTTGATACTCCCCAGGGTGCAGGGCTTCGCCCAGGCGCAGCCATTGTTCACGGCGCTGGAACATTTCGGCCAGCACCGAGTCCGAAGGCTGTGCATCCAGCAGGCCGAGCAGCTGACGGCGCATGCCGCGCGACACCTTGGCGAAGCGCGGAGGTTTGGTCAGGGTCAGGTCGGCCGTCAGCAAATCAGGAGCGCAGACCGCTGCTGCCAGGCGGAGGACGTCGGTAGGAGTCTCGAACATGCGCGCGAAATTGCCTGCACCGAAGGCCGATGGCGATACCTTAGCCAGCCATGCGCCGGCCAGTGCGCGGATTTCTTTCTGTGGAACAGTGCCGTCTTGCAGTGCCATCAGCAGGTGGCCAGGGAAGTGCCGGTCGAAATAGGCGAGCAGGTCCAGCAGGACGCTCTTATTTGCGGCCGACAGCGATGCGTTGCTGTTAAGCAGACGCTTCAACTGCACGAATACAGCTTTGTCTTCAGCCGCGGCCAGCACGGTTGGCTTCACTTTTTCCAGCTTTTTCAGCGGCGGGCGCTTTACTTCGGCGTACACCGGCAGGATGCGGATACCGAGCCAGTCACCAGCGTAATGCAGCCAGGCATTAACCAGTAGCTCCATGTCGGACGCGGCCAACACTTGAGCAGGGAAGTTCGGGTACATCGGCTGGAATACTTGATGGGCGCCCAATGCGCGCGTCAGCATGGTCACCAGGTTGGTGTGAATGCAGATGAGTTCTTCATCCGTCAGCCAGGCCATACGCTGGATGACGTCGGTGCTGTAGACAAAGCCCAGCGACTCGAGCGTGAGCTGGCTATGCAGCACTTTGCCCAGATTTGGGCCAGGCGCGCGGCCGGCGCGGATTTCGCGCTCGACGACACGTTCCGGAGTAGGGAGGTTCAGTTTACCTTGGCGGAGCAGTGCCGCCAGGATGTTGTATTCAGGGGAGTTAACTGCGAATACTGCGGTAGCTAAGTTCAGCATATTTTCTCGCAAAACGGTCGTATATCGTAGAAACAGGCCGCTCGCAGGAAGTAATACGGGACGCCACCTTGGACATCCCGGACCACCACAGCTAAGAGCAGGAGAGCGGGTTCACTAGTTCATCCAATTGAGTGTAGAAGGAAGCGAAACCCATAGCCTGCGTAACCCTCAGTGATTAAGCACTGCCTAAACGCTGATTCGAGATTGAAGTATAGCTTCATAATCCAATCTCGTCAAGCTTTTTGTTAACTGCTTAGAAGCGCACCACCCCGGTAGTTTTCGCGCCGGTGCGGGTCATGGCGCCCAGGCCGCGCGCGACGACAAGCGACGTGTCACCTGACCAGGATTTCACGGCATCGTCGACGCTCCAACCTTCGTTGACCTGGATGGTCGAAACGATGAGCTCGGCCAGCTTGGTGTGGTCGGACATTGGTAGCGCTGCTTCGCCCAGCAAAGCCTTCCAGTTATCCTTGACGGATTGGTAGCAGGAGCCACTTTCTTCTACCAGCAGGTGGAACACGTGGTAGCTACGGCTGGCCATCGTCAGCAGCTCGGCCGAAGTCAGGTCGCGCTCAATATCGTCGCCGAAGATAGTTTTCACCTGCTCTTTGGTCAGGACCTTGTGCGGGTTTTCGTCGCCAACGGTGAACAGGTAGCCTTTTTTCTGGCGCTTTTCGAAGCAGTCGATGGAGGTATGCCGGGCAGCGAAGTACCAGGCCAGGTGGTAGCTTTCCCCACCATTGGCGCCGCCGTGACCTTCCAGCCAGACTTGGCTCAGCTGCGTTGCAATTCGGATGTCGGCTTCGAATTGCGTCACCTGCAGCGGCGCCTGGTCGGAGTACGCATCGCCCACACCCATGCACATGATGTGCGGGTTTGCCACCGGTCGGCGCTTGAGCAGTTCTTCAACCAGCACGCCCATACCCTTGCGGATTAGCGCGTCCGACAGGATGCCCATCGAGCCCGTTACATCCGAAGCCACGACGATGGCATGCGAATTTGGGCTGTCCGCCGAGTCGCGGGACTCACGCATCGCTACTCCCAGCGGGTTCAGCGTAGGGTGAATTTTGCTCTGGCTGAATACCTGCTGCGTCGATTTCGCGCGGGTATTTGAAGAGAACTGGTTCCAGTCCGAAGAATTCCAATTACCACCACCCATGATTCACTCCTTAAGGATATAGGGTTTCGTGAGTCAGGTTCATTTCCACGAACTTGCGCTCACCAAAAGCGTCAATGAGGACGCGCTCCTGCCACTCGCGGTAGGTGGCCACCGCACTCTGATGAGTGCTCATCTGCAGCCAGTCGACCAGGGCGGGTGGCACCGCCGAATCTTTCGCCAGGCGTACACCCGACGTATCGCCAAGCAGCTCGCGGCCCAGCGCTTTAATCATTTCCATGTCGGTGCGGCTATCGCCGACCTTCTTTTGCAAAACTTCTGGCGGGGCGCACAGCACCATGCGCTGTGAAGCCGCCTTCAACGGCTGGCCCAGTCCGGCCGCGAACCACCAGCCGCCCAACAGGCAGGCGCTATGGTGCTTTGGCGAGATAAATACGGAGTCCAAGGCGATTGCGTTGTGGGCCACCTTGCCTTGCAGCTCCAGGTAGCAGGCGATGTTGAGCAGCCGGCTGATGACCCAGGCCGCATGCCGCGCAGGCATCTTGCCTTTGTAATAACTTAGTACATCTTGCAGGAGCAACACGTCTGGCGTCTTGGTCACAACCAGGAGCGCGCCGGTAGGAGTTTCAATCTTCTTGGCGATGGACGGGAAATAGCGTGAGAACTCGGCACGCATCGCGTCATTTGCGTAGGAGAGGGCGCCCAGTTGGAGCTCAGCTTGCGCCAGCAAGTCAAGGTTGTCGCGTGGGATGTCAAACCCTACAGCTGTACGGCTCACATACATGGTCCCGACATCGAGCGCCATCTTGCTCGAATAACGCAATTCGAAATTGGCGCCGGCAGTGCTGGTAATACGAAGAAGGCCTGGGGTCTCCCAGTTACCGTTCTCAATCTTCTTCTCGGCGGCCGATAGTAACGCACCAACGCGCTTGAACACTTCACCCGCCAACGGGTCCTTGTTGCGGTCGGTATGCCACTTCTGAAGCAGCGACCTGGCTACCTTTTTCACCGCAGCGAGGTCCGGGGCTGCGAAAAGGCGCTCGGGCACCAGTTCAGGGATGGCCAGAATGTCGTCTGCGGTAAGGGTTAGGTGGTCCATTATTTATTTCTTAGTTGCGATTTACGAATAAGTATAGGAGCGCGGGGCCGGCAATGCAAGGAATTTCGTTTCAGTAACTAAGGAGCATTACCTGAGCTTTGCATTATACATCTTCTACGGTATACTAGCCACAGGAGATTTTGTGCGAACTTTCGAACCCATGGCCGCTGCTGCTCGAGCTATCCAGCTTGCGCGCGCAGGGCAGAGCCCTTCATTTGACGACGGACCGGTCGGCGACATCGAGCGCGATGCGCTGGCCGAAGGCATTCCATTGTGGCTCGAAGCTAAGGCGGGAACCTTGTACCTGGCTGCGAATGCCTCCTGGCCCGGACTATTCAAGATTGGCTGTACACGGAAATCCGTCGAAGCTCGAATGCGCCAGTTGAGTGGCGCCGGCGTCGCAACACCATGGATTCCATACCATTCGTGGCCGTTGCACGATGCACATGGCCTTGAGGCTCAAGCACACAGGGCGTGTGGTGGCTGGCGAATGAAGGGGGAGTTGTTCCACGCGCCGGCCGAAGTGTTGAAGCAAGCCATTGACACGGTGATTGCTCGCGACCGCCAGCTGCTTGCCCACAATTTGTCGAATTTCCTGCCTAATTCCTTTGATACTTCTCCAGCCGAGCCGCACATCCCCGGCAATGCACTTTTGGCAGCTCCATGCTGATTACCTATACCCCTTTAGGCAAAAATTCATTTATAGGAGCTATCCATGGAAACTAAAGTCCCAGCAGGGGAGCCTGCACTGCGCCTCCAAGCGCATTCCGAGTACAGCTATGTCCCGCGCACCAAAGAAAACGCCGCTGCCGCTGGCGCCGACGTAACTGTCGCGTTTGCAGCTGATTTCACTACCGCGGGCGAGCGGCTTACCAAGAACGCGGCCGGTAACCGCTACATTGGCATTCCTTTCGGGAGCGATGTTGAAGCTGCCGCAGGCACCCTTTGTTCGTTCATCATTGCGAAAAAAGGGAATACGCTCAACGTAGCCGGCAACGGCATCTACACGATGGCCGAGCACGGCGTAAGCCAGGCACGGTGCAATAAATGGGTGTACGACGTTCTGGCACGCGTAACCGCACTGGTGAAGCTCACGCTCATCCGGAGCGGCGGGCAAACCGGGATTGACCAAGCTGGCCTGGTCGCCGCGCTGGCGCTGGGTATCCCCGCCTTGGGGCACTACCCAGCTCGATTCCGTCGACGCAACGAGAAAGGCATCGAATTCACTTCCACGTCGGAGGCAATTCGTGCTGAACTTGAAGGTCAGGTAATGGCACTGAAGGAGCCAGAAGGCTACACTTTCCACGTTGACGGCACACTGCCGACGGCGCTGGACGGTGAAATCTTCGTCTTCGGGTCGAACCTGGCCGGCCGACACGGTAAGGGCGCCGCTTTGGTGGCGCGCGAGCAGTTCGGCGCGCTAGAAGGTGTTGGCCCAGGTCGCCAGGGTCAGAGCTATGGCATTCCTACCAAGGATGGCCGTCCGCTCCCTGGTATCCCGAAGCCTTCATTCAATGACCCCAAGCAGACCCTGTCGCTGGAAGCTATCAAACCGTTCATCGCAGAGTTCCTCGCTTATGCGACGGCGCATCCAGGCGAACGCTTCTTCGTTACCCGCGTAGGCTGTGGCCTTGCCGGATTCGATGATGCTGACGTGGCCCCACTATTCCTGTCGGCACCAGCCAACTGCAACTTTCCTGAAGCATGGAAGAAGTGGTTGGGTGAGGCTCCGCAAGAGCTGGCTGTTGCGAAAGCAGCCAACATCTGGAGCGGTGCTTCTGGACTTCCTGGCGCCCTGACAAACATGTCGGAGCGTGCTCGGGAGAAGGGATGCATCAAGAACGCCTACCCAGTGAAGGTCAATGGTGTGGTGTACCCGGATTCGGAGGCGGCTTACCAGACGCTGAAGGTGAAGGGAAACGATGACTACAACGACTGCCTGATGGTTGACCTCATCGCGCTGAAGTTCATCCAAAACCGCATCCTGTTTGACCGTGTCACCCAAAACGGCGGCGTGCTGTGGCTGGAGAAGTGCAGTCACTTTACCCAGGCACAGTCTGAGCGGTTCCAAGCCTGGGAAGGTCAGGGCCGCGGGTCTCGGTTCATCCGAAACCTCATCGACGGGTATGTAAAGGCGAAAACTGGCGTTGGTCCCCGGACTCACGTTGTTCACGTCAAGCAGGCTCCGTACGACGAGTACATCGGCCGGCGGATGAGTGCTGACTTCCCAGAGTCGGTACTGCACAATCCTTACAAGTCCAGTGAAGTAGGTTCCGTTGAGAAAGCAGTCGAGCTGTTTTATGCGCGGCTGACGTCCAGTCCTGAGCTGATGGCCAAGGCTCGTGCACTAAAAGGCCGGACTATCGGTTGCTGGTGCAAGGACCGCAGTGATGTTGCTCAGCTGTGCCACGGTGACGTAATTGCCGCAGTCGCTGAAGGTCGCGAGTGGGTTGCCCCAAAAGCAATTCAAGCTGAGCTGTTCTGACGTAATTCATGGGCAATTGCCCACTCTAAGCCCTTGTCTTTCGACAGGGGCTTTTTCTTTTTGTGGCATTTCATGGTATACTAAGCGGCGTTACTACTATATTTGCAAGGAACTCTTATGCGCACTTCGTCGCCAATCGACGCGGTGGCTAATGCCATCAATCACGCGGCACTCGTCGCGCTGCCCGATATTACCTATCTCAAGAATGACCATGCCGCTCTGCGGCGCTTGACTGCAGCCGAGCGCATGGCCGCCATGAGCAGTGACTCCCGACCTCAGGTAGAAGCAAAACGCCGGCCGGAGTTGGGCGAGTGCGAAGTGTACGCGATGTTCATGCAAATCTGGGGCTCTACGGCCCTGGGATTCGGAGGCCTGGGTGGCGCGGCTATGACCAGTGCGTATACCGTCATTGTACAGGGGCCAAGTGCGCATCTTGCGGTGTACTGGTCAGGCCGACTGGCCTACGTCATTGACACGAAAGCTCAGACGGATGAACAGCGGGAAGCCTTCCTCTCTGACGTACAGAATCGCCATACCTGCAGCGCGATGGCAGCGGGAGAGCGCTACGGCGCCATGAAGCCGTCACCACAGAAGTAATCGCAAGACCAAGCAGCATTCGCAACCAGGAATTGCACAATCGTCCTTTCTCCCTATACGGATTCGTTGGAAAAATCAACTGTCGGCCTCGAGCCGCCCTTATAGGAAAGGAAATACACAAATGACAATTCTGATTAGTGACCGTTCGGCTCGCACCAGCGTACTGCTGGCCGCGGCGATGTTGATGTCGGTGAAGTCTCCAGTAGCAGCCGCTGCAGAAGGCAAACCGCTCGTGCTCAGCACCGTGGAGCGCTTTGACGTTGATGCGGCGCCGTGGGCGTTGGATTACGACGAGCGCCGGACAGCGGTTAGCTACGGCCCGCCCAAGCGCGGCAAAAAAGGCAAGGTTCTCCGCTGGTAGTTGAGCCTTCACAAACAATGACTTCAACTGGACGCAACATGATTGATTTGAATGCCCTGGGTGTGCAGCACTCAGCCTGGGTGGAGCGCATGGGTTGGCACAACACCACGGTGCTGGAACGCATGGCGTTGATTGCCTCTGAAATTGGGGAGGCGACATTTGAGTGCCAAGGAATCTGTGTTCGAGACCGTTTTGGTGAAGAGCTTGCCGACGTCATCTTGCGCTGCGTTGACCTGGCACATACCGAGAGGATTGACCTCAATAGCCAAGTTGCGAAGGCGCTCATGAACCTTGAGTGGTTTGGGGAGACCCTTGAGCAGCAGATGGCCGAAGTTTTCATCGAATGGTCCAAGTGGTGCAACACCGCCCGCAAGGCGGTCTTGGGAGCTGAGTTCAGCGATGGTATGGGCGTGTTTGTTGCCCGTGTCATCAATGTAGCCGGCAGTCATCGCATCGACCTCTCTCGCGCGATTCAGTTGAAGTTGAAAAAGAACGCAATAAACGGCACTCGCGGCCGTACTTTCTGATAGGAGTAATTATGCAAAAAGTAGTTGGATTGGTCGGGCTGCGTGGCTCCGGCAAGGATACGGCAGCGCAGTTCCTCGTTGCACATGGCTGGAACCGCATCGCCTTCGCGGATGCGCTGTACCTGGAAGTGGCGAAGGCTTTCGGCGTCACCGTGGAGTTCTTCAATCGTCGGGAGACGAAAGAAACCCCACTGCCTGAGCTGGCGCTGAAAAACTGCCAGGACCACCTGTTCGTCGCCGTCATGCTGGCCGATGCTGGCTTGAAGTTGGGTGTCACGGATGGCCGCAAGGTCTCGGCATTCCTTCGCAAGCCTCGCAGCCCACGTGAAATCATGCAGAAGTGGGGCACCGAATACCGGCGCAACACCTTCCGCGATGACTACTGGCGTGACCAGGTCCTGAAATACGTGAAGGCGCATCCGGAAAGCAATTTCGTCATCACCGACGTTCGCTTCCCGGATGAGGCGCGCCTGGTGGAAACTCACCTTCAAGGTCAGCTCGGTCGCATCAACCGCCCCGGCCTGCCTGGGTCGGATGACAAGGCTTTGCTGCACTCATCCGAAGTTGCCATGCTCGATTATCCTATCGAGCATCAATTCCTCAACGAGGAAGGCGAAGACGGCCTCGGGAAGTTCCGCTCCGCAGTCCTGAAGGCATATCACTAAGCATCACCTCTCGGCGCCCACAAGTTGGGCGCTTTTTTCATCCAAAACTTGCACAAATGCAGGCTTATCAGTATACTAAACCATACGAACTGTAAGCCTTTAACCCATGCTGCATCTTTCCGCAAATAACCACCGAAATCACGCTGCATTTTTGGCAGCGCAAAACCCATCTCCCTTGCTTGAAGCGGTTCGAGCCTTGCCTTGCTGGCCAAAATTTCCTTACCGCGCTGTCGAAGTATCGCTGCCTGATGGCAGCAGCTTCCGTCTGCGCGCGCCGGACCTGGCCTTCAAAGCTATCGGATTCATCAGCCCGCCGGGAGCGGAGCCAATGCACCACCTGGTGGAGCAAGTGATTCCACTCGTTCAGGAGAGTCCTGAGTTTTTGCTGGAGATTGCATCCCGGCTTTCTTGGCCTGAGGCCCGCGCACTGGCGTGTGAGGCCTTTTGGCGGTCTCCTTGCGCGATGTTGGCCCGTCCGTTCAAACACCAGGCCCGCATGAGCCTACGCGCTTAACTGTATTTAGCACCACGGCCGGAAACTTCACTGAATCCACTTGACGTTAACTTAACTCGTGCGTATAATGTGAATCATGCTTTTGGTAGTTCTGTTTGTTTCCTCCGTGGTCGGCAACGACCGGGTCAATTGGATTGAGCGTAGCTCTCCTTGAGACTTTTCGCCCGATGAGCTTTTGTTCATCGGGCTTTTTTTTGCCTAGAGTTTAGCTGCCCTTCACCTTAGCTTTGAGCGCGCTGCCGGCGGTAAACTTCGGCAGGGTCGACGCTTCAATCGCAATGGACTCCCCAGTTTGAGGATGGCGGCCGGTACGTGCGGCGCGCTTCGACGTCGCAAACGTACCGAACCCAACGAAGGTCACCGACTCGCCGCCGGCGACGGCATCGCCAATCGACTCCAACAACGAATCCACCACGCTACCGACAACCTTCTGCGATTGGCCAGTTTTCTCTGCGATTTGCGCTACCAGCTCAGTCTTATGCATAAATTTCTCCTTTGAATACTGTGCATATTAAGCAGTTGAATCTGCCCAGCACAAATATCACGAATCTATGCGCTATACAAGAGTGCAGCTGACGTCGCTGTGCTTCTTGAGAGGAAATATCTATGAATGACCTGGTGAACGACTTTGTGGCCAACTACGAACGTCACGAACAAAACATTGACACCTATGAGGTGGTCGACGTTGGTGAGCCCGACGACGACGCCGAGCCAGACGAATAAGCAAATGCGCTCCAAACCCTTCAAGTCATCTTGAAGGGTTTTTTCTTTAGCTCATGACTTTGCGTATCAGCAGTTGAAGCGGGCCGAGCAGCTGCGGATTAGCTCCTCAGCATCGGCCGGCAGGCCGGGCCCCAGCCTGGCCACCCGCGCGCGTAGCGCGTCGAGCGACCTTGGCGCGATACCTTCCTCGAGAAGCGGAGCAAACCGCACACGCGCGCCCATCAAATGCAGCTCATCGAAGTTGCCCATCGAATCCAGCTCAAACCAGGCAATATCCGTGATGTCGCAGTCGAGTGTCTGACACACGGCCTCCGCATATTTCTCGGCGCCATTCGTCACCGATACACCAGGGTTCCAGGGATGGTCCGCCAGCACACACCACCCAAGGCCTTGATACCTTACGACGATGGCCGTCACTCCTGGTTGCCCGGTTTGCTCTCCCGTAATCGCGACGTTGTATTGCACCGCTGCGCCCATATTCGGCTGTAGCAGATGTATCGAAAGCACTGAAGCCAATCATCCTCCTAAAACAACTGTGGCTGCGCGCAGGATTTGGGTATTTCTACCCTATACATCCTCGCAGGCAATATTTTCGTGAATGCGCGGTTACATAGAAGGCATTAGCCCTCGATGTCTGCCCGCGCGCTAAATTATGGAGTTAATCATGGCAGAAATCAAACCGACTGAATCCCCTGACTGGTACGACCTGTTGGTGCAAGCCGTAAAAGAGCCTGGCCAACTGGCTGCGGCACAAAAGTACTTTCACACCTACAGCTTAGCCAATCGTTGGCTGGCCGCTACGCAATTGCGTGCATATGGCCTTCCACTGACGCCAATCAACACCTTCAAGGGCTGGCTTAACGCAAAACGTCCAGTGCAAGCCGGACAGAAAGCTAGCATCAAGCTGATTATGCCGGTTCCTATTCGTGGCAAGAAGGAGGGCGCAGAAGGTACCGATGAACGGGGAGAGGTTATCTTCACGTACTTCGCACTGAAGGCTCACTGGTTCCACATGGGGCAAACTGCCGGCGAGGAATTTACGCCTGAAGATATCACCCGTGGTGACTGGCTCATGACGGCCGCTCAAGATTTCCTGGAAATCAAAGAGCAACCGTTCGAGTTCAGCAGCGTGTCGGACAAGCGCCTGGGCTGGGCAAAAGGTCGTGAGATTGCGGTCTCGCCACTTGAAACCCACCAAGCCTTTGGGCGCCTGCGTGAAATGGCTCGTGTGCTTCTGGGTCATACCGACGTTACGCCTAGCAAGGCGGTGCCGATGGAACAGGAGCTGCGTGACATCGAAGCGGACATCACCGCCTACTTGGCCGCTGCAACCTTGAACTTCTCCGGCATGGAAGAAGCCCGCCTGCGTCTGCAGATGAACCTCGATGGCAAGAAGCTGCGTATCCCCGACAAGTGCGCGAACCGTGCTTTCGGCGCGGCGGACAAGCTTATCAATGCCGGTTACTGCTAAGGAGCCGACATGGGTATGCGAAGCATGAACGTTCTGGTTGTGGCGCCAATGCATAAGCCGACCGCAGAAGCCTTGAAGTTTTTGGCAGGCGGCGAGCTACCCGCCCGGGAGGGTGGTGTTGGCTGGGTTTGGGAGACGAACATCTCCCCGCTCTGGGCACGGCATAGCGTAGAAGACTTGAAGGAAGAGGTGGCCATACTTTCGTGGCTGCTGTCAATTCCTGCGAGTGACTACTTGCTGGTTCGCGCTGGTGAAGAACTGGGCACATTGGGTACGTTGAAAGACCACCCATTCGATGGCGATGCGCAATTCGAAAGTGTTGTGAAGAGCTACATCGAAGAGATGTCCGAACTCGAGCGTAAAAATGCAGAAGCGCCTGTCGAGGTTGGAGGCAAGACCTGGTATCGAGGCCACCCGCCGCACATCGGCTGGTACCTCGCAAATCCAACTTGCACCGATTTGACTTGGCGCTACTGGACCGGTATTACCTGGAGCACGGCTGGTTTGCGCGGCGACACCGTCGAGCAAGCCAACGTTACGGCCAAGGAACCCGAAAACGACAAGGCGATAGCAATGCTGCGTTGGAGCGACTTCTGGCCGGAAGGTCTGCCGCTTAATCGCAGCTGCCTTCCACCGAAGTAATTCGTCAAAACAAGTTGAAGTTGAACTCTACAACCCGATTCGTTCGGGTTGTTCTTTGAATAGGTGGATGACATATGAGTCTGTTGACTATTTACGCACGTCGCGAGCCGACGACTGATTCGGTGGCGTTGGCGCATGGCTGCGCGAACAAGAAGGACACGGTGTTTTACCGCGATGCTGAATGTCAGGATGTCATGGCACGCAAGCCATGGTTCCAGTCAGGTCATCCGCGCCGGAACAGCAAGTCCGTCATGCTCAACTGCTGGCGCTGGAATATCCAGTGGGTGCACTAAGCGAGGCTGTCATGCAAAAAGAATTTCTAGTTGAAATCCGAGTAAAGGATTGGGTGCACGTTCCTGACGGCGAAAGCCGCGTAGTCACCTACGAAGAAGTACTTTCGTCTGACGAAGTTTCCGCGCGATTTGCTGGTTTCGACCAGTTCGAACGTCGCAGCAAATACGAGCCCGTCCTGCGTCGACAGCTGGAATCCCGCAAGCTAAGCCTGCAAGACTGCTGCGCGCCGGACGCCGTAGAAATCAGTGACTAGCCTGGGCACAGCCGCGGCCCAGTCAAATTAAACAACTGGGCTGCACGCCCATTCCCTAAGGAATCTGAAATGAAAACTTCCGTATACATTGTGCCGGCTATGTCGGACCGTCCTGGGTCATGCCGCATTGTGGCCAAGAATGCTGAGGTAAAGTCGCCTCGCGCGGACTATCGCAGCAATCCAGGGGCCTGGAAAGAAATTGGCCTTCTGAACGCCCTCGGCCGCCTGGTCAGCCTCGATGCTGACAGCGTGGACATCGTGGACGAATTGAAGTCGGCTGAGCCTTTGTCGGCTGGCATGTTCTTTAAGGTAGATGACGTCCAGGTCGCTACCTGCTGACGTCGAAGTATCTCCAAGGCCGTCGCATGACGGCCTTTTCTTATTGCGTTTTAAGATTCACAGACAGATTTTTCACTTGCGGATAAATAATTGAAATTTTTTATTGCAGAAACGCGTTAACCTCATTGGAGTTTTCAGCCAACTGCTTTTCATTCATAGCAAATGTAGCTTTTTTCGACCAACTACTCGCCTATACAAAGTTAGGACAGAGTTGTCTGATTAAGGAAAAGGTAACATATGAGTAACATGAAAACCGCGAGTTTGGCGGAGTTTGATAGGCTATCTACAATGCTGTTGGACTTAGCGAAAGTTGAGTACCAGTCCAGCGTTGAACTGCCTACCAAACTAGTCGCAATGGGGTATGACCCTAATGCGCCGGTACAGCCAGGCTATCGCTTTAGTCTAATCCCGGTAGCAGAGATGATGTCGGCAGCTCCAGGCGTACCTGAAGAAGTCGTACTCGCAACGCTAATCGAGAAATTGGCTAATGACCCGGAGGTACTTGTGGTTGGCTTCGTAGCTGAGGCCTGGCGCGTACAGTACAGCCCAGCAGTGCGTAAACAGCTTGGCAACCGGTTGACCCCAGAAACGGCGTCCAATCGACAGGAGGTTCTTTTATTAAACCTGCGGTCGGCTGATTGTGTGGCATTAAAAACCTGCCCGTTAGTACGGGAAGGCACGACAACGTTAATTGGGGAAGGAGAGCTTGTCTTTAATCCTCGCGCGCATAGTGCGGGAATTGAACGGCATACTCACTGACCCTGGAGGAATATTCAAAAAGTACGAATCTCAAAAAAGCCACTATTGCAGTGGCTTTTTCGTTTCTTTTTATAGAAAAAGCCGACCCGGAGGTCGACTTTTGAGATGCTTACGTTAAATGCCCAATAGGACATCACGCTCACGAATTACATACTCGGCATAACCGGAAGCGTTCCCTGAATATTTGACCAGTGCTGGAGCCAGCTCGCCTTTCTCCTTGATGTACTCTTGGAGAATTTGCGCGCCAACGCGAACATTTACCTTCGGGTCGAATAAGGATTCCTTCTCCTTCACTTTTTCAGGATGATGTCGGCGAACCACCTGCATCAGTCCCTGAGCGCCGTAACCACTTTCTGCTTTTGGTTTCAGGCTGCTCTCCTTTGTCATAATCGACAAGATGAGCTCAGGTTGAACTTCTGGACGCTTTTCCGACTCACGCCAGGCCAGGTTCACGTACTTGCGAACCACATCCTTCTGTTGCTTGTATTTCGCAGCCAGGTAATGGGTGATGGCCTGCTTCCGCAGCTCTACCGACTTCTGTTGACGCGGGGCTTTGATGACTCCGGTTACTGCATGCTGGGTTGGCATCGGCGCCGGCTCCGGCTGCAGTATGGTGACAAAAGTCCAAAGTAAGGCAGCTGCCAGGACCAAGCCCGAGATAGCGAAAATTACCTGATTGCGGACACAACGTTTGACTAAAAATTCCATGATTATTTCCTCCTACCTGCGTATAGCTGAACGCGATGCAATCACAGAATATTGTTGGCATATTTGGTCTTTTCAGGTATAATTGCAAAATACAATAAACCGCACGGAGTGCTCGATGGCCAAGAAGATTGAACAAGGTAAGACTTACCTCTTTACCAAGTCAGGTAACAAAGTCCGAGTTATCGAGCCAGCCGCACCTTATCTTGGCCAAGCTATGTGGGAAGTTGAGCGTGTGGATGGTGCCAGCGCAGGCAAACGAATGGATGTCCCGGCAAGCGCCTTGAAGGTGCTGCCTGAGAAACACACCGTTGCGGTGCATACGTCCTTGGGTAAAGCCACGTTGGAGTTGGAGCGCGAGGGGCGCACGTTCAACGTGGTTGACTTCCGTGTGGAAGCTTCGCCAGAGCAGGGCCTTGTTCTCGCCTTTGAGCCACGAATGGCCGGGTTTAAAAATCTGGATGCGGATTCGGACATCGCTCAGTGCTTCGACTTGTCGACGAAGGTCAGTTACGGCAAGGTGGTGCTGGGCAGCAGCGAAATGCGAGCTAGCTCCATTGAAGAGCTCCAGCAGGTGCTGAAGCTGGCCCGCATGCATGCACTGAATCACGAGTCGGTTTGATTGGGTCTGATGTGACTACCGTATATGGAACTTGCACAATCTGCGGCAAACCTGTTGTTGCAGGGCAGCCGCGGTACACGGTCACAGAAAACCACTACGACTGTGAATATCCGAATGGCTATGTCTCTCCCCTGGATGAGGTCAAGCAAGCGGAGAAAAAGATGCTCGAGGCGACAGGTAAAAAGCCTCGGGCAACGCCGTGCCGGCCCGGTGACGGCCCAGTTGCAAAGCGCGTGGCTGCGCGGCTGGCAACGCTGTTCAAAGACGAATATGACTGGGACATCGACCCGGCCTCAATGAGCTTTTGGGTTCAAGCGCCCGCACATCGGGGTCCGCGGTTCGACCTGGCTGTGTGGGGTTGTTCATTTCCGCATCCTGAGCTCCCTAAGCTGAAGGTGAGCGCGCATAGCTGGGACTCGATGACCCGGCTGTTAAAGCGCGAGAAGCTTGCGCTCATGCCAGATGGGGCCTGGTCATTTGATGTTGGCTAACTAAGGTCCGTAACTACCAAAGTCAACGCGATACCGACAACTGAGAAACGAAAGAGAGAAGAAGATGGGTGGAAATGCACTGAGCGTCCCGTCGACGCGCCTGGACAAAAAAAGCTACGAGCTGGTTTCGGCACAATGCGTCGCTCAGCTGCGAGCGGCCATGCCGAACAGCCGCATCGCAGTAATCGAGGCTTACGGCGCCAAGGAAAGCTTCGGCGACTGTGATATCCTGGTTGCGACTCCAAACTATGACCCGTATGCGGCCGCTGCTGCCTTGGGTGGTGTTGAGGTTGTCCGAAACGGGCCAACGACCTCGGTTGGCATCGTAGTTCCAGAAGGTATGGGAACAGGCCTGTTCCAGGTCGACCTTATCTACAGCGACGCCGCCTCCTTTGACTACGCCCTGGCATACTATGCTTATAATGACCTCGGCAATCTCATCGGCCGCACCGCTCACCGTGCCGGCCTGAAGCATGGCCATGAGCAGCTCACGTACCCAATCCGGAATAACGACCGGAAAGCGCGCGACATCTGTTTGACGAAGGATTACAACGAGGCGCTTCGCTTCCTGGGTTATGACCCAGACCGATTTAATCAGGGCTTCAACACCCTGGAAGAAATCTTCGAGTACGTGACAAGTTCCGCGTACTTCAACCGGGAAATCTTCCTACTGGAAAACCGCAACTACAAGTCGCGTGTACGTGACCGTGACCGCTACACCTACACCGAGTTCCTCAAGTACTGTGAGGCCCGACCAGACTTGCCTGCCTATCAGTACCCTGAGGATAAGGCCGAGTGGCGCCCACGCATCGCCGAGCACTTCCCTGCGTTTGAAGGCGCGTATGCGGCCGCGATGGCGGACATCGCAGGGTTTGAGCAGGCCCGGAAGCGATTCAATGGCGAATGGGTAACCCAAGTCACTGGTCTGCAAGGGAAAGAGCTGGGCATTCTGATGAGTCGCTTCAATGACTCCTTTGACTCGGCAGCCGCAAAGCAGGCGTATCTCCTGGTGGCTAGCCAGGAAGACCTCGAGCAGCGTGTGAAGGCGCTCCACGTCGCGCTGATGGCTTGACTTCTGGCGCTTGGCGGCCACAGCGCACGGCCAAGCGTACAATACGCAGCCAACTACTGGAGGTGTTGTGAGTGACTCGTTAATAGTTCGCGTAAACGACGAGCTGGTGCTCGAAGCTGGAACTGTAGCCTTTGCCGGGGAGGGCGCCACGCGCGAGCGCATCATCAGCCCACCGACCGTGACAATGTTCGAGCAGCTGCTGGCCTACCTGGATACCAAAACGCTGTCTGCGCCGGCTCCAGTTCCAAGGGGTAACCAAGAGGGAGTCGTGGCGGCCGCATTGTGTCTACGATGGGGCAGCTACTTTGCAGTTCTGGCTGACCAGTCAAAACCACTGTGGCGCCCTGCCAGAAAGGCTGCGCTTGAGGGCATATCGCGTATTAGTGACGCGGAGATGGCACGCATCAATATTGAAGCGTCTGCCGCAATTGCGGCACTGGTGGACATCTTCCGATTGGACAGGCACCGCTTTGACGAACTTGTCGCCAAGACGCTGGCCTGGATTCCTTTGCCGCAGAAGAAGGTCTCCGCCGAAAAACAGACCTTCTTCTTTGCGTTGTCATTGCCGGAGGCGCGCCAAATGCTGTCAGCACAGGAGATGGCCGCTCCTCTCGATGCGAACCTTGCCGAGCACACCAGTCGATTGTTTGGCAATGCGCTTGTGAACTTTGCATGGCGTAATGGGCCTGTTGAAGACATTCATGCGGGTGAAGTTCCTTTGGACCTCCCGTTGAACCTTTGCAGGATTTCTTCTGGCGAGGTTCGCGACCTGGTGCGAAATAGTGCCGCTCGCTTCCAGGTAGGATTCAACGCCTGCTGGCAATTCTGCGGCGAGCCGCCAGAGACCGAATGGTCGGCGCAGGTTTGGCCATACACACAAGCCGCAATGTTTTCAATCACGCCAAGCGATTGGTCGCTTACTGAGACTAGCCGGGAGATTCGGGAGACAGTCACCTAATACCTATCGAAGCCCGTCTAATTGCGGACGGCTCTTTTGGTGCCTACCTGCTCTGGTAGATGTTTTGGCCTATACGCCTCAGTAGGACAAACCATTTTAGGCACAATACAAAGGAGCAAACATGACCACTTACACGATTAAAAAAGACGGCGAAACCCTGGGCGAAAAGCAGGATTTGGTCGGTGCAATTGCACTTGCCGATGAGCTGCTGGACCAGGTGCCCGCCGGCACCCTTGCCACGTTAGTCATCGAGAAAGATGAGTACCACGTCCTAGCGGTAACGAATCGGCGCATCATCGGGTTGCTTACCAAGCAACAATGGGAAGGACATCGTGGCGATGAAGCTGTTCCTATCGGCAGGGTGGAATTCGATGCAACCGACGCGGTGCTGCTGATGAATTATCAGCAGTTGATTGAGCTGCAGGATGATGACGATAAAACGGATGAGCTTGGCCTGGCGCATGTTGAATGGGCGGGCCCTTGCATTGTCAGAGTCGTCAGCTCAATCTGCGCATATTTCGGTATCGAGGACCTCCGCGACTTGCCGGAATCAGCACTGAAATTCGCTCGCGAGCGCGTCAACCCAGTCCCTCCGACTGAAGAAGTCGTTACGCTGACCATCAAGGTTCGCGCACGTGTAGCACCTGGCGCCGATATGAACGATTTCGTCAACGAGTTGAGCTACATCGTAAAATCCAATACGGAAGGCGTTATTGTTCGCAGCACGGAAGTCGTCGGCAACCAGGATGAGGTTGACGGCCTCGTTACACGGGTCAAAGCTTCGATGGGCGATTCGCCGGCCAAGGCTGCTTTCGAGTTGGATTCGATTGCACTGCTGCGGCCTGCCACCGCCCGCCTGACCGAGCTGAAGGCGAATCCAGCCAGCGCGCAGTTGCTCACCGAGCGTGACGACTTCGCAAAGCTACTGGCAGATGCTAACGTCGTTCTAACCCGGTACGACCGAGCAATTGCGGGTGAGCCGCAAGGCTATATCAGTATCGGCACCGCTTTGCCACTCATTGGCGAAGTAATGATGCAGGACGTCGTCGGCGAATACGATTCGGTCGAAGAAGTTCCTGAATGGGCGTGGGTTGAGGCTGTTTCCAGTTACGCGCACACCAAAAACGGGACTGAAGGTGGTCCATGGGAGTTCATCGTGAATCTCTCCATGACCCTCACCGATATCCCTGAAAGACTGGTGCCAGTGTTCATGGAGGCTCGTGATAAGGGCCTGTCATACCTGGTGTTCAATCAGTAAAACTCAAACCCCGGTAGCTTAAGAGCTCCGGGGTTTTCTTGAATGGTAGGCTTAGCGGTCCATACTGCTGGACGTGCGCGGCGCGGCCGGCGCCGGTGCTTTGCTTTCCACCGATTTCTGCGCGCCAGCTTCTGCGCTAGCAAACTTCGCTGAGACAGCCGAGCTCACTTTCGCCACATCCTGGAGCGTCGCCTTCGAGCCATCCAGTTTTACCAGCTCCGAAACGATAGCATGGGCTTTGGCGCTCATAGCTGGATTAGGATGGCTCACGCCTTCGACCAGGGCCTTGCCGAACCGGCCGATACGCTCTTGCTCAGCAGACATGGGCTGCTTAGCTACTGCTTCCATCACCTGGGCCAGCGGCTTATGTCCGTGCTCTTGCTGAAGCTTGGCGCCGAAGTCACGCTGGGCAATTTCCTTCAGGACCGAAAGGGCGTTCTGTGCGGGGCCCGGTTGCGCGCTGAGCATGTGGAGGCTTCGGATGGTCGGGTTGCGCTGCTCCTGCATCAGGAAAGACTTCACCTGCGCCTCATTGCTCGGGCCTACCTTGTTCATCTGCATCACGACCGCACGCCGGATGGCGATATCCGGCCGGCCGCGGTAGACGAAAAGGTCCTGTGGTCGGTTAGGGGCGCCATCTTGTGTCCGGGTGGGGACGTTCGATTCGTACAAGTTGCGCTTGATGAAGGTCTCGAGCTTCTCTTCAGCGCGGCCGCGGTCACGGCTATTACCCGCATCAGCCATCGCACGCACATAGGGCTCCAGTGCTTTCTCGGCTTCTTTGACGCTCATGGACGGGGCCTTCTTTCCATCGAGAGCTTGCTCGAGGCCGAAGTCCTGGTAAAAGCGGGTCTGCTCCCGGTCGACCTTGTAAGAGCCGATGAAAGCCATCTTCTCGCTCCAGTTGTGCGTATAGCTGGCGGCTACCTGGGGCAGCAGCGAACCATGCATAGTATCGGAGGAGTAACTTCCTGAAGTCTGGTCTGGCCGGCGAGTGCCGCGGTAAAGGGTTGCGTCCTGGAGCAATGGCTTTCCCGCTTTCAGGTTATCCTCAAGCAGCGACATCAAATCTTTCGGGGTTTCGTTGTTTTTAGCTTGCATAGGGGCAACTATTTGACAAATTTATGGTATAATCAGTATAGGGTTCTAACACCTTGGAGTTAACTATGACAACCTCAATTTTTCAATCACTTGGCCTCGATGTTCTGTCGGTCACGGGTGGCGTTTACCATCTGCGACGCAGCGCGGCACACACCAACGCCGGCACTGAAGTCGTAGGCCTGCTGCTGTCCGACGACCTGCCGCTCACCAAAAAGACGCGCAGCGTTAAGCTGTTTTTGCAGGACGTTGTTGACAATGTTCCGGCGGCGCGCATCGTCTCACACTGGCAGACGCTGGACGCTCGCCGATTCGAAGAGTCCGGACTGGAGCCTCTCGTGCTGGACCTGGTCGAGGCACAAATCCCCGAGCACCCCACTGAACAAAACTACACCCGTCCCGACAGCGCACGCCAGCGGCATGCCGTCCGGCTGGTGAATGGAGAGGTGGTTTGCTACAACTGATTTCCAACCTGGCACCACCTTGGCAAGACGCTGTTCATGCGGCCTTGATGGGTGATGCTTTTGGTGTGCCGCACGAATTCAAGGCGGGACATGCTGTTCCGTACAAGGAAGGGCTCTCTATGGTCCTCCCAGACAGCTACCCTAAAACATTCCCTTGGATTCCCTACGGTACCTGGTCCGACGACGGCAGCCAGATGATGGCTTTGCTAGACGTATTAGTGACCAGGGAAGGGCGCTATGATGGCGCCGCGTTCGGTGCCAACCTCTTGGCCTGGTTGCGAAATGCACAGTTCCAAGCCGGCGGGTCCGTGTTCGACTGCGGCATGCAGACCCGGATGGCGCTGCAGCTGCTCGAGGAAGGGAAATCATTCATTCCGACCAGTCCTCATTGTGGCAATGGCAGCTTGATGCGCGTCTTGCCCGTCGCGGCTTTGCCTGATACCTATGGTGTCAGCCAGGCTGATGCTCTGCGCGCGGCGATGGCGCAATCGGATATCACACATCCGCAGGCAATGGCACGGGTAAGCTGTGCGCTGTATGTCGACCTGGCTTGGCAGATTCAAAAAAATGGTGCCAGTAATGGCGTGCGTGCTTTGCTGCCCGCGGCCGGAGACAAGCTCAACGAACTTAAGCTGCTCTCCCCGGCAGAGGAAGAGGCTCAGTCCTATATTTTGACGTATGGTGCGAGCAACATGCCCACCAATTCTGGACATGTGGTTAACAGCCTTTGGTCAGCGTTATGGGCGATTGACCAATCCCGAAGCCTCAGCGAGACGCTGCGTAATGCTGTCAGCTCGGGCGGGGACACTGACACGGTCGCCTGCATTGCCGGCGGCCTGGCCAGTTTGGTATTCGGTTGGGATGAAACGGCGCTCGAATGGCGCCGTCAGATGAACTATTCAGCCTAAGCGCGTTAGTCCAAGAGGCTGCCGAGGACGGCGCCTGCTACCTCAATAGCTCCCACAACTACATCGCCGGCCAGGTGAGCGGCGCCAGCTGCGAGGTCAGCAACACCCGTGGCCACGGCGCCCAGCCCATCTGCAGCCATCGAAAGCAGGTCAGGGGAGTCGGTGACGACGTCGCCTGCCACGTCCAGGAGCTCGCCAGCAACGCTCTCCTTTTCCTTCTTCACGGAGTCACTGTTGAGCACCTCCTGTGTACGCGTGCTGAATTCCTGCAGCTGCTCGGAGGTTAGGTATGGCGGAGCGGCGCCAGAGCCATCCTTAAGGGTCACGCGGCCTCCGCAAAGACGTCACCTCGAGCTGCGACCGCTCGGTTCGCCAGCTCGTCGCAACGTTCGTTCAGCGGGTGTCCGTTGTGGCCGCGAACCCAGGTTACATTCACCTTGCGCTTGTCGGCGACGGCGAGCAGCGCCTGCCAGAGCTCCTTGTTTTTAACGGGCTCTTTAGTGGAAGTTTTCCAGTTGTTGCGGACCCACCCGAAGCGCCACTCGGTCATGCCCTTCTGCACATACTGGCTGTCGGTAATCAGTTCGACCTCGCTGCCTTCCGGCGTTCGCTTCAGTCCTTCGATGGCCGCAGTCATCTCGGCGATGTTGTTCGTCTGGACGCCGATGTAGCCGCCGCCGGCAAACATCTCGACGCCGTTGTCCAGCACGATTACGCCCCAGGCCGCCGGCCCAGGATTGCCTTTCGAGGCTCCATCGGTCGACACTACAAAAGGACCGGTGCCCTGGGGACGAGCTTGAGTTACAGGTGCGGCGGCAGGCTTCATGACTGCATGCATTTTGGCCAGGGCATCCTGCGCCAGCTTCTCACACGCTTCACGGTCACGGTTGTAAGTGCCATCGGGGCGGCGAGGGGACGCGATAAGTTCCAGGTTGGCTTGTGCAATTGCCAGTGCTTCTTCCAGTTTTTCAGTGGTCATCTATTATTTCTCTTCGTCAGGGTGCTTCTCGGAGTGTTTCTTTTTCTTGTGGTCGGCCTTTGCGCGGTCAACCAAACGGCTCAAGGTAACCGACATCGCAATCAGCTCCCAGCCAATGATGCCCGCGTTGATGAAGGTTCCTTTGAAGCCGGCCAGGGTCAATAGGCCCGTAGCCAGGTTACCCATCAGCATTGCCAGCAAGAGAATGGCCATGGGCGTCGGACGGGTGAACAGACTCATCATCCCGAGGAACGCGCCGCAGGTCAGCATCGTCACCAGGGCATTGAAGCCGTCAGGGTCGACCACGTCGCGGAGCAAGCGGCTGACCACGAACAGGGTCATGAGCAGATACATGGCGCCTCCGCGCTCGGCAGGCAAGCCGCGGCCATCATGGCGGAAAGTCATGATGCGGAAACTGTGCTGCAGGATGGCGCCAGCGATAGTTAACATTTTCGTTCTCTTTTCGAAATTTCGTGTAAATGACGATGTTTCATAGTATACTACAAATTCTCAAAAAAGGACAGATGCCATGCGCAAGAAATATCCTCGAACGCTCCATGTACCATTCTCTCCTGGGGCGACCTCGGACGACAAGGTACTCAAGTCGCTTGCGCACCTCCAGGGAAAGGAAGTCGTCATTACCATCAAAATGGATGGGGAAAACACAACGCTTTATCGTGACGGCTTCCACGCAAGGTCCCTCGACAGCCAGCACCATCCCTCGCGCGACTGGTTGGCGCGCTTCCATGCTGAGATGGGCTACAACATCCCGGCGGAGTGGCGTATCTGCGGGGAGAACCTGTACGCCAAACATTCGCTGGAATACAAAGATTTGCCGCACTACTTCATGGCATTTTCGGTTTGGCACGAGGTCGGCGGCCGTGACTACGCAATGTCATGGGACGATACGGTAGAGGCCCTTGCCTTGTTGAACCTGCAGAGTGTGCCGGTGCTATATCGCGGAGAATTCAGTGAGGCTCTACTTCGTAGCCTGATTGCGCAATTGGACTTGACCCAGAATGAAGGGCTTGTTATCCGCCTGGCAGAGAGTTTTGCATACGAAGATTTCACGCGCTCGGTGGCCAAGTGGGTGCGCAAGGGGCATGTCCAGACTGATGAGCACTGGATGCACGGAACCATTGTGCCGAACAGGTTGAAGGCCATGACATAACGGTCGACGACTCCAATCAAGCCGCCAACAAGGCGGCTTTTTTATTGCCGGGCTTGCTAAAATTCGAATAAATGGTATACTATGAAATAGCACTTTCAGCTACTCGCCCACCTGGGTATTATTCCATAGGAACACCAAATGAAAAAGACTATCTTCGCCGTCGCCGCGTTCATGTCCGCCGGCGCCGCACTGGCCAATCCCTTCGACCGCTTCGAACAACCAGCGCCAGCTGCCCGCGCGGCATTCAGCTACGAGCTGAGTGTGACCAACCACCGCGAGACCTACGAGGAGTTCATCGACGGTGACAAGGTCATGCAAGAAAAAGCATGGATGACCGGTGTTAAGGGCGGCATCACTCGCACGCTGGGTGACACCGGTGGCGCGGTAGTGGTCACTGGCGAATATGCGCTGGGCAAGGCCAAGTACACCGGCTCCTACCAGGATGGCAACTACGGCGACCTGCACTTCTCCGGCCTGGACCGCAGCCTGATTGAAGTCACCGGTATGTACAAGCACACCGCACCAGTCTGGAATGGCGTTACGGCCGGCCTGGGCCTCGGTTATCGCCGCCTGGTCGATAACCTGCAAGACGCAGGTCCTGCGGGCTACAAGCGTACCAACGAGCGCAGCTACCTGATTCTGTCCGTTGAAAAAGCTGTGCAGGTTCAAAACTGGACCATCGTCCCTGGCGTCCAATACAAGCATCTGCTGTCCAGCAAGCAGTCCTCCGACCTGGGCCAACGCGTAACCGTGAAGCAGCCCGACGGCTTCGGTGCTGAAATGTCGATTTCCTTCGTGCGTAAGGGTGACGGCTCCTCGACCGCCATCACTCCATACTTCCGCGTGTGGGATATCAAGGATTCCGAAACTGACCGCCTGGGCCTCTACGAGCCGCGCAATAAGACCCAGGAAGTTGGCGTCGCGCTGACCTACAAATTCTGAACGAAGGGGCCTGGCCATGAATCCTGTACTGCTTTTCTCGATTCTCGCGCTGCTGTCCGCGGCCGCGACGCTGAAACTTACTGACCGTGGCCTGGTTCGGCTGCTGGGCCTAGCCAGTCTCATGCTGGCGGTGCCGGCTGTGGCGTTCATGAGCACATGGTTTGATTGGCGTGTTGAGCTGGGCGCGCATCCAAGCGCGATGGGCTACACCTTGGTCAGCCTGGCCGGCGTCGGCGCCATTTTCATGATGGCAGTGTGCCTGTCCGCAATCCTTCGCCTGGTGCTTGCTGGAGTGAACGCTTTGCGTGGTAAGCCAACGCTTTTCGTGAAAGTTAACGTAAAACTTGACAAGGTGTGAGTCAGGCGCTATACTAATCTCAATCGTTGTAATTCCTCTGGGATACAAAAGTTGCTGGAAGGGAGCATCGGAGCTCCCCACCTCCACCAACTGCACATTATTACAGGTGTGGGAACCCGACAGAGACTTCAACTGCAGATACCGACTGGAATGGAAGGGACTTTGCAGGAGTGGATAAGACCACTTGAGAGTAGCGAACTAATGGGGGCGCGCGGTTCAAGTCCGCGATAGTGTGCAGCTGATGGGGGTGAATTGGATTCGACAGTGGCTGGAAACAAAGGCGGCAACGGCGGGAACGTGACTTCCCGGCAGGCTTTGCCCTGCGCAAAAGAGCAAACTTCAAGTGCAAATGACGACACTTTCCTGATGGCTGCTTAAGCCATTCGGGTCGCGCTTACCTCGGAACAGAAATGCGCAACTAAGCCCAGGCTCCGGCCTGGGCTTTTTCATTGGAAGTTCTGGAATGAAAACAGCCCGGAATCCGAAGGATACCAGGCTGCTGAGAAGAGTCCGATTATGCAGGCGTAACCTCTGGCACGTCATACGACAGTGGAACGACACAGCCGACATTCCAGCAGGACAGCACACGGAAGTCCTGGTGTCGGGTCGATTTCAAGCTGCGATGGATGACCACGTACCAGCCGGAATGCGTATGGCACTGGCCAGTGTGAAAATTGCGATGCTTATTCGTCCAGTCCTGCAACGCCTGGCTACCGAATACCATTTTCGGCGTGTCCGGGTCATTTGCAAGTTCGAGAATGCGTTCTTTGTTCATGTCTGCTCCTATTAAATTGTCCTCGATGATTGGGTGCCACACCGGCGTATAGCGTCCTCGGCTGCCGGCAAAGAAAAAGTCCCTCAACTAGTGAGGGACTGAGAATTACTGTCGACGCGCAGCTTTTCGAGCCTTCGAGATTTCCGAAGAGGCGCCGGCTACAAATTCAGCGAAGCGCTTGCCAGTAGTGTTGTCATCATCCTGCCCCATGTATGTGATTGGCTCGAAGAGGATGCTAAGTGCATCCAATCCCTTAAGCGCATACATTCCGTCCAACACTTTCGAGCAATGTTCGAGGAAAGCCGATACTGGTGCGCCACCTTCGATGACCAGGTCAACAGCAGCTTCGATGTCGCTCCGGAAGGGCCAGTAGGACACGCGAGTCAACTCGCTGTCCATGTTGAAGTGCAGTCGGTTGCGGAAGTTGTCCTTCTTGAAAAAGCGTTTGCCGGCATCCTCAACGTCAGCCAGTTCTGCACGCAGTTCCTCGAAAGCCGTTTGGAAGTACGATTCGCGTGCGTAGAAGGCAGAACCATCACGCGCACGAATTCCTTCGGCCACCGCAACCTGGAACCCACATCGAGGTTGGCTTGCTTGCATACTGGCGAATGGCGTACCGCTTATGCTCGGTGTCGCCGAATCGAACAGTTGCCTCAGCGTAGGAAGCCGCCTGCTGCACAACTGCGATGCGGCAGCGGTCGTTGCGCGCGATGATTTGGCCGGAAGCCATGCATTTGATATTAAAAGAACCCATTATTTACCTCAGAATTGTTGTTTGAACCTGTTTTGGTATAGCATTTGCTGGCATTTGGTGGTATACTACATAGTAACACTTCCCAAAACGGACTTAACTTTAGGAGTAAACATGTCCCGTGTAACCGCATACAAAGCATCCGACGACTCCCTGCACCTGGATAAGAAGGCCTACCTGGCCCATGAATCCAACCTGGTTGTTGCCAAGAAACTGCGTTCCATCATCGGCGGCCTGGTCAACGGCGCCACCCCAGAAGAAAAAGCTGCGACCGCAAACGACGTCCACGACTTCATCGTCAACGGCATCGGCCTGAACACCCTGCGTGAACTTTTCGCATTCAAGTTCGTGCCGGGCGCCGAAGACGGTGACGGTGCAGGTGCAGGCACCGGTGCGCCAGTTGGCAACGAAGCTGCGGCCGCAGGTGACGATGCCGCTCCAGCGCCAGCAGCAGGCGAAGGTGATGCCGCTGCGCCGGCCGCCGCTGCTCCAGCTGCGGTCGAACAAACCGACGGCATCTAACGCTGTCAGCGAGGAAAAACCATGACGACCATTCTCGAAAATCGCCAAGCTCGCCATCGCTACTTCATTGAAGAGCGCCTGGAGGCTGGTGTGGTGCTCGAAGGCTGGGAAGTCAAGGCTATCCTCGCAGGGCGCGCAAATTTCAATGGCGGTGGTGCCTTCATCCGGATTACCAACGGGGAAGCCTGGTTGGAGTCAATGACAATCACTCCGCTCTTGATGGCGAACATGGGCCGCCTGGCGCCTCGTACGCCGGCGCGCGCCCGCAAACTTCTGCTAAGCCGTGCAGAGCTTACCAAGCTCTCACGCAAGGTGGCCGAGCGGGGCTACACCATAGTCCCGCTCGAAGTCACGCTCAGTACGAAAAAGAAGCTCAAGCTTCAAATCGGCCTGGCAAAGGGCAAGAATCACGCGGATAAGCGTGAAACCGTCAAGCAGCGTGACCTGACCCGGGAGCTCTGCCGTGAAATTCCGTGACGAATACGAACTCCGAGTTGTAAAGCAAATCTTTTGCTGGCTGACCTTCGCGCTCGGCGCGTACATTGCGGCGCTAATACTGCTCGTGCCAGGCTGCCCCACGGTGCCTGCTCATTGGAAGGTTGAGACAACCGACGTACATGGAAAGTTTGAATACTGCCTCTCCGTGAAACGTATCGCAGGCCGGTTTGCCTCCTATAGAATCGAGCCCGATTCTGTCTGTGGTACGGATAAAGTAGCACTGCAGACTTTGGCTGATAAATTACAGGCCCAGTCGCACGCGGAGCTAGATGCCTGCACCACGCGTTACCTGCAAAATCCAAATGCGCAACTCGTGACGCGAGTCCGTTCCTGGTTCGAATGATGCCTCTGATTCTGGCTATACTCAGTCTCAACTTGATGTCGCCATGATGTAGCCCTCCTCCTTTAAACGACGTGAAAAACCCCTGGGTTGTCCAGCGGGTACGCACGCCTTTTTGAAGGAGAATACCCTTGCGCTACATTCGTTTCAGCAATGCTGCCGTCGCCCTCGACGAAGTACCTGCAGTTCGCCATACCCCTCCAAAATCTATTGAGCCACCCGCACAAACTTACTGGGCGCTCAACCCGTTGCGCCGGCCGCGCGGCGCCTACGTTGCATTGCGCGTCAAAGGCGACCAAATCTGGGTCGGCATCAAAGCTGGCACGGTAATGACCTGGTACAAAGCAGACCAGGTGCTCACCAAGACGGAAGCCGCCTTCTGGTTTCCGCGCGCGCAGTTCACTCGCTAGCCGCGTGAATAAGCCCCGCACGTCAATGACGTCGGGGCTTTTATTGAGTGAGGTTGCAGCCTACTGCGTCAGGTGTAAATGGTGCTGTTGAAGGGCACTGTTTCGCCTGTAACTGCATCGATTTTATTGGAAGCAGTAATCATCAGGTCATCAGGGTCGCCTTGGCAGCGCGCAATCGCAGCTGCTAAGTTTTCTGGCATGCCCGGCTCCGTGCAGCGATACGCCCAGTAGCAAACCAGGTCGCGCCGTTCTTTGGCGTCCAGCTGGTCGGCTACCATGACCGTGTCTACGGCCTCAGCAAAGCGCAGTAATGCCGCGTGCGTCAGATTCTTGAAGTCCATGAGTCTCTCCGAATATTTCCATTAAATTGAATGTGGCCTACCTTTCCGTATAGTCGCTGGCGCAGGATTGAAATTTGCATGCCGCACTTGGCATTAATGCCATTGCACTATATACTTGCGTCACTTCAATAAAAAGGACCTACTATGCTACTTGCATCAGTTTTGGCTATTCCATTGTGGGTGAGCATCCTGGGGTACTTCCTCATCGGCACGCTCTGGGCGTTCATCTACTTACCTCGTTCCATCTCGCTTCAGGCCGCACGCTACCGCACCTGGCGCGACAGCGTTACCGAAGGCCGACCTCTTCGTGAGGTGCTGGGCGCCGAGTCGACCAGTGATGGCAAGACGCTTCATCCGACCAAATTTCAGCAGATGCGAGACCATCCTGACCGCGGCGGCGGCTTCACTGAGCGCCAAATCCTGGTTGCCTTCATGGCCAATATCGCGTTTTGGCCATGGAAACTAATCAAGAAGGTGGTTCTAAACGTGGCGCGAGCAATCGAAAAAGTGCTGCAGCGTGTACTCGATTGGCTTGAACTCCTGCTGACTAACCTGTGGGACAAAGTTCTTTTGCCGCTCCTCAAGCACATTGGTCGTGCAATCCGTCACGGGCTACGGGCCTTGCGCAGCGGGTTGCGTTGGATTGTTCGCATTGTGCGCACGGTCTGGAACAGCTACGTCGTGCCGGCATACCGCGCAATGGTTCGTACCTTGCGCAAGTGGGCTGATTTTATTTGGAATCAAGTATTGCGCGCGGTGTATCACTGGGTCTACCGCCACGTCACTGGGGTCTACCAGGCGATTATTCAGCTTGCCAACCGTGAGGCTATCGCAGACATGAAGATGCTCAATCCCGACTCCAAGGAGGAAAAATAATGCTTTCGATGTTTGCTGCGGAGGTAATCCTCCTGTTATGGCCAGCTCTGCTTGTTTTCGTAGTGCTTTCTGTACTCGTTATTCCGGACCGCTTCCGTGCCGGATATGACTGGTTGCATACCCTCTTAGGATGTATGGTTGTTTTGACCGTCCTATGGGTGTATCCGGTAGTGTATGCCGTCGATAAGCTGTTTCCGACTGAAGCTGAATTTGGCTTCATTGAGCGTGCGTTCCATGCATACGCCATTGCCGGAGCGCGACTATCGCTCCTGAGTTCGCCTATGGCGCTCGCATTCCTGGCTGCGTATGCAACTGCTGGATTGGTTTGGGCCGTTGTCCACTTCTGGATGTATGCACGCCGGCTGGGACAGGAATACGTCTTTGAGCGCGACCTGTGGTTGCGCGACAACCAACTGGAAACTCTCGCAAACCTGACGTCCGAGCAGCGTCAAAGCTTTGAAGGCGTAGTCTTGGCCAAGGTGCGGAATAACATGCTCTATGACGGCGCATTCCCGCTCCGGCCGCTGCAGCAGAAGCGCTTCTTTGCCGCAAACTTCATCCTGTGGCCCGTGACGCTCCTGGCCTATTTTGTCGGAGACCTGGCTATGGATGTAGCCCGCCAGGTATGGTTCGCGGTGCGCGGTCGGATTCGCCGCTACTGGGAACGGAACATGGCGGAATATCTGGAAGACGAAGCGATTTGCGTGGCTTACGCAGCGGAGCTTGCTCAGATGGCAGCGCACAAGAAGGACAAATCAATGGTTCGCAGCATCATTGACTCCGTCACGCCCGACTGGCTGCCGGGCAGCAGCCGACACTGAAAATAGACGGGGAGGGCCGGCCGGAGTACACTGTGTTTTTATCCAGTAGTTTTCCGGCCATGGCGCGCAGCAGACTCCCCGACTTCGTTTCCCCATCCACCGCCGAGCTTCGCGCGCTCTGGCGCGCCGCCGGGCAGGCCAGCAATCCGGCTACCACACGCCTGCTCATCTCAGAAATTATTCGCACTCGGGAACTGATTGCCGAGTTGGACGGCTTTTGCGTTGTTGTTCAACGGGCCTGGTCGGAAGAGGCACACTCCAAGCTTGTTGCTTTAGAGAAAATGCGAGGCATGTTCGCTCGCGAGCGCATCGTTCAGGGGGTATTGTCGGGCGAGCCACCGGCAGCAGACACGCCCGAAAGCTGATTACATCCCTGGGCAGAGCGTCCGGGCCATCTGCACATGCCGAAGCTCGACTGCAGTCGGATTGAGCGCTACAGCGCGCTCATAGGCCCCGCGCGCGGTCGTGCAGTCATACAGGGTCGCGCTTACGAAAGCCAGGTCGGCCTGAGCGTCTGCATTGCTTGGGTTAATGCGAATCGTCGACAGCAAGACGCCTTGCGCATTTCGGTAGTCTTTCATGCGCATGAAGGCGCGGCCTAGCGCACCCATCAGGGGACCATCAGACTGGTTTACTGACTGGATGAGCTGCTGGACACCATTCTGGTAATCCGGAGGCTTTGGGGCGTGGTACTGGATGAACCGAATCTTCTCAACGAAGAAATCGTCAGGGGTGTTGGCAGCCAGGGCGCCGGCGGAAATCATCGCGCCGGCCAGCGCCAGCATTACTTTTTTGAGCATTAGGAGGCATTTTCAAAGTGACAATGCCTCCGTATAGCGCGGGTCAGCTACCGCTTTTGCGGGTGAGCAGCGCATGGCCAGCCGGCGTTACATGCAGGTGCCCCTGGCGCGCTTCAAAGTAGCCGCGGTCAATCAGCAGTTGAACGATGTCCTCGCGAATGCGACGCTGGTTGACCAGCTTATGCACGTGTTCCTCGGCCGCCATCTTGAATTGCGCCAGCTTCTTCTCGATGACGTCGAACACCGGGTCCCACTCGCCTTCAAATCGGATAACGGTGCCGGCGAAGTTGTGCGCGTTCGCCCACTCAGGCTTGTCGTCAACCAGGAAGTCGCGCCAGGTGCCTACAGCGCCCTTGTCTGGGGCGATGATGACCTTGTCGTGCAGCATTGGAAGCTTCTCGACAACGCAAAGCAGCTTTTCAGTCGCGGCATGTGGATTCGCTTGTGGAATTTTGGTGAGACCAAACGGGTCCAGGCCTAAAGCTACCGCGCGCTCGATGGCCGCTAAGGCACCGGGCAGCGGCTCCAGGTCGCGATACGCGCCAGGCTGTACCTTGAACTCCTTTGGGGTCATGCCGCGCTTTGCGGCCGCAACGCTGAAGCCAAGCAACGTGTCATCAAAATCGAAGTAGACGCGCGGTACGTCTGCATAAGTTCGTGTGCCCATAGATTTCTCCTTGAATTCTTGATTGCTTAGGCCGCCAAGCGGCCCGCGGTACGCCAGTTCACATGCGGGCTCGGCCGGCGATGGACCCTAGCCTCTGGCTCAACAGCCTCACAGACGCTTTCTGGGCTATGAGGCCACACCGACAGGAAGGCGAATTGGCGATGGAACAGGTTCATGTCAGCGACCACCTGGACGGAAGTAAAGGCATGCTTGCTGGCTTCGGTTGGCGTGGTGTGGGCCATGACGAGTGGGTCCAGGCGCATCACCATATCTGGAGTGTCCGGAGTAGGTAGGCGCAGAACGCGGTCCGACTCGCTTGGCACTGGAATGCGATGGACCACCACATCCACGCGAATCTTGCTTGCAACGAGCCAGTAGAGCGCGTTCTTCAGCCCGGTGGCCAGGCTGGCGTCGGCGTGCGAGGACTGGTAGAGCTCAAAACCCTGGGCATCGCGAAGTCGAAGGCTTACTGCGCCGGCCGGCGCCGAGGTCACTTCGCCCTCCAGCACTCGCTGGACAGCTCCTTGTTTCACACACAGCGTCAGGCCGACACGGTCAGCGGACGAAGACAGGATGAGCACATTCATCGGTAATTCCTTGCAGATTTTTGAAATCGCAGTATACCAATGATTGCGGCAAATGCCAAGCATATGCGATAAAGTTGGCACTTTAAGCATTACACGCTATACTACGCGGACTCAATTTGACATTATCCAATGCCTATTATCGCCTCCGCGAGGCCGGCTGTCGACCTCCCACTAGACCTTTGTACCCCTGCTCTTCAAGCTGGTTGGCGCGGCGCCACAGCGTCACGGCCAGGTGAAATGTTGTTTGGTGCGGCCATGCTGCAGCTGGCGGAAATCACCATCCCCGTGCGCCTCGTGGTAAATACCCGAGAGAGCATGTTTCAGTCGCATACGCAGTTACAAGCCGACGTGCGTAATTCGATGTACGTGGAACAATTCATCGTTTTGGAAGGGTTTAGCGCTGCGGAGGTAAAGTATTATCGCAACCGGTATCGTAAGTTTCGTACGCATCGCATTTCCGTTGGTACATTCCAGGCGTATCTGGAATGGCTACAGACCAGGTTAGGTCCTCTTGGGACGCAACCCGTTGACTCGCCTGTTCGACAATTTACAGAGCATTTACTCTGCGCTATGAATAGGGCTGAGCCCGTAGAACTTGTTCCGCTCGAGAGGATTATCAAGAAAACCGGCATCGACAAGCAACTTCAACAGGGCGCCTTGGGCGTTCAGTCCATCGCCACGCTCTTAGGTCATACACTGGGCGCATGTCTAATCGAGAATGTAGAGCAGGTAAAAAGCTACCAGGCCCAAGGGTTCGATTTATTAGTACAACCCAATCACGGTAGAGAAAAACTGAAGGTCGAAGTGAAAGCTGAAAGCTACAACACCGGCAACATAGTGCTGGAAACCTTCAGTTGCTACTGGGATAAACGTACAGACTCACCACACAATACGCAAACGCTGGGGTGGTTCGCCACCTCGAAGGCCGACGTCCTTGTAACGATTATCTGGCTGACAGGGGATGTGCTGATAATGGACTTGAACAGGGTCCGGCAGTGGGTCAAGGAAACACCGGAGCCATTGGAGCTTCGGATGGGCACCGTCCCCAACCAGAACTATTGCAGCCAGTTCTACCTAACCCCGATAGAGCGCATCATGGCTGAAGTGCCAGGTGTAATTCATCTTCAGCTTGCTGACTGGCTTCCCGCACTTTATGGAAAGCAGTTCAAAGAGAAATGCAAAGTGGCCGCGAGCCTTGCGCGCGGGACACTTCCCCCACAAAGGCTGGGCGCTTAAATCACTTTCGGCTGCCGGCCGTGAAGAAGCCGTTTGTGTACGCGGCCTTCAGTCGTTGGAAGACCTGCACGGCTATTTCTTCACTGCTCTGGAAGGGCATCTCGAAGCCGGACACCTTGAACATCGGGCGGCCCGTGATTGGGCCAGGGCGATGCTCAATTTTGATGCCTTCTGGGACGACGAATGGGACAGGTGGTTCGGCTGGTACAGCCGCGGCTTTGGATTGAGTGGACATGTTAACGAGGTGTGATGCTGAAAGTTCACTGTAGTATAACACAGATACCGCAATTAGCACCAGTTCAATAGAAAAGGGCACCGTAGGTGCCCTTTCTTTTTTCTAGCGGCCGGGAATCCGGTTGGACCCTGGTGCGTGGCCGAAGTGATAGCCCTTGCAGAACTTGCAGTGGTAGACGTTGAACCAACTGCGGTCGCCCTTGGCGGCCTTCAGCTTGCGAATCCCAGCTTCAGTTTCAGCAGCGGAGGTGAACCGCTGCTTGCCGGCGCAGCTCTTGCGGCGTAAACGTCGCTTACTTGACACCAGCCGCCAGCCACTGCAGCAGCTCGTCGCTGAACAAGGCCTGGTTGAGCTCTTCGTCGGACATCTCGACGAATTGTTTCAGGTTCTTGACAGGCACGAAACCGGTATTGCTGAAGGCGTCACCGATTTTATCCAGGAACGGGAAGGTGGAGCCGCCGTTGGTCACGCCCAGGAACAGGAAGTACACTTCGTCCTTGCGAGCTTCGGACTCTTTCAATACCTGCATGGTCCGCACTTTGTCCGTGTTGTCGCCATCGGTGATAACGATGACCAGGGAACGCTTCTTCGCGCCTTTGACGACTTCGTCTTTCTTGCCCATCAGACCACCGAAGAAACCTGCTTTCTTGACGGTGTCACCGGCCCAGCCAAAGTGCTTCAGCATACGTTCCAGCACGTAGCTGTAGTCGGTACCGCCGTTGTAACCAGGCGTGCGGCCGCGGATGTCTTCCGGGATGCCGCGTGGGTAGTTGTCGATGTTCACGCCGAAAAATTGCTGCGGCAGGTAACCGTAGTAGTTGTGGGCATCAACCGAGCCCAGTTCGTGCACGCCAGCGGCGCCGTCCGAGAACGTGAACACGTCGAGTTTCTTGTCTGGGTCGAAGGTAAAGCCCCATGGCGCCAGGCGAGTCAGCAGGCTGTCGGTAATGCCGATGCGATGCTCGTCATCGAACGAACCAGACACGTCCATGGCCACGCCCACTTCCAGTGCTGGAGGGGTCACGATGCCAACCTTTTGCAGGCACAGGGACAGAGCTTGCGACGACTTTTCGAGATTCAGTTTCATGCTCACGTTTAAACTTTCCTTTGAATGAATTGCACAATATCAGTCAGCTTTTCTACAGCGAGATATCGCTGCGTATCGCTGGGTTTGGCGGAGAGCCCCGCCAGTTGGCTGTAGACGGCCGGCAGCTGGAGAAGTACTCCGTCCTGCACGAGCGTCATGATTTCCTGCACGCGCTCCTTATCGAGCGTCAGCATTTGAAGCTGTTCCAATACCAGCGCTTGCGAGCCCGTAATCGAGGTCAGGCGAGCCACCAGCAACTGGCCAACTTGAGCATCCATCTGGTCAAGCAGGTATTCCGCAGCCAGGGCATTCGCCTGCAGGGCCTCGCCAGCTTCATGGTTGTCTTTCGACAGCCTTTCCAGCTCTGAAACGTTTGCGGCCAAGATGCTGCCTGCGGAAGAAAGCAAGGATTCCAGCTGGCGAACTTCACCGACCACCGAACCCCAAACTTTCGCGACTGGCTTGCGGAACAGACCGCCGTCCATCGACTCCAGAACTTCTTGCAGCAGTGATTGCAGCCGAGACAAATGCTGCGTAACGTTGCGAACAGCAGAAGATTGCATCAGGTCCAGGCGTTGCTTTACCAAGTCCGTCAACGATTCCTGCGCTATTACACCGAAGCGCAACCAAGCGGATGAGTCCATTGCCTGAGGGCTGACGCCGGCCAGTACAGCTTGCGTGCGTACCAGCATGTCGCCAACAGTTCCAGGAAAGCGCTTAGCCAGGGTGTCGAATTCGACTTCCATTGGTTTTCGTTGCGTACCGGGCAAGGCCGAAGCTTTCACCGGTTCCACCGCAACTATCGCTGTCGCGGGTGCTGAAACAGGCAGGGCAGTCGGTTTCGGTTGCAGCGGGACACTTGCCGGCATCGGCGCAGGTGCTGCCCCTGGCAATGCGGTAGGCTTCAAGGCCGTCGGCGTAATTACAGGGGTGGCAGTCCTAGGGCCTCCGGAGTCCGGGCTACCCAGTCGTGTCGGCTTCACAGCAGAGCCAGTTTCCTGGGTGCCTCCACCGATGATGGTTGCCTTAATGGACATGTCGAAGGCCCGTGCCGATTAGGAGAAGTGGCCCAGCACTTCGTTGAAGTCGCTGTTGAAGCCGACGCCGATGTTCGCGTAGGACGAGCCGGCTGCATCAATCATGATGGAACCCATCTGAACACCGATGAATTCGCCAAACTGCTCGGACAGCGAGACGTTCAGCAGCTCTTGGCCGGCACCGTTCTCGATGATGACGCGGGCATTCTTGACGTTACGGAAGGTGCGACCGGCATTCTGCGGGTGAATCATCGCCACCAGCGGGATTTCGATTGCACCACCTGCTGGCGGGGTCAGGCGGTCCGGCTGGATGGAGACCCATTCGTCGTCGCCGGCCTGGTTGCCGTCGGTCGCATCAGGGCTGTGAACCAGCGCGCCGTTGTAGATGGAGAAGGTCTTGTCAGCTGCCAGCGGCAGGGAGCCTTGGCTCTCGCCACGGATGGTACGCTGCACATTGTAGGTCGACAGGATGTCGCCCAGGCTCGATACCTTGGCGCCGGCGCCGGTGTTTTGAGCTACCAGGGCATGCAGGTCGATATCGGTGTCACCTTCCCAGGACAGGCGGGCCTTGAAGCGTTCACCCTTGTTCAGGTTCAGTGCGAGTTTCTGGGCGACGTCGCCAGGTTTGCTCAGGTTCAGTTGCAGTGCAGTCATTTTTTGTCCTTTCGACAGTGACGGTGAATTAGTAGTTCTGCGGCGCAGCAGAGTTAATTTGCTGGCCCAGGTCCATGAGGTCCTTACGGGTTTGCGAAATAGTGGAGCGAGCTTCATCGAACTTCACGCGATTCGTCTCGCGAGCGGTATTAACGATGGCTTGCATTGCCTGAGAGTCGGCCACGACTTTTTTCAGGTCATTGGCCTGCGACAGGCGGTTGTTTCCTGGCGCAGAGGCTGCGGTAGTAACAACCGTGCCCATCATGCTCGAGCGCGCCGCTTGAAGATGCTGGTCCAGCTGAGCGTTTGCCTCACCCAGCCGCTGAACGTTTCGAACCAGATGAGCGCCATGGATGCCAATCAGGGTCATTCGGATGCTGCCGAAGCGGTCACCCATGGTGATGGTCAGCTCTTGCATCGTCGAAATGCCTGCGTTTTGCAGCTGGCGCAGAATCAGTGCTTCGGCCGGCAGGCGGGTCAGCATTGCTTCGCGGCTCAGTGCCACGGATTCCAAAGCTTGCAGCTTGTCGTGGATTTCCTGCTGCACCATAGTGTCCTTGTCAGCCGCGGCCAACAAGGCAGGCGCTTGGGCTTGCGCTTTGGCCAATGCGTTGTTCAGGAACAGCACTTCTTCACCAAAGGCGATGAAGGAATTGCGGTACTGGGCCTTGATAGCATCCATGCCACGCAGTTCTTCGGCCAGCTTGCCAATCTCGGTATTGAGCTTTCGCTCCATGCCGACAACCACATCCGACAGCGACTTGGACTTTGCGCGGGCGGTACGACCCAGTTCTTCGTATGCACGGTCCAGGCCGCGCTGCAGGGCTTTTTTGCTGAACAGGCCCAGGATTCGGTCGCCTAGGCTAGGCTTCGCCGACAGAATCTGCTCTGCCAGCTCACCGATACGTTCCTTGGCGATTTCTTCCGACAGGCTATCGACCAGCTTGAAGATTTGCGGGTTTTCGTTCTTGTTAATGCGGTCCAGGAACGAGTCCAGGGCGCGATTCAGGTTATTGGTTGGCTCCTGGCCCATCATCGCAATGTGCTGGGCAGGAGTGGTGGCGAATTCGAACTTCTCCACACGAGCCTGGATGGCCGACAGCTGTTGCGGTTCCAGGTTCAGCGGGAAGTTCTGAGGCAGTGCCAGTGCTACAGGCATGGCCGGCAGGGTGCTGGTAACCATGCCTGCGCCAAGGCCCAGGCTCGTAGGAGTCATAGTGGTGACGTTCATGTAGGTTGGTCCTTGGGCTTGATTGCTTAATCGATTACTGCGTCGGCTACAACTTCAGCCACAGCACCTGCTGCACCCGCAGATTCTTTGCTGGTCAGCAGCTTGTGGATGTGGACGGCGCCAATCACAGCCAGGAAGCCAGCCGCTTTGAAGCACAGGTGGGTGTACTGGCCAGCGATGCCATGCAGCCCCTCGATGTAACCGGACAGCAGCGGGTCGGAGATGACCATTTCAGCACCCACCCAGCCCAGCAAGCCTGCGCCGACCCAGATGATGATTGGATACTTGTTCATCAGGCCCATCAGACCGTTGGCACCGAACACGATTACCGGGATGGACAGTACGATACCCGCGATGGCGTACATGGTGCTGTGCGCGCCAGCGCTGTTTGCGGCAGCGGTTACAGCCAGCACGTTATCCAGGCTCATCATAAAGTCGGCCACGATAATGGTCTTCACGGCGGTGAATACGCGGTCAGCGGCGGTCACGTTGTGGTCGTCTTCGTTGGCGACCAGCAGTTTGTAGCCCAGGAACAGCAGGTAGGCGCCGGCCACCAGTTTCACGTAGGGCACGCCCATCAGGAAACCGGCGAATACCAACAGCAGGGCGCGCAGGCCTACAGCGCCAGCAGTACCCCAGATGACAGCTTTAGTGCGAACTTCTTTCGGCAGGGCTGCGCAGGCCATCGCAATCACGATTGCGTTGTCGACGCCCAGCATGATGTCGATGCCGATAATTTTGAAAATGGCGCCCCAGTCGATGGTGGACAAAAATTCCATAGATTTCCTCTGTGGTTAGTTAAGTTATGGAGAACTTTCAGTATATCGTAGACAGCATAAAACGTCAAGCTAATCCCTGCTAATAGTGGATATTCTCGAACGCTTCGAATTTAGTATACCACGGAAAGCATCAATTCATAAGCACTGCCCGCCATCGGCTTCGCTCGCGACGCTATACACACGGCAGGCACCTGCCTGAATCTAGAGGAAGCTCAAAATGCTAAAGTACATCGTGACGCCATTTATCTGTTTTGCTGTAGTGGGCATCGCATTTGCGCAGGCGCCCGCCGCGCGGCACACGAAACCCGAGTTCGAGCCGCGCACCCCGGTCAGTGCTGCTGCCCACATCCACGCACAGGCTCAAAAGCCTGAGCTGCACATCTCTGTGGCTAAACCCCAGCGTCTTGACCTGGCTACCGGACGTGAGAGCATTCGGCCGCAGCTTCGCAAGGAGATTCACGCAGAACTTCGCAAAGATGTAGCAATCGAGCGATAAGCCTCGCGCCGGTACGCTACCGCGTAGTCGCAAAGAAAAAGCCCCTTTTCAGGGGCCTAGTGTTAGATGTCTTCAGCATCTCCGAAGTCGACAGTCGGCACAGGGTTGCTTTCCGGCGCCGGTTTCTCTGGAGCTGGTGGCAGCACGGTCACAACAGCAGCGCCCAGAGTCGCCTGCATGCCCAGCGCAACAGCCTTGTCCGGCAGGGCGGCGCCCGCACGTGCACGCTTCCCTCGATGAGCCTGCAATTCCTTCCCGGTGAGTGTCGCCTGGGTCAGCTTCTTCTTTCCGGCCGGCGTGGTCGCCACCACCAGTTCAGCCACTGGCCGTTCGTACGCGACAGCGACCGTCAACGTATCCTTGCCGTTCAAGCTCATCAACTGCATGCCGCGGCCTTTGGCCATCTGCTTGAGTTCCGCCAGCGGGAACACGAGCACTTTGCCGGCGCTCGAGCCAACGGCAATTTCGCCACCCTGGTTCACGGCAGGTACAACTGATGGCGGCAACACCTGCTCACCGGATTCCATAGTCATGACGGCCTTACCGGCCTTTTTGCCAGTGACCAGCTCGGCGCCCGGGCAGATGAAACCATACCCGCCACTGTTCGCCAGGAAGTAATACGCGTTCGAGTCCAGTACGAAAGCGTGCGCCAGCTTGTTTGCCCCGAACTCGACGAACGAAGACAACGGAGAGCCATCCCCGCGGCCGGTAGGGAACACCGAGGCCGAAACGTTGTAGGCCCGACCAGAATGGTCAAGGAACACTACCGTGTGAGCGCTGCGGGTCTCGATGATGGTCAGCGCTTCATCGCCGGGCTTCCAAGTAAGCGCGGACAGGTCGGCTTTGTGGCCAACACGCGCGCGAAGCCATCCGGACTTGGAGATGATGAGGGTGACCGGGTCATCACTGGCCGCCACCACCGACGAGATGGTGATGCGCTCCGCAGACTCGATGAGCGTGCGCCGCGGGTCGCCAAACTTCTTGCGGTCTGCGGCAATTTCTTCAAGAATCTGGGTCGTCATTGCCGCACGGTTGTCGAGCAGCCCCTGCAAGAATTCGCCCTCGCGTTGTAGCTCGCCCATTTCGCCTTCGAGCTTAATGCGCTCCAGGTTGGCCAACTGGCGCAGGCGAATTTCCAGGATGTCGGTGGCCTGTATATCGGACAGGCCGAACTTCATCATCAGTTCATCTTTGGGGTCTTCGGCACTCCGGATAATGCGGATGACCTCATCGATGTGCAAGAACGCGGTCATGCGGCCGGCCAGGATGTGCATGCGCGCGTGCACCTGTGCAAGACGGTGCTGTGTGCGGCGGGTGACCGTCAGGAAACGGAAGTCAATCCACTCTTGCAGGACCGACATCAGTCCCTTCTGGCCTGGCTTGCCGTCGCGGCCGAGGGCCACCAGGTTCATTGCAAAATTCGATTCGAGACTGGTGTGGGCAAGCAGCACCTGCATCACCTCATCCGGCGCCAGACGCGAACTGCGTGGTTCTATTACCAGACGTACTGGGTCCTTTCCGTCCGACTCGTTGTTGATTTTGTCGACGACCGAAAGGACCAGCGTTTTCAGGTTGAGCTGGTCCTGGCTCAGGCTTTTCTTGTCCTTCTTGATTTGCGGATTGGTCAGGGCCTCGATTTCGGTCATGACGGCTTCGGTCGACGTGCCAGGTGGCAGCTCGGTGATGACGATTTGCCACTGGCCACGAGCCAGTGGCTCCACCTTCCAGCGTGCGCGCGTGCGCAGCGAACCGCGGCCGGTTTCGTATGCTTTAGCGATTTCCGCAGTTGGCGATATGACCTGAGCACCATTCGCAAAGTCAGGCCCAGGCATGATGGCCAGGATGTCAGCAAGGCTCGCATTCGGATTGCGAATAAGGTGCTCGCACGCCAGCGCTACCTCGGTGAGGTTGTGACTAGGGATTTCTGTTGCCATACCCACCGCGATACCGCTGGCGCCGTTGAGCAGAATCATCGGCAGGCGAGCAGGTAGGACACTCGGCTCCTGCTGCGTTCCGTCGTAGTTGGGCACGAAATCTACGGTGCCCATATCCAGCTCCCCCAGCAGTAATTCCGACAGCTTTGTCAGTCGTGCTTCGGTATACCGCATCGCTGCCGCGCCGTCACCGTCGCGCGAGCCGAAATTGCCCTGGCCGTCGATAAGTGGATACCGCAACGTGAAGTCCTGAGCCATGCGCACGGCCGCGTCATAGACCGACGAGTCTCCATGCGGGTGGTAATTGCCGAGCACCTGTCCAACCACAGCCGCGCATTTACGGTGCTTCGCGGTCGCGGTCAAGCCCATGCGGTCCATCGCATATAGGATGCGGCGCTGCACTGGCTTTTCGCCATCAGCAACGTCCGGCAATGCGCGGCCCAGCACAACGCTCATCGCGTAGTCGAGGTAAGCCTGTTCTGCATAGGCGCCCAGGTCAACCCGGGTTTCTTGCGTATTGGGCTCGAGATTGATGATTTCGGTCATGATTAATACTTTCGCAATGAATTACTTCCCGGCGGCTCGGCGAGCGGCTTTTGCTCTTGTGATTTCCGCTTGCGCCTCAACGCGGTCGGCTTTACGCGCTTCAGCCAGGTCAGCGGACGAAATTGGCGTGAAGCGGCTCGGCCATTCAGGCGCAGGACGCGACCACTTTTCGCCCGGCTCGAACGGCCAGACGTGGGCGTAGTTGACCAACTCGGTCAGGTCCTCGGTGGACTTGGAGATGGATTCGAACTGGTAGATGCCACCATCTTGATGCCGATACAGCTGACCTGGCTGAAGCGTTCCTTGATAGACGAGCGCACGGTTTTGCACCAACTGAATAGCTACGCCGGCTGGACGGTCATCCTCGTTGACCTCGGCCAGGTCTTGTAAGACAGCCATGAGGGTCGCACCGTGCGCCAACGCAGCCTTGAGCGTGTTCCACAGGTCAGTGGTCCGTTGTGTCACGTGATAGGCTTCGTCGACGAGCACGAACGTGCCGTCCGCCATCTCAGGTAGTTGCAATTGCGATACGGTTAGCGGTGAGTCCAGGTCTTCAAGGTCAAACACATTGAAAGGCATTGTGCCGAACTTTTGGACGGTGTAATGGCCCATCGCATGTACCTTGGTGCAGGTGCCGCCAAGGCATTTAGCCAAGCTGGCGTACGACCGGCCGCAGTCAAGCACTACGACATTTCGACCTGCGGCCAGGTTGTCGACGACGCGCTGCGTGGCAAAGATGTGCTTACCGGAGCCGGACCGGCCGATGATAAAGGTGCTCTTGGAAGATTCGATGAGTTTCATTGGGTAACACTTTCACTTATTGGTTTTGCTTATCAGGTACTTCTGTGAACCGAACAGTCCGCAGGTGAACAACCGCCAGTCGAGTTTGCTTAAGCTGCGGTATAGCGCGGCAGCTCGCAATTGATTCAACACCCACGGGTTAGGGATGAGCACATCCGTCGCCACGACCTCGAGTGGTCGACCAAACCATGCAGCCAGAAATAGGCCCACCGCAGCCGAGCGCGAAGCGCCATACTGACAGTGAACGGTCAGCGGGGCGCTGGCGTGCAAAGCGCTGAATTCCAGGCAAGCCCGGGCATGTGCAAGAGACATCACAGTAAAACCGCCGCCTTCGCGGTCAGTATCGTGAAAGCCCAGACGGAGTACGTCCGCATAGGCATCCAAGGAAGCTGGCGATTGCCTTGGGTTCGTGATAGAGATGCAGACCTCACCCGCGAAGGGCTTCCGCGATTCGGCGGTGCCGCGCGGCAGCACACGAATGACCCGCAGTTCCTCTATTTCGTGGGCGTTGCTTATCAATTCTTGCATGGTTTCTACGAAAAAGAACGGCCCACTGAGAGCCGTTCGGAGTTGTTAAACGCGTTGGTGACCCCAGTCCTCAGCTTCGGATTCGATGAACGCGCGCGCCTCTTCCGGGGTCCGCACGTACTTCGATGCCATGCAGCGGCCGGTGTCCTTGGCAATTACGACGCAGTGAATCGAGCCTGGCTCAGTCTCTTGACGGTCATCGAAACGACGATGATTCGGGCCGTAATCGAGGTAGTGCCCTGCACACATCGTACGACCTGGCGTGGTGCTCCTTTTCGGCCAGTACCATCCGCGCGCGGTGGTGGCGCCGACCGGCTCGTCCCAGACTTTCGATGTTTCGTAAATCGAGGAGCGAGTTGCTGATGTCAACGTGTCGCGTTTCTGGCTTTCGACCAGCATCACAGGATGGTCCGATTTCGCCACCACGTAGGTGTCAAGGGTGCCCACCTGGTTCGGATTGCGAATTGAGACTACGTTCTTCGGGTGCTTGTCGTTGTCAGCAAGCCAATCCAGCTCGGCGTCTGACATGATGACGGCAAGGCCGGCGTTCACTTCTGCGATTTTTGCGAGTACGATTTGTGCATTCATAATTTCCACTCCGTGGGTTAGTTGTCCTGCTTCCGTATAGCGAAGCAGGCCGGGCAATCACACGTCGAGGGTCGCCATATTGCCGCGCTCTTCCAGCCAAGCCCGCCGGCCGCCCGCTTCGCCTTTGGCCATCAGCAGCTGGAACACGCTGTTGACCATCGCCACGTCACCGACCTCGACCTGCAGTAGCAAGCGCGTGTCCGGGTTCAAGCAGGTGTCCCCCAGCTGCGCGTCGTTCATCTCACCCAGGCCCTTAAAACGCGACACCGTGAGCTGCTCGGGCCTGAAGCCGTCCCGCTGGAGTTTGGCTATGGTCTCATCGCGCTCCTGCTCGGTGAGACAGTAGTGTTTCTGTGCCGGCTTTCCCTTGCCCTTGGCAGGCGCATCGACGCGGAACAAAGGTGGCTTGCCGATGAATATGTGGCCGCGCCTGAGCAGAAGTGGGAAGTGACGGTAGAACAAGGTCAGCAGCAGCGTCTGGATGTGGGAGCCATCCACGTCGGCGTCCGCCAGGATAATGACCTTACCGTAGCGCAGATTTTGCAGCACGCTGTCTGGGGCGTCGGCGTCGTGAGGGTCTACGCCCAACGCAACCGAGATGTCGTGCACCTCGTTGTTACCGAACAGCTGCTCACGCGGGTCCTCCCAGGTATTTTTCACCTTGCCACGCAGCGGCAGAATGGCCTGGTAGGTGCGGTCACGCGCGGTCTTGCAGCCGCCGCCGGCGGAATCGCCCTCTACGAGGAACAGTTCGTTGCGCGCGATGTCGGTAATCTGGCAGTCAGTAAGCTTGCCGGGCAGGGTGGCCACACCCGAGCTCTTTCGCTTTTCGACCACCTTGCCACTGCGCAACCGCGCGGCAGCCTGCTTGATGACGAGCTCTGCGATTTTCTTTGCTGAGTCGGGATTGGCCAGTAGCCACTGCATGAATGGGTCCTTCACCACGGACGACACCACGCGCACTACTTCACGGCTGGTCAGCTTATCCTTGGTCTGGCCCTGGAACTGGGTGTGCACGATATTTGCCGACAGCACGTAATGCGCACGGCTCCACACGTCCTCCGCCTGCAGCGTCACCCCGCGCGGCAGCAGTGCATGGTGTTCGCAATACTCGCGCAGTGCCTCAAAAAGCCCGGCGCGCATACCTGCTTCGTGCGTACCGCCCAAGGGGGTAGGGATGAGGTTCACGTAGGACTCGCCCTTGCCGGCTTCAGTGGTCCAGGCCACCGCCCAGGAGGCGCCGTCGCCGGCGACCACGCCTTCACCTTCTACCGTTTGCAGGTGATTCGCACCTTTGAAGATTTCGCCGACTTGCTCCAAGCCGTCTAGGCGTTCCTTCAGGTAGGCGCGCAGCCCTTCCTGATAGCACCAGGTTTGAGCTGCCCCCGTAATTTCGTTCGTGTACTTGATGGTCAAGCCCGGCAGCAGCATCGCCTTGGAGCGCAGCAGGTGTTCCAGCTCGCCCGCCGGTAAGTTGACAGTACTGAAGTACTTCTGCTTTGGCCAGAAACGAACACTGGTGCCGCTACGGCCCGACCAGTTGCTTAGGCGCTCCACTGGCGAAATCGAGCCGTCGCCGTCGATGAAGACAACTTGATGCTTGGCGCCGTCGCGCTTTACCAGGACTTCTAGGCGATGCGACAGAGCATTCGTAACCGAAACGCCCACACCATGCAGGCCCCCAGAGCGGCCATAGCTGTTCCCTTTGCGGAACTTGGCGCCGGCGTGCAGGCGAGTAAAGGCGAGCACGACAACCGGAATACCTTGCTTCGGATGCAAACCTACTGGGATGCCGCGGCCATTATCGGTCACTGAGATGGAGCCGTCCCGATATACCGTCAGTTCTACCTCTGTGGCGTGGCCGTTCTGGGCCTCATCGATGGAATTGTCCAGCACCTCCTGCGTGATGTGCAGCGGATTGACGGTGCGGGTGTACATGCCCGGCACCTGGCGGACAGGCTCAAGTCCTTCCAGGACGTCGAAGTCTGATTCGTCGTAGACCTTAGTTTCTTCTTTATTCGCCATAAAACACCTATTGAAGCAAATCGTTCACGTTGACCATGCGTATAGTCACGTCGCGACCAGGATAGTGGATGGTCTTGCTTACGACGGCGTCGTCAACCAGAACGACTTCCACGTTGCAAAATTCAGGGGAAAGCTCAATAAATCGTTGGAATCCCATGTCTTTCGAGTGAAAAAGCATGCATTCCTCATCACTTTCAAAAACGGTACCGTGCTTCCGGCAAAGCTGGAAGAGCTGGCCGGTGGTGAACGCGTCGCGCATATCCAGCGTCACGCCCAGGGCTTGATTGAGCGGTGCTTCCAGTGCGCCCCGGAACAACGCCACGCTTTCAGCGCCAGCAAAAGCGAACGAAAACAGTTTTACAGCGCAGGGGCGCTCGCCAGCGAGGAACTGGCGCACGGCTGCAATGTTCATCAGAACTGCGGCGCCGGCCTTTTGAAGTTCGTCGATGACCGTGCCTTCCAGGTCGAGGAACACTATTTTCTGCATGAGAGGGAGTATCGAGAGTACGTATGAAATTATACTATTTAAAGCCAATTCCGTCAATTTAGTAGGGGTATCCTTGGCTTAATACTTCATAAATGATATACTAGATTCATCTTTTCGTTGCTGCGTCTCATGGTGTTGACGCAGGCGAACCTTTCACATTGGAGCATGTATGATTGACATCAATTCCCCGGCCGACCTGGCCGATAAAATTCTCTCCGCTGACATCGCAATCGTCGATTACTGGGCCACCTGGTGTGCTCCTTGCCGCGCAATGGCGCCGGCGCTGGAGTCCCTGCAGGCTGCAAACCCTGGCCTGGTCATCGGCAAGGTGAACATCGAGCAGAACCAGGAGCTGGCCAAGGCCGCCGGCATCCGTTCCATTCCGACCCTGATGCTGTTTAAGAATGGCGAGCTGAAGAGCACGATGGTCGGCGCCCACGGCCAGGAAGCACTGCAGGAGTTCGTCAACCAAGCCAAAGCCTGAGGCATGGTCCGAATCGAGTCGCCTGCGCAGCTGTCCCGCCACGTACTGTCCGCGAGCAAGGCGCTGCTGCTCTTCACAAAATTGGGCTGCCCTGACGGCCAATTCGTAAAAGAGCGCATGTTCCGGATTGCGGACCGCAATAGCAGTCTTGTGGTGGCGTTTGCTGACATCGATTTGGTCCCCGGCCTGGCCCGCATCCTCAACATCGGCAGCACACCCACGGTGGTTTTGTTCCGCCGCGGCGTGCGTATGTCTGAGCTAAGCGGCAGGCTATCCGGCATGCAGCTTCAGGACCTGGTTGACTCAGTTCTGTGGTAACGCGTCAGACAGCACACAAGCCACCTTCGGGTGGCTTTTTCATTTCAAGCACTGATTTCAGGGTGAATTTCTAAAGCACAAATTTGCATAGCGTTTAACGCCTATTTGGTCAAGTACCGTACCTATACTCAAGAACCTTTATGCCACCCAGCCGGGTGGTTTTACGCGTTCAAGAGTACCAGGTACGTATGGAAATCATCTCTCAATTGCTGGACAACCACCGGGCGTCGTGTGTCGCCTTCGGCTTCCTCGCATATGCTCTCTTCGTAGTGTGGCGTCGACTGTCGGCCCGCTGGGTCAACTGGTTCCCGCCACTGGCCAAGGTGGTTCGCTTTGCCCTGTACCTCTGCGCCGCGCTAGTAGCCTTCCTGGGCCTGCGCATCCTGACGAATGCCTCCGAGTCGCCAAGCACCTGGTTGCTGGTTCTAGGTGGCGCGCTGGCTGGCCCTATCCTGGACCGCGCATCTCGTCTCATCCGTCCGAAGGACAAAGTACGCCGCGGTGCGCGCGTAGGTGAGCCTTCCGACGTCAATAAGCAGACCAACAAGCTGCCTTCGACTGAATTCAAAGAGAGCTTCAAGATTGGTGGCGTGGATATCCCTCGCTCGGCCGAACCATATCACTTCTTCGTGGTGGGCAGCACCGGTTCCGGTAAGTCGGTCGCCATCACCAACCTTATCGACCACCTGGAAGCTCGCGGCGACATCGCACTGGTTGTCGACTCCGGTGGTGAATTTGCCTCGCGCTACTACAAAGAGGGACGGGATTACATCCTGAACCCATTCGATGACCGCTGCGCGCCATGGTCGCCAACTGCTGAAATGGCCGGCCCTTGGGATGCGGAAGCGCTGGCAAAGTCCATGGTTCCAGACGGAGTAGGGGACTCGAAAGAGTGGAATAGCTACGCCCAGACCCTGGTCACTTCGGTCCTTCGTCGTTTGGTCGAGCGCAATCAACTGTCCATCAAGGACCTGCTGTACTACGTGCAGGCTGCGTCCATTGAAGAACTGCAACCGCTGCTTGAAGGTACGCCAGCCTTCGCGCAGCTGGCCTCGGACAAGACGTTTGGCTCCATCCGCACGATTGCTGCCAACTACCTGGCAACCTACGCCTACCTGTCCGACAACGCCAATCCATTCTCGGTGGCCAAGTTCATCCGTGCTGAAAAGCCGGGCATGCTGTTCCTGACCTATCGTGACGACCAGCTGGACTCCCTGCGCAATATGATTTCGTGCGCATTGGATGTCGCAGCGCGCACCATTCTGGCTTTGCCGGCGAACAGCGAGCGTCGCGTCTGGCTCATCATCGACGAATTTGCCTCTATCGGCAAAGTGCAATCCATCGAAGCGGTGGCCACGAAGGCTCGTAAGATGGGCGGCTGCCTACTGTTGGGCCTGCAATCGGTGTCTCAGCTGCAGGACCGCTACGGCGAAAAGGCTGCCCAGACGATTCTGTCTTGCTTGAGCTCCTGGCTTGTGCTGCGCTGCTCCGATGCCGAAACCTCCGAATACGTGTCGAAGTACATCGGTGATACCGAGGTTTCGCGCATGACGCGTTCGGAATCGACGTCGGACACTGGCGGCGGCTCCGACTCGCGCAATGAGCAGATTCAGACCCAGCGTGCCGTGCTGCCGGTGGAACTCCAGCGCCTGGCGAACCTGCAAGGCTTCTTCAAGCTGGCCGGTGACTATGCCATCTGCAACATTAAGCTGAAGTTCCCACAGAAGCGTGATAAGCGGGCTACGAACTACGCCGAACGCGATTTCATTGCCAAACCTATGCTTGACCTCGTGGCGAAAGCAGTCCCGTCCGCCGGGCAGCCCAGCGCCAAATCGGCCGGCGCCGCACAAAACGCACCTGTCGCCCAAACCGGAGACGCAGCCCCAGTAGCAAATACGCCTGTGGCCACTGAAACTACCGCGGCGCCTACGGTGCTGAAAATCCGCAAGAGCCCGCTGGAAGAGGGGCCCGGCGCTCTCGAAGACGTTCTGAACGAGATGGCTGAAGCCTATGAAAACGACCTTTAAGGGTCTTTTTGTGCCCGTTTTCTGAGTCACGAAGCCCTTATAAGTACCTTTCGATGCAATTTCCTTTTGTGAAGTCGGGAGCAAAGGACCCGTACATGGTCCTCGTCGCCGATGAATCTCCTGTGATTCGGAATATGTTCCACTCCTTCCCGAATTCGGAGATTCAGGTGCGCGCTGTCGTGCCTGGGCGCCATGAGCTGACGCAGGCTATGTCCGACTTCGTGGTTCTGGATGCCGTGCTATGCGCAGAGCACCTATCAGGACAGTATGGCGGGGTGCATGCACTCCACGAGCTGCGCGCGAACGACAAGCTGCCGAACCACACCTCCTTCATTTTGATGAGCGCCGACGCGCGCAAGTCCAATCTGATGGTCAGCATCGAGGCACAGCCCGACGGCATCCTTTTGAAGCCTTTCTCTCCGGCCACCTTGATTCAGAAGCTGGACACCACAGTAACGGCACGCCGCGCGCTGGCGGAGCTTCGCCACCTCTCCGATGAAAAACACTGGGCCGAGCTTCTACGTGTGGCGTCAACCATGCTGGACACCGGGACGCAATATAAGACGGCAGCAACCAGGTTCAAACTCGAAGCCCTGAGCCACCTGGGCCAGCATGATGCCGTGCTGTCCATGTACCAGTCCATGCATGCGGCAGCCCCCAAGTCCACCAGCATCTTGGAAGCACTTGCGCGCCATGCGTACCAGCACGGCTACCTGGCGGAGGCGGAGACCGCGTTACGCAGCCTGCTGGCGTTGCAGCCGGCGAACCTGGCTGCTGCGGACCTGCTCATTGAGGTGTACCTGGCACAGGGCGATTCAATCGCTGCGCAACAACAGCTGCAGCTATGCATTCGGCAGTCCCCCAACAATGTTCAGCGGCACCGTGTTCTGGGCCACATCGCCCTGCTCAATGCAGACACGTTCACCGCCCAGCATTCGTATTTGCTCGCTATGCGGCAGCATGGGGATGAGAATGGACTTCTCGAAGAGGACGCAATCAATGCAGTCCGGGCCCTGCTGCTCCACGGTGACACGCCTGGCGCATGTAAGGTGCTTGGTGAGGCGCGCGCGCAGCTCCAGGACAACCATGCGCTGTACATCCTGGACCGGCTTGCCGAGGCCCTACTATATAACGGGTACGAATCGTTCGGCCGCACACATCGGCGCCTGGCCGAAGGTCTTTCGCTGCTGGAGCGCGCTATATTGCCGCAGAGCGGGGCGCTCACGCTGGCGGCTGTGGAGGCATGCTTGATTGCCTTGCTCCCGCACCGGGCCTTCAAACTTGTCACAGAGCTACTTAACTCTCCGCGATTTGCGAAGCTTCACTCTTCACAACAGCACTGGGCCAGGAAGCTTAATAGGTGGATTGAGAGTGTCGACAGTGAAGAACTGCCAAAAGCGCTGCTTAACTACAAAAAATATATTGGTTAGTAACCTGTTGATTTATTTGGGCTTTTTCAGTTAACTGCAAAAAAGCCACAAAATTTTCGAAAATAGTTGCAAAATCGTGTTGACATGCTGACTGATGGTGCTATACTGTCTCACATCGGTACTTGAATCAAGTGCCTCTTAACCAAATTACGAAACTCACCAATACACGGAAATCGAAATCATGAAACGCAGCAATCGCCTCTTCAACGTTACATCCAAGCAGAATGCTTGGTGTGGCGTCGTGCGCGGTTCTTCGTTGTCGATTGATAGCGGTTTTTGCGCACCATCCCTGGGCCTCGGGTATCAACCTGAGCATAGCCAGCCGACGCGCACTCCGGGAGGACAGGACGATATTCGACCCTGACCCTTTAGGCTCCGATAGGAACCCCCGGAATGCGCAAGCGTCCCGGGGGTTTTTCTTTTCAACCTCCTAACAACGTGTACATACGGAACGAGACCGTAGCCGGCACGTAAAAGCCAGGAAACTGGTGCGGCAAATGGGCGGAGTCCCGGATGAAACTGCGGCGGTAACGCAGGAGTAAGATGGGCAGCGGAGGGAAGGCCTCCGCACCATTTTAAAGTGTCTTGGTTGACAAGGTGCTTCAAAATGGTAACAGTGAAGCTTAACTGATTCACTGAAAATGGTTTTAGGACGAAGCTAAACGCCAGAGCAGAAGTGGAGAAATGGGTTGGGAGTTAACATGGTGCCGCAGGTTGCGCGGACCGTGCCCGGCCGACACGCTTTCCGTGTGGATTTTGACTCCCGGCTTGCTGTAATCGTCTGAAATTTTCGCCGGCTTAGCTCAGTTGGTAGAGCTGCTGATTTGTAATCAGAGGGTCGCGGGTTCGAGCCCTGCAGTCGGCACCAGTTTTCTCGGGATGTAGCGCAGTCTGGTAGCGCACGTGGCTGGGGGCCATGTGGTCGCAGGTTCAAATCCTGCCATTCCGACCAAACTTCAATGCGGGTGTAGCTCAGTTGGTAGAGTAGAAGCCTTCCAAGCTTATGGTCGAGGGTTCGAGCCCCTTCACCCGCTCCATTTTTTGTAGTGCAAGTCCCCTGCCCAGGTGACGGAATTGGTAGACGTACCGGCTTCAGATGCCGGCGGCCGCGAGGTCGTGGGAGTTCGAGTCTCCCTCTGGGCACCATCGATAGATAGAACTTTTTGTGGACGTGCTGAGCATTGGTTTTGAGCTCATCGGACTGTAAATCCGACGCAACGTCAATAAGCCTGTGTAGGTTCAATTCCTGCCGCGTCCACAAAGAGTTTTATGCCCGGCTAGCTCAGTTGGTAGAGCGGCGTCTTGATAAGGCGTAGGCCACTGGTTCGAGTCCAGTGCCAGGCACCATGGTTTAAGCCAGTAGCTCAGTCGGTAGAGCGCCAGGGCTGCACAATTGGGAACGCCGGCCGAAGGCAGGAATATTGTGCGGAGCTGTATTTGAAGAGGTCGCAGGTTCGAGTCCTGCCTGGTTTAGCTGTTCATGATGGAAGAGTGTCCGAGTGGTTGAAGGTACCAGACTGCAAATCTGGCGACGCATGTCCTCGCGGGTTCAAATCCCGCCTCTTCCTCCAACTAATTTGAGGTTTCTTTGCCCCTGCTGTGCGCAATATCGCAGCCGGCGCAAAGCAAGTTCAACGGGTATGTGGCCGAGTGGTTGAAGGCGCCGGACTGTAAATCCGGTCTGTAAAAAGCGCGTTGGTTCAAATCCAGCCATACCCACCATTTTAACCGGGCCGGTGACCGAGTGGACAGGTCATCCTAATAACGAGGAAGGATGTCGGTAACACGAGTTTGCGCTCGCAAGTCGTCTTGACGCATGGATTGCAGAAGCACCTATAGCGGCCCTAGTGGCGGCCTAAACAAGCAAGGGAAGCGCGTTGCCAAGTCAAGTTCGAGCCGGTAGTAATGCCCCGGTAGCGTGAATCACGCGGGTTCGATTCCCGTCCGGTCCACCAAGGTTTGTAGTGCAGTAGTACAGTTTTCTGGAGATGTGGCTGAGCGGTCTAAGGCGCTTCCCTGCTAAGGAAGAACACGGCTTGCTGTGTCGTGAGTTCAAATCTCACCATCTCCGCCAATTTGCAATGCGGGAGTAGCTCAGTTGGTAGAGCGCAACCTTGCCAAGGTTGAGGTCGCGGGTTCGAGCCCCGTCTCCCGCTCCAGTTTCAAAGTCGAGAGAGTCCGGTGGCTGCCGGTACGAATCCATAAGAGTTGTGTTTGGAGCCCAGGCACAACCCAAGCAGTTCAACTCTGCATCTCGGCTCCAGTTTTCCGCGCCTCGTTAACTCAGCGGCCAGAGTGCTCCCCTGTCCAGGGAGAAGCCGGGGGTTCGACTCCCCCACGGGGCGCCACTGAATTGCGCAGGCTTGAGCCAAGCTCGCCGCGCCAAGTTTTGTAGTACATGTAGGCCGTTAGCCAAGTTGGTAAGGCATCGGATTTTGATTCCGACATCCGGTGGTTCGAGTCCACCACGGCCTGCCACCCAACACCTGTTTTGCGCGCTTGTAGCTCAGTTGGTAGAGCACCGGAGTGAAACCCCGGGTGTCGCTGGTTCGATTCCAGCCGAGCGCACCACTAATTTGACCGACGCCAGGGTTCTCAGCACCACAATGGCAAGCTGAGCGGTCGAATACCCCTGCGATAGCAATATCGCAGTTCCATTGCACTGTTCGTCTAGCGGCCTAGGACACCACCCTTTCACGGTGGTTACGAGGGGTTCGAATCCCCCACGGTGCACCAGTTTCTTTCACTTCCGTTCCCCAGTAGCTCAGTTGGTAGAGCAGCGGACTGTTAATCCGTTGGTCCCTGGTTCGAGTCCAGGTTGGGGAGCCATTTTTAACTCAGTAGGGCGGTCGCCAAGTCCGGCTCAAGGCACTAGGTTTTGACCCTAGCATATATCGTTGGTTCAAATCCAACTCGCCCTTCCATTAAACAGCATCACACATCGAAAACACATTGCATGGCTGTAGCACAACTGGCAGTGCAGCGGTCTCCAAATCCGAAGGTTGGTGGTTCAAGCCCACCCGGCCATGCAATGTGAGTTTCATCGGGGTGTAGGCCAGCCTGGTTAAGTCGCCTGCTTTGGGAGCAGGAAGTCACTGGTTCGAATCCAGTCGCCCCGACCATTTTTATGAGGAACCATTATGTTGGACTGTGTCAGCTACAAGCCTGGCTTCCTGGCCTCTCCGAAGTCCGTCTTTGACGTTCTGTGGAATGAGCTTGACTGGGAGCGCAGAGGCTCGACGCCAAGGCGCGAGTACTACTGCAATGAAATCGACGTGCCCTACGTCTACGGCCGCGGCGCCGGCGAGCGCGAGTACCTGCCTAAGGCATGGCACCCTGCAATTCTCGCCATTAAGGCCGAAGTCGAAGCCGCACTGGAAACCACGTTCGAAGTCGCGTTCCTTAACGGATACGAAGACGGCCGTGACCACCTGGGCGGACACGCCGACAATTCTCCGGAGATGGACGACAAACGTCCTATCGCCATCATCACCTTGGGCGCCGAAAGGGAAATCTGGTTCTACCCGAACGAGAACCCTAAGGATGTCACCAAAATTCTGCTGCAGAACGGCAGTATGTGTGTGATGGCGCCCGGCATGCAGGACACGCACATGCACAGAATTCCCAAAGCGGGATTTGTGTGTGGTCCTCGCATCAGCATCACTTTCAGGGGTTACGAAGCGTGACCTCGCAGGGCTTGAAAGGTGGCCCTAGCGCCGGGTAGAAGCTGCCTGGCGCCGAACATCTCATCGCAATGGAAACAGCGCGATTGCGGGTGTAGCTCAGTCGGTAGAGCATGAACCCAGGTCATTGACGCCAAGGTGCGTATTCAATGACCTGGCCGTTTGTTCAGGTCCCAGGTTCGAGTCCTGGTGCCCGCGCCACATAGAACAACTGGAGAGTAAACCGGGTAGGTCCTGGCACCGCTTCGAACGCGCGTGGAGCTGTGATGAACGGCTTGGGTTTCGAGTACGCCTGCTCTCCGCCACTTTCAGTAGGCCTGTAGCTCAGTTGGATTAGAGCGCGACGCTACGAACGTCGAGGTCGGGGGTTCGAGCCCCTCCAGGCCTACCACTAAATTTCTGGATGACGAAGCCATCGTCATTACTGCCTTGTGAGAGCGCCTGCGCAATACCCGCAGTTGAAGCCCCAGGCACATAGGTTTCATCGGAGTGTAGGCAAGTCTGGGTTAAGCCGCCTGCTTTGGGAGCAGGAAACCACTGGTTCGAATCCAGTTACTCCGACCACATTCATCGCCCTTGTAGCTCAGTTGGTAGAGCGCCGGCCTGAAGAGCCGGGCGTCACTGGTTCGATTCCAGTTGGGGGCACCAATTTTAGGAGAAATACGTCAATGACAACGCAAGTACAACGCGCCTCACAGCGCCTCTTCGGGCCCGGTGGGCTGGGAGTCAAGAACATCCACCTGTTTCCCGGCAGTGCTCCGGGCATGACCGCTGAACAGGTCGCCGGCGCGCTAAACGATGCGCTAGACCAAATCGAAGCCGGAAACTTCGACCTGGTCTCGGACATCGACAACTGACGCCGGCGCCCGTGCTTATGCGCGAGTCAGCTCCGCAACTACGTTGGTTCCTGTCTCGTCGACGTACACCTTGTGCGTAAAGCCTTCCAGCTGTGGGAGCAGCCGCTCAAGGTGCTCGGCGGAGCGGTAGATGAGGGTCCAGTCCAACATCTCGGACATGCAAAAGCTCGAGGTGCAGCTGCTCACGTTCGTCACCAGCAGCGTTCCGCCTGGTAGCAAAGACCTTGCGCCAAACTCGATGACACGTTGGCAGAATTTGTCCGTGAGGTAGTCGAACAGGCCGGCGCATACGACCAGGTCGAATTCAGGCTGAACCGTCGATGGACGCTTCTTCGCCAGGTTGAATACTGACTCCTGAACGTAGGTCAGCTCTGGCGACACTTGCGCTTCCAGGCACGTGCGCTTCAGGCGCGCTTCAGCCCAGTTCAGCGTCTCCTGGTTGAAATCCAGAAGGGTAAGCGCCAGGTGGTCCGCATGTGGGCTGTTGAGGATAAACCGGAAAGTCTCCTCGGCGGGGCCGCATCCGATAGTCAACCCGCGCGATTTGCGGCCCTGGGCATGCGCCTTAGCCGCATAGTCGGTTAGCAGTTCTTCCAGTACGCGGATTCGATTGCGATGGCCTTGCGCGACTTCCGTCTGCAGCAAGGAGTAGTTCACCAGCTGGCCGAAGGCTGATTCACCCTGGAACGGGTCGCCCAGAATATAGCGAACCATGCCGTAGTCGCCAGCGTAACCCAGAGGCTTTTCAAAGCACCGGCGCGCAAAGGGCGATTGCAGCAACAGAGGATGACAGCGTTCTCGGCCACTTTGGCGGAATGATTCAACCTCATCGGCAGAAAGCTGTTCCCCGGCCGCAGTGTATTCAGCGCAGGCCGCTTCGAAGCCGCGCAGTTCAGATTCGCACTTGGCGAGCAGCGCGTGCTTATCTGCCAGGGTCTTTGCGGCCGGGCCGCCGGCTTTAGCCTGCAACGCTTGCAGGGATGCTTCCATGCCATAAATGGCAAATTGGAATCGGACTTGTTTTCGGGTCGGGAGTCGGACGTCGGTGGCCAGTTTTAATGCGGTCATGTATGAGCTCAAAAAATACGAAGGCAGCGCCTTCAATGAGCACGTATAGCTTCACCGTATGTGTACCCGACGCAGTAAAGCGCTGCGTCATTGAAAAATAGTTAATCGCTTAAAAGTCAACGGGGGTATAGCTCAGTTGGTAGAGCAAGGGACTTTTAATCCCGAGGTCGACAGTTCGAGCCTGTCTGCCCCCACCAATCAATGGAGAGTAAACCTGGTAGGCGCCAGGCACCGGTTGGAAGCCGCGTGGAGCCGTGCACAACGGCTTGGGTTTCGAGTACGCCTACTCTCCGCCATTTCCTGATGCCGTGGACTCCCACGGTGTCGCCTCAATGGAGCCGCGTTGCCCAGGCGCGGCTCCATCCTTCTAGAGACTGTTTTGGGGTGGCTGTCGCCAAGTGGTTAAGGCGCAGGGTTGTGACCCCTGCATCGAGGGTTCGATTCCCTCCTGTCACCCCAAAGCAGTTTTACTCGCCCTGGTGCTGACGTCGCTCTATACGGGTACGCAACCAGGTTGGTGGCCACGGCCACCGAATGAACATCCTCTGTGTAGCTCAGTCTGGTAGAGCGCCTGGTTCGGGACCAGGAGGCTGCAGGTTCGAACCCTGCCACGGAGACCACCTTTCTAGGAGTCGTACATGACCGACGTGAACCATCGGCGCAAGAATCGTAAGCCCGTCAATCAGCGGTATCCCGCCCGGGCCTACCATAATGGCTTTGCCTCGCCAAACAACAAGACCTCGACCGAAGCCGGCGCACCAGCTGGCGCCATCCGTGTCGGCCGCTCGGACTACCTCGACAAATCGCTGCACGGCTGGGGCCGCAAGTCCTTGCTTGCCGACCGGTCAGTTGGTGGCGGAATTGGAAACGACTTCTCCAATGGCCACCGCGGCATGGCCAGGGCAGTGCGGGGCGCCAAGAAGCGTTCTCGCACTCAGGTGCGGTTCCACGAAAACGCGGCTACTCGCAAGCTGTCGACGGCGCCGCAGGAGCTGGACTGACCCTTGCTGGCGCACGCCAGCTTCAATTTCGGACACTTAGCTCAGTTGGTAGAGCGTCGCCTTGACGTGGCAAAGGTCGCGGGTTCGAGTCCCTTAGTGTCCACCAACCAAAAATAGCTCAAAAATAGGCATTTTGCATACTTTGTGCGAAATACCTATTGCGCTTTGCATGTTTTGTGCTATAATTCGTTTCAGTCGTAGCCCAGGTGGTGGAATTGGTAGACACGCTTGCTTGAGGGGCAAGTGCCGCAAGGTGTAGGGGTTCGAGTCCCCTTCTGGGCACCAAGAATTTATAGGTATATCGTGATGAGCGAGATTGTCGAGTTGAATTTCAACGCGGTGCCTCCTCCGCGCTGCAAGCACTGCGGCCGCGAGAAGGGGAATCACAAAGCGGGGACTTTTCATTGCCCAATCGGGCGGGGAAGCTTTCCTCGGTTCTCGACCATCACGATGTACGAACCGCGCAAGACGCGGAGCAGTAAGTAAGTTTTACGCGGAGGTAGCCCAAGTTTCCGGAGACGTCTGGGTCGGTAGAGGCAGGGGAGAACTCCCTAACGGTCCGTGGTTCGAGTCCCGGTCTCCGCACCAAGTATTGCGCAGGGTTTCGTAGGGTACGAGGCCTTGTTAAGGAATAAGAGTGCCGTCTCCTCCCTAGTTTCGGTTGGACGCGAAACAATGGCTCTACATCGCTAAACGTTGCTCTCTTGAGAAATTAGCAGCGCAGTGCGAAAACCGTGACGGCTTAATGCATATGGCGGAAATGTAGGGAATAGTCCAGTACTCTGAAAAGAGTGACCACTGCCCAGGTGGCGAAAATGGTAGACGCAGCAGACTCAAAATCTGCCGGAGCAATCCGTGCCGGTTCGATGCCGGCCCTGGGCACCAGTAGTTCATTTGACAGCAGCGGAGTTCGAGGAATCCGACGTCACGCGGCGCGAGCGACGGCTCACGATTTGCGGATAGGGTTGCGTAAGAGGTCTTTGAACCTCCGGCCAGCGCGCATGGCCGGAATAGTAAAGGATTCTCCGATGCTTGAATACCGTCCGTGGGGGCGGGGGTTACTGCAAATGTGCAGTCGCTGCCGTCAAATGAATTCGAGTGCTACAGCAGTTCGGTGGCACGCAAAAGTTTCAATGCGCCTGTAGCTCAGTTGGATAGAGTGTCGTCCTCCGAAGGCGAAGGCCACAGGTTCGAACCCTGTCAGGCGCACTTAAAAATACACCCAGCCCGGGTGGCGAAATTGGTAGACGCACCAGGTTTAGGTCCTGACGCTAGCAATAGCGTAGGGGTTCGAGTCCCCTTCCGGGCACCAGTTTTTTAGCTTTGTTTTTGACTTGTAATTTTAGGACATTATCATGAAAAAATCGACCATCACCCTGTTCGCAATGCTGGCTATGGCAGCCTCCGCGGCGCCGGCCATCTCCGCTGAAGTGCCAGCATCGTTCGACCCAAAGAAATGCAACATCGAATACCCGAAAGCCTCGCTGATGAACGAAGAGCAGGGCACTACCTCGATGGCGTTCCTGGTCAGCGCAGACGGCGCGGTGGTTGAGTCCAAACTGGAAAAGTCCAGTGGCTTCAAGAACCTGGACAAAGCAGCGCAGAAGGCCCTGTCCGCCTGCAAGTTCAAACCAGGCACCAAAGACGGCGCGCCGGCCGCCACCTGGACCCAAGTGGCTTACACCTGGTCGCTGTCCTAAGTTCCTGTCTGTTCATGCAGATGAACCGTACCGCCTTCGCGTAAGGCGGCAGTTGCGTTTAAACATACTAAGTCTTCTCAGTCGGCTTGGCCATCAGGCCTCCTGAGAAGACTCTGTCTGCACTAGAAAGCCAAAAATGCCTTCGCAAGCTATGGATGCCCAGTTGCTCTTTTATGGTTCAGTACTCGCTATCGGTACCGCCGCCCTCGGAGCAATCGTCGCGTCGGCCTGGCTCAATACGGCTGCTCGAAACAAGCGAGATGCACATATCTCTCGACTGCTCTCGTATCCCGAAGAGAAGGTGGTGTTTTGGGTGGCGAGCGTCTTAAATGAAGATGAGGTCGGCCCGTACACTATGTTCACCCTATACGCTCAAGTTGATGGAGAAGAGCCTATCCGGCTGTCTCAGGACCGTTCATTCATCGACGACTTCCGCTCTTCTATGCAGTCCCGTGACCGCTATATAAGGGTCCTGTAATACTTCCCTGCGGCAGTAGCTCAGTTGGATAGAGCGAGGCACTCCTAGCGCCGAGGTCGGGGGTTCAAGTCCCTCTTGCCGCACTTCCTGTTTTTGTGGAGCGACCATGTCGGTCAAAATCACCCAAGAGTTCGTGCCAACCGAGAAGCGCAATCGCTTCTTTGCCAGGTCGCCCAGGTTGGGCCGGTTCTGGTGTTGGCGCTGCGACCGTGCCATTGTGGGCATTGGCGGCAAGTGCAAGCTATGCAAGGCCAGGCACCGGCCAGGTGTTAGCAAGAAGTAGCCTACAGTAATAAGCTCAGCTGCCCTTGCTGGGAGGTCGGCTTCCTTGCGGTGTCGATGACTACTCGCGGCCCCACGTCCTCAATTGGTGTCCCTGAACGCAATGCGGATACCGCATGTGCGATGTCAGCTTTCGCACCAGTACCTGAGAGCACTTTGGCATCCGCAAATCTTGAACGCGAAAAATCAACAAGAGGTGCGTCCTGGTGCGATAACCCCAGGCAGACTAGCGGGACAGGGATGGCTTTGAAGATTGTGTTTTTGACTTCCTCAATGCGCCGAACAGAAGTCTCGAAAGTAGCAATTCCGGAGTCGGTCAAGACCGCAGTATCGTGCCTCAGCGTAACCAGGATAGCGACAGCAAGGCGGCCTTCCATCTGAAGGTGCTCGAACTTATGGAAATCGCTATAGGTTCGGCCAACATTGCCGAATTGAACTTCGACAACCATAAGGCGATTCCCAATCTGCCGGGCAAAGTCTACACACATGCCATGCATGCCATCGCTGCCACCAGTTACGCGCACCTCTCGTTCCCAACCGGCGGCTAAAAGCTCCTGTTCGATGAAAGTGTTTAGAACAGGCTGAAGTACGCTCTTAGTGGCTTGTTTCTGAGATTTGCCTAGCCAGTATGGCACCGGGGTTGATTCAAGGATTGTGGTCAGGTGGCTAAGCGCCGTCGACACTTCCGGATTCAACAAAATTGCCTCAGTGCGGTGGTCAAATCGAGACAGCTTCATAGTGGCCTTCAAATTGCAAAGGCCCGTATAGCGTCAAATAACATACATGTCGCCAGCTATACCCCCATAGGACAACAACTATGGAGTAGGTATGGACAATCTCGAAACCAACGACCCGGCTAACCCATGCAAGCAGCAATGCCACCTGTCTGAGTGCAGGACGTGCATGGCATGCGGTCGAACGGCCGCAGAAATTTCGGGCTGGCGCACAATGTCGGCGCCCCAGAAGCAGCAATGCGTCGACGCAGCCGCGGCCAGGCTGGACATGATGGGAATGATGATGGATTGACTCAGGGCTCAGCGTTTGCTGGGCTCTTTTTCGTCAGATGCACCTATACGGAGAATATCAACCATCAGAGGAAATAATCATGTTGCAAACCGCTATTCGAGCACTGAGCTGGCCAACGTTGAGCTTCGGGCCAGTGAATCTGTGGAGCCTTCCGGCAGCCTGGTCGCGCGACCCGCTTGCCGCCCGGCCGGCACCACGTCCAACAGTTGTTGCGAGCCAGGTCAACCCTGTCATACGACAAGTACTGGCACATCGCTAACTCCAAACGCCTCCTCCTGGAGGCGTTCTTCATTTGCATCAAAATCAAGTTAACCAAAATACTTTGTCAATTATCGTATTTGTGGTATACTTGCTTCCGTTGAGTGAATTCCACCAAATCTGCATTCGTAAAACGCCAGTTCGGCCGAACAAGGCGAGTTGTCTGCGGCGGGGCTCGTGGAATCGGGTGCGAGAAGCCCACTCGGCAATGGGCCTTTAACTCAGTTGGTAGAGTGCTTCCCTTACAAGGAAGATGTCGCCGGTTCGATTCCGTCAGGGCCTACCAGATTAACCTTTAGCTTGTGGCTGATTATGAGCATCTTAAGCAACCAGTTGCCGGGCTTCGTGGCCGGGCTTATCGTCGGTGTTGGCTTCGCCGGCATGCTGGGTTTCGCACTGTATGCTCGTGCGCTGCGAAAGATTCAGCAGCTCCAGGCTAACGTAGCATCTGCAGTGGTCTCCTATGCCAAAGAGGAGGTCATAGACCGCGCGGCCAGCGCGGCAACAAGCTGGCTGAAGGGCGAAGCAAAGTCTCGCATCGAGAATTTTGCACCGTCGTCAAAGAAGTAACATTGAAATTGTAGTATCCGAAGCGGGTGTAGCTCAATGGTAGAGCTGAAGCCTTCCAAGCTTAAGACGAGGGTTCGATTCCCTTCACCCGCTCCATGAATTTCCGCGTAGTGTCCGTCATGGCACTGCCATCTGCGCAGCGACCGGACTAGCGAGGACACTCGCACGATTCAGGCGACGTATGCAGTGGGGCGGGGTTCGGTTCCCCAAGGCGACCCGGTTCGAGTCCGGTGCCAATGGTTGAAACTGCATCCGGCCGCTGCGCAGATGGTTGACAAACGAAACGACACGAAAGCCTGGCGCCTACCGGAAAAGGCGCCAGGTGGAAGGACTGGAATAGTTGGGTCAGGCTATCCGAACACGGAGGTTGGCGCGAGTACGCCTACTGGGGTCAATGCAAACAGTACCGGACCTTCGTGATGCCGCCGGCTCGGCTCCGGCACCATCCCCTCACATTGGCCTGACGGCCAGCCATACTGACACGAATAGACAGTTCCATGGAGCTGTCCTTCGATGGAGAAGCCTCGTTGCCGCGGGACTTCTCCGTTTTCATTTCTGTGATGCTTAATAGGGCGCAAACTGCGGGCTATTTACTCTTCGTCGATTGAAGTGCGTGTCACGGGAAATAGAAGCGTTTCTGACCAAGTTGCATATGGGCTTCTTTAGAGTTCAGGTGTCTCAAACCCATGCTTTTAGGTGCTTAGAAACTCACGCTTTTATTTCCCGTCGCCGCCGGCATCACTCAACCAGTCCAGTAGTACGCACCTGATGGGCTCGAAGGCTGAACTTGACATATATGCGTTATACGATATACTTATCGAAAATCGCAGAAGTCAGTTCCCCTTTTCGAGGTAGTTACCGTCATGCACATTCTTTTTTCCCCTAACCTGGAAGACCATGCAACGCTTCAGGTGCACGCGCTCGGCTTAGGTGCCAAGCTCACATCCGAGGAAGCCGTCGTGCAAGAAGTGGCGCGATTGGAGACCGCCCTGCGTAGCACCGAAAGCGTTCGAATTTATGGCAGCTATTCTCTGTTCTTGCTTCCCGTCATTGCTGCGGTAGGGTACTTCGATTACCGACACCTCTTCGGCCTGATTCCCGTGCTGCTTATACTGGGCTGGTTCGCAACCTCGCTGGCTAAGAGTGTCGCAGACACTCATCGTCAGTTATGTTTGCATCTCGACACGAGGCCGGACCTCTGCGCTGAACTAAAGCTTCTTTCGGAGCAGAGTAAAGCGGTTCGTACCTATCTCCACAATGTCAACGAAAGTGGCCGACACCTCCGAGTCTTCGACATTGCGGGCGTAAACCACGCGCGGCACCTCGAACTGAAAGCAGAGTTGCGGCATGACGTCGCGGCCAATATCAGCCACCTACAAAGCCTGTAACGGGTAGTTCGGCATGGTTCGCACAACTGGCCTGCAAGGCTATTCGGACGTCCACTATACCGATGCAGAGGTCGCACGGCGTGTTATCGAGCATTTCGCTCCCTCTGGCCAGTGCTTGGAGCCTTTCGCCGGCGGCGGCGCCTTCCTGCAACACCTGCCACCTGGTAGCAAGTCTTGCGAGTTGGCTCAAGGCAGCGACTTCTTCGCCTTCAACGAGCCTGTCGACTGGATAGTGACCAATCCGCCGTTCTCGAACCTCACGCAGGTATTTGTGCATGCGTTTAAGGTGGCCGAAAATTGTGTATTCCTGATACCAATATCGAAATACTGGAGTTCGGCGCCAAGGATGGCCGCTGTCGCAGGGTACGGTGGCCTGGCCGAGATTTTGCACGTTGGCGCCGGCCGGCGCATCGGATTCGATATCGGCTTTCCCTTTGCGGCCATGCACTTCAAACGCGGCTACCAGGGCCCGATTAAGTTGACCGAAATGGATGCACGGTAGACGAGCGCAACGATTAATGGAAAGTGAACCTAGCAGGCGCTAGGACCGGTCTTGAAAACCGTGGGAGCGGGCAACCGCTTGGGCTTCGAATGCACCCTCTTTCCGCCACAATACAGCCGCCCTTCAATTGAAGGGCGGCTTTTCGCTATACAGGATGGCAAGGACTAATCCAGTTCTTGGATTTCACATTACCCGAGGAAATACTATGCCTGTTACCCAACCTACCCACGACCAAAAGAAAACCGCCCTGCATGAAGCCGTGGTGGCCAAACTGAAGTACTGGGATGCCACCGTCGTTATTGAAAAGATGTTCGTCAACGGCGACGTGACTGACCGTCAGAGCGATGGTCTGGTTACCCTCATCGAAAACCTGGCCGTTGGCTATCCCGGCGGTGCTGGTGACGACTTCGCTAATACGGGTATCGAAGACGGGCACGTCTCCGACCTGGAGCAGGTTTTCGCCAAGTGCAAGACGGACGCCACCTTCGAACAGAAGAAGGCCGCACTGCACGAGGCCGTAATCGCAAAGCTGAAATACTGGGACGCGACCGACGCCATCGAGAAACTGTACCTCGGTGACGATGACTTGAGCGATGACCAGAACAACAGCCTGATTGAGCATATCGAGGACCTGGCCGCCGGCTATCCAGAAGGCCGCGGCTTTGACCTGGCCAATACCGCAATCGAAGACGAACACGTCGACGAACTGGACGAAATCTTCGCTTAAAAACTCCTCCAAACGCCCAGCATTATTGCTGGGCGTTGTTTTCTAGCAACCAAATAATCGTGATTTAGTTAGCATTGTTAACTCAGTTTCTATACTGAAATGTGTTGCATTACTTCCAATGCGTGCACAACAAGCGAGTCTCGCTTGTTAACTATCACATGAAAGGTTTTACCATGAAGAAATCGTTGCTGGCACTCGCCGCCTTCGCTGCAATGTCGACCCAGGCCTTCGCCGCGCCTATCGACCCGCCTTCGGAAATCGACCCACCGTCGCTCCAAACCCTGGGCATCGACCCACCGCTCGCCTTCGGCGAAATCGACCCGCCAGCTTACTTCTAAGCCTGGAAGTGCGGCCGACGAAGCCGCCAGTAGAAGGGGCCTTTGGCCCCTTTTTCGTTATAGTGAAAAATATTCGCTAAAACAGTTGACATGTGAGTTTTATTAGCTATACTGTCATCTACCGACTGATATTCAGTTATGCGCAAGCTTGGCTTGCATCGCTCTTTTACAATTTGGAAACTGTATTTAGCTTTTACACGGTAAAAGCTGTAACTCTCTTTTTGAGGTGCCTTTGTTAAAAGGCGGACCGGCGCAAGACAGGCGCAGGCAGATTGAAAACCTGGTACCCAGCAAGTCTTCGCCTAGCGACCGGGGTTCCTCAAAAAGAGAGTTTGCATCAGCGAGTCTCCATGCAGCTGATGTATGCGAGTAGTCGGCATGGCCGCCTTCGGGCTGCCGCTGGCACTTGTGCGCGGATGGCCAGGCGCTACGGCGCCCCGCCAAAATCTGCAGCGATGGAGGTAAAGCCCGTATGGGGGCGACAACCGCAGTGATGCGGTCAAAGCGAGGTAGCCCACTAACTCGCGCCTGGTGGTAGAGCCAGGTCAAGCCATGCAAGCCTCCTCGGCCTCGAAAGAGGTTCGTCACTGACCATAGCGGTGGCGATAAGGAAGAACCATGTGGCTGGGAAAGAACGCTGGCCGTCGAGCCTGGCTGTAAAGCCGGGGAACTCGGGTCGGTGAACAGCAGCGGGTGGTGCCGCGGTCCAGCCTAAACCAACATGTGAATCTGTACGAGAAAGGGTAGCGCTGTTGTCGTAGATGCCCTCAATGGCGACAGCGCAGTTCAAAGGGTGATGGGCGCAATGCCAAAGTGTTCCGCAAGGTTCAACGTATGGCGCGCACAGAGTCCTGAAGAACCGTTGAGTATCCGGCAGGAGAAAGACATAACACGGGTGATATTCTGTAGGTCAAAAGCCTATGGAGTCACAGGACACGCTCGTGTTTGTGGGTTGCAACTAGCTCATTGGAGAGCATCGGTCTTGAAAACCGACACGGGAGGGCGACCTCCGTTGTCTTATAAACGCAAAGTCGTGTCCGGCATTGCATGATAGTGGCTTAAACCTGTCCGGGGAGCCCCGAAGACAGGCGCTGGAAGTCCTCGCAAGACGGAAGGTGTTGATTGGAATCCGCACGTAGAGGCAGCAACCTCGTACGGCTTTTAACGGTCGGCGGTAGGATGAGAATCGAGTAGTGCAGTGTGACAGGGAAATTTAGTCGAGCCCTGGGGGAACCCGAAAGACGGCAGCCATGGCACTAAACCTCGCTTGAGTGAGGTGGATACGGACAGGAAGGTGGGCCGCAAGCTCACTATAATCTGGCCAAGTGGAGTGCTACTTCAGGCTGTAATCTCAGGCCTGAATATCAAAGCGCGAGAGCGCTTTGTTCTGCGAGAGCGCTTTGTTCTGCGAGTTCGGCTTTCAGAACAAAGTACTTTCACTGCAGAAAACTGCAACCCAGTGCAAGCTGGGGTCATTCCGTAGGCGCGAAACCTACCCTGTGCCAGCAAACTTAAACTGAATTGGCGTTGGCACATGTCGTCAGTAGTTGACAGCGATAGGCAAATTACTCAAAGCGGTGGCTTGTCGTTTTATATGACGTTGCTGGGGTGGTGCCAGCAAGTGAAGATACTGAAGTATCACCGATGTGTGCTGTTTTTGATTCAAGGAGAACGCAATGCGTGATGAAAAGCCTGGTCTCTAATGGCCCACTGAAGTGGCGATTGCAAGGTCGCTGTGTAATACCCGACCGCTGGTCGTAAACAGCAACTGCCATCCTGCAGACGGACTGTTGAGTCCAGGGGTGGGCTCTCGCAGCCCAAATACGAAGCGAGGAGCCGGGTCTTGGCTCAGTTGCCCTCTGGGCGAGATGACTGGTTGGGGGATGTTGCGACGGCGACTTTGCCCGAGAGTTGGAGACCTGCTTGGTAAAGTACCCTGGGGTTACGCGCTGGTACCGTGGTAACTCTTTCCCCGCACCGGCCGGCGGTATCGTCGCCCGGTGCGGGGAATCCACGAAGACCTGAAACGTGGTTAAAGGCGACGAGCCTTCAACGAAGACACAGGCGTGACCCATAGGGGCAGAACGGCCGGTACGATAATCCGAGCGGACGCAGTCGTAAGCGCCAAGATTTCAAAGGCGGGGTGGAGCAGTCCGGTAGCTCGTTGGGCTCATAACCCAAAGGTCGCGTGTTCAAATCACGCCCCCGCAACCAAACCCGGTGCTGGCCCGTTTGTCAGCACGGCTCCTCGGCCGGCCCTACGTTGGGTGAGAGAGGCGGAACCTGCTTCCGATAGGAGTAAGGCAGGCAGCCGGGTGTTGGCTGGGACGCAAAAAATAGTGTTCGGTGAAGATGCCTCCCAGGGAGCCGCTTCGCCGGTGCTGAACACCTGATTGGCAAAGCGCCCATGTGCCAGCTGTTGGTAGCAGTGTGGCGCCTCGATTACGGCGGAGTGGAGCAGTCCGGTAGCTCGTCGGGTTCATAACCCGAAGGTCACATGTTCAAATCGTGTCTCCGCAACCATTAAACCATCAGCAAAAATGTCACCGACCGGTGCATTGGCGGTTCGAGCCCGCTCTGGCCTTTTGAGGCTGGTAGACGAATTGGTAAAGTCGCTGTTGGTCCTCGGGGGATTAGCTCAGTTGGGAGAGCACCTGCTTTGCAAGCAGGGGGTCGCCGGTTCGAACCCGGCATCCTCCACCATATTTCCAGTCACGCTAGCCTACCGTGCCGCGTGACTTCTTTTAAAGCTTTTGGTGATGTAGCTCAGTTGGTTAGAGCGCCGGATTCATAACCCGGAGGTCGACTTGGGTTCGATTCCCTCCATCACCACCACTCCTCAATGCGGTTGACCTTAGGGTCTATCGGTCGCCGGCGAACCATGGATAACGTCGCGCGGCCGAGCACTAGCGTAACGGCTGGGGACCGCTCCATATTCAAAAGGCTCGCACTTGCGGGCCTTTTGTTTTTCTGCGCCATCATTAAAAGAAAAATCCCGACAGCGTCGGGATTTGAGAGGATTAGTGCTTAAGGTCGGCAACGACTTTGGTGACGACCGTGTCGGCCGAAATCGGCGTATCCGGAACAGTGTTCACCTGCCAGCCGGTCTTGCTCGGCACCAGGAACATCACGGTGCCCCAGGACTTGCAGGGAGCGTTCGTTTGAACTGTCCTTGGGCCTGCAGCTTGCGTCCAGTAGCCAATCTGCACCAGGAATGATGCACTCGGCTTTTCTTGCTCGCACAGCACGGTGATTTGGCGGACCTTATGGTCAGTCATCACTTTGCTGGCCGGCAGATTCGATACGTAAGCCGAAGCTTGCTCGTTCGGGCTGATTGGAGTGCCGTCACGTACGGCGCCACAGCCTACAACGGTACCGGCCAACATTGCGGCGAAAGCCAGGTAAGCACAGGTTACTTTGAATTTCCACGATTTGTACATGTTTGTCCTTTCAGTGAGGGGGGTTGCCTGATTCAGTATAGAAAGCTTGTCATGCCTTAAGTTCAGGCTCTCGCAACCGCTATACAGGGATAGCAACACTCCAGCTCGGACCATTTTAGGAGTCGCACAATGCAAAAAATTTGGGCCTGGTTCATACGACCGGCCGTCAGCGCTTAACAGTGTAGGAGGGGCCTACACAGCTGGCGGCCGCAACTCCTGGAGTTTGTATGGCCAAAACCATGACCCGTGCGCTTCGGCGCCATCACACCGCGCGGTTGAAGCAGAATCGCCGCTTCTACTACCACTGCGACCTTGCCGGTATCCCTGGCGCGCTCGGAAAGGTAGTTGCTGCGGCCGCAAGCTGTTCCTGCTGGATGTGCGGTAACCCGCGCAAACACTTCAACGAACGCTCGATTCAAGAGCAGCGTGACATGCAATTCATCGAGTAGTCCAGCATCAGTGCAAAGTGGCGCGTTGGCTAGCGCCACTGCATTGCGGACAGTAGTGGCACGGACAAGCTCCGTCCACGATTTTCCAGCCGTTGTGCGTAGCTTGGAGTAGGCACTCCAGAAACGAAACGCCGACGACCAGTTCTTCCTGGTTGCAGCCTGGGGTGTCGCAAGCGAGCGCTATGTACGACCATGGTTGCATCTGGCGCCTTTCGTCTGGTCAAGCCTTAATCGTATCAACATCCCGCCTAGTAGGAACAGTATGTGGGCTGCTTTTGACATCCATCAAAGTGTTGTGCACAGATTGCGAGGCCATTACTTGCGCCATACAGTGTTTTGCGATATACTGTAATCAATCGCTCAACAAAGCGAAAACGCCGGTGTAGCTCAGTTGGTAGAGCAGCGCATTCGTAATGCGAAGGTCGTAGGTTCAATTCCTATCACCGGCACGTTATCTCGCACACAATCAAGTCTTCGCTGCGCCGTCAGTTCAGCGGATAGCACCTAGTTCCATTCGAGCTTTCCGGCGCGCCAGCCTTCATCGACGAAAAATGGACGCGCAACTTCACTCCCCAGACTTCAAGTTGTCCTTCGCCACTTTTGCGGGCGCCATCCAATCTTTGGGTGGTACTCGCGTTTCCGAAGGCCTACACACCATGCTGATGAATTGCTGGTCGGAGCCGCACCGGCAATACCATACCGTTCAGCATCTTCAAGAGTGCCTTGCACTAGCCGACGCGTGGGGTGCTCAGCTGTCTCGAGAGCAGAAGGCCATGCTGGACCTGGCATTGTGGTTCCACGACGCCATTTACGAAACCCGCAGCAACCAGAATGAGGCCCGTAGTGCGTCTCTCGCGGAAAGCTCTTTGTTTCACTCTGGCATCTCCCGTGAATACGCAAAAACTGTCGCGCGCATGGTGCTTGCCACAGCGCACAACACTCCAACCGAACCTGGCGACTACCTGACGGACATACTGCTCGATATCGACCTGGCTATCCTGGGCGCGGCGCCGGCGCGGTTCGCGGAATATGAGCGTCAGATTCGCAGCGAGTACAGCTGGGTCGACGACGAAACGTTTGAGGCCGGCCGCGGCAAAGTACTGACCCAATTTCGTGAGATGGTCTTTTCGACCCCACAAACCCTGTACCGGACAGATGCTGGCCGCACGCTGGTTGGCCAGGCCCAGGCTAACTTGACCCAGCTGGCGCTGCCAGACCTCTTTTGGGACCTCGATGGCGTGTGGGCCGACTTCTATGGCGAGACTTCGCGCATGCTGGGGGCTGATTATCGGAGCCTGGCACCGGCTGTAGCCTGGGGGCGCCTGGAGGAGGTCGACAACCTGTTCCTGCAGCTGCCTGTACTCCCACACGCAAACCAGCTCTGGGCCTTCGCGCAAGGCCGCGCGCGCCAGCACGTCCTGACCGCGACGCCGCGCCCAACTGGCAAACTGAATACGGCACCCGGCGATAAACTGGCGTGGTCACGGGCTAACATCAGTTCGACCATTCCAGTATTCATCGCGGAGCACGGCCTCCAGAAGGCTCGATGGGCCAAGCCAGGGGCCATCCTGGTCGACGACCTCGACCGCAACATCAAAGCTTGGGAGGCTGCCGGCGGTATCGGCGTCCTGCACCGCAGTGTGCCCGAGACGCTAGAACGGTTGGACCAGTTGCTACCAGCCACCTCGGGCAGTAAATCTAGCGCCAAACGTTGACATATTTACGTTTTACTGTATAATGTCAATTGTAGCTTCTTGGTGAAGACTTCCGCGGGGCCCCGCGGAAGTCAAGGCGCAACAGGCTGGGGATTTCCGTCCCTGGGACGCTGAACATCAAGTGACACAATCGAGCTCTTGGGCGGTTGGCTTAGAAGCAGCCAGCGGGGTGAAATCTCGCATACCGTTAAAGAGTGGTGATAGGCGCATGTGACCGTGGGGATGTTCACCCTGATGAACACCACAGACTCGTGAGATTCGCGGGAACTGGAAGCAGGGCGACGATGGATGATACTGACGGACCGATGCTGCATGGACGCGGAAAGGCATCGGAGAAGGAAAGCCATCTGGAAAAAAAGGTTGCGCGGGCGTTGTCCCCTGAAATGACCAATATCCTTTGGCGTAAAAGCACACCAAGGGCTCGATTGGCTACCGTATGGCTCACCGCCATACGCATGCTGCGTGCAAAGGCGATATGCGTATGGCACGACCGATTAGTTAACTGGCCGGTTCTACTGGCCACTCCCGTGGACAGAACATGGCTCAGAATTTCGACACGAAGTACCTTCGCGCTAAAGTCGCAAGTAACACACCGCTCTCCAAACAAGAACTGAACGAACTCCTTGACGTGGCCGAGCACTATCAGGCCGCAACTTCCTACCTGGCCGATTGCCAAGCCGCCACGCTGGAAGGATTGCCAAAGTCTGCTAGCCGTTCGACGCTCATGCGTCACGCGCACATTTGCCGGTCCGGCTCTGCATTGCTCAACGGCCCAGGTAGTATGCCCTTCCAGTCGCAGCCTGAAGCTGCGCAACAGCGCTGCCTTCGTGAGGCCCGCTCCGTCGAGGCATACCTGGAATCGATTACCAATCCACGTGTAGCGCACGTGCAGGGGCAGTGATGACAATCATTGATGTGCAGGTTTATTACCGCAAGTTGGCTAACAACGAGGCTCTCACGGAGGACGAAATTGTCTCTCTGCTGAAGTCAGTAGAGTTGTTCCAGTTCGCTGCCGCTCACCTGGCGGAATGTCAGGCTGCCACGTTGGAAAACCTGCCGAAAGCCACAAGCAAATCGGCGCGGTCCCGACACGTTGCTATTTGCCGTACGGCCGCGCAGCTTCTCGATGGCAACATTCATGCACTGCGCCATCGAACGCCGCCGGCTAACGCAAAAGAGCGCTGCCTCCGCGCTATCGACGAAGCTGAAAAATATTAAGAACTACCTTTGAAATTCAAAGAGAATCCGAGGAAATGATGGCACACACCTACCATGAAAAAGTTAAGCTGGCGCGCGCGGCAAAAGTCGGTGACACCTGGACTAACATCAAAACCGGCCGAACCGCGACCATCATTGAGCGCCGCGGGATGGACGTCAAGCTGAAGCATGAAGGCGGACGTGTAACCTGGAAGCAGGACCATTACTTTGCGGGCGACTTTGACCCTGGCGTGCTGACCGTTTCGGCACCAAAAGCCTTCGACAATTTCGACTACTGTGTGAGCCTCCTGCGCAAGACGGCAGCCAAGGTACGTACTGTTCGCAAAAAAGATGCCGTCGTGGTCCGAGTTCGCGCCGACTTACTGATTGACTTTACTCCAAGTCAAAAACAGAAGGGCGGCGGCGCCTGGTGCCTGCGTGGCAGTCTGAACAGCCGCTTCGGCATTCGAAACCTCTTAGCCTACATCACAGCCCATGGCGTTTGAGGAAAGCTTCGACACTTGTCGCTAGAGGCACCTTGTAAATCTATCGTAGTACGGCCGCTGCACCGCTGACGCAGCAACGTTGTTTATCACAATAGAAGAAAGGAACAACATGACGACTCTGATTGAACAAATCCGTTCGGACTTGATGGACGCGCGTAAGGCACGTGACGCTCAAAAGCTCAAATTTCTGACCACTCTGCTGGATGCGGCCTCCCGCGACGGATTCAATGACGGCAAGCGCGACTCGACCGACGCAGAAGTAACCAAAGTTCTCAAGAAGTTCATCAGCAACACTGAAGAAATCCTGGGCCTGCTGGCTACCGGCGCCTCGACCGACCGCGCGCTAGCCGAATACGAGCTGGCGCAGTTGAACGCCTACCTGCCAAAACAAGCCAGCGAACACGATGTGCGCACTGCGGTCGCAGAATTCGTCGCCGAGCTCGGCGCGCGTGACCCAAAGCAGATGGGCGTGGTAATGGGTAAGCTCAACGCAAAGTTCGGCGCCAACTTCGACAAAGCCCTGGCCAGCAAGCTGGTCAAGGAAGCTCTGGTCGCGGCTTAAGTCCATGCCCCTCGCAGCCTGGCTTAAAGCACTCTGGGCCCGATGGTTCGCGGCTGGAAGGCCTACCACACCATCGGGCCAGTCTCGTTCGCGCAACGAAGCTGCCGCGACGCTAGCTTTTGCGTTCCGTGAGCTTCTCAAGCACAGCGGGGAAAAAGGTCTGGCCGGGGTCTACAGTGAGTTGGGCTGGGCGATAGGCCAGGCTCTATCTACCTTTGCTCTCGAAGCAGGCTCAACTTCCGCATTCCTGGAAAAGCCGCTCAGCGGCTGTTTCGGCAATCCATCCCGCTGCGCGGAGCTGGTTAAAAAAATTGACGACCCGGTAATTACCAAGCTGTGGGAGATTGCCACGCTTAGAGCTCTGTCCGACTTGCTAGTGCACCTGCTACTCCGGCAGCGCAAGCCAGGTTATCTTTTGTGGAACACAGCGGACCACGTGAAGATGAAGCATGGCATTGACCTGTATGAAATCAATGAGGCATACCTAGCCTGGGTTGCGCATAAAGCTTAAGGAAGCCAATGACAACAGCAATTATCCCTTTGAGCGTAAAATTCGCTCCCGTTACCCCAGCAGACGCTGTATCGCCAGCGATAGCACACTTGCAGCAGGTTCTGGCCGGCGCAGGATGGGAAATTGATTTCATTGATGTCGACCTTACCGGTGAAAAGCCCGTCGCTGTCATCAAATGCCATCGTTATGATGGACGATGGCTCTGGGCAAAGGTAGACGCCTTGGGCCGCTGTTCAGTGGAGACTTTCCACCGTGAACGCTGGCTCGGCAAGCCCTCAAATTCGAAGGGGAACTGGCCGCTGTCGCCGCAAGTAGACGACGTGTTCCTCGGGCGAGTTCGACCAGCAAACCCTGGTGCACTACTGGAACATATCTCCGGCTATATCGCCAACAATTCGCTTCAGCCAGTCATTCAAGCTGATATCCAGGAGGCCTGGCGGGCTTTGATGGTGGCACCGGCACTCAAGGCTGCTTAGCCACCACAAAATTCGCTCTGCGACCTATACCGATTCAGGAACTCATCGTTTTGATGACTTATTGAATCCACTTTTTCGCAGAGGGACACACAATGACAGACCAGGCCACCAAAAAAGAACCCGTAATCGTAACCGTAGGCGTCCCGGAGCCAGACCAAATGAGTTCGTTTCAAAACGGTACGCTCCAAGGGTTCGGCATCGATTTCGCCGTAACCATCCAAACTTTTGTGAAGTGGCCAATTGGCAGCACATTCACTCAGCAAGAAGCAGCTGACTACATTCATGAGCTGCTGCATACTGCCAGTACCCGAACCGATGGCCGGCTGACATTCGAAATGCAGCTCGGGTTGAACACTGAAACGTTACAGCTGCCGCTGGAAGACCAGCCAAAGCTGAACTAACACGCAGCACCACTCTAGCCCCTCTTTGAGGGGCTTTTTTGTTTCTCCGAGCTATACCTCCTTGTAGCACTTTTAAGGACACATTCGGAGGAACTGATGATTCAACAAAGCCTTTTTCACTGCGGTATGGCAGAACAAGAGCCATCCTACCAGGCCGGCGTAATCCCTGAAGCCCACGCGGCGCCAAACCTTGCTGACTATGACCGCTTCATCGTCTTCTTCAGCGGGGGCAAGGACTCTGTAGCATGCTTCCTGTGGCTGTTAGAGCAGGGCATCCCTGTAGATAAAATCGAGCTGCATCACCACCTGGTCGACGGCCGAGAAGGCTCCGAACTGATGGACTGGCCTATCACCACAGACTATTGCAGGAAGTTTGCAGCAGCATTTGGGGTGCGCATCTCGTATTCCTGGAAGGAAGGTGGTTTCGAGCGCGAAATGCTGCGCAAAGAGACTCCGACCGCTCCGGTGCACTTCTACACGCAGGACGGTGTAAAGATGCAGATTGGCGGAGCGGGTCCGCATGGCACCCGAAGGAAATTCCCTCAGGTGTCCGCCGACTTGTCGGTTCGTTGGTGCAGCAGCTATCTGAAAATCGGCGTAGGCGAGTCGTATATTGTCAACGACCCAATTTTCCGTAAGGGTAAAACCCTGGTGCTGACCGGCGAGCGCGCGCAGGAATCCACTGCGCGTGCCAAATACAAGCCGTTTGAACCCCACCGGTCGGACAACCGGGATGGTGCCCGTGTGCGACGTTGGGTTGACTGCTATCGCGCGGTGCATGGCTGGAGCGAAGCTGAAGTCTGGGAAATCATGCGCAAGTATGGCGTGAACCCGCACCCGGCATATCACCTGGGCCTTGGCCGTACGTCATGCATGGCTTGCATCTTTGGCAGCCCGCAGCAGTGGGCAATGCTCAAGCACTACATGCCACGACACTTCAACCGGATTGCGAACTACGAAACCGAATTCGACGTCACCATTAAACGTGACGGCTCGGTAGAGGAGATAGCAGCCAAGGGGGTGATTCCTGAGCTCGACCAGTTCTGGCTCGATGTCGCGATGAGCGACGACTTCTCGGCGCCGATTCTCATCGACCCGGCAAAATGGGTGCATCCGCTGGGCGCTTTTGGTGAGTCTTCAGGTCCAACCTAAATGTAGAAACTCGGAGCTCTAAGTCCGCACTTCGGTGCGGACTTTTTAATGGAGGGAGCTATACGTAAGTAGGACAACTACTGGAGAAACTCATGCGTCAAATGACACTCGATGAAAAAATCAGCATCAAAGGCCAGCTCGCCCGTAAGGACGTGCTCCCGCGCATGCTTGTTACCCTGACATCGCCGGAAGCAGCCAGGCTCTACTGGGCATGCTACGGCCGACCGGTGGCCTTGCACAGCACTCCCAAAAAGTGGCGTCAACAGTCATTTGCAACTGTTTTCCTGCACTAGTGATTCACAACTCTAAGCCGACCGATGGTCGGCTTTTCTTTTCCACACAAAGCAGGTAAACGCCTAGCGTTATATGGCGTTTTCTGTTATACTGTAAGTCATTAAATTGCTGCGGGGCTAGTATGGAATTGATGGATTACTGTGTGCAGGGCGTAGCCGGTGACTGCCTCAATGTTGGTGCTCAATCCGAGCTTGAATTGGCTATCGAGCGCCTTCACGCCGCTACCTCTTTTTACACTGCGGAACCAATCGTCGACCAGCTGCTCGACATGCTGTCCTGGCCACAGGGTGACAACCGTCTGGTAGACCCAAGCTGTGGCGACGGCGCCTTCCTGGGCGCTGCGCTGCGCCGGCTGCTCGCAATTGAGCCAAATGTCTCCGACGCACGAGTGGCCTACCTGTTGCAGGGCTGGGAAATCCATTACTTCGCGGCTGCCGAAGCACGCACGCGTCTTGAGCAAATCCTGGTGCAGCACGGTCGCACTCCGGCATGCGCTCAGACCATCGCCCTGGGCGTCGTAACGCAGGGCGACTTCCTGCTGCAAGGTCCTAAGACGGCAACCTGGGATTGTGTCGCCGGCAATCCGCCATTCCTGCGCTACGCCAATTTGCCGGCCATCATCCGCGAGGAATATGAGCGGCACCTACCGGATTACTCCCGCGGCGATGTCTTGCACAGCTTCCTGGGGGCACTGGCTTTGGTGCTCAATAAGGGTGGCGAAATCGCTCTGGTGACCTCCGACCGCTGGCTGTTTACTGAAAATGCGGCGGAGCTTCGTGCCATTGTTGGTCAGCGCCTCGGCTTGCGTCATCTGGCACGCCTGGATTGCGCTTCCGCCTTTTACCGTCCGAAAAACCGCCGTAGCGGCCAGCCGCCGCGCATCCATCCTGTCGCCGTCGTGTTCACCGACGCGCAATCGAGCGACATCGCATTGAGCCGCGCCCCAATCTACCCAGAAGCTGATGACTCGGCATACGAAGGCTGCTCGCCGCTGGAAGACGTTGCGAATGTACGACTCGCGCCTTGGCTGGGTAAGCATGGCCTGTTTGTCGTCGACCAGGCTACTGCGGCGGCCGCAAACATTCCAGTAGAACTGCTCATTCCAGCCATCGATACGGACAACACCAAGGGTGGTGTGCTCAGTGCGCCGACGAAATTTGCCATCCGTACGTTCCGCAATGTAGAGCCGCCAGCCGAAGTGCTGGCGCACCTGGATGCGAATATGCACCTGCTGGCACGCACCAAGCAGCGCACCACGCAGCGCTGGCTGCCGCCGGAGACGTTCGAACGGGTCGACCTGACCCAGGAGAGCTTGCTCATCCCCCGAATTGCGAATAGCTTGCGCCCGGTTCGCGTTCCCGCCGGCATTCTCCCTATTGACCACGGTATCAGCATCGTCACCGCCGGTGCCAGGACTCTGGACCAGCTGGAAGAAGCTTTGATGCGGCCTGAATCGGAAGCATGGGTTCGTGCGCGCGCCTCGCGCTTGGAGAACGGCTACTTCTCGCTGACGACCAAATTGCTGCGCTCGCTGCCGCTGCGCTTCGATTAAGCCAAACAACCAGCAGCCAGGCGGAGCAGCCACTCGCCTATACGGAATGAGGCAATACCGCCCGGATAAAACGAAGAGGAATCACATGAACAAACTTGCACCAACCCCAGGCTATTCTGACTTTTTGGAAGCGCCTTCGGCCGTATTGGCCAAGCCACACCCAATGCAGCAGTTTCACGACATGCTGCAGCACATCCTGGACCATGGCTCGAGTCAGCTCAATGAACGCACAGGTGAAGAAGTTCTCTTCATCCCCGGCTACACCTTGAAGTTTGACATGGCGGACGGCTTCCCCGCCATCACCACCAAGCAGCTATTCTTCAAAATGGCGAGGGGTGAGCTGTTCGGCTTCTTCCGTGGTTTCACCAGCGCAGCGCAGTTCCGTGAAATTGGCTGCACGGTTTGGGATGACAACGCGAACAAGACCAAAGCCTGGTTGGCTAACCCCGCCAGACAAGGCCTTGATGACCTCGGGCGTTTTGGGTATCTCCAGTGGACCGACTGGCGCGATTGGCGTGAGGCTCAATCCCACTCGGAAATGCTCTCGATGCTGGCTGACGGCTACGAGGTTCGTTCTCACGACAAAGAGCAGAACGTGTGGACCATGCGTCGTAGCATCAACCAGCTCGAAACGAGTCTGCGTGCTGTGATGACGACTCCATCGGACCGCGGCATCATTTTGTCGGGCTGGAATCCGGCAGAAAACTCGCTGGGTTGCTTGCGCAGCTGCCACTGCACTTACCAGCTCGTGTGTGACGTCACCACCAACACGCTGCATCTGTCGATGTGGCAGCGGTCCTTCGATGCACCGCTTGCGTACAACGTGGCCATTGGCGCGATGTATCTGGAAATTATGGCAAGGCTATCAAACATGAAGGCAGGGCAGTTTACCCACTTCATCACAGATTGTCATATTTACAAGAAACATATCCCTGGAGTAATGGAAATGTTGTCCCGCGAGCACTTCCCGCAGCCAACTCTGGACCTGGGTAATATTCCAACTCTGAAATCTGTGGCCGACATTCCCGGCATTTTCGCAAAGCTCGACTACGAGCAGGTGAAGCTGGTTAATTACAAGCACCACCCGAAAATCGCTTTCGAAATGACGCCGTAAGCCACTGAGTTCATCTCACCCCCAAGCCGACCTTCCTGGTCGGCTTTTCTTTTGCTCGATTGAAAAATGCCCCCGGAAATCGGAGGCATTGTGAGTTACTGGACTACCTGCGCAACCAGCGCGCGATAGAACGCTTCAGCATCGTCGACCACCCACGATTCAGCATCACTGCAGTCGTCAGTAACGAACATCGCGACAGAGATGGTCTCGCCACTATCCAGGACCAGAGTCCATTTCCGGCCAGAAGTGTCGAAACCTTCTGGGAGCGTAACTGCCAGGGCGCCGTCGACGTAAACCGTGGCAGATGCCACAGAAACGCCATCAGCATGCAGTGTGCCTTTAAGTGAGACATCCGCACCCGAAGACAGCATGCCGGCCAACACTTTCAGGTTTTCAGCGGCAGCAACGGAGGCCCCGCACTCAGGGGCGTCGGTAAAGATTCCACCTACAGAAGACACCGCGCCCAGCAATGCCATAATCAGTTTCAGTTTAGTCATGTTGTCTCTCCAGTTAGTTGACCTATCGTAGCAATTACTACGCTCCGTATAGCCCCGACAACGCCGCAACCAGGAATAGGTGCTATACCTGACATGCTAAAAATTCTCATACCTTTCATCCTTTGCGCCGTATCCGCAACCTCCCAAGCTCAATCCTTGCCGAATGAGTCGTTGGGTGGGGCGGCGGCGTGCACAACTTTCAGCCTGGCTGTTCTGGGCCAGCCATACGATGCTGCGCTCATGGCCGACGCGGCCGCGCGAACTCTCGTCGTGCGCATCATCGAAAAAGATGGCCAGCATTACCCTACCACGATGGATTTCCGCCCAGACCGTATCAATCTTGAGCTGAAGGGCGGCAAGGTCGCTCGCGCCACCTGTGGTTAACGCAGACTCAGAATAGACGTAGCAATCACAGCTATTTTGTGGTATACTACTGAAAATTTCGGAGTTTCCCCATGATTGACATCAACAAGGTGCTCGTCGTCTATTTGGCCGGCGGCATGAAGGGCGGTTGGCAGGACGAAGTCAAAAAGGCCTGCCCTGGCATCATCTTCATCGACCCGCGCGAACACGCATTGAAGGACGAAGAAGGCTACACGGCATGGGACCTGGCCGGCGTAGAGCGTGCAGACATCGTTCTGGGATACATGGAAGCCAGCAATCCAGGTGGCGCCGGTTTGGCTGTCGAATTCGGCTGGGGTGCCCGCGCCGGCAAGCTGTTGCTGCTGGCGGAGCAGAAAGGATATCACCAGGAGCGTTATTTCGGAATGGTTCGCGCTTTGGCTCACGACCGAATCGACGGGGACGGTGCCCTGAAACGCATTATTGCGACGCTCAACTCCATCAGAGTGATGGGCCTAGACCGGTTCAAGGAAACCGTGTGCAAACGGTCTTCTCGCCAGCAGCATGGACATATCGCGATTTAAGGCTATGCCAAAGGCGGCGCAACGCCAGGCCCTGGCAAACATGCCCCTCCTTGAGCGACTGGACCTTGCAGTATTGGTTGCTCAAGACTTGGAGGCTCAGGTGTCCCAGTTGCCACTCCAAATGCTCGATGCACTGGAGTTGAGGCTTGCCGCTGATGCCGCCTCCGCGGCCGCCGCCCAGCAATTCATTAAGCAGCTCTGAGAAACATTTAACATTCCCACTGAAAGACCCTATTCATGAATTCCATCGACCTGAAAGTAGCAAAAGTTCACCCTGACGCACGTCTGCCTGAATACAAAACTCCAGGTGCAGCATGCTTCGACATCCTGGTGCTGGTAGAAGGTGCCCCTATCACCATCGAACCAGGCCAAGCAGTCTCGTTCCGTACCGGCCTGGCCTTCGAAATCCCTGAAGGCTGGCGCCTGGACATCGTGAGCCGCAGCGGGCTGTGGTTCAATAAAAAGGTCCGTGTGGGCCATGGCCGTGGCACCATCGATTGCGACTACCGCGGTGAAGTAATGGTTTCCCTTGAAAACGCCGGCACCGAGCCCTTCGTGGTGAAAAACCGCGAACGCATTGCGCAGGGCGAGATTAACAAGGTAACCCGTGCTCATTTCATCGTTTGCGAGCAATCCGAGCTGTCCGAGACTGAGCGCGGCGCCGGCGGCTTTGGTAGCACGGGCGTCTAAGGCCGAATGCCTCCGATGAAGCGTATCTTTCTCCTTTCGGTGTTGCTGGCCACTTCGGCGTTGGCCAGCGCCAGCAGCGCCGTCAAAGAGTCTGACCTTCCTGACTTGTTCAGGAGGGAGCCACCGTACATTCAGAATCGGGTTTGTGCGGAGCTCCTGGCAAGCATGTCGCGCATGAGCGCGGACTTGTATTCGGCAACACGCAAGCAAGCACTGTATGACGCTGCAGTGATGTCCGGAACGCGCTCCATGGTCTTCGTAAAGGCAAATGCCCAGCTTAACAACCAGGAGCGGCTTCGCGCTAAGCGAATCGCCGGCCAGATTGAAAGCAGTGCATCGCCAAATTCGCCCGTTATCGTGCCGTACACGTACTGTGAAGAGCGCTTTCAGCGCTGGGTCCATGAAGGCGTCGTTACCCCAAAAATTGTCCTTGAAACTGAAAGGGAAGTGCGCTCTGCACTGGCCACAGTCGTAGTCCCGGACATCAAGACCTTGAAGTAGCGAGACAGTCCTGAGCCAGAGCCTTCGTTCTATACCGGACGAGGGCTTTACTTTTTTGGACAACTTCACGAGGACAATATGGAATCAAACATCATCACCCCGAAAACACACCCCAACCACGAAGTCGTTGGTCAGGTTTTTCGCGGCTACGACGACCAACTTTACTTCTGCGATAGTTTCGACCCGCGCGTCGACTACTACATGACCAACATCCTTGACCGCTCTATTCGCAAGGATGTTTCGGTGAATGCCATCGGCCGCACCTTCCACAGTCAGTGGGTTTGCAATAAACCGCATGCCGAGCGGCTGCCTAGCGGCCAGGTTTGCTATTACGACTCCGGCTGCACCGCACCGCGCACTTGCCTTGGCTTTTATGTCGTCGACACCAGCGTGCCAGCAGTGGACATGAAGGCGGTTTATCTGGAAGCGAAGGATTGCCTCGAATTGCCAGAGACACACTTCCTGTTCGAGTTGAAGGGATATGCCGAAAGGTTCCTGAAAAACGTCGCGGTCGCTTTTGCTGGTTTGGCTGAAGCACAGGCTAGCTGGGCTCGCCGCAATGCTTGGACCCAGGCGTCCGTCACCAAATAAAGGACTTACTATGTGTTTGCAATGTTCGGCTGATGCCGTGAAAATCAAAGACGATATCCTGCCTGGCTTTTCGCTTTACCAGGCGCAGACGGATACGAAAGAATGGCCAAAAGGTTGGTACGGCCTGGTTGAAGGGAATGACCCAACAGTCGTATTCAAAGGACCGCTGTTGACCGACTCGACCGCCGGAATGAGTGACGAGGTGCTCGACGCTATGGCGGAGTTCCCGGCTGGCTATGAAGAGTACACCGAAGCAGCGGACCAACTGGGTGAGCGCCTGGTGCTGGATGCTTACGACGGATATCGGCTGGTATCAGCATGCATTCAAGTAGGCTTTCGGCCTAACGACCACGGCTTCATCCATTACTGGCTGATGGACTTCCTGGCACAACGGGTCGCAGCCCCGTCCGAGGAAAGTCCCAAGGAAGCAAATGCAACCTAACTCAAAGCCCCGCACTGCGGGGCTTTTTCTTTCAATCGTGTGGGACTTTTCGTGTGGCTGAATTTATAATTATCTTTTAGCAACCATGCTGATGAATTTTGGAGGCCCATGACCCAGCCTGTCATTGTATTTGGCGACAAGACCACCCATGGTGGCACCGTAATCAGTAGCTCTATAGTTTCCAGCACCAATGGAAAGGGGTGGGCGAGAGTCGGGGATATGGTCTCTTGCCCACGCTGTAAGGGCGTGTTTCCTATCAGCCAGGGAGACCCGAGTTTCGTCGACGACGGCAAAGCAGTGGCCTACCATGGCTGCAAGACCGCCTGTGGCGCCACGCTTATCTCCAGCCAGGTTGTAACGACTACAAAGCCTTCTGCGGGCTCGGCGCCGGCAGCGGAAGGAACTGACACTAAGAGCTTGGCACAGGGCTTCGGCCTGATTGGCCCAACGCTTCTAGGTAAATACCACGATGAAGCGGTCGCCGACAGCGATAACCCTAAGTTCCGAGGCAGATTCCAAGTGATAGATGCCACAACGGGTGAACCCATTCGCGACCAGGCGGTGCGCTTGCGTTCAACAGGCGGCCAGTACATTACCGGCAACACGGACCAAGACGGCTACACGCAATGGGTCGAACGCGACTCACAGGAATCGTTGGCATTTGATTTGATTCAGGACAAGGCTACATGACCACCCCTTCATTACCACCACTTGCGACCGGCCCAACTAGCCCCCAAGGCGCGACGACAGTCGTAAAACTCAATTCGCCACAACTGGACACTCAAGACAAAAAAGTGCTCTGCAGTGCTGTTTGTCGTTGCAAGAATACGCCTGGAACTGGCAAAGATGGCCGGGCTCTGAAGCAAGTTTGTGTATCCAACCAGTTGAAGGCCTTGGACGAAACCCTTCAGCATCGAAGCCATTACAAGCCCGAGATTAACTACGACATGACGAAACGTCCGCCGGAACCTTTTATGGACAAGGACGTCGAGACCAAAAGTCGCGACCTCTGGCCAGGCTGGACTAACACTCTATGGCCAAAGGACCCGACACGGCCTGTGCCCTATAAGCCCGGAAAAGGATACGTCCGGCGCCCGGACGTTGTTATCGTCAAGGACCCAACCAAGCCGCCAACGCAAGACAACATCAAGCAAGTCGTCGAGGTAAAATTCCCGCCTGACGAATATGGCTTTCAACAGCGCGAAGACTACATCACTATTGCGGGTGACGAGAAGAAGATGGTGCCGTTGAGCCCGGACAACTGTGACTGCGACAAATCAGAGCCAGACGGGCCTAAGGTCCCAGTCGAGGATGCGGGCAAAGTGGGTGCAATCCTGGCCTTGCTTTACATGATAATGACCAAGCGGCCCCCTCCACGCGGCCTGGCTTATTGAGAATCGAATATGAGCGAATTACCTTTTGACCCAATCCAGTTGATGCGTGAGCACCCCGAGAAGCTGGAGTTTCCAGGTGGCCTGTTGTCCAAGAAGGGCGCCCAAGCCTACGTTGGTAGTGTTCCGGCTATCGCTGGTACGCTGTTCTTCGCTGATGCGCACGAGCCTGCCATTCGCGAGGCCATCTGCGACTGCTTTGATGAGTTCAAGGACGTCGCCGGCGAGCATTTGACCTGGCTTTTCCGTGAAGACCCTCCTGAAGGGCGAAGTGCCGGAAAGCTTGCCTACGAGAATGCGAAACCCATGCGAACCTTGATGGCCTCGCTGGAGGAAGATGACGCGGTTAGCTTCCATTACACCAGTGGCAAACGGGACAAGGATGCGGGTCCTTGGGAGTTTCAGGCGTTCGGGCTGCCGAGCTGGCGCGCGAAGGCTGGTGGCTGGGGGTTGTCCGGGCTGCGTTTCAGTTTCCCGCTGTTGTATGTGGAAGAAAATCCGGCCGCGTTCCAGACGATGTTCGTTAGCTTTGCCCAGCGCCTTCAAGCCATTCACGGCTACGGCGGCTACAGCCTGATTTTGTCGGCCACGAAGTATGATGAGAATCAGGCGTTCGAAGCAGTTATTGCATCGAATATGCTCGGCTACGATGCTGGCGCGCTGGTCAGTGGTGCAGTGAACGCGCACACTGGCCTTAAAACGGTATCGTGGCTGACTGCCGTCAACTACGAGCTCCTGGAAAAAGTTGGTGGAATGGGGACGCTGCAGTCAGAATTACCAATGGACTGGTTCGCTGCTTACGACTACGGCTCGGGCATCGTCATCCAAAGTGGGCCGAAGCCTAACGCGGCGCCGACCGAAGAGTCGGGCATCAAACCGGCTTTGCTGGTGCTGCCTGACATGCTCTTCAAGCCTCTTCGCGCGCCACAAGTAAGGTTGCACTATGCCTCAGCTGAAAGCGAATTTAGGCTCATCGGCCTGGCTGCGGAGGAATGGCTTCAACGCTTTGACATCGATGAGGGCAAGCTGCTCGACTACAAGGCCCAGCTCTTGCGCGAACCAAAATTGACTCCTGAATCGGTGTTGCCTCCCAAAAAGCGCACTGGACCCAAGATGCGATAAGAAAAAGCCCGCAAGAGCGGGCTTCTCGTTCAGCGAATGTACCGGCCTGGCGCCAACACGCTGTTAGGGTCCAAGGTCCTTTTCAGCGCGCGCCATGTGGCTTTGGTCGCTGGTCCAAGTCGGCAATTCCAGTTTTCCATCGAGTCAATCCCCATGCGATAGGGTGGTGTTCCCATCTGTAGGCAATCCCACTGCAACGCTTTCAAGCATGCATGTGCCCGGGCGACCTGCTTGGGGTCCTGTCGGTCAAACAGGATGGGGATGGTGGCCGTGCACACGCGTGACGTACGGGTCGTAGTGGCAAGTAGCGCATCGAACCCGTATGAGTTCATGAGCGTCTTCGTGCGTCGAATAAAGCTGTGGATGCCCGCTTCCGTCAAAGGCACCAGAGGCGCATGCCAAAGCAGTCCTACCCCGTCCTTCGCCGGATTACTTTCATTGCGCGCTGCGCCATAAGCAGGCGAAAGCGAATAGGCAAGCTGCAAAAATTCAGCAACTGGCGTTCCCGTCAGCAGGCCCTTTGCGTTGCGAAGAGACTCCACCTGCTTCTTCAGTCGCGAGAAAAGCCGTTCAGGCAGCACGTTGGCGATGCGGCCTAGTCGGTCGATATCGCGGACGCTCAAGGCCATCACAGATGCTTCAGGAAGCAGCCGCTTGATATCCAGCACGGCGCCTTTCAGCGACTTCTCGGTGCCAAACAGCGTGCCGAGCGAAGTCCATTCTGTGAGCTTTTGCTTTTGTGCCGCCGTAGCCAGGAACGCGTCTCGCGCGTCCTTGTCAGCCGGCGCGGCCGCGAGCGGCGAGTCTGGCAGGGCAGCTAATGTGCGACTGGAGTGCATGGACATTACACCTGTCAGCTGCGGAATCTGCTCCATGAGAACTGAAAGCGTCGACTGGCTACGCAAAAATGCGGCTTCTGATGGCCAACGAATCAGCAGCAGCTTCGCGGCATCCGGAACACGTGCAAGCATAATCGTCGCTTTCACGACCAGGCCGAGATTGCTTTGTCGCAGAAGCGGTCGCAAGTCCGGCCCAACTCCTGCTGGCCAGCGGTGTGCCATGTCTACGGAACCTTGCTCGGCAAACGAGTGGTCGAATGGCGCGCCGGCGCCCCAGAAGCCTTGCAGTCGGCTCAATCCCTCAAAGTGGTCGCTTACCGGGGTGAGGCCATAACCGCCATCGAGCGCATTGCCAATTAACGACCCGTGCGGGCCGGCGCCAGTAGTCGGCACCAGGTATTTCAACCCGTTTGCGTCAAGGAAGTCGCGCAAGTCTTGCTGCGTGACCCCGGCTTCGACCGTGACGGCCTGGCTGGCGGCATGGTACTCGATACCTTTGAGCGCGCGCAGGTCGACGATGAACGAGTCTCCTTCCGCTGGAAGTGAAGTGCCATACCCGAAGTTCCGGCCACCCGAGATTGGCCACAGCTTCCAGCGGTGCTGATTTGCCAGTCCAAGCAGTGGCTCAATAGCTGCCGCATCCTTCACAACAATTGCCCCGCGGAGCTGGCGCGACGCGCCACCAGTGTCTGCACTATAGATGCCCTGAGCGTTAGGCGCTGGCAGGTATTCAACAGGAAGGTGTGCGATAAGCGCGCGAATGGTCATGCGAGCGCTCCTTCTGGCTCTACCACGTGGGGAGGAGTCAGCGTTGCCTGAAATTTCGGATTCAGCTTACCAACCAACTCATAGGCGTCAAGCATGAGCGCGCCTACCACCTGAACCGGCTCCCGCAAATCCTCCGGCACCACATGTGGCTCAGCGGTAAGCGGAAGAAGGCCACCCCAGGTTTTGTAGTTCGCAGCCAGGGCCACACCCGCCATCGCTACCATCCCTGTCTTACCGGTGGACAGCGACCACTCCCAGATAGCGCGCAAGAGAGCGGCAGCAACACTCCGGGGCGCCGTTTCGGTGACGAAGAAGCGGTCGACGAAGGAGTATTCCGCCGGGAACGTAATAGCATCAGCGGCAAACTTAGGAAGAGGTTTCTTCAGCTTGAGATTGCTGACAATTCGGACGGAGCCCAGCAGTTTATCGGCTGAGTCACGCGCGACCAAAACTACAGCGTCTCCGCTCAGGTCTAGTTCATCGGGTTGAAGAAGGGTTTGTGTGAATCCGGCCTGGTAGGCCGGAAACCGCGAGTAGGCGGCATGACGCGCAGTGGCGATTTCAGGCAGTTCACCTGGCGGTGCTACGCGGATGTCGTAAGCTGGCTTGTTGTTGTTGATTTTTTGCAAATTATTATCCCGAACACAGCTCGGGTCCCTGTAGGTTAACAGGGATGTATAGACACGCTTAACGGCATGTTAATGGCGTGATGGTTCCAAGCTGAAGCTGTGGATGTAGGGCAGGGCAGCCAGTTCCCGGGCCAGGTCCGAGCGAGCCATTTTCGCGCTGCCAGCATCAGCTTCCAGAGGGAAGCGCCACACCATCCGGCCATTTTCACTCGAGATAGCCAGTCGCGACATTTGGGCAACATAGCCTTTAGCTAGTGCGCTTGCCACAACGTCGGCCTCCGCTGGCGCCGCCCCTTCCTTGAACTGCAGCATCACACCAATACTCTCGCGCGCGGGGAGGTGGCGCTGAATCACCAGACCCACTGTGAGCGAAAGGACTGTCAGGCCGGCCAACGAGATTGCAGCAGCGTAGAAGCCGACGCCAACCAAGATACCAATGGCAGAGGATGCCCAGAGCGAGGCGGCAGTCGTGAGACCGTTGATACTCATGCCGTCCTTCATGATGACGCCGGCGCACAAGAATCCAATGCCCGACACAATGCCTTGCACTACGCGGGTAGGGTCCGGCGAAACCGGACTGCCAGCACCGCCAAACCAGCTTGCGGAGTACCCGACGAAGACGGTCAGCGCGCAAGAGGCCATACAGACCAGGCCATACGTTCGCATGCCGGCCGCGCGGCCCTGGTACGCACGCTCATACCCGACCACCATGCCCAGCAGTAGGGAGCCCAGCAAATTCAGAGCGATGAGAAAGTTGGCTTGCAGGGGAAGACCCTGCCAGTAGCCTTCGAATACGGAAATGGTCAGCATAGAGTGCCTGTGAAGTTAAGCACCCGTATAGCTGCAACGGAGGGTAATGCGAGTGGCGCCGGCGGGCCGGCCCACTTTTAACTATTCAGCCAGTCCTCGTAGGACTTCACTGGTTGATTCAATGCCCGCGCATTGGTTACGTAAATTTGATACTCCTGCTCGTTGGTCCCACGCTGAGGTGTTTGCCACGTTTCAGCTGGGATGAGGCCCGGGTCGTCCATTCCTGTCCTTTCAGTTTACGCAATATGTGCATGAAATGTGTTATACTACAGCTTGCCAATAACGGCAAACAATCTTGGAGTTAACAATGAAGCTTACGCTTGAAATCCATCCCGCAGAAGGCGGCGATGACGCAAAGCTGTTGGTGCATGACCAGGCAGCCATCTACACCCGCTACGCCACTCGTAACGGTTTGACCGCTCACGTGGAGCCTCGGGGCTACCTTTGACCTCGTTTTCCTTGAGGGTCCTGAAGAACGCCTGACTCCTCTGCTTCAAGAAGCCGGTGGCCACCGCTACATGCGCGTACCGCCAACCGAGCGCAAAGGACGTGTACACACGAGCACCGTCACTGTTGCCGTATTCGAAGGCCATTTCGAGCCTCAGCTGAACACGGTAATTCCATCCAAAGACATTTTCGAACGCGTCACCAAGGGCACTGGTCCTGGGGGTCAAAATCGCAACAAGCGAGAAACTGCCATCGTGCTGCGCCACCTGCCAACCGGCATCGAGGTGAAAGCAGAATCTGAGCGCACCCAAGAAGGTAATCGCCGGGTTGCTATGGTGACTTTGCGCGAAAGGGTGGTCGCCTATTACGCTGGCGCGGCACATGCTTCGCAAAACCAAGAGCGCAAAGCTCAGGTTGGATGCGGCGCCCGGGGCGATAAGCGTCGGACCTACCGGGCTGACAGGGTATCCGACCACATCACCGGTAAATGTGCTCAGTTGGCTGAGATTAAGGCCGGTAAGCTGGAGCAGCTCTGGGAGTAAGCTGAAACAACGCCATGCGGATTTATGCGCATGGCCAGTTTTGCATATCAACGTGCGAATCCGCAGCCAGCAACAATGGACTTCAACTAGTCAAACCAACCCCGCGCAACTTCATGTTGCCGGGCGGCGGGCGCGAGCAATCGATGTGATGGCTGGTCTCTTCGATTTTTTCTGGTACTGCTAATGAAATCCCGCCTGAGTTTCAGGCGGGATTTGAGTGTTGTTTCGGTTCCTTAAAACATCGCAGATTCTTCACCCGCCGCGCGGTAGCAACCCAAAATCGTGCCGTCTTCAAGTTCAAGTTCAGCGCGCACTACTTCATCAGTGTTTTCCGCAAACTCAACCACAAGCTTGCCATTGAGAATACTTGGGCCCGGATGGTCCAGTGAAACATCTTTCGTCCACTGGGTAGTCTTGAAGTTTTTCCATCCAGCTGAAGCGCCGATGCTGTAGCCCTTCGGGCAGAGCGGTTCATCCGAAAAAGCCAAACGATTTGCCGCAATTTTTCGGCTCGCATAAAGCTTTTCGTCACGCTGACGTTGGTCACGTTCGCTCCTTTGCTGCGGACTAAGTGAAATTTCGTAAGCTGCCACTTCAGCCAGCCGAGCCAAGTCAGGGAGTGATAACGTAGTCAAGCTAACCCCATCTGAATAAACTGCTTGAGCTCGCCCACTCAACCTTACTTGGCCGCTAGCGTCGACCTCAATTACCCCGTTACCGTCACAATATTCAACTTGACACGAGAATGCGCCTGCTTGCTTAACAAGAACAACCAACTGCGCGCGAATAGAATCTAGAATGTTCATGATGTTTCCTCTTAATAGTTAATACTACTTCAAACTGGTATAGTTCGGCGGACCCACCAGGCAGTACATTGCGTTGAGCTTTCAGCTAGCATAACTGCAGGCTGGCTGGTTGGTAAAATAAGCTATCCAGGTGACCTTCTTCTACGTACACGGCGCTATCAAAGCTATTCCTGCGGTGCTCAGCTTTTCGGTATCAGTCAACTATCATAAGCTGCTCAATTGAATGTTGAGGAGCCACTCCGGGTCCACGCCCGGCCGGAGCGCACCGTGCTCCAGTATTGAGGCAGGTAAGCTCGAGCTGCTGCAGTAATTGCCTTTAGTTTTGTGATGGCCGTCACATAATTTTCGTGCTGTCGTGTGGTTGAGTAAAAAATGAATGTATACCAGTAATACCACGTATTTGCTGTGACTATACTGTTTCATTCTAGCCTCAACCCACTGTTTAGCCATGATTACCTCAACCAAACGTTCCTTGATGGCGGCCGCCATTGCGCTTGTCTGCGCAGGCGCTTCTGCGTCTGACTTCTACATGGTGGTGCCCGTTAAAGGGCGCACCGCAGACAGCCGTATTTCAGTCAGGTTGAGCGGATTTACCTTGCCTTCGGGTCTCGCTGGCACGCCATACTCGGGCTTCGACTTCAAACCCCTGCTGACCGTAAGCGGCGACCAAGACTACACCGGCTATGGCGTTAAATGGAGTGTGGCGTCCGGCAATTTGCCTGCCGGCCTGACATTGAACGCCGACGGCACGCTGACCGGCACTCCTACCGGTGGCGGCACCTCCACGTTCGAAGTGCAGGCAACTTACAAAACTCGCACCGGCCAAACGACTTATCAGGTCTACGTCGGTGCAATTACCGTCGCGCTGGCCAATGGCGCGCCACCTGAGGCCGTGGTAGGTGTCAACTACAACTACGACTTGAAACCGCTGCTGACCGTTGAGGGCGACAATGCCTACACGGGCGCCGGGGTGACCTGGACAGTGGTATCGAGCACGCTTCCCGCCGGCCTCGTGCTGCGTGCGGACGGCACCATCGGTGGCACGCCTACCGCTTCGGGGACCGGCGCTGTAACTGCCCGGGCGACCTACCGCGGCATCAAAGGGGAGCAAACCTACCAGGTCGTGACCCAGAGCATCACCGTCTCGCTGGCGGCAGCCACCCCGCCCCAGGCCCTTCTGGGCCATGCGTATAACTACGACCTCAACTCCTTGCTGTCGGTAAGCGGTGACAATGGATACGCTGGTTCTGGCGTATCTTGGAGTGTTGTTGCCAGCAGCTTGCCGGCAGGGCTCTACTTGCGCAACGACGGCACCATTGTCGGCACGCCTACCGCCGCCGGCACCGGCACGGTTACGGCGCGCGCGACTTACAAAGGCATCAAAGGCGAACAGACCTATCAGGTCGTGACCTTGAATCTCGCTGTTGCTCTGGCGCCCGCAACGCCACCGCAGGCCCAAGTAGGTAAAACCTACAACTACGACCTGAAGCAGCTGCTGAATGTCTCGGGTGACAACGCCTATGATGGCTCCGGCGTGACCTGGACGGTCGTCTCCAATAGCCTGCCGGCCGGTCTCTATTTGCGCAACGACGGCGCCATCGTAGGCACGCCAACTGCAACTGGTTCCGGTACCGTCACCGCCCGGGCCTCCTATAAGGGGCTCTCCGGTGAGCAAACCTACCAGGTTCTCACCTTGAATGTGGCAGTTTCGCTGGCCGCCGGCACGCCGCCACAGGCTATCGTAGGCCAGGCATACAACTATGACCTGAAGCAGCTGCTGACCGTCACGGGTGATACTGCTTACGACGGGTCGGGGGTAACCTGGTCCGTTGTTGCAAGCACGCTTCCTGACGGGCTGTTCCTGCGAAATGACGGCTCAATCGGCGGAACTCCGACTACCTCGGGTTCGGGCGCCATCACCGCGCGCGCGGCATATAAGAGCGTCACTGGCGAGCAAACTTACCAAGTCGTCACCCTGAATGTTGCCGTGGCATTGGCGGCTGCTACGCCTCCCCAAGCTCTGGTCGGTCTAGCCTACAGCTACGACCTCAAGAATCTCCTCACCGTCTCTGGTGACGGTAGCTATGATGGCAGCGGCGTAACGTGGACTGTTGTGTCCAGCACGCTGCCAGCTGGGCTGTACTTGCGAAACGATGGTGCCATCGTCGGTACACCGACCGCCACTGGCTCCGGTTCGGTGACCGCACGCGCCACCTACAAGGGTGTCAAGGGCGAGCAGTCTTATCAGGTTGTCACCCTGAACGTGAGCGTTGCCCTGGCCGCCGGTACGCCACCCCAAGCAATGGTTGGTCAAGCATACAACTACGACCTCAAGCAGCTGCTCACCGTCTCTGGCGACAGCGCTTACGATGGCAGTGTCGTCGTCTGGGCCGTGGTATCCAGCAGCCTGCCAAATGGCTTGTTCCTGCGAACCGACGGCACTATCGGTGGGACTCCGACCACTTCCGGTACTGGTACGGTGACCGCGCGCGCAACTTATCGCGGTATCAATGGAGAGCAAACCTACCAGGTCGTGACGTTGAACGTGTCCGTCACCCTGGCGGCAGGCACGCCGCCGCAAGCGCAAGTTGGCCAGGCGTACAACTACGACTTGAAAGGTCTCCTGACTATTTCCGGCGACAGCGGCTACAGCGGCACCGGTGTCACCTGGTCGATTGTGTCGAGCACGCTCCCGGCGGGCCTCACCTTGCGCGCGGACGGCACCATCGGCGGAACGCCTACGGCAGCGGGTAACGGCACAGTGACGGCGCGCGCCACTTACCGCGGCAACAACGGCGAACAGACCTACCAAATTGTCACCCTCAATATTGGTGTTTCGCTGGCCACCGCGACGCTCCCGCAGGCTGTGGTCAGCCAAGCGTACAGCTACGACTTGAAATCCCTCCTGACTGTTTCGGGCGATACGGGTTATTCCGGTTCTGGCGTAACCTGGTCGGTTGTCTCCGGCACCCTTCCAGCAGGTCTTTCGCTTCAAGCGGATGGCACCATCGCCGGAACGGCAACTTCGGCGGCCACGGGCAATGTGACGGTGCGGGCAAGCTATCGTGGTAACAACGGACAGCAGTCCTACCAGGTGGTTTCGCTGAATATCACGGTTGCTCTGGCCACTGGCACCCCGCCGCAAGCCATCGTCGGCCAAGCGTACAGCTACAACCTGAAGCCTCTGCTGACCGTCTCGGGAGACAGCGGTTACAGCGGTACGGGCGTCACGTGGTCGGTTGTTTCCGGCACACTCCCAGCTGGGCTTTCGGTGCTGGCCGACGGAACCATTGGTGGAACGCCTACTGCCGCAGGAAATAGCACGGTCACTGTTCGCGCATCGTACCGCGGCATTAACGGCCAGCAGTCGTATCAGGTTGTCAGCTTGAATATCGCAGTCGCGCTCGCTAGCGCGACGCCGCCGCAGGCCATCGTAGGTCAAGCATACACCTACGACCTGAAGCCGCTGCTGTCCGTAACCGGCGATGCGGGTTACACAGTTTCAGCAGTAACCTGGTCGCTTGCGTCTGGGTCCCTCCCCGCGGGGTTGGCGCTGGATTCCACGGGCCGGATTACCGGTACACCAACGGCTGCCGCCAGTGTTAGCCCGGTCGTGCGGGCCACCTATCGGGGTGCCAATGGCCAGCAAACCTACCAGCTGGTGTCGCTGAACATCACAGTGACGCTGGCGACTGCCACGCCACCTAATGGTGCCATCGACTCCGCCTATTCCTACGACCTGAAGTCGGCGCTGACGGTTGCGGGCGACCCATCCTATGCCGGCACGGGTGTTACGTGGACCATTGTATCGGCGGCCCTGCCACCAGGACTGAGCCTTGGAACTAACGGTATCATCTCGGGCACGCCATCGGATTCTGGCTCGGGCACCGTACAGGTTCGCGCGACCTACCGCGGCATTACGAGCAATCAGCAAGCCTACACGCTGGCCGTGACCGACCCGTACACTTACTCCTGGAAGTACAGTGGATGGATTACCTACTACCGATATGGGGATTGTTCTACCGAATGGAATGGTTCTACGTATCGCGAGCACGCGGACCAGTATCGCGATGTATGGTGCCAGCGTTCGAATGGCGTCACTGTTGCAGATTCTAAGTGCACAGCAGGTCGACCATCCGACGAAAGGTACACCACCGTGGCCTGCACCCCATAACAGCCGCCAGCATTCGCCGAAAACCCCGCTTCAGTGCGGGGTTTTCTATTTCACTGCCGGCAGAACTCGACTGCACCAAATTATCAAAAGTTCACAGCGTTGGAAAAAACTCACGTATATCAGTAATAGCACGTATTTGCTGTAACTATACTGATTCATTCTAGCTCTAACTGAATCCTGTGTAGCCATGATTATTTCGACCAAACGTTCCTTGATGGCTGCCGCCATCGCGCTAGCTTGCGCAAATGCCTCTGCGACCGATTTCTACACGGTGGTCCCGGTCAAAGGGCGTACGGCCGACAGTCGAATTTCCGTGCGGTTGAACGGCTTCAACCTGCCTTCCGGGCTGGCCGGGACCCCTTATTCCGGCTTTGATTTCAAGCCCTTGCTGACGGTAAGCGGCGACAAGGATTACACAGGTTATGGTGTGAAATGGAGCGTTGCTTCGGGCAACCTGCCCGCTGGCCTTACGCTTAACGCAGACGGCACGTTGACCGGCACCCCGACTGGCAGCGGCACATCGACCTTTGAAGTTCAAGCTACCTACAAAACTCGCAGCGGTCAAACTACTTATCACGTCTACGTAGGTGCAATTACTGTTGCGCTGGCGGCCGCGGCACCGCCAGAGGCAGTCGTCGGGGTCAACTACAACTATGACCTCAAGCCACTACTGACCGTTGAAGGCGATAATGCTTACACCGGTTCTGGCGTCAGCTGGACGGTGGTCTCGAGCACGCTGCCCGCCGGCCTGGTGCTGCGTGCCGATGGCACGATTTCCGGGACGCCAACTGCTTCCGGCACCGGCGCCGTCACCGCCCGTGCGACCTATCGGGGCAGTAAGGGTGAGCAAACCTACCAGGTCGTTACCCAGAACATCACCGTCACCCTGGCAGAGGCGACGCCTCCCCAAGCCCTGGTCGGCCAGGTGTACAACTACGACCTCAATTCGCTGCTGTCCGTCAGCGGCGACAACGCATACAACGGGTCGGGTGTGACCTGGTCCGTGGTGTCAAGCACGCTTCCGGCCGGACTCTATTTGCGCAACGATGGCTCCATCGTCGGTACCCCGACTGCGGCGGGTACCGGTACGGTCACGGCCCGCGCAACGTTTAAGGGTATCAAAGGGGAGCAAACTTACCAGGTTGTGACCTTGAATCTGGCTGTTGCCTTGGCTGCTGGCACGCCGCCGCAAGCAATTATTGGCCAGGCCTACACCTATGACCTGAAACAACTTCTCACCGTCACAGGCGACAGCGCCTATAGCGGTTCGGGAGTGACCTGGACCGTCGTAGCAAACAGCCTGCCTGCAGGCCTGTACTTGCGCAATGACGGCAGCATTGTCGGCACCCCGACTGCTACCGGGTCGGGAACAGTTACCGCCCGTGCATCGTACAAGGGCCTCAATGGTGAACAGACTTACCAGGTTGTGACCCTGAATGTGGCTGTTTCGCTCGCCGCTAGCACGCCGCCGCAAGCAATTGTCGGCCAGGCATACACCTACGACCTTAAGCAGCTGCTAACGGTCACGGGCGACACGGCCTATGCTGGCGCTGGTGTTACCTGGTCCGTGGTGTCGAGCACCCTTCCAGATGGATTGACCCTGCGCAGTGACGGGACCATCGGCGGGACACCTACTGGCTCGGGGTCGGGCTCCATTACGGCCCGTGCCACCTACAAAGGGGTCAACGGTGAGCAAACGTATCAGGTTGTCACATTGAGCGTGGCCGTATCTTTGGCCGCCGCAACCCCGCCACAAGCAATGGTCGGCCAAGCGTACAACTTTGACCTGAAAAATCTTCTCACTGTCTCGGGGGACGGCGCATACGATGGCAGCGGGGTGACGTGGACGGTAGTCGCCAATACGCTGCCGGCTGGTCTGTACCTGCGCAATGATGGCAGCATCGTCGGCACGCCGACCGCAGCAGGTTCTGGTTCAGTGACCGCGCGAGCCACCTACAAAGGCGTCAAAGGTGAGCAGGCTTATCAGGTAGTCACCTTGAACGTGAGCGTCAACCTGGCTGCCGGCACTCCACCGCAAGCGATGGTAGGCCAAGCATACAATTACGACCTTAAGTCGCTGCTCACTGTCACTGGTGATAGCGGTTACGACGGTAGTGCCGTAACGTGGACCGTGGTGTCCAGCACCTTGCCAAACGGACTCTTCCTGCGTACTGACGGCACCATCGGCGGTACGCCAACCACGTCCGGCACCGGAACGGTGACCGCGCGCGCCACCTACCGCGGCATCAATGGCCAACAGACCTATCAGGTCGTAACCCTGAACGTTTCCGTCGCCCTGGCGCCAGCTACGCCGCCACAGGCCCAGGTTGGCCAAGCCTACAACTTCGATTTGAAGGCGCTCCTGACAGTTTCCGGTGACAGCGGCTACAGTGGTTCTGGCGTCACCTGGACGGTGGTCTCGAGCACGCTTCCTGCGGGCCTTACTTTGCGCACTGATGGCACCATTGGCGGCACCCCTACGGCGTCGGGTACCGGCACCGTGACCGCGCGCGCCACCTATCGTGGCAATAACGGTGAGCAGACCTACCAGGTTGTCACTCTGAACATCGGAGTTTCGCTGGCAGCAGCCACGCCGCCCCAAGCTATCGTAGGCCAGGCGTACAGCTACGACCTGAAGCCGCTTGTATCCGTTTCAGGGGACTCGGGCTATAGTGGTTCCGGAGTCACCTGGTCCGTGGTGTCAGGAACGCTGCCAACTGGTCTCTCGCTGCTGGCCGACGGCACCATTGCCGGTACAGCCACTTCGGCAGCCACAGGCACTGTAACGGTACGCGCAAGCTATCGAGGTAATAATGGACAGCAGTCCTACCAGGTAGTGTCCCTAAACATTACTGTAGCCCTGGCCACTGCCACACCTCCGCAAGCCATTGTCGGCCAAGCGTACAGCTACAACCTGAAAACGTTGCTGACTGTTTCGGGTGACAGCGGATACAGCGGCACTGGCGTCACCTGGTCGCTGGCTTCGGGAACGCTGCCGGCGGGCCTGTCCGTTCTGGCTGACGGTACTATCGGTGGAACGCCTACGGCCGCTGGCACTGGGACCGTAACTGTGCGTGCCACCTATCGTGGCAATAATGGCCAGCAAACCTACCAGGTTGTGAGCTTGAACATCGTTGCTACGTTGGCCAGTGCAACTCCACCTCAAGCCATCGTAGGCCAAGCCTACACCTACGACCTGAAGCCACTGTTGTCCGTTTCGGGTGACGCAAGCTACACGGTTTCGGCAGTAACCTGGTCCCTCGCCTCAGGCTCTCTGCCGGCAGGGCTGGTACTGGATTCCTCCGGCCGCATCACTGGAACTCCGACGGCAGCTACTACGGTCAGCCCGGTTGTGCGTGCAACCTATCGAGGCGTGAACGGCCAGCAGACCTATCAAGTTGTTTCGCTGAATATATCGGTCGCGTTGACTGCCGCTACTCCGCCGAATGCCACCATGAATACGGCGTATTCGTTCGATTTGAAAACGAAATTGACCGTAGCTGGTGACCCAAGTTACAGCGGTTCCGGCGTTACGTGGACCGTTACTTCAGGTGGGTTGCCACCAGGATTGAGCCTGAATTCGTCTGGTGTGGTGGCAGGCACTCCGTCCGATGCTGGTTCTGGGACCATCCAGGTTCGGGCTACATATCGAAACGTATCCAGTGCACTGCAAAGCTACTCTTTCGTGGCGGTCGACCCATATACTTACACTTGGAAGTACTCCAGCTGGCATACGATATATGAAGATGAGTATGGTGACCCAATTTACTATTCGTGCGATTGGAGCGATACATATCAAGCCTATCGTTCACGGGTCAGTCAGGAACGTGATGTGTGGTGCCAGCGGTCTGACAGTGTAGTTGTCGATGATTCGAAGTGTACCGCAGCACGACCATCCTCTGGTCGCGTAGCAAACGTTAGCTGTACGCCATAACAACCTCTCCTTTCCAATCACAAACTCCGCAAACCGCAAGCTCGGAATGCGGAGTTTGTGATTTCTGTCACATTAAAATTACGAATGTAATTGAAATAGCCATATATCATTAATTAAAAAATTTGCTGTAACTATACTGTTTGATTCTAGCCAATTCTCACTTTTCATGATTATTTCGACCAAGCGTTCCCTGATGGCCGCCGCCATTGCTCTCGTCTGTGCCAGTACTTACGCATCTGACTTTTATATGGTGGTGCCGGTTAAGGGCCGCACGGCCGATAGCCGTATTTCGGTTCGATTGAATGGATTCAACCTACCCTCAGGGGAGGCTGGTAAACCATACCCAGGCTTCGATTTTAAACCGTTGCTGACCGTTGCTGGCGATAAGGAGTACACGGGCTATGGCGTGAAATGGAGCATCGCTTCGGGCAATCTGCCGGCCGGCCTGACGCTAAACGCAGATGGTACGCTGACGGGCACCCCGACTGGCGGCGGAACTTCTACCTTTGAAGTACTGGCCACATACAAAACGAAGACTGGCCAAACCTCTTATCAGGTATTCGTAAGTGCCGTCGCCATCACTGTTGCACTGTCCGCCGGCGCACCTCCAGACGCCGTAGTGGGTGTTGGCTACAGCTATGACCTTAAGCCGCTCCTTACTGTCAGCGGCGATGATGCTTACAGCGGTTCGGGTGTGACCTGGACAGTGGTATCTAGCACACTGCCCGCTGGTTTGGTACTACGCGCTGATGGCACTATTGGCGGAATTCCTACCGCATCCGGAACTGGCTCCGTCACCGCGCGCGCATCGTATCGAGGCAGCAATGGCGAGCAGACGTACCAGGTCGTCACCCAGAACATCACTGTTTCCCTTGCAGAAGCAGCTCCACCTCAAGCTTTGGTCGGCCGGGCGTATTCCTATGACTTGAAGCCGTTGCTTAATGTATCTGGCGACAACGCATATGATGGCTCCGGAGTGACGTGGACTGTTGTCTCCAATAGCCTGCCGGCCGGACTCTACTTGCGCAATGATGGTGCCATCGTCGGCACTCCAACCGCTGCAGGCACTGGTTCGGTCACTGCGCGTGCTACGTTCAAGGGCGTCAAAGGGGAACAAACCTACCAGGTCGTTACCTTAAACCTGGCAGTAGCTCTGGCCGCTGCCACACCGCATCAGGCGCTGGTCGGACAGTCCTACAACTACGACGTGAAACAGCTGTTGACCGTGACTGGAGATGCAGCCTACGACGGCTCTGGCGTAACCTGGTCGGTCGTGTCGAATTCGCTGCCAGCTGGTTTGTACCTACGCAATGATGGGAGTATTGTCGGGACGCCTACGGCCGCGAGCACAGGTTCCGTTACGGTGCGTGCCAGCTATAAAGGCCTCAACGGTGAGCAAACCTACGAGGTAGTGACCCTGAACGTTGCAGTTGCGCTCGCCGGCGCCACGCCCCCTCAGGCTCAGATTGGTCAAGCTTACACCTATGACCTGAAACCTTTGCTGACGGTCTCTGGTGATACCGGCTATGACGGTTCGGGCGTGACCTGGTCGGTGGTATCGAGTAGCCTCCCTACCGGCTTGTATCTTCGCACCGACGGCACTATTGGCGGCACCCCGACCACAGCCGGTACGGGCACGGTCACTGCGCGGGCATCTTACCGCGGAAATAATGGTGAGCAGGCTTACCAGGTCGTTGTGCTGGACATTGCGGTCGCGCTTGCCACTGCCACCCCGCCGCAGGCGATTGTTGGCCAAGCGTATAGCTATGACCTCAAACCGCTGTTGTCCGTATCTGGAGACAGCGCGTACAGTGGAGCTGGCGTAGCATGGACGGTGGTGTCCGATGCACTACCAGCGGGCCTGGCGCTCGATGCAACAACTGGTGTTGTTTCTGGCACGCCGACAACCGCCTCCAATAGCACCGTTACATTGCGAGCGGCGTATCGTGGTGTCAACGGAACACAAACATACCAAATCGTTTCGCTCAATATTAGTGTGGCGTTGTGGCCCGCCTCACTGCCAGACGCGCTTATCAATTCTGCATATTCCTTTGACTTCAAGCCGAGTCTGGAAGTGTCGGGGGATGCAGATTACTCCGTTGATAAGGTAACGTGGGCAGTGACTTCAGGCACGCTGCCAGTGGGACTAACTCTGAATCCAGCGACGGGCACGATGGACGGAACTCCAACGGTTGCTGGAGCCGCCCAGAGCTTTGGGTTGCAGGCAACCTACCGAAATATCAAAGCGGCTCGAACCTACTATTTATATGTCAAGGCTCCTTTCGTTTTCAATACCACAATTAGTGCCACTAAGCTTAATTACAACGTCCGAAACGCTGCAATTGCCGCTGGATGGGATGGCGTTGTTCCTTTAGACGCAACAGTTACCCTTGGAAGTACGTATATTGGCTCGACATCAACTGCAACCTACGCGTTTGATACCGGTGCCAATTTCCCTGCGGGCTCGAAACTGAAGCTCATCAATAACGGTACCATCGGTGGCTTAGGAGGTGCGGGTGGGGCTGGTGGCGCTGGCGGAGCAACAGGTACAGCCGGCGGAAATGGTGGACCAGGTATGCTCATTCAATACCCAATTACCATCACCAACAACGGCACCATTGCTGGAGGTGGTGGTGGAGGTTCCGGTGGTGATAGTTTCGTTCTAGACGCCTCCAACTCTGCGGGTGGTGGCGGCGGCGGTGGTGGCCGAGGAGTCCTCACGTCGTTAGGTGGAGCATTCGGCGCGTCTACTTACACTTATTCTGTTATTGCGGCCAAAGCTGGTAGCAACAGCAGCCCCAGTAGTAGTGGTTGGTTCGGTGATGGTGGTAAGGCTTGTAAAACATCTACCGTCTGTGTAAACGGTGCGAACGGAACTGCAGGCGGCAATTACGGGGCCAAAGGTGTCGGCACCAAGGGAGGCGCTCCAGGCATTGCTATCTCAGGCTACAGCCTAATTACATGGACAACAACGGGTACTATTGCTGGTGCAGTGCAGTGAACTTGGCCCGCTGACCGAAAAATAGTTACATTAAGCTCCGAGCCTTCCCCGGCTCGGAGCTTTTTATTTTCAGTGTTTGGTTAGTAGGGCGGGCACCTGGTGCAGATGGCGCTTCTCCGGGTAAAACACCGCCGGAATCGTGCTGTGACCGTCTCGCACGTAGCTATGCAAGCGCTGCCAGCCATCCTGAAGAACGTCATCATCGTCTTGGCTAGATAGGAGAACCGGCCAGCGGTCGGTGCTTGCATGCGACGGCATTGCGCCATGTCCCATGAACCACTTGTGGTAGGTCTCCCAGTCACCGAAGTCGCGACGCACTTCCTCATCGGACATTACGACGCGTTGAAAGTCTTTTGTGGGTATTTCTGCAATCCCAAAGTGGTAGTCGCCATAAGCCTCAAGATACTGAGGCATTTCGTGCCTCAACGCCTCATTGACTTCCGCATCGGATGCCCCGGCTTCGGTCATTGTGAAGTCGTCCCAGTCGGAACCTTCAATAGCCAGGTAACGCACCAGCGCCAGCTGGTAAGGCATCGGCAAATCACTGAAAGCTACGACCAGGTAGCGCCCCGAAAGTAATGCATCCATACGGCTCATGGCATCTCCTAAAAATGTCACGTGGCGGGAATGGCTCTCCACCTAGTCGTATAGCTTTTGCGCGTAGCACTTGCCAAGAAAAAGCCCTGCCGACTCGCTGTCGCAGGGCTTGAGAATTACTTAGCGGAGGGCTAACTCACCGTGGGTATCGGCAGGAACATAGTCGGTACTTCATCGCCGAAAGCGTGCTGCACAACAAAGCGTTTCTTTTCATTCGACCACTTCATGACGAATGGGTGTTTCAAGCATTCGTCAAAGCCAAGGCAATAGCCTTCCTTTGGCGCCTGGTCAAGCGGCAACCAGCCTTCGCCACCGGCGTTTGGCAAGGCCGGCATGAAGGTCCAGTGCGTTGCGGGCGCAATGTCCGGGCTATTGCTTTCAATGAAGCTCTCTGCGGGTACGTTCCAGTGCATCATGAAAGGACGACGGTAGGTCGCGTCGTAGCCCATCAAATAGTGGTCTTTTGGCGCAGATTCGATTGGGTTCATTGGCATGATTTTTCCTTGGGTTAGTCTTCTTCAGGGTAGTCGGCCGGCGAGGCGTCCTGGGATGTATCTGCGCGCAGCACGGCATCATAACGAGAGAGCAGGGCATCGTATTGCGTAATACGCTCCGCATAAAATGCCTTCTCTTTTTCGTTGGTTGCGACCGTCCAGCATTCGAATACGGTCTTGCGCGACTGCTGCACGCTCGACCGCACCAACTGGAATTCCTCTTCGGTGTATCCCATCTTGGCGTAACACTTCTTCTTTTCAGGTTTGATGCTCACGTATGTCCTCTACAAAGTGAATGTAGTGAAGTATAGGGAGTAGCACAGTCTGACGCAGGTCCCCTTAAAGGGAAAAGGCCCACTTTCAGTGGGCCTGAGGGGGTGGTTTACAGCTCAGCTGGGCTGAGGAAAGCTACGCCATCCAACTGCGACAGCGCTTCTTCGGCCGAGATAAGCTGAAGTTCATCGCCAGCGTCCAGGGACGTAGTTTCTGCAATTATTTCCTTAGTGGCATCCAGGTTTCCACCCTTGTCGTCGAAAACACCAAAAACGCTACCACCGTCTGCCTTTTTGATAACAAAACCAACAATCATTTTTTGCTCCTGAGTTTGCCGAGGTGCCGGGGCGTGGCACCTGCAGTTGATGAATTTCCTCGATGCGGACCTAGTTGCGTTCGCATAGCTGTATAGCTTCATCGACTCTTGCCCGGCTCGCCCCAAGCAATACGATGTTTCTCCTGAATCTCAGCATGGCGTGCGTCATCCTCAGTGTGCACGTATCCACTGGTGACAGCCAACGACGAGTGCCCAAAGCTATCCCGAACATAGCGCACATCAACCTTCTTATCCGTCATGTGTGAGCCCGCGGTATGCCGCATCCAGTGCGCGGACGCGCGTTCCACCATTCGGGCTGGCGCGGCGCCATCCGGTCCGCCAGCCCGCAATCGCTCGGCCGTCCTACGAAATACCTCTTTCACAATCAGGTGCAAGCCTCCGCGCGAAAGGGCCTTTTCTGGCCCGATAACTGGCAATATCAGTGGAGTTGTATCGCCCCATTGCGGCATGGGGGTTAGGCCGTTCGCCAGGCGGTACCGCTTCAACTCTGCTATCAATTCATCAGTAGCCGCAACCAACCGCGACTTCCCTCCCTTGCCATGGACCTCCAGCCACCAGCGTTCGACACCTTCCACATCCATGCGACTGAAAAACGCGCCCATGGTAGAACCAGTGACCTCAGCCGCACGCAGAGCTCCAATGTAGAACACCGAGTACAGCCAGCGACAACGTGCCGCGTGTCGTCGATTCCGGTCGGTGTCGACGGGCATCGATTCGATGGTTTCCTTCACCGCCATCCACATGTTGTAGGACAAGTAGCGAGTGATTCGAGGCTTTACTTGTGCGCGCCGGCGGCGAGCTAAGGAAAGCGGGTTAGCCGACAGATAGCAGGCATCAGTCAACCAGGAGAAGCACGCATTTACGATGACCAGCGCCTGGCGCACGCTGGAAGTGGAGAGCGGGCCAGCGAATGGCCTCCAATCCGGATGCCCACGCGCCAGCTTTTTCTTACTGCCGGTCAGGACCCAGCGATGAGCCGGCTGAGGATTCTCCAAAAAGACCTTGTAGGCTAAGAAGTCCTCGTGCGTCAGGGACGAAATGGGCTTGCCAATCTGTAGCAGGGACCACAACATCAAACGCTCAACCTCCTTGCGGTAGGCGGCCAGCGTCGCAGGCACGTCAGCGTAGTTCGCCAGCCAGGCTGTCACGGCACTCAGGTCGGTGTCAGCTGAAATTTGTGAGGTATGCCGGCGCGCGCGATTGCGGCCGGCGGCGCCAGAAAGTTCGGGCGGGATGCACAGGCGGTCCAGCGGCACGGGAATTTGGGTGGCTAGACTCTCGATGGGGTTCGGCGGATAGTCCATAGCAAATAATGAGGTCATCGAACCACAATTATAGACATAAGCGGAGTTATGTCTAAACTTTCTTACTATTCTCAAGCTTTATTACGTAATACGTTGTATTATTGGAATAGTGCAACTTATTACATAAATGAATGAATAATTCACTCTCAGAAGCCGCCCTGCAGGCCGATATTGATGACCTTCGAAAGCGGTTCACCGAAACCCGCATCCTGTACAAGGAATTGTGCGGCCTGCTGTTTTTCCGCTATGGCGTCACCCCTACTGCTAACAGGCTGTACGCCCTGCTGAAAAAGGGCTCAATGAACGTGCCTAGCGAAGTTCTGCAGCAGTTCTGGCAAGAGCTGCGTGAACGCACCCGGGTGAAGATTGACCACCCCAGCCTGCCGGAGCCGCTGAAGCAGCTGGCGGCCGACATGGTCATGTCACTGTGGGAGGCCTCTACGAAGACGGCCGCAGCCGAACTCGCAGAACAACGGGTTGCCGCGCGCAAAATGGTTGAGGCAGCCGATGCCCGCCGCGAGCACGCTGAAATGGCACTGGCGGAAGTGCAGCGTGAGCTGTCTGGGGCGCATGACAGCCTCAACGAGGCCACACACCTGACAAACGGCTTGCGAGCGGAGCTGAATAGCGAGCGCACACGGCACAGCGCAACGGAGGCCCGGTTACAGGAAATGCGGCACCAGGTGGAGGAGCGAGACCGCTTACTGGCGGAAGCACGTGCCCAATTGTCCGCAGAGCTTGAGAAAGCCCGGAAACAACTCACCCAGGAGCAGGAACGTTCAGCAGAGGCCGAGCGTCATGTGAGGCTGGAACTTGACCGGGAACGCACGCTGCGCCGGAAAACAGAAGGCGTCGTAGACGAATTGAGGACGGAGCTCAGCACGACGAAGACCGAGCAGCGCAATGAGGCGGTCAAGCAGGCCGCAGCCGCGGCACGCGCCCAAACCGAGCTCCAGGCCACGCAACAGCGATTGACCAACGCAGTCCAGGAACGGGAAAGTCAAAGGACACAGCTGGCCAACCTCCGGCAAGAGCTCCAGTCGGCTCAAAAGTCCATGTACGAAGCCCTGGGCCGCGCAGCTCAAGCGGAGGCCGAAGTATTGGTCACCCGTAAGCTTGTAGAGGACTTCAAGCTGGCTCAGGCCCCGAAAAGTAAGGGCGCCAGCTAGCAAAGACGAAAAAACCGCCCAGGGCAGGGCGGTTGAGAATTAGAAGTCCGGAGTATGAGTTACTTGCTCACCGTTCTTCTCAGCCAGCACCACGGCGATTTGATGCTGCTGCTTTGGCTTCACTTTGAATTTCGCAGCCAGCGCTGTTTGCGCCGCAAACTGGGTTTCTGCGTGCACTTCTTCGCGGCGACCTTTGTAAAAACCTACGTATCCGTTCATTTTCTTGTCCTCGGGAGTAACAGCAATAGCGCTGCATTCGGTATAGCTTCAAGAAGGATTGGCGCCGGCCAGGCACTATTCGCAACCAGGCTGAGATGCCCTCGAGCATTGCGCGCAAGATGTTCGCGTCAACACCACATCACCTGGCTGCCGATTTGGTTCGCGGTCGAGGCTCAGGCCCACCACATAGAAAGCCTCCCAAGGAAGCTGCTTGGCGCCGCCGGCGCGGAGTGGTGAGACAGTAGGGTATGGTTTATGCAGATTAGGGATTATTGATTACCGGCGGGCCGTTTGACGAAAACTGCCAGGGCTTTGGTCCTTTCTTAAAGTGGGTATCCACAAAAGCGTGGGTAGGGGTCAAGCGCCGCGTGGGCGGGGGTCAAGCGTCGCGTGGGCGGGGGTCAAGTGCCGCGTGTGTGAAGGTCAAGTTGGCAGAATTAAGGCATGGCAACCCTTGCATATTTCGCTTATAAAGGTATACTAAGTGGGTATCCACTGGAGTAGCCATGACCACCAAGAAGTCTGACCGGCACAGCGCCGACAGCGCTCAGCTCAAAGCCTGGGTGCCCCGTAATTTGAAAAAACGCTTCTATTCGTGTGTTGCATCGCAAGGCGTGACAGCAACCGCCGTGCTGGAGCACATGCTGGCTGCCTATTGCGAGCAGGTCGAGGCTCAAGCAGCAACGGAGGTGGTCAATGGCGCAAATTGATTTCAGCCAAATTGCGCTGACGGCCCAGGCCAGGGCGGTTCGCCTGGCTGCCGTACAGGCCCCAGATGAGCGCTCGCGCACCCTAGAGCAGGCTGCCGTGACGGTGGAGACCGTTGCGCGGCGGATGCAGCGTCGCAAGGAAGCTGAATCGGCTGAGCCTGTCCTGGAGCTGGCAGCCAATGCGTCACCCAATGAGGTCCGTGTTGCTCGCCAGCGCCGTGCGGTGCGCCGTGGTAAGGACGTTTTCTTGCCTTCATGGAAAGACGCAGCTGTGGCCCTGCCTAATGCGCTATTGCGGTCGGCGCTTTTCTCGGCAAGCAGCGCCAGCCGGGCGGCCTTGTTTGAGGCGCCAATCGCGGTTCAAGGCGACGTTGTGCTTACCCTGACCGGACACCAGCTCTGCGACTATGACCGGCGTGTTTTTGCTGCATGCTTGAACCACTATCGGGACGACCGGCCGCTGAGCCCCGACGATTCACCAGCTTGGGTTACGCTCTCGTTCTACCAATTCGCACAGGACCTCGGGATTGCCTATGGCGCCAAAGTGCACAAAGCTATTCGAAGCAGCTTGGTGCGCCTCGCTGCAGCCCACCTGCGCGTCCGTATCCACCGGCGTGATATTCCACTCCCCCGGTTACTTGATGTGGCGTTCGATGACGGCTACGACGGCCAGGAAGTGGATGACAGCCTGTTGCGAGGCAGTGACCAGGTCGCCTTCAGAATCGTAGAATCCATGGCCAACTTGTTCGGGCCGGCGGATTGGAGCGCGGTGCCGCAGCCGGCACTTACCGATTACGCCGGCTTGGCATCCTGGCTGGCAAGCTTCTACAGTACTCATTCAAAGCCCTATCCATTGAAAGTCACGGACCTTTATGCCTACACCGGTGTGACTTGCGAGCCTCGTGAATTCCGCCGCATGTTGAAGACGGCACTCGAGAAGCTCAAAAGGGAAGAGGCTGACCCGGCCCTGCAAGTTGAGCGCTACGACTTGACCAAGGAAACTCTTACAGTGCACCTAAGACGCTGGGGCCCACAGATGGCGCTACAGTTCGGCTAACGAAAGGCCATGAATGTCTTTTTCCGCTAACAAGTACAAGTACGACGCATTCATTCGAGTTACGCGAGCCCCATTCAGCGATTTCTACTACATCAGTGCTTCTGCGCTTGAGCCAGACGAAGCCATCAGGCTCTGCAAGGAGGCCGCGAAAGGGGAAGGGTGGCGACCACCGTCCTGGTGGCAATGGTGGCGGTCTAAGGACTCCAGCGAGCCATTCGTGCTTCCTAGTACCGGACTATGACTGGATGCCCGTTACCGTCTGGACCGCGCATAAAGAATCCCGGCACGTTGGCCGGGACTTGAGTTAATCTAGCAGCTTGCGGTCGGTCATCTTGTCGACGTGGTCCGTGTGCACGAAGATATGGTCGATACCGGACCATTCCATGTGGTAGCACGGTACGCCGCGCCATGTGCTGCGATGAAATTGCAGATGCCAGTCCTTGAGCAGCCTGACACCACGCTGCCATCGGCCATAGGCATAGCCCAGCAGCTCCGCTACGTCCTTCATGCAAACGTGCTTGAAAAAGCTGACTCCTTTGATGTCTCGCCCGGCGTCGTACAGGGCTTCCAGCCGCTGGCGGTGAATCCAGGTTTGTTCGTCCGTGCAGCGCGCCACCAATACGTAAGCCATATGTCCTCCAAATGAAAAATAGTCCTTACCTGTATAGGGGAATGGCAGCGCTATACCTCCTTACCGTCTGGATGGCCAGACGACGTGGAGATTCAAATGCGTGGATTGGATGAACGGGTACACTTGGCATTGGCTCGCATTGCGAACATCGCAGATGCAGCCCAGGGTGGCGTGCTGCTGGAAGGTGTGGGCGACGAAGCCATGGCGCTGGGCTGGGAAGAGTACGGCGAAGGCATCAGCACACCGCCTATCATGTTCGCCGGCGAGCGACTGCTACTGAGCGCCTGGGAGTTGGGTCAAAAGTTTGCTGCCGACTCGGCCGCCCTGCATGAGTTGATGCTGGATTGTCCAGACTGCAATAATCCGGACCTTCTCATGTGCACCTGGCACGGGTGAGCGCCTGCCAATCGGCAGGCCTTGCACTCACTTTTTAGGTTGCGCAGCTTGTTCTAGCGCGGCGCCGACGACATCATGCAGCTTCTCGATAAGCTCCTGCTCCTCTTTGGTCAGGGTCTTACGGGTCCGCTTGTCCCAGTCCAGGTAGATGATGCCCGTCGGCTGCAGATTCACCGAAAACGGCAGTAGGAAGATGCTGCGCGCCGGCGGGACAACCTCATGTAGCCATTGCGGAATGCGCTTTGCGATGCTCGGCTCGAACGCGTCGTTCAGATAGATTGGCGTGTCCTTGGCCAGGGCGAAGTGGAACACATTGGGTGAAAATGCCTCTGGGAAGCGCAGTTTTCGAATTTGTTCTGCAACGCCTTCACCGCGGCCAAGTACTAGGTCGAAACTGGCAGCCTGGCGATTGCGAAGGAACAGCATGAACCGGGAGCATCCCAGTCCTTTCCACAACACCTCAGTAGCCATGCCAAGAATCTGGCCGGGCTTCATTGTGCTCTTGGCCGCTTCGATTTCCGCGATGCCTTCAAGCAGGAGACGTGCGCGTGACGGCTCGACGTTCCGGTCTTTGGCGCGCTCCGCTGGCGCCATAAAGGCCGGTACTTCACCTTCAGCTTCCTCGAGTGCGATATTCACTGCAGCCTGCGCCTGAGTCAGCAAGTCAGCAGGGGCGACTCCGATGGCTTCTGCGTGGCGCTCGGCCAGCCGTTCGAGCTCATCCTGGCTGCCACCTTCCGACACCGAGGTGATGTACCGCAGGGCATAGCCAGTAACGGCGTGGAGCCAGTTGGTATGCGAGTCGGTCGTGTTGTATGGTTCAGATGCACTTGCCTTCAACTCAGGCGGCAGTTTCCATTCTTCCACGACGGCCAGCGCCAGCTCATCGTAACCAAGGCCAAGAACGGCTTTCGACACTTCGCCCTCGGTTTCGAATGACGGATGTTCAGCTTCAATCTTGGAGAATTCCCCTGGCAGATAGAAGCACACCAGCAGCTTGCCCAAGCTACGAATCAGGGTCGCTACGGCAAGCGGCTCTCCATCCTTGTTTGATACTGCGGAGCCCACGTTGCGCGCAATAGCGCCAGCGACAACCGTCTTGGACAGCTCCTGCTTGGCCAACCGCGTATCGGCGGCCTGGCCCAGGTTGTCCAGTAGCTTCATTCCCATGGCCACGTGACCGACTGTGTCGGTGCCCAGCACGTAGATTGCCTTGGACACCGTAGTTACTTGGCCAAAGGTCGAATACATGGCCGAATTGGCCAGTCGAAGGACCTTCTGGGTTAACGCGAAATCGCCCAGCACCAGTGCGGCCATCTGCTCATCCGAGCAGGATTCATCTTTCATCGACCGTAGGATGCGCTCCAATGTGGTCGAAACCGCAGGGAAGTCTCCCTTGGTCTTCATTTCATGCTTCAGACGGTCGATGGTCTGTTGGGCCGATACACTCATTGTCTACTCTACCTTGATTACTTACTATTTATGCCTTGGAAAACTGTTCAATCAATGCTTCGGGCAGCATGGGGCGGCCGAACAGGTACCCTTGCAGGTAATCCGCGTTCATGCCCCTTAGTGCGGCGGCTTGCGCTTCAGTTTCAATGCCTTCTATGACCGTTTTCAGGTTTAGGGCTTGAGCCAGGTTCAGGATGGCCCGTACGATTGCTTTGGATACATCGTCGGTGTCGACGCCGATGATGAACGAGCGGTCGACCTTGAGTGCCGAGATTGGGTACGTTTTCAGGTATGCCAGGCAGGAGTAGCCTGTGCCAAAGTCGTCCAGCGCAAAACGAACGCCTGTCGCGGCAATCTGCCTTAGCATAGCTTGCGTGCGCTGCTGACCGCTCATCAGCATGCTCTCGGTAATTTCCAGGATAAGGCGCTCTGGAGCAATGCCGGACATCCGGAGTATCTTTTTGAGGTTCCTTTCGAAGTCAGGATGGCGCAATTGCCGTGGGCTGACGTTCACGCTGACGTACATGTTGTTCAGCCCGGCCGCGTCAAATCGGCGCAGCTGCTCTACAGCGACGCGCAGCACGTATTCGCCCAGTAGCGTAATCAGACCATTGCTTTCGGCCACCGGGATGAATTCCGCCGGCGAGATGAAGGTGCCGTCGGCCTGGCGCCAGCGAAGCAACGCTTCGCATCCTTTCAGGGCACCAGTATCGTCGACCACCGGCTGATAGTGCACCAAAAACTCACCATTGTTGATGGCGCTGTGCATCGAGGATTCGAGCGACAGCTGCGTAGACGACCCAACGGTCAGCTCTGGCTGGTAAAACGATAACCGGTTCTTGCCGTGATGCTTCGACAGATACATTGCCTGGTCGGCGTGTTGCATCAGTTCGGAAAGAGTCGAGCCATGCTCCGGGTACATGGCAATCCCCAGGCTCGAGCTGACGTAGACGTCCTGCCCTTGAATCTGGATAGGCCGTAGCATCGCTTCCATTACACGCTGGCATACCAACTGCGCGTCCGCGGTCGAAGACAGGTCGGCCAGCAGCAAGACGAACTCGTCGCCGCCGGTGCGGCTTACGGTATCTTCTTCGCGTAGGCAGGCCTTGATGCGTTTAGCGACTTCCTTCAGCAACTCATCGCCGGCCAGGTGGCCCAGGGCATCGTTGGTCTTCTTGAAACCGTCCAGGTCCATCGCAACGGTTGCGAAAATGCCTTTTTGGCGCTTGGATTCATTGATTTGACGCTCGATGCGGTCATAGAGCAGGTCGCGGTTTGGCAGGCCGGTCAGCACATCATGCGTCGCACGCCGGCGCAGCTCACGCTCGGCATGCCGCACGCTCGACAGGTCGCTGCCTATGAGCCATAGATTCCGGGTCGCAGGGTCAAGGAAAATCTTGGACTGCAGGTGGACATCTTCTCCGCCGCTCGAAATAAGCTGTACGGACAACACCTGTGGCGCGCCTTCTCGGGCCAGATTGATGGCATTTTGCAAAGGTGCTGCGCAGCTTTCACTGGCAAACGAAATCAGGCTTTGGCCAGTGAGGTCTTCGCGTGTAACCCCAAGCAGGGCTTTGGCGCCGTCATTGGCGTGTTCGACAGCCCCATCCACCGAGAGGATGAAGGCGGCATCAGCGGCAAGCTCAACGAACATCCGTTGAGCCGCGCGCGTAAGGGAAGTGGTAGCTTCCGGTAGGGAGTGGCTAGGTAGCACAGTAATTCTCGGTATTCTAAAATTGGCCGTTGTAGTATACCATTAAATGAGCTATTGTCAAATTGCGAGCGCGAAAGAAAGCCCAGGACGAATCCTGGGCAGAGAGCTGCCAGCTATTGGCAGTAGATGAATCAGGCTGCTTCTCGGCTTATTTGCTCAGGCTGGTGCTAACCACTTTGCCGTCAACAATTTCGACCGTGAACCGGTACTTTTCCTGTTTGCCATGAGGTTGCGTACCTGGTTTCAAGTAGACGTCACGTACGCCCAGGTTGGTATTGGCCGGCCATTCCCAATCGCCCGTTCCGGCGATAATTACGCTGCCGCCGAAACGATGACGTGAAAACGCCTCGCTTGCCAGTTCGTGCTTGATTTCCCAAGCCAGCACTGTTTCCACGTTCACAAGTCGCTCGTTCGGGGTGAGTGCGGCCCAGTTTTTTACACTGAGGCCGGCCTTCAACCTTGCACGACGCTCTGCATCTTCCCAGGCTTCTTTCCAAACTTCGGCTGGAGAACCCAATTCCTTTCCTTCTCTGAAGGTCGGATTGTGTTCCCAATTCGCAGTTACAGAAATAGAGTACCCAAGCTTTTTCAGGATTGCGATTCGCTGGGCCTCGAGGAGGTCTTGTGTCAATTCCTCGAAGCCTTTTCCCTGGCACTTATACGCGACAGTACTCACTGCAAAGGCATCGGACACCTCCGGCGCATGAACTTCATCCTGGATAATCACTTCTGCAGCGTAGGCGTTGAACTCAGACATCAAGTTCGAGTGCTCCAAGAACGATTCCAGGTATTTAACTTTCTGGGCAGCTGAGAAACCTTTCGCTGCGGAGAAATCGCGCCAACCGTTTCGAGCGACTTCTTCGTCTGCGCTCGTGCACGGCTGTTTGCCGGCGCGTTTACTGGCTTCGCTTACGATGAGCTCCCACGCTTCTGCAGCATAAGCCCAGTCGCTCTCATCCAGCGTGTGCTGGACGCAGATGGCTTTTGCGAACACCTCGTCCAGGCTGCGGGGGATGAGAACATCCAGTGAGCTGCTGACCGCAGAGGTTTCGAGCATGGTTAGCATTCCGGCCGCGTCTTCGATAACGTGTCGCTTTTCTTCGTCCGACAGGTCGTCAGGAGTTTCCAGGGCAGCCAGGGTTCGTGCGAAAATCGACAGCAATTCCGACGACGAAATAGCAGGCGAGGCCACGGAAACCGCGCTTTTCATCTTCGCGCGCAAGGCGTGCTGATTACGGAAGCCTTCTTCCGCAGCTACCAGCTCAAAGGCCTGGTCGATGACAAGAGGCTTTCCGTTTAAGGTAAAGCCCATGCCATTCAAGCGAGTCATGAGGGCGGTCGCACGGGAATTCAGTTGTTCTTTATTCATGGTGTATGTCCTTTCAGGTTGGCAGAGCCATTGTTTATAGGGGGAGTGCGTTGCCAATAAAGCTCTGCGCAAATGTCAGAACAGAAATTGGTTTGTTTCCTTGATGGGGTCGACTCTCCGTCATCTTGCGATGTGCACTCCAGAGCGTCTATCGAGGTATAGCTGAAAGCGAAGTCTTGAAGGAAATCAAGCTCCTTGCTGAGCTAAAGAGCTATTATATGGTATACTTCGCACAAACACAGCTTTGCCTTATCCACCCAAAAAGGAAATACAATGAACCGTCCGTTTCGCGCGCTGCTGCTGGCGCTGACTTTCGCGCTGGCCGCATGTGGCCAAGATAACTCTGAGCCGGCCAGCAGCCAGGTTATAACGGCAGCCGACATTCCGGCTAAACAGGTGCCAAGTATTGAAGCCTCACGGAAGTTTGCCCAAGGCTTTGACACAGGAAACTTGGCCAGCACACGGCAGGTCATCGTCTTCTTTGACCCACAGTGCCCGCATTGCGGCATGTTCTGGAGCGAGGCCATTAAGCTATCTAAGGATGTGCGATTCACCTGGGTTCCTGTTGCAATCCTGAATCGCAACAGTCTCAAACAAGGCGCAGCTATTCTGTCCTCCCAGTATCCAGTGGCACGAATGACCGAGCATGAAAGTAAGCTGATGTCCGGCGCCGGCGGCCTGGTTGCGGGTGAGCCCGATTCGAAGTACAAGGCAATCATCCAGGCAAATACGCGGTTACTGGACAGCTTCGGCGCCACTGGCGTGCCATTCATCGTAAGCGTCAATGCGCAAACCGGTAATGCCTACTCCAGTTCGCAAGGTATGCCAGCGGAAGTTCTGGTCGAAACCCTTGGTTGGTCGGCTGCAGGCGCCAGCGCTCCCGTCACCCCGGCCCAGTAACATGCAGTCTCACTCGATGCGAAGCTATTTGATGAAGGTCGGCACCCACTTGCTGGTGGTTGCAATGGGCGCCGCCGTATTCGTGCTGCTCAGGCCTTCCTTCTTGTGGTTCCAGCTTGCGACCATAGTTCTAGGCCTGGCGTCCGGCACGATTACGGTGCAGGTCATGTGGGATGAATTCCGATTTGGTGCCCGCGCTGGCAGTCAAGTTGAAAGGCCTGAAAGGCCAAGCCATTAAGGCTTCGCTCATTGCATTAAAAACGAATACCAGTCACCGCATAAAAATCGCTATACGAGTTGTGGATAACAACTTTATTGGAGGTCATTATGTTCAAGTCGATTTCGTCGTTCGTCGCCCAACTCAAGCCTGGCTACCAGGAAGAGGTGTGTAAGCAGAAGCTGGCGCAGTTGTTCCAAAAAAACAACCGTCTGCTGGATAAAGACACCGGCAGGATTTACACAGTCTTTGACGTCACCTTCGGCTCAGCATTGATGATTGATGCCTTCGACAACGTGCTGTCCGCCAACTGGCTGAACAGTATGGGTCGTCTGAAGTTCTACGTTGCCGATAAATTCGAGCTGGTGCCGGCTTAACGTGCCTCTCTCATCCCCAGCATGTCTGGGGATTTTCTTTTCACCCTTACCCCACAATCCATGGTTTCGTACATACAGCGCGTTTCGCTCACTGGTCCCGACGACCAAACCGATATTTCAAAGCTCATCGACCTGGCCGCACGGTATCCCTTCGTTGAATGGGCACTTCTGTACGTGCCTCATAATGAAGGGGCGCCACGCAATCCAACAAAACACTGGCGCCAGGCATTCTTTAAGCACCTGGCTCATCAAAGCGCCGTTCACCTTTGTGGGGAACTCGCATTCAGGCAGCTGCTGTCTAATGACCTTCCTGAGGACATTCTGGTGGCGCCGCGGCTGCAGCTGAACATTAACGCTCGCCGCCGGGAGTTCACCGACGACGAAGTCATCAGGGTCTATTCCCGAGCACTCGCTTTTGGCCCAGACATCATCCTGCAATATCACCCAGGAACGGCCGCGAGTATTGAACGCTTTATTCAACAAGTGCCTGCCGCCCACCTGGACAGGGTTCACGTGCTACTGGATTCTTCACTTGGGCTTGGGCGTGCACCAGACAAGTGGGCTTGCCCGGAAACCTTAAAGCACCGCTACGTTGGATTCGCAGGCGGAATCAGCCCAGATAACATCAACGCTGTCGTCACTGCGGTCGAGGGTATTGGCATGCCCTGTTGGATTGATATGGAAAGCGGCATTCGAACTGACAATCAGCTCGACGCAGCAAAGGCCGAAATTGTGCTTAAAGCAGTCTTTGGGCACGACTATAAAGAACGAGTAACTGTCCTTTGAATAGCAAGGAGTCCTAAATCAAAAGCCGACTCCTAACTCACGCCAGAATTTTTAAAACTTTTTGCTAACAGGGGGCTTTTCTTTAATACGTCTAGCTGCTAAAGTGCAACTCAGCTTCAATTTACAAGGAGGAGTGTACGCAATGACCACTTACGCTGAGTATCAGGCGCAAATCGCGCAGCTTCAAAAAGAGGCAGCAGCAGTCCGGGAAAACGAAATCGCTGGTGCAAAAGCTCAGATTCATAAGCTCATGCAGGACTTCAATCTCACGATTGCAGACATTTCGCTGAAACCGAGCAAGGTCGCAAAGGAACGCAAGACTGTTGAAGCCAAATACCGCAATCCCGCGACGGGAGAACTCTGGACGGGCCGTGGCCGAGCACCGCGCTGGCTGGACGGTAAAGACAAAGCTGACTTCCTGATTAAGTAAATCAGCACAGATTAAAGCGGCCTAGTGCCGCTTTTTTGCTTTCTGGCAATTATTACATCAATTGCTAGCAATTTGATATCGAAAAGGTCGATTATGTCCTGGTGTCAATACTCAACCGAAGTACCCGATAAAGACTTCGAGGCTTTTAAAGATGCACTTTCAGCCTTGCTGGAGGTTCCCGCGGCTGCAGTAAAAAACGGGGTTTCAGAGCTAATTCAACCTGATGGATTCATATCCATTGCCCATGACACCTCCAATAAATTCCTTGCTGCCCGTTGGTTGAAAAACAATCAATGCCATGAGCTATTTTTTGTTAAGCCCGCCACGAAGCGCGCACGTATTGGCTACTCCTGTTTAGGTCCAACATTAAAAGCCATTCCCAATCCGCTTTTGCTTTGGCTTGACGCCGACCGCCACAAAGTAGACAAACTCCCATCCTTTACAACCCTGTCCGGACTTTTAACCAGTCAGGGCGCGGCTGTGCGTGATGTCGGGACCCACGAACGCCAGTTGGAGGCTGACAGCGAGTATCTTAAGCAGCTACTCGCCGAGCAGTCTGATTTACTGCGGCAAACGCAAGCCCAGTTACGCAATGCCCGCCAACGCCAGGTCCTGGTAGCGGCCGGCGCAGACGATTTACCGTATCCTCCAGCAGCAGACACTTGGGATTTGGTTGAGCTTCCCGAGTGGTGCGCGGAACACGAAAGCGAAATCGTCGTTCTATCGCGCGCGCGTAATGGCGCCAAGAAGTCCCGCTACGAAGACCCGTCACTTATCCGCACCGCATTAGAGTTACTGGCCGGGCCTTATCGTGATATGCGCTGCGGGCGTTTATCGCTGGAACAGTTCGAAGCGCATATGCTACCTACAGGCTTGAGGTTCGAGGGCTCGGTTTCTCCGAATATTGCAGGTGAGCAGGGGGACACCTACTTCGTGAACTGGGCCGGGCGCCGGCGCTTTCTAGAGTTCCATCTGCTAAAAGGCGGTGGCCGCGACGAGCGCTTTTGCTTCCGACTCTACTTTTTCTGGGACGAAGAATCTCAGCGAGCCGTGGTCGGTTCGCTTCCGGCCCACCTGGCTAACAGCTTGAGCTAAGACCATGGCAAAGATGAAATCGAAAAAAAATGACGCTGGACTTCCGGAAGAAGTTCTCAATAGCTTCAACCGCATCATGCAGGCGGAAGGGAGGAAACTTTATCGTGATTTGCACATGTTGGCCAAGTGCCAGGTCAGCAGTCCGCGGCTAATGCGATTCCTCGCACCCGAATACTCGGGAGGGAAGTGGATTTGCGATAGCACTCAGAGCGCCAGGCCATCGTTTGGCTTCAATTCTGTCAACGCGGTAAAAACTGAGCTCAAAGCTCTAGCTGGTGCTGGGAAGCGAAAAGCCATTGCCGCCTATCTCGTTCCGAGCCCAGTTGACTTAGACATGGGGTTTACGCTGTTCTCGATATTCGGCGACAGCGAAGGCAATTTCGCTATCGGCGTCCAGCTTGATATTGGCTGCCAGTGGAAGTCCATCGAGTCGGCCCCCTCGGTGCATATCATCGAGTTGCTGATGGAGCAGGATGTCGGCATTGGTGTGAAGTTCTTTGACCGGGCAGCGCAACGCTTGGTTAAGGACCTGGCCAGTTCTGCCGGCGAAGCGCCGCTATCCGGGCCCGCGCAAGAAAAGTTCTTGGCCGCCTGGCTCAAACGCGAAATGCGTGAAGTTGGCTCACTCGAAACGCGTGCAACTGGCACCATGCTGGACTCGTTCATGGAGGCGTCCGAAAAGATGCATGAGGTCATGCTCTTGGATGTTATCGAGAAAGCTACAAACCAGGAAATTCAGCACGCCAAGCAGGTGCAAAAGCTTCACGCGCGAATTGAGACTGCAGAAAAGCTTGCCCAGGGCAGCCAGGCACGCGCGAATCGATTGGAAGCGGAGGCAAAAGAATTGCGCCAGGCCGGCCAGGCTAACAGCGCCAGCCACCAAACGGATTTACGTGACCAGTCTATCGGACAGGCCCTGGACAGGCTCTTCGCATAACTCTGGCGGGCGGCCGCAACGTCGCCCGCACTAAGATTCAAAATACATGCGCATTGCGCATTTCATGGTATACTGTTTCCCTGTATAAATATTTGGGTTACGTATGCTTGAATTTCTGTTATCGCCGTGCCACCGCGGCGACGCGGCCGGGCGTGTCTATCCGCCCCGCGAGTTCCCGAACTTGCCGAGCTATGAAGAATCGTTGGACCTCTGGCGCGCGGAGCTCGACCAGGTCATTCCATGCCGGCGCCGACTGGCTCTGGTCTGCTCCATCATTCTGGGCGCGCTGTTCCTCCTTATTTCACTGCTGTCATTTGCTTCGATGCCTACGCGCGTCGCAGATGGAAGCTTAGCTCCCGAACTGCTGTATCTCAGCGGCGTCTTGATGTTTTTCCTTCCTTTGATGTACTTGGGTTGGGCATTCATACAGATGCCTATCAAACCGACAAAAGAACATCACCGCAAAGCACTGGAGCTAATGCGGGTGTTTCGTGGTAGCCAGCTGGTTAAAGTAGGGGACGAATAATGCCTTTGTTTTTCGTATTGGTGCTAGCGTCCCTTGGCATTTTTTGGGGAGGCTTCGCGGCCGCCACATTGTGGGGCTGGTTCATGGTTCCATTAGGGCTGCCCGCGATTTCATACTGGCATGCAGCCGGCCTCAGTATGCTGCTCGAGGTTCTAATGGGTTCCCGCGGTGTCTCGCGGAGCTCCGAGGCTGATGCTGAAAAAGCCGTCTCCTTTGCGCTGTACTGCGCCGTTCTTATCCCTGCCTTTGGCCTAGTTTTTGGTTTGCTGGTTCACCAGCAAATGTAAGCCGGTGCCTGGCTGCACATAACTATACCTTCGCATGAACAAACAACTTACCATTTCCCTGGGGCAAATCAACCCAACCATTGGCGACTTCAAGGGCAACATCACTCTGATGCGCAATGCGGCCTTTGAGGCGCAAGCAGCTGAGGCTGACATGGTGGTGTTCCCAGAGCTATCCCTCACAGGCTATAGCCCAAGCGACCTGCTGGACGACAACATGTTCCAGCAACGCCTCGAACAGGCTCAGTCCGCCCTCTATGAAGCGTCCAAGGCTACTCCTGACGTTTATTGGGTAGTCGGATTGCCTATTCGTCGCTCCGGCCGTGGCGGCCGGCCGTATTACAACGCGCTGCAGGTGCTTCTCAATGGTGAAGTGGTCCACACCCAGTACAAGCAGCTCCTACCTACGTATGGCGTGTTCGATGAGCGGCGCCATTTCGAGCCAGGCCCTGACGTTGGCAAGGTCTTGCGAATCCGAGGGGTGACTATCGGATGGTTGGTCTGCGAAGACGCATGGAACGACACTGGCCTGGATTACCCAGTCAATCCGTTCCAGCGGCTGGCCGACGCATCGCCGGACTTGGTCATTTCGATAAACGCAAGTCCAAGTCACAAAGGCAAGCGTCAAGTTCGCCATTCGGTGATTTCCAAGGCCTGCGCGCGGCATAAACTTCCACTGGTTTATGTCGCCCAGGTCGGCGGCCATGACCAGCTGGTTTTCGATGGCGCATCGTTCGCGGTAAATGCTACAGGGGAAGTCGTATTCGAGGCCAAGCGTTTTGACTCGGATGTCCCTACCATTCGACTGGATGTCGAGAGCCAGGCCTTTATGTCCGAAACTGGCGAGAAGCTGCCCCCAGTGGCTGCGGAGGGGTTGCCTGTGATGGAGTTCTACCGGCAGCAGCTTGTACTGGGAATCCGCGACTATGCGCGCCGCTGTGGCTTCACCAAAGCCCTGCTTGGCATGTCGGGTGGTATCGACTCCGCGCTGACCCTGATGCTGGCGGTCGAAGCGCTCGGAGCCCCGAACGTCGTGGCCGTGACGATGCCGTCCACCTACTCGAGCGAAGGTAGCGTGCTCGATTCCGAGTTGATGTGTCAGAACCTGGGAGTGCAGCTCATTGAGCTACCTATCCAGGAGATGGTCGACCAGTCATGCAAATCGTTCGAAGCCAATGTCGGGGAGGCTCCGCGTGGGCTGGCTCTTGAGAACCTGCAGGCACGCATCCGCGGCATGATGCTGATGACTTACTCGAACCAGTACGGCCAATTGTTGCTCACGACCGGGAATAAGAGTGAGCTTTCGGTAGGGTTCTGCACGCTCGGCGGCGACGTGCTGGGAGGCTTGTGCGTGCCCGGTGACCTTTATAAAACGGAGGTAGTAGCGCTGTGCGAGCACATTAACGCTTCATACGGTCGAGAAGTAATTCCCGTGGCCATTATTACGAAGCCGCCGTCGGCCGAACTTTCACCAGGCCAGATGGACACCGACTCTTTGCCGCCATACCCAGTTCTGGATGAAATCCTGAAAGTGCACATTGAAGGCGACTTGCTCGATGTAGAAGAGCGCCGGCACGCCAATGCCGTGGTTCGCGGCCTAATGGCCGGACACAAAGGCCTCGACACAGTTGTCAAGGTGCGTCAGCTGATTGCACGCAGCGAGTACAAGCGCCGCCAGGCGCCACCCGTAATTCGAGTTCGTGCTCGCGCATTCGGTGTCGGGCGTCAAGTACCAATTACTGCTAAGCAATACTAAACTGATTGACCGATGATTAAATACTTGCCAAAGTGTTGCTTTGTGGTATAATGCAATTCATCTCCCTGTGGCTGAGCTGGCTTAAGGCGGCGGACTCTAAACCCGATGCGAAACCTGCTCTTGGCTACGGACTTTTGTTCGATGCAAGACTGGCGTTTGCCGTGGGTTCGAATCCCACCAGGGGGACCAATTTAAAGTAGTTGCCATCATGAATGGGCAGCTATTTGCAGCAAAACAAACCCGCATTTTGCGGGTTTTCTTTTATACGTTCGAAAAGTCTGCAAATGTGAAGTCCAGCCAGTCCGGCCGCATTTTTTCATGGCCCAACGCGTGGTCAGCAAAGAATCTTTGCTATACGGAGTGTCAAAACCAAAAGGAGGAAACACCATGCCCACGAACGAAGAACTTGTGCAACAACTGCAAGAACGCGGCATTACCCCGCACGACCTGGACGACACCATCCTGGCACTCATTCACGACAAGAATGCTGACCTGATTGCCTCGATGCCGGCGGCCTCGTCGACCACCATCATGCAGAACATCGCAACTGAAGCTCGTTTGCTGACTCAGAAAGGCCTGGCCGCTCAGGTCGAATGGATGGACAGCTACTACAACAACCGCGAGTACCTGGTCTGGGCTCTCACCGGTTACCTGCGACTGCCTCTCGCCGCCTAACTAAAAAGCCACCGGTATGGTGGCTTTTTCTTTTGCGGCTTGCGGTTAGGCCGCTTTCTGCTGCTGTCGAAGCCTGACGGTCATGCTTGTGTGTTGCGACACCGTCGGCAGCAAGATACGCTCTACGATGGATATGGCTTCATCCAGGCTGTCCACCACATAGCCACAACATTCCAGCAGCATTGGGTGCACATGTACCTTATCGTGCTTTCCTATGACCAGCACGATTTGCTTTCGGGCTGAGTCGGCCCAGGCAATCTCCATAACGGTACCGATGGAGACTTTTGGCGCGTCAAGCAGATTTACCAGCACTGCGTCAGCACGCATGCAGTCGAAGCGGTCGCGCGACGTAATCCCCTTTGCTGAGCTCAGGGGATGCTGCTCGTATGAAGCAGCAATCGCTTTCTCGTTGGCTAAATACTCTTTGTGCCGCATCGGCGAGAGTACTTGCAGTTGCGCGTCCATGTTCTGCGAGACATAGTCACGCCAATCGGTAGCAGTGCCATACGATGCGTCTGTAATTGGCCCGGCCAAATAGACCAGTTTCCTATTCATTGTTTTCCTTAAAAATTACACCAGCGCCAGCCGACGATATTGCACGTAAACGTTGTCACGGGTTAGGGCGTGGCCCTCATACATCATTTCTGGCTCGGTCCAGTCCCAGAGGTCCCGAACGACCAGGGTAGGGATAACACCTGCAGTGGCGTGCGCAAACTCCATATCGAGCAGTCGAAGCGAACCGCTAACATAAGGAATGACGCGAAGTGCTTTTTCTAACTTCTCTTTAATGGTTAGTTCAGCAGGCAGCAACGCTGTAATGTCGAGTAGCTCACCAGGTGCTAGTGCCAGCGCAGCGTCTACGATGGCTAAGCCCAGCTCTTGTTCTTCCAATTCCTTGGTTGGCGATTCAGGGCGCCGGCGAGCGTATTCGATGCGCCAGTTGAAGTGTTCCACCGCTTCTGCGCGAACGGATTCATTGGTTCTCATGCGGCGACTCCATACAGTTTTCGACATGCTTCCTCATTCGCCTGCTGGCGCTGAGCTGCTTCCTTATCCTCTTCCGATTTCGTATGCAGGGCATGCATGATACCCACATCAAATACATACAAAATCTCTCGCTCGGCTATGGCCAGGTCACGCCACGCTAGCACCGCAGGAGCGCCGGCCTCAACGTAAGTCAACGCCTTGTGGCATTCGCCGGACGCAATTACTGGGCATAGCAAATCGAGTTGTTCTTCGATGGAATAGTAAACCTCCGGGTAGACCATGCAGCTCACCAGGCTAGCCACCAACGCCAAAATCAGTGTCAAAGCTAGCGCGCCGATTGGATATTCATGGCGCTGCAAGATTGCCGCATGGTTTGTTGCGTCAAGTATGGACGCTGTGAACAGCAAGAGTAGAATTGCACCGAGTGAGGCACAAAATGCAATGGCAGTCCGCCCACGCCAAAGGCTCGCACGCTCAAGTTGTTTCTTAAGCGAAGCGGTTTCGATTTTTACTGCATCTGGCGTAGTCATTCTTTCGGCCATCGGTAGTGCGCCCCAGTATCTCGTCCATTTAGCTTGACGAGCAAGTGACAGCAGTTCTTGTCGGTGCATGAAATTTCCTCACGTAGAAGGCATGAGCCATAAAGTTTGAGTATGACTAAGAATATACCTTATAATAGCAACTTTGTCCACCATCTAAGCTCCTTGTGTAGTTGACGTCATATACTCTCAAGAGGCCATCTCACAAACTATCTAAGGAGGAAATTTATGAAGAAAATAGCAAGTCATGGCGGTTCCTTTCACGCTGATGATGCGCTTGGCATTTCGATGCTGCGCGCGCTGTATCCTGATGCGGAAGTTGTTCGCACACGCGACCCGGCCGTTTGGGCTACCTGTGACGCGCTAGTTGACGTCGGCGGTGAACATGACCCCGTGCGCAACCGGTTCGACCATCACCAGAAGGGCTTTGCGGAGCGTCGCGCAAACGGTATTCCGTACGCAGGCTCAGGCCTGGTCTGGGCTGCCTATGGCGCCCGCTATGTATTGACCATGGTCGATTGGGCGTCGTACGCCGAAGCTGAAATCATTGCGCGGATGGTCGATGAAAAGCTCATCCAACATGCTGATGCCGTCGACAGCGGTATCAACGTTCCAGGGTCAATGCACTTCAACCTGTCGGGCATCATCGACACCCTGAACAGCCGCTGGTATGAGCCAGAAGGCGATGATGACCTGCTTTTCGCAGAAGCAGTTGAACTTGCGGGCACAGTTCTTCGGAACCTGGTGCGTGCGGTCGCAGCTGAATATGCAGCAGCAGACCGAGTTCGTAATGCACAGCAGCTTGCCGGCGGCCGTATTATCGTGCTTGACGCAGCTCGCCTGCCATACGACCCTGTTGTGGTCAATGAGCTGCCGGACTGCCTCTTCGTGGTGTACCCTGAATCGACAGGCAAACAGCACCAGGTCCGAGTTGTTCCGAAGGTTCTGGGTAAGTACGAAGCTCGCGCAGACCTTCCTGAAGCATGGGCCGGCCTTCGTGACGATGCACTGGCCGCGGCTACCGGTGTCAAGGACGCGGTCTTCTGCCATAACGGTCGCTTCATCTGTGGTGCCGGGTCGAAAGCCGGCGCAATTCGCATGGCTGAGCTTGCGCTTGAGGCTCTGGAGTAAGCAATCTCTCGCCCACCATTTTTTGGTGGGCGTTTTTTCTTCCGCTAAAGAAAAACCTGCACACTAGGTGCAGGCTGAGAATAATGCTTTGGTGCGTTCAATCCGCGAGCGCATCCAGGTGCGCTTGATGCGCATAGCAGCTATTGCAAATCGGCACCCATTCGCGAGTGTCGTTGGCTTGTTGGCCACAATAAGCGCACTTACACAGTGTTTTAGTCAGCAGAACTCTCACGCAAACATGATGTCGCGCTGCTGCAGGATAGCCGCTCTTCTTACAGATGGGGCAATCTCCAGGTGTATCCAACAAGCCGGCTTTGTCTAAGCTCAAATTTGCAGCTTCTACAAAATCCTTGTCCGATTTGAATTCGCCCCAGGGTTCCAAGATACCTGCCACGGTAAATAGCTCACTGGGCGTCAACTTCAGATTTGGCATCAGTGTATGCACACGATTTGCCAAAGCGAACAGTTCTGGCGTCAAAGTTACGTTTCCGGCGGCCGGGCCCGGTGTCCATGTCTTTACCAGTTGGTCAGCCTGCCGGTAAATTTGTCCAACTTTCGTGGGGGACAGCCCCATCTCGTTGGCCAATTCTTCCATGGTGTTCAAGCTAGGCATCAATACAGTTTCATTAGGGTTCATGCGTTTCTCCAAAGTTAGTTTCCTCAATCCTGTATAGCCCGACTTAAGTAACTTGCTTGAAGTTACGTTAATCGCTATTTCGTGGTATACTATCGGCTCCACAGGAGAATTTCCACATGACCGCCATTCAGCAGGAACTGCGTCGCCTTGAAGGTTTGACGCCAGAGGCTATCGCCACGCACTTTTTCGACAACTACGGCATCATCGCGCAGCTGCATCATCACGGCGCGCTATGGCTGTTTGATTATGACCAACTGGCGGCACACAAGCACCGCATGACCGACATGGTTATGGAGTCCCGGGGGCTAATCCTATGCGCAGAAACCCTGGACATTGTGCGCCGGCCGTTTGCTCGCTTCTTCAACATCGGCGAGGCGCCAGCCTACGAAAGCGACATCGACTATGAGAAGCTGGAAGCTCTGGAAAAAGTGGACGGCAGCCTGGTCACGCTCTACTACAACAAGGTCACCAATCATTGGCATTTCGGCACCCGTGGCACTCCGTTTGCGGAAGGCCGCAACCGTCATACGGGAAAGGTAATGTCCGACCTAATTTCGCGCGCAGCTGGCTTGGTCCACAAGCCAGGTACTTCGGAGTTTGACAAGAACCTGCGCAGCGCCGGAATTCTTGACCCAGACGTGACTTATCTGTTTGAGTTCATCGGTCCGGACAATCCCCATGTTACTCGCTACACTGAATCCGAGCTTGTGCTTCTCGGCGCTCGGCGGCTTAATGGCATTGAATATACGCCGCAAGAGGTCAACTTCTTGTTCAACCTGTTTACGGCGGTTGGTTGGCGAGTCCGCATGCCAAAGCGCTATCCAATCCCGCTGGCGCTTGGCGGTCTGGCACGCTCGCTTCAGGTTGAGGCCATCAAGAACTGGGTCGCCTCGGCGCCTGAGTTCAAAGGCTTACATGAAGGTGTTGTATGCATCAACGCATCCACCGGAAAACGCCTGAAGGTAAAGACCCCGCTGTACTGCGCTGTTCATCTCCAGGGAGATGAAGTGGAAGGACTCAGCATCAGTAAGGCTCGCGTTGCAGACCTCATTGTCAATGGGGATGCCGATGAGTTCTGTTTGTACTTCCCGGCGTTGGCGCCAAAGGTGCAAGCCATGGCTGGCCAGGTACAGGCCTTTATCGAAGGTTTGGCTCCCATTTGGGAAGAAGTCAAGGATATCGCGGACCAGAAGGATTTTGCCGTTGCTGTGCAAGCTAAAGCACCTGGTGCTGCATCGGCCATCTTCTTCCTTGCTCGCAAGACGGGCGTGACGCCCGCTCAGGCTTGGATGGGAATGCCTTTGAACAAAAAGGCATCGCTGGCCGAGAAGCTGGTGGGGTAATCACCCATGTACATCTTGGCCTACATTCTGATGCTTTTCCACTTCATTGCCGGATTGGCGTGTGGGGTGTACACCTGGGTAACGGGGAAGGATATTCCTCACTTCGGCTACATGTCACTCTACACTTCGATTGCGTTGACCCTGGCGTACCTGGTTGTTCTTGAGGTACGCCGCTTTCGGAAAGCACGCCAGGCTGAATAGGCGCGTGCCTCAGGAAAGGGCTTCGATTTGAATGGCTTGATTTCCCTATGCCCCGTAGAGATGCTTCTGGTGGTATCACAGTTGCTGCCCATTGTTCTTTGCCTAAAATTCTGTAAGGCGAACGGGAACAGCGTAGGGTCAAAGGTAGCTGCGGGTGCTTTTTTTATGCTTCAAGGGAGCTGGATTCTGCTTGGCTTGCTTGCGGCCGAAGACTGCGCCGTCCGTGCCATCATTGTGCACGCGATTCTCGTACCAGCTGCGCTTGTAGGCGTGTATATCGCCTGGCGACAGGGCAGGCCCTGCCAGCCGGTCAAAAAGCAGGACTAAATGAAAAGCCGGAGTGCCCCGGCCTTTTCTCTGTCACGTCAGTTTGCGGGTATGCTCTTTACCGGCACGCGCCTTGTGGCGCCGTTCGTGGCGAGTCTTGTGGTTCAGTCGGCTTTCCTGGGTGTAATCCAGTTTGCGCGCTGCGCCCCGTTCGTCTGGGTCTTCCTGCCGATGAGCATTGGGTTGTACAGGGTGGGCCAGCAGGTCTTCCAGTTGCCCCATCGACCGCGGCGCCGGGCTCACCCGGGCCTGGCTCACACCAGACAAGGCCAACAGTGCGGCAAGCAGGGCTGCGTTACGAATGCGTTTCATTGCACCTCCTTTTGGTGATGGAAGGTCATATTCTTCCACTCCTGTATAGGGCCGAACGCCTTCGCAGTTAACGATTTAAGTGAACTATAAGTGTTAACACTTGACAGCATAGTAAACTTTGCTATACTTGCCAACATCTGATAACCGTGAGCTATACTCAGCATCATGAAACTGTAGATTTCCTGCCCGCTCCGCTGCACCGCTAGCAACCCAGCTTGGGTTAGCGCACGTGGTCCGCCGCTACTCCATCGATGGCCTTTGGCCAAAGTACCTGCCATTTCTGGCAATCCTTAACTATCGACTGGAGTAACGCAAATGACCACTATCAACAATTCCATCCTGACTTCCGACGAACGCCGTGTTCTGTTCGGCACCTGGCGCTCGCTGTACGCATCTGGCAATGCCGTTGCGTTGGACTTCCTCATCTACGCACTGCTGCGCGGCAAAGACCCGCGGGCTGGCTTCACGCCAATCAGCAACAGCAATAAGCTGAACAACGGGTCTACCGCGGACCAGTGCTATAAGACCACTCTCCTGGCCGCGTCGAACATGGCCGGCCACCGCATGTCGGAAAAGGTGCGCGCATTGTTCCCTGACATGAGCGCAGAACGCAATGCCGAGGTAGTTGGCGCCATCTGGCAGGCCGCTACCAACCTGTACTACGGCAAGAAGGAGGCTTGATATGAAGCCGTACACCTACGTTCTGATTCGCACGGATATCCCACTGGAACAGCAGATGGTGCAGGCCTGTCACGCTGCACTGGAGGCTGGTCACGCCTTTTCAGCGCCGGCTCAGACTTCTAGCCTCATCGTATGCACCGTGCCAAATCGCGAAGCCCTCCTCGAGGCGCGCGCACGCCTGGCGCGTCACGGCATTCAAAGCGAGATGTTCTTCGAGCCTTCCTGGGAGATGGGGCACTCCGCCTTGGGAACCGAGGCTATCACCAATCGTAAGCAGCGCTTCGTTATGTCGAAGTATCCCCTCTGGCGCGCGCCAGTTTCCGTTCCTGCTGCAGCTTGAAAGGACTGAACATGCTCACCAAACACGAACTTGACGCTCAACTCGCATCCCTGGCTGCGCTTCAGACGAAAACCCAAACTATGGCCTTCACTGATGAAGAGAAGGAGCAGCTGGCCGAACTGTTACGGGAGGCCCGGGCTACTGAGCTGCGCGAATGGCGCCGTATGCGAGTCCGGCTTGCTGTCGACGTGCTGTTCCCAACCTGGCGCGGCGGCCGTATCGAGAAGCCAGGGCACCCAGCATGGCATGAAAAATCCTGGTGGTGGAACGGCGCGCGCGTGAAAAGCGAGGAGGTGACTGAGGCCGGCGATGTCATCGTACGATTGTCGTCCTATGTCGGGGGAGGGGAGACCGACGAAATTGACGAGTTGACCTTAAAGCGCGCCTGGCTCGAAGCCGACGACATGCCTGCGGTCATTCAGTCCTATATGCTGGCCGAGGCCGCGCGCTTGGAAGCGGAGCGACTGGCCGGCGAACGAGCACGTGCTCAAGCTGAATTAGCGGCTGCGCAGGCAAAACTCGCCAGCCTTGCGAATGGAGCTGAGTGATGACCAACCTGTAGATTGCTGTACCGCAGAATATTGATGCGCTGGAGCAAAGCATGCGGGGATGCATGCAGTTCCGGTCACAAAATGTGCTTGAACATGGTGATGCCGTGCTGGCCAAGTATCGCGAACTTAGGGCTAACGCTCGCGAGGGGCGCTTCCCCGCAGGTTGGCGCCAGCCTAAATGGTGGACACCTGAGCTTGCAAAACGCTTGGTCGAACTTCAACCAGGAGACGAAGTGATGTCAAATTACTTACGGTACCATGATTGCGGTAAGCCGATTTGTCGCAGCCAGGATGAAACTGGTAGGCAGCATTTCCCCAATCACGCCGAGGTGTCGGCCAAGCTATGGCAGGGCCTGGGCGGCCATCCGGATGAAGCCTGGCTCATGTCCAACGACATGCTGCTGCACATCGGCTCTGCGGCCGACTGTGACGTGTTGAAAGGGCATCGGTTGGCGCCGGCGTTGATTTTCGCATCGCTGGCTGAAGTGCACTCCAATGCCGAGATGTTCGGCGGCATGGATACTGACAGTTTCAAGGCTAAGGCGAAGCAGCTCGAGCGCCGCGCCTCACAGCTGGTTAAGGAGGCCTAAGTGCGCAATAAGTTGCTCAGTTTGTCCTGATGCGCAACTTATTGCTCAAAAAGGGTCGTCGGCGTCGCAACCTCGGCCCACTCCAAGTGCCTTTGCCACGTCCGTAGCAATCTCATCTCCGACAGGGCTAGGCGCGTTGGCCTCCTCGGGGGTGAGCGTAATGTCAGGACGCTGGGCTTTGAAGAGATGCACCAGTGGGCGACGTACCAACCCACAATAGGTTCTGCCATCTTCATGCTCGAGTGCTATGCAAGGACCTACGTGGCAATTCAACAATTCCTCTGCGAGCCGGCACGGCTGCACGGTGCAGCAGTAGCCACAGCCGTTGCATGCCTGGCCGAGGGCTGGCTTGGGGAGGGGAAGGATTGCTATCGGAGCGAAAGTCATAGGTGAACAAATGGACGAATGGCTCAATCTTAAGCCGGCGCGGTCTGCCCGGCAAGTTTTAGGCCCCGTTGCTGGTCAAAATCGGCCAAAAGTGAGCGACAAGTGCCGTTGTTGCTCATGGATTGACGTCAAACTGTTTGGTGCTCAAAAATCGACAAATTTGGTGCTCAAAGCGGAAAGCTTCTTCAAAACAACGAGCCAAAAAGCTCACGTCTAGATGTGTTTTATGGTATACTGTCATTAATTAGAAGAACTTTCGAAAGACATCCTATGTTAGTAATCGCCGTCAGCAGCCGTGCACTGTTCAACCTGGAAGATGGTCACACCATTTATCAAAACGAGGGTTGGGCTGCCTTCGATGCATACATGCAAAAGCATGAGAAGCGAGCGCTGCGCCCCGGCGTGGCCTTCCCGCTTATCAAGAAGATGCTGGCGCTGAACACCCCAGGCAAGCGCGACCGCGTCGAAGTCATGCTGCTGTCGTCCAATACGCTGGAGGCCGGCGCGCGTGTAATGAACTCGGTCCGCCACTACGAGCTGGACATCGAGAGTGCGTTCTTCACCTCCGGAGCTGACCGGTTCCGTATCGCCAAGGCGGGCAACGTTACACTGTTCCTGTCGACGAACCCAAGTGAAGTGCGAAAAGCACTAGCGGCCGGTATTGCCAGCGCCAGCGTTATTCCGTCTTCGCGCTTCAATGAAAGTGCCGGCGACAAGGATAGCCTGGTTATCGCATTCGACGGCGACTCGGTGCTGTTTGACGATTCCGCAGAGAAAGTGCACCAGGCTGAAGGCCTGCCCGCCTTCCAGGAAAGCGAACGCCGTCAGGCCAAGATTCCGCTCGGTGACGGTCCCTTCAAGCCCGTCTTGCAGGCACTGCACGACATTCAGCAAAGCTTTGACTCGCGCGATGCCAATCGCCCGTTGCGTGTCGCACTGGTGACCGCCCGCGGCGTGCCTGCTTACGACCGCGTTTTGCGCACTTTCCGCACCTGGGGCGTCCATGTTGATGAATCCTTCTTCTGCGGCGGTAAAGCCAAAGGCCCGTTTCTCGATGCAATGAACGCTGACCTGTTCTTCGACGACGGCATGCATAACGTCGAATCCGCGATGCAGTTCGTCCCAGCTTGTCACGTGCCACACGGCATCGTGGGCTCGACGCAATAAGGACTCCCATGGCTATCAAAAACCTCACTGAAGTTCCACGTGACCAGCTGGTAGGCAAGTTCATCTGCGAGCCGTCGGTATACGGCGCCCCGTACGGATATCCTGCTGTCATCGAAAAGACTACGGCCGCGCGCTTGACATTCCGCCGCCTCCCGCGGGGCGCGTGGGACAATACACAAAAAGAATGGCAGGTGAGCCCTTCTCTTGTCGCGCCGGCTTCCGATAACGGGGCTGGCGACCCGTTCGGGGAGCTGTTTCCAAAGGAAACTAGCCAGCAGTGCAATCATTCCAGCGTAAAACTGGTGTGTGACACTGCCCATGAGGCTATCGGGCTGTACCATGCGGCACTTCAGGCCACCAAGGCGATTGAAAAATACAAAAAAGACATGCTGGCCAAACTGGACGCCGATGCGAAGGCCGGCTGGCTGCCTGTTCCATTCTACCTGGTGCAGGCAGCTCAGGAAAATCCACACACGCCCGGTTCCGAATAATGGCTGTTCATGAATTTTCTGCGGTCCCGCTGACTAAACTTCGCGGGATGTTCAGCTGTGTCCCCACCAAGGTATTCCCTCAACAGACCGAACTTGAGTATGGACTCCCTGTGCTGATTGAGGTCGCGACACCGAATGTCATTCACTATAGCCTCATCAGCGGCACGGCCGACGGCTTCACTCGCTGCTCTAACCGCCTCTTCAGCGAGCGAGCCATCTTCAAGGTAGCGTGTGATACCGCTCAAGAAGCGATAGAGCTCTGCCGCCAGCATGCCCCGCGCAGTGCCCGTGCTGCGCGTCGTTAATCAGGCATAATCCATAGTTTTCATGAAGAAAAAGCTCCTCCTCATCGACGGCCTAAACATCTTACGCCGCTGCTATGAAGCTAACCCTGCAGGCGATACCGTAGAGAAGGCTGAGGCCGCAGCGAGTTCAGCCCTACAGTCGATGCGGCGTGCTGTACGAGCTCACGAGCCAACCCACTGCCTGGTCATTTTCGACGCCGGCGGCCCAACGTGGCGCCATGCTATTTATCCGGACTATAAAGCACACCGCAAGCCGATGGCCCCGGTTTTGGCCGCCGAGCTGGAGGGCATGAAGGAACGGATGTCCACGCAGGGCTGGGCGCTAATGGCGCATCCGGGCGAGGAGGCTGATGACAGCATTTACGGCGTTGCGCAAGCCGCGCGCTTTGAAGATGCGGAGGTTGTCGTCGCTTCAACAGACAAGGACCTCGTCCGCCTGGTTGCGATGGGCGTCCAGGTGTACAACCATTTCGACCGGGAGTGGCGCGATGCCGCATGGTGCGAGAAGCGCTTTGGGGTTCATCCTGAACTGCTAACAGATTTCCTTGCTCTGATGGGCGACACCACCGACAACATCCCCGGGGTTGACGGTATTGGCGCCAAAACGGCTGCCAAACTGCTCAACGAACATGGCGGTTTGGCTCAGGTGCTTGCAGCCGCTGCGGCCGGTAGCGTCAAAGGAGTGGTCGGCGAGCGCCTGGTAAGCCAGCGAGACCGTGCACTGATTTCCCTGGAACTGGCTTCTTTCCGCAGTACGTTCTCATTTCTGGACCTGTGGTGGGACACCTTGGAGCGACCAGCTATCGCCTAAAAAATCGACACGCAAAAGTAATCAAGGCTGAGGTCTTTGCATCGGTGATTTCCGCTCTATACGGAGATAGGAAACTTACCTTTACGAGGCCATCATGCAATTCACTTTCTGGTGTGTTCTGCCAAACGGCAACCAAAACCCAATCGACACCCACAACCTGTTCGACGCAGCCCGCCGCGCACGCTCGCTTGGCGCCAAGGCTTGCTTCGGCAAGAATCCTGGCACCGGCGCTTCGTTCTCGGTTAGCATCTAATTCTCTCTCCAACGCCTCCTCTGTGAGGCGTTTTCATTTGCGCGAAGTCATCTCGCGCACGACACCTTGAGCCAGGCGCTCAATAATCTTTGCCCTCTTCGCGCGCGGTACCGTCACCTCAGGGTGAATGAGGTACTTCAATAGCACGCCACTGGTAGTTTCCAGCCAAGCCACTTCGGCCTCTTTCATGGCACTCGACATCCTGACCATGACCGGGTTAGGTAAAGCCATTTCCCATTCCGGCCGGCTCAACTGGTCCACGCTAGGGTCGACCAGATAATCCTCTACCACGCACACCACATGCCCAACAAAACGGTTGTTTTCCGTGTCCATTCGACCGAGATAGTCGCCTGGGTGCTGATTAATGCCTACGCCCACCGACCATATGCCCGGCTCGCCCATAGAATTTTTATCCACTGTGCCGGATTTCAGTTGCGCAGCCAGCTTGGGCGAGTAAGCGACGGCTCGGCATACAACCCGGCTGGCGCTCAATCCCAGCAATTCGGCGGCTCGAACGAAAATCTCGGTAGTCTCGATGCAGGATGTTTTGTGGGCGGGGAAGCTCAGTAGCGCTGCTTTTCGACAACGCTGAGCCAGTGTCAGGGCGTCGACGGTTGAATTTTCTTGAGGGCAAGCAGCTGTGGGCATGATTCAAAAACTGGCTGAGAATGGGCTTAGTTTACCATTTTCAATGCAAAGCTGAAAGCCGTTGGCCTGCGCCAGGAGTAATATTTCTCGAAATGCACTTGACAATGAAGCTGTTTTGGATATACTACTCATGTTCGGACAAGGATGGTTACAGCACATTTACTCTAAATGTCATAGCCGGTATCAACCACCTGGGCACGAAACCCCAGGATTTTGCCGCATATCCGGTCTAGGGAGGCAATCCTAGACTAGCTGGGCGCTGCGAATAGCACCCCCTCCCTGCGCAGGTAGCGCGGGACGACCGAACCGTAATTACACCATCCTGGCGGGCGGGGCCTAATCAGCTCCGCCCATTCTATTTCGTTTCCTGGACCTATCCATGCGAAAGACATCCAACGGCGCGCCAACAAATAAGCATACCTCCTCGGCCTGCGTCGACCTGTTCTCCATCATCGGCTCGGCACGTCGCCATCCCGCTGCAGTCATTCAGTCCTTTGAGCGTGCCTATGCGGCCGATTCAAAGCTGGCACTGCGTATCCTGTTGTGGGCGCGCGATGCGCGCGGGGGAGCCGGTGAGCGCACGACCTTCCGGCATATCCTGCACTGGCTGGAACGCCGGTATCCGGAAGTCGCCGCAGCATTGGTTTCATCGGGTGCCGTACAAGAATATGGCCGCTGGGACGACATGCTTCATCTGCAGAGCAATGTAGTGTGGCCCGCAGTCGAAGAACAGGTGTTTTTCGCGCTGGCTGACGCAGACCGTCTGGCGGCTAAGTGGTTGCCGCGGTCCGGGCCGGTTGCCTCCCGACTGCGCAAATCGTTGGGTGTCAGCGAAGCTACCTGGCGCCGGAACCTTGCCGCGCTTTCCGATACCGTGGAGACGCGAATGTGCGCCTGCGACTGGGAGTCCATCGAGTTCGAGGCCGTCCCTTCGGTTGCGGCAGCTCGCCTTCACGCGGCATTTCGTAAAAACGCTGGTCAGCGCTATGAAGCCTTCTTGGCCGAAGTCTCTGCAGGCCGGGCGCAGATGCATGCTGGTGTCGTATTCCCCCACGATATTGTCAAGGCCGCTGGGAAAGACGATGCTGCCGCGACCGTGCAATGGAGTCAGCTTCCACCCCCTGTCCTGGCCGGCCGAGCGCTAGTACTCTGCGACGTCTCCGGCTCCATGGAAACCAAAGTGTCGGGTAATACCTCTGCATTGGAAATCTGTGTTGCCCTGAGCCTTCTTCTGTCCCAGTCGCTGCCCGAGCCATTCCGCAACCAGGTTCTGACTTTCGCCAGCACGCCGGCGTGGCACACTGTCAAGGGAGACACCCTTGGCGAGCGTGCCGCGTCGCTGCGCAGCGCAAACTGGAGCACCAGCACCAACATCCAGGCCGCGTTTGATTGCATCCTGGCTCGCGCCAAACAAGCTCGTGAAGCTGGCGTCGAATTCGAACTTCCAGAGTCGCTGGTCGTGCTCTCCGATATGGAATTTGACTCGCCGGGCATCAAAGGTACGAATCACCAGGTGCTTGAACGCAAGTTCAAGGCCGCAGGCCTGACCATGCCAACGCTCGTGTACTGGAACCTCAAGGGTCGGCCGGGCAACGTTCCAGCGACCAATCAACCGGGCACCGTGCTGGTGTCTGGCTACTCGCCGCGTATTGCAGAAGTTGTGCTCTCTGGCGCCTTTGACCAATTGACCCCTGAAATCCTCATGCGCGCTGTAGTTTGCGCGCCACGTTACGACCTGGCCGGTTTGACCTACTAACTATACTCAAGGACCAACACCATGAAAAAAACTGCACTCATCATCCTCGCTGCAATGGCCGCCGGCTTCGCGCATGCACAGACCATCGTCGACACGCTGCCGTCGGGTGTGCGTGTAGCGCACATTGCCAAAGGCACGGGCATCAAACCAACGGCAACCAGCCGCGTAGCAGTGCATTACCGCGGCACCCGGGTTTCCGATGGTGTTGAATTTGATAGCTCCTACAGCCGTGGCGCTCCCGCCGTATTCGGGCTGAACCAGGTGATTCCGTGCTGGACCGAAGGCCTGCAGCAAATCGCCGTAGGTGGCAAGGCAGTCCTGCTCTGTCCATCGAGCACCGCCTATGGTGCGCGCGGCGCCGGCGAGGGTGTGCCTCCTAACGCAGACCTCCGATTCGAGGTCGAATTGTTCGATGTGCGCTAACCAGAAGCACTCCGTTACGGGGGCTGTGCCCCCTGATAAAGCCGAGCGCTTGAGGCTGTCGTCGATGGCACTTGTCCTTGCGATACCGCTGGCTTGGCTCCTTGTAATGGGACTCCTATTCGTTGGAGAGCGCTAAACAAAAAAGCCGCGATAAGCGGCTTTTTTTGTGCCAGTTCAGCTCAGCGACTCAGACCCCAAGTATGCTCGGGCGCCACAAAGCCCTTATGCTTTTCGACGGCAGCAACTACCGCACGCCCAGCAAGCGAAAGGCGCTGCTTGACCTCATCGTTGAATGGCGCAGTTTTAATAAACCTGCGCGAGACGTACCCCTTCAATGAATCTGCCCAGACAAACTGGTACGCTTGTTTTCGTATCTCGTTTGACTCATAAAATGTAGCACATGCATCGACTGAATCCTGCTCTGGCAACGCCATACTCAGAAATGAGACTCGGGCCTCTGTCGACGACATGACGTAACTGTAGCTGGTGCCATCCTTAAATCGTACAGTGGCGTACCAGGGCGTTTCCCTCCAATCTGAATTGGGCCACCGGTGCTCGCAAACAGCCAAAGACTTCAGCTCACGGGTGTCCACGTCCCTCAGCTGCGGGCCTAAATAATCGCGCAACGCGATGGACTCGGAATAGCCAAGCGGGTCGGCTAGCACAAGCGTGCGGACAAGGGCTGCGCCGCCAAAGATTGCGCCGGCAACCAGAAATAAAACAGCCAGCAGGGACCGATTGCTCATAACTACTCCGCGAATGAAAAGTGAAACTAGCATATCATTTAAAGCCTATTTCGTCAATTTAGTGAAGTAGCTTGAAGGATTGGTCTTCTTGGAGCTATACTGAGCCATGTTCATGCTGACTACAACCACAACTACCATCACCACTTCTGTAAAGTGGCGGTCTCGTATTGTCGGTTGAAATCAGCTCATCCATACATCGAACCCGCCTTGTGCGGGTTTTGTTTTTTCTGGAGCAAATCTTGAAGCACCCTTACCTTGAAGCAGCACAACGACTGAACTTATTCCATGTCGAGGAGCATTCGCCGGGCTTTGCCTGGTGGCATCCCAACGGACTTTGCCTCATTGAAGCCCTAAAGAGTCTCGTCCGCAACGCGCACGCAAAATATGGCTACGAGGAAGTAAAGACCCCAAACATCACCGGCGTTGAACTCTTCGAGCAGTCGGGCCACCTGGCCAAGTTCCGCCAGAATATGTTTGTAGTTCCAGGGGGCGACGGAGAGCGTAGCTATGTAGTTCGCCCGATGAGCTGTCCAAACCACATCGCAGTATTCGACCACGCGCGCCGCAGCTATGCCGAGCTGCCGCTTAAGCTCTACGAATTTGGGGAAGTAGTGCGCAATGAACCTTCCGGTAGCCTGCAAGCGCTGTTCCGCATGCGAGGGTTTGTGCAAGATGACTCGCATGTATTCGCCATGGAAGGCCAGTCCATCGACGTAATTGCGGACTACATCGCCATGTCCCGGGAAATTTACCAGGCCCTGGGCTTCCCTGATGTTCGGTATCAGATTTCATTGCGGCCAGAGCAACGCTTTGGCGACGATTTTTTGTGGGATAGGGCAGAAGAGGCTTTGCGCGAGGCATGCCGCCGAAATGGCCTGAGCTGGGATGAAGAGGAGGGCGGTGGTGCCTTCTACGGACCAAAGCTTGAGATGCACCTGACCGACAAACTTGGCCGCAGCTGGCAGATGGGAACCGTCCAGCTCGACTACGTTCTGCCGCGCAGGTTTAATCTCGAGTACCTAAGTCGCAATAACCAGGCCGAAGTTCCGGTCATCCTGCATCACGCTGTTCTTGGCTCCCTAGAGCGCTTCATTGGCGTCCTACTCGAACAGTATGGCGCCGACTTGCCGGCGCCGCTACGGCCGGTACAAGTGGCGCTCATCACTGTTCGGGAATCCGAGGACGTCTACGTCCGCGGCCTGGCTGCTGATTTGCGCCGGCAAGGTATCCGCGTAAAGACCTTCCTGGGTGACGCACGCTTGGGTGGTAAGGTGAAGTCGGCTGAGCTCGAAGTCCCTGCATTCATTGCGGTGGTGGGTGGTAGAGAGGTGGCTGCGGACCAGGTCGCCATTCGCCATCCTGACTCAATGCCAAAAGTAGAGCGGGCCGCGTTTGTTGCGGAAGTTCTCGCCGGCTGTAATGCCTGGTCCTGACAAAAAAGGCCGCGTCCGATTGGAGCGGCCTTGAGGGGTGCTGCTTAGATTTCGAAAGGCGTGCCGTTTAGCACGTCTTTCACCGTAATGCCTACATTGCGCAACTCAGAAACCATAGTCTCGAAATCGTGTTGAGTGTTGATTGCGACAATATCTCTTGGTGCGGCGTGACGCAGTCTGACAGACCAGGTGTTTTCCTCAAATGGACTTGGCAGGCAACGCACTCCAAGTTGGAATGGTTTCAGCTCGCGACTCACGGAAACCGTGACCCGCATTTCCAGCCAGGAGACTTCCCGCAGCGGGTTGATACGAAACACCCTTTGCTTCGCTTTCGAAACCTTCTTGACGGGCATGACCGACATGGCTGTATCGAAGATACGTTGGATTTCATTGTGCAGAGCTTCAACTTCAGAATCAAACCCGGCTTTGCCCAGCTCCAGCATCAATTGACCACGCAGTGCGTAACCACGGAAGGCAAGGTACTCTGCTTGCTGCAGCAGGTCCATTAACTCGTAGCAGCCGTCAACGGCATACGCCCATGCTTCGTGTTCATTTTCCACGCTAAACACGCGCAACCCGTCATTGGTGCTTACTTGAATGCCACGTCTTCCTTTGTAGTTCCACGTAACCCTCCGTCCCAACTTCAAATCGGTGAAATCGAAGTAACGTGGAACCAGGGCCAATGCGAACGCTTTGGTGATATTGCTCATTTTGTATTTCCTCTATAGGTGATGTAACACCTACGTATAGAAAAAGCGCTCCGAAAAGGAGCGCTTGAGTAGGATTGAGGCTATGCCTGTTAGGACAGTTGGAGAATTGCCTTTTCCATGTTGGTCAGTTCGAACAACAGCTTGTCGTCAGGTTTCTGTGGGTCGAGAGCTGGCAGCACCTGCGCGTCGCCCCGGAACCGCGAATTTACGCCGGGCAGCAGGTGAACCTTGCGTACGCCAAAGGCAATCAGCGTACGCAGGGCATAGTCCGCAAAGGACTTTGGACTTCCCATGTCTGCTTCCAGCTTATCGAGGCGCGTAGATGCTCGCTTCATCAGCGAGTAGCCTTGCTTAAGCGCCTGGATGTCAAGCACAAAGCCATCATTGGACACCCCGTGCTGCCAGGCATAGGTTTTGGTGGATTCGTTCTCTCCGCCGCTTTGGCAGGAGATTCTTACGGTGCCACGGCGGTACGGCATCAGTTCATAGATGTGTACCGTGACGTGACCGTAGCCATTCACATGGGTAGCGCTTACTACTGCGTGCACCGGGTCGGTTTTGCGAATACGAGTTGCCATATTTTCCTCTTAAGTATTGAACCTTTCGGTTCTGGTTGACCTATCTCGTATAGCGTCGCCGCCCGGCGGCAATCATGCTCGCGCCAAAGTGGCCACGAAAAGAGCTGCGCAGCGCGCAACATCTGGCACGGAGTAGCCACCTTCCAGCGAAGCTACCACTGGCGCCCCGATGCTACGCAGACCCTTAGCCAGCCATTCGTAGTCGGCGTCGTCCAGGTTCACCTCGCTGAGCGGGTCGTTTTTATGCGCATCAAAGCCAGCGCTGACAATCATGATGTCGGGCTGCCAGGCGCTCAGGGTGGTGAAGAACTGCGACCAGGCTTTGATGAAGTCCTCCCGGCGGCGGCACTGTTCGCGCAGGATGTGTCCTGGGCGCGTGGTGTGCTTCAGGAACGGTCCCGGGTACCCTTGCTGATAGGTCTCGGCGAAGAGCATTTCAGGATGCGCCAGCAAGCCCATGATGGTGCCGTTACCGGAATGGGTATCGAAATCAAGCACAGCGATTCGCTTTGCGCCGCGGGCCTGCGCATGCATGGCGGCTACGAGGGCGGTGTTGATGAAGCAGAATCCACCAGCGCCAGCAAATTCGGCATGATGGCCAGCGTAGACTGGGTTGAACGCATGCTTGACGCGCTTAGCCAGCACAGCGTCAACCGCCTGGCAGGCGGCGCCGGCGGAAAGCTCCATCGCGCGCCAGGAGTGCTTGTTCAGGGCTGACTGCGGCGCAACCGTCATGGATTCGTGGTCTTCCAGATGAGCAGAGCTCGCCAGCATCGCCAGGTAGTCAGGGTCATGCACCCGGAACAATTGCTCTGGCGAGACTGGGCCTGCCAACTCTTGCTTGGTGCCCGCCAGGGTCAGTACGGCCGCCGCCACGGTTTCAATGCGGCGACTGTCCATCGCACAATGCTTTGCGTGCCGGTCGTGGAGGAAGATATCAGGATGCCAAAAAATGCCAACGGTCATTGGAGTCTTTCTATGTTTGGAGATGGAATGCTGCAGTCGGGTGTCGGCAGCACTTGGTCTAGCGCGGAATGGGTTTCAGGCAATGCGGGCAGGTATGCGAATTGGCATCGTGAGTCATCACACGCGAAAGGAGGCGAATGACGACACGCCAGCCAAGTAGCCTAGCGGCCATGACCGATAGTCCTAAGCAGCCACCATAACCGGCCATTGGATTTGACAGCAGAGCGAGACCTTCTGACGTGAACATCTCGATGGCTTTGGGTTTATTCCTGACCTCGGCAACAAGCTCAAAAAATTCGGCACGCACGTACGGTGCTAGGTAGGCGCCACCCATGAACACTATCGTTATCGTGGTCATCCGAATCAAGGAGCCCCGCAGGTCTTCCCACTTGAACTCGTACCACATCGCGAATAAAAGCGAGCCAGTAAAGCCCAAGCTTAGTTGAAGCTGTGCTGGCGAGCTTTTGAGGTACTGCCTCAAAAAATGTTCATACCCCACGGCCGCTAGAACAAATAGCACGAGGCAAAGAGCGTCGCGCTTGCTTTGGGCTGAGCCCAGATAGGCAACAACCTTGGTCTTTAAAGTTCGCAGTACTTCCGGCATTTTGATATTCGGTTTATTTAACAGGTACGATGTAACTGACGTATTAGCGCCGCGGCCATGTTCTGGCTTGGTCGCCTGAATAGTTTGGAGCTGGCCCGTACCATTGCAGGAAGATTCGCTTCCAAGGTTTGAACCACCAGGAGCCCCATCGGCCCCCAGTCAGATGAACCACTCTGAGGCCAAAGCGGCGCCATTGAAATTCGAATGCGGTCGCTCCCTTGCCATACAAGGGCCATCGCCAAACAGGGAGTTTCGAAGGCATACTGTTCTCCTCAAAAGGAAAAATCCCCGACCGGGTTGTTGGTCGGGGCGCGCAAGCTATGGTGTTACTCGACTGCAGCTGGAGCTGCTTCCGCGGCTGCGGCCGCACCAGCGCCAGCCACGGCACCAGCAGTCACATCGGCAGTAATTGCGCCAACCAGGGCACCAGCCGTAGCGCCGTTACCCAGCAGGGGAGCCAGTCCGTTCAGCAGTTGTTTGCCTTCCTCGGTCTGACCCAGAGCAGTCAGCATGCCCGACAGCTTCAGACCACCAGCCGGTGTGAACAGGTCGCCCAGTTTGGCCACACCTTGCTGCATGTCGCCGGAATTGGCGATGACCTTCAGGTCTGCTTGCTGCATTGCACGTGCCATTTCCAGGCCTACGTCTCGGCCGGCTTCGACCTGCTTTACCGAAATCAGGTATTGCTGGTAGGCCGGGTTCGTACCGATTTCCTTTGCCAGCGTGATTTGGGTGGCGACAGGTGCCATCAGACTGGCTTGTTCCGCGGCGGCGACTGCTTCACCTTTGGCTTTGATACCTTCAGCGTCCTTCAGCGCGGCGGCCAGACCACCTTCGGCCTTGGTCACAGTAGCCTGACGCTCTGCGTCGGCCTTGGTCACGGTCACCTGGCGCTCCGCGTCTGCCTGCACCACTTGAACTTCGCGACTTGCTTCTGCCGAAACCACCGACACTTTTTTGTGCTGTTCAGCCTGCACGACGGCGACTTCACTTTGGATTTGCGCGTCTGCGACTTCATTCACCTTCTTCACCGCCATGTCGCGCTCTGCGGTGGTTTTGGCTGCCGACATGATTTCCTGCTTGGAGAGCTCGTTGGCGATACCTACGGCTTTATCCTTCTCGGCGGTACGCAGTCCAACTTGTTGGGCCGCGTCCTGGCGCTGGACATCAACAGTACGGCGCGCGTCGATTTCGGCCAGCTCAGCTTGGCGGTTGTTCTCAGCCACTTTGACGCGGCTTTCCATCTCGATGCGGGACTTTTCTTTCGCCATCACGTTGGCAATGACGGTACTGCCTTTAGCATCGACCAGATTCATGAACTCAATGGTTTTAACAGTGACAACGCCCCATTGCTTCACCTGCTCTTGCACTTCCTCAGTAAACTGGCTGCCCAGTTCCGAACGCGACTGCATGATGTGCTCGAGGGTATTCGTTGCGAGCACCCGTCGTACTGCGCCTTGCAGAACCGCATGCAGGTCGGTCTTCAGCTCACTGAACGTGGCAACACGTTGCGCTGCGGTTTCAGCATTGTCCACACGGAAAAATGCGACCGCAGTTACCTCAAATGGTAAACGGGCCTGGTCGTAGGCTTCGTAGTCAGAAAGAGCCACCTGGAAGATGCTTTCTGGGAATTCCGTCACGGTAATACCCAGCTTAGGCACCCAGCTCGGGAATGCATAGTAGGTGTTGCCGGCCTCTTTGCCGCGACCATAAGGCGTGCTCGACCGGGTCGTCTGCACAATGTGCACCATGTTCGTTGGCACGACGCGGCGCAGGAAGATTGCGGCGGTCAAGCTGCCGATGCCGGCCAGCGCCAGCAAAACAAATAACATAACTAGCATAATTAGGATATCTCCTTAAAATTGGGGCCTTACTTCGAGGATGAAGTCTCGGCAATATACCGTGTAATACGCTATGCGTCAAGCAAGCCGCAGATATCAGGCTTATCCGCGGCTATACTCAGGGTCAAAACAACTCCCCACTACGGCGCGCGGCGCCGTTTTGCGCATCCAAGGAATCCTGCTTATGCCGTACACGTCAGCACCGCTTTCGCTCGAATACTGGTCCCGCCTTCAAGCACGCGTGGACACTGAATACCAGGCCCAGCTCGGCCGCTTGCAGGAAGCTTTTAAGCCGACTGCCGCAACGGTCGACAACTTCGAACAGGTTCAGCGCAATGCGCAGCTTCGCCGTGATGCTGTTTTCGAGCAACTACGGGAAATGGAGAGCATGCATGTTCTGCAGATGGTTCTAGGCAGCCAGGTGCGGAATGCCTTGTACCGGGCTGAAATCCCGGATGTCGAGGCACACATTGCCTGTCTGCGTGCTGTAGCAGGCCTGTTCGACGAGTTCCTTATTGGGCTGCCGCGGCGCGCGCCGGCAGAGCAGGAACTGCAGAACCTGGTGACCCAATTCGCGGCAATGCGCTCTGGCGGCAATAGTGAGACGCTCGTCGCTGAACGCCAGCGGCTTCGCACCCAGGTACTGAGCCTGCCCGTACTCGGGGCAGAAGACACCAGTGACCACGAACGCTCCCTGCGGTCGCTGCACGCCAATATCGACCAGCAGGAAACCGCCCTCCAGAACCTGCGCGTCAGCACCACAATGACTCTGCGGCTGCCGGACGACCTCGCCGCCCTGGTTGCGAAATTTGGCGTGGAATTGACGCAGGATGTGCCAGCCCAAGCTGCGCCCACAGAAGAAAGCTAAGTGACAATCAGGCTATTTGGCGCTATAATTCACCGATAGGAGAGGTGATTGCGCACGTCATACGAAGAAGCTGTAAAGCGCGGTTGGATTAAGCCTGATGATGTCCCGAAAGCGGCCAGGCCCAGTCGCGCCCGAAAAGCTGACATTGAGACTGAAGAGCAGACTGAGGTCATCAAAAAATTCCGGGAGCAGTACCCTGATATCGGCGAGCTGCTAATTCACCCTCCGAATGGCGGCTTCCGCAAGAATGCATTTGAAGGCTGGCGGCTGAAACAGGCCGGCGTTCGCGCGGGGGTAAGCGACCTGTTCTTGCCTATTGCACGCGGCGGATATTTCGGCCTGTGGATTGAGTTCAAGGCGGCCCCTCCCAATAACGCTCCCGTGTCCGATAATCAGAAAAAATGGCTGGAGCTCATGGCGGCGCAGGGATATGCTACGCACATCTGTCTAGGTGTTGAGGCAGCCATGAAGGTGCTCGACGAATACATGGCCCTGCCGCTGACGAAAGTGGCCCGTACCCGGAAAACCGCCAGCCCGGCCTAAGCACGATATGCGCATCTCACGACTACTTTCGGCGACGGTGGCGCTTGTGCTTTGTTCCCCTGTCTTTGCCCAGCAGGCAATCAAGGAACTGAGCGGGGCGCTGACCCTAAATTCCGGGCTGGATTTGACGTACGCAGGTCCAGTTCTCTACCGGGCGACACTGCATACACGCACTGGCCTAGATTGTCAGTTGACAGGCACATTCACCGTCCGTAAAGGTGCTGAACACAAGCCGCGCTGGCTGGAAGCGCTGCCCAATTCATCGTTCATTCATTGCCCAGGCCAGGCTCCGGCACTGGTGTCTGGTCATATTTTCCCGGTGGTTTGGATGCCGCCTCAGACAGTATGGTGCCGGGACAAGACGTCCAAGGGCAAATGCCAAGCCTATTCTGCTGCGGCTGGCGCCGGGATTACTGCGCTATGGGTAACTTGGCATGCGATGACAAGTAAGGGTTCCGCTAAACGCAAATGAAAACCCGCACCATGAAAGTGCGGGTTGAGTTTTAGTGCGATTCCGTTTCGATATGCCACCAGCCACGGTGTTCAGTCTCACCATCGGCCGACATCACGCACAGCTCGCCTTGATTGACCCCGTCACGGATGAGGGTTTCGATATGCTCAATTGAGCATTCGTCCAGCTCAGTCGGTGGCTGGATTTCGCCGACCGCGCGCACAAACCACGAAATGCGGTGCTGCAGGATTTCGGTGATGTTGTTGCCCTTTTTCATGATGTTCATGGTTGCCCTTTAGAGTGCTTGAAATTGAGATGACCTACGTTGAAGTATAGTGCGCAACATGCAAAGCGAGAACTAGCACTAATTTCAGTGATAACTCACTGACTTAGCATTGCCGTATGTGCTGTTTTCAGCTATAATAGTCACATATTCAATGCACCACTTCTTTCGCTATGATTGACTCCCTCAGCATCAAGCCGCAGGCTGAAAGTGTCCTGCCTTGGGCCGCGAAGCTTGACTATTTCAAGGCCCACCCTGTGACCGAATTCAAGCCGGGTTTGAACATCCTATTCGGACTCAACGGGTCGGGCAAAAGCACCGTACTGCAACTACTGGCCACGACCTTGGCTGCTGCCCAAGGCGGCACGTCGGTGGTGACGTCATCCTGGATGAGGGAAGTGCTGGGCTTCGATGATAAAGGTCATAAGGTTCCGTGCGAGGTCGTTCACGATGGGCAGCCGGTGATGTTCTTTGATGCTCGGGCACAGGAAGGCCTGATTGGCGGCTCGTTCGATGACGACTTCTTCAATCTGGGAGTTGCTAACTCGATGGCCAAGGGCTCGACCGGCCAACTTAACCTGCGGCGCCTCGACAGGCTGCTCAGTGTACTGGTGGAAAAGCGCGCCAATCCCGAATCTGGCAAGACGCAAAAATCGCCTGCGGATAAACCGAAACGAGTCGGCCGGACTGCCAAGAGCTTTGAGCGCAAAGCTTCAAACCAAAGTCTTGTTCCAGAAGGATTTCCAGAGGAAATCGTATGGAAGGTGTCACGTGGTCATGTAAATGACCACTGGGCCAATCGCTTCGCATTGATTGAAGAACTGCTGGCGCCTAAGCGCGCATCCGGACCAAAGACCCTAATTTTCGACGAACCTGAATCGGGCTTCTCGCTGCCCTGGCAAGCTGGCTTGTGGGCAAACATCTTTTCGAGAATCGACCCTGCCAAGTTCCAGGTCATCGTAGCCACTCATAGCCCATTCGCATTGGGTATCCCAGGCGCGAACTACATCGAAATGAGTCCAGGCTACTTGGCCGAAAGCATTGCAGCAACGCTGACGCTGTTTGAGCGTCCAATTTACCATTCGGAGACCAAATGAAGGCCCCTATCCGCTTGCCGCATGATGCAACCAGTGAGGCGGAAGTTCGCCAATATTTCGACACCCGCGCGCGCCAGTTGTTGCATGAAGATTTCCGATGGTCCGGGACCCTGAACTGGGCCTCTGGGTTCGAGGGGGACGTGTATCAAACCACATTCATTGAGCTCGGCAAAAACCCCTTTGCCTCCTACTTTATCCTGCCGCATGCTCGCGGCAAGGGCATCCTGCGCAGACTGGTTGAGCGCGGCACGCCTATCGTCACTGTGCCTGACTGCAATATCGAAGAAGCGCTCAAGCACGTCGGCGCGAACTACCGCCTGGCCGGCCGGCTGACCGAGACCGTTGAGTACCGGCTCATTCAGGCCGACTATGGCAGTAAACGTGCCCAGCGCAGCCAGGTGTTCCTCATGAACCACATCGACGAAGGTTTGGCCGTAATGGCTTGGGCCGGCGCGTCTGAGCGAGCCATGCGTGCGTTCTGCCTGCACCCGCTGGTTCAGGATGATGCGAGTCTGTCCCTGAACTTCGAGCGAGTCGCCCTGGAGGTGACTGCGCAACCTGACGGTGCTGCAGTTCTGGCGCTTGCGATGGAGTATCGCTCCGTGGCCAATGAATACCTGGCTCACTGCGTTATGCGGCCAAATGGCATTCGGTTGAGCCCAGTGCAGGACGTGAATCAGATGCTTGTCGGCGACAAGGTTCAGAACTTCAAAGACTTCCAGCAGTACCACGCAACGACACATGAAAACCGCGACCGCCTGACCGAGTATTTCCAGCAGTGGGTCACCGCCCTGGGCGTCGCGGATAAGTATGAAACCCTGAAATCATGGCTTCCGGCCTGACCTAACCTCACGGAGATTGAATTGAGCCATCCACTTCTCGACCTCGTTAAGTTCAACAAAGACCATCCACCGCGCGACCAAGGCGACGGTGCATGGAGTCCCCGTCACGTCTATACGCTGTTCCGCAAGCCATGTGAACGCGTCCAGCTCACCATTGAGCAGGCGAATGATATTGGCCACGGGCTATGGCGTGATGAAGAGCTCTCCAAGGCCGGCATCTTTGCCTCCGACGCCGACTCGCTGGCGTTTGCTGAGAGCCTGAACGCAACCCTCGGTGAGCACCTGTCCATCCGCAACCTGGAGCATCTCGTGAAAGTGTTCGCTGGCGAGCTGGCGGCGCGCGAGGCGGCGCGCCAGGCTTCCCTCAGGGCCTCTAATTCACCGCAACTGGCGGCGGCATAACGGATACTCTGAAAAGAAAATGCCCCGATATCATCGGGGCAGAGTTTGAACGTGTCCTAATTAGGCCGGCCAGATGCCTTGTTGCACCTCGCTGACGATAAATGCCGGATTCTGTTTTTCGAACCAGTGCCAGATGTCTTCACGAGGAGTGCCTGGCTGGAAGTTTAGAAACTCGCTCTCGATTTCGTCGTCAGCGAACTGGTCCGAACCTTGTGCCACGGGCACATCCTGCAGCAACTCCCACAAAATCTTCAGCTCTACCATGGTTCGGCCAACGACAGGGTGCGAAGCAGCCTTCACTGCGATATAGCACGAATTCCGCACCATTTCGTAGAATAGAGACTCGTCGGCCGGAACTTCGTCGAGGACTGCCGGCGAGATATTGCATAATTCGCCCACCATGTTGCCTACGGACGATTCGCTGGTCAGGGCGCGCGATATTGCATCACGCGGGTCATACGCAACAACTTTCCCCGTCGAGTAGATTTCACCAGAAATAACGGTCCATGCCCAGGTAGTTTTCTGTTTCATATATTTCTCCTTTGTTAATAAATGGCCTGAACCTCCGTATAGGCGAAAAAATACCCCGCAAGAGCGGGGTACGTGCTGATGGCGCTTATTGGCGTCGACAGTGAATTACTTGCGGTTAACCGCAGTATTTTTGTTCACCATGAAGCCCAGCGGAGTCTTATCCTTGACGAACTTGATAAGGGCGCCATTGCCCGAGCTTTGCGTCTCGATGGCGACCACGGCGCCGGCCTTTACAGCCAGGCCAGTCACCAGGCTGGTAGCGACATCCATATCCAGCATGGCGTTGCTCGATGCACTCTTGAGGAACAGGCGGGACGTGTCACCGTGACCAACTACTTTCACGACGGTCCACTTCGGATTTGCCCGGCCGATATCAAACAGCGTCTGGAAGGATGGCTCAGCTGCTTTCTCGCCTTTTAGCGACATCATAAGCGGCGCGCCAGCGACGGTCGAGGCGCCAGTAATGCTCACGGTGGCCTGGTCAATAGCCGCAGCTGCTGCCGCGGCCGCTGGAACGATTGCGGCACCGCCGGTAGCAGCAGTGGCAACCGCTGCAGCCGCCATGGAGGCGCCGGCAACGGCAACCGCTGCGGCAGTCTGCCCAGCAGATTTAGCTTCTGGGGTTGGCGAGGCTTGCGATGCCAGAGCGGTGGACAGCAAGGCGATAGTCAGAATGGTCTTTTTCATAACGGTTCTCCGTAAAAAGTAAGTTTTGTCCTACACCGCGTGTTACACGCCTCGATGGGACGGATTGTGTTGCAAGGTTCAGTTAAGGTTCACTGCACAACTTCTTCTGGTAGTGCCGCTGCCAGTTTGTCGACCGTGTCGCTGGCGCTGGCCGGCAACAAGACCAGGGCACCCTGCACCGGAAGGCACATTCCTGCACCAAGTTCACCCCGGTATAGCTGTGCGGTCCAGACCCCAGCGCTGCTATCAAGCACCGTCGCCAGTGCCGTGCGCTGTGATTCAGGTAGCGTCATCAAAAGCTCGACCACCCTGGTCGGTTCCAGAATGCTTGTGCTGCAGCCAGAGGAAGGGAGTGGTGCCATTTGCATTCCCGCGGCCTTCGCGGCCGCAAGCGCCAGGTCGCCGGCCGCCGACAGGGCAATGCCAGCACTAAGCGGGGTTGGCGCCGTACCGTCTTCGGACGAAGAACAGGCGGAAAGACTTAGGGCGCAGCAGATGGCCAGCGCGCGCGTGATGAGGGAAAGTTTAGGCATGGCTACGGACCGGAGTCAGGTTCCCTGCGCCACATAGCGTAGGGTTCGAGCGTTCGTCAGCAATTTCGTGCGCTCATCCAGTATAGATTTCGCTTCACGAATCAATTTCGCCGTTGACTTGTAGTGCTCGCTCTTGCGCTTCAGGGCCAAAATTGGCTCCCGGTCTTGCGCGTCCAAGTTCGTGCCCATCAAAACGCCAGGCTTATCGGTCGTACCCTGCGTCCAGTTGTACTGGACCCACCGCGGATGCGGGCAGCCGGTGCAGCCCGGGCCGCATGGATACAGCTCAAGGCAAACCGCCCCCGAGGTCACAGGCTGGGCCGCCTTGATTTCATCATGCAGTTCGGCTAGCCGCGAGTTGAGCCAATGCAGTCGGTCGAGAACCTGGTGAAACATCTTTTCAATTTTGGTCTCAGCCGAGATAGCTGCTTCGCGCGCCTGGACAATATCAGTCATTCAACGCGTGCGAGGAGCTTTTGGCTCCTCAATTATGTACAATAATCCATAGTATACCATAAATAGCTGCTATTCGCTATCCCAAAGCCCATAAAAGCAAAACCCCGGCATGCCGGGGTTTTAGGTGCAGAGAGGCGCTCTGCTTAGTGCATGTGAGCGGCGCCGTGCTCAGCCATACCTTTGTTCAGGGAGTCGGCGTGTGGCAGCGCGAACTGGAACTCGCCGCAGTGCTGGCAGGCGGTGGTGTTGATTGGCTCGTGATAGCCTTGAATGCAGTCCAGGCCCATGTCTTTCAGGATATGGCTTGCCAGTGCTACTTCTTCTTGGCCATCAGCGGTCACGACCGGCAACTCCAGCGTCGCCACGACGTTCTTGGTCAGGCGGGAGGTTAGCGTTACGCCGACCATGAAGGTATCGTCCGATTGACGCACAGCGTAGGGAGCCACCAGCGCGGCCAGACCGTTAGGTTCCACGCCAGAGTGGACGCAAACATTCATCATCATTTCACGGAATTGCACATCCATGCGCAGGCGTTCGCCCATCGACAAGGCTTGTGTGAATGGTTGCGGCAGCGAAGCCACATGCACAGCGAAGTCTTTGCCCAGCGATGCCGACAACGTTTCAGTTGCCCACTGGCTCATGCGGTTCATCGTTTGAGCCGAGCCCATTGGCATGGTCGGGGTCAGTCCTTCAGGGTTGAAGGCTACGAATGGCAGGTAATACAGGCTTACACCCTTGCCAACATTGCCAGTATCGACACCGGTAGTGAAGTCCAGCTGTTTACTTTCGCCGCGAACTACCTCGCGAGCTTCGTGCGGCAGACGCACCAAGGAACCCAGGTCGGTATTGCGAATCTGTTCGTCGGAATACAGCGCCGGGACAATGAAGGTCCAGCCAGTGCGATTGCCGTTGGCCTTAATGGCGGACAGGCCCAACTGCTGCAGCAGGCAACCCGACATCTTCAGGGCATTCAGATTGCGTTGCAGGGGCAGAATCGAAGGCAGGGTTGCATCTGTGCTTACGACCACTGGCAGCAGCCACAGTCCCAAGGTGCCGCCGCAGTCCAGCAAGTGGAAGTTAGTGGCGCGGTCCAGGGCGGCCGTCAGCTGCGGGCCAAGGGCCTCTGGGCAGCTATCCAGAGCTTCAGTGAACGATTGTTGAGGCTGACCCGACAAAACGGCCTCTTGAATCAGTGCAGCGGTGGATACCAGTGCGGTCGCGCAATCATGTTCAGTTTTCGCGGAGGCCAGGCATTCCAGGGAAACCATCAGAGAAGAAGGGGTCAGTGCAGCAGAAGTCATCGGGTAAGGTTCCTTGTTTGTCCGTGGTATCGTGTACCACCATGGGACAGAACTATACCGTGTGACGCCACTTTTGTCAAGTGATTGGGCGAAAACCAACCTTGTTTTAAGCCTAATTCTGCCCAAAACTACGTAGTACTACCGACGAATCGGCACAAAAATACCATTTTCGTAACTATTATAGCTCAAAATTATAACTTATGCATTACAAAATGTAACGCCAAAATTACAACCGTGTACGAGTTAACTTCACAACCGCGTCAGTTCGCGTGTACATGCGTGTAATGTAAACTCAATTCTATCCAATACTCACCCCTTCTTTTCCTAGAGTATTCCCTCTAGTTATGCCCCGCTTGGAGTGTCCCAGTCGTTTTGCGGCATAGCTGGCCGGGCAACGAGCTTTCCGCGGTGCTCTTTCTCGGACTGGCAGCGCACGCAACGGATGCGGCCCATGTCCAGACGTGCCTTAGGAATGTCATCCCCACAGTCGATGCAGGTCACTCCATCGAAGTCTGGGTGGGTCTCTGGTGCGTTGGCGCGGCGCGCGGCCGCAATGCCGCCGTCCGCCAAAGAGGCGGCCAGGGCTGCTGCCTCGTCAATCGGGTCAGCGTGTCGTTCAAACATGGCAGGTCCTTCACCTGAGTTTTCCCAGTTCAGGCAAAAAGCGCCCCGCATAGTCAGCGGGGCAGGGTTGAGGATGCATCTGTGCGCTGGGTCGCACGCGATTGACCAGTATAGGTGCGCGCAACTTGACAAACTCGACAAATTAGCTATTTGTTGATATACTATGAAATACCCATTGTTGCACCTATCAACTTGACCGACCTCCGGTCGGAGCATAAATGTCTACTATTCTTGCAATTACTGAGAAACCCTCGGTCGCGAAAACCTTGGCGGCTTGGCTGGCAAAAACGTATGGTTTTACAGCGCGCTCCTGTGGCTCGTACATCCAAGTGGGCCATTACCAAGTGGGCTGGCTGTACGGGCACATGCTGGAGAACTATGAGCCCCACGACTACGACCCAATGTATCGAAAGTGGAGCGTCACCCACTTGCCCTTCTTCCCAGGCGAATGGAAATTGAAGGTTCGCGAAGAAGTCGATAAAAAGACTGGCAAGAAGACCGGTAAGCCTGACCCGGGCACCCTGGCTCAAATCAACGCCCTGAAAGTTCTGATGAAAGACGCGACCGAGATTATCGGCGCGGGCGACCCGGACCAGGAAGGCCAGCTGCTTCAAGATGAATTCTTGATTTGGGCAGGCAACCGCGCGCCAGTCAAGCGCCTCTGGCTGGCTGCAACCGACGACGCCTCGGTCGCTAAAGCCTGGGCAGCGATGAAGCCCAACAGCGAGTATGCGGGGTATTTCTGGTCGGCCCTATCCCGCTCGCAAGGTGACTTTGCTTCCGGTATCAATCTTTCGCGAGCATGCACGTTGGCCTCGCAAGCCAATGGTGGCAATGCGGTGCTTCCTGTCGGACGAGTGCAAACTCCGACGCTGGCGCTGATTGTTGAGCTCGAAAAGCGCATCCGCCACTTTAAGCCGGTCGATTACTACACGCCATTCATCGCCTTGGCGACAAGCCCGGCGTTCAAAGCATCCTGGTCGCCAGACAAGGAAAAGGACGCCCGACTCGACCCTGAAGGACGTCTGCTGGACAAGAAGGTTACCCAGGCTATCGTGGACGCCTGCAAGAAGGCCGGTAAAGCTACGGTAACCAGCGTCAAGGCGACCAAGGGGAAGGAAGGTCCAAAGCTGCCATTCTCCTTGTCGACCCTCCAGGAGCACATGTCCAAACGATTTGGCATGGGTGTGCAGGATGTGCTGAAGTTTGCGCAGGCTCTCTATGAGAAGAAGATTGCGACGTATCCGCGTACCGATTGCGAATACCTCCCGGAATCGCAGCACGAAGAAGCCGCGGACATCTTCAAGGGACTGCGTGCTGGTATCAAGGAGCTTGGCGCTGCGCCAGGCAAGGCCGACCTGTCTATCAAATCGCGTGCGTACAACGACAAGAACGTTACCGCCCACCACGCAATCGTTCCGCGTCCAACGACGCTCGCCCAACTGGCCGACCTGTCCGCGCAAGAACGTCTGGTTTGGATTGAGGTCGCCAAGCGGTATCTGCTCCAGTTCTTCCCTGCTGCAGAGTTCCTGAAGTCGGAAATCGAACTGCTGTGCGCCGGCGAACAGTTCTTTGTGTCAGGCAAGGTCTTCACCTCGCGCGGGTGGAAAGACGCGTTTGCGGCTGAAGGCGATGAGGGTGAGGAAGAGAAGGGCTCCGGTAAAACGCTGCCGAAGGTCGAAAAAGGCGACGTCTTGACCCTTGCCGATGCAGGGTTCGACTCGACCACGACCAAAGCTCCTGAGCGGTTCACCGAGGGCACCTTGATTGCTGCGATGAAGGCGGTTCACAAGTACGTGAGCGATGCAAGGCTCAAGGCTATTCTGCGTGAGAACATCGGCATCGGTACGGAAGCAACTCGTGCAAACATCATCGGCGAGCTGTTCGGCCGGAAGTTTATCGAGCTGAACAAGAAGAAGGACATTGTCCCTACCGACCTGGGCGAGCAGTTTATTGACGCACTGCCACGTCAGATTACGGCTCCGGACATGACTGCCATGTGGCAGCAGGCCATGGACGACATCAAAAAAACCAAGGAAGCGGGCTACAAGGCATTCATGGCCGCCCAGCAGAAGTGGTTGACCGATATCGTCAATGAAGTTCCTGGCTGGTTCCTGGGTAAAGCGCTTATTCGAAAAGACCTGAAGTCGACCGTCAAGGTCAAGGAAACCGAGCACACTTGCCTGAAATGCTCCAGTGCCTTGAAACACATTGAAGGCAAATTTGGCTGGTTCTTCGGCTGCCAGAACGACGCCTGCAAAGCTGTATTCAAGGACGTCGAAGGTAAGCCCGTCGAAAAAGTCGCGGCGCCAACCGGTAAGGTGACCATCGCTGGCATCGACTCGGGCTCCAAGTGCACGAAGTGCAAGAAGGGCGAAATGCAGGTCCGCGTGTGCGGTCCGGCCAGCAAAACGCCCGGCAAGCAGTTCCTGTCGTGCTCGAATTTCTTCGCAAAAACGGCCAAGACGAAATGCGACCACAGCGTCTGGCCGACTTGATGTAGCAACCTCGCAGCGCACCAGGATTACTCAGTGATTCTGGTGTGTTCTTTTAGGACAACCTCAAATGGACAATCAAATGACCGACCTCAAAAACTCTGTTCCTCGCGGCGTAGCCTCATTGATGTTTGCCGCTTGCGTCATTGCGGCTCTCGCTCTGCACACGATTCCAGCTCTGCTTGCGGGCCTGCTCGCTTTCGTCTTGACCAGCAGCCTGCTCAATGCCCTGCGGCGCTGGGACCCGAAACTCAAGTTGGTTTCGCATACTTTGCTGTCCAGTGTCATCGTCGGCATCGGCTCGCTCGCAGTGCTGGCGGCAATCAGCACCCTGGTTGCCCGACTGCTGGGCGGCGAAAACCTGCGCGAGTTCATGCTCACCCTGGCGGAAACCATCACCCAGGCAAAACAATACCTGCCTGATTCAATCGCGGCCGCAATTCCTGATTCGCTTATGGAAATGCGCGAGTTGGCCGCCGGCGCGCTGAAGGAGCATGCCAATGCGGTTGCTGGATTCGGCACTCACCTGCTGCATAGCGTTCTTCTCACCCTGATTGGCTGGATTGCTGGGGTGCTGGCTGCAGTAAGTATGGCAGCGCATCCAAAGACCAGTGCCCAATCTCAAGAAGCTCCAGCCTTTTATGCGACATGGCACCGTCTGTGGGGGCAGCTGTCGCTGTCTTTCAAAAATGTTGCTTGGGCTCAGGCAAAAATCGCAGCGCTCAACTCTCTATTCACTGGTTTGTTCTTGTTGTTGGTTATGCCGAAACTCGGTTGGAGCCTGCCATATGCCAAAACGCTCGTTCTAGCCACTTTTGTCTGCGGTCTGCTGCCCGTGCTGGGCAATCTCATGTCCAATGCTCTCATTTGCGTGCTGGCGCTGAGCGTCGCGTTTCCGGCCGCAGTCGTTTCACTGGTCTACCTGGTCGTGATTCACAAAGTTGAATACCTGCTCAACGCACGTATTCAGGGTAAAGAAATCGGTGCCGCGACCTGGGAGCTGCTTATCGTGCTGTTCGCGTTTGAGCTGCTGTTCGGCCCTGCGGGCATGGTAGCCGCTCCGGTAATTTATGCCTTTATCAAGGCAGAATTCAAGCGTGCTGCTTGGCTCTCGTAATTTGTGTATCTCACAGGCAGCTTTCGCTCTATACGGCACTAAGGACACAACGATTAATTTTTCTTAGAGGCTAAATATGACGACAACTGTCAAACTAATCACGCATGACCGCGTGGTCCATGCGGACGATGCATTTGCTGTGGCAATCCTGCGGATTGCCTTTGGCGAAGTGGCTGTAATTCGTACCCGTAACCCTGAAATCCTCTATGTCGAGGCAGGGAAGCCGGATACATTCCTGCTCGATGTAGGCGGGCGCTACGACCCTGAACAGCGCCTGTTCGACCATCACCAGCCGGAAGGTGCAGGTTACCGCAACATGCAGGTTTCGCCTCCAGAATGGCCGTATGCAACTGCTGGCCTGGTCTGGAAGCATTACGGTGCCCAAGCCGTTCGTGCGCTGCATCCGTTTCTGAACGAAGAAGGTGTTCAAGAACTGGTGCAGCACATCGACGACATCCTGTTGAAGTACATCGATGCGGTCGATTGTGGCGTACGCCTCAAGACCTCCGGACCATCCGTGTCCGCAATTATCGGTAGCTTCAACTCGGCCTGGTTTGAGAAGGAGGAGGATGCGTTTCCACTGGCGAATTCTGTCGCCCAGGTGATTCTGTCCAACTTCATCAAGCGCCATGCCGGAAAGGTTCTGGCCCGTGACAAGGTGCGTCATGCGGAGTCTCGCATGGATGGTCGTGTACTTCTGCTGGAGGAATGCGTTCCTTGGGTTGAAGTTGTCATGGATGAAATGCCCGACGTGATGTTTGTCGTGTATCCAGTTCGTGATGAATCGGAGACCATCCTCCAATGGCAGCTGCGTGCGGCGGCCAACAAGGATAAAACTCCACGTGTGATGCTCCCTCAAGCCTGGGGCGGGTTGGAGCGCAATGCTCTGGCACGTGTTTCTGGCGAACGAGATGCTGTGTTTTGTCACCGTTCGCGGCACCTCGCCGGAGCTATGTCTCAGGAAGGTGTCATGCACATGGCTGACATGGCAATTCGTGAGCACGTTCAGTCCGCGGAGCTGTTGGCCGCGTAGTTGCTTTTCTGACTTAATTCCCCCAGGTTTTTGCCTGGGGGTTTTTTCCTTTTCAAGGGAAAGAAATTTGGAGGGTTTTCCTATACTGAATACCCTCACTTTTGGAGTAATGATGCTGTCTTCGGAACCCGTCCAAGTCAACGACGTAGCGAATGCCAACACCCTTAAGTACGTTCTCGACACAAACGTACTGCTGCATGACCCCGCCGCACTGTTCCGCTTCCAGGAGCACGACATCTACCTCCCACTGGTCGTTCTTGAAGAACTTGACCGGCACAAGAAAGGCGTTGAGGACCTGGCGCGCAACGCACGCCAGGTGACCCGTAGCCTGGACAACCTGCTGCAGCACGGCTCGATGGAACAAGGCTTTGCCCTCGCTGGCGCCTCGGAAGGTCGCGCCACCGGCAAACTGTACTTCCGGGAATCGACTGACCTCAACGACCAGGATGGCCCGGTCGGGCTGCAAGAGGGTAAAGCAGACAACCAGATTCTCGCCTGCGCGCGTAACCTCCTCCATGCACACGGCAATGCAGTTCTGGTCACCAAGGATATCAACCTGCGGGTCAAGGCGCTGGCGCTTAAAGTCCCCGCACAGGATTACCGCAGTGACCGTGTGCTTTCCGATGAAGACATCCTTCCAACGGGCTACATGGAAATTGATGCCTCCTTCTGGCTCGAACATGGCGTCACCGAGAAGAGCTACTTCCGCCGCAATAAAGTGCAGGCTGTGCGGGTGCCCACGCAACTCCCGGTCAATTCGTTCTTGGTCGAGCAAATCGAACGTAACGACCGCAAGAAAACCCGCCTGTGGCGTGTTGAAAGCTTCTCGTCCGAAGGTTCGGTACTTCTGGCTATCCCAAGCCAAGCGCCAAGCGATAATCCGCTGATTAGCGCACAAAATGAAGAACAGCAGATGGCGCTAAACCTGCTGCATGACACGAACGTGGACTTCGTTGCACTGCTAGGTAAGGCAGGCTCCGGGAAGACGCTGCTGGCGCTGGCCGCCGGCCTGGAGCAGGTGAGCGCTGGCCTTTTCGATAAAGTACTGATTACCCGCGCCACGGTTCCTCTGGGGGATGATATCGGCTTCTTGCCGGGCACCGAGGAAGAAAAGATGGCGCCATGGCTGAAAGGCACGCTGGAAGACCAGTATGTGGCTCTGCAGTTGGATGAAAAGAATCCTCTGCGTCAGAAGGTTGTCGTGGCCTCGATGTCGTTCATGCGCGGCCGCAGCTTCCCTCGCACCTTCCTTATCCTCGATGAAGGCCAAAATCTGCGGCCAGAGCAGATGCGTGCACTGCTGACCCGTGCGGGCGAAGGCACCAAAATCGTGGTGACCGGCAACCTTGCCCAGATTGATACGCCGTATCTCGATGAAGGTACTTCGGGTCTTACCTGGGCGGCAAAGAACCTGCATGACTGGCCGCACGCAGGACACATCATCCTGCCGCGCGGTGTCCGCAGCCGGCTGGCGACCTATGTCGAAGACATCGCAGCCAAGAAAACGTAACGTGTAACTGAAATGGACCGACGCGAATTCCTTAAACAGGGTATGCGTCTGGGTGTAGCGACCGCGGGGAGCCTAGTGCTCCCCCCTGGTTTTACGGCTCAGGTGCTTGCTTCAGACCTCGGATTTGACCTGACCAAAGGTTCCCGAGTGCTCAACCTCACTCGTCCAGAGACTGGCGAGCGGCTGCACCTTGAGTACCTGCGCAATGGCAAATGGTTGGACAACTCCTACACCTACCTTTGCTGGCTGATGCGAGACATCCATGTAAACCAGCCGTTCGCCATGGATTACAACCTCATCGGCATCCTGGATTGGACGCAATGGTTCTTGGCACAGCATGGCTACACTAAGCCGCTCCAGATTTTGTCGGGCTACCGGTCCCCGCATACAAACCAGAACACGGAAGGCGCGGCTAAAAACTCGCAGCACCTGTACGGCAAGGCCATTGACCTGCGAATTCCAGGCTTGTCGGCCGAATACCTCGGAAAACTGTTTCAATGGCTGTCACGAGGCGGCGTGGGAGTCTATCCTGGTAGCGAATTTGTCCACATCGACACCGGGCGAGTGCGCACTTGGCGCGGCTAACCATTAAAAAAAAACACCCACTGTTAAGTGGGTGGTTGAGTTACAGATAGCCAACTGCAGTAGGCGGGAGGCCCAGGCGTTGTGCAACATGAATAGCATGCTGTCCTGTCGGCATGGTGCCGCGCTCCCAGTTTTGCAGCGTAGTGATGGGTATGCCCCAAGCTGCCGCAAATTCCCTCAAATTCAGCCCCAGTTGCATTCTCTTTGCGATAATCAGCGTCGCAATATCAATAACCGGAGAGGGCGCCTGCTTAGTCAAACGCAGCGCGCGCTGAATGCGGAGAGTTTGAACTGCGTCTGTCGGATAGCTAAGCAAGTTAAGTCCCAGTAGTCGCGCTACGCGGACCAGCTTCAGTCCTTTCGGTATGCGCAATTCCGTCTCCCAACCGGCCAAATCGCTTCCGGTAATCCCGGTCATCAACTCGACCAAATCAGCCCGCGTCCAACCATTTGCACTGCGGAGACTGCTCAAGCCTTGTGCGATGTCTCGCTTAAGCTTTGCATCCGATTTCTGCGGTGCAGTTTGCACGTGTTGTTCCATAATATCCTCAAGTCAGATTCAAACCAGTTAGGTGTTTTTCCACTTCAAGGTATAGTTCCAGGAACGTAAAAACCCCGGTTGACCCGGGGTTTGAGGTTAGCCGCGGCGAATTTCGCCGGCATATTCTTGACGTCCGCCCAGCCCTAAAGGGCAGGGATTCCTGCTGCCAGGCCCGCACGTCCGCGGGCGAGGATGTTCTTGGCGGCATTGACATCGCGGTCGTGTTCCGCGTTGCAAGCACAGCACTGCCATCCTCTTATTCCAAGACCTGCGACACCTTTCGGCCCCGTGCGTGAACCGCAGCACGAACAAGTCTGGGTGGAAAACGCTTCATTGACTTCCTCGAACCATACGCCGGCGTCAGCGCACTTGTACTGCAGCATGGTTCGGAATGCACGCCAGCCGGCATCGAGCACGGACTTCGCCATGCCGGTTTTTGCCAGGGCGGCCGCATTCACGTTGCCTACGAAGATAGCACCATACTCGCGTGCGAGCGTGGTACTGAATTTGTGCAAGGCGTCCTTGCGCCTGTTTGCTATTTTTGCATGCAGGGCTTTGACGCGTTGTTTCTTATTCGCCCGCTGAGCCATCGCCAACGCCGGCTCCAGGTCCCGATAGAACCGGTTTGCCTCGAGTGTCTCGCCAGTGCTGAGCGCAGCGAAGTCTTTCAGGCCCAGGTCGATACCGACTTCCCGGGTGGTGGTACTGCGCGCTGGCTTGGAGAACTTGACCGTAACGTTCAGGTACCAACGGCCACGGCTATCCTCGCTGAACGAGCCAGGTCCCAGTTCGAATTGGCTTAGGCTGTAGCTGTCCCACAGCGAAAACGGTTGACCACAATACCAGAGCTGGCCCTGTCGGTATCGCAAGGCTGATGCCTTAAACGGTACCCAACCTAATGACCTGCGTGCGCCACCTGATTTGCGCCAGGCCAACCGCCGTTTATTAAATTGTCGCCGCCGAGTGACCAGTTCCTTGCTAATTGCCTGTACCGTTTGCGAATGGAGTGATAGACCTACTTTTGTCGCACCTGACGTGTAGCGGTCCAACTCAATGTTTGAGCAGAATCGTCCCTCGCGTTCTAACACTTTTACAGCTAGCTCGTTACAGAAGTTCCACACGAAGTTAACTTCCCGAGCCTGTGCGCGCAAGAACGCACTGTGCTTGTCTTTCAGTCTAAGGCGCAAGGTTCGTATTGTCGACGAAGAACTACTGGTCATATGTACAGTATATTCGATGCCCGCCGTATCAGCAAGTCACTGGATGCGCCCAACATCCCCGGCCTTTAGGCCGGAGCCTTCGAATACCTCTTTGAGCCTGCCTGCGACTAACGCATCCTTCAGTTCACCGCACCGGACATAGCCCAGGCTTGGAGTTATTGCTCATAGGTATAAGCGGCCGTTTAGCGGCCTCCGCAAATACGCTATACGCATGGACTTTTTGACGTGACCGACCATGATTGATTTCCTTGCCACCTTGTTAGCCGACCTGCCGCCCGGCGCCGTCGCCATGTACCTTGGCCTGGCCATTTTTACTGTGCTGCTCCTGCGCTGTACTGCGCGGCCGTCCGTGTTTGCAGTTATCGCGTTGCCAGGTACGGCTATGCACGAGGCCTCACACCTAGTTGTGGGGAAACTTCTCGGTGCGCAGCCTGTTTCCATGTCCCTCTGGCCGAAAGACTTGGGGGGAGGGCGGTGGCAGTTGGGCGCGGTAGGCTTCACAAACCTGACCTGGTGGAATGCGCCGTGGACGGCAATGGCACCAATGCTTTTGGCCCCATTGTCACTTTGCCTTGCACTTATCTGGGCATACCCAGCTTTCGAGTCTGGTGCCAGCGTGCACGGCGCCTTCGCGCTGTACGTGTGCGCCAGCATCCTGCAGGCATCCTGGCCAAGCTCAACGGACTTCAAAGAGGCACTACCAGGGCTGGTCATCCTTGGCCTGCTCGGTGCCTGGGCGCTTCAATGACGTTCCTATACTAATGAACCCATATCGGGCCGCCCGGTGGTGGCCTGGAGAATTCGTCCATGAACCTTATCGACTACACACATCCTGACCGTGTTCCGGCGTTGTACCTGCCGGACAACCGGCGCTCGCCGAGTTTCTACATTCGCCTGGACGAGCTGCCGCCTGGTCATCGCTTCTACTCGATTCACTGGGCCCTATTCCGCTATCCAGAATGGCTGGACGGGGGTTCTGCCTGGGTCCACTCCAAAGCAATTTATGAGGACCTGCAGCGCGTAGCGGCCGAAAAGGGCGTCGATGTGACTCAATTGCGACCGGTCGTCGGAAGCGATGACCCGGGCTATGACGAAGCGCTTGCCCAGGCCCTGCGCACCTTTGACCTCCGCCCAATGGTGGCCGAGGTCGTCCCTCGCAAGCTGACGATGCCGTCGGCAGCTGCTGTAACCGCTGGAGAGTAATATGGCAATTGCACAAACCTCGGCCGACGAACTTCTTGACCAGTTCAAGGCGTCACGTATGCGCGCTTCGTCCGACAAGGAAGCACAAAACCAAGAAGCACGGCTGCGCTTGCGTGATTCAGTCGTTCAGCTGCGTGAGCCAAACTCGCATCCGTCTTCGCCTGCCAGCACGTCTCAGCCAACATTCAAGATTGGCGATGCAAAGGGCTTCCCCTTTGTTCCTGAACGTGGGGAAGTTACGCCTGGGAGCGGAAACATGTCACCCAAAGCTTCCGAGGCGTTCTTTTCCCACATGCAGGACGCCGCATCCCGGTCGGATGCAAATTCGCGCGATGCCAGTGTTGGCAAGGCCGCAAAAGCAATTGCGCACGACTGGGCCGAGAAGCATGGCCTCACGGGTCACCACGGAAAAGAAGGAATGCTCGCTCACGCGCTCCACGAAGCTCGCGCCCAGGCTGCGTTTGTCTCGCGCGAAATCGGACAAAAGCTCGGTTTGAACCCGCTCGAGTCTACGCTTATCGGCCACTCCCTGGAGCGCGCGCTGGAAAAGGAAGGCTTCAAAGTCTTCGCCAACCACGCCATCGATAAAGGTGCCGAATTCTTCAAGGCCACGGCTTCGTCGGTGGCCCATGCCTCCGGTATGCGTCACGCACTCGAAGAAAATCTGAGCAAGTCCCTTAACTGGATGGCAACCCATGGCGTCACCAAAGATGCGCTGAAAGAGGCCCTGGGCAAGCACGCCGGCAAACTTGCGGTTGTCGCAGAGCTGTCGCAGCATCCCGAAGTCATGCAGCGCGTGGCCTACACTATGTCCAAGTCCGACAAGGTTCTGGACGGGGTACTGATGCTGGCCAAGGATGATGAGTTCCGCAAGGGGATTGGTTCCCTTACCCTTGCCGCCGGCGAAACCGTCGCCAGCGTCAACAAGGGCGTCGGGTCCGTGGCCATCCTGGCCGGTTCGGCGCTGAAAGGGGATTCTACCGAAGATACGGCCCGTCATGCATTCCGAGCAGCTTTGACGGTGCTGGGCGGCGCGGCAGGCGGCCTGGCCGGCGGTGGCGTGGCTAGCTTGGCAACCGGTACCGCCGGCGCCATGGCAGGTAGCTGGGCGGCAGACAAGATTCTTGACCTCTATGACAAGCACATGGGGAAAGGTCCGCACGTTCAAGAGCGAACCGTCAACAAAGATGAAGTCGTCGCTGGCGCAAAGGTTATCGCTGACCGGGTCTCACACCGAATGGCAGAGGAGGGTGGACATGCCGCCAAGAGCGCGTTGTCGCCTGCCCTGGCCGAACGTGGCCGAGAAATGGAACGCGAGTACAGCCTGGGTAAGAGCGCGGGCCACAGCTAATATGGCTCTACAAGAAAAGCCCCTCGCAAGGGGCTTTTCGTTTTTAAGGTAATAGAAATACCTCAGCCAATACTTGCTGTTATTGCCGTTTCATGCGATACTAGTCGAGTTAAAACCTGAATTTGTTATCGTGAAAACAACCAGTCATCCCCATGAAGTCGGCGCATCACCGCACGCCGTAGGTACGCAGGAAGCTCAAGTCGAGCGTCCAGGCGCGCTTCGACAGCTCAATTTGGCGCTTCTCAACCTTCTCCAGCTCGGTAGTCAGCACCTTGGCGTCCCAATCATTCAGCCACTGCAGACGCTCGTAAACCTGGTCCAGCCGGCCAATTCGATTGGCATAGCCCAGGTGCTTAGCTTTATGGCAGGTCGGGCATAGGCAAAGCAGCCCGCGAAGCGCCTGAACTCCGGTCTTTTCATCAAACTTCCATGCCTCGTGTGCTTCGACATGAGGTTCGCCGCGCGAGCCGCACGCGACGCAGGTGTTGCCGGCCGCCTGGTAGCAGAACTTACGCAAGCGGTCCCATTCCGTTTCTGAAAAGAGGGAGCGCAGGTTGGCCTCCCAGGTCGTAGTGGGAAGCATATCTGGCAGCAGGACCGGCGCCGGCGGGTTCCCGCGGTACTGCCATTTACGAGGCAACCACTCTTCGAAGGGCTCTAGGTAGGCATCGGAAGGTACATGGTACCCACGCTTTTCGGTGTACAGCCCGCCGGCGCGCAGAAAGCGCTGGCTATCCCAATACGGAACGCAGCAGGGGATAAATTCTTCTCCGCTCGGCGGAACAGTTAGGGTGGTATGGCGTGAGTTTAGAGCGTTTCGCATAGCTGGTTCCGAAAAAAGAACCCTGGCAAAGCCAGGATTCAGGAGTTAGCGGATAACGATGAGGCATTTCGTTTTGCTGGGCAAATAGCGGCAGGAAACGTTGACGTCGCCCGCACGAGTGCTGGAGGCCTTCGGATGCTGGCAGAAGCCCATCCCCGGACATTGGCCTCGGGTCTCTTTCCAGTTTTGACAATTTCCGCATGTGTCAGCGGTTTCGGTTTGATTAGGCACGGTATTTCCTTTCATATCTTTTTGATGTCCTGTGACCCTTTGTATAGCTCAAAAGAAGCAGTGTGCAATTGATGGATTTAGCACTATACGTTCACGTAGGCACATATACCGAGCGGTGGTTATCCGCCCTCGATTCTAAGTTTATTTACGCATAGGAAAAAATGATGAAAAAATTCCACTGGTTTGATAACGCTGCTGAACTGTTGGCCCTGGGTTCGCCACAACCTACGATGAACGCGACCGAGATGTATGCTGGTCCTTTCCCGATGGTGCTGGATGAACTCAATCCAGACGACACGCCAGGTCCACGCCAAAGCCACGAGCTGGTGAGCTCGCGCATCTACCAGGTAAAGGTAGGTGCAGACGTGTATGCTGCGGTGGTGCTTTGCCGTATCGAAGCGGGCAAGCCACAGTGGACAGTTTACTGTGGCGACGAGCAAGCTGACGGCAAGCAAACGCTGGACGGCAAGACTCTGGCGGGTAAAATGCGTGCGGATGCGGCAGCCAACGTTTCGTTGGCTAACATGATGGAAGCATCTGGCTGGGTGAATTCGGTTCCTGACCAAAACACCGGTTGTGGCTTCTGGCGCATGTTGGCTCGCGGTCTGGCTAAAGTCCCGGCTGTGGTCAAGATTTGCCCGCATACGCAGATTGCGTTGTCTCTGCTTCAAGAGAGCGACCTGAAAGCCATGGCAACGGAGGTTCAGGACTGGAAGGATGGTAAAGTTGCAGCCGTTGTAGCTCCAACTGGTCCGCTCTCTCCAGAGGAGGAAGCTTTCCATGACGCGGCCTTCATCCAGCACGTACTGCTGGCTGGTGAACGCGGTGCTGGTAAGTCCTGGCTGGCTCGTGCAGCGGCTGCTCAGCATGACGCCGTCTACCTCGAGATGCAGATGCATCCCTCCATGGAAGCATGGGAGTTCCGTGCACATGACCGCGCCTGGAACGGCAAAGTCTACACGGTGCTGGGTAAGCTCGCTGAAGCTGTGTACTGGATTCAACAGGGTAAGAAGGTCATTCTGTGTATGGACGAGTTCTTGAACATGAACCCGCTCTACACGACTGCCATCAACTCCCCGCTGACCCTGACCGACGACGACCACTACATCATTGAGACTGGCCGCATCATCGACTTAGGCGATGGTATCGGTCAAATCGAAACGGTGAAAGTGCCGGCCGACAAGTTCTGGGTGGTTGCGACGACTAACATCGGCGCCCGCTACAACCTGGACAAGATGGCACCGTCGGTACGTGCTCGCTTCCAAATCATCCTGATGAATACCAACCCAGAACGTACCAAGACGATTCTCGAAAAGACTCTCGCTAAGTACGGTATGCCGTTGGCATTCGCAGAAATGTTCAAGAAGTTCATCGAGGCAGCTAACCAGGCTGTTGCGGAGAACACCTTGGATGAGGAGGCAACGACTCGTCTGGCGTGCAATGTGGTGCGCGCTGTTCATCTGAAGGCCAAACGCGACCGCAAGTCGTACCCTTCGGTTGCACTGTGGCTGCCGGTCATCAAGAAGCAACTGCTGCGAGAAATCGCGCAGGTAGTGAACTTCGAACTGGGACCGTTGGACGTAGAGCAGGAACTGCACTTCAAGGGTCTCGTCGACGCATCCTTCAAGTAAGTACCAGTATTGAAAACCTCATCTCCCGGGCTTTGCCTGGGAGATTTCCCGCGAAACGGCTGTACTGCAGCCTCTTTCGAGGATTGCTTTCAGTGCTGATTACTAATTAGGAGAAGAAATATGTCGAGTGGATTTTTGCTGGCCGATGCGCTTTCGAAAGTTTTGCGCAGGCCATACCAACAAGGTGATATGACCATTACGCTCAACTATCTGGTTGAGGGTCTTAAAATCGGTGCCTATCGTGTGATGTTGAAGCGTGACTTCGACACCGCATGCTGGATTCCACCGGTCGGGAAACGTGCTTCGCATTCCATCTACTACGGTGACCGCATGGTCGCTCGCGTGCTGGAGCGCTTCGTGAGTGTGAACGAAATCGAGATGCCTGCAGCGAAAGACTTTGTTGCTCAAGTCAAAGCTGAAGTCACACGCGAAAAAGAAGCAATGCGGCTGGCCAAGGAAGCGCGCGATAAGGCCGGAACTCTGCCTGCAATGAAAGGTAAGGTTCCAGCGCTTCCCAAGTCGAATCCGATGTCCTTGAAAACTCGCCTGCTGGACGCGCAGCTGCAATGGCTGCATGACAACGGCGAAAAAGAACAGTGGGAACTGTTCCTGGAATGGTTGCTCAAGGCTGTGGCGTCTTATGGCCGCCACGAACGTGAGCATGCCCGTAATACGCCTCAGGATATGAAGCAGGTCAATCGCGACCTGAAGACCCTGGGCATTCCGTTCAAGTACTTCAACTTGTTTGAGGACGCACGCATCGAACACATCTCCCGGAAGGAATTGGGCGGCAAGTTCGATTGGATGATGTTTGAGGAACTGGCTCCGGCCAACCACCCATTCAACATCTTCCTGCGCTGCATTCAGTTTGAAGGCGAGCAGGACGTCATTGCCCTCAACAGCGAGGACCCTTACGCTAAGGACCCTTCGCTGACGATTGGCCACATCGCTGAATCCGTCGAAACCTACTACCAGAAGGCGTGCGGCTGCAAAACGGCCGAACACCTTTACCCCATCATCCTTGAGTTCTTGGAAGAATTCAAGGAAGACCTGGAAGAAGAAGAACCTCCTTCGGGTGGTTCAGGTGACGGGGAAGAAGGCGAGGGTGGTGGTGGAGGCAGCAGTAGTGCTCCACCTTCCGGTTCGGGTTCCAAGGGCCGTGGTAAGAAGGGCCCTGAGTCCGAAGATGAAGACGAAGGGGAAGACAATGGCGCCGGCGAACGTGCTGGGGACCTGTCTACGGCCGCTGATGCAGCGGACAAGGGGGACGAATTCTTCGACGACTTCGAAAAAGACGCGGATGTCATCGGCGGTACTGATGCGGAAGGCAAAGCTGCTGAAGCTAAGGCAAAGGAGGCAATCGATGGTGCAAAGAAACCTGCACCAAAGAGTGGCGAGGGTGGCGGCCAGGGTGAGGCTGGTTCAGTTGAACCATCTGAGTCTGGTGGCCAAGCCAAACCTGAACACTTCCTGGCTAAGCATTCTGGCGAAATGGATGACGTCTACCGAAAACGTGTCGACAACCTAACCAGTATGTTGATGCGCATGTTTAAGACGCATTCATTGCCAGCGGCAGTGGAAACTCCTGGGCAGCGTATGTCTGGGCGCCATTTGGCCCACGGCGAGCTGCGTTGGCTGCATAAACGGGTATTCGGAGGCAAAGGGAAACGCAAGTACACCATTGTCTTTGACTGCTCTGGTTCCATGGCTGGCAAACCCACCCGGGAAGGCAAGTTGTTGGTTCTGGCGCTGAACAACCTGGCCAAGCGCGGCTTTTTGGAAGGTAAGCTCATCCTATCGGGATACCCAAACGGCCGCCCTGGCTGGTTGACGTATGATTTCCCGGTTGCGGAAGATGTGGTCCTCCGAATCAACCCATGCCATGGCTCTGAAGGTCTCCAGTCTGCACTGGCCGACAATCTGAAGCACATTACTGGCATGGATGATGTGTTTGTAGTTACTGATGCAAACATCTGCGATGCTCCCCTCAATCGTGACCAGTTTGCGAAACGCCGCGTATGGCCTGTGGGCTTGTATGTGGGGTCTCGTAAAATGGCAACGGAGATGGAAGTGCATTTCCCGCAGAACATCATTCGTGACACCATTGAAGAAGTGGTGGAAGCGATGTTGACGCGTAACCGTCGTACTGTTGGCTAACTATCTGGGCCGGAGGAATCCGGTCCAGTAAGCCTAAGGCATATATGGTCTAGCCGCACGTATGTGCTGCCGAAGATTCAACCTCTAGCCACCCACACCAGGGTGGCTTTTCTTTTGTCCGATAAAAAACAAGCCCACCAGGAGGTGGGCTTGCAGAGTTACATCATTCAGCTAGTTCAACGACACGGACTCGCCAGTGATACGATTGATGATGCGCGCATCGTGGCCTTCTTTCAGAATGTCCTCAGCATTGCTGCGAGCTGCTTTCAGGCTGTCAAACGAATGGTCAGCCAGCCATCCGGCAACCGAACCTCCCTCACAGCGATAAGTCATGTCGAAGCCCAATATAGCTGGCTGCTCCAAGACTTCCGCTGTTGCCTTCTCATCTGTCACCTTTGCCAGCACGATGCCGCGGACTGGCATCAGCTTGCCGTCAGGCGTCACCAGGATGTCATTGTAGCTAACCAGGAAGGGCGTATCGCCCGTGCTGGCTGTCGTCACAATATCACCCCTGCGAACATCCTTAGGCAGTTCGCGTACCTGCAGCAGTCGGGGCTGATACCCAAGTGGGTACTCCTGCAAGTGCAGGGTTACCTTTTGGACCGGCGCGTTTTTCGCACCGCCACCGAGCAATTCTGCAAACTGCAGAATGTGTTTTGGTGAGCCGCTTACTGCATGCGTACGAATCAGCAGAGGAAGCCAGCATTCCTTGTTCAGTACGGCATCGTTTAGCTTCAGGGTTTCCCCATCCACCACAAATACCATCCCGAACCGGGCGCACCAGTCAACGAGCGCTTGAAGCGGATTCGCAACCAGGTCCTGCAGCGCCTCCCATTGCTGCTCGGCCGGCAGCGCCTGCCGCAAGATGTCACGCCCAGAAAGAAACACTGGGTTATTACGCAGGAGCCGGATAAGCTGACCGGTCGGTCCAACCACGGTAATCCCCAATTCAGTTTCCATGCTAGAGAGCATGTGATTCTCCTTTTCCTTTAGGCCTATGGCCGATTAGCGATACACGGCAGCCAAGGCCACGCATAAATCTTTCACCGCGTCCGCCGGCGCAGCACCATTACTGGTGGTCATCATGCGTAGCAGCGGAAACCGTGTCAGCAGATTCCTGTACACCAGGTCATAATTCACCATGCCCTGGTGCTTCAAGCGCTCCAGCGAATCCAGAAGTTCCGTGCGGTCCTTCGTATCCGTTGGCTGCGCAGCCAAGTGATTGCCAAAGCGGATTAGACCACCGCAAAGTTTGCCGAAGTTCTGATTCACAATTGCGGACTTATGCAATTTAGTGGTCCCAGTTAGCAAATCGACGTGAGGTGAAATCTCCTTGTCGAACTGCGTTCCGGTCAACTCCAAGCGGGGGCTCTTTGCTAGCATCTCGCACAGGTTGGTAAACTGCCAGCATTCGGATACTTGTCGAACCTTTTTCCCCGCCAGGACGTTTTGAACGTCAGGGCGAGCAACTAGCTCCGATAGCAGGGCCTCCACTGGTTTCCAGGATTTAAGAGCTTTGACTTCAGCTATCGTTGCTTCGTCGATTTCGTTGTCAATGAAATCGGCCTCGCTCATCTCAAGTAACCCTTCAGCATCGGCTTCATCAATCGCTTGACGAAGTTCTGCTGCTTGTTTGGGATTGAGAAGATACAGGCGGTCGACTTTCACAGCCTCCAAAATGTGCTCAAGTCCGCCTTCCGACCCGTAACTAGCGTGCAAATGGCCAAGCTGGGAATCTTTAGCAAAGCCGGCCAGCGCCCCGCCATCCTTTTCCAGCCACACGCGAACAGGCTCCGTGGTGCTGATAGCCATCATGTTCATCGGCTCCGTCACCTGCTTGTCCGCTTTAACAGAGAAATACGTCAAGGCAGCTCGCCGGCTCACTGAACTACGTGAACCTGCTTCCCGCGGTACGTCCGGCATTTTCGAGGTGAGTATAATTTCCAACTCACCAAGGAATGCTTTCGAGACCGAGTCAGCCGCTGCTTTCGCTTCGCCAGCAACGGTTGAAGCAAAAAAGATGAACTGACGATGCTTGTTGTTGTTCACCCAAGCTCGAGCTCGCTGCGTTCCGCCAGACTTCATGTCATCCACCAGCAGGATGACGGGGTCATTTGCGATGAAGGTCTGTGCAACGTAAGAACCTTTTTCAGCAGGAATCGCAATTCGGCCAGAAACTACATAGGCCGCACGCATAGTTCCACTTCCCTTGCTGGTGTATTTCAACTTCAGGTCGTCTCCCGACGCTGAAATCGGCATACGCAGCTTGCCATTCCACTCATACCCACCTGTAGCCGTTTTCAGCGTCTTGTTAAGCACATACTCAATTTTCTCCTGCGGTGTGTTCTTGATGTACTGCTGCCGGGTGCTCTTCGCAAACCAATGCCAGGCCTCGGTATTTCCGAGCAGATTAGAAAGCAAAGCTCTAGGTGTTAGGCCAGGCAAGGAATATAGCTCCTGCGCCTTCGCAACAACAGCTTTTCCGGCTGCAGCGTCTATGCGTTTCAAGAGTTCGTTTACTTCGTCGGTGTATTTAATTTCTTCACGTGACGGCATGAACGGAATCTTGAACGACATCGGGACCTCAACTACCATTCCCTCCTCAAACACTGACTCCACGTCGGTAGGTGTTTGAACATGGAAAGGCAAGCCGCCTACGCCAAATTCTTTGTTAGTCATGACCAACAAAGAACCCTTCTGCGTGCCCTGACGATGGTACTTCAGATTCGACCCCTTCATGGGGTAAACACGAACCCCTTTCAGACCCGAATCCACCGTTCCCAGGTCCAGTACTGTGCCCGAGAATTCTGGCAGCATGGTTGGTAGGGCGCCGAGGTTGTCCACTGTGAAGGAGTCTCCCATAGTCAGCTGCATCACTTCTTTCAGCCAGGCCACAGCCCGCAGAGCTTCAGCGATGTCAGTTTCTTTGACAGGGAAGTACACCCTGGTTCCAACTACAGAGCCCGGCACCTCAGAGGCCTTTTGCACACGAGGCTTCAAGCCGTCGCCCTGGAATTGGAAGTAAGTACGTTCCACCATGTCACTTTCGTGGCAGGTAGTGATGTAGCACTCACGGATATAACCGTAAGCTGCCCATCGCCCTACGCCCAGGCCGCCGGCCGCGTTGTTATCGCCTTCCTTAGTTGATTTGCCAAACGACAGATAACCGTTAGGGTCTTCCATGAAGGTCTGCGTCATGCCAGAGCCTTTGTCGATGACGGTAATCATCGGATTAGCGATGGTCGGCAACTGCACCAGTACGCCTTCAGCGAACGACAAACCAGCACGTCGCGACGCATCACAGGCATTCTGAATGGCCTCACGAATGGCCGACATCAAGATGAACGCATACACTGTGGACAGCATCTCCATCAGTGCACCATTCAAGTTGACCGTCGCATCCATCGCGCTGCCCATTGCCGTCACATCCGCCTTTTTCGAGTCGGTTGCAATAATTGCCATAATTTACCTCCGTTAGATAATTGAAAACTCAGAAAGCGCAAGCTTCGCGCCCTATATGTGCCTACAAGGCCGTATAGCTCTCTGCGAAAGGCGTTCCTGATGTTATGCAGACCGAATTAAGACCCAGGCCGTCCCAGCGGTTTAGGCGCGGGCGCGTCGGGCTGACCAGTACCCCTAAGCAGTACGGTCGATTAATGATATATCGTTGATAAATAACGTATTTTACGCTATTATGCGTTTATACGCTATACGAAAACGGACATATAGTCCGTGTCAACCCGCCGGGTTGCACACGTGTGAACATTACGAGAGGAAACAACTATGACTATCACTTGCCTGAGCCAGGTTGCATTGCATTGCAAAGACGGTAGCAGCGACAAGCTGTACATTATCCAGGTGCAGGAGGAGACTACTGCGGCTGGAACTAAGTACAAGACTGTGGGCTACTACGGTCGTAGGGGCGGCACCTTGAACACCTCTCAGAAGTTTGAGGGGCCTAGTCTCGCAGCCGCAAATGCGAAATCCAATGCCTTGGAAAAGGAGAAGCGGGGCAAGGGTTACGACGACTATACAGACCCAATTCCTGGGATGCCTTCGGCTGCACCTAAGTTCGGCGGTCCTGCGGTGGCATCTGCTGCGGCTGCAGTAGCTGCTGCGGTGCCCCCTAAGAAGGCATCCGTAGGGCCGCTGCCTATGCTCGCTGAAGTCGCGGACGAAGCTCGTGCAGAAGTGCTGATGTCCGACCCAGACTGGGTGGGGCAAAAGAAGTACGACGGTGAGCGCGTGACGGTTTCTATTCGTCGAAACGGTATCCAGGCATATAACCGAAAAGGCGAGGAGCGCGCACTGTCCGGGCCGGCAGAAGCTTCTTTGAAGCGACTGGTTGCACGTACGGACTTCAGCGATGACCGTGAGACGGTTCTCGATGGTGAACTGATGGGTGACGTGTACGTTGCCTATGACGTCCTTGTTCTGCGCGATAACGACATTCGCAAGACGTCGTACGAAGAACGTTACTATCAGCTGGAAGCGCTGCTCGAAGACAACCTCGGGCTGCTGGCCGAAACCGCCTGGACCGAAGAGGCAAAGCGTGCCATGTACGCTCGTGCCTTGAAAGAGGGTTGGGAAGGCATGATGTTCCGTAATGTGGAAGGCAACTACGTTACCGGACGCACGCCGCTCCTGCTGAAGTTCAAGCTCTGGGCTACTGCAACTTGCCGTGTTTTGACGGTGAACTCGAAGCGTTCTGTTCAACTCGCCCTGCGAGACGAACACGACAACGAACAGTTCTGCGGCAATGTCACGGTGCCGGTCAATCAGGACATCCCTACCGGCGATGACCTGGTCGAAGTTCGCTACCTCTATGCAATGGAAGGTGGCAGCTTGTACCAACCAGTGCTGATTCGTGTGCGTACAGACATCGATGAGGCAGACCTGCGTTCAACCCTGCGACAAGCACCGCCAGAAAAGCGTGAACCTCTGGCTGCTGCCGCATAAAACACCTCACTCGGCCCGGTCACTTTTGTGACTGGGCCTTTTTCTATACTGGGTTTCGGCGCGTTGGCGTCTTTTCTCAGAAAGAACCATGTTTTATCGAAAAAATAGTGAAGGTGAGGTCCTGACGCAGGAATCCCTGGTAGCAGAGCTTCTCAAAGAGCGAAAGCGTGACCGGCGCGCGGGCCTGTTGAAAACCGCGTTCTTCGTGCTGGCGGGTATCGCATATTTTTGGTGGTGGTCGGCCATCTTCAATTTTGGTGGCGCTCAGGGTGAGGTTGAAACGAGCAAGCCATTTGCGGCCGTCGTCAAGATTTCAGGCATGATTAGCCCTGACAGTGAAGCCAGCTACGAAGTATTGGCCCCTACACTCAAAAAGGCGTTTGAGCATCCCAACTCCAAAGGCGTGGTCTTGGCCATCAACAGCCCTGGCGGCACGCCCGTGCAGTCTGCACTCATCCACGACCTCATTGTCAAGCTGAAGAAAGAAACCGGCAAGCCGGTGGTTGCGGTCGGCGAAGATATGATGACATCTGGCGCCTACATGATTGCTGTTGCGGCTGACCAGCTTGTCGTCAATCGCTCAACCGTAACTGGCTCGGTAGGGGTGATTTCTTCCGGCTTCGGATTTAGCGGGTTGATGGATAAGCTCGGTGTCGAGCGCCGTGTTGCGACTGCCGGCCAGTCCAAAAATCTCCTGGACCCGTTCAGCCCTCAGACCGAAAACAGCATCGCAAAGCAGCACGAGCTGCTGTCGGCTATCCACGGGCACTTCATCGACATCGTTAAAGCAGGGCGTGGCGACCGGCTAGACCTGCATACCAAAGGCCTTTTTGAAGGCACTGTCTGGACAGGCGAGGAAGCAGTGAAGCTCGGCGTGGTGGATGAACTGGGTGACATGCAGGGTGCTGCTAAGAAGTACCTCGGTGTCGATACCGTTGTCTCGCTGTCCCGCCGGAAGCCAATGCTTCAATCCTTGCTGGATACCGCTGGAGTCAAAGTGGCAAACTCGGTCATCAACAGCTCGGTTCAAATGCCAATGGCAACCTTCCAGTAAGGCTGTAAGGCCTTCTAACTAGCCGCCGCGCTCTTCGGAGTCGGCGGCTTCTTCATGTTCAACAAGCTCGACCTCGTTGAAGCCATCCATGAACGACACCGCAACCAGGTATCCGGACGCCAGCGTTAAGGCGAGCGCAATAAAGTCAAACTCGGCGCCAGTGAGTGCTGTTTCAGCATGGCAGATGCCGGACAAGATGAAGAAACTGAGGTAGAGTCCTTGTGGCGCGCTAGTCCAGCTCATTACCCAAGTCTCCTTGAGTCCGCGGCCTACTCTTCGAAGTAGTGTGCTCACATTGCGGCCTTCGGCGTGCGCACATAGCAAAGCAGTAGCCGCAGCAGCGCGAACAGGCACCAACCAGACCAAACCAGCGTGGCAGTGTCAACAACACCCCGGCTGCCAAACAGCGATACCACGGTAACAATCAGCCAGCTGCACGCGGCTTGGGCTATGTACAGGCCACCTACAGCGCCTGAAAGTCGTGCAGGTAGAGCCCAGAATACGAGGATGGTCAGTGTCGACGCCAGGATAGTGAAAAGACTGGGCTGACCTACCAGGTACTGCACCAGCATGTCAGCGGCGACGGCGCCAACCAACCAGCCGCGCGCCTGGCCAGGCGTAGCCTTCCAGTACGGGTCCGTAAAGTCAACACGTAAGGTTAGCGGGTCGAGGAATCGTTTGATAAGAAACAGCATGGCCTAAGACATCATACTTGTGAAAGAGAGGGTGCCGCCTGTTCGTCGTCGTCGGAAGAAGTATCCTCGTCATCCAGTCGAACGCAGGCTTCGCTGGTCTCTCCAGGCACGCACAGAAATACTTGCGAGGCAGGGGCCGGCACCAAGTGCTGGCCAATGTTCAGTCCCATGCCAAAAAGCATACCCACCACCAGCACGAGGGCGGACAACTTCAAGGCCCCTAAAACTCTCATGGAGCGTTGACCGCCGGCGCCATGCCTGACCGTTCCCCGAATGTGCCAAGCAGTCGGCGACCAACTGCGTAACGCCAAGCAAAGAACGACGTGACGGCCACCACGGGCCAGGTAATCGCCGGCGCGTTGCCGGCGGCGGCCAGCACTGGGCGCATTGCATTGAGAATCGGCCCTGCCAGCACCAGGGCACAGACGAGCAGCAGACCGCCGCCGGCGATGGATAGGACGCTTGCGGGCTTCAGGTTCTCAAACTTCGGCTCGATGAATAACAAAGACAGCCAACCAGCTGCGAAGTAGGCGCAGTGGCGCTGGAAGGTGCCGCGCTGCGACTCTTTCAGCAGCTGAGCATAGAGGCGATTTTGCCAAACTTGTGGGTTCATGTCGCTAGTATAACCAAATTCAGTAATTGCGCAAGTGCTATACCGGATAGGCCATTTTGCCAGCGTATTGCTGGTGTAACTACTTTGAGGAAAAATCATGAGCACCAACAGTGAATGCCTGTTTATTCAAGTGCGAGCCGACCAATGGTATTACGTACTGGAGGACTCCAATGCACCAAAAAATGCATGGGACTGGCGCGAATATGCCACTGCATACGGCCCCTTCCCCTCGGAAGATGCCGCTGATGAGCATCTCCGGGACAACCATTCAAATCCAGGCGGGGCGACTATTCAATCGTTGGCTGACGGTGAAACTGAGCTGAGCCTCGAAAAAGATGGCGTGCTTAAGAAGCTTATCGAGGAGGCGCCGAAAAACACTCGACCAACAGGCCATAGCTCGTTTGGGTTCGGCATTCGTCGTCGGTTCTAAATCTCTTCCAAAGCTCCGTGCATCTTGATGCCGGAGCTTTTTCTATACTCAGAATCGGCGCTCAGCGCCTCTTCTTTTGTGACTATGACTGGACGCGGACATCGATGGACTGGGCTGGGCGCGGCCTTTATGGCGGCCGCGTTGGCGCGGCTTAGCGGCATGCCGGAGTTTTCCGAAATCGCTGCAGCTGTTGTTGCCGCTTTCTCAACAACCATGCCTGACTGGATTGAAATTCCGTTCTACCGCGACGGCGTCCGCACTGGTTCTTTGATTACTCACCGAACGATAACCCATTGGCCCCCGCTTTGGGCCAGTCTGATTGCTTGGTGTGCCCACGATGGCTCCATCATTGGCGCCATCGGCATCGGCGCTGCAGTCGGGTCGCTCTACCATATTTTCGGTGACGCCCCGAATCCGATGGGAGTCCCATGGTTGCTGCCGCATAAGCGCCTTCGCTTCGGTAAGAAGGGGTGGTGGCGCTCTGGACAACACGAAATCCTGATGACGCTGTTCTTCACTGCTCTCGGCTTTTTGACGTGGCACTTTGCCGGCGGCACCGCGGCCTACGACTTGACAAAATCTGTACTTTAAGGTACATTTCGTTATCAGTTAACCTTCTTTGTAGTGCCGCCGCCGATACACGTCCTATGAACTCGTTGCACATCAATTTACCGCACGCACAGCGTCCCTTCGGGCCGTCGCAGGTATTGATGTATTACGACGGCCCGTTGCTCTTCTGGCTGCCATGTGATGGCCGCCGGCTGCTGGCAATGGCCATCCTGGGTTCCGAGTATCGCTATCCGTTTTTAGTTCTTGAGCTCTCCGACGCACAGGTTCTTGCGCTGGAGTCCAATCAGCTGTCCTTGCGCGCGGCTTCGCTCGAGGCCCAGGCTACATGGGTGATTCCTGACTACGATGCTGAAGAGTTGGCGCTCGTGCCACTGGCAGCTATTCCGGATGAGTGGCTGGCTGGAGACGTTTTCTTGAAGCCAAAGGCCAGCGCATGACCGTCGCTCTCTATGGGTCGATGACAAGCCCTGACATCCTGGCCCAGCTAGACAAAGCCAAACTGCAGCCAGAGAAATGGTCTGTTTACTTGGTTCGGGGTAATTCCTGTCAGCGAACGGTGGCGCAAAACAAGCTTTTCCGGTCGGTACTTCGGAAACTGGCACAGCAGACCGGCCGCCCTGTCCAGTACTGGAGCGACTTCCTGGTCGAGCGTTTCTTGGGCTACGATGAGGTCATCACCGAAGACGGGTACAAGCGCAACGTATTGCCGTCTACTGCAGATTTAACGGTGGCTGAGTTCACTGACTTCCTCAATGCCTGCCTGATTTTCGCCTCCGAGAATCAAATTAGCTAAGCAAATCAGCTATACAGTCTGATGTCGAATCCGACCATTGGCTTGCATTAAGCCAATGTTTTGTCGCGCGTGGTAGACATATACATATTTCCACGTTATACTACTCGACAAATTCCCTTCGTGTTTACCTCAAGGACTTACTGTATGCTGAAGAAAACCCTGGTGGCGATGGCTGCCGTTATTGGCGGCGCCGCCGCTATGCCTGCCCTGGCGGCCAATGCACTGAAGTGCGAGCCGCCGGTGGTGCAGGTGCCTGCTGACCTCGAAACCGGTGTCGCACAATACACCGTTCAATGCGTGGGCGCCAATGGCCTGGCCGTAACCCCATCCGTGCTGTTCTCCGGTGAAGTCTGGGCACACGGCACTCCTCCGTACGACATTAAAGCGTCGTACAGCATCGACATCCGCGGCGCTCACGCCAAGAAAGTCGGGCTGGATGCTCGCGACGACCAAGTCGCAAACGGCGTCATCCGCGCCAGCACCGTTTCGGTTGCATCGTTGCCGTCTCAGTTTGCCGCCCAGACTGAATGGGACGCCAAGTCAAGCACCCTGTCCATCGAAGAAAAGCCTGGCGTGTGGCGCGCCTTCGTCATCGACCATGTTGCCGACGCTGGCGACTCACTGTCCGACGCTGGTGAAGCTTCCGCGCCAGTTAAGAATGGCCGCTCGAATTCCAAAGTAATTCTCGGCAAGACGTATTCACGCTTTGCGGGCAAGGGCGCCGACCAGCCCATCGTGACTGCTCAGCTGGGTCTGCGCGACGGCAAATTTGAAGTGCTGCTGGGTGAAACTCGCGCGGCAGGCCAGCAGGCTGTGCAAGATGCGCTGCTGAAGCTGGACAAAAAGCCTACCGATGTTACTCGCGCGTGGGCGCTGGCGGCCGTTGCCCAGTTCCTGGGCCTGTCGGATGAAGTGCGCTACGCCGAAATGAAGGTTGCGGCACACAACCCGCAACTGCTGGAAGAATTCCAGCAGAACGTGCAGCGTATCAAGCCTTACCAACTGGCTCGTTAATCACACCTGCACCATGCGTCGGCTGCGGCCGGCGCTCTTCTTTTATCCTTGAAGGATTGACTGATGAAACTGAAGACCATTGCCCTCGCGATGATGCTCGCGACCGGTAGCGCGTATGCCGCGCCGGCGCTGCAAACCTGCTCTCCAATGGAGGTGACCCACAACGGCGCTGCGGGCATCTCCTACAGCCTCTCTTGCGAAGCTGGTGGATGGGCGCTGAAGTACACCGGCTCCGTGCCAGCTGGTGCAGATGCGATTACTGCGCAGTACCGCGTCCAGGTTCGCAATGCCGACGGCGCTAACTTCACCAACAACCGCGCTGTACGCCTGCCGTCCCCAGCGATGCTGGGTCAGGCCTTGGTCCGCGAGGCTATCGTTCTGGACAATGGCGACCTGGCTTTGCGTGATTGCCCTGACTTTGGCTGTACCCTGTACCGCCCCCTGGGTAACGCCGAAAAGCTTGCCAAAGCGACCATCACGATTACCCCTGAGGTTAAACGCCTCAATGAAGAAGCCCTTCGCTTGACCCAGGAATTGGCTGCCCGCCAGATTCAGCTGGATGCCCAAAAAGCTGATATCGAGGTGCTTAAGGCATTAGCCCAGCACCGTGCGGACCAGCTCGCTGCAGCTGAAAAGTCCCTGGCAGACCTGCAAGGCGCCTTCCAGGCTGCGAAGGAGCAGAATGCGGCGGACATTGCCGGCTTGCTGCAATCCAGTCAGGCCGACCTGAAAAAAGCCAGCGAGGCAGCGGACGCCAAGGCAAACGGTCAGATGGCCAGTATGTCGTCGCAGCTGGCCGCCGCTGGCGCCTCTCTGGCAAAAGCTCAAGCTGACTTCAACGAGTGCTCGTTGGCACACAATGAAGCCGCAGCCGCACAGAAAAAGGCATCCGAAGACGTCGAGTCGCTCAATAAGAAGCTTGTCGACCTGCAGGAGGCCTTGGCTGCCGCAGGCGAGAAGCTGAAAACCGAGCAAGACGGCTTCGCTTCCGAGCGCAACGACCTGCAAACAAAACAAGCCCAGCTGCTTTCTGCGAAGAACTCCGACCTCGCAACGGCTCAAGCAAGCCTTTCCGGCGCCAACAGCCAAGTAGCGGACCTGTCTGACCAAGTTGCCGGCCTGGAACGCGCTCTCAACTTGGCTCAGCAGGAGTTGAAATCAGCCAAGGACGCTCTTGTTGCCCGCGATGCTGAGTTCAGCGCCAAAACTACTGAACTGGTTGTTCAGCGTGCTGACCTGGAAGCCGCACATGCGGCCGCCCGACAAGCTATTGCGGAATTGAAGTCGCACCATGCTGCACAGGTTGAAAACCTGCAAGCTTCCTTCAACAAAGCGTCGGATGAACTTGCCGCTTTGTCCGCAAAGGCAAATGCCAAGGAACTGGAGCTGGCTGAAAAAGTGGCCAGCCAGTCTAAGCTGGCCGCGGAGCAGGACGCAGACCTGCACGACGTGCGCTCGCGTGTGGAGCTCGCAGCAAGTCAGCTCGAGCAACAGGCAAAGAAGGTTGCGGACCTGGAGCAAAGCTTGGCGGCCGCCCGGCAGACCATTGCTGAGGCTCAGAACGCCAAAGCAGATAACCTGGCTGCGCTGGATGAAGCAGTCGCCTCTACGAGTGAAGCCCGTGCGGTGGCTGAGCAACGTGCACAGCAACTGGCAGAAGCCCAAAAAGCGTTGGATGACTGTTCTGCAGCTCATCAGCGGGAACTCGCAGCACTCACGGCTAGCCTCGCCGCAAACCAATCGACCACGGAAGCAGAAGTCGGCGACCTCAGAAAGGAAGTTTCCGGCCTGACCACTGAACGCAACGTTGCCAAGGAAGAAACTTCTCGCCTTACGGCTGAGCTGGCCGAGCTCAGCGCCGCCATGGACAAACTCGAGCTTGAGCGCACGGATGCGTTGAAGGGCGCCCAGACTGTGGCCAAAGAGATGCTTGCGGCCTTGGACCAATTCCAGGAGCTGCTGGCAGCCAAAGCCGACGTCGACAAGGCGCTGGAGACCACCACCAACAAAGTTTTCGAACTGTCGACTAAGCTCGATGCGGCAAACCTTACCCGCGACCTGGCAATGCAAGCCGCAACCGCCGCTAATTCGGATGCAGATACCCAGGCGCTGAAGAATCAGGAACTGGCACAGCGCTACGCTGAGTTGGAAGCCCAGCTGGCCAAGGTGGCGAGTGAGCGCGATGCGTTGATGTTAAAACTGCAAGCCACTAAAGCTGAGGTATCTGAAGCAGCAGCTGCGAAAGCTGCTGCAGCCGGCGAAACCGCGGCCGATAAGCTGGCCCTGACTGAAGCGCTGCAAGAACGTAATGCACTTCAAGTGGAGCTGGATATCGGTAAACAGCACCGCGCTCGGTTTGACGATGTTGTTGCCGGCCAAGCCAAAGAGCTGGCCGCAGCGAAAGAGTCTCTGTCCGAAGTGTTGCAATCTCGCAATGCTTTGCAAGCGGAACTCGACACACAGAAACAGCGCCAAGGCTATTTCGACTCAGTTATCAAAGACCAGGCGAAAGCACTGGAAGAATCGGAAGAAAAATTGGCAACTGCTGTGCAAGAACGCAACACTCTGCAAGCTGAGTTCGACAGCCATAAGCAGCACCACGCCTACTATGAATCGGTGGTGAAAAGTCAGGCTCAAGAAATTGAAGCATTGACCAAAAAACTCGCTGAATTACAAGGCCATGTACCGCAAAATGAGCAGGACTCAACAGTTGACCTTGACAAAACCAAGTAAGCACGAGACCTGCCCACACAAGCCCGCTTCATGCGGGCTTTTTTGTTTGCGAATGAACGGACTTCATGATATGCGAAAGAATGAGACCTGTTCCCACGCTATACGTAGTGCAGTCTGGACATAACAAAAAGTTGAATATTTTGAGAGGAACAGATACGAGAAGGTATCTTCACTGTCGAATAATTACTACTATTTAATAGGGAATGTGCAAAATGAAGCTTGACAAAGAATGGATTCATTATAAAATGAACCCAATTACAACCTATACCAGTTCCACGGAACCTACTAAGGAAATAAATAATGAGCCTTTTCGACCGTTACACCACCACTGAGTATGTCGAAGCGCTGCGGGTTTTTCTGGACATCAGCAAGCGTAACTTCTTGCGTGAGTATGGCTTCGTAGAAGACGCCGATGAACCACGCAAGGGCCGCCTGCCGAAGTACAAAGAAGGCCCAATCACCGCGCTGGAAACCATGGTCAACGACAAAGCCGCCCGGGCTGAATCGCTTGATACCACCATCGGTGAGCGTTTCCGTATTGCCCGCGATTACATGGGGTTGAACGATGCGCAAGTATCGCGAGACCTCGGTGTAAGCCGTGAGCTGGTTCGTCGCTGGGGTGCTGATGTTCACCGTCCAAGCAAGATGGCTGAGATTGCTGAGTATCTCAACATCCCGCAGGCCTGGTTGGAAGAAGGCGGCGAGAATACGCTGCCGGCAAACAGCCATATCGGGGTTCGTGTTGGCGAGCAAGCTAAATTCTGGCGTGAGCAGTTGTTCGGCCTGACTCAAGCAGTCGTGGCTGAAATGCCAGATGGCGCAAGCGCAGACGAATCGTACATGCAGGCATACATCGAATGGGCGGTATACAACCGCTTTGAGCTGGCACAAGCAGCTCGCCGAGCAGGTGGTCGTTGGCAAATCGCCAACGGTGGCCTGATGTTTGCACCGTGGATTCCAATCCCTGAGCATGGCTTGTCCAAGCGCTTCTGGTCGGACGAAGTTGAGTCCATTGTCCAGGAGGAGCTTCGTACCAAGCCATCGGTTTACGGAGCATGGGAAGCAATCCGTCAACGTTGTGAAGCGATGGGCCTGGGTGCTGACAAGTACCCTAAGCGTATTTCGCTGCATAAACGCGTCGAAAAAGACCGTCGTCGTGCTGAGCAGTTTGGTGTGGATTTGAATGATGTCATTGCGGCATCGGTTCAGAAACATTCCGAGCAGTAAGTCGACAGTTTTTGTCGAAGAGGATGCTTATTTTTCTATACTGATTTCTATCGTATACGAGTTGAAGTAATGTATGTCGAATAACTGCATTCTCTCGAGGCGCCCGGTTGATACTGACCGGGCCCTTCTTTTGCAAAAAGCCACACCAGGTCTTACGGACCTCGAAGCTCAGGTGCTGGCTTCCCGCGGTGCCGAACTGTCCAATCACACGCTGCCCAGTCTTCTAGGTATCTACCTGACAGACATCGAGCGCGGTGCACTTCGCCTCCAACAAGCCATTCTCAAACAAGAGCAAATCGTTGTCATTGCCGACTACGATTGCGACGGTGCTACTTCCTGCGCTGTAGCAGTGTCTGGACTGCGGGCTTTGGGTGGAAATGTGGGCTATGTTGTTCCGGACCGGATGGTTCACGGTTACGGCATCTCTCCTTCGGTAGTCGACCTGGCGCGCGAACGATTCCCAGCCGCCCGGGTACTGATGACGGTTGACAATGGAATCCTGGGCCACTCCGGCATTACGTATGCTGCACGGCTGGGCCTTGACGTAGTCGTCACCGACCATCACCTTCCAGGGGAAGATATCCCACTTGACGCAGTCGCAGTAATTGACCCCTCCCGGGACGACGACATCAGTGGGCTGACCAAATTGGCGGGCGTGGGTGTGGCTCTGTGGCTAGTGGTGGCCACGAAAAAGATGCTTGCGCAAGTCGGACGAGAAACGCCCCAGCTGAACTTCCTGCTGCCCTATGTCGCAATTGGAACGGTGGCCGATATGGTGCCGCTGGACGTTATTAACCGCATCCTGGTGTCGGTAGGTCTAGACCGTATGCGGACAGGGCAAACGCCTGTTGGTGTGGAGGCGCTCATCAAAGAGTCGGGTGCGATTTCTTCTTACCTAACGACACAAGACATCGGCTTTGCCATCGCGCCCCGTATCAACGCAGCTGGGCGCCTGGATACGATGGACGCCGGCATTGACTTGCTGCTGGCCACGGACCCGAAAGAAGCCCGTCGGCTCGCGCGCCTGCTCACCCAAACGAACGAAGCACGCAAGCAGCTTCAGCGGGAGGCCACTGACGACGTATCAGCAATGATGGATTTTTCGTTCGACGAGAATATGCGTGCTATTGTCCGTGGCAGCGCAGACTGGCATCCGGGCATTGTAGGCCTGGTGGCATCTCGCTTGAAGGATAACTTCCACCGACCAAGTTTTGTGTTCTCGCTGACCGACGGCTACGCAAAGGGCTCAGGCCGCTCTATCCCTGGATTCCACTTGAAGGATGCACTTGAAGAAGTCGCGCGCCGCTGCCCCGGCGTCTTAGCTAAATTTGGAGGCCACGCAATGGCCGCTGGTGCGACCTTGACGAGTCCAGAGGCGCTAGCCAAATTTGAGGCGGCCTTCTCGGAGGTCGCGCGGGAACGCATCACCCCAGTTATGCTTGATAGCGTACTTTACAGTGACGGCCCCATGCCCGCGCTCACTTTACAGCCAGCTGCGAAGCTGATGCGCCATCCATGGGGACAAGGCTTTGAGGCACCAGCGTTTGACGACGATGCCGTCATTGAAACACTCAAGCCCCTCGGAAAAGACGGTAAGCACTGGCGCATTGAGGCACGTGTCGGCAGCCGGGCCAAAACCACCGTGGTACTGTTCAATCAGCCGGAACCTGTGGTTGGCCAGGAAGTCCACCTGTATCTGCAGCCGGGCCTCAACCCATGGAGGGGGCAGACTAACCTCCAGTGGTTAGGTCGCGTCCTCCAGTAGAACGCCGGCGCCGGCCGAAAAATAGAGCTACCAGAAATGGTAGCTCTATTGAGTTTGTCATCGTGGATTACGACGGTGACGCAGACACTTCAACAGAACGTGTCCCAGCGCAAAATAGTTCTTGAAGCCGCGGATGCAGCCAAGCCAAATTGCTTGAGAAAAAGTCATGCTTTCGTAGTCGTGCTTCATGGTAATTTCCTTTCGAGCTTTCGCCCACTCAATATTTGTCCTGTTGGTCCTGGTCAGTGGTCAGCACTGTGGTGCTTGCAGTCTTTGTACAACCCATAGACCCAGAAAACCAGTTCCACAAATACAGCCAAGTACTTGGCTCCTTTAAACATCAGAACCAGCCACTCGTCGGCGCCGGCCGCATAATCTACGAACAAAGTATGGAACACATACTTGTCGAAGACCAGGGTTAAGGCCAACATCCCAGCAAACGTCACCGAAGTGACTGCCAGACTGGTCCAATATGACACCATTTTTCTGAACGTAGCCTTAGCCCCATTCTTCCAATGATGGTCAGCAGGTTTCGTCAATTTGACGTCGACTGCTTTGGCTGCTTTACGGGCAGCACGGTTACTCTTTGGCAATTTTTTTGTACTCATTTTTCGCCTCCTTTAGCGGTGTTATATGGTTGACACCAAGAGCAGGCGGAATGCCTGCGTCTTGGCAGGCATTGCAATGTCCTCAACCTGTATAGGCCGACAACCAAGTAATCCGTCTAGGTACGAAATTTATACGTACCGGGTGATTGGCTTGCCTCCATACAAACGGGCAAGCCAGCTCCACCCAGGGAGGCGTTAACCCACCGCTGCGCGAGCAGGCCCAGCGCTTCAAATCGCAGTTGAATTCGCAACCAGGGTTGGTGATATGCCGGCGCATCTTTTCCAACCAACGAGCGCTTAGCAAGGAGGGGAGAAGCCACACCTGGGAGTAGTACTACCGAGATTAGAATGATTACTATGATTAGGGCGTGTATATCCACACGAAATTTGACTTGATTAGTAGTAGATTTTCACGTCGCAACCAGCTAAATACTACGGCCGGCCAGCTCCAATACGATGACCGGCAGGTTCCAATACGATAACCGGCAGGCTCCAATACGATGGACGGCAAGTTGCGCTTCAGGTTGCGGGCTCGGTGTGACTTAGCCGCCAATTGGCGCCGTCGTCGAAGGACTTGCCGTCCATCGTAATTGCGGATATACAGTTTACATGGTATACTAAGCACTTCAAATCTGAAGTGTCCGCCATGAGCAAGAATACAGACCGTCACAAGCCGCACTCGCGTCAATACAATCAACGCGTCCCTACCGTGCTAATCGAGGCATTCACGGCCGCCTGTCGTAGTCGGAACCTGAAGCCTGCCATCGTCACGCGAAATCTGATGCAGGGCTTCGTCGACCTGGTGGCGGAAGCCGATGCAGGGGTGTCTCAGTCATGAGCGAGCAATTGGCACTCGACCTGGTCGTCCAATCCCGTGCGGTGGCCCGTGCCGCCCTGAATGCATCAGGCCCTCAGCAGGAGATGCTCGACGCTGGCAGCAAGTCTCTAGCCCTGGCTGCCCGCCGCGCCGCGGCGCGTTCCCGGGCGGATGAGCATGCAATTTTGGAACTTGAGGCTACTGCAACGCCGGCGGCAGTCAATGCCGCCCGCACACGACGTGCGGTGCGCCGCGGTCGGGATGTGTACCTCCCGTGCTGGTCCGACATTGCCGTCGGCCTGCCAAACGCCTTACTGCGGTCCCAGCTATGGGCGGCCGGGGAGGGCGCGGACACCTGGATGGAAAGCGCGGAAATTGCGACGCTGGGCCAGGATACGCGTATTCTCTACTCCGGCCGCCAGCTTACTCAATACGACCGCCGTGTCTTTGCTGCCTGCCTGGATTACTACAAAGAAGGCCGTCCATTGTCCGACGGCGCCAACTCGGCGTGGGTTTGCGTGTCCTTCTACCAGTTTGCGCAGTCGATGGGCCTGGCTTACACCCTCAACACCCACAAGGCCATGCGCGCGAGTCTGATTCGCCTGGAGGCTGCGGCACTCCGCATCGGAACCGGGCATCTGGAGCTGCCGGTGCCACGTCTGCTCGAAGTTGCCTTCGACGACGGTTACCACGGCCTGCCGGACAATGAGCTGAAAGGTAGCGACCAGATTGCCTTCCGCGTGCTAGAGCAGTTTGCAGCCCTTTACGGACCTACCACGTGGACGGCGGTGCCCAAGCCAGCACTTGAGCTCCGCGGCATCCGAGCGTGGCTTGCGGGCTTCTATGCGACCCACAGAGGCCCTCGTGAGCTGCCGTTCAGTAAGCTGCAAACCTTGAGCGGCATGACCTGTCGGCCAAATGACTTCCGTGCGTGTGTAGTGCGCGCGTTGGACGAACTGTCGCGGCCCGAAACAGACTCGGAAATTCGAGTGAAGTGTTACCAGGTGAGCGCCGACCGCAAATCGATTTCTGTAATGCTATCGCGCTGGGACCGAGGAACAGCACCTGACCCGCAATAGCCGGCGCCGGATTGAGGCGGGCCACTGCGCTCGCGCGCTACCTCGCTTCGCTAAATTTTTGATTCTGTGATGTCTACCAAGCTCCCATTGACCTTAAAGCTATCCGCAGCCGCATTCGCTGCGCTGATGGCGTTCGCCTTGGCGCAATTGGTCACGAACTTTGCGGGCGTACACTGGCTACCCATTTCGGTGATTGCTGCGTTTTCGGCCTCAGTTGCTATCCAGGTTGCCTTTGAAAAGTTGGAGACAGATTTGTCCCGTCGAATGCGCGTTCCTTCGCCAGTATGGTCCGTTCAGTTGAATGGAGTTAACGTCGGCACAGTAACGGATGCCGAGTACGCTGTAATGCAATTCAAAGCTTATGGGAGCTGCCGTAATGTAGTTGGACAAGTAATGAATTTCGGCTTTCGAAACGTCTACCAGGCTGACATTGGTGGGCGGTTGCGGCAACATTGCAATTGTCCGGCAGATGGGGTGGTAGCATTGGTGACTAGTCGCGCTGAGGCCTAAGCATACCCTACGATATCTGATAGTGTTTTGTTCACGGTGGCCTATACTCCGGCTGAGGTCAACTACAAGACGAGGAGTATCAAATGCAAGAAAAATGCGAGCCTAAGAACCGACCAGTAAGCACGGATTTGGGCGTTATCGATATTGAAATTACGTGCGGCAATCAACGAGAAATCTATGACCCTAATGGCCTAATTTTCGCGATTATTTCGGGCAAGTTGAAGAACTTGCCTCCATTGCAAGGTGTGGTAAGCGATATTTCGGGTGCACCAGCAATCCTGTATCGCTCGAATGAAGTTCAACTGGCACTGACGCCGGCTGAGTTCGAACGGCTGACTATGCGTAGCCTTACCGCCCAGGAGTTTTCAGCTCTTCTTGAAAAGTTCGGCAAGTTCTTTGAAATCCATGAAGATTTCTATGACCTTGAAACAGGCTTAGCCCTGCAACCGAAAAACTGAGACAGAAATCATTCTCACAAGCCTTCGAGGTACAAACTTCGAAGGCTTTTTCTTTGGGCGAAAGAAAAAGCCCGACGTTGTCGGGCTTTTGAGCTTAGGCAACCAGGCGAAGTGCCGGTTTGTCCTGATGTTCGGTTTTAACCTGGGCCACTGCTTTGATTTTTGCGACACCAGGGAAAACCGTGGCTACGCGGTCTTTGTGGTGGCGGGAGCGGTATTCCATCTTGCGGCCGGAACCGATGGCTGACAGAATCATTTGCGGGCTCAGGCAGTCCTCAACCGCCAGACCAGGTGCGTCCAGCTGAATCTTGGCCGTGATGGTCTTGCCGTTTACTTGAATGGTGAATTCTTGAGTGTGCTTCATAGTTTTGTCCTCAGTTAAATGGTTGCCTTGACGTATAGCGAATTAGCTGAAAACAGCGAAGTCAGGCAGAAAAGTCGACTATTTTATGGCATTTCTCTATATACTGTCAAGAAAAACCGACCTGGTCAACAGGTCGGTGAGTTTAGCTATAGCCAAGGCTGCTGGAGGCAATCACATCGTTCAAGACCAATTCATCAGAACCGCGAACCATTAAGTTCGCCCGATGGAAGTCTAAAGACAGGTTGCCGTAGTCCATGGACAGGGTCTGGAGCTTTTCGAATGCCTCCTTCAAAGACTCCGGAAACCAGGGAGTATCTACCAGCTGCTTAAGCGCGGTCAGCGAACGTTTTGCTTGCCGGTCAGCAGGTGCGCCAGGGCTGCGCCAAACGCTCATTGCATCCTTTGACAATAAGCAATCTTGCACCGTATCAATTACACGTTTTGCCAGCTTTCGAGTCGGGGCGTCTGCTTTGCTTGTAGGCTTCAGGCGTTCTGCTTGAAACAAGTACAAGTCTGCGTTGCCTGCGTCTTGAATGCCGACACGCCCGATGATTTTCATCAACCGCGGAAAGTGCACGCCGTCCAGATAGAACTGGACCGACTCCAGCTGGATGTAATCAGCGGTGAGCTTTAGGACTGCGTCCTCACCGTCATCGTACACTGCGCAGTAAGTGCCGCGGCCGATACGCTTCTTCCCCACTAAGCCGTGTGCCCGGAGCGCCCTACGCGTGCCAAAGTCGTTAAGTTTCAAAAATGACATGATATTCCCTCAAAATGATATATACACACCTGGGTATAGCGCTGTCGCTTCGCTAGAACTTGAACTAGGTATGGGGAATTCGCAGGTCATTAACACCTTTTCATGGTATACTATCGAATATACATATCTTGATAGAAGAGAACAAACGTTATGAAGTCTTCAGACGCCGAGTTGTATCAACACGCGCGCACTGCAGCTAACCAGCACGGGGCCTCATTTATCGGCCCGGCCGACGCCTACAAATACGGCATGTTTCAGTTAGCCGATGGTCGAACCATCGAACTCCACCTCTACCACGTTCGAGATGGTAAGTGGCCGAAGGACGTCGACAAATTCCTGGAGCGCCAGGAGATTGGCCGTGGTCGAAGCCAAGAGAAAATGCTGACCCGGCTGAAAGCCCTTGCCCAGGACGGTGAGGCAACGCTGCTCGACCAGAGCTGGGCTGGGCCACACGCCTGGTATTCGTTTGAGCTGGCCGATGGCCGTATTGTTAAGATTCGAGGGAGCAAGCTCGTGACATCCGGCTGGCCGAAAGACATCGATGCTTACCTGGAGTGGAGTGCAGCCCGGCGCCAGGAGCACGCTGAGCCTAAAGGTAAGTCCCAGCTTTTTGATGAGTTCCGCGCAATCGTGGAATCGAACAATGCCGTCGTGCTCTCGCCAGAATGGCTTGGCGCCCGCATCCCCCACGAAGTGCTGCTAAGCGACGGCACCATTCGTAGGCTCAAGCCAAATCAGTTAAAGTACTTCGGATGGCCAGCGGTACCCTTCGACGAGCTGCGCAAAATGGCTGCCCCTTATCCCGTCCATATCCTGCCTGACACCGCAGATAAGGAAACGCAGGTGTTTCGCATTTCCGTGAGTGGCGGCGTGTACCTTGAAGGCCCATTTGCCGACCTGAAGGCACTATGGGCCGAAGGTGCGCCTGCAGTTATCTCAGATACTTGTGTCTGGGCGGAGCTGAATGGAATGAAAATGGTTCCGGCCAAGTGGCAAGGTATTCTGGCCGAGTATGAGTTCACAACGCCCGACGGGCCGTCTGTTTGGCGCAAGGTTCCTGCGGCCGACGCGCATGAGCAGCAGCGACAGAATGATGCAGAAGTAGCCAAGCTGCGCCGGGTTGGGACGTTGAATGGCGCGAAGCTACTGGCACAACCCTTTGCCGGCAAAGACGCCGTGTATGCCTGGGAGAAGGATGGCCAAGTGATTATGGCCACCACCCAGGAGCTCATCGAACGCTCCCGCCAGCATGCATTTTTCAACACATTGAAGGGGCGCGTAAAAGAACTGGGCTTGGTGGCAGACTTGGTGTCCACTGAATGGGAAGGTATGTGCTCCGCCTACCAGTGGCGCCTGGCCGATGGTAGCGAAATCACAGCCAAGCTGTCTCAGCTTCGTACACTCGCTCGTGAAAAGGGCTTGGAGGCCGCTGCAGCGACGAAGGTTGCTCGCGCACGCACTGATGAGGCACGCGTACTCGATGCTGGTGCAGGTGACCAATCGCTGGCCGTGTTGCGCAGCTGGGGCGACGAATTTGGCATCAAGCTGCTTAGCACCGACTGGGTTGACGCCAGCGCGAACTATGAATGGGCACTGCCTGATGGGACAATCGTGGCGGCGTCACTTAAGAAGGTCCGCAATTGCACCCGAGCAGTTCTTCGGCAGCGGGGGTACTCTGGATTTGATATGCCAGGTGATGTCGCATCCGTTATTCGCGAAGATTGCCACCGGCTTCGCGACCGCATTTCCACTAGTAAATCACGGTGAATCTGGCCCCAGGTCGTCACGCTATACCGAATAACGTGACGACTTTTGGAGCCTCAATGATGCGCATTCCTTTTTCTGTCGGGTTGCTGGAACTTCATGACCAGCAAAAAAGTCGTTGGGTATTGATAAAGAATGAGGCTTCGGCCTCGGGCCAAGAGCACTGGTCCTTTCCAGGCTTTACTCAGGGGCCAGGTGCCGAACTCAAATTCGCTGCCGACCTGCATCTCTCGGAGAACGGCTGTCCCGTACGTTTGCCCCAGCCTGCGGACCTCTCCGCATTTGCGGGCATTCCGATTACTCGAGCACGCGTTACCAATTCTTCGCAAGTACAGCTCGATGGACCAGAAACGACAAAATGCCGACCAATCCTGCTGGCCGGCATCGCTGACATCGAACAACTTATTGCTAGCGGTGCGCTATGTACTGCGAGCGTCGAGCTCTGGTTGGATTACTGGAGCGCCGTGGCGCACAGTGATTATCGCTAGTTGTCGCCAGGCCCCATTGCGAAGGCTTTGTCGAGCAGTTGCTGTGACTGGGCATATGCCTGCGCAATCACCTCTTTCCCGACTTGACCGGCGCGCAGCCAGGCTTCAACCCGGCGCTGGCAGAACAATGCAGTGTCAACATGCACTTTCGGCTCCATCTTTTCGATGCCTTGGGCAATCTCGCCGGCTTTGAGCCGCTCTTCGAGCTTCAGCGAGCCCGACATTGAGAGCAACACTACTGCTTGGGCACCTGTGTCATACACTGGCTTCCGCATTGCCTCAGGCGCCTCACCGGTGGGGAACTGTACCTTCAAAGCCTGCACGCCGCCCAGCGCCAGCCCGGCCATTAGTTCCCCGCATACGCGACTTTGCATTGTGACGCCGATGTCATTGAAGGCCTTTGGCAGTGGTGCCTTGTCGGCTGCTGCGGCATGGGCCGTGGCGCCAACAAAGAGCGCCGCAGCTGCAAATTTCAGAAAGGTAGAAGTCATTGAATTCTCGGTCGGGATACGATGCGCTGTCACTCTGAAATCGCGCCCTGAGGGAGGAATTTCATCCCCGTTTGGCGCACTAGTTCCGCATAGCTCACCGTACCAGTGAGTTTTGCCTCATCATTGTTGTCGACGACGTAGGCCCAGGCCTGCTTCTTGGCAGGGTCGTATACCAACTTGAACATGGACGTTGGAACCCAGACCTTGTTTGCGCCCACGGTCGCCACCTGGCCACGATAAATCGGACCGGTCAGCACGTAAACTTCATTGCCGCGCTCGACATACTTGCGGGTGGCTTTTTCCACCGCCTTGGCCCATACGCCGCGATTATGCTTTGGAGCCTCCGGAACCATGTTGGCCAAACTGAAGCTCTGCGCCATTGCTTCCGGCGTGGTGCGCTGAGCTGCTGCAGCGAGATGACCGCGGTCGTAGTTGCTGCCGTGATAGTCGGCCAGACTCGAGCGTTCGGCCGAAGGTAGGCGAGCCTCTTCGTAGAACCGGTCGGTACGCTGCTCGCCGCGTGCATCCGCAAGGCTGCGCGGAGTCAGGTGCTCCGCGGCGTAGATGGCGGTTTTGGATTGTCCAGAGTGCAGCACCGCAAAATCGTCGAAACACACGGCACGCAGCTGCCCTGGTTGCGCAGAAGTAGCTTGCGGAGCAAAGCCCTGGTAGAAGTTCTGGGAGCAGGCTTCAAAGCCTTTGGTACCGCTTGCAGCTGCTGGCAGGCAAACTGCTGCCAGCGCGATAATCGAAGTAACACGAAACACTAGGCGACTCTTAGGTAGGTGAGGAACGGAAATGATAGCGCAGTATAGCATAGAATTGCCTTACTTGCATTGCGGCAAGATAAAAAGAAGCCTCCAGAGGAGGCTTCGGTGAGGGTCACTTAATCGGGATATCGACACGAAACGTAATCGTGAGATTCCCCGCAAACGTATGCCATCCAGTGGGCGGCCTGGCCTTGCGATTTGAATTTGCCGAGGGTGTTCACTTCGCCGTCTGGGTCAACTACCGTGATGCGGTGGCTGAATCCTTCGGCTTGGTCATACGACTCGGTTTCGCAGAGAACCAACTTAGGGGTGTGATACTTTGCGTGACGATACAACTCCTCGCCAGTGGCAACGTTGATTATGCGGACAATGCACTGCGTCAGCAGAGATGGGCCACTGTCGTTGCGGTACGGGAGAATTGTCGGCGACTTCATAACATCCGCCCCGTCACGACCAATTCGTCCGATGTTGTCATCGGTTTCGAGCCAGTCCCTGCCGGTTTTGGTGTCCCCGAGGAACACGCGTACACGCGTTCCATCCTTACGAGCTTTCTCCAGCGCGACTTGGACCTTCTTTGGCGTGCGGCCGTCGAACCAGGTCTTTGTGTCGCCGAGCTTTGAATAGCCCGCCAGCAAGGCTCGGTACTGCTCATACTGAACCACAGTGCCGATTTGGTCTTTCTGTGGCGATACGAGGTCCAGCAACGAGTACAGTCCCTTTGCCAGCAGCGTATTTTCCGAAGCGGACTTCAGGCGACGACCCAATTCGCGGGCTTGTTCGTAGACCACCTGAAAGCCGATACAGCCAACACTGTTGCCAGTTGAGACGACGAACAACTTCTGCTCGTTGTTTAGTGCAATATTCATGGATTTGACCTCTCGTTAAATAGTGACAATCCGTATAGCGCCAAGGCTTGCTACGCAAGGCGGGAGCTTAAATTTGCAGTGCTAGAGGCAGATATTCGTGCGGTTCGCCATTTTCCTGACGGCCAGGTATCTCGATAACCCTCCGCAGCGCGGCGCCGGCCAGCTGTACGACATGGTGATTTGCGTGATGAGCATCAGCGTAGCGGGGGAAGTCGCAACCGGTCAAGGCATGCGCTACCAAGGCAGCAGCCGCACTGCGACTGCGACCCATTCGGCAATGCGCAACCAGGCGATATTTCTGAGTCGAGTAGTGATACGCGCGCACAAACGCGATAAGCTGCTCCAGCTGGACTGGAGAGCACATGACTTCTGCGGGAAATCCGTACTCTTCCAGCTCATGGGGCTCAATATCGAGGAACTCTAACCGGAGATATGCCGCGAACTTGACCAGATTAGCCGGCGGCAGCTGGGCTAAGTCGCCAATGGACATGGCAATCATATCCTGCGCCGGCACCAGGTTCTGGAACGTATCCAGGCAAACGAAGTCAACCGCCGAAATCACGAAATTAACCCAGGCGAATCAACCCGGTTTCGATGGTGTCTACGCTCTTTTCCAGGAAGGAAACGGAGACTTTCTTGTTGTCAGGGCCGACAATATCCTTGGACATGCCAAGGGTTGCCTTGAAGGTGCGCTGCAGCGAACTATCCTTGGATTGCACTAAAGCGGTGGTGATTGCGCCGCATTTGCACTTCTTCTGCCAAGCAGCGCCAGCTGGCGTGCTTTGCAGAAACTGGAAGCCATTCAGAGGCTCCTTGCAAGTTTGGCAGGGAACGTTGATAGGCTCTTCCTTCAGTTGCTGAGCCTGCGCTTCAGCGACACGCTCTTCGCGTGTGCCACGTTTTTTTGCTGCACCCATGAACTCTCCTTTAAATTAGAGCCATAATATACCATATAATAGCTGCAATAGCTACTCACTTCGGTCAAGCTTAGGGTTGCGAGAGCTTTGCCACCAGGAGGTCGAAGGAAGTTGCGGTGAGGACTGGGATAAAGCCGCCCTCGAGCGCCGATGAGCTCACACGGTCACATCCTGCTTGGTGGTCGACGGGCACCAGGTAGGTTGCCCGCAGCTCTTTCGCAAAGCGCGCTACCGCCAAATGCGTAAGCCGTCGTGGAGGGGAGAGTTTCACTTCCGTAAGCGATACCAGGTACAGGCGTGCCTGGTTCTCCTCATGGAGTAGGTAGCCGGAAGCGGTGACGGCTAAATTTCCGTCAACCTCAAATTTGAAAATGGCCAGGCGGCCGCAGTGCTCAAGTTCGTGTCGGAACATGTTATCCCCTTGGATATCAAACCGTATAGGGGTGTCACCAGTGGAACGGGCTATACCTCATCAGGACAACTACAGATGAGGTAACTCTATGATTCAGCTATGGCACGGTGGCAGTCGGTGGATTGGCCGGCCGGAAGTTCAAGCGCCTAAAAAAGGGCGCTGTGAATGTGGCCCAGGTATCTACCTGACTTCCAACTACCAAAGAGCACGTAAATACGCTGCAGGGAACAAGGTTACGACGTTGGTTTCGCTGGCAGACAACATTCGCTGGCTTGAAGACGCGAAGCTGCCGTTGCAGGACCTGGTTGACTTCCTCGATAATGCGCCGCGCTTAAAAGGCCGGCATTCAATCAAGGAGGACTTCTTGCTGCGCTGCGTAGCAAGGGAAATGGCCATGACGGACCCATGTCCTGTTAGCTACCTGGTTAACGTCCTTATCAACACGGACGCCCTGGTTGGCAAAGTTGGCCTTTTCCTGGCTGACTGGCTGGTCGCCAAAGGCATCGACGCGTCGCTGCACCGTCCAATGGGCCAAGAGCAGTGGGTCATCGTGTTCAACCCAGAAGTTATCTGCAAGTACCAGGTTATTCCGGCCGCCAGCGTAAAGCTGGACCAGTATGACCTCCCTCCAATTGAATTGCCCGGCGATGCCGGCTGAAAGGACTCAACATGTACCAGAACCCAACCGTTGCCCGTCGTGAAGCTGTAATTCCAGGCTTCCCGCAGCTGAAACTGACTGTTTATGGCGTGGACAAAGCCCGTAATCTGGCTGAAGACATGCAGCAATCCTTCTACGTAGCCAAAGATGGTGTCGCCATCGCCCGCTGCGAGTTGCCGGCTGACGAACGTGAGGCAGTGGCCGCCTACCTGATGGCGAACCACCCTGAACATGCGAAGATGTAAAGGAGTCATCACATGAACAAGGAGTTCCGACAGGCTATCGCTATGCTCAATGCCACCAACGAAGATTTCCGCGGCGGCACAACCACTTCGGTGGCTCATGCAAATACACGCGAAGCTGCGTTGATTGCTGGGATTACTGCTATGGCTCGTTCGTTTGGTGTGCACCTTAAACCAATCCATCGCATCGATGCCCGCGGTGAGCTGTCTATCGTGGCCTTGGATAAGGACAAGCCGTCGAATATTGGTTGCGGCAAGTTCGGCCAGAAATTCACCGAGTGGCTTAACACCGCAAAGCCGCGCACTGGCATCGTTCCGTGTAACCTCAGCTCCGATGCAGGGTGGTGTTACATCAACCATTTTGAAGTCGAAAAGATGGTTTTACGGTATTCCGAGACGCAAACTTAAGGCAAATAGTTAACTCAAAACGCCCATTCTGCAATGCAGATGGGCGTTAACTTGCGTATTGACGCTAAAACAGGTATAATGACCACATCTCGTTCAGGAAATATACATGACCACCCTGCAAATTTGCGGCAATTGCGGCATCACTGAAGCTGAAACCCATCAAATGATTCAGCTGGCAAACAAGACCTGTCTGTGCGGCGAATGCATTGATGAGATTTCCAAATTTGCCCATGAAGCAACCGGCAAAAACGAAACCCCATCGGTCGCGATTCAGGGCCAGACCCCGCGCGAAATCGTATCCTTCATGGATGCCTACATCGTAGGCCAGGAAGAAGCGAAAAAGACCCTGGCTATCGCGGTCAGCAGCCACTACAAGCGCCTGAACCAGCCCGCCGGTGCTGAAGTTGAAATCGACAAGAGCAATGTGCTGTTGCTGGGCCCGACCGGTACCGGCAAGACTCTGCTGGCGCAAACCATCGCCCGCATGCTGAATGTGCCATTTACTGTGGCGGACGCAACCAGCTTGACTCAGGCAGGGTATGTTGGCGATGACGTGGAAACTATCCTGCAGCGCCTCATCCAGGCCGCGGATGGCGACATCGAGAAGGCTGAGCGCGGCATCGTGTTCATCGACGAAATCGACAAGCTGGCCAAGGCTGGTGCTGGGGCTTCTATCACTCGCGACGTTTCGGGCGAAGGCGTTCAGCAGGCGCTGCTGAAGCTCATCGAAGGCGCGCGTGTCAGCGTTCCTGTTACCGGCAACCGCAAGAACCCAGGACAACAGGTCAACTACATCAACACCAAGAACATTCTGTTCATCTGCGCCGGCGCCTTCGTGGAGCTGCTGAAAAAGGTTAACGAGCCGAAAAAGGCTAAGAACACCATGGGCTTCCTGGCCGTAGAGTCGAAGGCTGAGGAAAAGTCCGACGAAGTTACCGTCGACATGCTGGTCAAGTTCGGCATGATTCCTGAGTTGGTTGGTCGTCTTCCGGTCATCTCGACCCTGGACGCCTTGGATGTGGACGCGCTCGAGCGCATCCTGACTGAGCCGAAGAACGCCATTATCCGCCAGAAGGAAGCTCTGTTCGCGATGGATGACGCAACCCTGGTGTTCGAACCAGGTGCCATTCGTGCGCTGGCTGAAGCTGCGCACAAGATGAAAACCGGTGCGCGTGGTGCTCGCAGCATCCTCGAGAAAGTGCTGAAACAGGCCCACTTCGAAGTGCCTGGCTCCACTGGTGCGCAAGTCACCGTCAAGGCTGATTTGAGCGTGGACATCCAATATTCGATGGCGCTGGCCGCGTAAACCGCACCGTGTACCAAATGGGCGCTTAGGCGCCCTTTTTTATTGAGAAAACACAAATGCTGCTGCTGTCCCGTGTGCAAATTAAGCCGCACCCACCTCACCGTCAACGTGTTTCGGCCGACCAACCGTTTCAGCCAGGCGAGGTGTACATGATTCGCTACATGACCGTGCCAACACTGGTGACGGTCGTCGCGCGTACGCCGAATGTTGTGGAGACAAACCTGTTCTCCGTGTCGGTTGACCGGTTCGACCAGTGCGTGCTTTTCCGTATGGGGCGCCGCCGGCGCTTGCTGGGGATGTGGCTACCGTGGCTGCTATGCGAGCCAGAGAGAATTCTCCATCTGGCCCTCAGTGACGATAGTGTGGGGGTGAGTGACGCTTCCTGGCACAATCGCCGCTGTAGTTTGGCGGCTATGTCGCGGTTGGACGCGTCGCCAAGTTAGCTTTGATTGACCCGCAACTTAGTCAGGGTTGCCGTTCCCTGGTGGAGGCTGAGAGACCACGCTCACCAGTAAGCTCTTGCAGTAGTCGGAGATTTCTAGCCTGGCGTGCCGCTATCAACTCCGAAAATTCGGCAATGTCATCCGTCCCTAAGTGTTCGAGGAGCGCAAGCCAATTCGATTGCTTTTCCGAAAGAGGGGCTCGTATAGGCTCCGTATCCAGCCTCCCGTTGACCAGCCAATCGAACTGAACACCGCATGCCCTGGCTAGCTTATGGCTTGTGGAATATTCAGGACCTTGCGGGCTTGGTCTTTTAAGCAACCTGTTTATGGTTGGCTGCGGTACCCCAGACGCACGTGCAAGTGCCGATTGCGACTTGAAGCCAGCTTTTCGCATTGCGGAATCGAGACGTGTCGCAAATTCATACCCGGTATCCAAGCCTGAATCTCCCAGAAAGTCCCTTACGGGCAAATCCGAATTGTACAGCGCTTGAGAGTAGGCTAGTTTGTGACATCAAGACTACTTCATTTGTGAACCGATTAGTGGGCGCTAGAGGTGCTTTTCGATTAGCGCACGAATAAAATCTCGTTCGAGATGATTTTGATAACTGTTTGAATGCCTATACAGGGGTTTGACCCTTCGTTTAGGTATTATGACAATTACTATCGGACTTGAAGAAGAGCTGCAGGTGGTTGACTCGGCCACCTTGGCACTTGAGGCCCACGATGTTGTGGCAGGTCGGAAGGCAATCCCTGATTTCATCGGGACGTCTTCTTGCGAAATTCACCGTTGTGCCCTGGAGGTACAGACGCCTGTCTGTCGCAGCGTCAACTCTCTCATCGACGTGTTAGCCAAGATGCGTGGCATCGCCGCCGGCCGCGCGCAGCTGCAAGGCCAGGAAGTACTTTCCGCGGGCCTCCATCCATTTTCCGCCTGGAAGGACCAGCCACTTCTGGATGACCCTGTAGCCTACCCGCATTACGCGCGCCTACTCGAGGAATATGTGGATGTCGCGCGTGGCGCCATGTCATTTGGGCTGCACCTGCATTTCGGACTTCCAGACCCTCGCATTCGCATAGAAGTCATGAATCGGCTGCGAGAACGGCTCCCGAGTGTCCTGGCGCTGTCGGCCAGCGCGCCATTTGTTGAAGGCAGGGATACGGGCATGCAAACCTGGCGGCACTCCATGCTTGACCGTTATCCCCGCATGGGCGTGCCCGCCACCTGGTCGAGCGATTCGGAGTACCTGGCCCACATCGACCGACTACGCAAAGTTGGCGTGCTGACCCCCGACCAGGGTATGTGGGAAGACATGCGCCTGCACCACCGGTATGGCACGCTCGAGGTGCGCATCTGCGACGCCGTCCCAAGCATAGACCGAAATTGGCTCATCGCAGCCATGTTGCTCTGCGAAGTGCATACCTTGGACCAGGAGGTGCGCTCGGGCCGTGCGCGGCCAAATCTGGAGCCGGCGCTGATAGCTGAAAACCGCTGGCGCGCGCGCCGGAATGGAATGGACGCTCAGTTTATTGATTGGCACCACGATGAGGTCGTGGGAGGGGCAGAGCACTACACTAGGTGGCTAAGCAGGCTTTCTCCAGCGGCCGAGGCGCTGGGCCTGCTCTCGCAATTGACTAGCGCCCTCGAAGATGCTCTGGATTCTGGAACCAGCTCGGACCAGCAACGCGCCATTCTTGCTAGCGGCAATATGCAAGATGTCGTACGTCACCTCATCACGGAGACTGCTCGGCCGGCGCGGATGGCGGCAGAAAGGGCGTGGGTATGATTACGCCCCTAACAAAAGCGCTTCATCCGCTGAGCTTCCAGTTTGCTGACACCCTATCGGGGCTGGAATCCCGAGATATGCAGGTTGCGCTCTGGGACCGCATTCATGGTGCAGGTGTCGCGGTGCCCCCACAGCGGCTGGTCGCCGAGTTCCCTTTGGTAGCGTCTGCCCGGCTGCAGCTGGAGCTTGACCGGCACGTTGCGGAACTTGTTGCCTTCCTGGCGCAAGAGCATGCTGGGTATACAGCCAATATGTTGCCCTGGCCAGGGCTTTCGGGGCCTGACGTGGTTTCTGCTGATATGGCCATCGTGGAAGACCCCGAAGCACCAGAGGGCTGGTCGCTTCGCTGGGTGGAATTCCAGGCGTTCACTTCACTGCTATCGACCATGTACACCTACCACCTTGCAGCCAATGAGCTTTGGCCAGAAACGCGTGGCCTGGCGCCGTGGCGCCTGCCCGCCGGCGACCATGAGTGGTTGCCGACGGTTCGTCAGTGGGCAGCGCCCAATGGCGGCATCCTGTTGGAGCGGGCGCCGGACCTTCAAGGCTCCAGGTTCGACCTTCAAGCCGCGGCCAAATACTTTGGCCTTTCGATTGTGGAGCCGCACCAGCTGGAGCGCATTGGCCGCACGCTGGCCTACCGGGACTCCGCCGGCGCGCAGCACGAAATCCGCCATGTGTTTAACCGACTCGTTATGCATGAGCTTGCCGACAGGGCTGCCTTTGAACAGCTGATGGCTTCGGCCGAGGTCACCTGGCATTCGCACCCTGCGTGGTATTACGGCATCTCGAAAGCCTGCCTGCAGCGGCTCCCACAGCGCCTAGGTGCGCAGTGCGTCATGGCTACGCACTGGCGCGAACTCGGGCTGCCAGCCGGCGTCCTGGTTGCGAAGAACGTGAATTCGCACGGTGGCTCCCAGGTTCTGCTGAATGTCGATGACCTCATCCTGGATTCACTCACAAGTCCAGGAGAATGGCTCATACAGCCTCGCTACAAGCCCCAAGCCCTGTTTGCAGCAAGCGATGGCCACCCGGTGTTTGGAGAAGTACGGTGCATTGTCGCGCTGCCAAAAGGTAAGGCGCCATGGATTGCAGGTCAGCTGATGCGTCTTTCCCGGACGTCAAAAGTGAACGCCTCCGACCAGGTTGGTGACCCGGGAAGTGGCACCGCAGTACTCTATCGCCCGCCTGCGCACTAATATGCCGCGCGATTTTTGGTATTTGTGGCAAGGGCAACTTGTCAGCCAGGTTGGTACGCAAGCATTTCAAGTGCTTGCGTTGTTCTGGATGGCCAGCCACACACATAATGCTGGAGCCGGCGCGCTGTTCCTTGCACTGAGTCTTTTGCCGCCGGTGATTGCTGGTCCGTATCTCGCCCGCTGGAGCACTAAGTTTGCCCCGCGCACGGTGATGGTCGCGTGCGACCTTTTGGCTGCCACCCTGGCGTTACCGGTCCTTATTGCTGTACTGCTGGATGCCTCAGTACCCGTTGTCCTGGCGATGATGCTGGTCTCAAATACGTTACTGGCCATGACGCATGCGTTGATGCTGCCAACGGTCCATGCTGCGATACCGACTCTTGTTGACGGCACTTCGCTAAAGTCGGCAAACGGCTGGATGCAAACGACTCAGCAAGTCTCCACTGTAGTGGGGCAGGCGCTAGGCGGAATTGCATACGCGCTTATAGGGCCAGCAGGCTTGTGCTTGGTTAACATGACCGGATTTGCCATGTCAGGGCTGCTGGCTAGGCGCATGACATCGCCAGGAGTATGTCAGGTGGGCGCGGGTCAGCCTCGGGGCGTCGCGCCATGGGCGATGCTTAAGTCACAGTCTGGGCTCCGAAACTTGACTATCGTATCGGCCGTGTTCAACGTGTTGTACGCACCTTGGCTCGTTTTGCTGCCGTTCCATCTATCCGCTACAGGTTCACCAAGTGCGGGCACAATGGGCCTGGTCCTGGCCGCTTACGGATTGGGTAGTTTGATTGGCAATCTCGTTCTGACACGAGTCATTCCGGGTTTGGCTTCGCAAACACTATGGAAGGCGCTTATCGGGATGGCGCTGGCTCTACTGCTCTTGGGTCAAACGAATGGAGCACTGCAAACAGCCATGGCGCTGCTAATCATGGGCGCGGGCATTGGATGGGTAAACGTTCAAATCATGACCAAGCTGCAATTGAGTGTGGCGCCAGAACTGCGGGCTGGTGCGGTAGCCGTCATGCGCTCAAGCGTCCACCTGGCGACGCCATTTGGCTATGGGGTGGTTGCGCTGGCTCAGCATAGCTTAGCATGGACGCCAGCTCTGATTTTCACAGGCTGCGGGCTCGTGCTCCTCGGAGCGCTTATCAGCCTTCGTAGTTTGCTTCGAGAGTAGGGGCATCAAAAAAGGCGCTTCGGCGCCTTTCTTAGTTCTTGAACGTAGGGAGCGGCGCCCAGTGGGTGAAGAATCGCTCCCGGGAGCTAATCGAGCCGTAGTTGGCCACACCATACTTACGGTTGATAAGCTGCATTTTGGAGCCGCGCGGCGTGCTGCCATCGATAGCAAGCCAGTGATAGCCGCGGTCGATGAGCGCTACCTTGGTGTTGTCATGGGCTGCATTCTGGCATTGGCCGCTAAGGGCAGCCTCGGTGAGAAGCTTTGCCGAAGATTCCAGCAGCTCGCGCAATGGGTGTTCAGGAGGGACCCCCAGCAGCGCTTGTTCGAGTTTTTGAGCTTGTTCGAGGAAAGGATTTTGACGTGGAGCGGACATAGAGCAGATTTCTAGCTGTGATACAAAGTATAGGGTTGAATCCGGAATTTACGGGCGCAAAGAAAGCCCAGCATCGCTGGGCTTGAGGGTTTATTCGCGCACTTTTTTTGGTGGGCCAGCCAGAACTTCCTTCATCAGGTTGTATGTCAGCTCGGCGGGTGCCCCGGATTTACTCCAGCCTTTGCCTACTTCGATATCGAGTTGAGTCTCGATACGGTGCCAGGCTTTAACCAGTCGTTTCCACTCTTTGGACAGCTTGGCCATTTCTGGCAGCTTTTTACGCAGCATTGGCGCGGCGCGCAGCAGGCCCAGGCATCGGTTGAAGTCACTCGGGTCGTGCGGGATTGCGCGACCGTCTTCCTTGCGGATTTTGCCGAAGGCCAAGTAGTAGGCCATGGCCATGCTGCTCAGGCCGGTTTTGCCGTCAGCCATCCAATCCAGAACAGCTTCTTGGGTTTTCGTCAGTGCCATATTCTTTCCTTTGTTAGTTAATGTGTTGTCCTACAGCGCTGTATAGCGCACAGAACTGATTAGTCTTTCACCCAGATAGGGCCGCACGCCGGAGAAACTGCTGTTGGCACGCCATAAGGCATGGTCAGGCTATTGGCGCAATCGACCATCACTTGTTCGACGATTGGAAGGTACTCATCATGGCGCTCAAACGGCCAGGCGAACACGACTTCGTCGTGCACCTGGTTGATGGCGCAGGCAAAGATGTCCGGATAATCGACGCGCAGCCGATGCATGATGAGCCCCAAGCTGTCGGCGCCCGACGATTGGTCTTGATAAGACAAGGCGGCATTAAGGCCGAAGGCCACGATGTCGCGGCCGGCAAGCGTACGAGCCATCCACCATCCGGAGCGAACAGGTTTTTCACGACCTTGCTCAGGGATGTAGACAACCCCAACTTGCAGGCATTCGGTCCACAAGTGCCAGAGTTCTACTTCAGGATAAGCATCCATCCACAGCGAGCGAATTTCATGGGTTACTTCGAGAGTCCAGTGCTCGTCATAGCCACGCGCTGCAGCCTCCTGGAAGCCGGCGTCAGCCATGCCGTACAGCAGCGACAGATTTGCAATCTTGCCTTGCTGGCGGCGCGGTCCAAGCTCTTTCTTCAGCTTCTTTTCCAACGCTTTGCGGTCAGGAACGGATAGTCCTTCAAATTCTTGCATCGGGTCCCGACCGACCAATTTCATACCAGTGAAGGTGTGAATGTCGATGTCAGCCACGAATGCGTCACGCAGCGCGGAATATTCGCGTTCTCCACGCTTAGCGCCGAACGAAAGACATTGCGCCAGGCGGTAGCCGAGCTTCACGGACAGAAGTTCGTCCTTTACTTCGCTGCGGCGCTGGAAGAACACTTTCCGTTGAATGCGCTCGGCATCCATGTCTTCCTTGAGTTTCTGCAGCTTGTTCTCCAGGCGCTCAACATCCTTCTTGAAGATAAGAGTCTGACTTTCAAGCGCACTTACAGGGTCTTTGACATCCAGTAGTGGAGCAATTCGGCGAATTACCTTCTCTACCTGCTCCGGAGGCTGTACAGGACCTGGCACCGGAATGCCGCGCGCCAGCGCCAGCATTTCGCGTTGCGAGCGAACACACAGTGCCGCACCAACGCGTACATCCAGCGCGCCGAAGTCGGAGGCAACAATTTTGTGGGTGAACTGGGCGTCGATGAGCGCTTCCAGTTCCTTACGTTCTTCCTTCGGCCAATCGGGTACCTTCTTGTCCGACCAGAACATTGCGGCCATCCAGGCCGACTCCACTTCAACGCGCTCGCCAATGGCTACTGACCGCTCCGCAACCGCGCTTACCAACGGCTGGTTCAATTCCGTAACCACAATGAACATGTAATCGCAACCAGGGCGCGTCGCCGAAATGCACATCGCGCGGAACAGCTGGTCACGCGGCCATTGCTGCACGTTTGGTTCCGAGGCTGCCAGGCGGCCTGTGACCGGGCCATGGGAGAGCAGGGCGCGCACACGGCCATCACGGCTGCGTTTTGCGAAGCCAACAACCTCCAGTGCCATTGCGCTCGTTTTCTTGGAGCGGCAAACGGCTACCCAAGCGTTGAACAGCGGCCGGGAGGCTTCCATCTGCGCTGCGCGGCAGGCGCGCAAGTCCTTTTCGCCAACCTGTGGCGCACCCGTGGTCGCAGTCCTGCGCAACAGAACACCACGAGATTCAAACGCTTCGGCCAAGCATTTTTTCAGGTCTTCATCGAGGCCAGCGTCTGGGTCGGACAGCGAAACACGATGAGCTTCTAACTTCGGCTCGATGGCGATGAGTTCGTCGACTTTCGTAGCCAACTCTGCGCGCTTGCGAATGACATACCGGCGCCCCACATCGGTATTGAGGGGCATGCCGTTCTCCCGCAGCATGACGAGCTCGGGAACTTGGGGCTCGACCAGGCGAACCGTGGCTTGGCGCGCGCGGATGCTCAGGTAGGCCTGCAGCGGGTCCTCGGTATCGTCAATGCCAAGCAGCCGGCAAACGATACGGTCGGCCCAGACGGTATCGTCATTGGCATAGTCGTAATGCGCAAAGCCAAGCAGGCCGGTCCAGTTGTTTGGTTTTTGATAAGTCTTGTCGACGATGACGTCAAACATGGCCAGGACCACGTCGGCCAGGCTGCCACCTGATGCGCCGGACACCAGAGACTTCCATGCTGCCTGCGCAGTCGCAGAGGCAAACGCGACTTCGTTGACGTGCTTAATTTCTTGAATCAGCTCTGCCCGCTTCAGAACCAGCATAGGGCACAGCAGGCGGGTCATCAGCATGGTGTCAACCACCATTGCCGGCATAGTCGTACGGCCTTCGGCCAGGCGGAGCCAGAAGAGGTCAAAGCCAGCATTGTGGGCAATGCACATCCGGCGGGACAAAATTGCGCGCGCGACCTGTGCCGTCAATTCCGGGCCCATCTTGTCGCAGTCAAATACGAAGTTCAGCCGCTTCCCACGCCGGCCTCGGACTGTAGGTACCCGGGCCTGGATGGTGCGCATGCGAACCACGTTCGAGGCACCTTGCTTAATTTCTGGAACACCAAGCGGCACCGCCATCGAGGCATCGGTCAGCCCGGTCGTTTCAACGTCGGTGGAAACCCAGTGGGCCTGTTGAATGACGTCGATGGCTTCTAAGACCTTTTCGCGCTCCCACAGGAATGCCGGCGCCTGGCCGTCGCGGTCCATTACTTCAAATCCAAAGCCCATTTGCAATGGGACATGGACAGCTACGTTCTTCTTAGCCACAGGTGGTTTCTCGTGAGATTAGTATTGCTTTGAGCCGCTAATTTACCATACAATACCACTTTTCGCAAGTTGACCACGGCTCGCAGAGCAAGTTTGACAAGGGTTGTACCTGAGTATAAGTAGCGGGCAAGAGTGCAAAAAAATGCCACGTTTCGCGCTATACAGACCGTGGAAACAATTATTTTCGAGGTAAAAGATGACAGTTATTACAGACCGACCAAAACTGACTGCAGAGTTACTCCGCCCTCAGGCAAGAAACAAGTGGGTGGAGATTTTCCAGTACTTGTGTCCTGGCATGTTCGATGACGCCATCCGAAACCTCGGTGCTCACGTGACATGCCCATTCCATGGGGGAACAGCAGATTTTCGCTTTACCAAACGAAGCACCAAGAAGGGTGGCTGTACTGCCGAAACTGGTGTGGCCATGTGTACGTGCGGCGTCTACCCTGATGGCTTTGCAGTTGTGCACAAAGCCCGGGGCGGCCGCTTCTATGACACGCTCAAAGAAATTGATGCCTACCTCAATGGTACGGAAATCAAGGCCCCGGCCCCTTTGAAGCCTTTTGTACCCGCGGTGAGGCCACTCACTGACGCAGAGCAAGCGGCCAAAGATGCTGAGATTCTGGCAAAGGTGAAGGCTTTAGCGTCGAACGGGCAACCGTTCAACATGAAGACGACGCCTTACTACCTGGAGCGTGGTATCGACCCACGGATTCTGGAACACCTCACGGACGTTCGTGTTGTTTCGAGTCTGGGCTACTTCCATCTCGTAAGAAAGGAAGGTAGTAAGGAAACTAAGGTTGAGAAGCTGGGAAGCTTCCCTGCCATCTTGGCCATGATGCGTGATTCCGACGGAAATCTGGTTGCGGTTCACCGCACCTGGCTGACCAAGGACCGTAAGGCCAAGGCGCCTGTGCCGAAAGCCAAAAAGCTTTCTGAGACACCGAACGCAGCTGGTGCTGCAATTCGGCTGTTTAATGCAGAAGGCACCGACGCTTTGGGCTTGTGCGAGGGTATCGAAACTGGTCTCGGCATTCGTCAACTGGCCACCGGTGGTTATTGGCCTGATTTGGGTCCAATTCCCGTTTGGGCAACCTATTCTGAACGCAACATCCGGAATTTCAAGGTGCCTGAATCACTGCTGCCAACGCTCAAAAAAATCATCGTCTTTGCGGACAATGATGAGCGCGGAACAGGCCTCGATGCTGCCTTGGAGTTCAAGGCACGTATGGCTGACGAGTACCCGCACTTAGTCGTTGAAATCAGGATGCCTGAGCTCACGGGTTGGGACTGGCTAGACGTGCTGGTAAATCTCTAAATCAACTTCAACACCCCTCGCGCAAGCCTGGGGTGTTTTTTCGCGCCGGCTCGCTTGTGCTCGAGAGCTATACGGCTACAGGTCAACTTTTTATAGAGGTACATTATGTCGCAAGTCAACAATATTCAACCCGCAATGACGTTCCTGAACATGACTGGTGATATCACCATCAGCTGGGACGACGCAAACAAAGACACTATGCTCGCAATGGTCCAAGGGAAGATGAAAGAAGGCTACACGTTCTTCGTGCTGCAGCCGCGCTTCCTGAAGTTCCTGGGCAAAAAGAAAGTTCGTGTCGACTCCGTCGACCAGCTTGCTGGCGCCAATGCCGTGGTAGTTGATGATGAAACCTACGCAAAGATGATGGGTCGGCTGAAGCTGCATGACAAAGCAGTTGAATCAGCCGTAGCGTCTGGCGCAGCGTATCTGACGACGTCGGATGTGCCTGTGAACCGCAACATGGTTCGCCGCGCAACCAGCGCTGACGATGTTGTTCAAAACCAAACCATCGCAGTACGTCAAATCGTAGGAGGCTAATCATGCCGGAATTGCAGCTGGAAGGCCTTCTCGTTACTGAGATGCAGGCCTTGGAGGAGCCAGAGAGACCGGTGTCACCATCGGCTAACCGTCCCTTCGGGCTTCACATGGAAACCACTTACATTCTTGACTGTTCGGTCGAGTTTGGCGCTATTACACCTCTGGAAGACCTGGTCTTTCGTGTCCAGAACCCGGCCTCCATCGCCCTGATGAACATCACGGACCAAGGTGGCAGTCTGCCACCGCACTGGTTGCGAAATACTGCTCGCCAGTATTTGGACAGCCTACCCTTGGAAGAGCGCTACGTTTGGGCATTGAAGGGCATTCAGGGCATGGAGCTTGGGATTCGCATGCTTCAAGAGCGTATCGAATTCATGGTACAACTTAAGGTGCAGTCTGACCTTGGTGTGGCCGAACGAGACTCAGTTCCTTGGATGACCGAAGGTACGCCGGCCGTGTTCGCTGCAAAGCACTTCACTTCAGTCCACGATGTCACCCAGGCAAACGTACAGAGCTTTGTGGCCGCGCAATACCTTGAGGCTAAGGAGCGCTTGGAAGAAGACCTTGAGTTCGTCCACAAGGCTGTTGCGTGGGTTTCTCTACCGGGTAACCGTGACCATGCTCGTGCTATTGCTCTGCGGCTGTTTCAAGAGCTTCCTAGTCTGATTACCGACACTTCGACCGGCCTGGTCCAGGTGAAGTGGAAGGAAGCCAAAAGCATAGCAGACCAGCGAAAGTCAAAACGAACCGCTCGCAGTGCCATCAAAAAGGCATTCAAGCTCTTCTGCCGTACCGGGCTGGAGGACAACGTTCGCATGATGGTGTCCGGCCAGGAAGTGGAACTTTCACATCCTGAGTCTCCGTTCAAGTTTGTCTTGCAACCATTGCAAGCAGGTTGGTTGGAACAGAAAACACTGGCACCAGGTCGACATGTTCCATATCAGCTGACCCTGTTGACGAAGGAAAATGTATTCCTGAGCCGCCTCTGTGTTCTGTTCGACGAAACGCCGGTGCTCGACCAGCTGCTCGCACTCACTTTTTTTGTGCAGTCGGGCTGTGAGGAAGAAATCCTGCTAAAGGCGAACTGGTTTGGCTACGAGAATGCGTTTGAAGTGCGCAGCATCTTGCAGGAGAAGGCGCCTGCACTGTTGGATAAGGTGAAGGCGCCAATACCTGGCACCGGCACCAACGGTCTACGCTTCCAAAGCCCAAAACATCGTGCCAACGAACTATGGGAACCTTATTCCGGGCCAGTCCGCAATTGGATTGGAAACTGGATGGGAGACCTCATGGCCGCCGTACCTACCCAGGGCCTGGCGTCAATTGCGATAGCTTGAAACTCAAAGAGCCACCCGAAGGTGGCTCTTTTTTATTGGAGCGAGATTACTTAGCTGCTTCGTAGCCGGCGCACTCGTTCGTGACTGGCAATTCGCATTTTGCACGCCAGGCGGAAATCTCCAGGAAGACCCAGCCTTCGCCGCGGCCCACAACACCGGTGTCCATGCGGATGATATTCCGGCCACTACGCAGGGCTCCGCGCATGTCAACGTTCACTGCATAGTTGTTGCTTCGTGCACGCTCCCAGTTCGTAACCCAAACCTGCCCGGTGGTCAAGCAGCTCTGGTAATCACCCCATTGGTCGTAACCAGGAATGCATTGCCAGTTCCAGCGGCCCCACGTGTCCGTGCTAGGATTATAGCTACCGTTGTCATACTCCGACCAGACCCACGTTTCGTTTGCAGCAACGGCCATCTCATCGTCATAGCCCACGCCGTACATACGGAAGGTCTTTACCGCAGACGCATCAATGATGTCGATGGTGAATTCGCGCTTGTAGTATCCAGTGGGCCAATAGTCGTCACCAACGGCGCCGAGGCGGTACCTGCCTGTGTACTGGTCAACCATGCCAAGGAAAACGACGCTCGAGTCACCTGTGGTGGAACCCAGGTCGACACCGCCCTGAGTAATCAGGTTTTCAACATGGCAGGCCTCCGGCAAAATGTAAGTGCTGCAGGAGTACTCGGCCACCGTGCGCTTCTCGTGGCAGACCTCTTGAGGACGGGTGCGAACCCAGCTCAGCTTATCAACGGTGTAGTCCTGCTTGGTGGTGCAGCTACGCATGCCCAGCGGAACTTCAGCACTGCACGATTCCTGCCAGGTCGTGGTGTTGACCACTTTTTTCAAGCATTGCGGAGTAGTGCCGCAATCCTGGCCTTCAATCGCTACCTGAGCCGACTTCGCCAAAGGCTTGATGCCGTTCTCGTTGGTGTAGTTTTGGTCGCAAACGTAAATCTTGCCGTCCGATGCCACACCCTGCTGAATTTGCTGCAAGCATTCTGTGCCATTCTGGGCATACTGCTTCTGGTACTGAGGAATCTTCTCGTTCGCTTGCAGCTTCAGGACCGTGTCCCATTGCGCAGTATTCTCTGAAGGATTCTTCACGGCCGTCGGGCCCTGAATCATCATGTCCTTCGTTACCTGCGTTTTATGGCGGTACGCGATTTTCAAGCCGACCGCCGTGCGCTTCGTTTCGTTATTGATGAACGATTGCACAATCTTGACGGCGGTCATGTTGTCCGAGTCGGCCGAAAAGCTTGCGGTAACTCCGCCAGTTAGTGCTGGGTAGAAAATCATGCCCAGACCATTCTTCGACTTTTGGTCTTCAGTGGCACCAGTGCCCAGGTCCTGCTGCCAGCTGATGGTTTGGGGGGCGCTCCAGCCATCCAGGCTGTTGATTGGCTCAGTGTCGCAGGCAGGGCGCTTGCACACGTAGCCAGAGGGCGCCCGGAAATTTGGTGCGGACGGGTCAGTCGAGCATTCCACCTGGTTTTGCGGTGGCGTAATCGGATTGCTGCGAATCGGCGCCGAGCACACTTGAATGGTGATTTTAGCATCACCGTTGGCACTGACCGAACAATCAGTCAGTTTCACGGCAATGCCAGAAACCTTTTTCGGAGCTGTGTCGCCGCAGGCTAGCGCAAGCGAGCCCATTTGCGAGGAAACCGACTTTGAGCTTCCGCCGTCTTCGCCTCCTTCCGTGTCCATAAACGCAAAGGCCTGGACGCCAGTAAGGCTTTGACTGGATTGCTGCAGCGTGTTGTAGTCTGGCTTATCGTCCGAGCCAAAAATACTGTGGCAGTTCTTGCCGTCTTTATCGCAGGTCGTCGCGCCCTTACTCATGAAGGTCGTAATTGCGCCGGCCGCCTGCGCCTTTGCAATATTCTGGTTTTGCACCAGCGTGGTATTGCTGATGGTGCCATTCGAAGTTGGGGGGCCGTCAGCATGGGTGACCGCGCTAAAGGTAAGCGCGACCAAGCTGGCCAGGGTACGGATGTAGAGTTTGGAGTTCATATAGGTAACCGCATTGAGGTTAGTAGATAGTATATCTCTATAACCAGCTTTTGTCATGCGTAAAAATTAAGCCCACCTGAGGAGGCGGGCTCATATCGCAGCTTGCTGCGTTATTTCTTCTTCTTTTCGGATTCCTTACGTGCTTCCATCTGCCTTTGAGTGGTCTCTTTGGCATTTTGTTCGCAGGCCGTTTGCGCTGGCTTCGAAATCTTCTCGACGACTTCCAGTCCCTTCTTCGGGTTCACCAGGTCTTGGTCGGGCACCTCTTTCATGATGCAGTCGCAGTAGTTTGCCGCGTTCAGGTAGCCGGCGCCGTACATCGCTTCCATCTCGAAGGAGGTTAGCTTCCAGACTCTGTTGCTTTCGACCAGGCTGGTTGCTGCCTTCTTCTGGTCTTCGGTGTAAGTTCCCTTTTTGTCCAGCCGAATTCCGTCAGCCGCGCTTTTCACCATACCCCGGGTGCACGCCTCGGCATAGGTTCCGCGCAAGAATCGGAGCATGTCTGGCTCATTCAGGTACTTCTGCTGGACCAGCGGGTCGTTGAGTCGCAGGTTTTTCAACTTTGCGGGTTCGCGCGCGTTGTCCTGCCCAAGGCCTACGCGCGAGCCAGCAGACTCAATGCTTTGTGCGAATGCCCCTGCACAGGTCACTGCAAGCAAGGTGGTGAGGATGAGTTTTTTCACGATGATACCTTCTGAAAGGAAAACGCCTGGAGGGCCGCCTCAAATAAGGCACCAATGCGATAAACCGCATCTTCCATGGCTTGAGCTTCGGTATAGAGTTGTTCTGCCGAAAAGTGCCAGTTCACCAACACTTCACCAGTCGTTAGCTGGGTCGTTGTTGGTGTTTTGGGGATAAAAGCGTTCCATACGCGGTCACGTAGATTTTGATTTGCTTCGACTCCAGTCAAGCGCAAGCCAATCAGCAAATCGTAGCCCTGCTGTAGGACGCAAAGCCGGAACGGACGGCCTTTACCTGGATTTTCCATGATAGTCAGGTAGCCGCGGGTTGCATTGACAACCCATTCGTCGTCAGCGATGTCGCGCGCCGGCGAATTCCACAGGCGGTCGCCAAGGACACGCGCATCTGGTCGCTGCCCTGGTCGCAAATAGCTCCGTGCCGCAACAAACAGGGCGTCACGGCCGGAGATAAGTTGTTTCCGCCCACTGAGGTACTTCTCGAGCGAGGTGATAGCACTGGTGCCAGCATCGACAGCCTGGTTGCCTACATCTTGCGACTGCATGGTCAATCTTTCACCGCAAACTGAACATTGTGGATGTCGTTGGCTGCCAACTTATCGAGCACCTGGGTTACGGCCATGAACGCTGCACCTTTGTCCGCAAACACGCGCGCAACCGTTGCGCCTTTCATGCGACCTTGCACGGAAGTCCAGTCGACAATCTGATTGCCTTCGAGCCAAACGGAGCCATCCGCATGCACTTCGAAGGTGATAGCGGTGTCTTGAGTCATCACGGCGCCAGACGTGGTCGTAGGGAGGTCTACATTGATGGACTTCGCCATGAATGGGGTCAGCAGAAGGAGAACTGCTACCAGCACCAACAGGACGTCAAGCATCGGGACGATGTTGATTTCGGCGGCAGGGTGCCGGTCAATCTTTCGTCCCATAATTAGGCCTCCTTGATTCCAGCGGTTTCAGCTTGCGAGGGCTCGGATACTTCCTCCGCAGGCAGCATAACCAGAATGATGCGATGCGCAACCAGGGCTACGATGGCCGTACCAAGGCCCCACAGGGTGGTGTAGAGTGCTTCGCCGATAGGCTGTGCAATCGCAGCCACATTGAGGTTGCCGCCGCCGATACCACCCAGCGCCTGGATAATGTGCCAGACGGTGCCGAACAGGCCGACATATGGCGAAATTGCAGACAGCAGGGACAAGCCTGCCATCATCTTTGTCGTTTCGGCGTCGGCAGCCGCATTGCCACGTCGAGCATGGAAGACCAGGTAGAAGCCGGCCACCGCCATAGTGACTGCAAAGAACAGCAGGGCGTAAAGTGCGTATTGAACGATGTTGCCAATCATAAAGTGCTCCAGTTAATCGAGTCGTAAATCAGGGAAGAAAATCGTTGTTGCCGTAGTCCAGCACCATGTCGAGCTGCCACAAAGGCTCATTGCCTTCGACGCGAATGAGCTTGTCAGTGGAGTAGGTACGCGAGCGCATGGCCTTCAAAATCAAGCCATCGCGCATCGGGTCGCCTCCGCTACGAATGACTCCGAAGCGCATAACTTGCCCTTGTGCGTTGACGAGGAGTCGGAGGTAGACTTGGCGCGGCTTTATTTCGAAGGGGTCTGCAACGCCGTCGCCGATGGAAGTATCTTCGGACATCAGCCGGCCGCCAGGCATGGATACTTGGGCAGGAGGAAGCACCTCAACTGGCTTCGTCGGTTCAGCCTGGCTTGGAGTTGCTTGCTGTGCGGCTTTGACAGCTTCGGGCAGGCTGGTTTCGCGCTCAGCGGCGACCACCGGAGCATCAACAGCCTCAGTCGTGGGCGTCACAGCGGTGGCGACCTGGTCGGTATTTTCGGGTGCGGACTGCGCGGCTTGCTTAGGCCCGGCCAGGACTGCAACGGAAAAGCGGGCCGAATTCAGGCTTGGTGGTACGGGAGTGCCACGCACTTGCCATTGCGCCAGCAGCACGGCCAGAAGGGCGCCAGCGGTGCAGGCGCCAAGCCCATAGCCTTTTAGCAGTAAGCCCTTAGGTGGTTTGGTATCAATTCGCATTGGCTGCGTTATTCCATTTTGTGTAGATGGCGGACCAATGGCCAAGCACTTTTCGGGCATACCGAGTGCCGGCATCAATTCGAGCTGGCGTATCCAGGGACCCAACATTGAACCGGGCGATAGCGCGTGGCCAGTTACGTTCTCGGCCCCAGTAGAAGGCGAGAACGTAACCTGTGGCGTAGATGTTGGCGCAGGCGTTATGGGTCAGCACTTCCGCGGTGTAGCCCCATGGAGCAAAGGTGGGTAGCCACTTGTTTGAAATGTTGCCGGGTCCATAGTAGGTGCCGTGCGACCGTTCGTAAGCCACGCCGACTTTTCCGCCCTCCTGGCGAACGACAGCAACCAGCAGCTCGGCTGGTACTGAATAGTGAGTTGACGCCTGGGCGACGCACGCCGGCGGAATCTCGGGAGGGAGTTCTGCAGAAAGCCAAAACATGACAAGGGTCCTAGTTGATTTTGTAGTATATCGTTGAATACACGTTTGGTCAAGCTATACGCAAACTCTAGGACCAATTTAAGGAAACATCATGAGCAAGTGTGCAGGACAGCTTTATCAACTCGAAAGCAAGACCGAGCTGAATGCAGGCAGCTATGTTGCAGTAAACGGACCATGGGACCGCTTCGGTACCGTACGGACTTCGACGCTGCAGCCTTCAGGCAAGTTCTTAAACCTGATTCGCGGGGTTCCTGAGCGAAAAGGTGAGCGGCCAGTGGCATCCTTCTAACTCAAGCCTGTGCACTGCACAGGCTTTTTTGCGCCTACTTGCGCCGAGCTAGGCGGTGGATTACGCCGCTCAGTACGATGAGAACTGGTAGCGGGGCCAGCACTAGGCCTAATGCGGCATACCAGGCTAACCCAAACTTCACGGCCAGCCCATAGACGCCCATCACTGCCGCAAACAGAGCGAAAACCACTTCTAAGCTTAGGCCCCACAGATGGTTTGCACCGGCCACAACGCCAACTGCGACGATTGGCACAAGCCAGTGGAGGTACATCATCATTGCCAGAATTCCGTAGCCAGCCCATGCGACGAAATATACGGTGAATAGCACCCAGAGGTTATTTTTCAGGCCGGAAGCGATTCGATTCATTGTGCTCTCCTAATATGAAAAACCCGCCACATGTGGCGGGTCTTCAATTGCAGCGGCCGGTGCTTACTCGGCTTCGTTGCCGTCGCCGGCTGGAGCTTCGTCCAGGCCTTCTGCGTCGACAACTTGCAGGCGGTCCGCAACCAGCTCGTTGGTCACGAAGCCTTCGGACACGATGTGCTTCAGCACGCCCTGGGTGTGACCGGTCACGTCAACCAGCGAACCGAGTTTCAGGTGGTCTTTGCACTTGTCGTAAACGTACGGCGGCACGCGGATGAGCGCGACGTTCAGGAACTGGACCGCTTGGTCGGTGCGTTGACGGGTGGGACCGTACTGGACCAGGATAACCGCAGCAGGGCCTTTCTTAGCCGGCTTGTTGTTTACGTCGATGCGCTTTACTTCGCCCGACATCACGAAAGTGTTAATCGTCATACTTTTACTCCTTGAGGAATACAGGTTTAGGGACAGATGCCCGAACTAAAATAATTAGGGCCATTCTCGACCCACTCACCGTTGTGCTCTTACTTATCGCAAGAACGTGCCGCCGGCTTGCGTACAACTGGCGCCGCCGCCTTAGGCTTCTGCTTGCGAACTGGCTTGCTCACCTTCTTGGGTGGAGTAACCTTCGCAGCTTTGACGCCTTTGTTCGACGAACCATCGTTTGTCAGCAAAACTGTGGTCTGGATGTATAGCGCGGAACAAGCTGCATGTTTTGCATGCTCCTGCGCAAACGAATCTGCTTTATCGCAATCGGCCTTCAAAGCCTTGCACTTTTTTCGCTCAACTTTTTCGCGAGAATTTGGGTTGTCACACGCTGGCGACTGCACAGCCAGTACGCTCCAGGCCGGACCCTCAGTCGAAGAGAGCAGTGTTTGGGCGTCGGCCATGCTCAGCGCGCGCACTTCGAAGGTCGACTTCGAATCCAAGGACAAGCGGGTCAGCGCGGGGTCTAGCGGCTTGGAGATTGGCTCCAGTACGAGCGTTTCCGCATGGGTGGCGCCGGCCAGGACAAAGCCCGCTGCCAGGAGCAGATGTTTGATAGTAGTTTTCATGGATTGTCGCTTTACGAGGCTGGCTGGTTGACGTTCTTTGTCAACTCACGGAAGACCAACTGAGCCAGACCTACTGGTTCTGCTGCGTCCCGCGGAGAGATGGTTTTGAGGACTTGTCCGTCTTGAACCCAAACGAACACTGGCACTTCTTCGGCACCTGACAAGTTGACTAGCCGCCCAGCTTTGGCTTCTGCCAACATCGCGTCGTCAGTGACCGCACGCTCGGCGATGGCCGCCAGACTGAATTTTGGGTCAAGCTTCATTGCCTTTTCAGGCACTTGCCGACGCTCCAGGTACGCAATGACCTGCGAAACGCTCTCGAACAGCATGCCTTCACGCTGGATGCCGTCGAACATGGCATTGCGAATCAGACCTTCCGCGGCCGGAAATAGGTCTCGAGTAGCGTAGTAGGTACGGTCCGGCCAGAAGGACTGGCCTTCCCATGCGACAGGCGCGAACCGGAAGTCATTGCCGGCGGCGCGCGCAGCTTGCTGAAGACGGTCGAAATGGTCGTTCACCGCGCGGCAGCGATTGCAGTAAAAGTTCGCGAGTTCGACAACGACCAGGCCAGAAGGGCTGGCGGGCAAACCTGGCGAAGTGTTGTACTGGGCGAGCACCCGAGCCGCCGGCAGCGCCAGCAAACTCGCAGCGCCGGCTCGCAGGAAGTTACGACGGTTCACTTTTTAGGAGCTCCAGCAGACGGGGTAGCGGGCGCTTGCGGGGCGACTGGCGGCTTTTCAGCTTCAGCCTTTTGCGCTTCAGTATTTACGGCTACAGGGTCTTTTGCGACATCGGTCGACTTCACCAGGCCTGCTGCGACGGCTTTGTTGTAGTCATCCTGATAAAGCAGGCGCCATACCATGTACTGGCAGCTGTAGTTCATCTTGTCCGACCAGCGGACGGATGTGCTCGTGTGCTTGTCGGACGCCAGAGCGGTCGTCGACGTCACAAGGTTACCTGCCCAGTGAATAGGCTCGCAAACCCGGACAATTCGTTCTGAAGGTAGCGGTGCAGCGAATACCCAGAAAACGAAAATCACCAAGGGAATACCGAGCAAAATTTCTTTTACTTGCGTCATGGCAATCCAAAAATCTATTTAGTAAAGAGTGGACTTCACTCACGTTTATTTGGTAGTATATCGTGCAATGCGTAAATCGTCAACTTGTTGGGGCTATACCTTAACGGACATATACATGCCGTGCTTCTGCGCGCGCTTAACAAGTTAACAGTGAAGAGAGGATAAAAATGAGTAAAATTGAATCGCTTACCTTCCAGGTCGAAGACATCAAGTTTTCCAAGGATGGTTTCAACATCGTTCGCACCACTCGTGGTGACAGTGTTTCCGGCAAGTTCGCCGCCCGCATCGGCCACTGCTACAAGGCAGAGGGTAAGTGGGAAACCCATCCAACCTATGGCCCGCAGTTCAAACTGGATTCGGCGGCGTCGGTACGCATGACCTCGCCAGAAGCCTTGGGCCGTTTCTTGGTCCTGGCGTTGAAAGGCAAAGGCGTTGGCGAAGCGGTAATTGGTGCCCTGGTTGAAGCCGTGAAAACGGACAACCTGGACTTCGAAGAACTGCTGGACAAGTCTCAGCGCGAGTTGCTGGTGGAGTGTGTTGGTTCTCGCAATGCGAAGAAAATCGACATCCTGCTGGAAATCTGGCCAAAGATTAAGCCGGCAGCTGACCTGATGTCGCCTCTGCTGGGCCATGGCCTGTCGGAAGCGATGGCGGAAACCGTTCTTGCGCTGTACGGCAAGGACGCAATTCGCATGGTCGAAGACCAGCCTTACGACCTCATTCTGAAGGTCGATGGCGTGTCGTTCCTGACGGCTGACAAAATCGCCATGAAGGTAGGCCGTATTTCGAAGACCGACACCGTGCGTCTGCGCGCAGCGATGTCGACAGGCATGCGCGATGCTACGTCCAATGGTGACATTGGCGTGAAACGCAAAACCCTGCTCGACAAAACTATGCCACTCGTCAACGATGCAATCGTTGAAAACGGCCGTCGCAAGTTGGCGCCAGGTGTTGTTCCTGTCGTTTCGCTGGAACTTCTCACGAAAACGCTGGACGACATGATTAAAGGCGTCTACACCGATTCGGATGGCAACCAGTGCGGTTTCTCCAGTAATCTGCTGGAGTTCCCGGACGAAAAAGGCGAGACTGTGGTGTGGTTCAAGCCATTGGTCGAAGCCGAGCAGCTGATTGCTGACCGTCTGTCGCGCTTCAATGCGCCACCGCGCCCCGACCTGGTACGTCTTATCGACGTGGTAGTGAAGGACCTAGGTGTTCCAGAGCTGGCGCCTGAACAGCGAGCTGCGGTTGAGATGATTTTGCTCAACCCTGTTTCGGTGGTCACAGGCGGCCCTGGTTGCGGTAAGAGCTTCCTCTTGAAGGTGGTTCTGGCGGTGTTTGACCGTGCAAGGCTGCGTGGTAATCTCGCAGCTCCAACCGGTAAAGCGGCCAAGCGTATCACCGAGTCCACAGGACGCCCGGCACAAACGCAGCATTCGCTCATCGGTTTCACCGGTGGTCGTGCTGCATTTGACCAGTCCTGCCCGCTGCCAGCGGACTATAACGTCATCGATGAAGCATCGATGGACGACACTGAGCTGTTCGCTGCGCACCTCAACGCGTTGTCGAACTCTTGCCGACTTATCATCGTCGGCGATAAAGACCAGCTGTCGTCTGTTGGGCCAGGCCAGGTTCTCCGAGATATCATTCGCTCGAATGTGCTCCCGGTGACCCACCTGAAGAAGGGCTTCCGTTTCAGCGGCGGCATTGCTGAAGCAGCTCGCACCATCAACAGTGGCGTGATTCCTGAGTCCTCGGCCGATGGTCAGTTCATCGTGGTTGACACTGAAACTCCAGCTCAAGACCTGGTTGAAATGGTCAAAAAGCTGATGAGTGAAGGTATCGTTGCGGACGACATTCAGATTCTGGCGCCAACCCACAAGGGCGATGCCGGCTGCACAGCTTTGAATAAGGCTATGCAGGCACTTCTGAATCCGGAACCAGCTGGCGGTACTCCAATGAAACTGCGCCGTGACAACGGTGACATTCGCGTTGGTGACCGCGTCATTCAGTTGAAGAACGATAAGGACCTGAAAATCGTCAATGGCGATGTTGGCTGGGTGGACGGATTGTCTTCGGACCTGATGACCACGTTCACGCTGCCTGACCGCGATGAACCAGTGATGATGACTCGCCAGCAGGCGCAAAACCTGAGCCTGGCGTACGTTATCACGGTTCATAAGAGCCAGGGCGCGGAAGCTCCTTACGTTCTGATGGCACTGGACCGTTCGGCAGCCTTCATGTTGCGTCGCAATCTGGTGTACACCGGTGTGACTCGTGGCAGCAAGCGCGTTATTTTGTTTGCTCCGCGTTCCACGTTGGCATCTGCAGTCCATCGCGGTGAGCCGGCTGAAGGTAGCCGTCGCACTTCGTTGGTCAGCAAGCTTCTGGCTCGCATGCCGGTGCTGAGCGTTCCAGCCGTAGCGGCTACGCCTGTCAAGAAAGAAGACCCTCTTGCCAAGGCAATGCTGTTGGATGAATCGTCAACTTTTGATATTCCGTTCTAGACCTACCTGCCGTAAGTAGCTCGTAATAGCTCAAGCCCCGAACTAGTATGTTCGGGGCTTTCTTTTTGGGTAGCGAGCAGGAAGGGAATTCAACCGGGAAGAGAACCTTCCCGGCGGTTGTTAAGCGGTCTTGGTGTTTCGCAGCTGACGAGCAAGCGCCAGGCCTGCAGATGGCATTTCCAGCAGAAGGTCACGGCTTGGCAGGCAGTACGGTTCTGACAAAACGGCCATGATATCCGCTTCGATGCGGTAGAGGGCGCCAAACATCGCCTGTTCGCCTGGGCACTGAAGGCCCGCGAAGCCGCGTTCAATTTGAGCAACGCAGGCTTCGGCCGACAGATGTACCGTACGTTCGTCTTTCAGGCCCTGGCGGTGGCTGCGCAATACGTCAATGTACTGAAGCAGGTCCGGACGCAGGTTCAGCACCTGGAACCAGGCCGGCGCCGAAGCATCCCACGGCAGGTTGCGCAGGCGCAGCGCCAGCATGGATGCCTCAGGTAACTGGCGCTCGGCAAAAGTGCTGGCTGGGGTTCCTACGGGCAGGCCCGGCTGGAAAGTGCTCTCGGTCAGGTATGCTGCTTCGTGGCTTGGGAACGGTCCCTTCGCGAACGGCATCAGTCGGGTAACCACAGCATGAAGCAGCTCGATACTGCAAACAGTCGACGATTGCACGGGTGTTGGCAGCTGTGCCAGGCGGCGCAGGCTGGCCAACGGGTCTTCCGGAACATCAACCGCACGCTGGGTAGTCGACTCAGCCGTAGGCTTGGCGGCAGCTACCGACGGTACGCTGCCCTTAACTACTTCCAGCTTCACGGGTGCTTTTTCGGTTTTGGCCCGGACACCATGCGTAAGGTCGAAGCCTCGCGATTTCGCCATTTCCAGATAGCCGGCAATCTTAGTGCCGACAGTGAACCCGGGCAGGGCGTCCATAGCAGTTTTGCAGTATCGCTTGGTAGTCAGCCGCTTATCCAGCACGGTGATGACCCCGTGGTCTTCCTCCCGGCGGATAAGGCGACCCGCGGCCTGAATGAGCATGGTCAGCATATCAGCGAGATATGCGTGCTCAAACCAGTCTTTGCCCAAGAAATCGCGGCGCGCCTCTTCAACCGGGTCGCCTGGTACTGCGAACGGCAAGCGTGTAATCACTACGTGACCGCAGTACTTGCCCGGGAGGTCCAAGCCTTCAGCCATAGAATCGAGGCCCATGAGGATGGAGCGTTTACCAGTGTCGATGGCGGTCTTGTGCTGAGCCACCAGCTCTGGAATAGGGCGGTGGTCCTGTACCAGAACCTGCGCGGCCATCTCCGCGGGCAGTTCGCGTGCAATTCGACGCATAGCTTCGCGCGAGGTGAACAGCACTAGCATGCCCGGCGCAACATTTGCGTTGTACAGCAGCTCGAGCTTGTGGCGCAATTCAGCCTCAAAACCGGGAAGTCCGGGCTCGAACTGCATATTTGGCAGGTGCAGGAAGCCCCTTGTGTAGTCAAACACTGGGGGCAGTGCAACGGTCACAGCGTGACCGGGCAAGCCACACTTATCGCGGAAGCGTTCAAACGAGCCCGCAATTTGCATCGTAGCCGATACCAGCACGGTTGGGATTTCGGCACGCCACAGCAGTTCATCCAGAACATCCTTGCCTTCCAGGGGCTGGGTGTTGAGCATAATGCGCCCGTCACGGGTTCTGACAGCCCATCGAACCAGCACGTCTTTGGAGCAGAAGAGCTCCAAGCCTTGTTGCAGCTCCTTGGCCTGGCGCTGGTATTTGTAGGTGTGAGCCAGCATGCGGACCGCAAACGCCTTCTCGGCGCCACCGGCCTCTTCAGCCAGGTCCGCATATGCCTTCCCCGCTGCCTTCAAAGCGGTCAGGAGTTCCATCGCTTGTCCGGACAGGTCGATTACCCACTCCAGCAGCGCTGTTTCCGGTGCTCCCAGGCCCCAGGTGCTCGTGCCACTAGAGGAAAATTGCAGCGACTCGCCCAGCTGCTTCGCAAGCGCTTCCATGTTGTTTATCAGGTGCGCGGCGCCGACGCTAAATACGTCCGGCTTAAATCCATTCACTTTTGACAGCACCTTCGCAATGCGAGCGGAGCCAAGGGTTGCGTCGCCGAAAGCCTCCAGCTTACGCAACCAGTCCGTATCATTCAGCTTTGCGCTTGCTTCTTTCGTGGAAACCGCTTTATCCGGCAAATTGTGCGCTTCATCGAAGATAAGTGCGTAGCTCTTCGGAGGTAGTGCGGTCGTGGATTGCTCATCCGCACGCTGTGCCAAGTCGGCCAGAACAATGTCGTGATTGGCAATAATAACCTGGGCCGTTGCCAACTTCTGACGCGAGTTCATGTACGGGCAGTCATCGAAATGCTCGCATGCCCGATTCACACACGTATCACTGCTGGCACCGCAGGAAGTTTCCCAGCATGCAGGAATAGAGCCATTCCAGTTGTCGCGGTCGCCGTCCCACTCTTTAGTTCGCCAGGCGCGGAGCATATCCAGTGCAATCGGCACACCGCCATCGGAGACATGCTTGTCAGCCTGGAACATATCAAACTGACCGTCTTGCATCTTCTTGTCTTCAAGCAGCGAGGCGGTACGCGGGCAGAAATAGCGGCCGCGGCCTTTGGCCACCGCAACCTTACGAGGGTCGATGGCACCAACGGCAGCCAGCCGCGGAATGTCGTGACGAATAATCTGTTCTTGCAAGCCTACGGTAGCGGTGGCGACAACAATGGGTACTGGCTTACCGGAATGTGCCTGAGCATCAAGCGCACCGGCCAGGTACCCGAGCGTTTTACCGGTTCCAGTAGGGGCCTCGATGGCACCGAGACCACCGGTGGCAATAATGTCCCGCACCAGTGCCGCCAGCTTGAGCTGCGAAGCACGTGGCGCCAAGCCAAAACGCTCGGTCATTGCGGTGAAGATGTCGGTCAGTGTGGGCAGCGCCATCATCGCTGGCACAGCGGTAATCTTTGCAGGAAGAGTCATGGTCTTTTGGTGATGGTTTTGCGAAAGTATGCCATTTTAACCCACTTTTGTCAAGCTAACTTCCGGCGGTGGCGGCCGCTTTTCGAGCGAAAATGCCTGCTGGCACAGCTCTTGCTAATAATACATATTCTTTAGTATACATATATTAGTTCTGTAACTTCATTGTATAGGGGTTGAGAGCCCCCGCGCCAGGCACTGCTTTGCGCTAAAACATGCCCTCTGTTTGAAGCTATACGAGAGCCTAGAGTTGGCCTTATGGCCTGATATCAAGGCAAAGTATGACTAACAAACTTCCCAGCAATCCCATTACCAGCGCGCCTGGCCAACGTACCACAGCATCACTCATGGTTGGCGCCGCACTCACCGTTTTGAGCCTTTCGGCATTTGCCGAGCAGCCAGGTAGCGGTGTCACGCAAGCCCCACCTCAGATGGCCATTACCCAGGCAGCAGCAGGGCCCGCCGCAACGGTATCTCCTGCCGCAAGCGCCGAAAGCCTGCAAACGCCAAAGGTTCAGGCGTTCGAGTCAGCGCCATCCCTTCCAACATCACTGCCCGGTACTGCGAAGGTTACGGAGCAGGGCGCGGTGCCAGGGCAGGGTGCGGTGGACCTCACAGCACGCCTCGCAGCTGCTGACGACGTTCCTTGGGTGCTCGACCCCGATATCCGCCCTTGGACCCTCGCATACAACGAGTTGATGCCGCTAAACGCGCTATTCCTATCGCTTCCATCGGAGAAGGAAGCGCGCATCATGCTGCCAGGGTATTCAGCTGACGCCGCCGACCGTGCACGATTCATCGTCAACCGCTACGTGACCGACAACATCGGGGGCGCGGCGCAAATCCGCGGCCGGCAATTTGAATCATTTAATCGCTGGGCTGAAAACACCGCAAAGCAAAAACTTGCACTACCGAAGGACCCGTGGGCGGCTTACCAGTTCAGCAAGGAGAGCCTTGCCACCCTGAAGGTCTTCAAACAGAAAATTCAGTCACAGACCGAACCGACCATTCAGCGTATGGCGCAAGACGTCCAGGCCGCCGTGGGCCAGGTTTCGCCCGTCATGTCAGTCATGCCGTCGTACGAGCAGAAGATGCAGTGGTACAACGTCCTGGTGCAACTTAAGGAAGGTGTTGGCCTGTACCAAGCCCGCGTGCAGGAGGCTGACAAGCAAATCCTGGATGCCATTGCAGCCTTCGAAAGCGCCAACCCGCCCGCCGCAAGGCCACTAGGCAGTCCTCCGCCACGTCCCAATATCGAGGGCGGCCGGACGGCTGTCGTTATGCCCGGCAACGATAACGCTCCAAGCCTGACGCCAGAGGCACCGCGCGAACGCGCGCAAGCACCCGTTACCAAGCGGGATGAACCAAGTCAGATGGGCGGAATCCTCGTCGTGCTGGGCATGGTTGCCGTCGTATTTGGCATGTTTATGAAACTGCGCAAGCGTGTTTCAAAAAAAGAGACCAAGGCAGACAGCTGAGGTTTCTATAAACTTGCGATTATCGCATTTCATGCAATATATCGCTTCCTATACTCCCCCAGGTGCAAGCGAAAACTGCTCGCGGCGCCAAAAACCAAAACCTTAACTGATACAAAGGACTCAATAGTATGAAGAAACTGTTTGCCCGTGCGAGCGTTGGTGCTACCGCCATGTTGCTGTCGGCTGCTGCGTTCGCGAACAACGCATCCACCGACGTCACCTTCCAGGAATTCAAGGAAACCGTCATGGGCTGGGCACGCGGCCCACTGGGCACCGGCCTGTCCATCACCATGATGCTGATGGGTGCCGGCATGGGTGTTGCCCGTAACAGCCCAATGCCTGCCCTGTCGGGTATCGCTGGCGCCGCCTTCCTTAACTGGGGGCCAGGCATCATCGAGAAGCTGACGACCGGCGCGCTCATCTAAGCCCAGCCAGGCGCAAGGATTCCAAATACGCCGCCTACCAAGGCGGCGTATTGCCTTCAAAGCTACATTTAGCAAGAGAATAGTATGAGTGGTCAACGTAACGAAAGCTCGCTTCGCAAAATCCCCCTGACAGCCGATAACCCTGTTCCGATTCTATTTTGGGAACCGGTCGATTTCATCGCAGGGATGTCCATTTTCGGCATGGGTGTGGCATTGCACATGTTCCTGTTCGGCGCAGCCGGCTCGGTGCTGACGCTGATGGTGGCATCGAAGCTTCGTCAAGGTGCTAAGCGCGGCGCAGCGCAGCACTGGCTTTGGTTTATGGGGATGAACATCGACCGTGCCTTGAATCGCATGAAATTGCGTTCCTGGGACAACGATTTTATTGCCTAAAGCGTGAGTCTGTTCCCGCGATGCGGGAATGCACTTGCGTTTTTCGCTTTTCACGTTATACTATCCATTAGTCAATTCGGCCGGCGGTCACGCTGCGCCTTTCCCAGGCTGTGAGAACATGAAACTGAAGTCATCTTATCCTGACGTCATCGTCAATGCGTTCAAGAGCGTACAGGCATGGAAATCCCTTTCCATGGTCCTGATTGGCATCTTGATTTTTGAGACCATCACCCTTCTTTGGCTGGCGTCGCACCAGACAGCGTTGCTGATTCCTCAGCACCTGCCCCGCGATAAGGGCGCTATCAAGGTCGACCTGGGCAGCCCATTCAGCCCTGACTACCTGACGGGTGTCGCAAAAGGCGACGCTTACCCGCTGCTGAACTGGACGCCGGACAACATTGATGCGCAGTACGGCATGTTTATGTCCCGGCTGACCCCGGCTCTTTACGATGTGCAGCGTGAAGTCTTGCTGGCTGAAGTTAAAGCCCACAGTACCGAAGGCCTCACCCAATCGTTCTACGTCACTCGGTCATACGTGGCAGGCAATGAGGTGACCTTGCGCGGCATTCTCGTTCGCTCGACGGGTGGCCGAGAAGTCTACCGTGGCCCAGCTGCATACACCTTCGCCTACGCCGATGCAGGCAACGGTGTGCTGCAAGTCGCTGGCGTTCGCCAACCAACCGATGCTGAAACCACTGCAACTGACGCAGCTGCGCGTGCCGCTGCCGCAAAAGCAGCTGCAGTCGCGGCCAAGTCTTCCAAATAAGTAACAGGACACCAAGCCATGCAATTCCATAAGAACCGAATTCTCGCATCCATCCTGGCCATTGGCCTGCCAGTAGCTGCCATTGCACAAACAGCACCAACGTTTGTGCCGCCTCCAGTAGCCCCAGGCTCTGCAGCTGCTGCTACCGCACCAGCCCGTGCGCCAGCGCCAGCCTCGGTAACGGCGCCGGCGCCAGCTGTCATGCCGCCAACAAGCACCAATACGGTTAATCCGGCTGCTACCGCCTCTGCGCCTATGAATCCAGCGCCGCTGATTGACATCGCGCTGCCAGCGGCACCAAAGCCGGAACCGGCCCTTGTCGACCTGAAGCCGTCAGCGCCAGCCTCGGCTAAGAAGCCTGTGGCCAAAAAGGCTGTGGCAAAGGAGAAGGATGCTGAGGTCGTTGAAAAGGTCAAGGTGCCTGTTGACCCATTTGCAGGCATTGTTGGTACTCCTGTATCCGACTCCCAAATCAACCGCTTCGTGTTCCCTGAAGCCGTGTCTGGCGTGTTCTTCCAGGAAGGCGCTCCGCTGCCTGAATGCCCTGAAAAAGCCACCGAAATGGACCCGTGCAAGCCAATCTTCTTGAATGGCAAGCGGGTGATGCTGCTTCAGCTTCGTGCTGGCGCCAAAGGTCCATTCCAGATGATGGTGCACATGCATTCGGGCCAGTTCACCACCATGAACCTGCAACCTGTGCCAGGCCCTGGAGCACTGGTTCGCGTTGGCGGCGCTGAGGACGGCGCATCCGACGCCCGTCTTGCAGAAGGTAAGTCGGGCGCTGGCGTGCCTAACCCAAATGCAGCTGGCGGGATGACCGCTTCGGAACAAAACGTCGAAACGCTGTCTCGTTTCGCACGCGGTGATATTCCGGCCGGCTTCGAACCTGCCGCCTTTGACAGCAAGCCAATTCGCTTCGAGCTGTTCGATGTAATCCAGCAGGCAAGCTGGGACAACGGTGCCGGCGTACGTGCCTACCTGTTCCAGGTGAAAGCTCACGGCAATACGCCTGTGGTCATCAGTCCAGCTCTGTTCCGCAGCGAAAGCGTGAAGGCGCTGGCGCTGGACCGCGAAACCATCACGAATAAAGAGCCTGCGCTGCTCTACATGCTCGAGTCTGTACCTACGGAGACCAACTAATGTCCGATAAGAATTTCACCTCGGCAAACAAAGACATCTCCATTCAAGGCGCAAGCAAGCCAAAAGTGGACGCCAAGGCCATCCTGAATGGGATGACCAAGGACGTCAAAAAACGCTGGATGTATGTCGGCGGTGCAAGCGCACTAATCCTGGTCCTGTTGACGTCCTGGATGTCCAGCGGCGAGCAGGCCGCGCCTGTGGCGAAGAAAGACCCAAGCGTGGTTGATACCTCGCCAAAGGGACTGTCGACCCAGAAAGACTGGAAGGCTCAAACCGGCGCGGAAATGCTGGAGCTGAAAAAGAGCCTGGCTGAATCCCAGCGTGCGCAACAGGAGTTGCTCGCCAGCGTCGCAGCCTTGCGCCAAGACATGAACAACAAGGATAAGACGCCAGCTGCGCAGACAGCCGGAAATACGGGCTTGGCCTTGACGCTGCCGCCTCCACCAGCGCCGCCGGCAAGCCTGCTGCCGGGCACTACGCCAGCGTCTGTTATGAATCCAGCGCCAACTGGTGCTCCCGTAACCCAAACGACGGGTGGCACTGTTCCTTCCATCGAAGTGAAGCGGTCGCCTGCGCGGGCATTCATTCCGACGACTTCAACAGCTGAAGCTGCCGCTGGCAAAAAAGAGCAAGTCATCGAAGAGATGGTGCCGAACGAACGCAAGGGTTTTCTTCCTGCGGGCAGCTTTGCTGCAGCTTCCCTGATTTCGGGTGTGGAAGCGTTTACGGGCGGCACCGCTCAGCAACAGCCTCAGCCGCTGGTTATTCGTGTCGATGCGAATGCGGTTTTGCCTAATGCCGCGAACTATTCCATCCAGGGTTGCCACGTGTTGGCTTCGACCTGGGGCGATATGAGCTCTGAGCGCGTCTTTGGCCGGCTCGCCACTCTGACTTGCGTGGATAGCGCAAACCGTCTGGTGCTGTCCGAAGAAGTCGAAGGCGTTCTGATTGACTCCGATGGCAAGAACGGAATTCGAGGCTCCCTGCAAGACCGTCAAGGTGCGAAGCTTGCTCGCTCCCTGCTGGCCGGCTTTGCGCAAGGGGTATCTTCCGCCTTCGGCGCAGCGCAATCGACCACGCAGACCACGCCACTGGGCATGACCACTGCAATGATTGGTTCCAATGCTGCACGTGCTGGCGCTTACAACGGTGCAAGCACAGCTGCGCAACAGCTGGCTGACTTCTACTTGAAGCAAGCCGAAGCCACGATGCCAGTTATTGCAGTCGATGCCGGCCGCAAGGTGTCGGTGCTCTTCACCAAGTCCAAAGCACTGCGCTTCGAAACCACCGATACGTACCGCGTGAAACCAAAAGACAAGCTCATGGTTGAGCGCCCAGGAGCCTGATATGCCAATGGACCTGCCTCCAAACATTCCGCAGGCGGCCTACATGGCCCCTGCGCCTGAATGCCGCTACCTGTCCAACTCCGAAGCGCAAGTTGCTCTGCAGCGCTTGCGCCAGCAGTTGCCGAGCACCGCGTTCGAAAACGCTCGGCCATCGGAAATCTGCGGGCTGGTTCGCATCCAGATGGCCAGTGGCAAAGTGGTTTACACCGAACCCACCGGCCGATTCCTCCTGCTTACGTTTGCGATGGACACTCACCGCGGCGCGCCTGCAGACAACGACGCCGACCTGGAAAAGGCAATCGAATCGCGGTCCAAGTATCCGGACCAGCCAATTCCGGGCGTTACACCGCCGGAGCAGCCGCTGCCAGAAGGGCCACTCATGACGCCTATTCCGAGTGCACTTCGCTGATTGCACGCAGCATCCACCTCATTTTGCGCTATACGCTCCCTCTGGACGAAGGACCTATTATGAAGAACTTGAAAATCGCTCGCTTTCCACTGATGGCGGCTGCCCTGCTGGGCACGCTGGGCCTGTCTGCGTGCTCCTCTGTTGGCTACCGCTGCCCGCTGGAGCCTGGTAAAGAAGTAGCTTCCCCGACCGCTTGTTCGAGCATGCAGGAGGCTATGACCGGCTCCCGTAAAGGCACGGGCGGCAAGACCTCCGTCCTGATGGACGACAAAGGCCGCCTGGTTCCGCCAGAGCTGCTCGAAAATAAGGTAGCGCGCCCCTTGGCCAACCAAGGCGCCGAACCTTATCGTGCCAAATCGGGCGACCCTGTATTCCACCAGCCTAAGGTATTCCAGGCGTGGACTGGCGCCTTTGTTGACGCCGAGGGCAACCTGCATGACGGGCACACGTCGTGGTTCTCCACCCCAGGCCGCTGGGCCTATGGCACTGTGAATCGTCCAGGGGAAGTTGGCAGCAACACCATGCGTCCAGCGCTGCCGGATACCCGTCCCGCCGGCCGAATCGTGAAGATTGACCCACGTACCGGCCTGGAAGCTCAAGCACAGCAACAACCCGCAGCAGCCGCGCCTTCCGCCCAAGAACGCGATAAGGCTGCACTGCAATCGTTGTCCGCTGCTGCCGCAACGGCTTCCGCCGGCGCAGGTTCGAAACCCCAAGCTCCACAGCAACCACTCTCGGCAGCTAAGCCGGTTCCGTCCGCTACGGGCGTGACCTCCCCAGCTGTCGGCCTGAGCGACTAAGACACTGGCGCCGCTGTGCGGCGCCAATCAGCAAACCAAATAAGGTATTGAATGAGCGACGAAATCAAAGACAACGCTCCGGAAGCAAATGCTCCAGTTTATGCGCCGGTAGACCCTGCCATTCGCAAAACGAAAATCGCATCGAGCATTTCCGACCTGGTACAGGTCGCCCGAAACGAAGAGTCCAGCGGGTCGCGCATGCAGCGCGTCCTTGATGGCCTGGTTACTCGCTTTACTGAATGGCTGCGGCCGGATGCGCCAAGCGAACTGCCCGTTCCTACTCAGCTGGCTCGAGCATTGAGTGACCGCGTGTCGTTCCACGACTGGTTGAGCTACCGCGACTTCGACGATGACGAAAACCTGATGTACCTGACCGCCGCCGATACCTTCCGCGTCGGTTTCGTGCTGGGCTTCGCCCCTCTCCTGGTTGCTGGTACTGACATCGAGTCCCAGCTCGAGGCTGTGCTCATTAACTGCCCACCAGACACGGTCGTGCAGGTCGGCGTGCTGTCCGGCACTCAAACCCAGCCAATCCTCGACGCCTGGCTGGACGCACGCTTGCGTGACAACAAACACCCAATGCTGGCTGAGCTAGCGCTGCGTCGTGCCGAGTTCTTCGGCGCAAACAGCTCGCACGGCGGCACCTTGACCTTCGCAGGTTCGAACTATCAGCCACGTAAGTTCTTCTACTACGTGTCGGTCTCGCTGCCATACAACGGCTCTCCTGACGACGACCGTGCAATGGAAATCTTCCTGAAGAACGTTGTGGGCCTCCGGGCAACGCTGGAAGGTTCGCTGAAGGGCGCGTCTATTCCTAGCGCACCGCTGAATCGCGCAGCGTTCGAAACGCTGATGATTGAGTTGCTCAATCCACAACTGACGCCAGAAGCCCGCCGCGATATGCAAGGTTCGGGTATGCCGTTGCCGGCATCGCTGGTTGACCGTGAATCCCGCATCAGCGTCAATGCTGACGGCACCCTCAAGTTCACCTCCCACAAGGAAGGTTCCACCGACATCGTCGCATCCGTGCTGACGATGGATGCGCCTCCTGTTGAGGGTTGGCTGCCAAACACCTCGAAGCTGCTGGGCCACCCGCTGTCGCGTGATGACCGCATCAACTGCCCGTTCTGGCTGCATACCACCATCCTGGTGCAGCACCCAGACAAGGCTAAGGACCGCATCACCATGAAGTTGGGCTCCCTCAACAAGCAGATGATGAGTGAGTCTCCGTGGTACCGCTCGATGATGGGCCACCTCTACACTCAGAAAGAAGAGCTGGATGGCCTGCTGGAAGCAACGCGCGGTGGCCATGCGCCAATGCGTGTCTGGTCTGGCATCGTGCTGTACAACACGCCTGACCGCGTGAAGCGTGAAACCGAGTACGTAGCAAATTTGTGGCGTAAAGCCGGTTTCCGTTGCTCGCCGGAACGCTTCATCTCCATGCCGGTGTTCCTGGCAGGGCTGCCGCTCATGTATGACCCGGAAACTGACCCGCCAACCAAGGGTCTGCAGCGCGCGAACACCGTGAACTCGTTCAACGCGGCTACGCTTATGCACGTCCAGGGCGACTGGCAGGGCACGGCGCCCCACCGTGGCGGTCCGCTGTTGGTATCGCGCCGCGGGCAGCTGGCATCCATTGACCTGTTCGACTCGTCGACGAACTACAACTTCGTGGTTATTGCGAGCTCGGGTTCTGGTAAGTCGTTCTTCGCCAATGAACTGGCCGTCGACTTCCTGTCTCGAAACGGAACCGTCCGTATTTTCGACGTGGGTCGCTCCTATAAGCGATTTGCTACCGTCATGGGCGGCACCATCCTGGAGTTCTCCCCGGAGAACCCCGTTTCGCTAAATCCGTTCTCGGGTATTACAAACCACGGTGAGCTCTACGAGCTCATGCCGATGCTTAAGTCGCTCATCCGACAGATGGCGTTCCCGCTGACGGACGACGACAGTTTCGAAACCCAGTTCAACTGGGAATACGCTGCAATCGAACAGGCGATTACCTCTGCCTGGGAAGCTAACCGCGAAATTACGGGACTGGAGCACGTTTACCACTGGATGGCGGAGCAATCCGATACCCGCTACCAGGACTTGGCGTTCCAGCTGCACTCGTTTGCTATCGGCCGCTACTCGGCCTGGTTCAACGGCGAGCGTCAGGTAAGTCTGGACAACGACCTCATCATCGTTGAGCTGGAAGACCTGGAAGTCGACCCGGACCTGCAGGCCGTCGTCATGACCCTGATGATTCACCAAATCACCAAGGACATGTACCTCTCCGACCCTGACCGGAAGCGTCCAAAGCTCTTGCTGGTCGATGAAGGTTGGCGTCTCCTGGGCGACAAACAGTCGGGCGGCTTCATTTCTAAGGCCTTCCGTACCGTGCGAAAATATCGGGGTTGCGCAGGAGCAATTACGCAATCGTATGCCGACTTTGCAGCTTCCGCAGCAGCACGTGCCGCACTCGAGAACTCTGCTTGGCAGTTTGTGCTGAAACAGAAGCATGAGTCTATCGACTTCGCTGTCGGCCAGAAATGGCTATCGGACGACGAAATGCTGGTTGGCATGCTGAAGACGGTGAACTCGGACCAAACGCAAGGTTTCTCGGAAATCTTTGTTCGCGGCGAGAGTGGCCAGGGTGTGTACCGTTTTGTGACGGACCGCCATTCGTACTGGATGTACACGTCCAATCCGACCGACTTGAAGCACCTGGCCGAGACGCAACGCAAGCACAACTGCGACCTGTTGACGGCAGTTGACATCCTGGCCCGAGAGGACTATGTGACAAAGCGACACCCCTTTGTGCCGAAATCAGGGAATTTGCTTGAGGAGATGATTGCTAAGCAAGCGGAGCCTGAATACGCATAACTTGCCAAGACTGCGTTTCATGGTATACTACCAATATGACCGAACTCCATACTCAGCAGCCGAATAGTGAGCCTCAGGTAACTGAGGCCGCTATTTCGTCGAGCCCATCGTTGAAGGAGCGCCTAGCTGGCGCTCTGTCGCATCCGAAAGCGCCGTACTTGGTTGGTGCGGCCTTCCTGGCCGTAGCAGGCGCCATTGGCCTTTATATCAAAGGCCCGGCATCGATGATTCCTTTCCATCATCCGTCCATGGTCATGTTTGACCCTGTTCGGTTCACGAATGCGCAACGGGCGGCCGCCAGCATTATGGCGGTTTCGCCTAACGCAGATACCGCCTTGTCGCTTACCCAGGTCGCCAAGCAGGCCGAAATCGTTATTCGTGAAGAGGCCCATGGCGCCGTGGTCCTGGTAAAACAGGCTGTTGTGGCGCCGCAGGATATCCCGGATATCACCGACGCAGTGCTGGCGCGGTTCGGTCTGCCTACCAACGTGCCCACCATTACTACTTCTCTCGCCAGCGATTCGCTGGAAAGCATTGCGCCAACTGACAGCGCCTTCTCGCAAGGAAAGCTGCGGGAGGACTACCGCATGGAGCTGGAAGCGAAGCGCGCGCGGCTTTCCGAGCAGCAAGCAAAGCAAACCAGCCAATCCAACATTCTCCCTTAAGGACTCGAATGACGAATCACCAACTTGAGACCGCCGGCCAGGCGGTCAATTCATTGGTTGACGCTCCCAAGGAGCCAACCTGGAAAGAGCGCTTGAAGGACCCCGAGCGTTGGAAGAAGTCCTTGTACGACGTTTTCGTATGGTTCCTCTTTGGCGGCCTTATTACGACGATGCTCAGCATGTTCGCTCCGGGCTACCCAATTATCGTGGGAACCAATTCCATTCCTACAGGCTTGTATTGGCTTGACCAGCAAGCGAGGGGGCACTACACCAACGATTACGTGAGCTTCCCATTCCGTCCTACGCAAGACTGGCTGCGTGAACGTTACGGCAACGACCGCATCTTTACCAAGATGGTAAAAGCTGTACCTGGTGATACCATTTATGCTGATGCGCAGCTGCGCATCAAGGTTTGCCATGCCCGCCCGGATGCCGGAGCCCCTGAGTGCGAGGACATTGGCGTTCCGCTGCCAAGAGACAGCGAAGGCCGGCCGATGACTCCGTGGGTCCAGGCCAACTATCAGTACACGCTTAAAGAGCATGAACTGTGGGTCTACGGCCCAAATCCAAAGAGTCTGGATTCCCGCTACTACGGCCCGATTCGAAGCGAACTGGTCAAAGGTAAGGCATCACCACTTATCCTCTGGTAGCAAAGAAAGCCCCGTCACAGAGATGTGCGGGGCTTTTTGAGTAAGTAGGGTTGCTATCAGTTTTTCAGCTCGGTGCCGTACACGATAGAAGCTGGATTCTCTGGGTAGCGCTCTTTATGCCAGTCAGGCCGGGTTTCCTCGTCCAGCCGAACCATCACTCCCAGCCAGCCTTCATGCACTGCGTAACCAGTAACGACACCGGTCCTGGATTCGATGCGAAGAATTACGCGGGTGCCAACTTCCGGTGGCTCCATGCTTCCGGTCCAGATAGCCATGCGATGTGGCTTTTCATCCAAAACGTCTTTACGCTTGAACCGCGGAACGGTTGGCACAACCTGCATGCCACCGGTGTAGTGCTCGATACGCACCGGCAGACCCGGCACTTTCTTCAGCAGTTCCTGTGCCATTTCCATGGCGCCGGCCAGGGTGACTGCGCTGCCATGCGAGTTCCAGTTTTCAGTGTTTTTACCTTGAACCACGAATGGGAAGTTCGCGCGCTCCGGAGACGTTACGACTGGAATAGTCTTTTCGATAGCTTGTTGCATGATATGTCCTCTCTTCAGAAACGGATTATTCCGCATTCGGTATAGAAAAGAAACCCCAGGCGAAACGCGGTGAGTCGATTGGTCGACTACCACTGGCGAGACAATATAGCTGCGCCGTAGACAAAACAGCTATTTCTCATTATACTAACAGGCAATGTAACGCCATTCGGCGCCCAACTTCTGTCTACTATGAAAAAACTACTGCCTATTCTGGCACTTTTTACGGCCAGCGTCGTCTCTTTCTGCGCCTACGCTGACGAGGTTCCGGCTACGCCTGGCCAAGAACTTCACAAGACTCCCGCAAAACAGGGCTGGTTCTGGTACCGCGACCCTGCGGAAGAAAAGAAGAAGGACCCTCCAGCGCCGGTTGAAACCCCACCAGCTCCAGTAGCGCAGCCGAAAGACACTGCGCCTCTCGTTGTGGTCGCAAAAAGTGCGAAGAAAGAGCTCACACCGGAAGAGCGCGAAAAGCTCTGTAAGGTCAAAGATACATGGGATAAGGTTTGCGGCTTCGTTGACCCTGGGGACGACTTCGAGTTCCAGGCGAAGCAGCGTGACATCCTGCTGCAGATGATGAGCTTGACACCGGACAACCCTGACGCGGTAGAACAAGCCCAGCGCTACATGAAGTGGGTAGTCGGCCGCGCGTCGATGGCTGCAAACATGTGGTACTTCAACATGGTTCAAAAGCCAGAGCTGGACCCTACGGTAAAAAATCCTATTTCCGAAGTGGGCATTGCCCTAGCTACCCGCATCACTCAAGCATCGCAGTACGAATACTTCCGGCTTATCAAGGAAGAGGGCGGTGTGTTGTTCTACTTCAGCCGGGCTGACTGCGCCTATTGCTTCGACCAAGCTCCCTATGCCGCACGCGTAGCACACACCATGGGTCTTGAGATTGTGAACATCCCCTTGGACGGTAAGTGCCTGCCTGACTTCACTGGCCTGGCGTGTGGCGACAATGTTAAGCCGGAGCAGGCAGCTGTTCTGGATGTGAAGATTGTGCCCGCCTTGTACCTGTACGTCCCGTCGAACACCTGGATTCGCCTAGGTACGGGCATCATGACCGACCAGACCATTCTGGCCAACACCGTGAACTTCTTCTCGGCCTACCGCGCAGCGATGCTGCAGGGGCTGGATAACAGTAAAGGTTCACGACCTTCGGTTACGTTCGACCCCCAATTCAATCAAAAAGCTGGCGGCACTGCGCCAGCTGACGGTTCCTCACTGCCAGCCGGCCTGGACCGCAGCAAGATGATGGAACTGTTGGGGTATGACAAAGGGCAGAAGAAGTGATTTAACGGTATATCGCTCACGAAGCAACCTCATTCCTATACTGTTCAATTGAACGTTCGACGATTCGGAACCCACCATGCGTAAAGTATTCGCAGCCCTTTTCATTATGCTGTCGGCCACGTTGTTCTCGGCCGGCACGGCTCACGCCTCTAACCCAACTGCCGCGGGCATTTTTGACTCGATTGGCGGCACCACCACCATTGACCGAGGTGGCGCCATTCACTCGCAAACACGCTCGATTTACAGCCTGGGCGGTGGCATGGTCTCGTTCCAGGGTAAGCGCGTTTCGCTGCTTTCTGCTGACCCGCCAAGTTTCTCTGCTGGCTGCAACGGCATCTCCTGGCACTTCGGCGGCTTCGCTTTCATCTCGCTGGACGAAATCCGCCAGCTGGTTGAGGCCGTAGCCCAAGCATCGCTGGGTATTGCAGTGGACCTTGCTATGCAGACTCTTTGCCCTCAGTGCTATGCCGTCATGTCCAAGCTGCGCGATATGTCCAACATGATGCGAAATGCAGCCGCCGACGCATGCAAGATTGCACAGAATTTCGGTGCAATGCTGCAAAAACAGGGCATCTTCACCTCTACCGGTCGAGCAAGTGAATGCTCGGAAAAATCGGGACAGGAAGGTAAAACTTCAAGCTTCTTGGATGCTTGGGCCGGTAATGCTTGCCGGCTGCTCTCGAACGCGGAAACGGAACTGAATACCGCCGCAGACAAGACCATGGATTTCCTGAAATTTGGTGGCAGTGGTACTGGCGCCACGCCTGACCGCAAGACGCTGGAGTTGTCGGGCAATCTGACCTATCGGGGCTTGACAGCGCTGGGCTATGAAGACGGATTCGTGAAGGACGTTATGCTCTCGCTGCTGGGGATGACCGTCGTTTCGCCTAAAACAGGCAAGGACTGCAATGAAACCTTCAAGGACCTGTATGGCTCTGCCGCAAATCCAACCGATTTCGGAACCTTGAGCGATGGAGAAAAAGCCGCATTGAGCATGCTTAATACACAGTCGAAAGACCGTGTTGCCGCCACCTCGACGGCCTCTGAAGTTCAAACGGAAGACTCTAAAACCCGCAACCCAAGCCCAACTACGGGCGGTGCAGATAAGGGAAAAATCACCTGTACTGCGCCTCCATTGCTAGAAGGTATTCAGGCGGTTGGCCAAGTGCTGATGTGCGGTTTCAATATCCAGCCTGAGATGACAAAGTTCGCCAATGACTATTTTGGCGGAAATAAGGATGCGTTGGAAAAGACGAGCCTTGGTGTGGTGTGCGCCGGCAAGAAGAGCATCGACACCCAGAATCCGCTTATGTACACCTGCGACAAGTCTTCGGCCGAATGCATGTCGCCGAAAATGGTCCGCATGCAGACCGTTCTGAATTCTGATGCGCGTCAAGGCTATACCGGTCTGGTCTGGATGGTGGGTTCGGCACTGTACGGCGGTGTTCTGAATGTTCGCGATAACAAACCACTGTCCGCGGCGACCATCGCCATCATCAACGGTTCTGGCTACCCACTGTATCGCCTGCTCAACATGGCTGCAGTGTATCCAGCGTTGGCCGGTGAACTGCTGAATGCCTACGCCAGCGCCATCACCGCTCAATACGTAATGGATACGCTCGATAAAGTGGCCCGCATTGGCGCTCAGCCTTCCATTGACCTGCGTGGAACCATGGGTATCACGCCAGAGTCTGTTTCGGTGCTTCGTGAAAACATCATGAACATGATTCGCGAAGGTAACAACGCGAAGACTGCGGTGATGGCCCGTATCGCAGAAAAGCGTCAACTGGTCGACATCATCATGCAGGTCAATAAGACCTTGCAGGCTGAAGTCATCGGACAGGGCCTTAGCGGTAATACCAGCCTGGCCGTAAGCATCAAACGTCAAGAAACCAAGCCATCGAAGTAACTCGACTGCATTATGCATAACAAAAATACGAATTACAGCATGTCGCGCATTGCACGGCTGCTCCTGGGCTTCGCAGCCTTCTTGGGTGTGGCAGGAACCGCTGCTGCGGCCGGCAACACTATTAACCTCGGCAGTCACAACGTTTGGACCGTTTACGCGTTTGGTAACGCACAGGCGGTGGCAGACGCATTCCGCGCTCTGGCCAATTTCTCGGCGTCCGGCACGTTCCAGTCCATCGTGAGTATGATTGCGGTGTTGGGCATCTTGGGCGTTGGTATGTCGGGTGGCTTTAACCAGGCTGTAGCTCGGAACTTCATCAGCTACACCGTTGGTGTTTTCCTTATCAGTTACGTGTTCTTTGGCGTGACCAACGACGGTCCGTTGGTGGTAAACGTTGAGGTTATCGATACGGTCGACATGACCTGGAAGGCGCCAGTTACGGTGCCAGCTGTCGTGGGTATCCCGGCCTCCATCATCTCGTCCGCCGGCTATCGAATTACTGAAGCCATCGAAGCTAGCTTCCAAATTCCGACTGAGCTGAAAATGAGCCGAGGCGCGCCATTCAACCTGGCCACCTCCATGCTGCAAGACGCCAGCCAAGCAAAAATCACTGACCCTAACCTGGCCAGCTCGTTCTCCTATTACGTTCAGGATTGCTTCACCATTGGTGTTGCGCAAGGTGCGCTTCGCGCTGACTCGCTTATCTGGTCAACGGACTTCTTGAACGATATCAAGTTCAACAGCAAGGCCGTAATGGTCAATACGCTATTGGATACGCCAGTCGGCACCCCGAGTGTCGTAACCTGCGAAGCTGCTTGGGGTCTACTCAATACGGCAATCAATGCCCAAGGTTCAAGCGCTTCGTCCTTCCTGAAGGATGCCTCCGCCTGGTCGAAAACTCCTGCGATGAGTGTGGTGAATGCTGCCGCCGATAGTGCTGCTCAGTGGGCTACCAATAGTGGCGTTACTGACGGTGGTGCACTCGTTAAGCAAGCGGCTGTGCTCTCCACCTTCCGTGGCGCGTACTCACAAGCGGCCGCTCAAACTGGTAACTCAGAATTCCTGACCAGCCTGGCAATCACCCAAGCAACTGAGTCGCAACGCAGCAGCTGGATTGTGGGCGCTGAAGTGTTCAACAAGACAATGGGCTATGTGTTTGCCATTATCCAGGTGTTCGTGTATGCCATCACGCCATTGGTGCTGTGCGCAGCGCTGGTGCCTGGACTCGGCCTGGCCCTGTTGAAGAACTTTTTGCAGATTCTGCTGTGGATGTCCATTTGGCAGCCGATGCTGGCAATCGTTAACTTCATCATCATCTCGATGCAGCAAGCAGATGTTGGTGGTGCACTGAGCAACGGAGCTTCCGCATACGGATTCACCTTGGCGAACGTTGGCATCATTTCCGAACGCACGGCCAACCTGAAGGCCGCCGCATCGTTCGTAGGTACCATGGTGCCGGCCCTGGCCTGGGCGATGGTAAAAGGTTCCGTGGACTTTTCCCGAGTTATCGGCGCGGCAGTGGGTGAGAATTTTGCCCAAAGCGCGGCTAACACTATGACTACGGGTAACTACAGCTTGAACCAAGCATCGATGGACTCGTTCACGGCCAACAAACACTCAACTGCAGCAACTGGTGCGTGGGGTGAAGGTTTGAGCAATGCTGGTTCGGTTGGCTCCCGTACGTTTGACACTGGGGGGTCGAAGCTGCCTAGTGCTGGTGAGCAGCAAATGAATATCAGCTCCACTGCGGGCATGGGCACACAGCAAGGTGGTATGGCTGGTAGTGGCGCGCAGTTGGGTAATACGGGTAGTGACATCATCTCTGCGACTGCGGCGAAGAACTTCAGCCTTGCTGGCCAAGGTTCTTTTGGCGGAGGTCACTCATTGGCTTCGCAAGGAGGCACCAATGTCGGCGCCAATATTGTCGCAAATGCAAGCCTTGTCAAGCCAGGCAATGGTGGTGGCGGCGGAAAAGGAAGTGAAGGGGGACAAGGTGGCGCGCCAGGGCAAGGCGACGTGCGGGCTGCTGAAGGTGGCCAACCTGGCCAGTTTGAACAAAAAGAAGGCATTGTGCGTAAAGCTCTGGACCGGGTTGGTGTGAACGCATCGGGTAGTGCTGCCCTTTCTGGACATCGAACTGAAGGAGACAACTTCCAAAAGACTAATGTTGTAACAACTTCTGGAGGTGCAACCGATACGGGCTCACGTGCGCAAAGTGGTGGTACGACTGGTTCGACAAATAACAATGCCAGCCAATCTGCCGGCTACAATCTGAACGAAAACGTTAATATCACGGGCATTAGTCCAACTGTGATGCGTGCACAAGCCGCTGCAGCCTATATGCGCCCAGATAATACTTTGACCCAAGGTAAATGGGGTTACGACGCGCCTGCAAAATCAGAGGTTGGTGACAAGATTACCAAGCTGAATACCAACGGTGCTGTTCAAAATGATGTCGAAGCTGCGAAACTGGCTGTAGCAACTAAGGAGCAAAAGCTGACGGCCGATGTCAACAATCTTGCCGAGGAGGCCAAGGCTCAGAAAGTGAAAAATGAGCATAAGGCGAACCGGGAACTGTCCGTCAACACCAAGGCCGCCAAAGCTGCTGAAGCGCCTGCTCAGGTTTCGGCAACCAATCGCTTCCTTCAAACTGGTGAAAAAGTCGGCAAGGAGCTGTATGACAGCGCCACATCTTCAAAAGAAGCAGTGGCAAAATGGGCAGGTGAAAAGGTTGATGAAGCGAAAGAAAAAGTCGGCTTGGGACCTAAGCATAATTTGGGCAACCCTGAGCAGACAAAGCCGCAGCCTGGTCCTGCCGTGCAGCCCGGTGACCAGCGCAATCCAGCTAATGGTGAGCACAGTAAGCCAGGCGAACAGCGACAGTTGGCTTCGATACCTGGCAAACCAGGTGACCAGCGCCAGCCAGGAACTGATAGCCAGAAACCTGACGAGCAGCGTCAAGTCGCTTCCGAGCAAGGTAAGCCAGCTGACCAGCGCCAGCTTTCATCAGAGCAGGAGCGCCAGCTAGCCGCAGTCGGCTTGCCAGTAGCCACCCAAGGTCAGCAGCAACTTAGTCCGGAGCAGGAGCGCCATCTGGCCGCAGTTGGCTTGCCCGTAGCCACACAAGGTGGTCAGTTGCAAACGCCGGCGGGTCAAGACCAGTCGCCACAGGTAGCAATGGGTGAACAGCTACATCCGCAACCAGGTGCAGCGGGGTCGGCAGGTGTACCAAGCCCATCCTCAAGCGAGCAGGGTATGACGACTCAGGGCGCAAATGCAGACAGCATGATGGCATCCACCGAGGACCGCAAGGCAAGTGACCTTCCAGGGCGCATCAGCGAGGCGCGCGACATCTCACGAATGGCCTAACGGGCTGACACAAAAAGAAAACCCCAGGTTATGCCTGGGGTTTTCTTCTTTTAGCTGCCACTGTGGCCATGGCAGCTAAATGCAGTGGATGGCTCTGGTTACTTAAAGATGCTGCGGACAATCAGCAACAGTGCAACTGCTGCGCCCAGGTAAGCGGTCCATACCAGGCCAACGACCAAGAAGTCGGCGCCTGCTTGAACCCAAGGGAAAGGTGTAACGCCCACTTTGCTCATAAGAGTCACGACCGCGGCCGCAAAAAAAGCAAATGGAGCAGCAATCAGCCAAGGCTTGCCGGCCCAAGCCACAAATTCCCACATGTAGCGGAAAGGCGCTTTGGCCGCCGCATAAATCCGACGATTCAACGGAGCTGGCTCCGTCGGCAGGTCGAAAAACTTCTCTTGATTTCGCATGATTTTTCCAATTCCAACTGCAATCTGTACAACCCTATATCTAGCCTCTAAAAAATGCTTGGCACTAAATATAGCCACAGTTGTATTTTTACCAGAAAGTGCCACTTTCGTCAAGTGATTTTCATGATTTGAGGAAATAAAGTCGCTTAACTGTACCGGCGTGCAACGCTTTTTTCGCTATACCACTACCTAGTGGAATTGCGTTTGTTTAACCGGATAGTCCGATGATTACTTCTCTCTCGACCTCGTTGATGCGGGTCACCTTCTTCTGGTACGTGCTGGGCGCGCTGGTGCTCTTTATTGGCGACCCCGACTGGGCCGAGGCGCTCTATCACCGACTTTCGATGTATCCGTGGGTTCCAGTGTTGGAGATGCACGGACTAGGAACCGCAGCTGCGGTTCAGTGGCGCCTACTGTTGTATTGGACGGTGCCGATGACGTTCGTATGGGCCGCATCCTTTGGCGTCGGGGCCCTGGTTGCAGAAATCAAGTGTCAGCTTGGAATGCGCAAGCAGCGTTTGAACCTAAAACCGCTGGGCGAATTCTGGGGCGTTGTCGTACACCCTAAATCTATTGGACGGTTGCCAAGCGCGACCACGCCGGCGCTTGTCGGCTCTACGGTAGTCATGGCAGGCCCGGGTGAGAATGTCGGCGCAAAGAACGTTGCTCGAGTTGAATTGAAGGGCGCCATGAAAGAGGCGGCAAAGATGTTGACGCCTGCGGAACGAAAACTGTCCGAAGAATTGCTTCAGCTGCTGCTTGCATCGCCAGACCACTATGCGGGCGCTGGTCATGGTGTTGGCCTCCTTGAGCATACCCTGAATGTTGTCACTGAGGCAGCAGCTAAGGTTACGCCTGAATTCCGCATGCCATTGATTGCGGCCCTGTCACACGATATTGGCAAATTGATTACCTTCCAGCCTGACGGGGACGGAGGCTGGAAGCGTAAAGGGCTGCACTCGCGTGAAAGCGCACGCATCTTGGCAACGCTGCCGGCATTCCAGCAGCTGCCAGAACTGCACCAACGCGCGCTGCTGCTTTCAGTGAAGTATGACCACGCTCCGAATAAGATGCCTGAGCTCCGCGGAGAACGCGAAGCGGTCACCCTGGCGATGCGCACGATTAGTGCACTCTCCCAGGCCGACCGCAAAGCGACAGCAGACGAAAAAGAGCGCAACTTGGAGCGACTGCAGCCAGAAGACTTGCTGTGGAAGGACTTCGTCGATTTCTTGCGTGAGGCGCCAGTCGTTCAGCGTGGCAAAAAGGGCGCGGCTAACCAAGTCAACAATCCACCTGAGAGCCCATACCTGTTCCTCTATGAAGCACCATGGCGCGACGCTGCTGTTCGCCGGCTGCCAGAAGAGGTTGCGGCCGCACTTGACCTCACCCGTCGTGATTCGGGCAAGATGGCCAAATACACTCGCATCCTGGTGGAGCGGCTGCGTAAAGAAGGACTGCTGGTTGAATCCTATGTCACCAAAGATAAGGATGGAGTTGCTACAGAGCTCTTTGCCTCAGATACGAACCCACTCTGGGACATTCAATCTGGTACCGGCGACAAAGCAGTGGTCCTGCGGGGAATCCTAGTACTTCAGGCGGACGCACTGTGGAAGAAGCTGAACTACCGGATTTCCATTAAGTCCCCGTTCCCTGTGCAGATTTTGGCGCCGAACGCGGATGCGGATGGCCGTGTGAACGATGCTCCGCGCGCTAACAAAGATGAGCCTCGCGCTCCAGACGTCTCGGATGGCTTGAAGCTGGCTGACGTCAGCAGTACAGATGCAATGGCAGCACTGGGCCTTACGGCTGAGCCATCGGCCGATAGTGCCAAATCTGTTGCGAAGCCGAAGACTCGCGCGCGTGGAGGTTTCCGCTCGGAGCCGGTATCCACTCCTGCAAATGACGCCATCCTGGGTCTCAAACCTGAAACGCCAGGGGCAAAACCAGTTACCCAGAAGGTCCAGGCACCAGCACCCGCGGCAACCCCGACAACCGTTGACCCAGATATCTTGGCGGAACTGTCGGACCAAGAAGCTCAGCAGATGGAAGAGCTTGCCGCAGCCATGGCGGGGTCCGCCTCTGCTAGCCCGGAAATGGAGGACACCACTTCTATGGCCATGGACAACGCGCTTGCTTTCCTGACGCCAGGAGACGACGGCGAAGACATGGTTACACCTGATGCGCCTGAAGAAGTTCCAGTTGCAGAGGTGCCTGTCGCCGTGGAGGCACAGCCAGATGTCACCGACTCGCCGGTTTCTGTTCAATCACCTAAACCCCAGTCGAAGCAGCCCGAAAAGACTCCGGCAACGGCAAAAACGTCAGCTACTGAGGCGCCTGCCGCTCCAGCAACGCCGGACGCTGAAGAACTCTCACGCTCGGAGCGCCGAGAAGGCTTGGCCATCGCGGACTCCGCGGCGGTTGCTCAATACCCAAACCTCAAGGTAGGGGACAAGTTCTACACAGAGCATTCACGTGCGGTTCAAGCTGGGCTCAAAAAGCCCGGCAGTCGCTATAAAGGCGACAACAAGGAAAAACAGTTGGATTTGACTGAGTCTGGTCCACGCCGTGGCCGGCGGCGCATCACCTCTTAACTTGCGTTAACAGCTATTTCTAGTTATACTATCCATAGCCAAATTGGCGTTCCGGATGCTTTGCTGTGAAAACGACAACTATCTCCAAATTCTTTGCTGGAGTGGCCTCGGTATTTACCTTGGCCACTGCAGCTCTTTTCCCGCTGCCTAGTCAGGCCGCGCTGGTATGTAATGAAATCACTGCGAAGCGAGTATGTACGGACAGCTCGCCAAAGTCGATTGAATATGCACCAGGGTTGCTGACCTCTATCGCCGCGCCCATTATCCCTGGCTTCGACTCCGCATGCTGGAACTGGTCTCGTAAGTTCCAGTGCGTCGAGTCCGAACCAGTCTATCAGTGCGATTCGGGCACGCCGTTTGATGCGGTGAAGAAGGATTGCAGCATGATTGCGTCGAAAATCAATTCGTCCGCCGTCATTAACGGTATCACGTACATCACTGACGCGGACTATACGTACGCCTGTGCGTTTGGCGACTGGTCCAGTAATGACAAGCTGCCGCCTAACAAAGAATGCGTGCAGCTCGACCAAACCGTCAAGCCTATCGACGTGGTGCCTGCAGCGCCTCAAGGTTCCAATCCTGGCACGCCTTTGAACAGTTCGATTAACCTCAAAGAAGAGCGCGATGACAAATTCGTGTGCTACTCGCCACCGGTAACCACCTGCTCCAACGTTTGCTTCAGTGAGGTGAAGAATCCCGCTACTGGCCTGATGGAGAAAAAGGAAGTCGCTTGCACCGCCGAGCTTACCCAGTGCAACACGTCGTCCTCGCAATGCGCCAGCACGACAAAAACAAACCCTGACGGCAGTGTGGAAGGTGTTCGTGCCATTGGCCCGGATGGCCGCTGCGTTGACACCACTGAACGCCAGCTTTGCCAGGCTGGTTCGGTGCCGCGCTGCCTGACTGGTAAAGACAACTGCACGCTGAACAGCACTGAAAATGGCGCTGTGCAGGACAACGGCTTTGCCTTGACGCAAGAACAAACCTACGTTTGCACTGACTCCAAAGAAAGCTGCACCGAACTGGCTAACGTCAGTAACTGCGTGCATGTCGGCGCCTGGGGTTGGGACCAGACTTCCATCAAGTCTCAGGTCGGCCAAGGCCTTGCAGAGTACAACGCGGCTATGTCTAAGCTCGAAGGTGTTGAAAAGGGCATGAAGGATGATGACCCATACATCTTCTCCGGCCAGGACCTGCGCTGCCATTACGCGGTCGGCAACTTCCTCAACACGTTCATCACCATTGCTGTTATTGCGGCGACGATGATTGCAACTGGCGGTGCATCCGCAGGTTTGTTGGCATCCGCAATTCAGACTGGCGCCGGCGTAACTGCGGCAACCGCAAACGCAGCTGCAATCGCAATCCAGGTTGGTGCCTCGGCTGCACAGGACGCGCCAAACTCGAAAGGTATGGGCGCTAACTGCTGCAAGGAGTTCGTATTTGAAGGTAGTGACGCTTGGTACAAGATTGGCTCCTGCACGGCCGACGAAATCAAACTCTCGGTAGCGAAGCGCAAAGGCTTGACGCACTACCTGGGCGAATACTGCTCCAAGAAGTCCGGCTTCCCTGTACGCCAGTGCGTACAGAAGACTCGCTCGTTCTGCGTATTCGATGACATGCTGGCCATGACCGTGAATGAGCAAGGTCGTGCACAGCTTGACGCATTGGCCACTGCCGACCCTACGACTACAAAGAGCACGGCGCCAAAAGCTTTCAGCCTATACACGGACCCAGTTAATCCTGCGCCGAAATACACCGGCTACCTGAACACTGGCCGTTGGATTAAGCAGGCGCAAGAGACAAACTCGCAGGTCTGGACCTGGCAATACCCTGCGTACTGCAAGTCCCCGACCGAGCAGCAAGCTGCGTACGACATCTGGCTGGCCGAAGTCACGAAGGCTACCGACACCAAAGGTATTCAGCCGGAAAAAGCCACCAAGGAACAGGCTTATCAGTTGATTGCTAGTGCTGCAGGTGTTGCTGCCTTCCAGGAGTGCCCGTCTACGCCCGGCACCATGTCGTTCCTGACGTGCAGCAAGCTTGACGATAGCTGCAACACAGCCAAGCTGCCTGAAGGCCCAACTGGCGTCGAAACTGACTTGACTGGTTCGGACATCTCCCAGGCTGACGTGAACTGGCGCGTCCAGCAGTCACGCGCTTTCTACATGCCTGGCGACTATGGCGTGACGTCGACGATGCCATCCAATAGCGCATTTGCGTCGGTTGCTGGCAGCATCAACGAGTTCATCACCGCTGTAGGCTCTTGCCATAAAGATGGTGAATGCCTGTACTACTTCTCTATCACGGACAAGCGAGCTACGGGTGGTGCTGGCGCCAAAAAACGGTCAAAGGAGTACGCCCAGTTCCCGCTGTACACGGTCCAACCGACTCCAGCATGGCCAGCTGTAACCTACGTTGCTAAAGATGGCACGTTGGATATGGATGCGTACATGGCGGACCCGAACCGTGGCCGTGCTAATCCCGTCACGGTCAGCAACCAACGCTTCATCTTCCATCCAAACTACCTTGGCCGTTTGTTCGAAGGCAACATTCACAGCAAGGTTTTGGTGGAGTACGCAACCAAGAAAGGGAGTGTCCTCAAGCCTGAGGACGATTACAAGCCGCTGATGATTCCGACCAGCCTGCCACCTGGCACGCCTGGCTGGTCCCCTTATGGCAACACAGCCGTGCATGGTGAGTATTTCTACATCTCTGGTGGCTGCAACCCGAACTCCCGTTGGTGCAACTACGAAATCCAGGTTGACTTGGACATCCCGCGTCACCCATGGGGTTCGGCTGAGACACCTCGCTGCTGGGGCTTCTCGCTCGAGCAGATGGCTGCCATTGACTTCGACAAGATGGACCTGTCGCGCTGGATTAACTCGCTCGACCTGGATTCGGCGTCAGCTAGCCTTTCGTCGGAAGCGGCCGATGCTATGACGAAGCAAGTGACCAACACGGCTCAAGCTTTCTACTCCAACGTCAAGAATTCGAATGTGACGAATAAGCCTGGTGCGGGCACGATGGCTATGGTCACCAACACGGACATCTTGCCATTGCTGTCTGGTGGCAATTTCCGTGCTTACGTGCTGGAAGTGGCTATTCCATCGAACTGGCCTAACTATTTCCCGGACGGCGTAAACAACAATCCTGTCTCCAACGTCAAGGTTGACTGGGGCGACGGTTCGCCAGCGACCACTATGACTAAGGATGCCGGCGGCAAAGCATACCTGTCGGAGCATGATTATGGCGACAAGCCAGTCGGTCGCTACAAGGTCGTCGTTACGCTCAATACCGGCAGCAATGGCCCTCAGACCCTTTCGACCTACGTTCAAGTCACTCCTGATAGCGGTGGTAAGCCTGCTGCTGGCGGTCTGGACTTCAACAACGTCGGCTCTAACGGTAAGCCACAAGCTGAGTACAACCCAGCTGACACGCTCGGTGGTTTGAACCAGGCGCCGTCGAGTCTGCAAACCATCGCCCCCGCGGTGACTGACCAGTTCAATCGCCAGGGCACTCAAGTAACGCCACCACCTCCAGGGAAATAATGCCAACTCGAAAACTCATTGGCCGGGAGGACTTCTGGCCGGTGGCAGCCCCGCTTGCGGCGGGGCTGGTCGCCAGCCATCCTGCCTTGGCCGGCAATCCAATCGCTGTAGCGGTCGGCGCGCTTGCTGGCGCTGGCACATACAACTACTTCAAGGAAGAGGCTAAACGTCGCCTTCGCAACGTCAACGAAGACGTGCAAGAAGGTTTCGTGTTGCCCTCCGACGAAACGTTCCCTGAAACAGCGGGTCTTGGTGGCCTGCGTTTGGGGTACACCAAAGACCGCCATCTGCCGCTGGACGTCGAGAACGACAAGTTGATGCGCCACCTTGCCATTATCGGGCAGTCTGGGGTTGGTAAGACCGTTCTGGGCATGAACATCCTATGGCAACAGACCGCAAGGGGCGGTGGCTGGCTGTTCATTGACGCGAAACTGGATAAGGACGTACGCGACCAGCTGGCATATATGGCGCGCATCCACGGTCGTGAAGACGAATTCTACGTCATGAACGTGGACGACCCGGAGAACAGTAATACCTACAACCCGATTTTGAACGGTGACCCGGATTCCATCGCCAGCCGCCTGATGAACCTGTTGCCGGCGGCCGACAACAACCCTGGCGCGGACTTCTACCGTCAGCAGGCTAACTACGCCCTGACGGTGCTTATTGGCGCACTGCAGGCGGCAAACAAGCGCTACACCTTTATGGACTTGGCCATCATGCTGCAGTCCGCCGCCGCAATTGGCAAGGTTGAAACGCTCGTGCCGTTTGACAGCCAGGCATTCATGGTTCTGCAAGTCTTCATGGATTCGTTCAAGAAGATGGACAAGAACGGTATCAAGGTCGACGTCGACAAGCTCAAGACTGTTTTGGGCGGTATGTCCGGACGTATTGCGCAATTCGCGCAAGGCAAGTTCGGCCAGGTGTTCAACACCACCACACCGGAGATTGACCTGACGGACATCGTCCAGAACGGCAAGATGTGCTACGTTATGCTGCCTACGATGGAGAAGGACACCGCTGCACTTAACCTGGGCAAGATGGTGCTCTCCGATTTGCGCACGACGGTCGCTAAAATGCAGGGGCTCACCAAGTCTGAGCGTCCAAACCCACCATTCATCTGCTTCGCCGACGAGATGGGCTCCTACGTTATGCCGGGCATTAGCCGGGTGTTCGAGCAGGCCCGTTCCGCCGGCGTGATGATGATTCCAGCGTTCCAGACCTTTGCCAACTTGGCGTCGGTGTCGCCAGAATTCGAAGAGATGATTATCGGTAATACCTGGACCAAAGCGTTCTTCAAGCTTGGTTCGATGGATTCGGCTACCAAAGCAGCTGACCTGGTTGGCCAGCAAAAGAACTACCAGCACTCCGTCTCGGCCAGTAAATCGGAATCGGCATCTGCGCAGTCGCTGCGCGTTACGCCGGAATCCAGCCAGTCTGAGTCGGGTGGTGTGGGTGAGTCCTGGCGCCAGCTCGAGGAATACCGCATTTCGCCAGACAAACTCACTCGAATGGGCGTCGGTGAGTGCGTGGTGTGCTCAGGCTCCCGCACATTCCACATTGCCACCCAGGCAATCGAATTCCCACCGGTGCCGCCGTTCAAGAAGACGATTTTCCCAACCAATTTGCCAGCGGGCATTACGACCCTGGACCTGGAAGGTCAGTACGAACAGTTCCTCATCGGCCTGAAGGACCCAGTGTCGCCGAAAGAAGCTGTGCCAGAGCCACTGTAACGCGGAGTTTAAATGCCGAAATTGTCATGGATTAGCCGGCTATTTGACCGGCAGGAGGCGGTGCCAGCTTCGCAAGGGTTGCGCTTTGGGCGAGAGCTCGATGGCGCCGGCTCCATCTGTTTGGACGATTCAGTAATTCGCAATCACGTCTACATTTCCGGTAAGTCTGGTACTGGCTCCAAAACACTGGTAGAGCAGCTGCTAACGCAGCAAACGGAGCGAGGCAGGGGGTGGCTCTACATTGACCCCACAAGTGACCAGGCGCTGCTTGATAGGCTGACGGCGGCTGCGCAAGAGCATGGCCGCGGAGATGAGTTCTTTGTCCTGGACCTGGCCAAGCCAGAGGACAGCCATTGCTACGACATCCTTAGGGCTGGCGCTCCGGAAGCTCGAGCCCGACGGGTGTTGGAACTGCTGATGGCCGCAGAGGACACAGAGACAGCTCACCTGCAGTCCTTCCTATCTGCCGTGCTTGCAGCGGTGGATGCCGCTGGTTTCTCGGTTGGGTTAATCGAACTTTTCACCGTACTCCGCCCTTTCGAGTGCAAAGAGTCGCTAGACCAGTTGCTTACTGCAGCCCCTGAGAGTCTTGACGCACATACTCGACTGGCGATGAACCTGGCTAAAAAGTTCGACCTGGCCGCGCAGCCAGAGCTGGCCTGCGTTCTCTCTCACTTGGTGGCCAAGTACCGGGAGCTTAATTTTGGCGACCTTGCCGATGTCCTCAACAGTCCTGAACCCGAAATCTGCTTTTCCGACATCCTCGCGCACAACAAGATGTGCTACGTACGACTACCAATACTGGACTTAGGGGCCGATAAGTTCGTGGCCTTGACACGCATGGTGGTCCTCGACATTACGCATGCATCACACGCGCGGTTAAGCACGCCCAAGCGCCTTCGGTCACCGTTCTTGCTCGTGATGGATTGGTTCCCCAAATACGGCCTATTTAACGGTTTCAGAAGTCAAACCTATTCGCAAGCTCGTGGGTTGAATTTAGCTATATTGCCTGTAGCCGGCAGCGACGACCATGTGGCCCGCAACGAAAGTGAACTCGAAGCGGAGCTTGTGCTCGACGGGAACACCTATACCAAGGTGTTCTTTCAGCAAAAACAGTCGCGTAGTAGCGAAGCTGCAACGCGAGTAGACAACCTGGCATTGGGCGAGTTCGTCATGCAGTACGGCTCGACCCAGCGCCGTGGGCACGTTGCCCCAGCAGTTGATGTCGGCAAGCCATTGCGAGCGCCTCGGCGCGCCATGCTGCGGCACGTATCGCGACCACGGTTTATTTCGACATAAGACGGGAAAGGCTTAACGCCAATGAATCAATATCTTACCTATATCGCAATCGGTTTTGGTCTTCTCCTGGTGGCCCTGGTTGTACCAGGGTTGAAGGTGATTGCTGAAGCAATTTTCAAGGCGCTGTTTGAGCTGGTGGGTGAGTTGATTAAGCACAAGGGCACCTTCGCCGTGTGGCTTATCAAAACACTGACGTCGGACCATGTCCGCGTTATTCAGCACGCGACTCAAGCGCGCGACATCATCGACCCTACCCAAAAGATTCGACGGAAAGCTGAAGGCTATGAAGACTAATCGGAGGGTTCAAATGGCCTTTGGCTTTATTGCAGCAGCGGTGCTGGCTACCTCGGCCGGTGCCGCAGAGCAAGCGCACCCAAAGGGTTATATTCCACGGTCGGAGGGGGTGCCTCATGAAATTGCATACAGTGCAGTTTCGGACGGCGTTCTGGTGTATGCCTCCACGGATGAATTGGGTTCGCTAGTCCTGTCTGCGCCAGAAGGAATGGTGTTTCGCGAAGTTGTTTTTGCCAGCTATGGCACGCCCCAGGCCGGTGAACCAGAGTATTCGCAAGGAGCATGTCATTCCTCGCGCTCGATGAAAGTGGTGACTGACGTCTTTCTGAACCAAAGGCAAGGAGCACTGTTTGTTCATGAGGGTCTCTTTGGGGACCCCTGCGTAGGCGTCGCAAAGCGTTTGGCAGTTGTTTTAAAGGCCTACTGAAGCTCAAGTATGGCTTCCGCGCGTGCGAGCTGTGCGGGCCTCAAGCCACGAACAGTTTCGCAGGCCACCAGCTGGGGCAAATTTGCCGTGAACAAGCTTGTATCATCGTCCAGCGCCACCCATCTGATGCTTTCATAACCCTTAATTCGCAGCCAGGTACGAATCTCCCGTTCCCGCATGGCACCGCCGGTATCGCCCAAGTCAGGCGTCATACCGAGAAACCGGGAATGCAAGTCATCATCGAACAGCGCCAGCAGCTCCGACCAGGAGTGGTCGAGACGCCAGGTCGTGGAAAATACGACCCTCAGCTCCGGGTGCTTGCGTAAGAAATCCTGGAATCGCTCCAAATAGATAAACGTGCCGGCAACGCAAGGGTGTAGGACCCCGTCAAAGTCCAAGAAAATGAGTTTGATAAGCATGGGCAAAGTATAGGATTAATTGGTGTTTGATGGTATACTATCCAGACATTCACTACATAATCAGGCCATGTTCCGAACGTTAATACCCAACCTGGGCATTGCAGGCTTTTCGCTGGGCGCCGTAGCTGTGGCGGTTTATCTTCAAGGCGCATGGGACTTGGCGCCATGCACTATGTGCATTTTGCAGCGATATGCCTTCCTGGCAATCGGACTGGGAACGATTGCGCTGGACTCAACCTTGAGTCGCTGGTTATCCGTTTCTGCGGCAGTAGTCGGCATATTGGCGTCCCTCCGCATTCAATGGGCGATTTCGGTGCCGAGTGTGACTTGTGGCCGTGATAAGCTGGCCACTTTCCTGAACGACCTGCCGTGGATTGAGAAGTTTCCTTCATTCGAGGTTACAGGCGTCTGCGGCGACAAGGTCCCGCCTGTGATGGGCATTCCATTCCATGTCTGGTCTTGGATGCTGTTTGCGGGGTTGTTGGTCATCGTCTGGCGCTATGGCCCTGGTTCCCGATTCCAGAAACCTATCTGCGCCGTCGCGCTGAAGGTAGCTCCATGAGCACGTTCCCAAACCAGGTTGGTAGCCATACCGACACCGACCGAATCTTAGAAGCTGAACTGCGCGCGGCCGGCATTCCTCTCGGTATCGACCACGTCCCCGTAGAGCATCAGTCTTCGGTTCAGGAGCTGTATTTGCTGGCTGCTGGCGAGGTGAAAACCTCTGTGATAGGTTGGCTGCACGGTTGGCAATTTAAGCGCGCCTCGATTTATTGGGTGTGCCGCGGTCCTGGCATCGAAGTTGGCGCCGCCGAGCGCCTGCACGCTGCCCACGGCACGACTGTTCGGGTTAATGGCGATGGCAATGCACCAGCGCCTAGTGAAGCATTTAAGGGCTTGGCGGTCGGGTTGTACCACGTGGATGACGCCAGTGGCTTGAAAGCGCTTGCAGACACCATAAAAGAACTGGTCTCACGTCACCTGGCGCGCGCGTGAGCTTACCCTCAACGAAAGCGAAGAGCCAGCATGCTGGCTCTTCTGATTGCCCTTAGGTGCCTTAGTTTTCGGCTGCTGGGCTTACCTCCCAGCCACCTAACCATACACCTGCCGCAGAGTCATGCCGAAGCCTAAGTTGCGGCGAGGTTTCCTTTGAGCGAGGTCACTTTCTTAGTGGCCTTTTTCAAATGTTGCAGGCGACGATTGATTTCCGGATTGCGCAGCCACAAATCGCGGCCGTCCAGGATTTCGCGAATTTCCTTGTTAGTCAGGAAATTGGCGCAGGTATCTTGCATGGCCTCCTTGAACCAGGTGCTTGTCGCGGACAGCTCCGCCACCTGTTCATTGCCTTTGCCGCTGAGTCCACCACTGTAATGGTGGAACATGAGTAAGCTGTTAGGAGGAGCAATTCGAATATCACCACATAGAAACATCAGAGCACCCATGGAGAATGCCTGGGTATTGAGAATAGTGGTGATGGTCGCCTTGCTGTCGCGCATGGCCTGAATCAACGAGAGGCCGGCGAAAACATCTCCGCCTGGCGTGTTGAGGTATATCTTTACCTCGTCCTTCTCCGATGCCTGGCGAAGAAGGTGGCTGATTTCGTCGTACTCGAATGCTTCGCCAACGTCCCGAGACACATAGATGCTGTGCTCCTTGATGACTTTGGAGGTGGTGAAAACTTGAAAAGCCGAACCACCGGCCTCGCTGACGTCATCATCTAAATCATCCGTTGTTTCCGCACGAATTTGCTGATTTCGCTTTTTCATGAGCACTCCACGAAGTTAAAGCCTACCGATATGGCGGCCTCACTTCCGTATAGCGTACAATAGCAAATCCAGTATTCAGCAGCGCCAGCTGACCCTATACCAATACGTGGAATTTCCACTAATTTGAGGACAAACTATGACAATTCATATTTTTGGTGGTGGCACCGTTCAACCGGTCCGAAGTCACCTGGCACTGTGTGCACCAGCCTATGGTCGCACGGCTCGATATCTTTTTGACCATATCGCTTCAGCGGCGAAGTTGCACTTGACCCGCATGGCTGATTACCAGTCTTGCATGGAAACCAACGAAGATGTTGAAGCGCGCCTCCATGAAGTTTTGGATGACCCGGCTGCCCGTGTAGTAGTCTTCAATGTGGCCTTGTGCGATTACACAGGTCAAATTGGCGATATTCCTTCGGGAAAGCATGCCGAGCGGTTGTCGTCGCGAGATGGGGACCAGGTTATGCGATTGACGCCAACTGTGAAGCTGCTGCAGCAGGTGAAGGTGAGCCGGCCGGACATCACGCTGGTTGGCTTCAAGACCACGTCCAATCTCGACCAGAAAGAACAGCATGTCTTGGCTTTGCGCCAGATTGCTGAAACGCAGGCCGACTTTGTGTTTGCTAATGACCTGGTTACCCGCCACAACATGTTGGTGCGGGAATTTGGTTTTTGGTCAGGCACCCGGGAGTCCATGCTAACGATGCTGTTGACGGAGTTGAGGAGGCTGCATGCGTAAAGTGTTCGTAGACGGCGCCGCAGGCACCGTAGGCTCTGCGCTTCAGCCATATTTGGATAAGGCGCAAGCTGAGGGGCTGATTCAGCTCATTGGACTGCCTGAAGGAGTGCGCAAAGCTCAGTCGGCCAGGCAGGACGCAATGTGCAAAGCCGACTTGGTGGTGCTGTGCCTCCCTGACAATGAGGCGGGCGAAGCAATAGCCCTCCTCGAGTCAGTGAATCCTGGCGCCCGCGTCCTGGATGCGAGCGCAGCTCATCGATGCCAGCCTGAGTGGGTCTATGGTTTGCCGGAGGTAAGCACTCCTCAGGCCATAGCGACAGCGCAGAAGGTCGCCAACCCTGGATGCTTCGCCACGGCGTGTATCTTGGCTGGAAAGCCTCTGGTCGACGCCTTTGGCGTGAGCCAACTGTCGTTTCAGGGTATTACCGGCTATTCGGCTGGCGGCCGCAAGGCTCACGCAGAAGGTATGCCTTTATTGGCCCAGTTTGGCAAGGCGCATCGCCACTTACCGGAAATCGCGCGTTACACTAATGCTTCACCGGTGTTGACGACGATGGTGGGGCCGTGGCGGCAGGGTATGCTGGTACAGAGCTATGTCGACCAGGATGAGGTTGATGTGTTCTGGGCGTACCAGAACGCGTACCAGGGCTTGAACGGGATTTTTATCCGCCAGGCTTTCGCTGACTCAGGTCGCGTAGACCCGCAAAGCTGCAACGGGACCAATAACGTGCTGATTAGCGTTGCAGGGCAACCTAACGGTGGTACTTCGGTTGCAGTGGTGCTCGACAACCTTGGAAAAGGGTCTGCCGGCGCCGCAGCTGCGAATCTGTCGTTTATGTTGCTGGGTGAATTTATGAAATAGGAGGGAACATTGGATACAACGCAGTTCTTTATTCAGCAGGAGACCAGGCGCTACGAGTCGCAGTGCCAGTCAGCTATCCAGCGCGTAGATATGGCGAAAACCATGTGGGAGGTGCGGCGTGCTGCAGATGTAAGCCTGCCGGCCACCTTGCGCGCAATTCGTCACATCATCAATCGTGCTGGTGCCGGCCGTGTGCTGGAACAGAAGGCTGAACAGAAGATGGGTTCGATTCTTGATGCGCAGCTGAAGGAGGCCGCATCTTTCTCCAATATGGATGAACGCAAGGCCTTCTTGGGAAGGCTGCGACATAAAGAATGGGACGCTTTGCGTGGCGAGTTCCCCATTCTCTACCGCAAGGCAGATATGGAAGGACAGCGGCTTCTTGCTAAGCCTTGATGCTCATGGCCGCCTTCGGGTGGCCATTTTTCATGAAGAAAACCACGGAGAACCGTGGTTTTTGAGGATGGCTCAGTGAACCTGGCCAGGATGATTTTCGAATACCGAACGCACCTGGTCTTTCGAGAAGACCCTGTACTCCGGTTCCATCGCGTTGGCACCACTGCCACCATGAATTGCTCCGTCAAAGCCGGCCGCACGAAGGCGCTCAACTTCTTCAGGGTCATCCAGTAGTGCATAGACCTCCATGTAGAGGGTCAGCAGCAGGTCAGGGCGCTCATCAGCTAAAGCTACGACCGACTCAAACTCGTCCGCCAGTTCGTCGGCCCATGCGTTAGTATGCTCCACATAGTCCTTGAACTTTCGTGTAATGCGCAGAGTTTCTTCCATTCCGAAAACCTCGGCGTAGTACGACAAGTCCATGAACGGGTCATTTCCGTTCGAAACGAAGGGCTTCTGGATATCCAGTAGCACTGGGAACACCTTCGGCGCAGTCACGGGCATATTCCGCTGATTTGGCTCAAGCGCATAAAGCGAGGCGGCTTCTGCGGAACCGAATGACAGCGAGCCCAACAGCGACTCCGTCCATTCTTCGCCGGCGCCATGCTGACCGCGGAACACTTTCAGCAAATTCCCGTTGTCATCAACGACCTTACTCGCGAGGCCCCAAGGCTGAGTTGCCCCCAAGCTTTGCATAATTCCACACATAAATCACTCCGAATAGTTAATGGCCACGCCCGGTATAGGACATTCTTGACCGGCCGCAAAAGTTAACCGTACTACGCGTCATGCCTGGTGTTCCATCCTATACTAAATTGTGTAGGGTTCTTGCCCGACAGATGTCTCCTTAGCGGTTCCCCCGCCTTTGCCACCTGGTCTCCAGGTGGCTTTTTTTCGCCCGTGTTGTATCATGCTGCTCTCAATGAAGGGGATACCATGGGTGAAGCACGAAATAGGCGCCTTCAGGCCGAGCAGTTGGCCTCTCAGCGCGCCGGCCTGGAAGTCGTAGTCAAACAAGTTAGTCATGCGTTGCGCCGCTTGGCGGAGGCTGCTAGCGCAAACCTGGGTCGGGACTGCTATATGCATGCTGAACTTGGTCGCGTCCTACTAGCAGACCAAGGGTTGACCTTCCAGACAAAAGTAGGCTTCGCTGCTTGGCGCGTAGGTAGTGGCGATGGCGACGTCATTTCCCATACTTCAAAAGTTCAAGGCTATCTGCCGCCGGGCGCCCTTGGGTTTGCATACCACGCTTGGCTGGAATCTGCCGAGTGGCTTGTCGATTTGACCACTTACCAGCTTCGCCGTAAGGCAAAAGAGCTCGATGAGGCGGACGGGGGGCATACCACCGTTGATTGGTGCCCTGAATATCTGCTTCTTCCGCGGTCAAATGCCCGGACGTATCGCCAGGTGGCACAAGCACCCGATGCCGGCAGTGTCTACTATGAAGCGGTCCCTGAGTTGGCGACCAAGATGTCGGCTGGCTTTGAGTTGGATGCCAATGATGTGGCCAACGTTAGACTCATATACAGCAGCCCGGACATGCAGGTCATTGGTCCCAATATGATGCCGCAAGACCAGTAGGGTTTCAGTCCTCGCATTCGACAGTGAAGTGGCAGCTATACCCTCAGGTAGGACTCAACTTCATAAAAGGAAATCATCGAATGCAAGTCATCAATCGCATCAAAACCCTCGAAGCGCAAATTTCCGCAATTGAGAAAATCCTCAAGCGCGGTGAATTTGAGGCCGCAGGCCTCAGTCTCGCGCTGAATGTAGGCCCGGTAGGCGAAGACCGCAGCCCTGAGCTGAACCTGGACCTGTCCTGGGATTTGGCGCCAATTCTGGAAGGTATTCTCAAGAGCCTTAACGGTTCCCTGGCTCAGAACATGTCCATGGGCCGCAAAGAACTGTCAGAACTTCAAGCTTTCTTTGGGCCGCGTGCCTAACTCAAAAAGCCACCTTACCGGTGGCTTTTTCATTGCGATGCTGCTTACGCCGGCTGCCGCTCTTGTATGACTTCAGACAGCAGACCAGTAAGGTACCGCTTCAAGTTGTCCGGTTTCTCAAACATCTCGAAATAGCTCTGCATGTTTTCGACCATGACCGAGCCGTCATCCGTTCGGCCGGCTTCCAGCGATTCAGAAGCACGGAGGCCGCGCGCAAACGTCGACAAGCTCAAGCCTTTCGGCAGGACCGCCTTCAGCTCTTTCGGGTCTGCAGCGTAGACTTCCTTGCCTGTCAGGTCGAACACGTCTTTCACGTGATTCAGCTTTACTGACTCCAGGCTCAGTCGATGCGCAGGGGTCCACACCGATACCACAGGCTCATGCTTGCGCAAGTCGACCGATACGCGCGAGATGCTGCCTGGATTATGGCAAGCAGTACGGCCCTTCAGAACCATCGGGCACGGATGGTGCATGTGGCCATTAACCATCATGTCGCAGCCTTCGATTTCATGCAGTTCATGCGCGCCAGGGTATTTGCCGTTGAAGTCGAAATCATGGTGAGTTACCATGATATTTCGGGTGCCTGGTTCCGAAGGAATGCTATCCGGCACGCGGCAGCCTGCTGGCGTCACCCACAGATTGACCATCTCACCATCGATGTCTAAGGTGAGCACCTTTCCAGGCTTATCCATCAAGCGCAGCAAATTGAAGCCGGCCAGCAGGTGGACAGCATCCTTTTCGGTGTACCAGCTCTCAGTACGGTCATGCGAACCGTCAGCCAATGGTAATGGTTCTGGGAACTCGCGCAGAACATTTGCGCAACGCGACAGCAGCTCCAAGCTATTCTCACGCGCGCGATGGAACAGGTCACCCAGGGAGACTGGATACAGCTGCCGCTCTTTGGCAATTGTCGCAGCTTGCGACAGCTTACCCAGAATCGCCGTCGCGTAGTCGTCAATTCGACGGCCAGGACGATTGCTGACTAAGTGAGCATCGCCGATGAACAGAAAGCCTTTGTATCCCTTGATAACTTCAGTCATTTCTTACTCCTTGAATGCTTGATTGCAGGTTGGGCAAACGCCCAGCTCGTGCTTAAGCTGATGCTGCGCATCATTTGCTGCTAGCTCTTCGGCCAGGACTGACTTCTCGTCCTTTTCCAGTTCCGCAATGCCGTCCCGTCGTTTGGACAAGTTCACGCCATCACGGCGCAGGTTCGTTGTGTCCGTCACCTGCGGCGCCGTAGGTGCTGCGGTCAGCAACCCAACCAGCTCCATCGCTTGCTTGCCTTTTTCCAGAACGCCCAGTAGTGCAGCAAGACCCTTTGTTTCAGCCAGTACTGGCGCAGCTGGTCCGTGAGCTACGTCTGGGGCTATTGCCAGCAAATGGGTCCTGTCCATGCGCGTGACCAGGTCGGTCAACCATGTCGTCGAAACATAAGTTGGAGCTGTCGGCCCCTCCGGCATATCAACCAACTGGGCGAGTTGATACGTGCGCTCTAAGCGGCCTACCATTTCGGCCAGTGGCTTTGTTTGGGCATACTCCGGTGCCTTGGGCGCCTCAAGCAAGCTACCTCCTACTCCGGCCAGAAGCTTGACGCGACCGTCCAGGGGAGTCAATTTGGCTACCAGGGAACGGGTTGCTTGCAGGTCTGCTTCCGCGATTTTCGCTTCAGCCATCAGTCCATTCAGAATCTCTACGAGAGCCGCCATGGAGCCCAGTGGAGCCATTACCGCCAGAGTACGATTCACCTGGGCGAGCTCAATTTCATCGCGCTTGACCAGCTCTTTATCACGACGATTCTGCAAGCGGTGGCGCTCGATTAGCGCCTGCAGCAGACCGGACTCGCGGCCGACGGACAGCAGCTGTGCGCGGCGTGGTGCCGACTCGTTGAGCAGGAACACGGGTTCCTTCTGGCTGCGCAGTTGAATGTCCAAGCCATCAACGAGGTCAATCTTGAGTACTTCCGAAATAAAGGAAGGAACGGTAGCGCGCGTCTCCTGTCGCCCCTCATGGGCAGGCTTCCCAGCATGGAAGTCGGCATGCGAGTTATAGCGGCGGAAGATAACCTTTGGCGAACTTTTGCGATTGCGGACCATTTCCAGCACGACTTCATTTTCCAGGCCGATGCGGATAGAGGCCGAGTCGGCACCATGGCGAATCATGCTGTCATCGGATTCACCGTAGGCCATCGCGCGCATTGCGGTAAAGTACAGCGTACTTTTGCCGCCATTGATATCCCCTGTCATGACGTTCAAGCCTGGCGAAAGCTCCAGGCGGGTCAGCACGTGTCGGCGAAGGTTCGCAACTTCGATAAAGCGAATGCCGGGCAGGTCATCAGGCCATGCGCGCGCACCGCCAATGGAGGCGATGTATGGAAAGCCCTTGGTCAGCGCATTGTTTTCGTCATCACCCAAGCCGTCTTCGCGGTAGCGCACCTCAATCTGACCATTACCTGGGCCTGGCGCCCACACGACGTGAGCACAGTCAGCAGCTTCGCCTTTGTACACGACTTTCAAACCGTGTTTGTCGGCGAAATTGGCCAAGTCGCGTTCATTACGAAGGTCTTGAACGTGAGCGCCTTCGTCCATGAGGCCGATGTCGTTGTGCGAAATCATCAGCGTCTGGCAGCCTGGGTGCACCGTGCCATCGCTCTCCGTATGTGGATTGGCGACCTCGGCAATTACTTTGGTGAAGTTCGGGACATACTTGGCGGCCATCCAGCAGTCTGGTTCATCCAGCACCATGAATTGTCGGTTTTTGGTACGCGACAGCGCAGAATAGCCAAGACCGGTGACGACAACGTTCGTCAGACCGCCACCATTGCCGTCCAGGATATTTTCTTTATCCCCACCGTTGTCGAGCATGATGTCCAGTGCCGGCGCGCCACGTTCGGTGCCGAGTTCCAGATGGATTCGACCAGCATCCGGCACCACGTCTGCTACAAAGGCGCTAAGGAGGTCTTCGAACTCACCCACGGCGCGCGCATGTGCACGCTCTTGAAGGTAGTTGAACACCTCGGTAGCTTGAGGGGCAAGCTCGATGCGAGCCTTAGCCAGCGAGATGTCGGTGGACAGCTTCGTCTTTTGGCTTTGCAGTTCCTTTGCACGGCCTTGCAACGCTGCGAGGCGCAGTTGCAGCGCCGTGTAGCGCCGATTCAGGCGCTCCAGGTCGACCGTTGCGATGGAGACTGTCATTAGATTTCTTCCTCGTCGAAGGTGGTAACTGCTTGTGCGGCTGGAGCGGGTGCTGCCGGCGCGGATGCGGCCGGAGCAACTGCCGGCGCCGCAGCTGCCATGCTGGTCAGCAGGGCAGTCATCGCTTCTGGGTTGGCAAGGGCTTCTTCGATTTTGGTGATGAAGGCGTCAAACTCATCGACAGCGCGCACGAATTCGGCAACTGCCTTGGTATTGGTGGCTTCCAGGTCAATCAAGATTTGACGCAACTTGTCGAGGTCGGACGTGCCGTGGGCTTGTTGAGCGGCTGCGACGGCTTCTGCATACTGCTGGCGGGCTGCTTCCAGGCGCACCTGGATGCTGGTGCGACGAGCATTCACTGCGTCCACACGTTTCTTGGCTTGTTCGAGTTGTTCGAGCGCGGTCTGCGACATGGGAAATCCTTGTTGAGTTGATGGTTGCATTATAGCACAAATAGCGGCTAAACACATAGCAATTTCCTTCATTAAGTGCACAATTGACCTTCTTGGTGTTTTACGATATACTTTAACGTACAAGTTCAATTCCGGACTGTCAGTTCACTATGGAGACGCCAATGTCCAACCCAAATACCCCTGCGTTTGTTCCGAAGATTCGCCCAAAACAGGAATCCATCGAGAATAAAGCTGCACGCTACCAGGCCGCGAAGCAGGCTATGGCCGACCTAGGCATCCAGGTTAAGCACTTCCGACTGAAGCGACTGAGCCCAGTTGGCGTCGAAGTGTCGGAAACTGGTGGTATTACCGTGGCCTTCAGCAAGAACTCGACGAGCTATGTTGAAATCTCCACCGCCATTTGCAGCCAGAACGACAACTACGACCGTAAAGCCGGCACCGTCCTGGCGGTCGAGCAGTTCGTAAACGAGCGACGGATTCGCGTGCCTGCGTTCCGCCTGCCGGCCGATGAAGCCGTCGACCTGCTGTTCGATAACTACACCACCTTCGAGTAATATGCGCGAAGAGTAAGCATGAGCCATCCAGCCCGAACGACTATTGCGCAGCGCCATTTCCAGCCGTCCACCGCGGTGGCGTTGATGCGCGAGGGTTCGCCGCCATTGTTGGCGCGAGTCCTGGCCGGGCGCGGGCTGGCCTCTTTGTCCAAGCTCGGGGGCGCACTTCGGTACATTTTCCACCATTCGCAAATGATGGGAGCTGCGGAAGCTGCGAAAATCATTGCAGATGGTATTGAAGGGGGCCTCAAATTTCTCGTAGTGGCTGACTACGATTGCGATGGTGCGACCGCTTGCGCGGTCACGCTACGCGGCATGCGTGCGATGGGCGCGCATATCGAGTATGTCGTCCCTGACCGCATGATTCACGGGTACGGCCTAACGCCTAGCGTGGTGGACTGGGCAATCGAACGCTACCCGGACACAAACATCATCATCACCGTCGACAATGGCGTAAACAGCCATGCTGGCGTTGAGCGCGCTAAGCAGCTCGGGCTGGATGTTGTTGTTACCGACCACCACCTGCCGGCCGCAGATAAGCCTCTTCCTCCGGCCAACGTTATCGTTGACCCGTCACAATCTGGCTGCGAATTTCCCACTAAGGCTACTGCTGGCGTTGGTGTAATTTGGTATGTGCTGTGGGCGCTGCAGGATGAGTTGAAGCAGCGCGGCATGTCACCCGCCGTTGCGGGGTTCAAGGTCAGCAGCCTGCTTCCCTTGGTTGCTGTCGGTAGTGTTGCGGACGTTGTGCCTCTCGACGAGAACAATCGTATCCTCGTTCAAGCGGGTCTTGACCGTATTCGGTCGGGCCAGGCATTCCCAGGCATTGAGGCGCTGGCCACCGCAGGGGTGGCAAACCATACGCGTATCGAAGACCTCCTGACATCTCACATCGCGTTCGGTATCGGGCCTCGAATCAACGCTGCAGGTCGACTGGAAACGATGGATGTCGGGATTGAGTGCCTCGTCACGGATGATGTCGCCGAGGCGGCCAATCTGGCTGAGCAGCTTTCGGACCTGAATACGAATCGCAAGGAAATTGAGCACGACACCGTTGTTGAGGCCGTAGTTCAAGCCGAAGCACTTGTGCTCGAGGGTACGCTTTCAATCGCCGTGCATTCAGCGGACTGGCATGCAGGTGTCATCGGCATCGTGGCCGGCCGCATCAAGGAAAAGCGCTATCGTCCGACGTTTGTGCTGACCACGGATGCGACGTCCGGACAGATTAAGGGCTCGGGACGCTCCATTCCTGGGTTCAACCTGAAAGATGCCTTGGACCAGGTGGATAAGGCCCATCCAGGCCTGATGCCAAAGTTTGGCGGGCATGCAATGGCCGCCGGCGTAACGCTTCGTCCAGGAGGTTTTGAGCAGTTCCGGGATGCCTTCGAAGTGGAGGCCGCCAAAGTCCTTAATGCTGAAATTCTGAACCAGCGCATCGACCACGACGGGTCTCTGTCTGGTCAGGAGCTTAATGCACAGACCGCTCGCCAGCTCAGCGGCCCACCGTGGGGGCAGATGTTTCCGGAGCCGTCCTTCTGCGACGAGTTCAATGTACTGGAAGCCAAAATTACTGGTCAACACAAAGACCAGCTGAAGCTGCGTGTCGAGCGTGACGGTGTCACACTGCGCGCAACGCGGTTCCGCCATGAAGGGCCTATCCCAAAGGGTACGGTCAACCTGGTTTACAAGCTCGCACTCCATCGCGATAAGTGGGGGAATGATGAGCTGCGTCTCCTAGTCGACCATATTGTCAACTAACTAATCAATCTACCATTATGAAAAAGCTCACTTCCATTCTGTTCCCAGCCCTGCTGGCAGTGGCATCGGCCCACGCATCAGCCCAGGCCCTCATCACTGCGGCTACAACGCCTGCAGACGCGCCTAAAACCGTCCAGGCGCCGGCATCGGCACCGCGCGAGCAAGCCGTACCTAAGATGCCTGAAATCAAGGACTTTAAGGCGGCCCGTGACCTGGAGCTGGAGCGTACCAAGTTCCAACTCGCTCAAATCGAAAAGTACCGCAAATGCTTGAACGGCACCAAAACTGCGGAATCGCTTACCGCATGCCAGGTGACATATCGCGAGGACCTGAAAACCAACCTCGCAAAGCTCACCGAGCAGGGAAAGTTCGCGGCAGCTTACGACTACGGTGCAAATCCGATGGTCAAGCAGCCGGCGCCGCCGAAGAAGTAACGCGTTTACTGCTCAAAAAAAAGCCAGCATCGATGCTGGCTTTTTTGTATTCTGGCTTATTGTTTTTTCCCGAATAAGCGGTCAAACAGCGACCGCCCTTGGGAGTTGTTCGACTCTCGCCTTTGTGCTTCCGCGCGGTCAGCCTCTTCTTTGCGAGCAGCTGCGCGCATGCGGCGCTCCCAACTGTTTTCAAAGTTCTCAGAAATGGAGGCGCAACGCACGCGGGTAATCGCTTGATGACGGGTTTCTTCCAGGCTACCCAGCAGCACCGTTACTTCGAGGGTAAAGGTGCCGTCTTCCAAGTAGCTTTCGCCGCGACGAACCACTACACAGCACGGCTTGCCATCGAAGTCATCCTCGACAGCGGCGAGACCTTCAACCACATCCTCATCGTCCTGGCCGAGGGCAAGGATGCCCTCATCATCGTACAGGTCGGAGATGTCCATGCCGCTGTCATCACGCAAGGTAGCGAGGAAGCGGACTTCCCCCGTGCCGTCGGCCAGGCGCGAATCTTCAACGAAGGTAGGGACCACATTGAAGATGCGCTGGCAGGCGACAATCAAGTTGAAATCTTGGGACAGGGCCATGGTTTATTCTCGCACCAGTACGCCGCCCAGCACCTCAATGAGGTCAGGGATGAGCTTGGACAGTTCGCCAGTGTGGATGGTCACGTCGCCGTCAAAACCAAAGTCTTCTTCAGTCGTATCGGCGAACACTTCTTCCAGCGGTTCGATTTTTTTCAGCGACAAGTCGCTGCACAGGGTAAAGGAAACACGGCTATTCCAGGTCATGGCGACTTGGGTCGGGACTTTGCCTGCCTTGATGTGGTCGACAACTTCGTCGATTTCGAGGTTATGGCGGGAGTACTTTACGGCAGCCTTCTCTTCGTTCGGCTGACGCAGTTCCAGGTCACGGTCGACGGTAAAGCCTGCTGGAGGCTCTTTGTCCAGCAGCCATTGGGACATTGCGTTCGAGGGCGAACGCTCGGTAATCAGGGACTCCAGCGGGATGATGCTGCCAGCTTCTTGGCAGGCCGACAGGATGGCCTTGACCACATCATCGGCAGCCCGTTTGCTGGCCGAGCCTACGACCAGCCAGCCGTTGGTGACGTCCAGCCAGACCATAGTGGCGCCGGTTTTGGCGAACGCGCGAGGCAGCAGCTGAATCTCGACTTCGGCCTTGATTTCCTTTTTCTCCTTACGCCCCACCTTGCGGCCGGTCTCGGTTTCGATGGTTTTGCACTTGGCATCGACCGCTTTCTTCAGCGCGCCGGCGGGGACCGATTTGCTTTCGACTTGCAGCTTCAGAATCCATTGGCCATTAATGACCTCCAGCAGCGGGCTGTGGTCTTGTGGTCGAGGGGACACCCAACCGATGGATTCCTTTTCCGTGGCGCCGAGTGGGGCGAACTTGTTCTTCTTGAGTGCCGCTTCCATAGCCGCGCTACCAGGGCGAGACCAGTCTTTGGCGAAGGTGTAGATGGTAATGCTCTTGAACATTGAAGATTCCTTCAGCCCCGCAGGGCAGTAAGAGAATGGCCAGGCGGTCTGGCCGTGGAGAATTAGATGTCGTCCTGTGCGGCAGCGGCAGCCGGCGCAGTCTTAGGCGCCTCGTAGCGCAGCACGGTCAGCTTCGGCAACTCCTTGCCGTCGTCAACGCAAGGTGTACGTTCCACACCGGCATACTGCTCGCCTGCCTCCTGGAACCCTTTGACAACGGCCATCTGAGCGTCGCCCAAAACATAGATGTTGTGGTTCTTGTAGCAATTTACCAGCGTGCGTGCGAATACTTTCTGGCCGCCGCCGAACAGGATGATGTTGTCGATATCGGCGCCGTCGCCCGCATAATTTCGCATGTAGTTCACGCTGCCGTCGATGGCGGATTTTGCATTACGGATATGCTCCATCAGGTCTTCGGTCTGGCCGTTAATCTTGATGCGGCGTCGTTCAATGGCCTTGTCGATTGCGGTCAGGTTGTCATACTTGACACCGAACTTGGCGGACAGCGAGGCGGCAATGGCACGAAATACCTTGGACACGCCACCAGGATGCGCGCTACTGCGGGCGTCGTTGATTTTTACGCCGTTGGTGACGAGGAAGTCGTAGGTCAGGTAGCCCGGGTCAATGAGCAGGTTGGTGTCTTCGTCCAGGAATTCGAACTCTGGACGCTGGTCCTTCTGGGACAGACAGTAATGCAAGCCACCCATCGGCTGTGGCACGACCAGGACATCCTTTACGGTGACCGTCGTCGAGTCGTTCAGTTTATGCTCGCCGATGCAAATCTTTTTCAGGTCCTCGGCCAGGTGCAGCGTGGTCAGCGGCAGCCCGACAACCAGGACGTCGATGGATTTTTCACCCATGTAGTGCAGGGCGCCATACAGCACCGCACGATACTGGTCGGAGTAGATGTACTGGTCGTTCAGGTTTCGGGTGCTGTCGTTGATGTCCAGGTCCGCGCTGTCAGGGCCTACCTCGTAAAGCGTACCTTCCACGCTAACTGTAACAGTGTCACGTTTGCCGAACATGGACATGGACAGGTCGCGGCCGGTATGCCGCGGCGCCAGCGAAGGGAAGCTAATATATTCCAGCTTGCCGTCCTTCATGCGATTGAGTTTGGCGTAACCTGAGCCCAGGTCGAGGGAACGGACGATTTTAGGTTTGCTCACAGCGAGACCTCATTTGATTTGACGATTGAAAACTAGTATATCACGCAATACATATTTAGGCAAGCATCCGGTTTGTGCCCGTATTGCGTAACTCCGCAGATTCTCTCCCTGCATTAGGCGCAGCATAGAAAAATGTGCTATATTACTTACACATTTCATGTAATGACCTATCAGTTAAGCGCCAGGAGGCTAACGTGAGTGAACAACCCGTTTTTAGTAAGTCCGCAGAACGTCGCGTCAAAGACAAGTTGCCCGTTCCGGAGTCGTGCCCTCATTGCCAGGCCAAGGTCAGCTTGGTCAGCAACGCCAAGGTCTATGGTGGTCGGGAATACGGAGATTGGCCGTGGATTTACCGCTGTGAAGGTCCCAACTGTGGCGCCTATGTAGGCACCCATCCCAACACAAATATCCCATTGGGTACACTTGCGACCGCTGAAATACGAGAGGCCCGCGTAAAAGCGAAAGAGCAATTCAATGTTCTCTTGCAGTCACGCCAGATGACTCGCACAGAAGCGTACAGCTGGCTTGCGGGTAAGCTCAATATTGCGACGGCGGCCTGTCACTTTGGCTGGTTTGACGCACAACAATGCGCGACTGCGTTTAAGGTTCTAACCGAAGCTAATGAACCGCCGGTTCGGTCTGCGGTTGCTGTAAAGGCGTTTGCGGACCTGCGCTCATTATTGGGAATGAAAGTCGCGCAACGCGCGTAATTCCGATTGTTTGGGCTAGGCCAACACGGCCGCCGGCGCTACGACAGGCTTCGGCGGCTGCACATATTTGCGGCGGTCCAACGTCGCGTGGACGTCTTCGACCTGGTTTCCCCAAACGGTCTTCACTAGACCATCGCCTGATACAGCCATCACAAGTGACAGTGTTTCGGTAATCTGGAACCGCACCACCCGCTTGCAAATTTGCGCGGACTGGTCCAGCTCAACTTCGATAATCTCACCGAGGTCAAAGTCCTTCAATGCGGTGAGGTGTCGCCGAAGGTCGCCGTACCGGTCGTCACGTGCCGCACATTGAGCGTGCGTGGAATAGCGCAAGCGAACAAATCCAGGAGACCGGAATAAAACTGCAGGCGCGTGCACGTCCTTATGGTACAGTCGAGTAGCCACGGTAAACACCTCGGATGATTGGCTGGAGCCAATGATTAAGTTGAAGTGCTAGTATACCGTTAAATACGTGTTTCAGCAACCACAACGTTGCTGCAGGACTACTTTTTTGCCGCCAACTGGTACTGATGCTGCCTCAAATGCTGCACCCGGAGCACCTTGCAGGCCTGGGGCGCTTTGCCGAGTGCCGCCCAAAGCCTGGTTGCGTTCTTTTCGATGCGTTTGAGATAGGCCGCAGCAGAATACTGCTGAGCCCTTGTGCCCAGAAAATCGCGCTCTGCTTGGGTCCACTTCTTTTCCATCTCACGCCAAGTCACCACAGTGTCATAACTGTCCTGGCCGTCCAACGGGCGGAATTCAAGAGGTTCTACAAGGTTTAAGTCGCTGAGGAGCCAGCTCAAATCTTGTGGCGGCTCAGCTCCCGTGCCCAGCTGCTGGAACATGCTAGTCGCAAATCCGCGGACCACCGCCACGATTGACGTCCACAAGGAGTCAGCACGGTAGCCTGCCAGGTCAGCGACAAGTGCACGCTGCGAGCGCGCCAAGGCACGCAAAGTTCGTAGGTCCTCACGAAGTGCTTTCAGCTTCGTTAGTGCCAGCTGGTGTTCAACGGCAATCAGCGAATAGCCGTCTGCACCTAGGTCAAAGAAACGCTGCTTTTCATAGCCGGCGCCGTCGCCCACTTCGGGATGTTCTTTATGCCGCTGCTGCGATTCTTCGATGTCCTTGCTTGTGAATCGGACACCAAAAAGCGCTAAAGATTTGACCTTTTCTGGTGTCAGTGGTGCGTGGACTCGGCCGCGCGGATTTGAAGCGACTGGAATGCCATTAACTCCAAAATGCATGGCGTGGTGCAGATGGCCAAATGCCCAAAGTGATACACCAGCCTGCCGCAGTTCATAATGAAGGTCAGGTAGGATTTCTGACGCATATGAGCCTACTTTGGTGAGATTCAGGTCATCCTCGCGCCGGAATCGGTCCCAGGAGGCAGGGTTAAGGGCAAGTTCAGAGATACCCGCCTTTCGCAATGCTTCGAATGCAGGCGCATGATGCGTCACCACGACAGTCGGACCGGAAAACGGTTTGGCCAGCTCGCGTTTGAGCCAAGCACGAGTCTTCCGGTGCAACTCCAGCGCCAGCATTGGGTTGAACTTCCCTTCGAATTGGCGTAGGGCATGCTCCCCGAACTGCTTTACGAACCTAGCCTTGTTCTGCGGGGTCCACCAGCGTGCGGCAGTGATGTATTTATGGTCACCCATGTACCAGAGGCCATAGTTCATCAAAGAAGGATTCCCTCGGCCGTAGTCGGTCCAAAGCGTGGCGCCGAGGAAGCGCACCCCTTGAACTACTACTGACTGATTTTCCAGGAAGTGAACTCCATGTAGCTTGGCCTGCTTTTTCAGCTCCGACAGCCGCTCATAGTAATCCCCGCCCCAAAATTCATGATTGCCTGCCACGTAGACCGAAGGGAGCTCGGACAAGCTGCGGAGCAGCCTGGCTCCGCCGGCGCCTTCGCAGACATCACCCGGGTAGACCGCTACGGCAGGGCCCGTAGCAGTACGCTCGAGCGTAAACGGGCCGGACTCGCTATGCAAGTCACTATGCACGAGAATATGAGGGAATTCTGATTTTTTCATTTGAGACAAAGTATATCATAGAAAGCCTCTTTGTCGATTTTCGCTATACGAAGGGTGGTCAACTTTTCGATAGAGGAATTTATGAAAAACCGTATGGATTTTGGAGCAACGTTGATTTGTGCGTTGCAAAATTTAGTAGCATGCCGTGACGGTGCGCCAGAAAAATTCATCAAGGTAGCGTTAGCCTTGCGAAGCTGGTATCGACATGAAGCACTGGCCGCAAAACCTGAGCTTGTTGTCGAACATTCTGAAGGGGTATTGGAGGTTTTTGGTGGAACGCGCTTAGTCAAAACATCGGCCGGCATGCTGCAATTCACGCAGCAGGGCGAACATCAACCGCTCTATTGGACCGAAGTATCTTCGCTTGGCCACCGGCTTGCTCAGTTAGCTCGGTCGGCAATCAACCGCGAATACCTGGAAAAAGCAAAGACACTCGTGACAAGCCAAGGGTTTGACGGAGTGCTGACTGAGAAATTGACATCAGCGCTAGACGACGCCAATCACCATGTTGTAACGAAGATGAATGTAAACTGGTGGCGCCAGAAGTGCACGCAGGCCGATGATGCTCGCGTACTGGGCCGGCTCATCTGGGATGCCCGAATTCTCGATAAGGAGGTTTTTGGTTTAGCAACCAGGGTTGAGGGCTTCAAATTCACGGCTATTGTCTACAACTTGTGTGTTCAGCACAAGGAGCAGCTAAAAGCCCGAATCGCGGAAGCGCCTCATATGGCACCGTGGTTGCTTTCGGAGTCGCACTCAAATACGGTCTTGAGCGTTCATGAAACAGTGTGGTCGGACCTGAAGGACAAGTTCGTGGCGTTGGGCGGCACCGCACAAGCCTGGAAATGGCTTTGCAGTCAAGGGTATAGCTGGTTCCGGTTCATCTCCTTAGACCAATTGTCCGTACCGTTTCTGAACCAGATTGCATCGATGCAGCTGGGGAAGGTTCCGTACCATATCTCCTTTGTCAGCCGGCTAAGAAGTCTTCGTTCGCGCTATAGCATCGGGGAACCTAGTAGGTACTTCGACGTGTTTAAAGCGGCAGTGGTGGCACACAAAAAACGCAAACTAAAAGTTGCTGATTTTGAGGACTATCCGCTTATCTTTGACTATCTGGAGAACGACCATTCTATCAGTACAAAAGGTGCAACCTGGGCTAGTTTGATGCGCAAGCAACAGTCCTGGCATAGGGCGCAGTTCCAACTCGAAATGGCTGAGCGAAAGGAGTCAGGACAGTGCTTAGGGTGGGAGCCCTTTACCTCGAACATGTCGAGTGGAGTGCTCGAGGCAATAAGCCTCAACAACTCTGACGAGCTGTGGGAAGAGGGCGCGATGATGAGCCACTGTGTTGGCGGATATGACAGGCACTGCTTCCGTAACCACTCTCGAATCTACTCGATTCGACGAGATGGGGATAGGGTGGCTACCCTCGAAGTTCGCAAAGAACAAAAAACGTGGGTCATCGGGCAGTTGTATGGTCCAGGAAATAAGCGTATCACTGACTCGTCTGTTACACGTTTCGCAAAGTCTGTTTTAGCGGCGTGCAAGCGCACTTCCGAGCCTAACGTAGCCCTGAATCAGGTCCTGCGCGCGGCAAAGAATAAGGAGAAGTCTCCTACCCAGGAGGAGCTTCTCGCAGAATTTGCAGGTGCAGAAATCCCGTTCTGAAACCTCGAGCCCCACCACCAAGTGGGGCTTTTTTTGTCTATACGCTTTCGTGAACATAACTGAGAGGACAATATGATATGGAAATTAATGTAGGCGCACGTGGAGTGCAAGAGGATTGCAAAGGACGCTTTTTCCGCTATACTGAATCCCGATTTACCGGCCAAAATGAACGCTTCGTTTACACGCGTGAACTCCGACCGCTCAAGGGCATTTCCTGCTCTGGCTGCCCGGAATGTTCGGGTCTTACCAAAGACCTGGCAACTCGCGCAAACGAGAAAGACTTCGTTCAATTCGGCCCAACGCTTAAATCCGGCGACACCGTAACCCTTCTGCAGGTCCCTGTTTCTCGTAACGAGTCGGGGGAGCTGGAACAGTGGTATTACGAAGTGCAGCGGGTTACTTAACTTAAAGGAAACTAACATGAGTTCGTTTTTCGACGCACAGCACTGGGAGCGCGTCAAACAGGCTCGCCAAGAGCAGGGTTTGAACAAGATTCCGGACGAAGTCATGCTTCGCCCGATGCACCGGCTGGCGCATGCCACGCTGAAGCATCGTCAAACCGGGGAAACCTGGGCTGTAACGGCCGTCCGTGAGGACTGGCTGCTGGGTCGGTTCCTTACCGCTACGCTATCGCGCAAAGGCATGACGCGTAATTGCGTAGTGGAGACCATTTCCTGCGAACACCGGGAAATCGTCAACAAGCTCGGTAATTTCAACGCCGAGTACGAAGTTCTCTACCACTGAGACTCCAAGGGCCAGCTATGCTGGCCCTTTCCTTTCGGTTGACGATTGCGCATTTGATGGTATACTAGTTCCATCAATGCAACTACTCCCGCTATGCAATCAGTCATCCAGGCCTGGAAGCGCTGTGCTCCCGCTACCCGGCTATCCCTTCTTGCAGCTGCAGCCGCTATCGCCAATCCCTGGCTTGGCCTGATTATAGGGCTTGCCGCCGCCTGGCTGTACACCCGCCAAACGCCACTGGACTTCAACACACACCTGACACTTTGGTATTTTGCACCAGTAGCGCTTGCGCTAGCGTATCTCAGCACTGGGCGGTCGCTTCCGGCTGATGACTTGATGCGACATCTCTCGGCCTGGCAGCTGGGGTTCGACTACCGCGCGCAGTATCCGTGGTCCAACATCCCCAAGGCAAACTTGTGGCTCGGCTTTGACTACATCTTGGGACTTCTACAGCGCGCCGGGCTCAGTAAGCAGCTTCTCCTGCAATGGCTGCCAGGCTTGAGCCTTCTGCTGCAGTCGGTAGTACTGTATTTCGTACTTGGCCGCATGCTGCCCGCACGCCGGCGCAATGCTGAACTCTTCCTGCTTGCAGGCGCCCTGGGCTTGCTGGCGCTGACGCCGCGGTCGCTGCTTGGTAGGCCAGAGATGTTCTTGCTGATATTCGGGGCCACGGCGTGGCTTTGCCGGACCTGGCGCCATGCGGCGCTTTGGTGTGCAGGATTTTGTGCACTGATTCCTGCCTACTGGCTGGGATGGGTTTACGCGCCGTTTGCCTTGTTGCTGGCGCCGGCCGCATTTAGCGTACCCGTGCGCGTCGGGCTTGCTGCCCTTTTAGGGATTCTGCACCTGGCGTTTTGGCAGTGGTACACCGGCGATTATCTGGGCTTGATGGTCTGGCTTAAAGGGTCTCTTCACGTGCTGGCCACGGAGAATGAACCAATGTTGGTCAGCCTGAGCTACTGGTTCTGTTGGGTGTTGGCCGGTGCCCTGGGTCTTGCACTTTCGACGCTAAGCTTCCGCAGGTTCATTGATTCCTTGCCCGTGCTTCTACTTCTGGTGTGGTTCGGGCTACCTAACCAGCTGCGGTACACCGCCGCATGGTCCTTCCTTGCGATTCCTTGGATATATCGTACGTTTGCGCAGCTGGCGACCGTTAAGCACATTCGCATCCCATCGGTGGTAGTTCTCTTAGGTCTCGCCATTGCGGCCGCCCTAGCCGTGTACCAGGCCGATACTCCAGCTAAGTTTGCCCTGGGCCGTGACGCGCGCGTGTACTCGGAATCACCCTACGCAACGGTGTTTTATGGTGAACCGGGTATCGCAGTCGAGCCTTCTTTTGCGTTGGGCGCGACGCTGCCCGAGTGGCAGGAACTGAAGTCCAATGGCGCCCTCCGATGCGACCTGCTCCTACGCGCTGGCTTCACCCACGTCATCGAACAAAGCCTTACCCATCCACTCGAATGTGCCGACGTGACCGCTATTCAGGGCCCGTGGCGCCTTTGGACCATTAAGAAAGACTAAGATTGCAAGCGCACTCCAATTCCAAAGTATGCATCCTGCTCCCGGCTTACAACGAGGAGCGGCACATTGAGCAATGCCTACGCGACACTAAAGCCGCATTCCCTGGTGCCTTCATCCTGGTCGTCGACAACAACAGTAGCGACCAAACCGCAGCGCTCGCGCGCGCCATGGATGTTCAAGTTGTTACGGAAACATCTCCAGGCAAGGGTAGGGCTGTTTGCACTGGTGTCATGCTGGCGCTGGTTGAGGGTTGCACCTGGATTGCCTTGCACGATTCGGATAACGAATACCATGCAGGCCACTTGGCGCAGCTGGTCGACGCCTGCCAGGCTGCTGAACAGCCAGAGTCTCTCGTCATGGGGGTGGGCCTGCGCGAAGTAGCTATGGGTCATGTGCTTTGGCGAAGCCTTTTGGCGAATTTTGTAGCGCGCACGGCCTTACGCATGGCATTACGTAAGACCCCTCCCAGCGATATTCTCACCGGCGCGCGCGTAATGAACGCGGACCTCGCCAAGCACCTTTTCGCCCTTGAAGCTGGCCGTGCTCCGTACAAAGGCTTTGAGCTGGAGACTGCCCTCACGCGTAAGGCTCTTGCCGCTGGCGCCATGATGGTGTATTCCCCGGTTCGGTACAGCCCTCGTGCGGTCACCGAGAAGAAAATCAAAGCATGGGATATGTTCGGCATTCTGAAGGCGGCCTGGAATGCGTGACCAGTCCTTTGACGCTTACGCGGCCGCCAACCTGGATGCCATGAGCGAAGCTGTTGCATACCAGGCCGCTATGCGGCAGCTGGTGTTCAATAAACTCAAGCTCCAAGGTAGGCAGGGGGCGCTGCTGGACTTCGGCGCCGGCAACGGCGACTACGCCAAGGCATTGCGACTCCAAACGACAATGCGCGTCATCGGGCTTGAGCCGGACAGAGCACTCCACTCCAGCTTCCCAGAGTCCATCCCCATAGTTGAAGACCTCTTCGCACTCCCCGGCGAAAGCCTGGATGCCGTATACAGTCTTAACGTTCTCGAGCACATCGAGAACGATGCGCGCGCCATTCGCGAGCTGGCCGCACGGTGCCGGCCCGGCGCCCATATCTTTTTGTTGGTGCCGGCTAATCCAAAGCTGTGGACACAGATGGATGTAGTGGTTGGCCATCACCGCCGCTATATGCCTGATGATTTGCAGTTCCTTGCCAAGCAAGCGGGCTTGAGCATTGTTGACCAAGGTTGGTTTGACCTGACCGGTTACGCAGCCACTCGCGCCTATCAGCTGCTACAGGGTCTGGGTCTCGTGAAGCGTGCCGGCGCCGGCCGAATCTCCAAGCGACAAATCCTCTGGTTCGATAGGCTGTTCCGCATCTGCGAACCCATATTGAGCTGCCTGCGGCTGCCGCTTGGTAAAAATTGCTGGATTCTTGTGCAAGTCCCAGGCAAAAACACCTGATACTTGCGGAATTGGCTTTTCGTGGTATACTAATTACAGTCCCGCAGCGGATTCACAGTTTACCATTCGAAAAGGTTTCCCATGACTTCTATCGTCCAGTTGGGCGTGCACGCGCTCGCCCTTCAATCTTTGCCGGTCGTTGCAGCCCCGGTTCCAGCCCCTGTTCACCATGTTATCGCAATCGACATCTCCGGCTCCATGTATTCGGACTTGCCGGAACTGCGCGTACACCTGAAGAACAAACTGGCCACCATGGTCGGCCCTAACGATACCGTCTCGCTCATCTGGTTCTCGGGCCGTGGTCAGTGTGGCGTTCTGGTAGAGGCGATGAAACTCAATGGCGTTGCCGACCTGTCGAGCCTGCATGCCGCAATCGACCGCTACCTGGTAGCTACCGGCCTGACCGGCTTCAAGGACCCGCTGCAGGAGGCCGGCAACATCATTGACCGCCTGAAGGCAAAAGCACCTGGTGCGCTGGCCAACCTCTTCTTCATGACCGACGGTTACGACAACCAGTGGGCCGAAAAAGACATCCTGGACCTGTGCAAGATTCTGGAGAAAAAGCTGGACTCGGCCGCCGTCGTAGAATACGGCTACTGCTGCAACCGGCCACTGCTGACCAAAATGGCTGAAACCCTGGGCGGCAAGCTCGTCTTTTCCGGTGATTTCCAGTCCTACGTCGCCGCATTTGAAGGCTCCCTGAGCGGCAGCACCAAGAAGGTCCCTGTCAAGCTGGATTACGCAGCAAGTGAGGGTTATGTGTTCGCACTGGCCGGCGAAAACCTGCTGACGTTCACCCCTGACGGTGCCAATGTCGTCCTGGTTCCAGAAGGTCTGACCGAATTGGGTTACTTCGTAGCCGCGAAGGGTGAAGCTTTCGACCACACCAAGCATACCAATGCACTGCTGTTTGCAGCCGTGGTTCCGCTGGCGCAACGCCTGCAGACCAATCCGCTGTTCTCTGTGCTCGGCGCCCTGGGCGACGTTGCGCTGGTCAACAGCTTCTCGAACTGCTTCTCCAAGGAAGACTACAGCCGCTTCCAGGCCGAAGCCCTGGCTGCCGCAGCTGACAAATCGAAGCGCTACGTTGCTGGTTACGATGCCGCCGCGGTTCCAAAGGAAGACGCCTACACGGTACTGAACCTGTTGGCTGACCTGTCGAACTCGACCGACAACCTGTTCTATCCCTACCACGAGGCCTTCGCCTATGAGCGCATCGGCGCCGCCCGCGCAGCAAACGACGAAGAAGTCCGATTCTCGGTTGCGGACAAGTCCAAAGGCTACGCCATCAATGGCCTGGTGTGGAGTGAAGACCGTCCGAACGTCAGCATCCGCGTAAAAGTGGACGGCACCGTCAAACTGCCAGCAAGCCGACATGCTGACGTCCCAGAAACCATCGACAGCTTCATTTACCGTGCCTACACCATCATCAAAGACGGTATTGTGCACTCGCGCAAGCTGCCCGTATCGCTGGATAAGGCCACCTTCACCAAGCTGCAGGACAATGGCCTGTTGGCAGGTGAGACCTGGGCCGCCGGCAAAGTGTTCGTGCTGACGTTCCCGAAACTGCCGGTCATCAACCGACTGATGGTCAAGGACACCACCGCTGCAGACACCTTCAAGGCCGTGGTTGAATTGGCGATGATGAAGGGCTCGCAGAAGGTCTTCAACGACTGGCTGGAACAAACCTCGCCGAAAAAGAGCAACACCTACATCGCGCTGTATGGCGAGGCAGGTGCTGAATACCTGAAATCGGTAGGCGTGACCGATTACAACGGCTTCAACCCACCAAGCACCACCGTCAAGTCGGGTGACTACTATATGGCGAAAGAACTCAAAATCGCCATTAAGGGCTTGTCCTCGCTGCCGAAAGTCATCGATGTGGAGACCGCCATCGATAAGGGCATCAAGCTGAAGGCTGCTGAATTCGTCATGTCCGGCGCCATCCAGCGCTTGGACGCCTTCATCGCGTCCAAGGACCACACCGCTGCGCCGGACCCTAAAGCGGCATTGGCCGCGTGGGTTGAAGCAGAGAAGAAGGCTATCACTGCACGGACTCGCGAACTGATGGTGCGCCTGGCTCAGCACAAGTTCTCCATTGTTGTGGGCCATATCTGGTTCTCCGATATGCCTTCGATGGATGACAACAGCCTGTCCGTCGACATGCCCGGCTTCGGTCCCGTGACCGTGACTGCGACACTGAAGGACGTGCAAATCGCCCTGTAAGGCCGTGCCGGTACAAAATCCGCCTCTTATCCTTGGCGGATTTTTCGTTTCAGTGTCTGCACGTGACGCCGTCGCCTTGAGTAGAGTCACAACTTGCGCGATATGAAGTTAGAGCTATACCTATCAAGCCTCCAGGTGACCTTTGCGTCACCTGGTCCCTCAATTTTCGAAGTTAATCTCCCATGAAAAATCGCTCCACGCTCGCCGCGGTGCTTGCTTTCGCGTTGCTCAGTACGGCCCAGGCGGCCGACTATTTCGTTGTTGTCCCCAATAAAGGACGCACAAGCTCCGCCGACAACATCACCGTTTCGCTGAACAATTACGCCCTGCCTGCAGGTTCGGTAGGCGTGCCGTACTCGGCATTTGACATGGCGAGTCTTCTCTCCGTGACTGGCGACCCTGCATTCTCCCGCTCGAATGTTAAGTGGCAGCTGACGTCGGGCAATCTGCCGGCCGGCCTGGCTCTTTCAGCAGACGGCGTGCTGAGTGGAACCCCATCGGCAGGTGGCACTTCGACATTCGAATTGCAGGCAGTCTACAAGACAAAAAACGGCAAGCAGACCTATCAAGTTCTGGTTGGCAGCCTGACCATCGGTTTGCAAGGGGCCACGCCGCCTGATGCGGTAGTAGGGGTGGCCTATACCTACGACCTGAAGCCACTCCTCGATGTCGCAGGAGACCCGGCCTTTAATAGCGCAAGCGCTACCTGGTCGGTCGTTGACAATACATTGCCTGACGGTCTGACCCTGATGACGGATGGCACCATTGCTGGTACTCCCACTACCCCTGGGTCCGGCAGCGTAACGGCTCGCGCAACTTACAAAGGCGCTCATGGCGACCAAACCTACCAAATCGTCACATTGAATCTGGATGTAACGCTGGGACCGGTCACGTTGCCAGAGGCAAAATTGAACGTGGCTTACGCGCCTTACGACTTCAAGAATCGCCTCACTGTGTTTGGCGAGCCAAACTACAATCCTAGCCTAGCGAAGTTCACTGCTACGAACCTTCCTGATGGTTTCAGTATGGCTGAAGATGGCGTACTGACTGGTACGCCTACCGTAAAGAACACAACGGGCACGGCCGCTGTGGTACGCGCAAGCTACAAAGGTAAGGCAGGGGAACAGACCTACACTATCGTCGTTAACGGGTTGACCCTTGACGCAGTACAGGTGTCGACAGGGTTCAACCATACGTGCGCTGTTACACCCGCTGGCGGGGTGAAATGCTGGGGCAATAATGGTAGCGGCCAGTTGGGTAATGGCACCTTTATCAATGCCTACTCACCGATGGACGTTACTGGTCTTAAATCGGGAGTCGTAAGTGTGTACGCAGGCACCAATTTTACGTGTGCGCTTACCACAGCTACAACGGTTAAATGCTGGGGAATTAACAGCAGTGGCCAACTGGGTAATAACTCAACAACCAATTCTCGACTGCCTGTCAGTGTGCTGGGTATTGGCGGTGTCAGTAAACTCGCCGTTGGCGGCGGCTCGTCTTGTGTGCGATTGAGCGCTACAGGAGGCATCAAGTGCTGGGGTTCAAACACCGCCGGACAATTGGGTAACAACAGTGCGGCCACCTACAGTGCAGTTGCAGTTGATGTCGCAGGTCTTACGGACAACACTTCCGCACTAGTTGCTGGCTCGAGTCACTACTGTGTCCTTGTAAATGGCGGTGTGAAGTGCTGGGGGCAGAACATTGCAGGTAATCTCGGTAATGGCAATCAGACCAACAGCAAAGTTCCAGTCGATGTGCCAGGCCTTTCCTCCGGCGTAACTGCAGTATATGCGGGTGCGACGTCTAGTTGTGCTGCGACCCAGGAAGGAATGAAATGCTGGGGCGGTAACTCTGGCAATCAGTTTGGTTCTATCGGAAGCAGCATTCTGAATCCAATTGACATGCCTGTACTAAACGGAGTCAGTTCGTTCTCAATGGGCACCAACAGCATTTGCGCAATTATGCCAAGCGGACTTAAGTGCTGGGGCCTAAACTCTGTGGGGCAACTAGGAAATGGGGTTACAGGCGGAAGCTCCTCCGAGCCGGTCGATGTTCTTGGATTTGCTGCGGCTGCGACTCAAGTTTCCGTAGGGAGCCAATCTGCTTGTGCAGTAACTCCGTCCAATCGCGTCCAATGCTGGGGAGCGAATGCATCGGGTCAATTGGGTGATGGGACCACGAACGCAAGTCCAACTCCAGTTGACGTGCGTACTCCTTAAACCATTAAAGGCACTGGAAAAACCCCTAGTACGCAAAGCTTACTAGGGGTTTGAGTTTTAAGAATTCACTTTTTTGTACTCTTCAAACGAAGATAGGGTCAGGCCCTTGCATACTTCGTGGCGCCACTGCGTCATTAGAACGGTTTCGGCTGACCGGTCACCAACTTCCTTCACGGAAGTCAATCGGGCGTTCGTAGTCTGCAGTCGTGCAAGAAAGTCACGAACAGCCATAGCATCAGCAAGGTCAACATCGCGAATCAATGTTTTCCCCTGGTCAGTCAGCATTTCCACCTGCACAAATTCCTTTACAGGCTCGGCCGTCAAAACCGGGGCTTCTGCAGCTGCAACTACTGCAGCCAGGTCATCTGCTTTCAGCAGCTGCGCACGTGACGATAGGTGGGGAAGGGCGCGCGCAAAACCTGTGGTTAGCGAAACAAGCATCAGCTGGCGCTGGTCGTCATAGAGGCCGTGAGACATGTTCTGCCGGGCAGGGCGCCGACCGGGCTGTTCTAAGGCTACCACAACAAATACTTCATCCATGATTTCCCCGGTTGCAGGGTCAGGCAGCCGAATCTTTTGGCCCACCTTTGCATGGCAAATTTTTAGCAGCTTGTCGATACGATTAGAGTTCATTTCTATCCTCAGTTAACTAGTTGTCCTGATAGGGTATAGCTGGCCAATAAGGCGTATTTCTGATATACTGTCATAAACAAGGAGGTTTTATGTTGATGCTGCTCGATGCCATCAAGTTTGCAGATGAACGCCACTCTGGCCAATTCCGCAAGAAAAGTGGTGAGCCCTATGTAACTCACCCGGTCGCCGTAAGCTACCTGGTGGCGGCGTACAAGCGCTCCAGTCGGCTGGTTGAGCTATTGGTGGCCGCAATCCTTCACGACTGCCTGGAGGACACCAAGACCACGTTTGAGGAGCTTGCCCGCCGGTTCTCCCCGTTCGTGGCGTCTCTCGTTCTGGAGCTTACCAACGACCCAGAGCAAATCGCCATCATGGGCAAGCTCGCCTACCAGATTAAGAAATGTCTCGGGATTTCGAGCTACGCACTGGTCATCAAGTTGGCCGACCGACTGCACAATATTTCGGATAGCCCCTCGCCACAGATGGTTGCAGACACCCTGGTGCTGATGCAGCGTCTGCGCGAAGGTCGAAAGCTGACCAAGACGCACCTCGAAATGGTGACTGCTATCGAAGAGCTTTGCCACGCGTTCAATAACAAGTAAGCTACCAGCGGCCAGAAAAATAGACCCCTGAAGCGCTGCGCGGTTCAGGGGAGGTGAGAAGGTTAGTTAGGCGGCCATGCGGATAGGGGCCTGTTCGTTTTTCAGCACAACGAACGACTGGCGCAGGCGGGCTGCACGAGCCAGGTTGTACTGGGTCAGCAGCTTCTGTGCACGTTCCCGGCCAAGTTTACGGCCGAGCTTTGCTTCCAGCTGCAGTATGATGTTGCGAGCCATGTCGTCTGCTTTTACGATGGTTTCGACGACACGATGGTCCGCGATGACCCCAGCAAGTGCTGCTTTGGTCATTTCTGGGTCGGCCATCACACGCTCGATATTGCGCTGCTTACGGCGGTCATCGATGTAGAAGCGTTTGATACCACCCAGGCCCAGCGAGCTACCGGAAGCTACGAGTTGTTGAATGATGTTGCGCATGATGTGTCCTCAATAGAAAAGTTGTCCTGTTGAGGTATAGCTAAACCCTTGTGGTTTCTAAGTTGGAATTCCTGGCACTAGTTGGTCTATACAGAATGTGGTCAACTTAACCAGAAAGGACAAAGAGAATGAAGATTTATTCAGTAGGCGGAGCCGTCCGCGACATTTTGATGGGGCTGTCCCCATCTGACTTCGACTATGTCGTCGTTGGCAGTACTCCGCAGGCGATGCTTGATAAGGGATTCCGCCCAGTAGGGAAGGATTTTCCCGTGTTCTTGCACCCTGAGACCCAGGATGAGTACGCACTGGCACGCACGGAGCGCAAGACAGCGCCGGGCTACCATGGCTTTGCTATTCACGCGGCGCCAGACGTGACCCTTGAAGACGACCTGGCTCGCCGAGACCTGACCATCAATGCGATGGCCCGGGCGGAAGACAGTTCCATCGTCGACCCGTATGGCGGTCAAGCTGACATTGCGGCCAAGGTGTTGCGGCATGTTCGCGCAGAGGCCTTCGTTGAAGACCCTGTTCGGGTACTGCGCCTGGCTCGTTTCGCTGCACGCTACACCGAGTTTTCGGTTGCGGCAGAAACCATGGCTTTGTGCCGGAAGATGGTCGACGCCGGCGAGCTCAACCACCTGGTTGCCGAACGCGTATGGCAAGAAGTCGCTAAGGGTCTCATGGAGAAGCAGCCGTCACGCATGTTTGAAGTGTTGCGTGAGTGCGGGGCCTTGGCTATCTTGTTGCCCGAACTGGACAAGTTGGCCGGCGTTCCACAGCCTGCCGCACATCATCCAGAAATCGACACCTTCGTCCACGTTTGCATGGTTGTTGACCTTGCGGCTGAACGCGGTGAATCACTGGAAGTCCGATTCGCAGCCTTGATGCACGACCTGGGCAAAGGAATTACTCCGCCTGACCAGTGGCCGTCGCATCATGACCACGATGAAGCGGGTATTCCGCTCGTAGAAGGGCTGTGTGAGCGACTGAAAGTGCCAGCAGCCTGTCGAGAGCTGGCGGTGGCGATGTGCCGGGAGCATACCCGTGTTCATCGCTCCAAAGAGCTCAAGGCAACGAGCATTGTTCATTTGTTCAAGCGGATGGACGTGTACCGCCGCCCAGAGCGCTTTGAAGGCCTGTTGCGAGCATGTGAGTGCGACGCGCGCGGCCGGCTGGGGTTCAAAGACCGCAGCTATCCGCAAGCAGACCGGCTCAGGGCAGCCCTGGTGGCGGCTCGGTCGGTTAACGCTGGTGAAGTCGCAAAGTCCTGCAAGGACCCGAAGTTCATTCCGGAGCGACTGCATGGCGAGCGCACGCGTAAAGTAAAAGCAGCTCTGGCCACCGAGGCATAACCCATCTAAACTGACTCAACCGGGAGGCTTTCGAGCCTCCCTTTTCCATGCCGGCGCCGGTCCGGTGATTCTGATTCTGAAAGTAGAAATGACGAACACTTCCGCTAACGCTCCAAAAGTTAAACCAGACACTGTAGTCGAACATTGCATGACTACACCCATTGAGAAATGGTCGCCTAATTTGATGGCCGTGTTTGTCAGCCGGATTGAGAACGCGTTCTATCAAAAACAGAAGGACGACCTGGTTGGCGTTGCCGGCCAGCTTGAGGCGCTGATGCGCCATGTGTTCTCCAATGTGCCCAAGGACGTTCGTCAGGCTGTGACCAAGCAGTCCGGCGACGAGCAGCTGAGAATGGCCTACCTTCTGGGCCAGTTATCGTTTGCACAGCAATTTGCCACCACTGTTGCCCATCACCGGCCTGATAATGCCTTCTACGAGGCAGTGAAAGACGAGCGAGCCAAAGCAATCATGCAGAGTCTCGCTTCAGCGCCAGCTTCGCAGGAGGAGCTTATGACGGCGACACAAGCCACAAACCTCACCTTGCAGAAGAAGCTGACAGAACTCATCACTTTAGGCATTGTGGACTTCCGCGGACGCATCTGCACCGCCACACAGGGCGTCAAAGAGTACTTCTTGACGCCGGCCGGCAAGCAACTACTCGCTTCTGCGGTGTGACCAATTGCCTGGCGTGCCTGCCAAACAGGCCGCAGCAACTGAGATTTTAGAGCTCATTGCGCTTGACCCAATGTTGCCTGGCCCCTAGGTCGCCTGAGTCTTGTAATGGCCTGATTAACACGTTCATGACCATGGGGCTGAACTCAACACTAAAGAACCCAGGAGTCTTGGAGAAAGAGCTAAAAACTCCGAAAGAAAGACCTATCTTCATGGGTGTTCGCAAGTTATTGTTGGCAAGCTGACGTAAATCTTCGCTAATTCTCTGGGAGGTCATACCAGTGAACACTGCAAGCCCAGCCAGCAGCCTGTCTTCCGAAATCACTATAGTTCGCTCGGAGTTAGACTCGAAAGCTAGGCCAGTCCTAAGTGCGTTTTCTCCGTTTTCTCGCCGGTCTTTATTTAGTTTCTCATTTGTCAAGAATTCCCACAAAAGCATCGCGCTCCAACTCCAGTCTGCGTTGGAGTATTCTGCACCTGGCTCATAGCCGAACTTCTCAATTGCGCGAGCAAATTCCGTGACCATAAATGGGCAAGCTTTGTCGGTATATTGGCCGTTACGCTCGGCCGCCAGCAGCGCGGCGTGGGTGGAAAACCCTAAACCCTGGGCGACTGCTTCGGTCAGGTGAGAGGACGAGACGGCCTTAAAAAGCTTGCGAGCTTTGGCCTTCAACTGCGGGTAATTGCAGGAACGTAGGACAAAATGATACATGGGATACCTCCAAGTTCTCAACGCTACAACCGACGATTACTGCAGCTTTGAACAAGGAAGCAGCCTCGCGAGGAGGATGCAAATAGTTTGCGCACACCATTTAACCCGTCGGCAGGTTGGGAGGTTATCCGAAGCGAATCTTAACGTAATCCCCCGGGCTAAGCAACAGCGAGCCAATCCTCCCTATACCGAAGCGTGGACAGTCCCACGTAACCAGGAAATATTGAGATTAGGAGAATCCTATGGCTTGGCATGACCGCCAGTGGTACATCAATGCGATTGAAGAACAAGAGAAGGTAGTAGCACGCATTCGTGGTGAAATCGAGCGCAACATCGAAAGTGGTGATTTCTCGCTGGCCATGATGAAGTGTGATGACCTGAAAGCAGCCTTGAAACGGCTGAACGACCTGTCGAATCATTTTGCCGATAAACACGGAGGCTGATGATGGTACATACAGAAGTCTACGTGTCCGGCCCAACCCAGTTCAACATGGTGGGCCAAGTCACTCATCGGCCGGTGCAACATCAAGCGGACCAGAGCATCTCCAAAGGCCTTGCTGAACGCTTGTACCGCTATGCGGACAAACGGCTTAACGAGGAAGGCTTCGGCCCACTCGCTAACGGTGCCAAAGTCACGGTGTACACCATCGATGGCGACGATTCGCCGGCAGACAGGTCGTACTGCGTCCGCTGGCACACTCCACAAGGTGGCTATGTTGAGTTGGTAGGTATCCTTACCCGCTCCGGCTGGCCGACCCTGAATCATGGCTTTTGTATCGGCTATGAGGCACATCGAGAAGGTTAATAATCCCATAACGCAGCTCTATGCCCCTCTTTAGGGGCATTTTTTGCGGCTTAAATTTGGCTATACCTCTAGGCAGCGACCTGCTGTTATCAAACGAGGAAACACAATGACCACTACCCAAGTAACCCTCAACGACGACCAATTCGAAGAGACCTACAAGCCTGTTCAGAATCACCTGAACCCCAATGCCTCTTGGGGCGGCTGCATGTTCGACACGTCGGCGCGCGAGCTGGAGCATGTCCATGCCGTGCTGAAGACCGACCCGGGCAAAGTGTGGACCGTGCTGGACTGTGATGGTGTTCTCACCGTCGGCAGCGGCTACCACCTCATCAACCGCATGGGTTACATCATCACCGAAGTCGCGGTTCCAGACGGCACCATGGTTGAAGTAGAAGACGACGACCAACCGGATGAAGAAGCTGACGACTCCGACGAATAGCTTGTTCGAAAGCTGACGCTATAGGCCATGCTCTGACTTCTCCAAAGCCACCTACCCGGTGGCTTTTCTTTTGGCTAAGTCGATGAAGTGCTATGCAATGAAGCTTCGAACTCAGCTAGCTCCTTCCTGGCGTCAGGCTGCTGGGCACAATAAGGGCATATCCACCCGTATTTCGTCTTTACCCATCCTGATTCACGTGCTGATGTTTGAAGCGCGCGCCAGGCCGCGGTAACGCTCTGCAGGCTGTCGGCCGCAAGCTCCATGGGACCGGAGTTATCGTGGGAATGGCAGCGAATTCCAGGGGCACTGGGGTTCGTCGCCTTCGCTGACCGGTTGTCCCGATTTTCGCAGCGCAATTCCAGCCAGGTTCCCATTCAAGTTTCCTTAAGGTATGGACGGAGTAGCGCTCGGACTTCTTCGGCGGCAGGCTCACTAGCTGGCCAGGCGCCCGCCTGAACATCCTCGAGCGCCGCCCAGAGCAGCTCTGGTGTGATTTGCTCTGCGAACAGGCCCCAGGTTGCGGCGTGTTCCACGAGTTCGTGGAGTTTATCGCGCGAAATTGGAACACCGTAATACTGCGCATTTGCTGCGTCGTCGAACGTGTTGTCGATTACCCGCCCCTCAGCGTCAATGCACCAAGCATGGTGCACTGGGATTAAGCTTGGCGGACAAGCGTACCCTTCAACGTAGGTTAGCTCGCGGTTCTCCAGCGCCAGCATTCCCGCATTTTGATAGCACTGCCGGCGTAGCCCGCGTGGGACGTTCGCAGGGAGTGCTTGCGGCTGCCAGGGACGGCCGAGTTTTAACGTGAATATCGACGGCAGATGGCCGATATGTGCAAGCTTACTCAGGTAGTCTTGGCAAAATTCAGCAAGGGCATTCGTAACTTCGGTCGGCATGCTCATTTCCCCACGTTCCATACAAAACCGTCCGGCCCACCATTAAGCTCGCGCTGAAGCGCAGTTCGCCGGCTAACGGTCAGCTTGAAGCCGTACTGTTTTTTTAACAGCACGCTGGCGCTGGATGGCAAATTTGCCTTGATGATGCGGCGGGCGCCCGCGATAGATTTGGCTTGGCCCCAGGAGTGCCAGCCGGCACCGGTGGAATAGTTTAAGACCGGGAGTGGAGTGTCAATCACCGCGTCAGGCAATTCTGGAAGAATCGGCTTCAATTTCAAGGATGGCTCCGGTTGCAGCTAAGGTGAAAACACATACTAGTTAAGCTCAGTATTTATACCATAAAATAAACCTATACGGAAGTGCAATCAATATCGATTGGCAATTTTTGAGGACAAAATCATGAAGATTATGCAACTGAAAACTGAGGAATTGACGGGTGAGTTCTTGTTCGAGGCCGTTCGCCGCGCGTTGCGCAAGTCCTATGCCGACTGGTGCCTTCGCGTCAATGCTATGACGCTGGCGGATATGCTCGACTACTTCAAAAAAGAGTACCTGGTTCTCCCACCGGCCCTGTTGGATGATGGTGAGCCGGACACTCGGCCAGAGCAAGAGCGCCTCCATGATTACCTAATTGGCAGTCATGAGCCGCGCTTGTCTGATGAGGATGACCTGGTCGAATCGACAGAAGAGGAGTTGTGGCCGCTTTGCGAGCATTTGCTCGAGCGCTACGGCATTGAGATGTCGATGCGGGTGGCCGCTCCCTCCAAAGACAACCCAACCAAGCCGCTGCGGATTTGGTGGGCGGAGCCTGAAGGAAGGCGAATGGTTGGTGCGACCGCGCGTGAAGCAATCCTGCGCTATTACGTGGCCATCAAACTCGGTGAGGAAGTAGAATTCACGCGCTAATCCGTCGGAAACTAGCCTGGACATAACAACTATTTTTGAGGTATACTATGAGCAATGAAACAAAAAATGCTGGCAATCGCAAGTTCACCGTAGTGCTGCTCAGGCCGGACTACGTAACTGATGATTATGGACATGATGTCGTTGTAACGCATGTCGACGCAAACGACGTGGCGGCCGCACAGCTGGCGGCTCAGAAGAAGGTGGCCCTCAACGATGGCGAACACCATCCCGAGGATTACCACATTCTGGCTGCCTTCGAAGGACACCTGGAGAACGTGAAGCAGGAATAAGACCGCACTCAAGGCCCGGCACATTGCTGGGCTTTTCTGCGCTATACGAGGTACAGCTATTTCGCTGTACTTCGAGGAAATATAATGTCAGTTACCAGCAGTTCATTCAAAGATACACCTCCTGCAGCACTTCACTATTCCGGTGAGGCCGCTGAAGCAGAGTTCCAGCGCCTCCTGGCGCGAGCTTATTCAGATGACGCTACTGGCGGTGTTTTCGGCTATCGCTGGGAAATTCTTGGCCACACGCCAGGCGCCCAGTTGATGGAGCCGACGCTTACGCGACTCGGTCCATTATCGGAGTTGAAGCCTTTCATGTTCAGCATGGTTGTCATCGACTCCGGCAACAGCAGTGGCGACGCCTGGAAGTATGTCTACCACCCAGGCATCAAGAGCGGAACATTCATCCCGGAGAACTAAATGATTCCATGTAATGGCACGCACGTCATCGCGCATACGTCCAAGCACGGCAATTCGTACTACCGCTGCACTATGGCCAACGCTAAAGCCTTGGTTGAAAACTGCTTAAAGTACGAAGCACCAGGCTTTGCAAAGCAAGTGGCCAAGCTTAAGGACGAAACCCGAACTCTCTTGCCTGTTTCCTGGTTGGTTAAGGCGCTGGCAGAAGTTCGCCATGTTAGCGCCAATCCAAGGGCGTTACGCCGCGTGCTCTACGGAGCGGGGCCCGGCAGGGATGCAGAAGATGTCCGGCCAGAGGTAGTAATCACGCAGGTAATGCAAGAGGAGCTGGTTCTTTCGTTCTTCCGCTACGAATTGAAGTTGGAGACGCTCGACAGCCATTCTTCGATTTCTGCGGAACGAGCGACAGCTTGCTGGAACACGTTGCAGTTCCTTGCGCCGGCCCGCCAGCGACTTTCTTCGGGTGTTTTGTTCATCCCGGATTTTGAGTACGAGGGTTACGAGAAGTATCGAGCAATTCAAGCCGACAAATGGAAGGAAGGTGCCCGTGAAGAACGCGTAATCGCCACGTATTACTGCGAATTTTTGAATAATTGGGCGGCCGGCAACTGGTCCGTCGAAGCACTCAACGATGCATAAGGAATAGAATGGAAAACAACAACAGAAATTGGCAAGAATTCAAGGCTTCGGATGCGGACACCGCCCCTTCGGTCGGTCAAGTCGTCATCGCACAAATTCAGCATTTGGGCACTTCTGCCGTAAAAGAAGTGCTGCTGGTTCGTGTTTCCGAAGACGATGTGTTCTGGCGCACGGTCGAAGACCTGGCTGAGTTCGATGAATGGAACTGGAATGTACAGCGCTGGAGCGCTTCGCCCTTGTTCCTCATGGAGAAGGCTCCGTTGCCTGAAGCGTTCCGGGGTATCCTGGCTCGCAGCCAGGTCGCGCAGACCAAGGCTGCCGGCCAGGATTTCGAGCTGGGCTGCTGGCTGGTGTTTTACAAGAACTTCCTGAACAAAGTGGATAGCACCACCGCACGTGTCGATTGCCTTCGCCGGCTGTTCCAGGCAGGCTATGCGACCATCGAAACGGAGTTCCAGACGTTCCGGTTCGGCCATCAAGAACTGGAAAAGCTGTTCGCGGCCAGTGACCTCGACAAGGTCATCAAAGGGTTGAAGGCATATGCTGCAGACGACGCTACTGGCAACATCACCAAGGCTCTGGTCGCACGCGGTTTCCAATAAGCTTCGTAGGCAATAGCAATTCTCTCTTCTGACCCGGCATTCGTGCCGGGTTTTCTTTTGCGCCAGCGAGGCATCTTGCCTATACGTGAGAGCAAGGAAACAATTTAAGGAGAATCGAAATGCAAGCAATTACTGAAAAGAATGGCAACGTCACCTTCGTTTTGGATGGCGATGATGCTGAAATGTTGAGCCGCTTCCATGACCAGGCGCGAAACAATCTGGACCACGAGGTTCTGGCCAGCATGCTGGACCACTTCGGCTTCGCAGGTAACGCTCAATTCATGCCCATCATGCCGGCCGACGTTGGTGCCCTTACTGATGCTCCGATGTTCACCGATGGCCTCGATATCACCGATGCTGGCCATTCCAACGTGACGGGCGCCGTGTGGTGGTACCCAGGGTATGAGCTGAAGTCCTTCAGCCAAATTCTGCAAGACGAAGGCAAGGTCACGTTCACCAAGGCCATTCACTAAACTCAAATCCCTGCCCAGCAGGGATTTTTCATTGGGAGCAACTTGCCATCAACGGCTTTCTACGATATACTATCTCTATCGTAAATTTCATGGCCTACCCCATGACAACTGCCAGTCGTATGACCCCGGAACAGAAGCTTAAATGGGTAATCCTCCTGAAAGCCGCATCCCTGTACGCCACGGAAAACCCCGTTGTCACCGCTGACAATGTGGATGCGCTCTACGCGGAGCTGGTCGAGCAGCGGCTTCATTTCGAGCCACGCGACGAAGTGCGGCAATCGGGTATCAATTCCGGCCTGGACCGCACTGTTGATTTCCGCGTTTCGCGCTACTTCGAGCACCGCGAAGTGGCTGCCAAGATGCCCGATGGCTCGTGGGTTGGCTGGACTTTCCTACATGGCGGCGGTAAGCATTCGGAGCCGGCTGCCGTTGAGTGGATGGCGGACGCCTACGCACTGGACCACCGTCAAGAAACCAAGACCGTCATCATTCACAAATTCACGATGACATCCCCTGAGCCGACGACCTAACTGAAATCACCGCCGGCATGAGCCGCGCACTGAAAACCCTGCTGCGGCGCAAGTTGGCAAAGACTTGCGCCGCAGTCGTTTGGTGTTACAGAAAGATGTTCGTATCTAGGCTCAGAAACGCATATACAAGATGTCCACATAACAATTTTTACCCATCTCACTGAATGACTAAGTTCCACCTGTTCACGATACTGGCCACGATTACCGCGCTGACTGCCTTTGTCAATCAAGTCGTATTCAAGCTCCGCGGGAGTCTTGGTATGGCCGTTGCAGGCGCCGCTATCAGCCTGTGCGCGTTCATTGTCGGGCTCGTCTGGCCAGAAGTGAGTGACAAAACCGAGGCGCTGTTCACAAGCATCAACTTCACCGACACCGTTTTCCACGGCATGCTGTGCTTCCTGTTGTTCGCCGGCGCCATGCACGTAGACATGCGTGCGCTATATCGCTGGAAGGTAACGGTCTGCACGTTGACCACGGTCGGAGTATTACTGTCGACCTTGGTCGTCGCCTTTACTTCATATCTGGTGTCGAACCTGATTGGCCTCGATATCTCCTGGCCCTGGCTACTGGTCTTTGGCGCTTTGATTTCCCCCACAGACCCCGTTTCCGTGCTGGCGCTGCTCCGAGAACTCAAGGCTTCCGAGGACCTGGAAACTAAGATTGCCGGCGAGAGCCTGTTGAACGATGGTACAGCTCTGGTGCTCTTCTCAGTCTTTCTTGCCATGGCAGTTCAGGGGGAGAGCGCTACGGTACTGAACACGAGTCTTCTGTTCGTTCAAAAAGTCTTTGGCGGTCTACTGCTCGGCGCCATGTTGGGTTGGGCTGGGCATCAACTGCTGCGCCTGGTCAATGACGCGCCTACCGCCGTCGTGATGACGCTTACCTATGCGCTGGGCGGATACACCCTAGGTGAGGTCCTGGAGGTCTCTGGCCCACTTGTCTCCGCTGTGATGGGCCTCATGGTAGGGTCCGGCCGTCACCACTCGATGGATGAGGATACCCAGAACAAGCTGCTCCCATTCTGGTCCATGTTCGACGAGCTCATGAACATGACCCTGTTCCTCCTTGTCGGGCTGGCGTTGATTGCATTGCCGATGGAGGGCTCCTACGTGCTATTCGGATTTGCCGCCATACTCTGCGCCCTGGTCGGCCGGTTTGTTTCAGTAAGCCTCCCGCTGGCGCTGGTCGCCAAGGCGAAAGGGGTGTCGCTGCCTGTCGGTACCGTTCAAGCCATGGTGTGGGGCGGCGTGCGCGGCGGCATCTCGTTGGCCATGGTACTTTCCCTCCCAGACTTCAATCACAAGCAACACCTGGTCTGGGCAACCTGGGCTGTCGTGATGTTTTCGCTGCTGGTTCAAGCCCCTACGATGGGCAAAGTCCTCCGGCACTACCGGCTCATCGACACGAAATAGGCGCAACTGCCGCTATACAGCCATAGGCATTCTCACATCAAAAGGACACACATGAATTCCCCAATTACCGACCACCCGGATTTGCTGCGCCGTCTGAAAGAGGCCGGCTACATCACTGACCGCCTGGCTGACGCTGGCTTGCTGTACGTATTGATGCTGGTCTATGACCCAGTTCAGAACATCGTCATCGGCCTCCTTAAGGAGCGCGGACCAGCGTTCCTTATTGGTAAGCTGACTTTCCCTGGCGGTAAGCTGGAGAAAGGCGAAAGCCCTGAACAAGCTTGTTCGCGCGAGACCAAAGAAGAAGCGGGAGTTAGCGTGCCCGTCGACGCATGGAAATTCGTTGCACGTTCGGGTGTTGTCATGGTGATGGCCGCTATCAGCGACCAGGTTGTTACCGCGAGAAAGTGCGATGATGAACCCGTTTTCGTCATGAGCGTTCCTCGACAGCTAGGCTATGCCGCGCGCACGCCGGAGGCCTACGTGCCGGATTTCATTGTCCTGCTCGAAGCGGGACTGGCCGCGCTCGGCTAATCGAAGTTTCTTCAAGCCCCTCCTTCGCGAGGGGCTTTTCATTGGGAGGCACAAAGTACCTCGTAGTGGGCTATTCCGTCGAAGGGAAGTTGCCGAAATTTAGCGAAACTCGACAAACGATGAGTTTGTCGGTATACTATTCCCTATTCATCAAATAGCATACCCTATGCGTCAAGACCTCCTCACCTATGTGCGCGCGCTTTCGCTCGCCGATAAGAAATCGCTTGCCCAGAAAACCCTCAAGTTGATGGAGGAGGGTGGCGACTTAGCCAAGCTGGCACTTCCCTTCGAAAACGCGCATGCAACCAGCCATCGGTTTGTGACCCGGCATAACATCCTAGAAGAGTCGGTCGACTCCATTCTAGTGCTTTTGTCGATTACCTACAGCTTGGGTTTCGATGACCAGGAGCTGGACGACATGTTTAAGCGAAAGGCCGACTACTGGGCCGAACTCCAAGCCCGGCAGGACCTGCTTGAGTCAAAGACGCCAAAGGGTACGCCATACGAACTGCACATCACCGTTGCCGAGGCTCCCGACGTGGAGGTGTTCCGCCAGGCGTGCCATGCTGCTGGCGTGAAGCCTATCTTGCTGGACTTGCAAACCCACTCCAGCGCGGTTATCAAGGATGTCATGACCAGCTCGGTGGTGTTCGGCACCAACACCGAAGCCCTGGTAGCCATTGAGGCCCAGGCAAAGGTTCTCGAGTTGCATGGCTTGAAGGTCGTACGCAAAAAGATTGAAACGGTGCCTTGGCACCCTGCGGCGCCTTCACGGTTGCATGCGGTTCCGGTTATGCCGAAAGACTGCTATTTTGAATGCCACTTTGGCGTCAAGCTGCAAGAAGGTGAGGATTCGAACAAGCTCAAAGAGCTGGCGAGCGCGCTGAACTGCCATATGTCCCGTAACACCTTCAAGCGGACGAAAGACTATGTCGTCATCATGCTGACATATCGAGACTACCAAGGCCCCTACGAAGATGTTGCTGAAGCTGTTCAGCGCATTGGCGCCCGCCTGCGCGCGGCCGGTTTCTACGTCGATAAGGAAATCATCGAGTTCTCCCTCTACGACACCAAAGTTCATCACGACGCCGCCTGGCTTGCCGCGGCATGAAGGTCACAACAATGGAAAATACTCTCTTAAATCCTCGCACGCTATTCGGCATTGGCCGTCGAGCAGAACAAACCAGAACCCGCGAGCCAGGTACTTGGGTCGAGCAGTCCGCTCAAGGTCGACTCACCGCAAACATGATGCTGGTGCTCGATACCGGCTCGTTGGCGCCTAAGGCCTTCGATTTAGCTTCGTTCGCCGCAACGCCTCAAATCGAGGTTCGCCTGGGCTTGCAAAGTCGTGCGAGTTCTCCAGGCCTTCTTGACGCATGGGTCGACTCTCACCAGGAACCAGAGCTTGCGCAGCTGGCACGCAATCATGCGGCGTCACTGACGCGTGACGGCTTGCGCGAGGTCGGCCAGTACCTGTGGCTGGTTATGGACTTGCCGAAGGACTACACGCCAGCAATTCTGGATTCCGCGTTGAATCAGCTGGATGCCGTACGTGAAAAGGTGGTTGCGGCCCTCCAAGTCAAAGACAAGCCAGCAACGGCCGGCCTGACCGTAGCGCCATCGTACGAGCCGCCAGCTGCGGCGTCATGCGCTGGAGTACACGACGCTGCGGCACCAACCTGGACTGGCTACCTGCAGCCGGATTCGCTGGTCCACACCGCGAAACATTTGGTGCCAGAGCTATTCCAGCAAACCGGGCTGGAATTCACTGTTTGGTTCACTTGCCGAGCACTCTCGTTGTCCGAGTTGAAAATGAAACGCGCCACCCTTGCGCTGGGTGCGCGCAATAATGCATTTGAACTCCGTCAGCTGGCGGCGGCGGAAGGCGGCACGCTGGTTCGCTGCCAATACCAATTAAGCTTGTACAACGCCTCGCTCGAACAGCAGCACGCGGTGCACGCCATACTTCGGAGGTACGGTCTGCACTTCCGGGAACCCGCATCGGGACTCTTGGGCTGGTTTGCTACGCCCAAGGCGTTCTTCGCTACCAAGCAAGAGCTGCCAGATTGCCTCCCACTGCAGGTGCTGGCCTCGACTTCTACAGCCCGGCCTGGCACGCTGCTGAGCACAGAAGCGAATACCCCTGTCGTGTTTGACCAATTCGATGGCCACTACCGACGCAACATGGTCGTTACCGGAGGCCCTGACTCCGGGATGACCTACGTAGCGCAAAGCATCGTATCTTCCCACGTAGCGGCTGGTCGGCCGGCATGGGGCCTGGGAGTTGCCGCAGGCGAAAAGGCGCCCTGGTTGAACAAACTCGGCGGTAGCACTCAGGTGCTTGCAATGGCCAGTAGCGGCTTGAATCCATTGGCCATGTGCCAGAACGCAGGTGACTTACGTGTAGTCGCAACCTGGTTGGCGGCATTAGTTACCCCCTACAGTGTAGAACTCGATGGCTTTACACGGGCAAAGCTCGAATACGCACTTGAACGCGCCTGGGCGCGCAAGGATGGTGTTTTTTGCTTGGACCATGTCCGACGCGAGCTCGAGCAAATGGACGCCGCCGGCGCACTACTCGCCAAGGCATTTATCCCTTATACCGCGTCTGGTCGATATGCCAAGCTGCTTTCTGGGGCGCCCATGGACTTGAAGACAGATTCTTTGCTAATGCTAGATATTTCCGCCTTCAGCAAAGACGACCAGCCGCTGTTACTGACAACATTGCTGACCATGCTCACACTGGAATGGCAGCGTATGCCGCATCACATTCGGAAATTGGCATACGTCGACCCAGGCGTCATCGCTGAGATGCCTACTTCCGGGCTCAGCATCACGCATGCCGCGCAGCTCTCTGGGTTCTTGCGACACACCGCCACTTGCAACGGCGCCGTCCTGTCGCAACTGCCGTTCATGGACAGCGACATGCGGCAAGACCGCCCCATTGCCCGGGCGCTGATTGAAGACGCTAGCTGGCAAGCGCTTATGCAGCTACCCGCCGAGGCTTTGGCCTGGCGTGAAGACCATTACGACGCCGACTATTCAGTCGAATTGCCCTTGTGGCGAAAGGCAAATACAAATCCGGTAGGCAGGATTAAATTTGTCCTGACCTCGAGGTCAGCAAAGCCTGCGATGCATTCGTTACGTGCGATTCAGCTTCACCAGGCGATTCACAGCTGGCCACGCTCCTGACGACGGTCGCTGACATGAAACCTGGCTGCCATAGCCCTATACCGAATGTGGCAACACACTCGTTATCAACTATCTAAGGAAAGAAATATGGCAACCGATTCCGTTGTTTTCGTAGCAGTTACCAATGCCTCCGGCACGAAGTCGGCCGTCGTGGTGAATGACATCATCGTGGCTGAATCGGCGAAGCAGGGTGAGGCAGATAGCCTGCGTGCGATGGCTGAAAAGCTGTGCTTGGCACTCGGCATTACCCTCAAGGCCCATGTGCTGAAGGACGTTTCGTTCGATAGCTGGGCTCAAACGTTGAATGAAGTAAAGAAGGGCACCGGCTACCAGGTGTCGGAGGTGGGGGTTAAGCACTGGAACTGCTACGGCAGCGACTGCGAGACCGTCACAACGCACATTTTGGATGTCGTCGACCAGCGCCAGCATAGCGGGCAGTTGTTTGCCGGCTTGGCGTTGATGGGTAGCGGCGAAGACGATACGTCCGATAAGCTGTCCATCTCACTGGAAGTGAACACCGACCCTATCAACGGGTTTGAACCAGCACCTTGTGCCCATGTTCACTTCCATGATGATGAACTGGCGTGCTCTATGTTCAAAATCGGGCAAAACATCCTCATTCGTCCTGAACGCAATGTTCAACTGGAAGCAGTCTCCGTCCCGGTCGGGGTTGGCGACGCCAAAGAAACGATGTACTGGCTGAAAGGCTCTGGCGCTTAAGCCTGGAGTTCATCCGCTAGTCAGAACCTCAAAACCCCGGGCCATCTTGGTTCGGGGTTTCTTCCTTGCAGCTATACGGAAAAGGACATTTCCGTCCGAATTGGACACCTAAATCGAAAGGACATACTGTGAAAAATCAAGAACTGCTGTATCGCCCTGGTAGTCGTTTGAACGACTTTACTCGTGCGCTACGGGATGCCTGCATCGCGAAAACAGAAGTTTTGGTGACCATGCGTAACGGAGACCTTTGTAAGGTCTCGTATGAACCGATGGAAGGCCAACATCCTTACGACGACTGCCCTGAAGGAGGGTTTCGCTCGGCAGATGGCTTCCGCTACTGGAAGGCCAACGGTGAGGCAATAGCTGGAGACGACTTCGACATCGTCGAGTTTGACGCTCCAGAAGCAGCCGACGAGAAGGCCATTGCTAACGAAGTTTCGGCTCCTTTGCTAGTAAGGCTCCATAGCGCTGTCTTGGGCCTCCGCTGCGACCCTGCGCAATCCAAGGCCGCACAATTTGGCTTCAACGCCGCGGTTCACTGTGCTGCAGCCGTGGTGTCGAAGTTCCAGCCCATTCCTCGGAATGAGCATGGCCTCGATGTTGCCTATTTCATGCGCGGCTTTAGTCGAGTCCTGACCAATATCGACCAGTACACGCCGGCCGAGTTTGCCCGAGAGGTTGGTCGCATGGCAGCGACCGCGGACCGCTCCGCCCTGGTTGCTGACTTGCTTAGCGACCGGGTTCGTACCTCTGTTCAAGACGCAATTGTCGCTGCTATCGGCCGCAATGCTTATGACTGCACTGGAAAGTGGTCGTCGTGGGAGGACGGGACTATGACGTCGAACGACTTCGAACTGATTGTCTTAGATGAGGCCCGGGTCAAGGAAATCGTTGGCGCCGCACTGGAAGTTCTGGGCTAAAACGACTCAAACCGTCCTTTCGAGGGCGGTTTTCTTATTGGGCTATACACCTTCAGGAAACACAAAGGATGGCTAACGAAAAGGACAATTTATGAAGCAAATGGAAGTGAAACGTGTTGAGCTGTGGGATGACTCTGAGGGTCACACCTTCGGATTCTTCATCGACAAAGGTGTGGCTGACAGTGAAATTGAAGAAGCCCATCCGAACTGCCACATAACCGTCGAAACCCTTACGGTTTTCGGCTCTCTAACGGAAGTAGCTGCAGCTGCGGCCAAGGCCGCGAAGGATGCTCCGTGGATTGCTGGGAAGCTGAAGTATGTAGCCGCATGGCCAGATGCCGCTTCAGTCGCAATGCTCAAAGAATGTGGGGTAGAAAAGTGCGTGCACTTGACCACTTTCTTTGACGCTTATGGGCAAATGGACGCGGTGATTCAGTACCCTTGGTCGGTGCCTAAAACGGCTCAAGTAGCCGCAGTGGAGCCATGGACAACTGATAGCGGGACGTACATCGTTGCCGAGCTGACGGACTGTGGCTGGAGCCAGGTAATCAACGACCACTACCTGGCGCAAGGTGTTCGCCAAGACCTTCCGCATAAGCCGCATGTCACGCTTTGCAAACAATGCCCACCTGACTTGCTCGCATCGTTACGTGAGCGCCTGGTAGGCAAACTCATTTGCTTTGACCGGCACGGTGCCGACCTTCGCTTTTCGAACAATTAACTGGGAGTTCTTTATGACAAGTGACGAGTTGTGCGCAATTCGTGAGCAGCGAATTATTGCTGCTTATGACGCGGTGCCAGAATATATTCGGGACGACATTTGTGAGGCTTCGGCCTGGGCAAAAAAGACGCTTACTGACCATGAAGGAAGCGGGCATCAGTTCTATGTGACGGCCGGCAAGGATGGAATGGTTGTTTGCTCGTTCGCAAAGGTGTCGTGGGCTGGCGACCACAGTGGCCGCGGCATGGACCATGCCGGCGAAGCGATGGTCATGGCCGTATGTGAATATCTCAATGGCGGATAAGCCAACCCTCAAGCCCACGTGATGTGGGCTTTTTTCGTATCCAGAGTTGTCTGCTGTCCTCTTCGAGCAACTATACAACCTGTGCCAGCTGTTGGCATTTGCTTAACTCCATACTCAAGGAACCCATGAATCGTGACCAAACTCAGCAAAAAGTAGGACCGTCTAAAGTTGGAAACCGCATCCGTATTGAGCTCGATGAAGCCAAAGCGCGGCTTGAACACGTCGGCCCAATCATCGGGGTCTGCGGCGGGGTGCGCGTGCCGGCGGCAGACCGGTATTACGCAGCTACCTTCGAAATGGCTCGCCGCCTTTCGGCTAACGGTGTCGCCGTCATGTCCGGAGGCGGCCCAGGTATCATGGAAGCGGCCAACAAGGGCGCGAAGGAAGGCGCGCGCGGCGCCTCAATTGGGCTGAACATTAACCTCAGCTTCGAGACAGGCCCCAACCTCTATCAGGACATCGAAGTACGGTTTGACCATTTTGGCTCTCGCAAGGCGGTCTTCTGCAAATACACGACCGCAATGGTCGTAATGCCAGGGGGCTTCGGCACGCTAGATGAGCTGTTTGAGATTTTGACCTTGATTCAGACTGAGAAGACCAAGGTAATCCCTATTTACCTCTTTGGGCGCGAGTTCTGGCAAGGCATGCTGGACTGGGTGCAGACGAGCATGGTCGACCGCGGTCTAGTCAAAGCATCAGACCTCGCCCTATTCGAGGTTGTTGACAGTGTCGATGACCTGGTCGAACGATGCTTGCATGCGGCTAAGTCACGCTAAATTCCCCGCCAGCGAAATATAGCCAAGCTAGAGGCTGTTTCGCTGATTAGCAGGTCTAATGCGGTAATTCATGGGGCCTGCGGCTGACTATACTTTGCGTCGGGCCAAAAGGCCCATTTGTCGCATGTGTGTGATGTCTGCTCACTCCAGTCGGCCGCGCCAGCCTACCTCGGCGGCGGCTTCAAAAGAGATGTTGTTGTCAATGGTTCGCCGGCGTAATAGCTTGCGAGGCGTTCGGCTAGGCACGCTCCTGGTGGCAGCCAAGCTTGCGACACAAGAGCAAATTGACAAGGCAATCGCGCTGCAGGCGAGTAAAAAGGCGCGATTGGGCAGTATTCTGACCGAAATGGGCGTGCTGACCGAGGCAAAGCTCAACGCCGTGCTTGACCACCAATTTGGGCCGGTCTACGTGGACGTCGCCCGCTACCCGGTAAATGAAGAAGCTGTAGGCCTGTTGTCCCCAAGCTTCGCCCACAAAATGGGCGTGCTCCCCATCGATGCAGAGGGTGGTGTGCTTTACCTGGCCACCACTGAAACACTTTCGGCCGACTCGCTTCGACTGATTGCCTACACCGCGCAAATGCGCGAAGTATTCTGCCTTCGCCCCGTCGACGCCGAGCAGCTGCCAAAGCAGTTGTCCCGGTTGTACACCCGCTACGACAGTATCGTGTTTGCAGCGGAGGTGCCCGACGAGCCTTCGGCTGTAACGAGCAAAGAAGCGCTGGAGTCGTCCCTTCGCATTCTCCTGGCGTATGCCGTCTCGCACTGCGCGTCGGACATTCACATTGGCTTGCGCAAAGGCTACTCGACCAGCACGGTAATGCTCCGTGTAGATGGCACACTCGTCAAGTTTCGGGATATTTCCGCCGACGCCTGCATGCGCCTTGTTCGCCAGCTCGAAACTTTGTCTGGTATGGGCCTGCGCCGGCCGCAGGATGCCAAGGAAGGTCGCATGAGCTTCTATGCCAATGGCGCCCCCATCGACGTCCGAATTTCCATCATTCCGAGTGCGGTAGGTACGTCGGTGGTCATGCGTATCCTGGACGCGCGCAACTTCCACGCTGACATCAAGCACTTGAACCTCCCCGCCGACCAGGAGCAGGTCCTACTTGAGCTCATCGAGCGGCCGCACGGCTTGATGCTGATGACCGGGCCAACTGGGTCGGGGAAAACCAGCACCCTCTACACCATCCTGAAGCATATCCAGTCGAAGGGTGGTAGCCACATCACCACGGTGGAGGACCCGGTCGAGTACATCCTACCAGGCGTAAGTCAGTTCAACACAACCAACTTTGCCCTGTCGCTGAAACAACTCCTGCGCCATGACCCGGATGTCATCATGGTGGGCGAGATGCGGGATGCTGACAGTGGCCTGGCAGCGACAAATGCTGCGATTACCGGTCACTTCGTGATGGCGACCTTGCACGCCAATAACTCCGTCAGTGCCGTGCACCGTATGCTGGCGCTGGGCATCCCGGCGGTGCTCATTGCCAGCAGCCTGATTGGCGTATTGAGCCAGCGCCTAGCCCGGTTGAAATGCATGACGTGCCATGGCGCTGGCTGCAACTCTTGCCGGCAGACAGGGTATGCCGGTCGCAGACTGGTGCTTGAAATGGTCCGGCCGAAGCCATCCTTCGCTTCTATGCTCAATCAGACGTCCACTTGTGACGATATCGCTAATCACATGGAGTTTGTGGGCCTGGACCTTGACCGCGCCTTGGTTGCACTGGGGATGGCGGGCCTGACCGACTGGAACGAAGTTCGCTCGGTCGTGGCCGATACTCGCCTGCTTCCTCCGGAAGCGTACGCTTCAGCTAAACGCTGAGGCTACGGTGGCTGGCCTCAAATGCTATACGAAGGCAGGTCAACTACTTTTTTGGGAGAATTAAATGCTGAAACCTATGACTTCTGTGGCAGCCCGTACGGTTGTCTTTTTTGATTCGCGACTGGGCGAGGGCGTACCGGGTTCCTATGCCGGCAAGTTGATTTACTTTGGCCGTGCGACATGCAGTGACGATGTCGATGCCTTCCGCGCTAATCAAGCACAGTATCCGCGCCAGCAAATCGATTCGTGGACTTGTGAGGACGTCCCATCACCGCGTCCACTCGCGGAAGCAGTAGAAGCAGTGAAGGAAGAGCTGGGTGAAGCCTGGGGTGCAATCCACGACGACGGCTATAAGCTCATCGTGGAAGACGGGAAAGTTCGTATTGGCGTGCATGCGCCATTTGAGGAATCCGTCACCTACGTTGCGCTGAACTATGGCTTGCCGCTTGAGATGGTTCAAGTGTTCGACGAACCAGGCTTTTCGGAAAATCCGTTGGATAATTTTGTGTAACTAGCTGACCGTAAAACTCAAGCCCGACCTCCTTTGGAAAGTCGGGCTTTTTCTGCACCGTTACAGCAACTTTAACGCTTTGTTCGCTGCACCGATGGCTTCTTGCCTCGGCCTGTGCCTTGCTGTCCATCCCTTTTCGGCGCCCAGTACCAACTTGGCATGCCGACCCGTCCGCCGCCCACACCCTGTTTGCGTCGGCTCTTCAGATGTTCATCGACAGCAGCAATCCAGGGCTCCAGCACGGCCTCGGCCACATCGTAATCAATGAAGATTTCGGGCAAGCGATAGCCAAACCACCGGTAGGCCGCCAGTAGGCGCACTGTTGTTTCCGCTTCTTCCAGCGTCGCCGTCGAAGGACTTCCTTGCAGGCAGGTCAATCGAACGACATTTCCCTGATTCACCTGGCGCGTCCACGAATGCCACGTTTGGTTAATATCGTCGTGGCGCGAGTCCATTGGCGCCATAGAGAACGTATGCTTCATGCTTAGCGGCAGATTGCCCAGGCGGTCCAGCTCCGCAGCCCTGGCCAGCTGCTCTTCCGGCACATGCGGCACAAAGAACCTGTCGCCGCTGTCGCAATGCGTCATGAACAGCGACAGTAGGACCTCAAGCCTGGTATCGCCCGACATAGACGCCAGCTTCTCGAGGTATGCGGTTCCTGGCGTAACGGTAAACCCGGACGCCGGCAGGCTCTCTTGCTTGGCACGCATCGAGCGCACAATCACGGCATGTTCCGCCGGCGTGAGGCCGACCACTACCCCTGCGTCTTCCGTATGGTGACCATATCGACCGGCCCGGCCGCCAATCTGCTGCGTCATGGGCACGGAAAGCTCCGCGCGCTGGGTACCGTCATACTTCTGGACCGAAGTGAACACAACCCGGCGAAGCGGGCCCAAATTGAGGCCCAATCCGATGGCGTCCGTCGCTACCAGGATGTCGGCTTCGCCCGACGCAAAACGCTGTGCCTCCCGTTCCCGCACTTCCGGAGATAGCGCTCCGTAGATGCAGGCCACCGTATGCTGGGCGGCCAACAAGTCATCTCGCAGGTTCAGGGCATCCCGGCGGGAAAACACGATGAATGCGTCCCCTGGTTCCGCCTGGCGGAGTGCGGCTTGCGGATGCGCGGCCAAAGCCTGGTCAGCCACCACCAGTGGATGCTTGCGTTCTTTCTTATGCACCTCGAGGGGAAGTCCGAGGCGCGACGCCAGCGCGCGGATAGCGGGTTCTGCTGACAGTGCGCCCAATACCCAGACCTCATCGGCATTGGCCCCAACCACCGCCTGGGTCCAGGCCCAGCCCCGGTCGGGGTCGGTAAGCATCTGGATTTCGTCGATAACCGCCACTTCAAGGTCCCGGCTAGGGTCCAACATCTCAATCGTCGAGGCGGTTACCTTGGCACCTTCGACGATTCGACGTTCTTCGCCGGTGACAAGCGATGCGACCACCCCGAACTCTTCGTTCAGGCGCGTGTAGGCTTCCAGCGCCAGCAAGCGCAAGGGGCCCAGGTACGCGCCACTGCGCGCTGCAGCCAAGCGCTTGAAGGCGTCGTAGGTCTTCCCAGAGTTGGTAGGCCCCAGAACGGCGATGAGTTTTCGCTTCCTCTGGAAGGCCGGGAACGTTTCCGGGTACTCGGCCAGCTTCAAATTGCGGGTGATGGCCAGTGCCAAGTCCCGCTGGCGCTTGGTAGCACGCATATCCGTCAGCGACTGGTCGAGAGTAACTTCGACGGTCGACAAATCGAGTTGGCCGCTGGACCACACGTCGCGCAGCTTGCGCAGGTTGGGCTGGAGCCCCTCAGCTGCGCAGGTTGTTACATACTCGGAGATATCGACCACCGCCGCGGTCAATGCAGCTTCAAGCAGTTTCCCGCAATCCGCCATGCAAGCTGCCTCCAGAGCGTCACGTGCGCTTGGCTCCAGCTTCTTCCATTGCGCCTGGGTTGCCAGGAAGGATTCGTCGATGTAGCCGCGGACTTTGAAGTCGCAAGAAAAAAGGCTGGTCTCCATTCCGGATACCAGCCACATTTTGTTTCCGATAAGTGCGCGCGTTACGCGAATGTGGTTCTCGGGCGGATGGGTGATTGCGTTCATGCTGCTCCTTCGAGAAATGGGCCAATAGGCAAACGGTGCAGGTTGGCAGCACCTGTTCAGTATAGGGAACGCTTCATGCGCGCTTATGCAGAGCAGGCCGCTCAATGAGATAGGGCCTTGACAATATTGAGATTTACGGTATACCATAAATCTCAATATTCGCAAGTCATCAACTAATTTTCTCCATGAAGGTCAAGCATGCGCACGGTTAAAGCACTGGTAATTTTGGCGGCTGCGGTCAGCTCTTCGGCGCACGCATCTGCATTTGAGCGCGCTGAACTAGCTCCCGCGGTGCTGAGTGGATTTGTCTCGCACCACTTCAACACCAAAAAGCACTTCAATGAGAACAACTACGGAGTTGGCTTCCGGACAGCGGATGGAGTGTTGGTAGGCTACTATCGCAACAGCCACTACAAGGACAGCGTGTATGCTGCTTACGAGGCACGCTGGAAGCTAACTGAGCATGTGCACTATGGCGTAGTGGCAGGTGGCGTGACAGGCTATCGCCGGGCGGTAACGCCCTTGGTTATGCCAGAGGTTGTCATGAAGGACGGCAAGCTCGAAGTCGCAGCGACCTACGCGCCAAAGGTCATGGAGAGAACACCTGCACTGGTCGCGATGCAGGTGCGGTGGAGTTGGTAATCGCCCACTAGGCAGCTATCACCCAGCAGGAGAGCAGTCCATGTCCGTAGCTGGGGCTTCAGTTGCTTTTTGCTCTTCGCCAGCGTAGTAGGTGAGCTGCGCGCGCCAGTAGGCCTCGACTACCTTGTCGCCTTGCAGTGCAGCCAATTCAGCATGCAGGGCAATCAGGTTTTTCCCCGCGTCGGGAACGGTATCAAGTACAGAGTGGCGCTTAAGTGTCTGGTGCAAGTCAATGACAGCACTGAATACTTTCGTCCATTCAGGGCTATCTGCTACCGCCGGAACTGATTTAAACTCGGTCATTACTCGCGAACACATCATCCCACCAAAAGTTCTGCTTCCACCAGGGCTGGTTGCCACTTGCCGGACGCAATTCGACGTTCTTCTGCCAACATCGCAACACGTAGCGCGCGCGCAAAGGCCTCAAGCACCCAAGGATGGGTCGATACCATGAAACCGCTATGGCTTCCTATGTTCCGGCCCAACTGCGCTTGAAGCGCTTCCAGGTAGGTAGCATGACCCCGCTCTTTTGTTGGCGCCACAGCCTTCTCGGCCGCCGCAAGGAATTCCCCAGGTCGATGTCCACGCCGCCCTATGCCACTTTGGTCAAAGTGGCGCGCCGGCGTAACCACGCCAGTAATGCGCACTCGACCGCACCAGGGACTACCAGTCAGCTCCAGTAATTCACCGACATATACGCCCTCGGCGCCCATATCTACACTGACGTGGCGCCCGATGAGTTGATGGGTTTCGTTGTCCATTGAATGCTCCTGATTTGGAAAGTACGCGTAAAGACTAGCACTTTTAATAACCGTTAACAATGGGCAACAGTTTTATTTATTAATTAGTTGGCAAATTCACATATTGGCGGTATACAATAGCGACAATTGCGCAACGCCGCCTGTGAACGGTTTCCATTAACCGCTGTATGCGGCCGTCGCAGGCATCCGAATCAAGTAACTGTGTCAAGTAACTGTGAACACCTGGAGAGCACAAGTGAGCATCCTCAGCACCATTCTCATCAACGGACGTAAATTTCTGGGCCGAGCGCTCAGAATTGACAACCAAAGCAACAGCATCTTCATTGATGGTCGCCGAATTGAGCTGGACCAGCAACTGAAAATCGACATCGTTGTCCAAGGTAACCTGGACTCGCTGGAAGTCGGCGCGGCAAGCACGATTGAGGTCCAGGGTTCAGCCAGCCGTGTAAAAACCGGCTCAGGCAACGTGAAGTGTGGAAACGTCACGGGCGACGTGACTTCCGCCAGCGGTCGTATCGAATGCGCCGCAGTGGAGGGTAACGTGTCCTCGGCAAGCGGCAATATCTCCTGTGGGACTGTAGGGGGAAGCGTCAAGACCGTCACTGGCGACGTGAAAATTCGACGCGAGTAAGGCCGGCCGAGCCAATTACTAGGTTTCACGTGATGGCTGGCGCTGGGGTGAAAGCTATACGCCTACGAGGCATTCACTTTTTGAAAGGACAACATCATGGCAGAACGACTGGTTGCAGAAATTATGCAGGCTTTCAAGGCAAAGATTGAGCAGCACAAGCTGGAAACCCTTCAACACTACCCGAACGACTTGATGAACGACCAGAAGCAGCTGACAAGGCTTGCGATGGCCGGCGCGAAGTTTGCCTGGAAGGTTGGCCATACCGGCACCCATCTGTATGCGCTGGGCCTCCACCCTAAGCGCAATGAGCACGTCACTTACGTTACACGCGACTCCGCCTCCGACCGCTTCTACCTGCTAGAGTTCACCAGCGCAGGCTACAAGCTGACTGAACAGGACAGGAAGGAATTTGAAGGGCTCCAACGCACTCGTATTCCTTACCAGCAGGATGGCAGTAATGAGTCATTCTGGTTGACGAAAGACGGTGTGCGCGTCGGTCACTGCCAGAACAAGTTCACTGGCGATGCCCAGCGGCCTAAGTATGCGAGTACCATCACTCCAATGAATGGCATCAGCAAGCTGGATAAAGAGGCCTTGCATGAATTCGCCATGTTCAGCGTCGTTGCCTTGGCTCAGACCTTGTTTGTAGGCCAGGAGGAGATTTGGATTTCGCCTCTGCCAAAGGGCAGGAACTGATACACTCAAACCCCGGTTATCCGGGGTTTTTTCAATGAAAAAACAGCCCACAGAAGGGCTGTTTTAGAGTTTAGGCAGCTTGTTTTTCCTCGGCCTGAGCTGCAATCAACTCGTCCCACTCGTCGCGCATCAACGTGCGAATGCGGAAAGGGGAACGATTCTGATGCTGGAACGGTGTACTGCGATTGCGGTTTTCCATCTCAGCAGGGGTCAGTCGATACCGGCAGACACGGATGAAGTCATCCGACATGCCTGTCACCCACCATACCTGCAGTCCGTCTACCAGCATCGTCGCCGGGTCGTGCGCGTCGAATGATTCGGGCAGGAGTACGCCCATCCGTGGCGCCACACGATTGTTGTCCAGCAGACTAAAGGCATTGCGCAGATAGTCCGGCGTGATGGCTTTACGCGCCACCCATGGACGTTGCGAGTGATGCGCTTCCCACATCCGCGCATACGTACCACCATTGACGCAGGCCAGCATGTAGTAGTCCAGCGGACGGAACACACCCACACTGGTCTCAATACCCAGGCGCTGCAGCGCTTTTGCGTCTTGCTTAGCGAAAGCAAATCGATTTCGCACTGCCAGTTGCATGGCTTCACACATTGCTGCAATACGCTCGCGGTCGCCCAGGGTCTTTGGCATAGCCGAAGCTGCTGCTTGAAGGAACGTCAGGCCTGCAGAAATAGATTGGTCGTTGTGCATTTGATTTCCTCGAAAGTAGTTATGGAGTAACACCACACTCGTATAGCGCCGAACCCTGGTTGCCTATACCTACCGAAGGCAAAACTCTCTTTGAAAGGTCCAACTATGAAAACCGATGACACCTCAGAACCATCCATCACCGGCCTGAGCGCCGCTGAACTGGAAACCCAGTACATCAAATTGGCCGAACAGAATGGTCGTCTGGCCGAATTGTGTCGCCTGAACGACTACGACCCAGCCCATGGCGCGGTCCCAGAGCACTGGAAACCATTGTTCATGCCGTTCTTCAAGGCCGCGGTCGAACTCGGCGCCACGTTGGCTACCAAGCCCGGCCACGCACCGAAATAAGTCCCGCTACATCTCCAAGCCCCGGCTCATGCCGGGGCTTTCCTTTTCACCTTTAGCTAACAGCCAGCTAGCGGAGCTATACCGAGGGTAGGACAACTCTCAACTTAAAGGAAAAAGTTATGAAAGCATCTCGTATTTTCGTAGGCATCGACGGCGCAACCCTGCAACTGAGCTCGGGGGCAAAGGCAGTTGCCGTGTACCCGGTTCAAAAGGGTGAAAAAGAGTCGTATATGCTGCTGGAAAACGGCCGGATGGCTACCCTCAAGGGCAGCCGCATCAACGGCGTTGGCGTGCCACGGTTCCTCGCAGATAACGGCTTCGCTTTGGCAAAGCCAAACGACCCGCAAGCTGCAAAACTTGCGGACATGCTTGACGTTCGTGAAGGTACGAAGCTGGTGGAAGCGGCTTGCGGTGATAAGGCCCAGGCAATTCAACAGTCGATGGCTGGGAAGGTTTGCTCCTTCGTTCCGTTCGACGAATCGAAACCCATCAAGCAAGTCACCGTGAAAGAAAAGTGCAACAGTATTACGGTGCTGTTTGACCTGCAGAACTGCTTCAGTGCGGCGATGGTTCGTACCGACGCGGCTGACAACCCGTTCGGCGCTGACTTGTCCTTGGCCTCGGGCTGGCTGGTTGGCCCTGAAGTCGATGCAACCAAGCTGCCTCGTAACAGCGAATATGGTGGCGTAGTTGAACGTGCAGTCTTCACCATTTGCAATACCGGGATGGCGACACCTGTGCGCGCAAACCTGGTAATGCCTGATGATGCAGCTGCGGATGAGCCATTCCCACGTGGCATGCTGGAAATGGAACTGAGCAACGGCGACCGCGTCCATGTCGGCGTCAATGCCGGCGATGAACTGGAAGTGGATTACCTCCGAGGCGGTGCAGTACTGTACTCCCGTGACGGCATGTCCGAGCTGCGGCTTGGCGATGTCATCGGCAGTATCGCAGCTGTGATTGTCCGGGTAAATGAAATGGACGCTGCGGCTTCCAAAAAGTCCTTGAAGAAAGCTGCTTAATTCCGCAACTCTGACCTCGGCTCCGGCCGAGGTTTTTTCATCTAGAGAATGAGAAAGGGCGCCAAAATTGGCGCCCTTTTAGAGTTGCTTCACTACGCTGAGGCCAGCGCCTGGAGCAGATTCTTGTCGGTTAGTGCTTCTTCGATGATGTAGACCTTCAAATCCGACACATTCAGGTCTTCGATGCGGTGAATCACTTCTTCGACGTCCGAAGTGAAGGCTTGGTCGGTGTAGTTATATGGTGCATAGCCGCCCAAAGCCAGTGCGGTATATCCCACCAGGTCAACCTTGACGCCTACGCCCTCAGCCTCACCATTCGCCTCGGCATCCAGCAATATGAAATCAATACCCAGTACGGTGATGTCTCCGCTTCGCAGGTCCAGACTCAGGCGAAATTCCTCGTCACCACCTTCGGTAATTTCGCTAAGGGCATACTGTGTGGCGCCTTCCAACTGCTGCTTCAATTCTTCCAGCTTCGCACGCATCGCCGGTTCTGCGGCATTCCAGTATGGCTGATAGTCTTTAAGTTCCATGGTCCTCTCCTTTGTTAAATTGGCCTACAAAGGTATAGGGCATGGAACCTTGACCGCTCAGTGCACGCAGACTTTCCACGCCTTTTCACGCATCCTTGTAACCCAAAGCAACAAGCGCACCCGAACGCACATGGGGATGCCCAGCGCTGTGTCCGCGTAATGGTCTATCCGCCAAAGTTGCTCGAGGGCTTCCGAAAGGTCTTTTGCGCGAAATGCCGCGCGTAGTGGCCGAGTCTTAGATAGCACCGTCATAGCTCGGCCCCAATCAAAGTTCTTGCGTCCAGAACGCCATCTTAGGGTATACCGGCAGTCGCCCAAACCGGTTCACCGAGCAAAAGCCGGCGTGAGCCAGGCCATGAATGCCGCGATGACTATGGGCCGCCAGGGCCAGCCGCTCTTCGGCGCCGGTGCCTACGCCGTCTTCGTCAGGATAATGGTGGTCCTTAATGATGTCCTCGGGCGCAAGTCCAATGTGAAGGCCGAAGGCCCAGGCCCAGGCTGTGGCCTCAGGGTCGGAACATTGGATGACGGCGCGATACAGCGGCGAGTCCGGATGCAAGTCTAGCCTGTCGACATCAGCCAGCATCTCCTTAATCAGTCCGTCCATGTCGAGGTTCGCGCGTGCCCGATACCGGCGGGGAGCCAGCGCCAGGTGGCCAGCCTCATGGAGAACGTCGCCAACATCGCATTCTGGCGCCACATGAAGGGTGCCGGTCACGATTCGAATCCCCTTCAGGAAGCCGGTGGCGCCCTCAACGAGGAGGGTCTCAATTCCAATTTCATTGAGAGCCGCAATGGCCCTGGCCAACTTCTCATCCACTGCAGGTCCTTGAATGGTTTCGCGTTTCATGACTTTGCCATCCTGGTTAAACCACATAGTGTACGGCATGCGCCTCAGTTGGCAGCGGTGGCTCCCACTTCGACAGCATATCCTGCAGTGCCTTATTGTTCAGGGAGGTGTCCCTGCGGCTGTTTCTGGCCAGCAGTTCCGCGCGCGGTCGCTCCAGGTACACAATTTCAACCTGCGCGTTGTAGGCATACAGCAGGTCTAGAGTCTTCGTCCGGCGCAGCTCGTTAAGGTGCGTCGCATTCCATACGAATGGGGCTTTTGCGCGTAGGAGCGTCTTTGCTTTGTCGACTGCCTGGTGCGCCACCATGCCTTCATTCTTTCCGTGTCGCAGGCCCAGCTCCTCGCGTGCGTCGTCAAAGCTGACCACTGGCAGACCAGGGCGATTCGCAGCAACCCACGTGTCTTTGCCCGCAGCCGGCGGTCCGGCCATTACGGTGACCTTGGAGCCTGGCTCCTGGAACAAAGAATAGTCCGGGTGCACCGTGGCGCCACGGAAATAAGAGACAGCAGTGTGTGCATCAACAAAATCGCGCGGCCGGCTAAAGCAGTTTTCTTCCCGCGCCAGTTCACGGAACAACTCAATGTTGTCCAGCACGCGCGAAGTGTCCTCGCAAATGCGGCCGCGGATATCGGCTTCAGCAAGCAGGGCCAGCAAACGATTATCCAACTGCCACGACAAAGAGCGCACCTGGAACTCAGGGGTGGTGCCTCGCTTATTGCCGTCCATGATGAAGAATGGGAGCTGATGTGCCGAGACCATCCGGCAAACCGCCTCCCGTACCTCAAAGGGTACGCCAGCATCCCACAGTGCCACGCGCGCGTCCAATGCGCCTTTTCTGGAATGGCCCGGGTGATGGATATCACCTGTTCCTTCATCGACGACGGTGGTGCGGTGCTTTGCGATGTCGTGGAGGAGGGCAGCGAGAAACACCTTCACCTGGTCGGCACGGGCCAGCTCCTGGTAGCCCGGCAGCGCCAGCAGCTCCTGCACAACCATTTGCGTGTGAATCCACACATCACCCTCAAGGTGATAACGTCCTTGCATTACGCCTTTAGCCAGTTCCAGCTGAGGGAATGCCTCAAGGCAGGCTTGAAAATCAGGCTTGCTGCCGAGTTGCGGCACCAAAGCTTCAATGTGCTGCCACATGGCGGCCTCCGTGGAAAGGTGGAATTGATTTTAACATTATACCAAAAATCACATTTAATCGCCACATCATTTCAAGCTATAGCACAAAATAAACCGCCCAGTATTGCACTGGGCGGCTGAGCGACGAGTTAGGTTCAAAGAGGCTCAAGCAGCCAGCAAGGGTTTATGGATTTGAAGGTGACTCGGTTGCAGGCAAATCATCATGTCTACTTGCCCGTCCTCTTCAACCAGGTAGACTGTGTCATAGCCCTGTTCAATGAGCATTTCGCGATAGGTCGTGTAGAACCTTTGCTCACAGGCTCGATATTCCGGACTTTCGTAGTCATAGTTAAACGTCTCTTTGAGGCAGTCACGGTTCATCCGTACAAGCTCTGACAATGGCATTCGGTAGGCCTTGTCAACCTTGATGTCGACTTCGAGACAGTACTGCCCGAATCGTTGTCCCAAATCGCGGGCTACGGCCAACCAAACACCGAGATGCCCATTGCCGGACATACCAGGTCGGGCGGCATTGTCGAGGTTGAAGTGCTCAAAAAGCTTGTTCGTGCCATGGTAGACGCGAAAGCATCCCTGGGATTCAAAGCCACATTTCTGCATAAGGTCCTCCTGTAGTTTTCCTTGGTTTGTATAGCTCCTTTGGGCAATGAAATGAAAAAGCCGCCTGCAGTTGCAAGGCGGCTTTGAGTATGGTGAGTCTGATGCTTAGGATTCGAACAGTTCGCCGTCCTTGTCATAGTCTTTCCAGATGCCGCCATCGTCAGGCAGGCTGTCATTGGCGGTAATGCCTACGTAGCAAACATCGTCGAGGTATTTAGCCTCACGGCGAACTTCCCCGCCGCAGTGGTCGCAGACGGTCTGGGCGACGTCGGTCATGAAGCTCTGGAATTTTTCGCTGGTGTCCAGTTCGCCGGCCGAATTAGGGTCCGTCAGCAACTTTGTGATGATGGCGGCCAGTTCGTGATTGTTGATTTGCTTGCTCATTTATGTCCTCGAGTATTGTGCCGAAAGCGGTCACACCCAGTATAGCGGAACGGCGAACTACACCAGATACTTGCTGTATTGCTGTTTTATGGTATATTATTGCGAAAATCTACCCACCAACAAGGCAATATACACCATGCACGCCAAACCAAATGCGCCTGCGCAGGGAACCGCAGCCCTGATGTCGACCTCGTTCAAGCTCGCGGTCCCAGATTATCCATCCCTTCCTCGCTGGCCTGAACTTCAACAAGCCGTCAATATTCACATTAAGCAGGAAATCCATGTGAAGCGACGAGCCCTCAACCTTCCTGTGCAGCTGATGAGAAAGTGTGGCATGAGTCCCGAAAAAGGGGTGAATGTCGCTGTTCATAAAGGAAAGGCACTGGTCTGGGGTGGCGCCGCAGGCGGCCCTTACCGTTCGGATGAAGAGAGCAAGAATTTCATCCTTCACACTCGATTCCTCGGTGGGGTGCACTTATCCGAGCAGCTCGCCATTGTCGAAGGCCCGGACTACCTGATTATTACCACACGCAACGAAGCGTTTAGCCTTGCGGGAGAAGCTCCTGCACAACTGCACGCCCCCTGGGAGCGAATTAGCCGAAACGCAGTGCCAGCGCTGGACCAAGTGCTGGACGCATCGAGTGTAGAAATTCACGCTTGGCACGACTTTAGCATTGGCGCTAGCAACAAAATGCGAAAGAGTGCTGTGGCTTCTGTATCAGGAACAATTTGGTGGAAGGCTGGGTTCCGCGTAGGAGACGCAGTTCGATTCACCCGGTACAAAAACGCTACGGTCGTCGAGAAATGCTCTGTGGCGGACAAGCATAGCGTTATCACAAGTTCCCGTGCCAACGGATTGCCTCGTCACTACATCGGGGCAAACCTCTTTAAGGAAATTTTTACCAGTCCTCGCCTGCGAGCGGTCGCGACCGCAGACAAGCTGATTCTTACGCTTCCAAATAGTGACCTCGGGGCCCGTTGCGTTACAGCGCCCAAGCCAGAATCCTCGAAACAAATTCCTCCGCAACCTCTGGATGATAACTCCCCACTGGAGGCAGCTGACCTGAACATGTTCACCTGGAAGGACTACTCGATTACCGGCCGGCACGCCACCATTGACGAAAGTCTCTTCGCGCTGGCGGGCATGCAATCTGGAACCCCTATTCGGTTCATTCGCTACCCGAATGCGCTGGTAGTTGAAAGCTGCGACAAGGAAGATATGGAGCTCGAACTGAAACCATTACGGATTCCGGCTTTCCGTCGCATTGGTTTCAGTGGGACAGGCATGGCCGTACATTCAGCGCTGCGCGCTGTTGCGACCAGAGGCCAGTTGGTATTTACTCCACCAAAGAGCGAGCTTGGTATCCGCTGCGGCCAAGCGGTACCTTGGCCCGATGACATCGAGAAGCAGATTGCAATGCTGGAATCGCTGCGAGGCGAAGCCTCACAGACCGATGGCTCACTGGCGCAGACTATCGCAGTCACGACAGAACTGGCCATTGCTCGTCTCCGGAAAAAGCTTCCCAAACCAAAACGCGTAAAAGCACCAGCAAAAGTAAAGGTTGCAGTCCCACAACGCAATAAGGCACAAGTAGTGCATAGTCTCAAAGTTGCGCCTCAAAACGCACCTGAAAAGTCCACTGGCGGGTTGCCACAATTTGTCCACAAAGATGTCGCCCTAGTCACTCACGATTACGCCGTAAAGAACGGCGCTGTCGTGAAGCTTTTCGGTAGCATCTGGACGGTTGCGGGCTTTGCCTGTGAGCAGCCAGCCCGTCTTGTACAGTACGCAGATGCGCTCGTTATTGAACCTTGCTCGGAGCATGAAATGCAGTTCCGAGTCATCACTACTGCGGCTAATTACCCGTGCCGCTATATCAGTATTGAAGGAACTGTACTGGACGGCGCAAAGTTCGTCCGGGTGACGGCACTCCATGGTCGGCTGGTTTTGATGGAAGGCGATGGTTCCCTTGCGGGACACCTTGGGGCTCAGCAACAAGGGGCTGTTGACACGACCGAATATGAGGTACCTACTGGTCGTCGACTTCAAATCCAAGGCCGCTGGCTGAGTCAGTACGGCTTCCTGCCAGGCGCACACTTCGTAGTGACCAAGTTCAAAAATACAGTGCGGGTTTCGCTGACCGAATTCGGCAAGTCAATGGTTACCGAGCACTCTCCTGGCTCATCGAAACTATATGTACCTGCCACCGCATTCTCGGCATGGGGCAAAAAGAAAATTCAGGTTCGTGCCAGGAGCGGACAACTGATTCTCGTCGCAGCCTAAATCCTACGGGGCTGGCGCTGGTCAGCCCTTAAATTTGCACTTAAAGGAGTCTGTATGAAGTTCGTGATTGCACTAATGTTCGCTGCCGTTTCAAGCCTCGCGCACGCCGAAGTGATTGGTGATGTCGACACTGCTTTCCAATGGGTTGGGCCGAACCACAAAATCCAGGTCGAAGTTTTTGACGACCCAAAGGTTGCCGGCGTATCGTGCTTCCTCTCCCGCGCGAAGACCGGCGGCTTGAAGGGCTGGGCTGGCCTTGCCGAGGATAAGGCCGAGGCATCAGTGTCCTGCCGCCAGATTGGCGACGTCATCAAGTTCACCGGCCCGCTGCCTAAGAAAGAAGAGGTCTTCTCTGAAAAGACGTCTCTGGTATTCAAGCACCAGCGTGTAGTCCGTATGGTTGACCCTGTACGTAACGTGCTGGTGTACATGGCCTACTCCGACCGTCTCGTGGACGGTAGCCCAAAGAACAGTGTGTCGGCAGTTCCAGTCCCGTCGACGCTCAAAATTCCGATGAAGTGAGCTTAATCGGCCCCGTTGGCAAGCTTCGACGCCTCCAACTAGGGGGCGTTTTCATTCGACGATAGTTCTCTGGTTGAGAGGCTATACGGGTCTGTAGGGCATAGACAATCAACCAGGAGAATCAAATCATGATGCAGCAAATGAAAATCGCCGATAAGGCTATCGCAATCGCACAAGCAGCCACCGGCCGCAAGGCTGGTGCTGACAACACAATTTGTCCGAAGTGCGGCGTTGCATGTAGCCACACTCCCATGGAAATGCATGGCTTTGCTATGGATGCCTTGCAAGAGGCCTCCAATTCCCAAGCCAGGGACGAGGAAGCATGCCGGCGCGCCAACGAAGCTGAAGCAGACTCAGGGCTGGATGACGATGCCAACCTCTGTGTTAGCTTCGGGCCAGGGCCTAGTGCGGCTGTCCAAACGTCTGCCGCCGAGCAAGAAGCTGCGCTGACCAAGCTGCGCGATGCAGCCGCGGCTTTGGGCTTCGCCTTAGTGCCGTTCATTCCTAACCGTGCTATGCGCATGGCTATGGACGATGAAGGCTGGCTGTGGGAAGACCTGCTTGCCGCGGCCGAAGCCGTCACTGAGCCTGAGTACGAGCGCATCGCTACGACTCGTGAGCAGGTTGTCGATGTTCTGGGTCAGGCACTTCCGCTGCCCACCCCAGAATGGCGCTTTACTCGGTCGGAAGGTGGTGAAGTTCCGGCCTATAGTGAAGCTCAGTTGCGCCAGGCTCAGTTCGAGGCAATCCTCGCGTGCGACCCGCTGCAGGAAGGTACGGCACTGCGTGTCGCCCGTGACGCTCTGCAGTTCTACGCGGATAGCGACCACTTCACGTTGCATCAGCCTGACGCATGGGACACTGTGAGCGGCGAGCCTCAGAATTTCTACGAGGATGAGTCGAACACGGCAACTGTCGAGGATGGCTCGATTGCAAAAGCGGCACTGGCAAAGATTACCTTGTCAGGCGGATTTGCTGTTTCCCGGGCAGAGACTGCGGAAGCTGAGGCAAAACAGGCCAAGCAGCTGCTGCGTGTGCTGCGCATCCAATTGCTGTCGGCCTCGAAACTGCTGTCTTCTTCGGAAGACCACAGCAGTCTGCCAGCAAAGTTGGCGGCCGCTGCGAAATGGCCGTTAGGCGCTCAGGTTTTTACCTGCGACCCTACAACACAGCTTCTGGAACAGGCAACCAAGTAAATCACGAGTAAGACTCTTTTTGCTCCAAGCCTCCGCTACCACGCGGAGGCTTTTTATCGGCCCGCTGGCCGCGCCTATACAAAGAGTAGGTCAAATTCACCAGTAGCCAAGCGCTACGAATCATTAGGAGAGGTCATGTTCAATATTTTGAAACCGAAGTTTGCCAGCAACGCTCAACCACATATCGCAGAAGGTCCTACCCGTCACTGGGCGGATAAGCCCATCTTGCGAAAGCTGTTCTGGTTCCTCGTGTTGCCATATCAGGCCGCCCAGACTGTGAACGAAGTGCACCGCAAGCGGCTCCAGCCTCGCGAACTGCGTTCCTCGAAGATGCCGGCACAGAAAGAGCCGGTTCCGGTGCCGACCCCCATCAGCGATTTTTCACTTACCTACCAGGATGAGCTGGAGGTAAACCGTTCGCTCTCCTTCATGGAGTTGGATAACGACAGCACCGTTGCAGAATGGCTGCGCAAGCTCGCCACCAACGGCATCAACAACAAGGAACGCAAGAGCATCGTTCGTGACCTGCGTGCGCTGATTAAGGACTGTGCACAGCAACAGCGTAGCGGAAGTATCGCTGCTTGCTACAAGTCAGCGGCAGAAGGGAAGTGGCTCAAGGTCGAAGAATCCCTACCAGCATGTTACGAGGACGTACGCATCCTGGTAGACGGATATCCTCGAATTGCGCGCTTGGCGTATGCGAAGAGCTACTTCCAGCTGGCCACTTATTCGGGCACCACAAAGCATCAGTATGTCGTCAGTCTGGACCGTGTTGAAGGATGGCAACCCCTGATTGCGATTCCCGCTACGACGCCGCAGTAATACTCAGCCCCGGATTTTACGGGGCTTTCTTCTTTAATAACATCCAGCAGCATATATGCGTTTTGATGATATACTAGTGGCTCACAATGCAGCCAGCTCGACGAAGAAAGCAGACTTTCATGTCCGACAACTTGAACCCATCCGTACCAACCATCAAAACCCAACAATTTCTCGAGCTACTCGCAGAATGGTTCAATGCCGAGGGCGGCCCACACGAAGACCTCTGGCTCACCAAAATAGTCGACCATGTCAGTGATGCTATGAAAGCATTCGGTGACCGGCGCTACCAGGAGGGTTGCTCCGTGATGCGCGGCCAGCTGGCTGAGACGGCCATCAAGTGTTTTGAGGCGGGCGAAGAGTTTGCGCTGAAAAAGGCTATCGCGGGTGCCGACGGTCAGCCAACCCTACCAGCGGCGTCAGTTTTCGTTGGCGCGCTGCGGGACACCATTCTGACCCTGTGCGCGAATGGCTCTGCCGAAGAGAGCCACCAGCAAGGATTCGACGCCGGCGTGCATGCGGCCGCCGCGCTCCTTGCCAAGGACCACGGCTACGCCATGTTCCAATCCGAGCGCGCTGAACTTGAAGAACGGCAAACGATATCCCCGCTGCCCCTGGTGGGCGCCGTTAATATCTTGCTGGAGCGCTACGATGAACTGCGTGGCAACCGGCCGCCGGCGGCCGAGTTCGAAATTCTCCGTGCCGCCCTGGCCGCTCATCAAGGCCTAAAACCGAAGGCAACAGAACCGCAAGTCGTTCATATGACTGAGCCGTACCAGGCTGGCGAACTCAACTCGGCCTTCATCGGCCGGTGGAAGTGCATCCCGTTGGCGTTCGGTGACGGTACCGCGATTATCAAAGAAGGTGCAGGCACACTGCTTTTCCAGTTCTCAGACTACAAAGTCGCGCAAGTTATGACCCACGCCCACAACTCGTCCATCGACGCTGCCCTGACGAATTCTTAAGGTCAGTGCGCGGCTGAGGCCCCAGAACTATACCGAAGGTAGGACACACTCAACCTCAGCCGCAAGGCGCCAATACATCAGGAAATATCATGGAAAACAATCAAGCAGAAATCCGTCAGGAAGAATCCCAGGGCTTTAACGAGCATTTTGCGTACTTCCGTCAAAGTTCGTCGTTCGGCCCGTACATCGAATGCAAAGCCGACGATGAAGGTGCCTTCAAAGCCTTCCGTCAGTCCGCGGTCCAGCAGCCCTTGGTTGCCGAAGTCTGGCAGGTGTGCCTGGAGCACGTTACGGAGGACAAGCGACTGGTTTATCTGGTCGACCCAGAAGTGCCGGCGACGTTCCCTTCGCCCGACCTGGCGGTGCAGTACATCAAGGACCATGAACTGCCTATTGGCTGGGTAGTGCGTCAATTGACGTTGTCGCCGACCGATACGCCAGTAAGCGATGGCGTCATCAACGAAATCACCAAAAATGTTCTGGGCCATTGGCCAACTTTCCAAGCCCAATCCTGGGCATGCAAAGTTGTTCATGCGGTCCTGGCCAACATTCTCAGTCCGCATCAGTTCCTGGGTGTGCCTGTGTTGGAACGCGTGCCTTACCAGGTAGGCAATCTGTACCAGACACAAGCTGGTGACTGGGTACGGTTTGTCAGCGTGCACAACGAAGGCACGAGCTACGAATCCATGGCTGACGAACAAGGCTGCAATCGCTACACCCGCCGTGACTTTGGGCGTGTAACGGGCAGTGCTCATGACTATAGCCATCCCGATAATACTCCGCAGTTGTTTCGCATTGTCCCGCGCGGATACAGCAAAGACATTACCGCGGCTGAATCGGTGGCACCTCAAATCACAGCAAGTGACATCGTAAAAAAGGCCCTGCGCATCGATTGGCTCAATACTGAAACACAGGCACGTCATGTGGCGGAATATGCGGAATCTCTGCTGAAGCCTAGTGCCAAGCACGAACGCATGACCGCCGCTGAAATTGCTAACAAGGCGCTGGGCATCGACTGGTATGACACCGAAAGCCAGGCTCGCCGCGTGGCCGAATGTGCTGAAGAACTGCTGGCTGCGTCTGTAGCCTAACCTCAAGACCTCTGCGCTTCTGCAGAGGTTTTTCTTTGTTGGCTGGAGAGACTCGCGGGCTTTGGGTTAGAAGCTATACGCGAACGTGGTTATTCAAAGTTCGCGACGTAAGTCGTCCCCCAACAAACAAGGAAATATTCATGGAATCCCAACCAGTATTGCAGAACACCCAAAACGCCATCGACGTGGTATTCGCCTTTCTCCAGGAGCATGGCGACAATGCTTCAGAATTCGCCCGTGAGCTTTCGACCAGTGCCTTCGTTCCCGCACTGGCCGACTGCCTCATCAAAGCAGGCTTCGCTCTTCCAGTAAGCAATGCCGCGGAGACGCCTGCTTCGCCCGCGAAGAAGGAGACTGCGGCAGGCGTGCCAGAAGAGCAAGAAATCATTACCAGCCGAAATGGCTCAACCTTGTATTGCATGCACAACGACCGCACCTTCGTCGTCAAGGTTTCGACACTTACCGGCCGTAAGGACAGTGCGCAAATCGCAGCCAAGCAATTCACAAAGGTATTGCAACTCTCGGTTCAGAAGCCAACTCTGAATAAATGTGCGAGCGCCATAGCTGTGTATGTCGACCTCGAGCAGCAACAACGTGAACTTCGAGAAGCGTGGGATAAGTATCGCGACGGCCAAGAGCTGTCGCTCGATGATGCGTTCGTCTTTGCGGCAGGTTACATCGCGGCGAAGCAACGCGTCTCAACCAGTTCAGGTCAACCTCAATAACTCGACGGCCCTGTTTCACTACAGGGCTCTTTTTTGCACTGCGACTCGCTGGCGCTGGTGCGCTATACCGGTCGTAGGGCATACCATTCACAGAAAGCCTCAGGCTTATCAATACATTTAGGAGAGCACCATGCTCAAGCAAAAAGTCGTCATCGAAGTACAAGGAAACTCGGAAGAAGAACTGGCCCAGTCCATTAAGGAAGCTGGTACGGTCCTGGCCAATGAATCGTTCGATGCCGCGACTGATTTGGGTTTCCCCAACATCAACATCATGCGCGGCCTTCCGGAGAAAGAGTCTGAATGGTCGCCAAACGTTCTGTATGTCATTGGCACCGATAAAGAAGGCAAGGTCGTTATTCGTGGCAGTCGTTCTTCGTTCGACGCTCAAAAGGACTACTTCGTCATGGAGTCGGCACTCGAGCTGTCCCAAGCGGTGGAGCTTCGTGGCGTCAATTTCAAGGAGCACAAAATCGGCGGTCTGCTGGTTCGCCCGGTGCCGGCGCCGAAACCTGCCCGTACCGTGGTGCCTGAATACAAACTGGCCCACATCACCGACCTGGCGGACATTGCGGACGAAGACGTCGACGAATTCGTCCGCGGGCTGCCAGGCCTCATCTCCATGATGAAGATTGCCAAACACGACGGCAGCGAACAAGGTCTCGAACTGGCGACTGTGATGCCGATTATTCGGTTCATTCCAGATTCCTCCGACCAGGTGCAAGCCAAATCGGGTGACATCCAGGTGACGGCTACCATTGCCGAGATGCAGGCTGGCTGGGAACGTACTAAGCCAACTGCTGACGGAAAGCAGCAATGCTCTGGCGAATGCCATGTTGTGCGCGACCAGGACGCTCCACGTCACGGCTGCTGCCAGACCTGTGGCGAGGTAAAGCACCTGGGCTAAGTTCAGCTCAACTCAAAGCCTCCCTTGCGGAGGCTTTTCTTTTTGCATCGATTTTTGCCGGTTCTCTATTTTTGAAAACTGCTTGAAGAGCTGCTCGTATCTGCTTCGGTCGTGCGAATCGTTGCCGGTTCATTTGCCGCCACAGGCACTGTGAAGAAAAGCTCCGGCACCAGGTGGCGCGCGGAGCTTGTTGAGAGGCGTTATGCCTTAGTCGAGTACAGTTTTTCCATGCCTTCATAACCCTTGAACGCATTAGCAAGGCGTTCTTTATAGTTCGTGTGACCTTCACGAACAGGAATGGCTACCGAAATGACGCAGCGGTCAGGCATATCGTCATGGTCCAGTGGGAACACGATAACAGCTGGCGCCGAAGTCGTGCGCATGTCATCAATGGCTGCGAGGCAAGCCGCCTTTACGACGGCTTCGTCCGGAAAGTCCATACCGTCCCAGGCCTCAGCCTTATACGCAACTTCCAGGTTGCCCAGTACATACATCTGGCCGGCAATGCGAACCACATAGGACAGCACGTAGCCGGGACCATCATCGAACGGCACGTTCTTCATAAGCTTGGTCGGAACACGCCCGGTATGTACTTCGCCGCAAGAGTTCGTCAGGTACGTGATTTCTGGATAGGTGACTGCGGCCACCAAAGCCAGCATTTCGTTGGTAATGACTTCTGGCGCAGTAGTCACAGGCCACACTTTCAATGCGCGTACGAGCTCCCAATCGGTCCACAGTCCAATAGACTCGATACCGTTGCTGGTCTTGCCGATAGTGAAGCAACCACTGGCCGCATTGCCCAAGCGGGTTTTAGCCCAGCCCGCTGCATACAGCAGTTCGTTGACTTTGGATTCGACAGAATGTGCCAGTGGAGAAAAAACGGATGCCATGGTTATACCTTTCAAGTGGATGCACTGAGGGGTGCGTTTATATTCCTCAGTCGGTATAGCTCACGGCCTTGGCTCGGCCGGCCTTCAAAATTTTGAGGTACGTGATTGTCCATACTGTAGAATCCAGGCACCTCCAACACTAAAGCCAGACCATGCAACAGGCATCTCAGCTCATCATCAACAAACTCTCGCGAGACGAACTTGTCTCCATCCTCCAAAACCAGGGCGGCTACCAGTGCTACGACCACGAGGGCACTGAGTATTTGCGCGAAGTTCTGCGCTCCGATATTGAAAAAGGCGTGCTACCTGAGTCTATTCTGCCGACGGACTAATCGGCCCTTGGCCAGCGTTGAGACGCCTCCAAAGAAAATGGCTCGCCAGCCGTAGCCGGGTTGAGCGCTATACGAGCTATAGGACATTTCAATTGGAGGCTTCATGAGCACTAAAATCTACGAAGGATTTCAAATTCCCTCGGACTCAACCCGGGCACTTACAACCTGGGTTTCAAGCATCACTGACGGAGTAAAAGCATTACAACGGGAGCGTATGCTTAAGGCCTACGCCACCTTGTTTACGGTCCTGGTCGACAAGTCGCTGGTTGCGCAAGCAAAGCCGACTGCTAGACCAGACGCTTTTTCCGAGCAAACACCGAAATGGGCTATCTTCGATTCGGTTCGTGCACGCCAAAGAAAGATGCTGGAAACTCGCCGTAGAGACCCGGAAATTGACTTTGAAGTCATGCTTGTTTGTCGGACGCATCCAAAACTTGGCGTAGTTCTGGGATTTGTCGTTAGTGAGTTTGCCAGTGAGGTCCATAAGCTCGTGGTTCAAGCGGCGCCGGCTATCGACTACTCATACTGGAATAATGTCGACCGCAGTGAAGGGGTGTCTGACGAGGAGTGGGACCGGCGCGGAGATGCGTGGCACGATGTTTTGCGGTCCACAAGCCCTAAAGCCTTCTTCTTCCAGTTCGAGAACGAGGACGTGACCGACCTGGTACGATTTGAAGAGGTTGCGCCATACCTCCCGTCAATCGAGGCCCGGGCGAATAAATTTGCGGTGCCGCAGTTGTTCAACACCTGGATTGCTGAAAACGAAGTCAAGATGACAAATGATGCAAGTTCGTCTGTGGCGACGTATTTGGAATACACGGACATCATTCGTGAGAATCCTCAGTGGATGCAACGCCTGCAGCAGCTAATTGTGGAGATTGGTAAAACGCTTCCGTCCAACGAAGCACTGGCCGGTATGTGGGATACCCCTCAACAGTTACTGATTGCCAAGGACCCTTATTAAACACTCTCCCGTCCTTGTAGGACGGGATTTTTGTCTACGGCCGCTGCGGTGTCCACGATACGTGGACACTGAACTGAATCTGGACAAATTGCGTTAAGTCAGGGGGTTGCGCCGGCCAAAGGCGGTGAGTGCGCTATACCAGGTAGGACAATTATTTCTGAAAGGACAACCCCATGTCGTATCGCCGAGTGATTCCTCGAGACCTGTTTAACGAAGCAAATCTGCTGAAATGCTACGGCCGCATCTATATCAACTTGGAACGAGCGGAATTGCCTCACGTCGAATTGGACCACGATGGAGAGCCATTCAATATCCAGCAGGATTCCAGCTCAGGCGCCATCTATGTTGAGAACGTCAAGTTGAAGGTGAACGGTAAAGCTCTTCGGTTGGAGCGGCCTCTCAATAGTCGGGAAGCCTGGCCACTGAACCTCATCACTGAAGACGATGAAGAAGTCACCGTTTTCACGAGTGATGGTGATTTCACCGTGGACCTGGTCGAGCACCTTAAATCTAACGCTAACTAATGGAGTAACAATGGACCTGCTCGAGACCTTGCTCGCAAAAATTCCAGATGGACGCCCACAACGTCAAGATTCAACAAATGCCCAACACGTAGTTGTTGAATCTTTCCTGACTGCCAACGACGGACAGACATTGTCTTTGTTGGACCGCGTGCATGTTGCGAACCAACTCGGAATGTATGATGCTGCCGACCTCTACAAAGTGCAGGCGGCCCGTAACCAGTAATACTTGACTGGCTTCTGAATCTCTAACGGCTCCTTGCGGGCCGTTTTCTTTTGTCTAAGCCATCCTGAGAATAAAAAACCCTCCAAGACATAAGCTTGGAGGGTAGGGGAGAAGTCGGCTTATTTACGCCGAAGTCTGAATCATCGCTGCCTCATACTTCGCGATAGTCTCGAGGCTAATCCACTCTGGTTTTTCAGGTAGAGCGTTATAGACCTCTTTCATTTTCTGGATTTGCTCAGCTTCATCGCCAGCCCAGAGGTGCTTTTTAACTCGATTGCCGTGTCCCAGGTAGTACTCGCAGTCCATCTGCAAGCGAGCCAAGAGCTGGTAATTGAAGCGGTCTGGCTCTGGGATGTTGCTCAATTGACTCCGTCCTTTATCGATGCGCTCATCGTGCACGATTTCGTAGGGAGTGTCTTCAGCTGGCGGCTGTGAGTTGGTCTCATTGTTCAGCAACACCGGCTCGGCGAGACCCAGGATAGCCAAGGTGGCTTCGTACTTCGCAATCTGATTGTTCCACATGCTGCGATAGTTCTCGTTGTCGAGGCTGGCGGCATACGCTTTGATACCAGGCAGTGCGTCCGCCAGGAATTCAGCAGACTGCATCAAAGCGGCGGCTACGGGCATTGCTTGATAAGCAAACTCGAGCGCGTCGTCCCATTTGGCGACACCGGATTCGGTCGCAGCGGTATTTTCGTTGACTGCGGCCGTCAGTGCGGTCTTCAGATTTGGCAGAGTGTTCGTGTTCATGAATGTTCCCTAGATTAGTGGTGTGAGATGACCTCAACTTGTATAGAGCTGACCGAGGCGCACGCTTCAATTTACGGCTATTCCGGGAATGTATCCGACGCCACGTTCGGCTATACCTTTTGAGATATTTATCGAGAAAGGACAATACATGCACAACACAGAAGGGCAGTTGCCGGCTAACTTGTTCGACCGGATGTCGGCCGCGCTGGTTGGTGCTACGAACCCCTATGCTCGCAAGGACCTACAAAAAGCACAGGGCTCGACGAAGTTCATTGGCCGCGGCTCGCCAGCGTCCTCGACTAACCGATACCGGCTTGCAGCTGGCGACCTGGCAAACACCGGGAACTATACAGCAGCCGACATCGTCTTCGTTTCCGTCGAAGGGGCGCGACGGGGACGTATTGTCGCGGATATCGCCGAGCTCTGGAAAGCGGCTGAAGCAGGCGTTACGTTCGTCACCGATAACGACTACGACCGCAACCGACCGTACAACGTTGGTGAACGTGAGGTCTCAGCACTTCTTCGAGTTTGGGGTTACCGAGACAATGGCTCCGGATATTGGCGCCTAACTCGGTAGTTTGAACAATTCCTGCCGTAGCACCCAAAAGTCACCTCAAAGCCTCCGCAAAGCGGAGGTTTCTTTTTGGCAACCCTATCAGCTTGCGTAGCAGTTTGCCTGGCACGGGACAGCTGTCGATACTGAGTTCCTGAAAACCATCCTAGACGGCCAGGAACAAATTTGTGCAAACCGCCGGCGTAGATGTCTCCCGTAAATTATGTCTTCAAACCTGATAATCCGTATTATCAGGTTTGATTTAATGCCTAAAGTATGGGGTTTTCCCGTTTCACGGACACTTTTTCGGGGGTTTTGGCACCTTTAGGAGCCCCATTGGGCTGGGCTCTGGCACCGTTTGGCGGGTTGCCCGCACTCATCGGTAGCGCCTAGACCGGCTGAGCACCGGTTTGGCTTGAGCAAGATATTAGCACCAGTTTCCAGTAGCGCCAACAAGTCGTTTTGAGGGCCTAAACCGCAAAATTCTTGCCGTTCCATGGGCGGCGGCAGCCAAGTGCGGGCCGAATATTGCTACAAATGAAAGTACTGCTCAGCGGGCCTAAATACAAAAACGCCGGCTAGTGCCGGCGCCTGGTTGCAGTGGTCAGGAACGCTTACGCGGTGACCAGGGAACCCAGTTGGTAGATTTTTAGTCCCTGTCGCGCCAGTTGCACAATTCCTACGCAGCAGGCAACGCTACACGAAATGATTACGGCCAGAACTGGCGTATGCAGCGGAATGGCAATCACCAGTGAGGTCGGCAAAATCAGCGACCAGCAGACCGCAAGCTTGATATTTCGCTTTGCTCGAGCCAGCTTCGCAGCTGGGGTAGCAACTTTGTTTTTGACGCGTTGGTCTAAGAACCACTGATTTGCCTTTGGCATGAGCAGGCTGCCCAGAATGGCAATCATGAAGGCGTAGCTGAAATAGCCGCCGATTTCAGAAAGCATCCCGCCACTATCGCCGACATCACCGCCCGACAAGCTCAGCACGGCGCTGAAGATGTTCCAAATGAAATAACTCATCCGGGCGACATTGCTGCCCCACCCTATTCCCAAAATGAGCATCGCCTGCGGTGCGAGCGTAGGCAACGCAACTCCCAACAAGCCAGGTCGAGATGTCGTTTCAATGGTTAAACCAACGGCCATTAGCCAATCCAGCCAAGCCACTACCAATGCAAAAGTGACAATACCAGGGCGAATATTCGCAACAGCGTTGCGCTGAGCATCGAGCATTTATTACCACATGGAAAGTTTCAGGTAAGACTTTTTACCACAAATATTTCCAAATTGCAACATAATTATTCCCGATGTTTTGCGAGGTCCGTCTGCTATTTGCAGCTATACACACAGACTAACTTTTTTCGGTCATCGGCACGACGGCGGCGCCTTTCGGGTTGCACCGTCGTTCGATGGCCTTTTCTTGCCAAAGCTGCAATGCAAATTGACAACCTCAAGGTTCGGCCTCCCTCTGTGGGCCTGATGTTTTACGCGTTGCTGTCTCTCACGGCGCTCTCGCTGCTTGGTGCGTACTTTCTGGACTACTCGCAGAAGGCTTTTGTGCCAGGCTATCTTCAGGTAGCCGGCGGCGATGTCCGACTTGTGGCGCCAACTCGAGGGGTTGTCGACTTCTCCGTGAAGCTCTCGGCAACAGTCGAGAAAGGGCAGCCTGTCGCTCGGCTGCAGCGGGAAGACAGTGTCCCTGTAACCGGTAGCGTTCAGCAGGCTCAGCGCGCGCTCTCTGCTCAAAAAGAACAAGCTGCCGGACTTGAGTTGCAGGATTCGGTCTCCGCATTGCGTGCTCGCCAACAGGCCATCCAACGTCAGCGCGATTTCGCAGTGGAGAGCGTCAAACACGCGGAACAAGAAGCGGAAACACGCAAGCGTTCTTTGGCGTTGGAAGAACGTCGGCTGGAACGCCAAAATTCCCTTTTCGCCCAGGGTATGGTCTCTGCCGCTGCAATGGACCAATCGCGCGCCGACGTGCTACTTCGAACTGGTGAAGTGCAGGCCGCCGAGCGAGCCCTGTCCCAGTCGCGCTGGCAGGTATCGTCGTTCGACGCAGAGCTGTCTACTGTAGGCGCTGAATTGGCCACCAGGCAGGGCAGCTTCAAACGCGAGCAGCTCGATGCGAAGCGTCAAACGCTCGACTTGGACGCCAGCAGCAATTTGCAGGTTACTTCGCCGCTCAAAGCCACTGTAACAGCCCTAGCGGTAGCGCCAGGTGAAACCGTAGAACAGGGCCAGCTGCTCGCCAAGCTCACACCCAAAGGTGCGGCAATGGAAGCTCTGTTACTGCTGCCGCCGGCGGCCGTAGCGCGCATAAAGCTTGGGCAGCGCGTCACCTTGCAGCTCGACGCTTTCCCGTATCAAACGTACGGCCTGGTCCAGGCTGAAATCATGCGCATCGAGTCCAGCTCTCTCCTTGCAGACGACTCCTCGGTTCGACACGAAGGCGTTGCAGCTGGCACTGTGGTGCGCAAGGCCTACGCCAACATCATCAACGTACCGCCGGCTATGGGCGGACTGGCAGCCCTTCAGACTGGCATGCAATTCCGTGCAGCAGTTGAAGTAGAGCGTAAATCCTTTCTTGCCTGGCTTACTTGGCCTTTGCTGAAACACCTGAAATGACCGATACCCCTATCGCCAACATCGAAACGAAGGACCTCCTGAACGCTAACCTGGTGGAGCGCCGGAAGACGCCCTTGGTACTGCAGTCAGAGGCCATGGAATGCGGCCTGGCATGCATGAGCATGGTCATGAGCACCTTTGGCCGTGTGATGGACCTAACCGTGCTTCGCGAGCGGTACCCCACCTCCGAGCGCGGGCTCTCCATTGCAAAGCTGGAGGAAATCGCCGCAGCCGAAGGCTTCCTGCTCAACGCATATCATGCCGAAGCAGCCGAAATGACGCCGCTTCAACTGCCGGCAATTCTGCACTGGAAGGGAAATCACTTTGTTGTGATGACCGAGTACAAGCCAGGTAAGCACGTTGTCATCCATGACCCAGCTATCGGCATTCGAAAAATCGAATGGAGCCAGTTCGAAACGGAATTTAGTAAGGCTTGCTGCGAACTGGTTCCGCTCGCCACCATGAAGAAAGAGGTTCGTAAGGAGCGGCTATCGCTGTGGTCGGTGCTCAAACAGACACCTGCGTACGCAAGCATGCTGGCAAAGATGGGCGTGACTGCTCTTCTACTAGAGGCCATCATTCTCATTAGCCCCATGTTTCTCCAGCTGGTCGTCGACGAAATTGTGCCCGTGCAGGACAACCGACTGCTCTGGGCGATGGGCGCAGGATTCGCCGGCCTGGCACTGATTCGCACACTGTTGAAGCTGACGCACGGTTGGCTCGGTATGGCATTGACCGGCATGCTGTCGGTGACGATGAAGCTGTTGACCTTCAACCACATGTTGAAGCTTCCTCTAGTGTGGTTTGAAAAGCGTGGGGTTGGCACCGTTACGGCACGCTACAACTCCTTGAGTCACATCCAGAGTATCCTCGGCGAAAACCTGCTGACCACGCTGGTCGATGCCCTGATGGCAATCGTCATGTTGGTCGTGCTGCTTTGCTATGAATGGCGACTTGCTTTGCTCACGATTGCCGTCGTTGGCGCGTCGTTCGTTGTCACCATGCTGATGTATGGCCGGTATGCTCTCGCTGCGGCAGAAGGCGTAGCCGCCGAAGCAGAAGAGCAGCGCGTTCTGGTTGAGTCGACGACGGCAATCCCTGTCGTCAAGATGTTTGGCCAAGAGCTACGCCAAGTGCGTAGCTATCGCCGTGCAGTTATTTCGTCGACCAACCGCATGTTGGACATGCTGCGAGTTCGGAACTGGCATGAGGCAGTACAAACACTTCTATCGTCGTTGGGTGACGTTCTGGTCGTTGGCGTGGCAACCGCACTGGTCATCGACGGGGACCTCAGTTTGGGGGTGCTTTTCGGCTTCTATGCGTACAAGCAAATTCTGTCGGCCAAGGTCGCAACGCTTGGCCAGGCCTACTTCAAATTCCGCCTGTTGGGCGTCTACACCGACAACGTATCGGACATCCTGTTGAACCCAACCGAAGCTGAAGATTCTAAGCCTCTTCGGGTAAGTGAGCGCCCGACTTTGCGCTTCGACAATGTGACCTTCTCCTATGAGGACTGCGACCCGACCCTGAATGGCTTCAACCTTTGCGTGCAACCAGGTGAAATCGTTGGGGTCACTGGCCCGTCGGGCGGAGGTAAGTCGACCCTGGTCAAGTTGCTGACCGGTTCGCTCCGTCCAGCCCGCGGCGACATCGTCCTGGACTCAGAGTCGCTTGTCGGCCGGGCGCCCAAAGATGTTCGCCGTCACTTGGCCGTCGTTTTGCAGAGTGACCATTTGATGACCGGGACCATCTTGGAAAACGTCACAATGTTTGAAGCGGCCCCAGATATGGACCGCGTTCGGCAAGCGTTGGCTGACGCATGCATCACCAAAGAGGTCGAAACCCTGCCATCTGGGGTGAATACATTCGTCATGGGCCATGCGCCAACCCTGTCGGGAGGCCAACGACAGCGGCTCATGCTGGCCCGAGCCTTCTACAAAGACGCGAGCGTCCTGGTGCTCGATGAAGCTACCAGTGCGCTGGATGTGGAGAAGGAAATCCACATTTGCGAAGCCATTCGCCGTAAAGGTCTCACTACGCTGATGGTCGCACACCGGCAGGAAACTTTGGCCCGCTGCGACCGTGTTGTGCGAATCGGAGATTGATGCTGGCTTCCTATACTTACCACCATTATTTTTGAAGGAGTATCCCTTGAAGAAACAACTCACCCCTGAAGACCGGGCCATTATCCAGAGCACGTACAGGAACTACATCCTGAATGTGAAATGGATAGTGCTGAGCATTGCCTTGGGCATTGCAGTCGGCGCCACGCTGGCAACCATCTTTGGGCCATTCGCCGTGTCCAATCCCGTACTGTGGATTGGCTTGATGTACGGCGCGGCAATTCCCGCTACGCTGAGCAACAACAACGGCGCAATCGTGCGTGGGGTGCTGTTTGCGCCGGCCCTGCTGGTAAAGGACTTCCTCCGCCGGTTTAATGAGATGGCCGAAGGCCGTCGTGTCTTGCAAGCTCGCTTCGCCGAAGAATAAAGTTCTAAGCAATAAAAAAAGGCGCCTTAGGCGCCTTTTTTGTTGGGGCGGGTCCTGCTTACAGGATGTCGCCGGTCATACAGTAGTACAGGAAGCCACCCAGGGATGGGTGCTTGGCGCGGCCGCCGAAGGTTGCGCGCTTGGCTTGCAGGGTCATTTGCTTCATAGAAGACTCCATTTGGTTGAGTTGCGTGAGACAAATATCGCACGTTCACTGTATAGACCCTAGGCCCCTAGAATTTTAGGTTGGCACTGCGCTTTTGCTATTGCCCGCGGCCGGCGCCGCTCCAGAAACGTGAGAATCGCGTTGAATCACCTTCCGCACTGTGGTCTCACCTCGACCAAGCAAGCGCCCAATATGGCGGCCACTATAGCCTTCAGCATGTAGCTTCATAATCGCGGCGGCATCATCCATCGACACGCGATTAGACGTTTCCACAAATGCACGTTTGCAAAACTTGCAAACATAATTCTGCACTCCTTTTGGTGTATTTCCGTTCTTCTTGATTTGGGTCGTGCCACATTTCGGGCAATTCATAGATGCTATGCGGTCCGGTTATCGAGATGTATGGGTATAGCAATGGCAAAAGCGCACAAGTAACACACGCTATACGAGGGCGTAGGTCACATCTCATAACCCGAAAGGAATACACATGCAGAAACTTCAAGCAGGTCAGTCGCTCTGGTTCGTCGGCGCTGGAAATTTCAAAGGCAAGCAAGGAGAAGTACAAATAACGGCAGTCGGACGCCGATGGGCTATCGTTAAAGGGGCCTTCACTGGCGCCATCGACATCAAAACCCTGGCTGCTAATGGCAAGCAATACTCGTCGCCTGGCCGCTGCTACCTTTCTCAGCAAGAATGGCTAGAACAGGAAGGGCCCAAGTTGGCCTGGATGGAACTGCGGACCAGGATGCCTATGAACTGTCCGGCCGACCTTACGCTGGATGCCATTGTGCAGGCAGCCAAACTATTGAGCGTGAAACTCACTGTTCCTGTCGCCGGAGAGGGATGATGGCATTCTTTCTCCGACAGCTGCCTGACGGCACGAAATTCATGCTGTGTAGGACGCGCCAAAAATTTCTGTTTGTACGCCGCGAAATGGTTAAAGGCCATTTGCGGTATATCGTTCAAAAAGAAGGTGAAACGCTTGAACGTTGGTTGCACCATTCGTGCTTTGTGAAACCGGTAGTCCGAGCAACACTAACTTAATTGAGGGAGATTATGAGTAACGACGCAAACGCGTTGCGGAGTAAGTTGTTGCCAGCCAAGGTGGAAACTCCACGCGCAGACCGTATTGAAGCAACGCGAGTCCTTCTTGCGCAGCCGCGCTCGCCAGCTTATGGCGAGGCTCTGCGACTTTGTCGAAAACTCGAAAGCGAGTCGGCAACTGTTGCGGATAGCTTAACGCAAGCGAACGCTAGAATCGCCAAGTTGGAGGCTGTACTGAAAGAAAGCGTTACCTGGATGGAAGAATGCGTTAATGACGTCTTGTATCCACTCTCGCATCAAGAAGACGAAATGGGCGCCACGGCCGCCGGCCTTGGTGGTTCGACGGTCGCCTTGTTTGCCCAGGCAAAGTCCGCGCTAGCTTTGTAGCTAGCATCTCGGCCCCTCAACGAGGGGCCTTTTCTTTCCCTTTTCGAATGCGCGAAAAACAGCCACCTACCAGGTGGCTGTGGAGTCAAGCTTGTCGGTAGGTATCGCGTACTTCTGCCGATATGATTTCTTCTTTGAACAACGCCCGGGCCACACTTGATGGCGTACGACCAATCAGTGCTGCCATCCGTTCGATGGTCTGCTTGCCGCCTCGATATTGTCGACAAGCCCAAATAAGCTCATCGTCAGTCCATCGCGAGCCGGTTCGGTTAGTACCAGGGCTGACCAGAAACTGGCTGACATCGAGTTTCCGCTTACCACGAGCCACCAACACCTCATCAGTTAGTCGCGGCCGGCGTTGCTTCGGTGCGCGAGTACTGGGGATAACCCGCTGGCTGCTCAACTGTGCATCGGTGATGGACGGCAGGAGGGCTTCCAGGAGCATCAGGGTCATCAAGGCGTCTTCCGCAGCCTTGTGGGCACCCGAGGTATCAAAGTCCGGGAAAAGCTGCTCTAAACGCTTGGAAAGGCTTCCTTTGAGGGTTCCTAGCTTCAGGAGGTCCAGTTGGTCAAATCGGTCGAGCGCGTGGCCAACTCGTTCGCTCTCTTTGTAGACCAATGGGATATCGACAGCCCGGCTGGCAAAGCCGACCCACAAAGCCCCTTTGTTAGGCAAAACGAACTCCTGAAGCACCTTTTCCCACCCTTGTTCGTTTTCAAGCGTTGACGGGTAGATTCCCGTCAGCTGGCAAACATAGGGGTTGAACTCGACACCAGGTGGAGGTTTCACCAGGGAAGTGTAGGTAGAAACCTGTCCTTCAGGAGTGACTACCAAGGCTCCAAAATCGGTAATGGCTCGATTGGCGCCCGCACCACCGGTGTGCTCTACATCGAACAACACTATGGATTTTGAAATACGGCGCGCAAGCGCAATGGTGTTTGGGTACATGGCTGTGTCCTCGATGGATTAATTGAACTCATCGCCGTATAGCTTGCGAGAACGCTCAGCCCCAAATGAAGTGGCGCCACCATTTTAGCCAGCTGGGCTACTTAAAGCCAAATCTGTCCGGCCCCCAGCTCTGTTTTTGCAGCACGCGTCATACCCCTTCGGACAGCCTATACGGAGGTAGGACATATACCTTTCGAGGCACAAATGGAAAACGAAGAACACAACATCATCTGGGTCAACGAACCGGAAACTAAAGGCCACGAGCCCGACTTCCGTGAAGTTGTATTCACTGGCGCTTTTAACGAAGCACTGGACTACGTTGTGAATTTGTCTAAGGTCGCCAAATTCATGGTCGGACAAGTTCTGGCCAAAGATGGCAAAGTTAAGGCAACTGTTGCGCCGCAGGGAAACCTTCGCATCTCTCGCGATTGACGCGGTCACTCCCACCTTCTCGAACTCTCTCTTTCTCTCTCGCTCAACCTTCGGGTTGAGCGTTTTTATTTGCTGCGCCGAATTCATAGAGACGGAAGGCCTATACCGAAATAGGACATAACCATTTTTAGAGGAATCTATGAGCATCATTCTGAACCCACGTCTCGACCACCCGGCCTACCACGCAGCAATCCAACTGCCAGACGCCGTCAACAAAGTGACCGTGATACAAGCTGCCTGCAGCATGACGGGTGCGCACATCTTGCGCCAGGCGAATCCTGCCTGGGACGAAACTGACCACATGCTCCTGGCTGACCTCCACGCAACCGAGTCGGCAAAGCAGTTGATGCGTTACAACGCATTGCTCAACTCAGGCGAAAACCAGGAAGCCGCGCTGCACCACGCTGCCAGCGCCCGGCATCACCACAAGGCCGTCGCTATGGCCCACTTAAGCGCCGCCCGTCCGCGAAATCGAAAGAAGCGCTAATCTCCAACCACTCAGCTCTTGTAGCTGAGTGGTTTTTTCGTTCGACAATAAAGAAGGCCCACCGAAGTGGGCCTGGAGTAAGTCATTCTTTCTCAGTGAGTCGCGTGAAATACTTTTCGTGATTCAGGTTTCGCAACACGCCACGTTCAGTTTGTTCAGCACCACGCTCGGACGTGCACGGGATGCTACGTTCAACCTGGTTAGTCGCGATTTCAACGACTTCCACGTGCCATTTTTTAGCCATTTGCGGCTTCCTCCTGGTCAGCGAGGGTTTCGTTCCAGGCGTTCGCTTCAGCTTCTGCATCGTGGTATCCCCTCGATGGATTGGCTTCTCGCTCTGCGCGCCAGACATCACACTGGCTAGCCCAGAGCTGCCGGCCGACATCTTCCCCAGATTCTCCTTCGATGAACTGCTCAAAGGAAGTCGCAAAGTGAGCCAGCCATTCTTTGCACAATGGTTTGCGGCCCTTACCAAAATACTGGGCACCTTCATCGGTCAAGGAAATTTTAGCGTGCAGATTACCCTTGATGAATCCAGTCACTAACCCTTTTTCCTGCAAATTGGCCAGTGCCTTTTCAGCAGCACCGACCGACAGGTCGTTGTGCTGGCAAATCGCCGCAATCGTCATTGTCTTCATGTTTTGTCCTTTCAATTCCGCGCTTCCACTACTTTACACGACGAGTTCTGGAAACCCGCATTCCTGTTTGGCTGGCGCCGGCTTTGGATTCAGTCGCTGCAGCTCACTATTTGCAAGCATTACAGCATGCTCTGCTTCCCGCTGGCGGGCCGCCAAAATGCTAATTTGCCGAGCCTTGCGAGCCTTCAGTGATTCAAGTGCTTCTACTTTGGTAGGGCACGCGAAGCGCTTGTTCGCTGTGAGCAGTACGAAACGTGGAGCAAACCAGTCTCGTTTCAGCCAAACCCCTTTCGGGGTGACCTTGCTCACAGTAAACGTATGCGTTTCCAGTTGATGGCGGACGTGTCCAATATCACCATAGTCATCCAGGGAAGCATATCGCCTGTCTTCACAGCGATACCAGGTGTCACCAACCTGAGGTTTTGCAAGCTCAACCATCAGGCCTCCTGCGGATAGTCGACTTGCACTGTTGCGCGCGCCAGCTGTTCCGCAAAGCTATTGAAGGCTGGATGGTCAGCCAGGCTAACCGGCACTTCGACAGGCTCCGACGTACGGTACGAACCGTCTTCCTCGCATTCCTTCCGGTAGGCTTCTGCGGCCGGCTTGCGATTGAACGAATGCACGTACAACTCGGTGGAGCAGCCGCCTTCCTGCACTACAACGAAGACCGACGGTTCGGTATCAGGGGTCAGAACCTTCCCGTTAGCCAGCATCTGCAGTACGACGTCTTCGCCTTCGTAATCGGTCACCGTGAACTGCTCGGTGGCCGCATCGAAGTTCGCAGCAGCCAAACCGCCTTCCGTCAAAACGGTAGCGCAGGAGTTGCTGTTTTCATCTTTCCAGCTCAGGCGTACGACTTGATTGTCCGCCACGCCCGAAACCTTTGCTACTTCAAATTCTCCTTTGTGGTTGCCCAGCTTCAGGGTATCGACGTGAGCCAGCAGGCTCAGAATTTTTTTCATCATGAATTGTTTCCTCCGAAAAGGCATAATTGCCATACCGGTATAGGCACCGAAGACGGCTATACAGCGTTAGGACACCTCTGCTTTGGCGAGGCCTAACCATCAAACATTATCTAAGGACAAACAAAATGGATTTTCTTAACGCAGTCTTCTTGGCAGCCACCATGCTGTCAAACATCATGCTCTATGCTGACCAAGATTTCACGTTCCCAGCTGACCGGGAAAGCGTCGTTGAAGTCAGCATGCACCGAGAATGGTGGCGTGCCGATGGCAACGGTAAGTGCAAGTACACGGGCCTCATGGTCCCTTACGTGCGCACCTGGGAAGAAGTAATTAAGCAAGGTGATGACGAAATCGTTCTACCACCTGAGCCAAATAAAACTGCTGGGCATGCGTTCATCATCAACCGTAAGGTTTGCGGTGACAAGGTCGAACCAGTGCTCCGTACCGGTGTCGTAATGCGCACCAGTGGCGGGTTCCTGTACAACCATTCGTTCGCTGCATTCGACGTCACGGAGATGAAGCCGGAACAGCGACCAAAGTGGCTGGAACAGGTCCTGCATCGTATCGACCAGGTGGCAGCTACCGACCAAAAGGCCAAGGACTTCACCTCGTTCAACCAATCGGCAAGCTTCCCTAAGTTGCCAGCTGACCTTGAAGCACTGCTGAAAAGCCTGGGCAAATCGCCTGAAGTTATGGCGGCCACAGTTCCAGAGAATCAGTCGTCGACCAAGTAAGACAACTCCAATAATCTTCCCGCCCCTCGCTCCCTTGAGGGGCATTTTTTTGCTCCATGCATATCGACAGAAAGTGCGCGCCAAAATCTACCTTTCTACCTTTGTAGATACTGGTGTGCACTCGGCCTTGAATCCTCTATCATTCGCTAGGAGTATTCACCGACTTCAGTCATGAGCCAACACACAAACATTGCTGCCCAAGTAAAGCAGTACACCCGCACAGACTTTGCCGCCTTGCGCTTCAAGCTTCAACGTATCGAAGGTCCGGCCATCCTCAACCTGTACACCGAGAGTGAACTGGACAAGCGCGGGATTGGTTCAGCACTCGAGCTGTATGCCTGGCTGGATGATTTGCGCGACCACCTGGTCGAGAGGGCAAAGCGTGCCAATCCTCTGGTCGCTAATACACTGGACGACGCCCGACGCCGGGGGTCATGGCCCCGCGCGGTCATGGACTTCATCATCAAGGTTGGCGAGCAAGACCGGGCTGTGCCAAAGCCCACGGACGGCATTTCAGTATGGTTTAAGCCTATCGTTTACAAGACACTTGCAGAGGAAGGCATCCATACCTTAGCCGAATTGAAACAGTGCATCGAGACACGCGGTTCGGGTTGGTTCCGGCCGATACCGCGCCTCGGCCCGGGAAAAGCACAGGCCTTCGAACGTTGGTTTAAAGCGAATCAAGAGTCGTTGGGCAAGCTGGTTATGTTGCCCGAAAAGGTTCCAACAAATTTGGTTACCTTGACCCCCGATGCGCCGCGGCCGCTCGTTCCCTTGGACCGAGTCTCTGATGTGGTGCTGGAGCTTGATGGCAGTAAAGGGCGCAATCGGAGCAATGGCTTCTGCCTCATCTCTGCGCGAAACGACCTGGAGGCCATCAAGGCATACCTCTATCGATATCGTGGTCGGGAGAAGACTTTGCGTGCGTATCAGAAGGAGCTGGAGCGGTTTCTGCTCTGGTGTGTTTGCCACCGGCGTATCGCCCTGGCCAGCGTTCTTACTGACGAATGTGAAGCCTATAAGGACTTTTTGGCGCAACCGGCCGCGAATTGGACCGGTATAAAAATCAAACGGACCTCTCCTCTTTGGCGACCATTTGAAGGCCCGCTATCCCCAAAGTCTCAAAAATATGCCGTGCAGGTCATTCGGTCGTTCTTTGAATGGCTGCTGCGAGTGCGATACTTGGGTGGCAATCCGTGGGCGACAGTACCTGACCCTGATGTCGAAGAAAACGAACTGGAAATGGCCATCGATAAAGCGTTGCCGGCCCGGCTCTGGAATGCGCTCACCGTTGAGGGTGGTGTACTCGACCGAGCCTGTGAGCGCCATGAAAGTGACCGCATTGTCGCATCAGGCGGACTTCAACCAAAACAAGTTGCAACGGTCGGTGCACAGTACCGCCTCGCACGGGCAATCATTTTTCTAATTGGCTTCACGGGTATTCGTCGCGAGGAAGCGGCCAGCTCGACGCGAGAGCGTTTGAAACCAGTCCCTGAGCAAGTTGGCCAAGAGAACGGCTTGTGGGAACTCGCCGTCTTAGGGAAGCGCAAGAAGTGGCGAACCGTCTACATGCCGGTTCGAGTCATCCACGCGCTTCGCGTTCACTGGGAGGACCGCGGCCATGACTTTGGAGCAGCGAAAAGTCCTCTGGCACTTCTCTCCCCTGTGGTTATTCCACCTACGCAAGCAGCAATACAAAAGCACTTCAGCCAAGGTGACGAAGGCCTCGCGCTGCTTGGTCGGGGGTTCACCCCGGACGGGATTTACCAGGTTGTGAAGAACATGCTCCTGAAGCTTGCCGATGACCAGGATATCGAACTTTCCCCAGATGAGCGGGACCTGCTTCGACAAGCCGCTCCGCACGCGTTCCGGCATACCTTTGCCACCAGGGCAGCTGGCGCCAAGAAGCCAATGCCCACCGACGTTCTCCAGCGCTTGTTGGGCCACGTCTCTCAACAAACCACCTCCATCTACGTTCAAGCAGAACGGGCTCGCAGCATCGAAGAGTCTTCCAATTTCTTTAACGAATGACGCTGCCTCCATCCACGCGGATGGGGGCACTTTCCTCCTATACGACTGTGAGGACTTATCGCCGATTTTGGCGGACATCACAATCTAGAGGAAACATTTCATGACCAAGAAGAAGATAAATATCGGTCAGTTTGCACCGCAAAGCAAGCATCCAATAGTTGCGGAGTTTGAAAAAGCTGCGCATCTTATCGGGGCAATTATGGGCACCACCTTATGGTTCACCACCATCTGGATGGCTGCTGTAGGCTTGGGTTTTCTGGTTCATTGGACGGAAGTTCATTGGACCTGGGTTCCCCACCACATGATTGCAGCAGGACACCTCATCGAGAACTTGATTTTCGGTGTGGATTGCATAAGCTTGGTCTGGTCCGTAGCCTGCCACTTGTTCCATCACTGCAAAGGTGAGCTCAAGGGTTGTCTGCACCATGACTAATGCTTCGGCATAGCAGCACAAGGAGTGACGCGATTTTTCGCCCACGAGTTGCTGATTGATTCAGCTAACTTGATGAATATACTAACCGTATGGACACATCACCTACTGCAGGCAAGTGCATTCGAAATGCACTGTGCCGGGGTGCCCAGTCTGGAACCAAGGAGTTTTTTGCGCCCATAAGACTGTTGCTCAATGCATTACGTCGTCGCTGATTAGCGGCATTCTCATCACAGCCAAGCTTCTGCTTGGCTGTTTTCATTTTTGCGATTCGTGTCCGAGTCGGACACGCTCCCGGAAGGTTGCTGTCGCCAACTGGAGTTGGGTGCCGCGCCGGCCAGGTCGATGCCGCCGAGGGTGGCGCTACACCGTGTCCGAGTCGGACACGGCATTCAGTCTGGAGGTCGCCAGTGCCTGTTCCAGGTCGCAGAACCTTCGTGTCCGAGTCGGACACGCTCCCGGAAGGTTGCAGTCGCCAAGTGAAGTTGGGCGCGGCGCCGGCCGAGGTCGATGCCGCCGAGGGTGGTGCTACACCGTGTCCGAGTCGGACACGGCATTCAGTCTGGAGGTCGCCAGGGTCTGTTCCAGGTCGCTGAGCCTTCGTGTCCGAGTCGGACACGCTCCCGGAAGGTTGCCGTCGCCAGGTGAAGTTGGGCGCGGCGCCGGCCAGGTCGATGCCGCCGAGGGTGGCGCTACACCGTGTCCGAGTCGGACACGGCATTCAGTCTGGAGGTCGCCAGGGTCTGTTCCAGGTCGCTGAGCCTTCGTGTCCGAGTCGGACACGCTCCCGGAAGGTTGCCGTCGCCAGGTGAAGTTGGGCGCGGCGCCGGCCAGGTCGATGCCGCCGAGGGTGGCGCTACACCGTGTCCGAGTCGGACACGGCATTCAGTCTGGAGGTCGCCAGGGCCTGTTCCAGGTCGCAGAACCTTCGTGTCCGACTCGGACACGCTCCCGGAA